>Ga0308156_1000178_pt1 | contig 197061 bp, 193 predicted proteins | sample PhyAR2_FD_201041 | JGI IMG/M metagenome (GOLD analysis project Ga0308156, IMG submission 201041) | Phyllosphere microbial communities from UC Gill Tract Community Farm, Albany, California, United States - DLSL A.R2 | ecosystem: Host-associated > Plants > Phyllosphere > Unclassified | place...
CGGGGGTGCTGGGTTCTCACCTGCCATGGGGAGACCCGCGCCGAGGGTGGGACTTCGTGTCCACCGGTCACGGCGACGTGCCCTGGGAAGACTCCTTCCGCGCCCTGGAGGCCATCGGCTACACCGGCCCGATCTCGATCGAATGGGAAGACGCGGGCATGGACCGCCTCCACGGCGCCGCCCAAGCCGTCGAATACGTCCGCAGCCTCCTCTGGCCCACACCCACCGCATCCTTCGACGACGCCTTCCGCAACCAGTAGGCGGGAGCTGCTCGCTCGCGCGCCCCCTCGATCCCGCCGGAGGGGATCGCTCCCACGCAATTATGTTGTGCCTCTAGACAAAATTCGCTGCGGTGGTTAATTTTACGGAGCCGTCATAATTCCGACGGTCATCAGCCGGGACGACGAAGCCCCGAGCCCGCCGCAGCCACAGTGCGGGCGCGCCGCTATCGGCCTTGCGATTCAGAGAGGAAACGCACATCACATGAAGAAGAAGCTCCTTGCGGCCGTGGCGGTCGGCGCCCTCGCCATCAGCCTCGCCGCGTGTTCGTCGACGCGCGGCGGAGACGACCCGTCCGGTGCCGCCGCCTCGACCGACTGCAATGTCGGCATCGCGATGCCCACGCGCAGCCTCGAGCGCTGGATCAACGACGGTGAGCAGCTGCAGGCCAAGCTGAAGGACGCCGGCTGCACCGTCGACCTGCAGTACGCCGACAACAAGACCGATCAGCAGATCAGCCAGATCCAGAACCAGCTCGCCGGCGGCGCGAAGATCCTCGTGATCGCCGCCATCGACGGCTCCACTCTCGGCCCGGTGCTGGAGGAGGCGAAGGCGCAGGACGCGACCGTCATCGCCTACGACCGCCTCATCAACGGCAGCGAGAACGTCGACTACTACGCCACATTCGACAACTACAAGGTCGGCACCCTCCAGGGCCAGTACATCGAGACGCAGCTGGGTCTCAAGGACGGGAAGGGACCGTTCAACCTCGAGCCCTTCGCCGGCAGCCCCGACGACAACAACGCGAAGTTCTTCTTCGCCGGCGCGTGGGACGTCCTGAAGCCGTACGTCGACAAGGGCCAGCTGGTCGTCCCCAGCGGCAAGGCTCCCGCGAACGACGACGCGTGGGCGTCGATCGGCATCCAGGGCTGGGCGTCCGACAAGGCGCAGGCCGAGATGGACAACCGCCTCTCGTCGTTCTACGGCGACGGCAAGAAGGTCAACGTGGTGCTCTCGCCCAATGACAGCCTCGCGATCGGCATCGAGGCGTCGCTGAAGTCCGCGGGCTACACCGCGGGCGCGGACTACCCGATCATCACGGGTCAGGATGCGGACAAGGCCAACGTCAAGGCCATCCTCGACGGCCTCCAGTCCATGACGGTCTGGAAGGACACGCGTGCGCTCGGTGACCGCGTGTTCACGATGATCCAGGAGATCACGCAGGGCAAGGAGGTCGAGGTCAACGACACCAAGACCTACGACAACGGCAAGAAGGTCGTGCCGTCGTTCCTGCTGACGCCCGAGGTGGTCACGAAGGACGACGTGCAGTCGAAGCTCATCGACTCCGGCTTCCTCAAGGCCTCCGACGTCGGTCTCTGATCCATCCACGCGGCGGGGCGGGTCTCACCCGCCCCGCCGCTCGAACGTCGCCCGTGGGCGGCGAAGGGACACACCATGACCGAACCGATCCTGCGCATGGCGGGGATCTCCAAGTCCTTCAACGGCGTGCCGGCGCTCTCGGACGTCTCCATCGACGTCTATCCCGGCGAGGTGCACGCGATCTGCGGCGAGAACGGCGCGGGCAAGTCCACGCTCATGAAGGTGCTCAGCGGCGTCTACCCGGCGGGCAGCTTCCAGGGCACGATCACGCTGTCCGGCGAGCAGGTCGCGTTCCGCTCGATCAACGACAGCGAAGCGGCCGGCATCGTGATCATCCATCAGGAGCTCGCGCTGAGTCCGTACCTCTCGATCGCCGAGAACATCTTCCTCGGCAACGAGAAGTCCCGTCGCGGCGTCATCGACTGGAACGCCACGAACCGGGAAGCGGCGGCCCTGCTCGCGCGGGTGGGTCTCAAGGAGAACCCCGCGACGAAGATCTTCGAGCTCGGCGTCGGCAAGCAGCAGCTGGTCGAGATCGCGAAGGCGCTGGCCAAGGAGGTGAAGCTGCTCATCCTCGACGAGCCCACCGCGGCGCTCAACGACGACGACTCCGCCCACCTGCTCGATCTCATCGACCAGCTGCGCGCCCAGGGCATCACCTGCATCATCATCAGCCACAAGCTGAAGGAGGTGCTGCGCATCGCCGATCGCATCACCATCATCCGCGACGGCCGCACGATCGAGACGATGCGCAGGGACGATCCGGAGACGGACGAGGGACGCATCATCCGGGCCATGGTCGGCCGCGATCTCAACAGCCTGTTCCCGCCGCGCGAGCCCGACATCGGCGAGGAGTTGTTCCGCGTCGAGCACTGGACCGTGCACCACCCGGTCGACACCGAGCGCGTCGTGATCGATGACGCATCCTTCATGGTGCGCGCGGGGGAGATCGTCGGCTTCGCCGGTCTCATGGGCGCGGGGCGCACCGAGCTCGCGATGAGCGTCTTCGGTCGCATGTACGGCACCGGAATCTCCGGCGAGGTGTACAAGAACGGCGAGCGGATCGACGTGCGCACGGTGGATGCGGCGATCCGCCACGGCATCGCCTACGCCACCGAGGATCGGAAGAAGTACGGTCTCAACCTCATCGGCGACATCCAGGTCAACGTCTCCGCATCCGCGCTCGCGCGACTGGCGCGGCTCGGAGTGGTGGACCGGTACCGCGAGTACAAGGTCGCCGATTCCTATCGCTACAAGATGAACATCAAGGCGCCCAGCGTCGCCGCGATCACGGGCCGGTTGTCCGGGGGCAACCAGCAGAAGGTCGTGCTCTCGAAGTGGATGTTCACGGGACCCGACGTGCTCATCCTCGACGAGCCCACCCGCGGAATCGACGTGGGGGCCAAGTACGAGATCTACGGCATCATCAACGAACTCGCGGCGCAGGGGAAGGCGGTCATCGTCATCTCCTCGGAGCTTCCCGAGGTCATCGGGCTCTCCGACCGCATCTACACCATCTCCGAAGGGCGCATCACGGCAGAGGTCGACCGTGCCGACGCGACCCAGGAAACGCTCATGCGGCACATGACCGCCGGAAGGAACTGACATGGCTACTGCGTCGACGCAGACGGTGGACACCCCGCCGAAGAAGAGGCGGGGGCTGCTCGCCCGGATCAACTTCCGTCAGTACGGCATCCTGGCCGCCTTGGTCATCATCATCGTCCTGTTCCAGGTGATGACCGGTGGGCGCCTCTTGATGCCCGGCAACGTCAACAACCTCATCCAGCAGAACGCCTACGTCCTGATCCTCGCGATCGGGATGGTGATGGTCATCATCGCCGGTCACATCGATCTGTCGGTGGGGTCGGTCGTCGCCATGGTGGGCGCGATCGCGGCGATCTCGATGAACAACTGGGGACTGCCGTGGTGGGCGGCGGTCATCCTCTCGCTCGTCGTCGGCGCGGTCGTCGGTGCCTGGCAGGGGTTCTGGGTGGCGTTCGTGGGGATACCGGCGTTCATCGTGACCCTGGCCGGCATGCTCCTGTTCCGCGGTCTCACCCTCGTGCTGCTGACCGGTGGCACGATCAGCGGGCTCCCCGACGGCTTCACGGCGATCGGCGCCGGGTGGCTTCCGCCCGTCTTCGGCTACGTCGCGGACCGCGATGCGCTCACCCTCGTGCTCGGGCTGCTCGCCTCGGTCGCGCTCGTGGCTCAGCAGCTGCGCACGCGCGCCACACTGCGTCGGATGGAGCTGCCGCGCGAGGTCGCGTGGTCGTTCTGGCTAAAGAACGCGGTCGCGGTCTTGGCGATCATGGCGACGGCGTGGACACTGGCCACGTACAACGGAACGCCGATCGTGCTCATCATCCTCGCGGTGCTCGTGCTCGCGTACACGTTCGTGCTCAACCGCACGGTGTTCGGTCGGCACATCTACGCGATGGGCGGCAACCTGTTCGCCGCCGTCATGAGCGGCGTGAAGACGAGATGGGTCAACTTCTTCATCTTCGTCAACATGGGTGTGCTCGCGGGCCTCGCGGCCGTAGTGAGCACGGCCCGTGCCGGAAGTGCGGTCGCCTCTGCGGGTCAGAACTACGAGCTGGATGCGATCGCCGCCGTCTTCATCGGCGGGGCGGCGGTCCAGGGCGGTATCGGCACGGTCGTCGGCGCCGTGATCGGTGGTCTCGTGATGGGCGTGCTCAACATGGGCCTGTCGATCCTCAGCGTGGATGCGGCGTGGCAGATGGCGATCAAGGGCATCGTGCTGCTGCTGGCGGTCGCCTTCGACATCTTCAACAAGCGGCGCAGCGGCGGCGCGTGAGCGCCGCGCCCCGCGCCGGGCGACCGCCGGACGCCGTGTCAGAATTGCCGGGTGACTGCGGTGACCGTGGCGACGGGGCCTGATCTTCCACCCCCCGCGGGCTCCGCGGGGGGTGGAACCACGAATGACGCGGTCCGCCGGCAGAACCTCGTGGCGGTGCTCTCGGAACTTCGGCTGAACGGCACCCTGTCGCGCGCGCAGCTCAGTGCCCAGACGGGGCTCAACCGCTCGACGATCACGGGCCTCGTCGCGGAGCTGATGGATGCGGCTCTGGTGCGGGAGCTGCCGGCGGTGCCCTCGACGGGCAAGGCGGGCCGTCCCATTTCGGAGCTGCAGGTCGACGACGCGGTCTCGGCCATCAGCGTGGGCGTGGATGCGGACGGCGTGACGGTCGCGCTCATCGGGCTCGGCGGCACCGTGCACGCTCGCCTCCACCACGACACCGCCCGACCCGTCAGCCCGCGCCGTTTCGTGCAGCTCGCCGTCGATCTCATCAACGTGATGCGGGCCGACATCGACCGGCATTACCGCGTGGTCGGTGTGGGACTCGCCGTGCCGGGCCTGGTCGACGCCCGCGGATCGGTGCTGGTGGCGCCGACGCTGCAATGGCGGAACGAACCCGTCGCCGCGCGGATGTCGGACAAGCTCGGCATGCACGTCACGGCCGGCAACGACGCCAGCATCGGCGCGCTGGTCGAGACACGATTCGGCGTCGCCCGCGGGGCGCGCAACCTGCTCTACCTCGGCGGCTCGCTGCGCGGCATAGGGGGCGGCGTCATCATGGACGGCACCCTGCTGCGGGGCACATCGGGGTACGCGGGTGAGCTCGGCCACACGGTCGTCAACCCCGGCGGCATCAAGTGCGTCTGCGGGCGGCGGGGTTGCCTGGAGGCGGAGGTCGATCTCAGCCTGATCGAGCCGTTGCTGGGACGTCGGCGACTCGACGAGGACGAGCTGGATGTCGAACTTGGGGTCGCACGTGACCCCAAGGTCATGGCGGAGGTCGCGCGGCAGGTCGAGGTGCTCTCGATCGCGCTGACCAACTTCGTCAACGCCTTCAGCCCCGAGCTCGTGGTGCTCTCGGGCTACCTGGGCTCGCTTCTCTCCGTCAGCAGGGAGCGACTGTCGGCGGCCGTGCGCCTGCACCCCCTGGGAGCGGAGGGGCGAGTCGTGCGCCTCGAACGTTCCCGGTTGCGCTCACGACTCATGCTCATCGGGCCCGCCGAACTCGCCTTCGCGCCGATCCTGGCCGACCCGACGACCGCGCTCCGTCGCTGACGAGGATGAGCCCCGCGGCGGTGGCGATGCCCCGGCGATGCGCCGCGGCTTGCGAGCGCGGGCGCTCTTAGGCTCCCCTGCCGAAGGGGCAGGCCGTCGAAAATCGTTCGAAACTGAGAGTTTCTTATGCGCGGCCATTGTGTTAGCGCTAATGGTACCGGTAACATCGCCAACGGTTCCCCATCCTCGCGTTCTCGCCGACGACCAGACGGCGAAAACACAGGGTGAGTCGGCCCCTCGCACCGGCGACAAGCCTGCCTGCGAAGGTGACGGCGTCCCGCGGCCTCCCGTGCGCGGACAGGGTGCGGTGAGCGAGGTGGCTCACTGCGTCGGAACCGGGTTCGTGGCCGGTGAGGCCGGCGACCGATCGACGGGAGCGGCGCTTTCGCAGATGAGGCGCTGGTGGCACTCGAACTCAAAGGAGACAAGACGTGAGACCACCCCTACGCACCCCGCGCCGTGCACGCGCACGCGGGCCACGGACAGTCGGCGCGCTGCTGGGAATCGGCGCACTCGCGCTGTCCTCGGCGGTCGCGATTCCCGCGGCCCATGCCGCATCCACCCCGCTGATCGCGAACGGCACGTTCGAGACCGGGATCAGCGGCTGGACCGCGCCCCTGGGCGGAACGCTCGCCGAGAGCAACGATGCCAAGTCGGGGAGCAAGTCGCTCGCCATCAGCGGCCGCACCACCTTCCAGTCGGGACCGACGGCCACCGTCACGGGTCTCCTGGATCCGGCGAAGAGCTACGACCTCTCGCTCGCGGTGAAGTTCGACGCGGGCGCAGCCACGCAGAACTTCAACGTCGTGCTGTGCACGAGCTCGCGCAGTCAGTGCGATGTCGTGACCAGCGCGACGGTCACCGCAGGCCAGTGGAAGGTCCTCGAGAAGACCTTCACCCCGGCGATCTCCACCTACGACATCATGTTCGTCGAGACGCCGTGGAACACGAACGTGCAGAGCTTCGTCATCGACGATGTCTCCCTGACCACGGCGGGCGGCACCGACCCCGGCACTCCCGTCGTGACCGAGCCGCCGGCCGTCGCCGGCAACCTGCTTCCCGATGGCCGGTTCGTGGACGGGTTCACGGGATGGACCGCGGTCCGCTCCGGCACGCTCGCGCTCAGCGATGACGCGGCCAGCGGGGCGCACTCCCTCAAGGTCACCGGTCGCACCAACACCCAGTCGGGGCCCTTCGCCTCGGTGACGGGCAAGCTCGAGGCCGGCGCAACCTACCGCCTCGGGGGCAAGCTGAAGTACACCGAGGGCGAACCGACCCAGCAGTTCAACTTCACGTTCTGCCCGAGCAACTTCAACGGCTGCGTCGACAACGGTCAGACCTACACGCGCGGCGAGTGGGGCACCTTCTCCAAGGAGTTCACGGCCGGAGCCAACCACGCGTCCGCGGACTGGCTCTTCGTCGAGACACCGTGGGGATCGAGTGCACTGCAGGACTTCCAGGTCGACGACATGTCGCTGATCAAGGTCGCGGACGCCCCGGCGACCCCGACGTACGGGAGCCTGGAAGAGGTGCAGACCAAGCCCATCGGCGACCACAACCCGCTCGTCGGCCACAAGTTCGGCGCCGACCCGCACCACCTGATCTACAACGGCCGCCTCTACATCTACTCGACGGATGACACGCAGCAGTACGAGGCGAACACCAAGGACGCCAACGGCCTGCCGACGCAGTCGAACGGCTACGGTGCCATCACTCGTCTGAACGTCATGTCGACCTCCGACATGGTCAACTGGGTCGACCACGGCGCGGTCCCGATCGCGCGTGAGGGCGGCGCAGCTCCGTGGGCACGCAACTCCTGGGCTCCGGCGGCGATCGAGAAGGACGGCAAGGTCTACCTGTACTTCTGCGACAGCGGTACCGGCACGGCCGTCGTCGTGGGTGGATCGCCCCTCGGGCCCTGGACCGACCCGGTCGGCAAGAAGATCATCCCCGACACCGTCTCGCCGGAGTACATCGCGGGCGGCGGATTCCCGGCGGGGATGTGGCTGTTCGACCCCGAGGTCTTCATCGACGACGACGGACAGGCGTACCTGTACTTCGGCGGCAACTCGCAGATCGGCTCGGGCAGCAACGTCCAGGGGCCGCAGAACCCCAAGTCGACGCGCGTCGTGAAGCTGAAGGACGACATGGTGACGCTCGACGGCGACCCCGTGGAGATCGACGGCCCCGGCATGTTCGAGGCGTCGAGCATGTTCAAGCGCGGCGACACGTACTACTACTCGTACTCGTCGAACTTCCAGGTGCGTCCGCAGGAGGGGGTCTACCCGCCCACCGGAGCGATCGCCTACATGATGACCGACGACCCGATGAACCTGCCGGCGTCCAAGTACGCGGGTGTCGCCTTCCAGAACCAGTCGAACTTCTTCGGCGCGGGTAACGGCGGCAACAACCACTCCGACATGTTCACGTTCAAGGGCGAGACGTACTTCACATACCACGCTCAGACGCGTGGCGCGGCGTGGGCTGCGGCACTCGGAACCCCGGGATCGACCCAGGGCTACCGCTCGGTGCACATCGACAAGCTCGAGTTCAACGAGGACGGCACCATCAAGCCCGTCCAGGGGACCCGCGCAGGCGTCGAGCAGGTCGAGGCGTTCGACCCGTACCGCACCTTCGAGGCCGAGACGCTGGCATGGCAGCTCGGGCTGAAGACGGTCGCGACGGATGCGGCGTCGGTCGAGTTCCCCGAGCACAACGGCAGCGGCAACATGGCGCTGAGCTCCATCGACGACGGCGACTTCGCCGGAATCTCGGGGGTCGACTTCGGTGACGGGGCCGCCTCGGTCTCCGCCCGGGTCAAGCCGCTCGTGGAGGGCGCGTCGATCCAGGTCCGGCTCGACGAGGTCGACGGCCCCGTCGTCGGCGAGATCGCCGTCGACGGAACCGTGGGCGAGTGGACCACCGTGAGCGCCGACGTCACCGGCGCGACCGGGGAGCACGACGTGTTCTTCGTCTTCGCGGAGCCCGAGGGCGGCGCGGAGTCGAAGCTCATGGAGGTCGACAACTGGACGTTCACGGCTGAGAACGACAGCGAGCCGGGCAACCCCGGAAACCCCGGAAACCCCGGCAACCCGGGCGAGCCGGGCAACCCCGGCAACCCCGGCAACCCCGGCAACCCGGGCGAGCCTGGTAACCCGGGCAACCCGGGCGAGCCCGGCAACCCCGGCGACTCCGAGGTGACGGCGGTCCTGTCGCGCACGGACGTGCGTGCGGGTGAGTCGGTGACGGTGACGGCGCAGGGACTCGATGTCGCGAAGGTGGAGATCGGCATCGCGAGCACGTATCGCGCACTCGCCACGGTCGATGTGACCGACGGCGCGCTCCGTGCCACCGTGACGATCCCCGCGGACATCACGCCGGGGGAGCACCACATCCAACTGCGCGACGGCGACCGGATCCTCGCTGAGCTGCCCGTCACCGTACGTGCGGCCGCGGGTGCGCTGGCGGCGACGGGGCAGGACACGGCGCCGCTGATGTCGGCCTCGCTGTTCGGAGCAGCGATGCTCGGCCTCGGTGTCCTGGCGATGCTCAGGCTGCGCGCGCGGGCGCGTCGGTCCGAGCTCTAACGGATGAGAAGCAGGTGCCCGGGACGGCGTTCGTCGTCCCGGGCACCTGCTTCTGCGTGAGGGGTGGGAGAATGAGCGGATGTCCGAGTCATCCGCTTCCTCCGTGGCCCTCACGCGCGACATCGCCGCTGCCGAACGGATGTGGGACCAGTACCGCACCGCCCACCCCGAGGCTGTGAGCGCTTCGCCCGAGTACACCGTCGAGCACTTCGGCGACTCGGCGCGCTTGGCGGACGAACTCCTCGACATCGTCCTGTCCGGACGTAAGCGTGCAACCGCCGAACTCGTCGCCGACTTCGTGGCGCGCGGCGATGCCGTGCCGCGTATCGGCTCCCACTGGATCGCCTGCGACAGCACAGGCGCACCGCGCATCGTCATCCGCAGCACCGAGCTCCGCCTCGGCCCCTTCGGGAGCGCCGACGCATCCTTCGCCCGAGACGAGGGAGAGGACGACGGTTCGCTCGAGAGCTGGCAGCGCGAGCACCGCCGGTACTGGGAGCGTGTCAGCGCCGCGCGCGGCGCCGTCTGGTCGGAGGACGAGGAGATCGTGTTCGAGCGCTTCTCCGTGGTGTGGCCGCCCGAGCACGCCGACTGACCGCGACGGCGTGGGTCGGACACCCCGCGACGTCGGTGCAGGGTCGCTCGGCTCAGCTCGCGTCGCCCTCCTGGGAGGCGATGCGATCGGCTTCGGCGCTGTCGATCCGGTCGTCGTCGAGGTCCTCGTCCAGCACCTCTTCGCCGTCCACGTCGCGCGTCGGCTCCTGGTCTCGCTCTCCGTCCCCGGGAAGCGGCACGGGGGGAGGGAAGGTGTTGTTCGACATCGTGGTCTCCTTCGATCGGATCCAGCGGATGCCGGCACGCTACGCCGCGTCGCATCGTCCCTCGCGGGGGTTGACGCGGCGCCGCGTCAGGGACCGCTCTGGATGATCTGTTCGAGCTGCGCGATCGTCAGCGGCTGCCACGGCGAGCCGTCCGCATCCGTCGCCTGCGCGGCTGGGCTGTCGCCGCGCGTCCAGTACTTGGCTTCATACGGAACCTGCTGGAACACCACCCGTTGACCTTCGGTGTACGTCGTGGCGGGGTCCCAGTCCGGGTAGGTGCCCGCCGGCAGCGTGGGCTGCGGGTAGGGCGTCTCGCCCGGCAGCACGGGACCGATCAGCCGCCACGGCCACGAGTCCGCATCCGCCAACGGGTTGTCCGGATCGTCGCCGCGCGTCCACCACTTCGCCTCGTAGACGTTCTGCCGCCAGACGACCTTCGCGCCGGAGAGGTACGTGTTGGTCTCGGTCCAGATCGGGTACGGGCTGGCCGCGGGGTCGTCGGTCATCGTGGGCACGGGCTCCGGCGTGGTGCGGCGCCCCGCAGACTCGTCGGGCGCGGCCTCGAATCCGGGCTGCAGGGTCTCGGCGAATGTCGCGTCCTGCTGGTCGATGCCGCTGCAGTCGTTGGAGACGACCGAGGTGTCGGCGTAGTTGGTGCCGCACGTCCGGTCCCGGTTCAATGACCACATCGACAGTCGTGACATCCGCTGCTGCTGCGCGAAAGCGTTCAGCGTCGTCGCATCGTCAAGGGTGAAGACCTCGTCGGGCACGTCGTTCTGGCCGATCATGGGCGTGGCCGCCAGCTTGCCCCAGAGGGTGGGCGCGGTGAGGGTCGTCCCAGCGTCCTCGTAGAGCGCGCCGAGTTGCGCATGCGTCGCGCGGAGCGCCTCGATGGCGGTCTCGGCCATGGTCTGCGTGCCACGGTCGACGCCGAAGTCCATCGTCATGACGTTGACGCCGGTCAGATCCACACCGGACTCCAGCATCTGCGCGATGGCGGTGCGCGCAGCGGCGGTCAGCCCGTCGGGCGCGACCGGCAACGTGAGCCAGATCGCGAGGTCCTCGCCCGCCGCCCGCCGCTCGCGCTGCAGGTCAGCGATCGCGACCGCCCTGCGCAGACCCGACACGGGGTCCTCGAGGTTCTCCCCCTCGATGTCGAGGTCGATCGTCGATACGTCGTAGCGGTCGACGACACTCCGATAGGCCTGCCCGAGCCCCTCTTCGTCGGCGCAGGCATTGGCGAGCTCGGTGCCCGCTGCGCCGCCGAAGGACAGGACGACATCGCCGCCGCTCTCGCGCAGCCGCGTGATGCGCCGGTCCAGATCGACATCGCGCGCCGCTTCGTCGAGGTCGTAGTATCCGCCCCAGGACGGCGTGCACGAATCCGCCGCGGCGGCCACCACGAACGAGAGGACGACGTCCCGGTCGGCATCGTTCTCGGGTTTCTCGAACGCGAAGAACGGTGTCGTGGTCACGTCGACGTACGGTGCGAACCACGCAGCCCCCGTCACCGCCCGCACCTGGTCGACCACGAGAAGGCGGTAGCCGAAGAGCGAACCGGCGACGATGGCCACGAGGATGACCACCCCGAGCGTGACCCGCCACGGCGACAGGCGTTTGCCGTCGTAGGGGCCGGGAGCGGGCGGTGCGGTGTAGGAGACGCGCGGGTTCATGCGCGCCGGCCCGTCGCACTTCTCGCCTCGAGCGCGCGCGACGGTGCCTGCTCGACCGCGGCGGATGCGGTGGGCCGGGCTGCGCGACGGATCGGATCGCCGGCGGCGGGGTACCCGTGGAACAGAGCGTCCTGCCAGTCGAACCCGGGCTCACCAGGGGCGGCGCGGCCCGCGGTCTCGGTGGGAACGGGAACCCACATCCAGTTGGTCAGTCCCATCCACACGTCCACGAGCGAGTTGCGGATGCCGATGTTCTCGACACAGGCCCACAGGGCGCAGACCGCGTTGAGCGTGCCGAAGAAGAAGGTGCCCCAGTTCTGGGCGTTGAAGCTCCACCACGCGGTGAAGATCGAGAACGCGACGATCGCCCAGGGCGCGACGACGTAGAGCAGCGTCGTCGCCGTGCGCTCGCGCACCTTCGGGGTGCGGGCGAACGGGATCTTGCGGCCGGTCAGGCCCTGCTCGATCGACTTCAGCACGCCGGCGAGATTGACCGGCAGGAGGATGAGGTTGAAACCGTAAATGCGGAGGATGTCGAGGTAGCGGTAGCCGGAGTACTTCAAGTCGCTCGCCTGGCACAGGAAGTACGGGGCTGCCGCCACCAGGACGAGCGGGCTCAGCAGGTCGCTGTCGAACGGGAACGTGAGCAGGAAGAGCAGGGCGAAGCTGGCCCACGCGAGGGAGGCCATGTAGTTCACGCGGATCATCCACTCGCCCAGGCGCACCGGGCGCGACGAGCGTCTGCGGGCGCGCACCTGACGCAGGAACTTCGGCAGGATGAGCAGTCCGCCGTTCGCCCAGCGCCGCCGCTGCACCACGAGGGAGCCGAAATCGGGCGGTGTGGCCGAGTAGCTGAGTCGCTCGGGGTAGTTCACGAGCGTCCAGTTGTGATCGGCGAGATCCACCGAGGACTCGGTGTCCTCGATCACGGTGCGGTCCTGCACGTAGCGGCGCACCTCGAAACCGTCGACATCATCGATCTGCATGATGTCGTCCATCGCCTCCATCCGGATGACGGCATTTGCGCCGACCCAGAAGGTCGCGTCGTAGCCCGACATGCCCTGGTGGAGGATGTGCTGGATGTCTGTCGTCGCGCCCGCCAGACGCTCGATGCGCGTCGGGGCGCCGCGGAACGAGGAGTACGGCGTCTGCGTCACGGCGACGCGTTCGTTGCCGGGCTGCTCGAGGAAGTAGACCAGGCGCAGGCAGTAGTCGCGGAGCAGGAGCGAGTCGGCGTCGAGGGTGAGCAGGTAGTCCGAGTTCGGTATGACGAGATCCGCCTCCTGCCCCGCGCCCGCGACCAGGCGGAGCACCGTCTTGCGGCCGGGACCCTCCACGAAGCGGTAGCGACCGCCCATCAGGCCGATGTACGCGTTGAGGTTCATCGCCTTGTTCGCTTCGCTGGACAGCGAGGCGTAGCGCTTGCGCTCGAACGTTCCCACATCCACCGAGAAGATCCACACCAGGCGCCGGTGCAACTCGTGGAGGCGCTGGTGCGAGAGCTCCGTTCCCGATCCGGCCGCGGACTCGAGCGCCGACGCGGTGAGGTCCAGGTCGTCGGCCAGCCCGCGGAGGACCTGGTCGATGAAGAAGGTGTCGACATGGTCCTCGTGCGGTTCGGAGTCCGCCATGTCGTACAACCAGGCGACCGCGTAGCGGTACTCGTCGCGGAGGGAGAGGATCTCCGCCTCGCCGACCCCGTCCGTGGCGGCACGCTGCTCGAAGTCGAACATCGCCTCGGTGAAGCGGTACGCGGGCTCCGCGAGATCCTCGGCGATGCCCAGGGCGATCTCGCGGGTCGCCTCCAGGCGCGCGCGTGTGTGCGGATCCGTGGGGAACGGAGGATCATCCAGGAGCAGCACGACGCGTAGCGACGGGTACTCCTGCAGTGCCGCCGACCACATCGTCTTGCGGATGACCGAGGGCTCCTCGGCGTAGGAGGGGATGAGCACGGTCATCCCCTCGCCGTGCTCGTCGTCGAAGTGCCGGTCGAGCTCCGCGCGCGGCACCCGGTCGTGATCGCGGAACCGTCTGAGCGCTGCCTCACGCTGAACGAGGAACATCAGTGCGGAGAAGCTCAGTGCCGTGATGACGAGGGCGTAGATGCAGGCTTCGATCGTCGGCCAGATGTGCTCGCCGTCGTAGGCGAAGATCTGGCGCAGTGCCGTGGTGAGCATGTACGCGGCCCAGCCGGCGACCGTGATCGCGATGGCGACACGTGCCCACACGATCTTCGCGGCCGAGGGACGCGGGTGGAGGGTAGGCAGCGGCTCGCGGCGTCGTTCGGATCCCCACTGCCGCTTGCGTGCGCTTGGAAGCGCAGGAGTCTTCCCCATCTCGTCCCCTGCCGAAGGAGCGGTGAGCGCCCACGTCTTCGGGTGACGGGGCGCTCACCGAGGGCAGCGGAATGCTGCTGGAGCTACGGTACGAGAGCGGTTCCAGCTGCGGAGCACGTCGCGCGGAATTCGGGCGGAACGGCTCGAACCTTGCGGTGGGATTGCGGATCTTGCGCGTTTCTTGCGCATTCCTTGCGGTTCGAGCCGCGTCGCTCAGACGCGACCGAGCCGCAGGATGTCGATTCCGAGCCACCCCAGCGCGCGCAGGCGGCGGCGGTCGGCCCGGTCGCGCGTTGTGGCCAGTGACGGCGCGGTGCTGACCACGATCTGATGGACGACCTCGGCGCTCAACAGCCGTGCCAGGGTGCGAGGGGCCACCGAGTTCGCGCCGCCCACGATGAGACAGATCCGCGGTGCGTCGTCGACGAGCTGCGCGTCGATGCCGGAGAAGAACTCTTGCGCACGGTGGAGGGTGGAACCGTGCGCCTTGCGGTCGATGATCACGACGCCGAGATCGGCCCGTCGATCGCCGTCGCCGGGCAGCACGAGCTGGTCGGGGGCGATCACGCGGCGGATGCCGGTGATGAGAGCCTCGGCGTCGCCGTCGATGAGCACACGGGCGCTGCGCAGGTCCTGTTCGACCCGCCGACGCAGCCGAGCGCGAAGACTCATCGTGCGCTCCTCGTCTCGCCGGTACTGTCTCTACACGCTATCGCGCGGCGTGTGTGCGCGCGCGAGTCGGGAGCCCGCCTCGCGGAGCCATCGTCGCGGATCCGACAGTGCCGCGGAGGCGGAGCCCGCCACCTCCGCCAGTGAGAGGTCATCCGGTCCGGAAGCCACGCCGAAGCGGCCCGCGACGACGCTCACGGGTACGCCTCTGGCCTCCGCGTACGCGCGGACCACGCCGGGCGCCTTGCCCCGCAGCGACTGGGAGTCGTAGGACCCCTCGCCCGTGATCACCCGCTCCGCGCCCGCGAGGGCGGCGTCGAGTCCGATCGTCTCGGCGACCGCGTCCGCCCCCGAAGCGAGCTGGGCGCCCCAGGCGAGGAGACCGAAACCACATCCGCCGGCAGCTCCCGCTCCCGGCGTGCCCGGGGCGGCGCCGATGACCCGGGCCCACCGTGCCAGTGCGGTCTCGATCCGGTCGACCTGATCGGGATCGGCTCCCTTCTGCGGACCGAACACCCGCGCGGCGCCGTCGGGGCCCAGGAGCGGGGCTCGGACGTCGGAGAGCACGCGGATCCCGTCGACCGGCGGCGGCAGGAGCCCGCCGGTGTCGAAGGATGCGGCCTGCGCGAGTCCGGCGGCTCCGGAGGGGACCTGGCGACCGTCCGCATCCCGGACGATCGCGCCCAGCGCGGTCAGCACTCCCGCGCCGCCGTCGCTGGACACGCTGCCGCCGATTCCGAGCAGTAGGCGGGTGGCCCCCGCTGCGAGGGCGGCGCGGATGGCTTCGCCGAATCCGAGCGTGTGCGTCGCCAGCGGGTCGACCGCCTCGTCGGCGGTCACGAGCTCGATACCGGAGGTGGCCGCCAGCTCGACCACGGCGGTGCGGGGGTGATCGCCCGGCAGCATCAGCCAATGCGAGTCGATCCGTCGCCCCGTCGGACCGGTCACGGTGACGGGGACGCGTCGAGAGCCTGGGATCGCGGCGGCGAACGCATCCAGCGTGCCTTCGCCGCCATCGGCCATGGGCCGCAGCAGCAGCTCGTCGTCGGGGCGGGCGCTGCGCCATCCCTCGGCCAGCGCGCGTGCCGCGCTCGTCGCGTCGATCGATCCCTTGAAGCTGTCGGGAGCGACGACAATCCGCGAGCGGGTGGGAGAGGCGAGGGCGGACACTCGTCGATCGTCGCAGCCGGAGCCCGCGAGCGGTATCCCCGCAGCGAAGTGCCCCGCGACCGAGGTTGCGGGGCACTTCTGTTCCGGATTACTTGAGGGCGTCCTTGACGTTCTCTCCGGCCTGCTTGAGATCGGACTTGGCCTGCTCGGCCTTGCCCTCGGCCTCGAGCTTCTCGTTGCCCGTGACCTTACCGGCGGCCTCCTTGGCCTTGCCGACGAGGTCCTCAGCAGCGTTCTTGATCTTGTCGTCGAGTCCCATGAGGGTCTCCTTTCTCTTCTTTCGGATGACCCGCGCGCGGTGCGCGGTCACGTGAGGGTGCGCCGGTCCGAGGCGAGACGCGCCCGGAGTCCTGCGTGAAGTGAGATGTACGTCCGCGTGGGGCGCTCCAGGAGCGCGTCGAGACGGGCGCCGACGGCGGCGACGTGGTCGGCGATCTCGCGCGGCGACGCCTGGGGGCGGGGGGTCACGGACACATGGAGCACCGGCGCGTTGCGAACGTCGTCGGCCACGACGCGCGTCGAGAGGATGTCGGCCCGTCGCGCCAGCGATGCGGTGACCGCGTCGGAGGCGAATCCCTCCCGGACGACGACACGGCCGGGCGCCGCATCCGTCTCGGTGCTGCGCAGCACGGTGCGCGACCGCCGGTGCGCCAGCAGCGCGACCGGGACGAGCAGCAGCACGATGAGGATCACCGCGCCGGCGACCGCGCCGAGCCCCGCCCATGACACGGGTCCCGCGCCGACGAGGGTCGCGCTGTGCGCGGCATCCACGGCGTCGGCTGCGGCGGTCAGCGTTTGAGTCCACACGCGGTGGGCATCGCCGGAGAGGGATGCCCACACGACCGCCGCTCCCGCGGCGAGAGCGATGAGGCCGACGAGGAGGACGAGGGTGCGGTTGAGGCCGCGGCGAGTGGAGTTCATCGCTCCTCCTTCTTCTCGAGACGGCGACGCACGCTCAGCGCGACCGACGGGTTCAGTCGGTACGTGGCCAGCTCCGCTTCGGCGGCGGCGCGCACCCCGTCGAGGTCGATGCCGAGCCCCGTCTCGGGCCGGACGGTGACATCCACACGGCGGTGGCCCACTCCGACGGTGAGCCGGCGCCGGTCGATGCCGAGGACGTCGCTCAGATGCTGGGCCAGGGCGGCGGCGATCACGCCGTTGTCCACGACGACGATCGTGCCGTCGGCGGCGGCCATCGTGTGCTTCGCCAGTCGACCGGGGGTGACCGCGATCACCACGAGGACCGCACCCACCAGCGCAACGGTGGCGCCGATGGCGGTCATGGCCGTGCCGGAGGCCACGGAGAGGCCGCGTAGCAGGTCGGCCGGGGCGGCGATGAGCGCCGGAGCGCCCGCCATGAGGAGCAGGGCCTCTGCCCCGAGGTAGGCGACCAGTGCGATCATCAGGACCACGGCGACGACCATGGCCGTCGACCGGGGCGAGTGGGTCTCACGCCGTCGCACGCGGGCGAGCGCACGGTCCGGCGAAGCGGTGGTGCTCATCTGACCCTCCTCCTCTTCTCGATGCGGGCGCCGGTGATCGTGAGGTCGATGCGGCGTACCTCGCGGCCGGTGAGGGCCGCGACGTCGGTGCGGATCTGTTCGCGGATGCGGTGTCCGCGGGCGGTGACGGTCTCAGGCTCGGCGGGCCGAGCCTCATCCGACAGGTCCGGGATGGAAAGCGGCGCTTCCACGCGGACCGCCAGCGCGCCGCCTGTCGCGCCGAGCCGGACGGTGACCTCGCGTCGCGGGAGGCCCACGGCCCGAGCCGCGACCTGTTCGCACACGGCGACCAGGGCGCGCTCGGCCACGAGCGTGCGGCCCGGTAGGACCGTCTCGGCGGCGGGCGTCGTCCCGCCGCCGAGCGCGGACCAGGTCGCGGTGCTCATGATGTCCGGCGGCCGGTGAACACGTTGGCGAGGGCTCGAAGATCGAGCGAACCCGATACGACGCGACCGACGAGCGCGCCGATGCCCATGAAGAGGGCGACCAGGAGGAATCCCCAGAAGCCGAACAGCAGGGCGGACACGGCGAGCACCGCACCCACGAGCGCTCCGCTCACCGTGGCGCTCATGCGACGCGCGCCTCGGCGTCGTCGTCGGTGTCGTCACCGGGAAGGTGCACGTCGTTGACCTCGATGTTGACCTCGACGACCTCGAGGCCGACCAGGCGTGAGATCGCGGCGGCCACCGCGGTACGCACGCCCGCAGCGACTTCCTGGATGGGAGCGGGATACTCCACGACGATCGTCAGATCGGCCGCTGCCTGCGTCTCACCGACCTCGACCTTCACACCCTGCGTGAGGTCGGTCGCGTTGATGGCATCGCGGATCATCCCGAGGGCGCGGGCTCCGCCGCCGCCGAGCGCGTAGACGCCGGGAACCTCGCGTGCCGCGATACCGGCGACCTTCGCGACCACGCCATCGGCGATGACGGTCCGACCTGCGGCCGCGACCGTCGGGGCGGATCCGGTCGTGCCGACGGTGCCGCGGTCGACGCGGGCGGGGGTGACGGCGGGGGTGGTCTTCTGCTCAGTGGCCATGATGTGCTCCTTTATCTCGTTGCCAGGGCGGTGACAAGAGCGCGAGACGGTTCTCGTCGTCGGCGCTAACTTCGCCCTACTGACATGAGGCACCTACCCGCCGGATCGTCACAAAAAAGTTCCGGCGGATTTCGGAGGGGCCGATGGCGGAGCCTGAAACGGGGGCGTGGGGCCTCGCAGCGCTGTCCGACCGCATCCTGGTGGAGCGTGCGGTCGACGACGACGTGGCGGCCTTCGCGGAGATCGTGCGTCGGCACAGCCCGCTCATGCGCGCATACATCGCGCGCATGCTCCGCTCGCAGGCCGACGCCGACGACGTGGTGCAGGACGCCTTCGTCGTCGCATGGCGGCAGCTGCCCACCCTCCGTGACGGTTCGTCGGTCAAGGCCTGGCTGTTGCGCATCGCGTCGCGCGAGGCACTGCGGGTGCTGCGCCGCGCGGGCAAGGAGGAGCCGTTCGAGGATTGGGAGCCGTCCACACCCGAGAGCACCAGGCCCGAGCACGTCGCCGAACGCAACGCTAGACTCGCCGCACTCTCGACGGCATTGGAGAGGCTGCCGGAGGCGCAGCGACGGACCTGGCTGCTCAGGGAGGCCGCGGGACTCGGCTACTCCGAGATCGCGGAGGAGCTGAACGTGCCGGTGAGCACGGTGCGGGGAAACCTCGCCCGTGCCAGAGCGAGCATCATGATCGGGATGGAGGGATGGCGATGACCGCATCGAACGCCTCATCCGACGTCCTCGACTGCGGGCGCACGATCCAGGAGCTGAGCGAGTATCTGGAGGCCGGACGTTCGCCGCGGGACCCCGAGATCGAACAGTGCCCCGAGTGCTTGAACGCGCTGGAGTCCCTCTCCCGCGTCGGAGACCTCTCCCGCGACCTGTTCGCCGCCGATGCGGCCGCGCTCCCCGAGCCTTCGGCGGGATGGTTCGGCGGCATCCTCGACCAGGTCGCGGCAGAACTGCGGTCGGGGCGCGATCTGCCGGTGCGCCACCCCGATCCGAGAGTGAGGATCACGGTCGCCGAGGGCGCGGTGCGGACCCTCCTGCGCTCGGCCGCCGATGATCTGGACGGGGTGTTCATCGGACGCACGCGCATCATCGGCGACGTCGAGGAGCTCGGCGCCCCGGTGACGATCGACATCACCGCATCCGTGGCGTGGGACCTCGACGCGCGCGCCGCAGCGGACGACGTGCGGCGCCGGGTCGCTGAGGTCGTCGAGCGCCACACCGACCTCGAGGTCGCGGCGATCGACGTCACGATCGAGGACGTCCACGCCCCCCAGCCGCGAAAGGACGCGTCATGAACCTGCCCTCTGCGCCGCGGGACGCGGTGACCGAACTCGTCCTCGGCTCCTCCGGAGTCGCGGCGGTCTTCCCGCCGCGCGTCGCGGATGCGGTGGCCGGCGCGCTCGGGTCCGTCGCCCCGCTCGTGGCGGGGGGCACGGCCTCGGAGACGGTCCAGGTGCGGATCGCCGCCGACGCATCGGGGGGTGCTGCCGACACGGGCCGTGAGGTCGCGGATCTGCTCCTCGCCCGCTTCCCGGATGCGGACCTCATCCGGGTGCAGGTCGACCGCATCCAGTGACGGAGGCGAACGGCGTGACGGAGTACCGCGTCCAGTTCAAGAACGCCTGGTCGGAGCGCAACGGCGATGAGGTGACGGAGCGAGTGATGTCGCTCGGCGACGCACGGCGCTTCATCGCCGAGCATCCCGAGACCGAGTACGTCATCCTGCAGCGGAGCGCAGGTGACCCGCCCTCGATCTGGTCGCTGCTCGCGGAGGAGGAAGAGGGCTGACCGAGCGGGTCAGAGAGTGACGAGTGCCGCCTCGACATGGTCGTCGTCGATCGTGACCGTCATGCACGTGTGGTGGGGCTGGCGGCGCCGGTCGGTCGGGGAGCCCGGATTCAGCAGACGCAGGCCCGCGGGCGTGACGGTGTCCCACGGGATGTGGCTGTGTCCGAACACGAGAAGATCGGACTCGGGGTACGCCGCGTCCATGCGGCGCTCCCGCGAGCGTGCGTCGCCCGTCTCGTGCACCACGCTCATCCGGACGCCCTCGATCCGGCGGTGTGCGACCAGCGGAAGACGGGCCCGCAGGTCCGCCCCGTCGTTGTTGCCGTAGACGCCGATGACCTCGCCGTGCCGAGCGAGGTCGTCCAGCACCCCCGCGACGACCCAGTCGCCGGCGTGCACGATCAGATCGGCGTCGTCCGCGAGCCGACGCACTGCATCCGGGAGCGTGCGCGCCCGCGGCGGGATGTGCGTGTCGGAGATCAGCAGCAGCCGCGTCGTCACGAGCGCGCCGCCGAGAACGGTCCGCGCAGCGCCGCCCACTGCAGCAGCATGATCGTCTTCGCGTCGACGATATCGATGCCGATGCGCTCGAGGGCGTCGTCGACGTCGAGCTCGAGCACCTCGATGTCCTCGCCCTCGTCGGCGAGTCCCGCCCGCGCTCCCGGGACCACATCGCCGCGACGGTACGGCGCGGCGAAGAAGTGCAGCCGTTCGGTCACCGAGCCGGGGCTCATGTAGGCGTCGAAGACGTGCTCCACTTCGCCGACCGGGCGCCCGGTCTCCTCCTCGGCCTCGCGCCGGATGGCCGCCTCGGGCGCGTCGTCGTCGAGCAGGCCTGCGGCTGCCTCGATCAGCATGCCGTCGGGATGCCGGTTGACGTAGACCGGGTAGCGGAACTGACGGGTCAGCAGCACGGTGCGCGCCTGGGGGTCGTAGAGAAGGATGCACGCTCCGTCGCCGCGGTCGTACGTCTCGCGATGCTCGGTGGTCCAGGAGCCGTCCGAGTGCTGGAAGTCGAAGGTCGTCGTGCGCGTCACGAACCAGTTCGAGGTGAGCACGCGGACCTCCCGCACCCGCACCCTGGGGTTGCCGTCCAGATCGCGCCCGGCACGGTCGAGGCCGGTGCGGCCCCGCGCGTCCGGGACGTCGACTCCCGGCTGACCCGTCATCGGCGTTCCAGCCGGACCACGGGAATGGTGCGCGTCGTGCGTCGCTCGTAGTCGCCGAAACCGGGGCTCGCTTCGAGGAAGCGCTGCCATGCCGCATCCCGTTCGGACGGATCGAGCACCCGAGCCGTCACCGGCACCTCGCCCGACGGCGTCTCGATCGTGACGTCCGGATGGGCGCGGAGGTTGTGGAACCACGCCGGGTTGTCCTCCGCTCCCGCCTTCGAGGCGGCGATCAGCCAGGCATCGGCTCCGTCGGGAAGCGCCATGAGCGGGGCGATGCGCTCGACGCCGCTGCGGGCGCCGATGTGGTGCAACAGGATGAGGGCGTCGCCGAAGTTCTCCACCCGTCCGCCGTTTCGCCGGAACTCGGCGATCACGTGATCGTTGTACGAGGTCATGCGTGTGCTCCGTCCACCGGTGGGTTCGCCGTCTCGATCCTCGCACTCCTCGCGGGAGATGGGGGATGCCGCCTGCGATCCGTCTGCGCACGCTACCGTCGTCGTGTGAGCGATGACCGTCGGGACGACGAGGTCGATCTGCTGATCGACGCGTGGGGCAGGCGCCTGCCCGATGTCGATCTCACTCCGCTCGATGTCATGTCGAGGCTGCGTCGTGCCGCGATCCGGCTCGACCGATTGCGTGCTGCGGCGTTCGCGACGGCGGGTCTGGCGTCGTGGGAGTTCGACGTGCTCGCTGCGCTGCGCCGCGCCGATCCTCCGCACCGGCTGAGCCCCGCGCAGCTGATCGAACGGACGATGATCACGAGCGCGACGATGTCGCATCGGCTGGCGAACCTCTCGACGCGCGGCCTCGTGGTGCGAAAGCGCAACCCGTCCGACGGGCGCAGCGTCTACATCCTGCTGACGGAGGAGGGCATCAGGGTGGTGGATGCGGCCATGACGGAGCTCGTGCGGCGGGAGGCGGAGGTTCTGGCGGGGTCGGATCGCGCCGACATCGCCGCCCTCACGAAGGCCCTGCGCCCGCTCATGGGGCCCGAACGCGGGTGACGCGCCCGTCGAGTTGTGGCGGAGCCGACCGACGAGGAAAATCCCGCGTATGAGCCACGAGACCGTCGCCGTGCCGACTCGTCCCTCCGACCTGACAGACGCACAGTGGGAGCGGCTGTGCGCGTACGGCACCGCAGAGGAGGTGTCCGCCGGGGACTACGTCTTCCGCTCCGGCGATCACGACTACGACATGATCCTCGTCGACACCGCCGAGATCGAGATCGTGCGCGATGGTCTGGGCTGGGTCGACGAGGTGGTGCTCACGCGCATGGGTGCGCGCACGTTCGCGGGCGAGTTGAGCCTGCTGAACGGGCAGGGGGCCTTTCTCTCCGCCCGTGTGGCCGAGCCCGGCCGCATCCTGCGGGTGCCGCGCGCGCAGCTGCGCCGGCTGATGGCGGAGGACGACGAGCTCTGCGACCTGATCCTGCACGCCCTGTGGGACCGGCGGGAGTCGTTGCGAACCGGTCCTGCGGCCCTCACGCTCAAGTTCGTCGGGCTCCGCGGCTCGCGCGAGTTCCTCGCCCTGGACCGTTTCGCCGAGCGGCTCGACCTCGTGCACACCGCCGTCGAGGTGGATCCCGACGACATGGGCGTGCACGCCGATCACGGCGTGCGCATCGAGGATCTGCCGATCGCCTATCTGCAGGGGGAGCCTGTCCCACGCGCGACGCCCGGCATCGTCGCCGACAGGCTGGGCCTGAGCTATCAGGCCGAGACGGATGCGGCCGTCGACCTCGTCGTGATCGGCGGCGGGCCCGCCGGTCTCGCCGCCGCGATCTACGGCGCGTCGGAGGGGCTGAACACGGTGCTCCTGGATGCCGTCGCACCGGGTGGTCAGGCCGCCGCGACCTCTCGCATCGAGAACTTCCTGGGCTTCCCGTTCGGAGTCAGCGGGGGTCAGCTCATCGGCCAGGCGACGCTGCAGGCGCTCAAGTTCGGGGTGCGGGTCTACGCCCCGTGCGAAGCCGTCGCGATCGCCGAGGTGCCCGAAGGGCTCGAGGTCACCCTCGCCGACGGCCGCCTCATCCGCACCCGCACCGCGATCGTCACCTCCGGTGCCGCCTACCGCCGCCTGAACATCGAGGGGTGGTCGCGGTTCGAGGGCTCGAGCATCTACTACGCGGCGACGCCCCTCGAGCTGCACCAGGTCGCGGGAGCGCCGTCCGTCGTCGTCGGCGGCGCGAACTCCGCGGGGCAGGCCGCCCTCTACCTCTCCGGCAACGGCTGTCCCGTGCACCTCGTGGTGCGCGGGACGGACCTGCGTCAGCGCATGTCGAGCTATCTGGTGGACCGGCTGGTCGAGAGTCCCGGTGTCCGCATCCACACGGCCGCCAACGTGACGGCGCTGGACGGCGACGGCGTGCTCGAGAGCGTGCGCATCGACACGGTCGGCGACGTCGACGCCCGTGGGCTGTTCTGCTTCATCGGGGCCGAGCCCGCCACATCCTGGCTCGGATCACTCGACCGCGACGACCACGGTTTCCTGCGCACCGGCACGGACGTCACCGTGCAGTCGATCTCCCGCTGGCAGCAGCTGGGCCGCGAGCCGCTCCCTTTCGAGACCTCGCTGCCGCGGCTGTTCGCCGCCGGCGACGTGCGACGCGGATCCATGAAGCGGGTGGCGGCGGCGGTCGGCGAGGGATCCAGCGCCGTCGCGTCCGTCCACCGGGCGCTCGCGCTCGCGTGAGCACCGCCGCGCGCATGGCCCCGCCTACGCTGGTGCGATGATCAACGTCGCCACGATCGGCTCCAGCATCATCACCGAGGCCTTCGCGCGTGCCCTCGCCCAGGTAGACGGCATTTCGCTGCACACGGCGACCTCGCGCGACGCGGACCGCGCGGCCGAGATCGCCCGGCGCATCGGCGCGCCGCACTCCGCATCCGATCTGGACGCGGTGCTGGCGGACCCGGCGATCGACGCGGTGTACGTGGGCTCGCCCAACTCGGTGCACGCCGAGCAGATCCGTGCGGCGCTCGCCGCCGGCAAGCACGTCTTCGTCGAGAAGCCGGCGGTCTCGTCCGAGCATGAGTGGGTCGCGCTCACCCGGGAGGCGACGGAGCGCGGCCTCGTCCTGATTGAGGGGATGCGGATGGCCTACGACCCGGGCATCCGTGTCGTGCGCGATCTGCTCCCGACGCTGGGTGTCCTGCGGCGGGCGTCGCTGCACTACGGCAAGCGATCCTCGCGCTACGACGACGTGCTGGCGGGGCGACGCGTCAACATCTTCGATCCCGCGATGGGCGGCGGCGCGCTCGCCGATCTCGGCGTCTACAGCGTGCACGCGGCCGTGCTGCTGTTCGGACGTCCGGATTCTGTGCGGGCGCTGGAGGTGCCGATCGCGAGCGGCGCCGACGGCGCCGGCGTGGCCCTGCTCGGCTACCCGGGCCTCGTCGTGGACGTCTCGTACTCGAAGATCACGAACGCCGGACGGCCCAGCGAGATCGAGGGGGAGCAGGCGACCCTCTCGATCGACGACCTCGTCAGCCCGCGCCGCGTGGTGCGTCACGCCGTCGACGGCGACCGTGAGGTCGTCGAGGTGCCCGACGAGCGTCATTCGCTGCGCGGCGAGGTGGAGCGTTTCGTGGCCCTGGTCGCGGCGGGCGGGACCGCCGCGGCCGAGGATCAGGAGCGCACACGCCTCACCCTGGAGACGATGGCCCGCATCCGAGCCGACCTCGCCCGCTGAGCCTTCAGCCCGGCGTCCCCGCCAGCGTGAACGTCCCGTGTTCGCCTGTCACAGATCGAGCCGTTGGCGTCGATCTGTGACAGGCGAACGGCGAACCTCCACGCTCAGCTGTCACAGATCGAGCGCGGTGCGTCGATCTGTGACAGGCGAGCAGGGCCGGAGCGACGAGGTCAGTGGCGGCGGAGCGTGCGCAGCAGAGGCGAGAGTGCGGCCAGGATGACGGCCGGAACGAGGAAGGCGGGGCCGAGTGACGGCCCTGCCGCGATGAGCCCGAGCGCGACGGCTCCGGCGACGGCGCCCGCGTAGTTGAAGAGGTTCACGCGCGCGATCACCTCGTCGCTGCGTTCCGGAAGCAGTTCGCCGGCACGGCTGAACGCGATCGGCACGAGCGCCCCCGATGCCACACCCATCGCCGCGAAGCCGATGATCGCCGTCGGTACGAACGGAGCCGCGGCCACCAGAACGGCACCGGCCGCGGCCACGACGACCGCTGCGACACCCAGCCGCATCCGTCCGATCCGTCGCACGAGCGGGTCCGTGCCCAGTCGCGCCCCCAGCATCGCGACGAGGTACGCCCCGTAACCGAGGGGTGTGACGCCCGGGTCGGCCCGGAGCCCGTCGGTCAGGTAGATCGTGCTCCAGCTCGCGACGGCGGAGTCCACGACGAACGCCGCGAACACGATCGCGCCCACCGCCCAGATCGCTCGGCGCGGCAGGGCCGGGCGGGATGCGGCGGAGTCGTCGACCTCGTGCGCCGCGCGCGTGGGGTCGAAGGCCGCGAGCCCCCATCCGGCGATCACGACCTGTGCCGCTGCGGCGACGACCAGGGTCAGGCCCGCCGGAGCGCGGGTGGCCAGCACCGCCGCCGTGACCCCGGTGGCGACGATGGCAGCGCCCGTGTACCCGGCGTACAGCCGGCCGAACACCGGCCGCTCGTGGTGGCGCTGCAGGAGCGAGCCCTGCATGTTCGACGACGCGTCGACGGCGCCGAGGCCCACGCCGTAGAGCACGATCGCGACGATCAGCACCGGAAGGGATGCGGTGAAGCTGACGAAGAGGAGTCCCACCGCCTGGGCCGCGAGCCCCGAGGCGAGGGCGAGTCTGCTGCCGGCCCGCACGGCGATCACGTCGGCGAGCACTGAGCCGAGCGCGGCAGCGAGGCACGTCGCGAGCAGGAGCATCGACACCGCATCGTCGCCGATGTCGACGCGATCCTTGATGGTCGGCAGGGCGGTGACGATGGTGGCGTAGCCGAGACCCTGCGCGGCGTAGGCGGCGCCGACGGCCGCTCCACGCGTGCGCAGTGCCGGCAGCGACGTCATGCCTCGATCGCGCGGAACGCCTCGTCGGCGATCTCGAGCGTCCGGGTGATGTCGGCGCTCGTGAGCGCCGCGTTGATGAAGTGGTTGTGGTGGGAGCTGAAGAACGCTCCTCGCTGCACGCACTCGGCGATCCACCGCTGGTGGAGCATGAGCGACTCGTCATCGGCGAGACGCAGGTAGAACAGGGCCGGCTCGCCGGAGGCGACCAGTGTCCGGCCGTGCGACGCGGCGACCTCGATGAGTCCGGTGGTCAGCGTGGTGCCGAGTTCGCGGAACAGGGCGGGGCCGTCGATCGCCTTGAGCTTCTCGATCGTCGCGATGCCGGCGGCGAAAGGAACCGCGCTCATCCAGTAGCTGCCGGTGTAGGTGATGCTCGACACCGCCTCGCGCAGGCTGTCCTTCCCGCATAGTGCCGACATGTTGTAGCCGTTCGCGATGGCCTTGCAGAAGCAGATGAGGTCCGCCTCGAAGCCGTAGAAGTGGTCGCTGCCGGCGAGGTCCAGCCGCCAGCCGGCGCGCACGTCGTCGACGATCAGCACGACGCCGTGCTCGTCGCAGAGCCGCCGCACCGCCTGCCAGTACCCCTGGGCGGGGAGGGCGTTGTCGAAGAAGTTGCCGTGCTTGTACGGCTGGGCGATGAGTGCGGCGATCTCGCCGCGATGCTCGGTGAACACCCGACGCATGGCCTCGATGTCGTTCCACGGAACCTCGATGTTGCCCTGAACATCGGTGTCGAGCACGCCGGGGTAGTCGAGCTTCTGGGTCCACGGCGCGACGCCGTGGTAGTACCCCTCGATGAACACGATGCGCCGGCGGCCCGTCGCGGCGCGCGCGGTCATGATGGCCAGGGTCGTCGTGTCGCCGCCGTTCTTCGCGAAGAACGCCCAATCGGCGCTCGCGACGGTATCCACCAGCATCTCGGCCAGATCGATCATCGTGGTCGAGGGGAGGGAGACCACGTCTTCCTTTCGTGCCTGGGCCTGCGCGGCGGCGGCCACATCCGCGTCGCCGTACCCGAGCACGTTCGGGCCGTAGCCGCACATGTAGTCGATGTACTCGTTGCCGTCGACGTCCCAGAACCGAGTGCCTTCGGCGCGCTCGGAGAACAGCGGGTATGCCGATCGGGGAATGAAGCAGCCCTCCGAGGGGCCGAGGTGGCCGGGGACGCCGCCGGGGATGACTCTCACGGCCCGGGCGAACGCCTCGTTGCTCTTCGTGTAGCTGTAGACGGGGGTCAGGGTGGGGGTGCTCATGATCACGCTCCGAGGTAGGCGCCGACGCGGTCGAGGATGCGGCTGGTGTTGTCGACGAGGGGGATGAAGCCGCGCATGGCGAGCCTGCCGTCGCAGACGCAGGCCAGTGCGCTGTCGCGGCCGCTGATCACGCCACCCGCGACGTCCAGGTCGGCGAAGCGGAGGGCGGCGCGCGGCGGGTCGGACAGTTCGTCGTCGAGGCGGATGCGATGGTTCTTCACCTCGAGGCGATAGCGCAGCTCGTCGCCGATCTCGAGGTCGAGATCGCCGTCGGGCATGTGCGCTGCGGAGAAGCGCCCGCTGATGTCCTCGTTGCCGACGACCGCGATCGCCCGCGCGGCGACCTCCAGCGTTAGCAGAGTGCTGCGGCGGCGGAACTCCGCATCCGCGAGGCGGTTGTCATCGGGCTTCAGGTAGGCCCCGAGCAGGTCGGTGAGCGGGGTGAACACGCGTGTCAGGAACCGGATGCCGGCCGGGCCGGCGATCGGGATGGGCTGCGCGGTTCCGGCGATGACGGCGTTGAGGTGGTCGACGGAACGGAACATCAGCGTCGGCCCTCGCCCCTCGGACACCGCGGCGATGCCGTCCGAGGCGAAGCGGTAACGCGTCACGGGGATCCCCGGCGCGACGAGCGACAGCGTCGTCGGCGCGGGGAGGGTGCCGAGGATCCGCCCCGCCTCTGGCACCAGCTCCACGAGTCGGGGGAGCGCCCCCAGCACGGCTCGCGCGTTGGTGAGCGCGAGCACGCGGGCATCGGTCTCAGTCAGCATCGGTGGTCTCCTTCACGGGGGTGGCGTAGGCGGCGAAGGCATCGGCGAGCAGACGGATGTGGCGGCGTGCCGCATCCGAGTCGCGCGTGCTGAGCCATGACAGGGTGAGGCCGTCCAGGCAGCTCGCCAGCGACCACGCGAGCTCGTCGAGAGGACGGGTCCACGTGATGCCGGCGAGTTCTGCGGCGTAGGAGAGGCTGGCGCGAGCCGCGGCGCGGTAGGTGGCCCACTGGCGTTCCACCGCATCCGGGTCGTGCCGCATGGCGTGCGTGGCGACGTCGAGCAGCGTCATCTCTCGCTGGGGCTCGGACTCGAGCAGTCGCAGGTAGGCATCCAACCCGCGCGCCAGCACCTCGGCGCACGTCGCGTCGGTGTCGGCATCCATCCACGCTGCGAGTCGCTCCTGCTCCGTGATGTGCTCGACGATCGCGGCGATCAGGTCGTCGCGCGAGGCGAACACGTAGTGGAATGCTCCCAGCGGCATATCGGCCTCGGCGACGATCGCGCGGGTGGTGGCCGCTGCCAGACCCTCGCGCCCGATGACCCGGACGGCCGCGTCGAGCAGCTCGCTGCGACGCTCCTCGAAGGAGAGCCGGCGCATCAGGCACCTCGTCCCGCGCGCTCGGTCGCAGCGCGTCCGACCCTGAGCGTGAGCCGACGCGGAGCGAGTTTGGAGCCGATCGACTGGATGCGGTTTCCCCAGCCGACCGTGACGACGGGTCCGCGGCGGGCATCGAGGGCCGCGAACGTCGCGTCGAGCACCTCATCGATCGTGCCGACGCGTCCCACCTTGAACTGCTCGGAGCCCGACGCCTCGAAGAACTCCGTCGCCGTCGGGCCCGGGCACACTGCGAGCACCCGCATCCGGGAGCCGCGGTTCTCCTCCCAGATCGATGCGGTGAGCGAGGTGAGGAACGCCTTGCATGCGCCGTACACGGCGAGGTTGGGGGTGGGCTGGTGGCCGGCGATGCTCGAGATCATGAGCAGGATCCCGCCGTCGGCGGCGAGCAGGTCGGGCAGCAGCAGCCGGGTGAGTACCGTGGGCGCGGTCACGTCGACCGCGATCTCCTGGGCGATCCGCGCGGGGTCCTCGCCGGCGAATGCCCCGGCGGTGCCGAACCCGGCGCAGTTCACCAGCACCTCGGTCGTCAGCGCACGCTCCGCGAGTTCGGCTGCGATCCTGCCGGGAACGGCGGGGTCGGTGAGGTCGGCGGGGATGACGTCGACCTGTCGGCCGTGCTGCGCGCGCAGTCCGGCGGCGAGCTCCTCGAGCCGGTCCGCCCGGCGGGCGATGAGCACGAGGTCGTGGCCGCGCGCGGCGAAGCGCTCCGCGTATCCGCGCCCGAGCCCCGAGCTCGCCCCCGTCACGACCGCCACGGGTCGTCGCGTGTCCTGCATGAGCGCCTCCTTCGTCCCTGCTCCGTCGCAGTTGGACGTTTGACCAAGTTGGTTCATGAAAGCGCACGCACCCCGCGCAGGGCAAGCATTCGCCGCGATTCGCAGGTGCGGGAAACGCCGCCGTAATCTGCGGCACGCTCATCCGACCGGCGTCAGGCGCGCGCGATGTGCGTTGCGCAGGAAGGTGTGCGTTCATCAGGACGGATCCGCCGGAATCGTCCTGATGAGTGGTGATCTCCTGTGTTGCGGATGCGGACCGCCCCGCATCCGGCCGGTCAGACGCGGGGCTTGTCGGGGAAGGCGGCGGCGACGCCCGCGTTCGCGATCGCGCCGCGGAGTGTGTTGAGCCCGAGTGCGAGGGCGGGGTCGTCGGCGAGCGCGCGCTCCCAGCCTTTGTCGGCGAGGGCGAGGGCGTAGGGCAGCGTCGCGTTGGTCAGGGCGGGGGTCGACGTGCCGGCCGCGGCGCCCGGCATGTTGGCGACGCACGAGAAGATCGTGGGCCCGACACGGAACGTCGGGTCGTCGTGGGTCGTCGGGTGCGAGTCTTCGAAGCAGCCGCCCTGGTCGATGGCGATGTCCACGAGCACGCTGCCGGTCTTCATCCGTTCGACGATCTCGTGCGAGACGAGGTGCGGTGCTTTCGCGCCGGGGATGAGGACGGCGCCGATGACGAGGTCCGCATCCAGCACCGTGCGCTCGATCTCGTACGCGCTGGATGCCACCGTGCGCACCGCGCCGCGATACAGATCGTCGAGCTGACGCAGTCGCGGGATCGAGATGTCCAGGACGGTGACGTCCGCGCCGAGCCCCACGGCCTGCGCGACCGCATTGCTTCCCGCGATGCCGCCGCCGATGACCGCGACCTTCGCGGGGCGCACCCCGGGGACCCCGGCGAGCAGCACGCCGCGGCCACCCTGCGAACCGAGGAGGTGGTATCCGCCGGTCAGCACGGACAGGCGTCCGGCGACCTCGCTCATGGGGGCGAGCAGCGGCAGGGAGCGGTCGGGCAGCTGAACGGTCTCGTAGGCGATCGCCGTCGTCCCCGCGCCCAGCAGCGCGTCGACGAGGTGCTCGTCGGCGGCCAGGTGCAGGTAGGTGAAGAGGGTGAGGTCGTCGCGCAGATAGCCGTACTCGGAGGCCACCGGTTCTTTGACCTTGAGGACGAGTTCGGCCGACCAGGCTTCGGCGACGTCGACGAGCCGCGCGCCCGCGGCGGCGAACTCCTCGTCGGTGATCGAGCTGCCGGTGCCGGCGCCGCTCTGCACGGCGACCTCGTGGCCGTGGCGCACCAGCTCGCGCACGCCGGCGGGCGTGGCGGCGACGCGGTACTCGTGGTTCTTGACCTCGGCGGGGATTCCGATGCGCATGGGCGCCGTCCTTCGTTTCGATGTATCAGGATGTTCGTCTGGAGCGCGCCGAATCTAGAAGAAAAGCGTGTCAGAATCACTACCTGCCGAAGAGAATTCTCCACAGCGGGAGAATCACGGATAATCTGCGGCGGGATGCGGGGTGGAGCATGGCGCAGGCGCAGAACCGACGGGCGGATCCGATCGACGAGCGCATCCTCTGGGAGCTGCGCCGCGATGCGTCCCAGACCAACGCGGCGCTCGCCGCACGGGTCGGGCTCTCACCCTCGGCGACGCACGCACGGGTGCGCGCCCTGCGCGAGTCCGGCGCCCTCGGCTCTGCGCACGCCGATGTGGACTTCGCGGCTCTGGGGCTGCCGCTTCAGGCCATCGTCGCCGTCAAGCTCCGCGCGCAGGCGCGGCCGGCGATCAAGACCTACGCCGAGAAGGTCTCGCGCCTCCCGAACGTCCTGAACCTCTTCTTCCTCGGCGGTCAAACCGACTTCCTCATCCACGTCGTCACGACGTCGCCCGAGCAGCTGCGCGACTTCGTCGCCACGCGTCTGAGCATGGATCCCGCGGTCGCCTCGACGGAGACCCAGATCGTGTTCGACTGGGTGCGCACTTCGGCTCGTGCGGCCGGTTTCGACGACATGCGCGGCCCCATCGGCTGACCCCCCCGCGACCTGCGTCCGACGCCCCAGTTCCCCTGTCACAGATCGACTCGCTGCCGTCGTTCTGTGACAGGTGAACTGGGGCAGTCCGTGTTCCCCTGTCGCAGATCGACACATGTGGCTCGATCTCTGACAGGCGAGCCGGGCGGGAGGGAGGAAGCGAGCCGGGCGGGCGGGAGGAGGCGAGCCGGGCGGGAGGGGGTCAGGGCTGGAGGGGGTCAGGGCTGGAGGTAGCGGCGCAGGAGCAGGCGCAGCTCGTGCAGGGTCGGCTCCTGGGTGTCGGGCGGGGCGGCGAAAGCGTCGTGCAGCACGGCGTCGGCGGCGAGGAAGGCGACCCGCGCGCGGGCCGTCGCATCCGTCTCGTCGCGGGTCAGCCCACTGGCGTGGAGGAGGCGTGCGGCGGTCTCGGCCATCCGCTGCTTGTGGGCCGCCCGATCCGCGTCGATCAGTCCGCCGGTCGAGGCGGTGCCGAGGGTGCGAACCACGTCGCGGTCGCGATAGATCTCGGCGACGGCGTCGATCACGTGGCCGACGGGGTCGACGGGCGGTGTGCTCGCGCGCGTCAGGACGACCGCGTTCTCGAGCAGGGCTTCGAGCCGTGCGTGATACTCGGCGACGAGCGCGCGCACGATCGCGTCGCGATCGGGGAGGTACTGGTACAGAGCGCCCACGCTGACGTCGGCGGCCTCGGCCACACGCGGGAGCGTCAGAGCCGACACGCCTTCTCGCGCCACCAGGTCGGATGCGGCCGCTAGAGCACGCGCCACCTTCTCGCGCGAGCGCTGCTGGCGAGGAGCGCGCTGCAGCGGGATGCGGTCCCAGTCCGGTTCCGTCGCGGCGAGGGGTGTCACGGGTGCCGCATCCTTCCGTCGGAAACCAAACTTGACTTTGGTTTGTGCTCGCGGTCATGCTAGCGCCATGACAACGACGTCAGATATCTCCGCCGCGCGCGTCGCGGTGGCCGACGCCTCCCGATCCCTCGCCGAAGCAGGCCTCCTCGTCGGGACGGCCGGCAACGTCAGCATGCGCGTGGGGGAGTTCGCCGCCGTGACGGCGACCGGCGCCGTCCTCGGCGAACTCACTCCGGAACAGGTGACGATCGTCACCCTCGACGGCGAGGTCGTCGCGGGTGATTGGGCGCCCACATCCGAGACGGCCCTGCACCTGGGCGTGCTGCGGCACGCGCCCGCGGATCAGGTCGGCGCGGTGGTCCACACCCACGCGCCGATGGCGACGAGCCTCTCGCTCGTGCTCGACGAAGTTCCGGTGGTGCACTACCAGCAGCTGCTCCTGGGCGGAGCGCTGCGGGTCGCCCCCTTCCATCCGTTCGGCAGCGTCGAGCTCGCGCATGCCGTGGGAGCAGCGCTCGACGGGCGACTCGCCGCGCTCATGGCCAACCACGGCGCCGTCGCCCTCGGGCGCGACCTCGTCCACGCGGTGGAGAACGCGCTGCTGACGGAGTGGATCTGCGACCTGTACTGGCACGCGCGAGCCATCGGGGAGCCTCGCGCGCTCGATGCCGCGGCGCAGCACGCGGTCATCGAGGCCGCCACGCGTCGCGGATACGGCCGACCCCAGCGGGCCGAGCAATGAGCACCGTCGACTCCCGGCCGATCGCGCGCGGTCGGTCCGCCGAGGTCTTCGCCGACGGCGACGACCGTGTCGTCAAGCTCGCCTTCGCCGGTGTCGACGCGGCCGAGGTCGCGCAGGAGGTGGCCGCCTCCCGCCTCGCACACGAGCTCGGCATCACCCCGGTGCGCTGTCACGGGGGCATCGAGATGGACGGACGCCACGGCATCGTGTTCGACCGCATCGACGGCATCCCGCTGACGGCCGTGGCCGAGCGCAACATCCTGCGCCTGCCTCAGGTCGGCAGCACGCTCGCGACCGAGCACCTGTTCGTCCACCGCGCGCACACCGACCGGCTGCCCGATGTGCGCGAGCTCGCCGTCGCGCAGCTCGACACCCCGGCGCTCTCGGCCCTCACACCGGCCGAACGGGATGCGGTCGCCCGCCGCATCCGCACGCTCCCCGCCGGCGACGCGGTGCTGCACCTCGATTTCCACCCGCAGAACGTGTTCGTGCTGGCCGAACGGAACGTGGTCATCGACTGGCAGACGGCGGTCGCCGGCCAGCCCGCCGCCGACGTCGCCCTCACCCGTCTGCTGTTCCGCGAGGCGGAGCTCTTCCCGGGCACGTCCGCGCCGATGCGCGTCGTCTACGGGGCGGTGCGCCGCATCCTCCTCCGCTTCTACCTGAGGTCGTATCTGCGTGCCGGAACCGTCAGCGTCGCGGACCTCGACCGGTGGGACATCGCCGCGCGCGTGCTGCGGCTGGGGCTTCTGAACATCCCATCCGAGCGCGAGCGCATGATCGCCGGCATCCGCGCCGACCTGGCGGCGGAATGAGCCTGCGGCGAGCACGGCCGGGCGGTGCGGTCGATGTGCTGGTCGTCGGCGGCGGGATCACCGGCGTCGCGACGGCCTACGAGGCCGCCAGCCGTGGGCTGTCGGTCGCGCTCGTCGAGGCGGGCGACCTGGGTGGCGCCACGAGCGCCGCCACCGGCAAGCTGATCCACGGCGGTCTGCGCTACCTCAAGAACCTCGAGGTGCGCCTCGTGCGCGAATCCCTCGCCGAGCGGCGCACCCTGCTCTCCATCGCGCCGCACCTCGTGCGCCCGATCGGCATGGTGCTGCCCGAACCGGGACTCATCGAGCATCTGGGTCTGACGGCGTACGACCTGCTGTCGTTCGACCGCAACCGCATCGCGGATGCGGCCGCGCACATCCCCCGGCACCGGTCGCTGTCGGCATCCGAACTCGTCGACCGCGGCCTCGGATGGATGCGGCACGGCATCCTCTACTACGACGCGATGATGCTCTCGCCCGAGCGTCTCACGCTCGCCTTCGCGGAGGCGGCCGCATCCCACCGCGCGACCATCTCGACCTACACGCGGGCGACGCGGCTGCTGGTGCGCGCGGGGCGCGTCATCGGTGCCGAGGTGCACGACCTCGTGTCGGACGAGACCGCGGAGATCGCGGCCACGGTGACGATCGACGCGACCGGCTCGTTCTCGCACGACTTCCTCTCCCGGACGCCCGCGCTCCGCGAAGCCATCGGCCCCGCGCCCGCGGTGCGCTCCGAGGGCATCTATCTCGTCACCCGCCGCCTCGGCGAGACGATGGTGCTCACGGTGTCGTCCGGCGGGCACTTCAGCGTCGCGCCCTGGCGGGATCGGAGCCTGATCGGACCCACCGAGACGCCGTACACCGGCCCGGTCGACGAGTGGCGGCTCACGCTGGGCGCGATCGAGCGGTTCATCGCCGAGATCAACGCGGGCGCGAAGCTCCCGGAGCCGCTGACACTCGACGACGTCACGGCCGCGTACGGTGGTCTGCGTCCGCTCGCCGAGTCGGCGGGCGCCGACACGTATCGGGCCTCGCGGGCATCCGATCTCGTCGATCACGCGCGTCACGGGGTCGCCGGTCTGCTGTCGGCGCTCGGCGGGAAGTACACGACCTCCCGCGCGTTCGCCCAGCAGATCGTCGACAGGCTGGCGGGTCACGGCCTGCGTCCCGCGCCCTCGGCCACGGCGACGACGCCGCTTCCCGGTGGGGACCTCGACGACGTGACGGCCGCGAAGGCCCTCCTCCGCCGGGATGCGGCGGGGTTCGGACTCGCCGCCGACACCGCCGACGTGCTCTTCGCGCACTACGGCAGCCGGGCGCGTTCCGTCCTGGCGCTGGCCGCATCCGATCCACGTCTCGCCGAGCGTGCCACCTCGGACGGCGAGCCGCTCGCGGCCGTCGCGTGGGCCGTGCGCGATGAAGCGCCCGAGCACCTCACCGACGTGCTGCTGCGGCGCACCGGCATCGGACGCCTTCAGGATCCCGGCGAGCGCATCCTCGGCCTGTCCGCGGACATCATGGCCGAGGCCCGCGGCTGGGGCCCCGAGCGCGCCGCCGCCGAGCTCGCCGCGGCGCGCACCGCCGTCCGCCTGCCCGTCGACTGACCGCCCAGGCTCCCGAGCACCGCGACATCCGCACGACCCGTGGTGCAGAAGGCGACGGGAGGGAAGGATGCGGCGCCCGCCGGGCGTTCGGCCGTGCACATGTCGCCGTAGCTCCGCACGGCCGGCCCCGCACCGGCCCGGATCAGAGGGCCCGGAGCTTCTCCAGCAGGGGAGCGGCCACCTCGGCGACGAAACGCTCCTGCTGCGCGTCGCCGATCTGCACGACGGCGACGTCGGTGAAGCCCGCATCCAGGAACGGCCGCACGCTCTCGGCCAGCTCGTCGAGGTCCGGTCCGCAGGCGATCGAGTCCGCGACGTCTTCGGGACGGACGAACTGGGATGCGGCCGCGAACCCGGCGGGCGTCGGCAGATCGGCGTTGACGCCCCAGCCGCCGCCGAACCAGCGGAACTCGTCGTGTGCCCGGGCGATGGCCGCCTCGCGGTCCGGGTCCCAGCTGATCGGGATCTGACCGATCTTGCGGCTCTCGCCGGACTCCGATCCGCCCGCCGGGTGCTTGTCCTCCCATGCCTGCACGAGATCGGCATCCGGCTCGACGGCGATGAGGTGCTCGGCGAGATCGACGAACTTCTCGATCGAGCTGTCGCCCGACACTGCGACGCCGATGGGTACCCCGCCCTCCGGGTTGTCCCAGATGCGGGCGGAATCGACCCGGAAGTACTGGCCGTCGTAGGTGACGAGCTCGCCCGTGTGCAGCGCCCGGATGATCTCGATCGCCTCGACGAGCATGTCCTGGCGCATCTGCACGGCAGGCCAGCCCTCCCCGACGACGTGCTCGTTGAGGTTCTCGCCGGAGCCGAGCCCCAGCGTGAAGCGTCCCTCGGAGAGCAGCTGCAGCGTGGCCGCCTTCTGGGCGACGATCGTGGGGTGGTAGCGCATCGTCGGACAGGTGACGTAGGTCATGAGCTCCACGCGGCTCGTCGCCTGCGCGACGGCTCCCAGCACGGTCCACGCATGCGGAGCGTGTCCCTGGCTCGTCAGCCACGGCGAGAAGTGGTCGCTGGAGACGAGGAAGTCGAATCCCGCCTCCTCTGCGCCGGCGGCGTAGCCCACGAGCTCGCGCGGCCCGCTCTGCTCGGTCATGAGGGTGTAGCCGAAACGTGTCATCGCGTCGTCCTTCCGTGAGGGGTGCCAGCGACGCTATGCCCCGCACGGCTGCGCACCCCGGGCCTTGCGCCGAGCCCGCGGATGCGGCAGGCGACGGTCGTGTCAAGCCGCTGCGAAGGGCGGGAGGTCCGGGTAGCGTCCGCGATGAGCAAGCGGACGGAGGCAACGTGAGACCGCGGATCGTATCGGCGCTCGCCGTGGCGGCGACGCTCGCTCTGGCTCTGACGGGATGCGGCATCCCGGCCGACCCGGACGGATCTCTTGATCGCATCACCGGCGGCGTGCTCCGCGCCGGCGCATCGCCGAGCGGGAACCTCGTGATGGTCGACGGTGACGAGGTGTCGGGCGTCCTCCCGGAGGTGATCGAGGACTTCGCCGCGGCGCGGGATGCCCGCGTCGAGTGGACGGTGGACAGTGAAGAGGATCTCGTCGATGATCTGGCGTCGGGCCGTCTCGACGTCGCCGTGGGCGGCATGACGGCCCAGACGCCGTGGGCCGAGCAGGTCTCGGTCACCCGCGCGTACCCGGAGCTTCCGGGGGCGAACGGAGCGGATGTGGTCATCCTCCTGCCGATGGGTGAGAACGGACTCCAGGCGGCCATCGAGGGTTTTCTCGACGAGGAGGTCGGCTGATGCGGATCGACGCGGTCGGGCGCACCGATCTCCCTGACCAGCAGCGGGAAGCGCTGCGCTCCGCCGTGCGCTGGGAGTGGTTCACGATCGGATACACGACGGTCACGATCGTGCTGATCGCTCTCGTCGTGGGCGGGTCGCAGGCGATGAAGACGGCATGGGTCGAGGACATGCTCTCCCTCATCCCGCAGATCTCCTTCCTCCTTGCGCTCCTGTTCATCCGTCGCCGGCCCACGCGGGCGTTCCCGTACGGACTCCACCGTGTGATGGGCGTCGGGCATCTCGTCGCCGGTGTGGCTCTGCTGACGATCGGCGGCAGCCTCGCCGTCGAGTCGGTCGTCGGGCTCGTGAAGGCCGAGCACCCGGCGATCGGCACGGTGCGCGTGTTCGGTGCGACGGTGTGGCTGGGATGGTTCATGGTCGCCGTGATGGCGCTCGTCGTGGTGGGGCCCTTCTTCTACGGCCACGCGAAGGCGAAGCTCGCGCCGGTCCTGCACAACAAGGTGCTCTACGCGGACGCCGACATGGCCAAGGCCGACTGGACCACGACCGTCGCCTCGATCGTGGGGGTGCTCGGGGTGGGAATCGGGCTCTGGTGGCTCGACGGCGTCGCGGCGTTGTTCATCTCGGCCGGGATCGTGTGGGACGGCATCAAGAACGCACGCACGGCCATCCTCGATCTGATCGATCAGCGGGCGCGCACCCAGGACGACAGCGGTGCCCACCCCCTCATCGGCCGCATCGTCCAGCGCCTCGAAGAGCTGCCCTGGGTGGATGAGGCCGCTGTCCGCATGCGCGACATGGGTCAGGTCTTCCACGTCGAGGCATTCGTCGTGCCTCGGCGCCGGAAGGTGCGCGTGCGCGAGCTCGACGAGGCGCGTCGTGCGGTGGCCGAGATCGACTGGAAGATGCAGGACGTGTCGATCGTGGTGGTGCCCGCTCTTCCCAAGGAGGCGACGAACGAGAGCGTCGTGGCCTGATCAGCGCAGGCCGAGCACCGCATCCCAGACGGCGTCGGCCACCTCGCGCTTCGAGCCGGAGGTCTCGGTCTCGGAGCCCTCCGTCAGCAGCAGCGCGGCGTTCTCTTCGGACTCGAATCCCTCGTTCCAGCCGACGCGGTTGACGACGAGCAGATCAGCGCCCTTGCGCTCTCGCTTGCGGCGCCCGCGCTCACGGAGCTCTTCGCCGGATGCGGTCTCCGCGGCGAACCCGACGATGGTCTGGCCGGGTCGGCGTGTACGGGCGAGTCCCGCGAGTACGTCGGGGTTCTCGACGAGCCGCAGCGTCAGGGTGCCGTCGCCGCCCTCCTTCGTGAGCTTCGTGTCGGCGACCTCGCTCACGCGGTAGTCCGAGACCGCGGCGGCCATCACGACGACATCCGCGACGGATGCGGCCGCCACGACCGCATCCTGCAGCTCGGAGGTCGTGCCCACGTGCGAGATGTGGACGCGGGGGTGGGAGGCGGCCGAGGCGAGCACGGCCGCCTCCACGTGTGCGGCGACGAGATCGACCGCGGCCCCGCGGTCGGCGGCGGCCAGGGCGAGGGCGATGCCTTGCCTCCCGCTCGAGCGGTTGCCGATGAAGCGCACCGGGTCGAGTGGTTCGCGCGTGCCGCCCGCGCTCACGAGCACCCGTAGTCCTTCGAGGTCGGGTGCGGTCACGGCGCCGAGGGCCGTGCGCAGGATGTCCGCCGGCTCGCTCATCCGGCCGGGTCCGCTGTCACCGCCGGTGAGGAGCCCGTCGTCGGGGCCGACGACGATCACGCCGCGGCTGCGCAGGGTCGCCATGTTGGCGGTCGTCGCGGGGTGGCGCCACATCTCGGTGTGCATCGCCGGGGCGATGACCACCGGCGCGGTCGTTGCGAGCAGAGTCGTGCCGAGCAGGTCGTCGGCGATGCCGGCGGCCATCTTGGCGATGGTGTTCGCGGTGGCGGGCGCGACGATGACGAGATCCGCCTGCTGGCCGAGGGAGACGTGGCGCACGCGCGCGACGTCGTCGTGCACCGAGGTCGTGACGGGGTTGCGGCTGAGGGCCTCCCAGGTCGGCAGGCCCACGAACCGCAGGGCATCGGCCGTGGGGACGACGTGAACCTCGTGGCCCGCGCGAACGAGGTCGCGTACCAGATGTACCGTCTTGTATGCGGCGATGCCGCCCGTGACTGCGACGACGACGAACATGTCTCGATTGTCGCATCCGGTCCCGCCGCCCGAAGGAGACCGTCCCGCCGATGTGCACCGTGATCGTCCGCGTGCCCGAGGACGCGAGTGAGCCCACGCGGATCGTGGCCATCCGCGACGAGGATCCGAACCGTCCGTGGAACCGGCTGGGCCCCTGGTGGCCGGACACCTACCCGGGGGTCATCGGGGTGCACGATGTGCGAGCCGGCGGGGCGTGGCTCGCTGCCGATCCTGCTGCATCGCGGCTGGCGGTGCTGCTGAACCGCGCCGACACCTCACCTCTCGCGGATGACCCGGTCACCTCTCGCGGCGTGCTGCCACTGGAGGCGGTGGCCGGCCGTGTGCCCGAGGGCGCTCCGCCGACGCGAGGTTTCAACCTGCTCGACGTCTCTCAGACCGGCGCTCGAGTCATCTCGTGGGACGGCGAGGCGCTGCGCGAGAGCGTGCTGAGCCCCGGCACGCACATGATCGCCCACGATGACCTCGACGATCCGCGCACCGCGCGCATCACTCACTGGCTACCGCAGTTCGCCGCGCTGACCGAGGAGGCGCCCGGAGACGACTGGTGGCGCACCTGGCTGGAGGTCATCGAGCGGAGCGCTGAGCTGGAGGCGACGGACGACCGCGCGCTCATCCGCGATCATCGCCACCTCGGCATCCCGACGCTGTCGCTGCTCGTGTGCGTGGCGACCGTCGGGGGAAGCGGTGGAGTGGACGTCCGCTACGCGGACCTTCCCGCGCCGGGGCACTGGGGGCCGCTCACCCCGACCGCCTGAGTCAGGAGGCCGTCGGCGCGGTGTGGGAGTCGAAGTGCTCGGCGACGAGCATGATGCCGCCCGACGAGTTGGCCGAGTTCGCCAGCTCTTCCACCCATTCGCGACTGAGCATGGCCGGTTCGGGGTCGTCGAAGACGAAGCGCAGCGGGATCGACGGATGCAGCCAGAGTGTGCTGCGACCGCGCGGCTGGTCGTCGGGGTGCCGCCACGACAGGGTGAAACTCTCACCGCGGCGGAGCTTGGTCGCGATGACGACCTTGAGATGCGCGAGAGCACGATCCTCGATGTGGATCGGCGTGCTCCCGCCGCCGTAGTAGATGGTTCCCATGCGCACACCCTAATCCCGACCCGCCCGCAACGGGAGGTCACGCCACCCGGGTCGCGCTGGTTATGCTCATACCGTGGGCCGATTCATTTACGACACCGCCTCGAACGCCGTCGAGATCGAGGACAGGACTCTCGCGCACCTGCGCATCGTCGTGATGAACAAGCTGCGCCGTGGTGAGCCGTTCATGTTCGACGTCGAGGTGGGCGACGGCAGCGGCCGCCGCAGCTTCTGGGTGCACCCCTCGGTGCCGATGCAGTTCCACTTCTACGGCTCGCGTCAGCCGAAGATCAACCGCGCCTGGGTCGAAGACCTCATGCTCGCCGCATCCGGTCCGCACGGGCTCTCGATCGTGCCGGAGCCGGCCGACGAGCCGGTCGACCACGGCTGAGACGTTTTAAGGCGCCGGACGCGAACTGTCAAGAGCGCCCGGGCTCGTCTCGCGGATGGGGCAGGCTTGTCTTCCGCAGGAGGTGAGGCCGATGCGCCCCCGCGACGAGAACGCTCAGCCCGATTCGCCCGAGGGCCCGCTGTTCGACAGCGTGCCGGGCATCGACGTGGTGGATGGAGAGCTCCTGCCGCGAACCGATGGGCCGGTCACTCCCGGATCGTCGCGCTGATCCAGTCCAGCACGCGCTCGTGCACCAGGGTCCTCGCCAACGGCTCGCAATGTCCGTCCGCGCCCTCCGCCGCCGTGAAGCGAACCACATGCGAGACGGTGCGCGTCATGGCCGCGAGCCTCTCCGACTGACCCGGCCAGAACTGCTCGCCCTCGGGTGAGGTGATCAGCAGCGGCGTGTCGATGCGCGCAGCCTCGGCCTCCGACAGCGCGAACTCCCGGATGCGGCGGATCACCGCCGCATATCCGCCGGAACCCACCGGGCGGGCGCGGAACGCCCACGTCGCCGCGAGGTCGCGGGAGAACCGCATTCCGAGAGCCATGTCGCGGTCGAACTGCGCATCCTTGCCCTCGTCGAGGAGCCTGCCGAGCGAGGCCGGCAGATGGTCCGTCCATGACGTCGATACGTCGACGACGCCGGGATCGACGACGGCGGCCGCGAACCGGTGCTCGCCGGAGAGCGCCCTCGGGACCCAGTAGCCGGCTTGGCTGATGCCCCACACGATCAGGTGGCGCTCGTCGACGTAGCGGTGGCCGGCGAGTTCGTCGACGACGGGTGCCAGCACGTTCTCCCAGTCCGGGCGGAACGGGATGCCGTGCTGGAACAGCAGCGACTGCTGGCCGGGTCCGTCGAAGACGTAGGCATGGAAGCCCCGCGCCAGGGCGGCGGCCACGCCGGTGCCCCACAGCGAGCTGATCGAGCCGTCGCTGCCGTTGACGAAGACGATCGTCGGGCGGGGCCCCGCCGCATCCGCGTGGAAGAGGTAGCCGGGCATCGCGGTGCCGCCGAGCAGAACGTCGATCCGGCTCATGCGCACACCGGCGTCTTCGGCGAACGCGTTCCACGCGGCGCGATGGGCGGTGAAGAGAGACGCGGCTCGGTCCTCGTCGTCGGCCGCGGATGCGGCGTCCACCGCGACCGCGAGGTAGTTCGCCGCGCGCAGCGACGCCCAGCGCGCCGTGTCGGCACGACCGTCGGCGGCCGCATCCTGCGCGTCCCGCGCGACGCGTTCGCCGAGCGCCTGCCACGCCGACAGCCACGCCCCCGCATCCTTCGCTTTCACGTCGCCGACGGCGGCGAGCACCTCGCCGATGTCCGCGCCGCCGGACGGTGCGAGGCCGAGCACGCAGCGCACCACGAAGTCACGGTCGGCCGACCGTGCGAACGGAGCGGCGAAGACACTGGTGTGCGACATGATCCCCCCGAATCGTCTCTGTGTCCGACAGTGTTTCAGAGGCGCTGCCAGGCCTCGGTGAGCACACCGCGCAGGATCTGCTCGATCTCGTCGAACTCCGTCGGCCCGATCGTGAGCGGCGGCGCGAGCTGGATGACGGGATCCCCGCGGTCGTCCGCGCGACAGTAGAGTCCCGCGTCGTACAGCGCCTTGGAGAGGAACCCTCGGAGCAGCCGTTCCGACTCCGCCTCGTCGAACGTCTGCTTGGTCGCCTTGTCCTTGACGAGTTCGATGCCGAAGAAGTACCCGGCGCCGCGGACGTCTCCCACGATCGGCAGGTCGGTCAGCCGTTCGAGGGCGGCGCGGAAGAGGGGGGAGTTGGCGCGGACGTGCGCGTTGAGCTGCTCCTCCTCGAAGATGTCGAGGTTCTCGAGCGCGACCGCGGCCGAGACGGGATGCCCCGCGAACGTGTATCCGTGCGCGAAGCTGGTCGTTCCCGTGGCGAACGGTTCGTAGACGCGGTCGCTGACGATCGTGCCGCCGAGGGGGGAGTAGCCGCTGGTGACCGCCTTGGCGAAGGTGATCATGTCGGGCTGATAGCCGAAGGCGTCGGCGGCGAAGTACTCGCCGACGCGGCCGAACGCGCAGATGACCTCGTCGCTGACGAGCAGCACGTCGTACGCGTCGCAGATCTCCCGCACGCGCGTGAAGTAGCCGGGCGGAGGAGGGAAGCATCCGCCCGAGTTCTGCACCGGCTCGAGGAAGACGGCGGCGACCGTGTCTGGGCCTTCGAACAGGATCATCTCCTCGATGCGATCCGCCGCCCACCGGCCGAACTCCTCTTCCGAGGAGCCGGAGAAGCCCATCTCGGCGGCACGGTAGAAGTTGGTGTTGGGGACGCGGAAGCCGCCCGGCGTGAGCGGCTCGAACATCTGCTTCATGCCGGGAAGACCCGTGATCGCGAGCGCTCCCTGCGGGGTGCCGTGGTAGGCGATGGCGCGGGAGATCACCTTGTGCTTGCCCGGCTTGCCGACGAGCTTCCAGTAGTTCTTGGCCAGCTTGAACGCCGTCTCGACCGCCTCGCCGCCTCCCGTGGAGAAGAAGACGTGGTTCAGATCGCCCGGGGCGAGATCGGCCAGTCGGTCGGCGAGCTCGATCGCGGCCGGATGCGCGTACGACCAGATCGGGAAGAAGGCGAGCTGTTCGGCCTGACGTGCGGCCGCCTGGGCGAGGCGGCGCCGCCCGTGCCCGGCGTTGACGACGAACAGTCCGGCGAGGCCGTCGATGTAGCGGCGCCCCGCCGCATCCCAGATGTGATGCCCCTCGCCGCGGACGATGATCGGGACGCCGTCGGGCGAGTCCATCGTCGACTGCCGGGCGAAGTGCATCCAGAGGTGGTCGCGCGCCTTGCTCTGCAGGTCGGCGATATCGAAGGACGGTGCGGGCTCAGGAGTCATGTCGGCGCCTTTCGTTGCGCCCGACGATACTCCCGCCTCCGGCCAAACTGTACCCGCCGGACGGTCCCGCTCTGCCCCGCCCGAGTTGCGTCGCATGTGCGCAGATGCGGCACTTCTGCGCACATGCGCCAGTGATGAACTGTGGCCGTTGCGCAGAAGTGTGGCGGATGCGGCGCGCGAAGGCCTGTGGTGGATGCGGGTCGCGCGGTCGGATGCGGGACGGGCGCGAAGAGGCCGGCGCGCGATCTGTCCCCCCAGCGCGCGCCGGCCCGTCTCGTTCGGCGCCTACGACGTGATGCTCACCACCGTGAGTCGCTCGTCGCGCGCCGTGATCTCGTGCACCCCTCCCGCGAGGGTGGTGTCGGCGGCCGTCTCGCGCTCGTCGCAGGACGGCCCGACCCAGACCTCGAGGGCGCCGGGCTCCACCACCCGGCGATAGCCGCGGTCGGAGAAGGCGAGCCGCGCGGCGGGGACGGCGAACTCGACCGTGGCGCGCTCGCCGGCGGCCAGCGCGACGCGGGCGTAGCCGACGAGCTGTGCGACCGGGCGCGTCACCGAGGCGACGGGGTCATGCGTGTACAGCTGCACCACGTCGACGCCGGAGCGGTCGCCGACGTTCTCGACCACGACGCGCGCCGTGAACCCGCCCGACGTGCTCGCGTCCGCATCCACCTCGAGGTCGCGATGTGCGAAGCGCGTGTAGGAGAGCCCGAAACCGAACGGACGCACCGGGGTGCTGTCCGCGCTCGTGATCTCGTTCGCCGCGCCCAGCAGCGGATGCAGGTAGCTGTACGGTTGCGCGCCCGCCGATCGCGGCAGCGAGACGGGCAGTCGACCCGACGGCACCGAATCCCCGGCGAGAAGGGACGCCAAGGCAGTGGCGCCCTCCTCGCCGGGGAAGAATGACTGCAGCACGGCGGCCGGCGCCGTCTCGCCCTCGAGGGCCCAATCGATCGCGTACGGGCGGCCCGACAGCACCACGAGGACGACGGGCGTTCCGGTGGCGACGATGCGCTCGACCAGCTCCCGCTGCACGCCGGGCAGCTCGAGCGACTCCGCGTCGTTGCCCTCGCCGACCGTTCCCCGGCCGAAGAGTCCGGCTCGGTCGCCCACCGCGACGATCGCCACCTCCGCCCCGCGGGCGGCGTCGATCGCCGCGGTGAAGCCGGAGCGGTCATCGCCCTCGACGGCACACCCTTCGGCGACGTCGAACGACGCCTCGGGGTAGCGCGCGACCAGCGCCTCACGCAGCGACGGGATCTCGAACCCCATCGGCACCCCCGGATGGTGCGCCAGCACGTGGTTGGCGAAGGAATAGCAGCCCATCAGCGCCGAGGCCGCATCCGCGTTCGGTCCGATCAGCGCGATGCGCGACGGCTCGGCGAGCGGCAGGACGCCGTCGTTGGAGAGCAGCACGATCGACTCGTCGGCCAGGCGGCGTGCGAGCGCGCGGTGGCGAGGGGTGTCGAGGTCGACGGATGCGGGTGCCGGCTCGTCGAAGGTGGCATCGAGCAGACCGAGCTCCTCCTTCTGGGTGAGCACGCGCAGCACCGCCCGATCGACGTCTCCCATCGGGACCAGGCCGTCGCGGACGCGCTGGGCGAGAGGTGCCGCGTATGCGTCCCCGGTGGGCAGCTCCACGTCGATGCCCGCCGCGAGTGCGAGCGCTGCCGCCTCGCCGCGGTCCGCGGCGATCTTGTGCATCGTCTCCAGGAACGCGACGGAGAAGTAGTCCGAGACCACGACGCCGTCGAAGCCCCACTCCTCGCGCAGCAGCCCCGTCAGCAGTTCGCCGGATGCGGCCACCGGGACGCCGTCGATGTCCGCGTACGAGTTCATGACGCTGCGGGCGCCGCCGTCGCGGACGGCCATCTCGAACGGCGGCAGGAAGACGTCCTGCAGCTCGCGCCGTCCGGCGTGCACGGGGGCGTGGTTACGGCCCGCCTGTGAGGCGGAGTAGGCCGCGAAGTGCTTGAGGGTCGCGTGCACGCCCGCATCCTGCAGTCCCCGCACGTACGCGGTCCCGACGGTGCCGACCAGGTAGGGATCCTCGCCGATGCACTCGTCGACGCGCCCCCAGCGCGGGTCGCGGATGACATCGAGCACGGGCGCGAGGCCCTGGTGGATACCGAGTTCGCGCATCGACTCGCCGATCGCTTCGCCGACCTCGGCGACGAGCTGCGGATCGAACGCCGCGCCCCACGCGAGCGGGGTGGGGAACGTCGCCGCCTTCCACGCGGCCAGGCCCGTGAGGCATTCCTCGTGCACGATCGCGGGGATGCCCAGACGCGTCTGCTCCCGCAGCCGGCGCTGCTCGGACCACAACCATTCGGCGCGCTCGACCGGGTCGACCGGACGTGTGCCGTAGACGCGGGTGAGGTGGCCGATGCCGTGCACCGACGCATCCGCGTACCGAGTGGAGCCGGCCATCTCGCCCGCCATCGGTGCCACGACCTCGTCGCCCTGGTCGATCCAGAATCCGACGAGCTGCGCGAGCTTCTCGTCGAGGGTCATGCGCCCGAGCAGATCGACGACGCGTGAGCTGGGGGCGGCGGCGGACACGGCCGCATCCTGTTCGAGCGACATCAGCCCTTCACCGCCCCGGTCAGACCGCCGACGATACGACGCTCGAAGAGGCTGAAGAACACGAGGGCGGGGATCATCGACAGCGAGGTGAAGGCGAGCACCTTGGCCGTGTCGACCGAGTACTGCGACGCGAACGCCTGCGTGCCCAGCGGCAGTGTGAAGGACGCCTCGTTGTTGAGGATGAACAGCGGGAGCATGTAGGAGTTCCAACTCTGGACGAAGACGAGGATGCCGACGGTGATGATGCCGGGCACCGCGAGCGGGACGACCATGCGCCAGAAGAAGCCGAGACGCGAGCATCCGTCGATGGATGCGGCCTCCTGGAGCTCATGGGGGATCGCGGCGAGGAAGGGCACGAGGATGATGATCGTCATCGGGAGGCCGAAGGCGATCTGCGGCACGATGACGCCCGCGAGCGAGTTCATGAGTCCGAGGTCGCGCACCAGGATGTACAGGGGTGTGATCGCGACCGTCATCGGGAACATCAGCCCTGCGGTGAACAGCGCGTAGAACGCACCGCGTCCGCGGAAGTTGTACCGCGCGAGCGCGAAGGCGGCCATGAGCCCCAGGACGACCACGAACAGGGTCGTGGCGACCGCGGCGATGAGCGAGTTGCCCACCTGGCGCCAGAAGACGCCGCTGGCCAGCACGTTGACGTAGTTCTCCCAGTTCCACGTCGTCGGAAGACCGGACGGGTCGAGGGTGATCTCGGAGTTGGTGCGGAACCCGCCGAAGATGATGTACGCGACGGGCGCCAGCATCAGGGCGACGAGCACCAGGGCGACGAAGTAGACGGCGAGGTTGGACGACTTCCGCTGGCCGGGAAGGCCGCTCGAGTGTCGCCGGGTCGGGGTGCGCCGGCCCGGCGTGACGACGGCAGCGGTGGCGGTCATCGGGCACCTCCCGTGATGGCGCCGGCGGTGTCGCGGCGCAGGACGAAGCGCTGGTAGAGCAGTGCGACCGCCAGCGAGATGAGGAACATGACGACCGCGACCGCGCTGCCGTAGCCGTAGCTGCCGGCGTTGCGCCCGTTGGCGACCATGTAGGTGGCCATCGTGGAGGTGCCCGCCGTCGAGGCGACGTACTGACCCCACACGATCCACACGAGATCGAACAGCTGGAGCGATCCGATCACCGAGAGGAAGGCCCAGATGCGGATCGTCGGCCCCATGAGCGGCAGCACGATGTGGCGTTGGATCTGCCAGTACGACGCGCCGTCGATCGCGGCCGCCTCCGACAGCTCCTCCGGGATGCCCTGGAGGCCGGCGAGGAAGAGGATGACGGCGAAGCCGACGTACTTCCACGTGATGATGACCATGAGGGTCCAGATCGCGAGCGAGGGATTCGAGATCCAGTCGTTCGCGAGAGCGCCGAGGCCGATCTTCTCGAGCAGCCCGTTGAGCGCTCCGTTCGACTGCAGCAGCAGGCCCCAGCCGAGGCCGACGACGACCTCGGAGATGACGTACGGCACGAAGATGAGCACGCGGATGAGGGACTGGAACCGCATCTTGCGGTTCAGCAGCAGTGCGAGTCCCAGAGCGAGCGGTCCCTGCATCACGAGCGACATGACGACGATGAAGCCGTTGTGGCCCAGGGCCTCGTGGAAGGCGGGGTCGGTGAGGATCGTGACGTAGTTGCGGATGCCGACGAAATCGGTGGGGGCGCCATAACCCGACCAGCTGAAGAAGCCGTAGAACGCCGCCATCGCGACCGGGAAGATCACGAACGAGACGAAGACGATCAGGGCGGGGCCGAGGAGCAGGAGCAGCTCGGCGCGCAGGCGCCACCTGCCCCCACGCCGGCGGGGCCGGGTGGACGATGCCGCGGATGCGGCACCGCCCACCGGCGGAAGGCTGTCCGCCGCGTCAGCGACGGTACTCGCGTGTTCGCGAACGGAAGCCATCGTCATCGACCTCTCAGGACTTCGCGGCCGCGGCGTTGACGGCGTCGACGATGCCCTGCGGCGTGCCCTTGCCCGCGAACAGGTCGACGACGGCGACGTTGAGCGCGTTGCCCACGTTCTGGCCGTACAGGGTGTCGAGCCACACGACCACGTAGGGGGCGTTGTTGTAGCTCTTGAGGATGTCGACCAGAGCGGGGTCGGTCACGACGCTCTGTGCCTCGGTGGATGCCGGAAGGGTCTGGAACGCCTTCGCGTAGCCCTCCTGGTTCTCCTTCTCGGCGATGAAGTTCAGGAAGTCGACGCACTGCTTGGGAGCGTTGACCCAGCAGCTGAAGCCGTCGACGCCGCCCATCATCGCGCCGGCCTCGCCCTTACCGCCCGAGACCTCGGGGAAGGGGAACCACTTGAGGTCCGCGAGAGGCTCCTCGTTCGGGGTCAGGGAGGCGATCACGCCCGGGTCCCAGGCGCCCATGAGCTCCATCGCGGCCTGGTGGTTGGCCAGCAGGCCGGCCGACGAGCCGGCGCCCTGCTGCGCCGTCGTGGTGAGGAAGCCGTCGTTGAAGGGGTTGGTCTTGATGAAGGACTCGAGGTTCTCGCCCGCCTCCAGCCAGCACGGGTCGTCGAAGGACCGGTCGGAGGCCGCCTTGTCGAGGGCATCCTTCGAGCAGGCGCGCAGGGCGAAGTTGTAGTACCAGTGCGCGGCGGGCCATGCGTCCTTCGCGCCGACGGCGATCGGGTCGATCCCGGCCGCGCGCAGCTTCTCGTTGGCCGCCTCGAGCTCGTCGATCGTGGTGGGGGTCTCGGTCACGCCGGCCTGGGTGAAGAGGTCGGACGCGTAGTAGATGCCGGAGGGGAGGACCGCGGTCGGAACGCCGTAGTTCTTGCCGTCGATCGCGAAGGCGGAGAGCGAGCCGCCCATCGCGTCCTTCGTCGCCTGCGAGAGGCCGTCGGTGAGGTCCATGGCCTGTCCTGCCTTCACGACGTCGGCGAGCTTGCCGCCGCCGCGGGCCATGAAGATGTCGGGCGCATCGCCGGAGTTGAGGGCGGTCTGGAGCTTGCCGTCCATCTCCTCGTTCTGGATCGACTGGATCTCGATCTTGACGCCGGGGTTGGCCTTCTCGAAGGCGGCGGCCGTGTCGACCCAGTACTGCTTGCCGTCGCCCGTGGTCGAGTTGTGCCAGAACGTCAGCGTGACATCGCCGCCGCTGTCGCCGCCGTCTCCGCCGCCGCTGCATCCGGCGAGCGCGAGCGCGCTCATGGCCAGCGCAGCAGCACCGACCAGCAACTTCTTGGTTCTCATGTGATCCACCTTTTCTCTTCATCGAGTCGCACCCCGAGGTGCTGCTGTGGGCACGAGCATCCGTGGCGTCGCTGCCTCGACGTGGCGTCGTGCGGGGGCTCGAAGGGTTCGAGCGGTGTCAGTGTGGCAAGGGCCCGAAAGGGTGTCAAACGTTTTCGAAAACCTTTTCCGGTGGTCTACGCTGAGGCGTCATGGTCCGAAGGGTCACGATCCACGACGTCGCCGCCGCCGCCGGCGTGTCCGTCGCGACCGTCTCGAAAGCCGTCAACGGCCGGTATGGCGTGGCGGAGGAGACGGTGGCGCGCGTGCTGTCGGCGGTCGACGAACTGGGGTACGAGTCGAGCCTCGTCGCCTCGAGCATGCGCTCGCGGCGCACGGGGGTGATCGGCGTCCTCGTCGCCGATTTCGAGCCCTTCTCCGCGGAGGTGCTCAAGGGCGTGGGCAGTGCGCTGGCCGATTCCGGCCACGACGTGCTCGCCTACAGCGGGTCGCACCAGGAGGGGACGGGGTGGGAGCGTCGGTCGCTGAGCCGGCTCAGCGGGACGCTCATCGACGGGGCGATCATGGTGACGCCCACGATCGTGAACGTCACCTCCGACGTGCCGATCGTCGCGGTCGATCCGCACACCGGGCGCGCCGACCTCCCGACCGTCGAATCCGACAGCTTCACCGGCGCGCAGCAGGCGGTTCGCCATCTCGTCGAGCTCGGGCACCGTCGCATCGGCTTCATCGCCGGACGTCCGGATCTGCGCTCCTCCGCCGCGCGAGACGCGGGCTACCGCGTGGCGCTGTCCGAGGCCGGCATCCCGTTCGATCCGAACCTCGTCGGCGTCGGCCGCTATCACGGCGACATCGCCCGCGAGGCCGCCGTACAGATGCTCTCGTCGCCTCACCGGCCCACGGCGATCTTCGCCGCCAACGACCTCTCCGCGCTCTCGATCATCGACGTCGCGCACGAGCTGGGGCTCTCGGTGCCGGAGGATCTGTCGGTCATCGGGTTCGACGACGTTCCCGAGGCCGCGCGCGCGGCCCTGCCGCTGTCGACCGTGCGCCAGCCGATGCAGCGCCTCGGCGCCGCGGCCGCGACCATGGTCCTCGCCCTCATGAACGGCGAGGAACTGGATGCGACGCACGTCCGCCTCGCGACGCGGCTCGTCCCTCGTGCCACCACCGCCCCGCCGCGCGCGGGGCATTGAAACACCGCCCCCAAGAGGGCGGCATCCGACCATCACGCGAAGGAGCTTCCATGGGTCGTTACCGCAATCCCATCCTGCCGGGCTGTCACCCGGACCCCAGCATCTGCCGCTTCGGCGATCGCTACGTGCTGGTGACCTCGAGCTTCGAGTACCTGCCGGGCCTTCCCGTGCATGTCTCCGACGACCTCGTGAACTGGACGCTCGCCGGCCACGCGCTGCATCGACCCGGGCAGATCGACCTGTCCGGGCTCACCTCTTCCTCCGGCACGTACGCGCCGACGGTGCGCGAGGTGAACGGCAGGCTCGTGGTGGTGTGCACGGTCGTCGGGCCCGAGGAAGGCGACTGGGCGGGACGGACCGGCCACTTCCTGGTCACGGCCGGCGCTCCGGAGGGCCCGTGGTCCGACCCGGTGTGGATCGACGGCGTGGGCGGATTCGACCCCTCGATCACGGTCGACGGCGATCGCGTCTGGCTCTGCGGCACGCGGGAGGCGGTCGAGGGATACTGGCCCGGCCGCACCGAGGTGTGGGTGGCCGAGCTCGACCTCGCCACGGGTGCGCTGCGCAGCGAGCCCGTGGTGATCTGGACGGGAGCCGCCGTCGGGGCGGTCTGGGCCGAGGGGCCGCACCTGCTGCCGCATCCGGAGGGCGGATGGATGCTGCTGGTCGCCGAGGGCGGGACCGACCTCGAACACGCGGTCTGCGTCGCGTACGCCGATCGCATCGAGGGGCCGTACACGGGGGATGCGGGAAATCCCCGCCTCTCGCATCGCGATCTCGGACCCGTGGCGCCGATCGTCGCCGTGGGACACGCCGACCTGGTGGACGACGTCGAGGGGCGCAGCTGGGCGACGGTGCTGGCGCTGCACCCTGTCGACGGGCGACGGGGGATCCTCGGCCGGCGGACGTCGCTCGTGCCGGTCGGGTGGGCCGACGGCCGTCCGCTCTTCGCGCCGGGCGTCGGGCGGGTCGAGCAGGCGGTGACGGCGGAGGGCGTCCCCGATCAGCGGCCGCGGCCGACGCGCGTCGTGGAGCACTTCACGGCCGAGCGCCTCGATCTCGAGTGGAACGGCGCCGGTCGCCTGCCGGAGGAGATCGCAACCTGGGGTGCTGAGGGTCTGCTGCTGCCCGGAGGAGCCGAGCCGTCGGAGACGGCCGGGGTCTCGTTCCTGGGGCGGCGACTGCCCGACGAGGTCAGCGAGGCGTCGCTGCGCCTGCGGATCACTCCTACAGGCGACGGGTTCCGTGCGGGGGTGCTGCTGCGGGTCTCCGATGCTCAGCAGCTGGAGTTGTCGGTGACAGATGCGGGTGAGGCGATCGCGGTGCTCGCCGGAGCCGAGGTCGGACGCTTGCCGCTCGGTCGCGACGCCGTCGGTGACGAGCTCGAGCTCACGCTCCGCATCCGCAACCTCACGGCGCGGCTCTTCGTGGGCGAGGAGGAGGTGGCCTTCTGCGAACTCGACGTTCTGGCACCCCAGCCGCCGCGGGGGTTCATCGGCGCCTGGGTGGGTCCGGTCTCGGTCGGATCGGGTGAGGCCCGCATCACGCGCTTCACGCTCAGCGCGGGCTGAACTCCGAGGGGTCGGCGAGGAGGTCGGCGAAGGCGAGTTCGCCGGCCCCGATCAGCAGACGGTCCTCGGCGAGCGAGGCGAGGCGCAGCTCGAGGGTCTCGGCGCACGCGGGCATCGACTGGGCGCGCACCGCGTCGCCGAGAGCGCCCAGATCGCTCGCGCACAGCGCGGCCAGGAACCCGCCGAGCACGACGACGCTCGGGTTGAGGACGTTCACCGCGTTCGCCAGTGCTGTCGCGAGGATCCGCTGCTGCCGTTCGATCTCGGCGCGGGCGTCTCCGGATGCGGCGGCAACCGCATCCGTGAGCTGCGCGTCATCGGCATCCGCGAGTCCGAGGGCGGCGAGCAGGAGCGAGCGGTTGACCTCGTCCTCCAGGACGCCGCCGGGCACGCGGCGGTCCGCCGCATCCTCGATCCCCGGGCGGTTCTGCCCGAACTCGCCCGCGTAGCCCCCGGTTCCGGCCAGCGGATTGCCGGCGACGATCACGCCGCCGCCGATGCCGCTCGCTCCGCCGTTGAGGTACACGACGTCGGCCGTGCCGCGCGCAGCGCCGAACAGGTGCTCGGCCAGCACGCCGAGACTGGCGTCGTTGCCGATGGCGGTCCCCAGACCCGTGGCCCGGCGGATGAGATCGGCGAGCGGGACGTCGCGCCACCCGAGGTGCGGGGCGTCGCGCACGAGACCGTCGCCGGTGCGGACGAGTCCGGGCACCGCGAGTCCGATGCCCACGACGCGGTGATCGGCGAGCTCCGCCTGCCGCCAGCGGTCGATGTGCTCGACCACGAGGGCCGCGGTCTCGGCGGGCGTGGGGGCCTCGCGCATCGTCACGCGCGCGCGGACGGGGATGGAGAGATCGAGTCCGACCGCGGCGAGGGTGACCGCGTCGACCTCGGGGTTGACCGCGATCGCCACCGTGCGGGACTGCGCGGCGACGATCGGGGAGGGACGTCCCGCGCGCCTCGCGGGGTCCGGCGCCTTCTCGGCGACGAGCTGCTGCGCCGCGAGCTCGGCGACGAGGGCTGCGACCGTCGAGCGGTTCAGTCCCGTCGCCTCGGTGAGAGCGGCGCGCGAGAGGGCGCCCTCGCGGTGCACGAGTCGAAGGATGCGGGAGAGGTTGCGCTGCCGCATGCCGATGGCGTCCATGGCTCCAGTGTAGTAAGTTGCGAATAACAACATATCCGCCTCGCATCGCGAAGGAGCGTCATGCCCGCCCCCACTCCCGCCGACAAGTTCTCGTTCGGTCTCTGGACCATCGGATACAACGGCACCGACCCGTTCGGCGGACCGACCCGTCCGGCCCTCGACGTCGTCCACGCCGTCGAGAAGCTCGCAGAGCTCGGCGCCTACGGCCTCACCTTCCACGACGACGACCTGTTCGCCTTCGGCTCCACCGACGCCGAGCGTCAGAAGCAGATCGATCGCCTCAAGGGCGCCCTCGCCGACACCGGCCTGATCATCCCGATGGTCACCACGAACCTCTTCTCGGCCCCCGTCTTCAAGGACGGCGGCTTCACCGCCAACGACCGCGACGTGCGCCGCTACGCACTGCGCAAGGTGTTCCGCCAGCTCGACCTGGGCGCGGAGCTCGGCGCCAAGACCTTCGTCATGTGGGGCGGCCGTGAGGGCGCCGAGTACGACAGCGCGAAGGACATCCGTGCCGCCCTCGAGCGTTACCGCGAGGCCGTCAACCTCCTCGGCGACTACGTCACCGACAAGGGGTATGACATCAAGTTCGCCATCGAACCGAAGCCGAACGAGCCCCGCGGCGACATCCTGCTGCCGACGCTCGGCCACGCGATCGCCTTCATCGACTCGCTCGAGCGCCCCGAGCTCGTGGGTCTGAACCCCGAGGTCGGGCACGAGCAGATGGCAGGGCTCAACTTCGCCGCCGGCATCGCCCAGGCCCTGTACCACGGCAAGCTCTTCCACATCGATCTCAACGGTCAGCGCGGCATCAAGTACGACCAGGACCTCGTGTTCGGACACGGCGACCTGCACAACGCGTTCGCGCTCGTGGACCTGCTCGAGAACGGCGGCCCCGGCGGCGTCCCGGCGTACGACGGCCCCCGCCACTTCGACTACAAGCCCAGCCGCACCGAGGACGAGAAGGGCGTATGGGAATCGGCCGCGGCGAACATGCGCACCTACCTGCTCCTGAAGGAGCGTGCTGCGGCCTTCCGCGCCGACCCCGAGGTGCAGGAGGCGCTCGCCGCCGCCAAGGTCCCCGAGCTGTCGGTTCCGACCCTGGGCGAGGGCGAGACCTACGAGCAGTTCCTCGCCGACCGCTCGGCCTACGAGGACTTCGACACCGACGCCTACATGGGCGGCAAGGGTGGCGGCTTCGTGCGCCTGCAGCAGCTCGCGACCGAGCACCTGCTGGGCGCGCGCGGCTGACGCACCCGCATCCGGCGCGCCGCGCACTCCGTGTCCCACTTTCCGCAGAACTCGACCCCGAGAACTGCGGCAAGTGGGACATGGTGCGCGGCGGATGCGGGAGGCGCCCTCTGAAGAAGCAGACGTCCCTCGGAAGAGATGTCCTGAGCAAAGAAGGAGCAGCGATGACGCTGGTGTTGGGGGTCGACTCGTCGACCCAGTCGTGCAAGGTCGTCGTGATCGACGCGGAATCGGGCGCCATCGTCCGCACGGGTCGCGCGAGCCATCCCGACGGCACCGAGGTCGACCCCGCCGCGTGGTGGGACGCGCTGCAGTCGGCGATCGCGGGTGCGGGCGGCCTCGACGACATCGCCGCGTGGTCCATCGGCGGGCAGCAGCACGGGATGGTCGCGCTCGACGCAGGCGGCCGCGTGATCCGCCCGGCGCTGCTGTGGAACGACACCCGCTCCGGTGGCGCGGCAGCCCAGCTGACCGCCGAGTTCGGAGCCCCAGCGCTCGCCGAGCGCACGGGTCTCGTTCCGGTGGCCTCCTTCACCATCACGAAGCTGCGGTGGCTCCGTGACAACGAGCCCGACAACGCGGCGCGCGTGGCCGCCGTCGCGCTGCCGCACGACTGGCTCACCTGGCGTCTGCGCGGGTACGGCCCCGCGGGCGAGAGCGCGCTCGGTCCCGCGCTCGACGAGCTCGTGACCGACCGCTCCGACGCCTCCGGAACCGGGTACTGGTCGCCTGAGACGGGCGGCTACGACCGCGAGCTGCTCGTCGCCGCTCTCGGTCACGACGCGCTCCTGCCGCGCGTGCTCGGCCCCGATGAGTGGGTGACGGATGCGGCGGGTCGTCGCGTCGGTCCGGGCGCCGGCGACAACGCGGGCGCCGCCCTCGGCGTCGGCGCGGTGCCGGGCGATGCGATCGTCTCCATCGGCACCTCGGGCACGGTGTTCGCCGTCAGCGCCGAGCGCACGATCGACCCGACCGGCACGGTGGCCGGATTCGCCGACGCCTCCGGCAACTTCCTCCCCATCGTCGTGACCCTCAACGCCGCGCGCGTGCTCGACGCGATCGCTCGGCTGCTCGGGGTCGACCACGCCGAGCTCAGCGCGCTCGCACTGACCGCGCAGCCCGGCGCCGGCGGACTGCGACTCATCCCCTACTTCGAGGGCGAGCGCACCCCCAACCTTCCGGACGCGACCGCATCCCTGGAAGGCATGACGCTCGCCTCGACGACGCGGGAGAACCTCGCCCGCGCGGCGGTGGAGGGGATGCTGTCCGGGCTCGGTGCGGGCCTCGACGCCCTCCGCGGGCTCGGCGTGCCGCTCGAGCGCGTGCTTCTGATCGGCGGGGCCGCTCAGTCCGAGGCGGTGCGCCGCGTGGCGCCCGAGGTCTTCGGGCTGCCGGTCGAGGTTCCTGAGCCGGGGGAGTACGTGGCGCTCGGCGCCGCGCGCCAGGCCGCCGGCACGCTCGGCTGAGATTCCGGACCGAACGGATGCGGCCCATCCGGTCGGTCCTCACAGCGCCCACCGAGCGGGCGCCCGTACGGTCGGAGACATGAAGGTGCCGCTCGAGCAGCAACAGATCATGATGTCCCCCGCTCAGTTGCGCGAGGTGCGTGATGAACTGCAGCGGTTCCTGCTCGAGTACCGGTTCGGCATGCAGGAGATCGAGACGAAGATCTCGATCCTGCGCGACGAGTTCCTTCATATGCACGAGTACAACCCGATCGAACACGTCACCAGCCGCTTGAAGTCGCCCGACAGCCTCGTGGACAAGGTCACGCGCAAGGGCATCCCCTCGGACTTCGCCTCGATCCGAGAGCACATCACCGACATCGCCGGAGTGCGCGTCACGTGCAGCTTCACGACCGATGCGTACCGGCTCTTCGATCTGCTGACCCAGCAGGACGACATCACGGTGCGCACGGTGAAGGACTACATCGCCACGCCCAAGGAGAACGGCTACAAGAGCCTGCACGCGATCGTGGAGGTGCCCGTCTTCCTCTCCACCGGCCCGGTACGGGTTCCCGTCGAAGTGCAGTTCCGCACCATCGCGATGGACTTCTGGGCGAGCCTCGAGCACAAGATCTACTACAAGTACGACCGCCAGGTGCCGATGGGGCTCACCGAGAGCCTGCGCGAGGCGGCCGAGACCGCCGCTGCGCTGGACGAGCGCATGGAACGACTGCACCGCGAGGTGCACGGCGAGCAGGGGCACGCCGCCAGCCCGGCGAACGTCATCCGCGTCTGAGACTCCGGCGCGGTTAGGCTCTGCGCGTGGATGCCGTGGCCGAACTCCTGGATGCGGCCCGGCGCGAGCTGGGTCCGGTTCCGCGCGAGGCGCTCGGTGTGTGGCGCAGTCGCCGCATCCTCGGCATCCCCGCGGCGCCGCGCATCGTGCCCGCGGGTTCCGCATGGCATCTGGGCGTCCTGCTGCTGACGGAGGACGCCGTGCTCGCGACGGGCGAGATCGTTCGCGCGCGGGAAGAGGTGCGGCGCGGATTCGCGGCCGAGTCGCAGCGGGAGCGGGCCGCGATCGCCGCGGCGGCCTTCCGGGGCGGATTCGCCGAAGGGCAGAGCGTGCACGTCGGCTGGGAGCCGATCGATCTCGGAGCAGTGGACGCCGCATCCTCACCGCTGCGCCTCGGCGCCGACGGGCCACTCGTGCGGTGGAGCGCGGCGGGCGGGTTCATGCCGCTGGGCGCGTACCTCGCCGAGCGCGTCGCCCTCGCCCGCACGCCGCCCGCGGGAGCGTGAACGCTGCGCCCGGTGCGCTGTTCACAGGGCGCGCACGACCGCCTCGACAGGGTGCCAAGATGTTCCGGTGAGTGCACCCGCGACCGTCCTGCAGAACCATCCGGGCGAGGTCGAGTTCCCGGTGCGGACGCGCTGGCGGTACGTGCGTTTGATGGAGCGGCGCCGGCGCGCCGATCCGCGGCAGATGCGGCGTCGGGCGGTCCCGGTGACCGCGATCGCCGTCCCGTTCGGCATCGCGGCGGTCGTCCTGTCGGTGGGCTCGTGGGCCAACGGCACAGCGACCTCGTTGTTCGTCATGTTCGCCCTCGGTACGATTATCGGGCTGCTGGTCGCCTCGACCGCGTTGTCCTTCTTCGATGCCTCCGCGCCGCTGCGCGCCCAGCAGCGGTATCTCGCCCTCGCCGCTCGGGTGCCGCTGACCGAGCGGCAGCAGCAGATCCTCGCCCTCGATGCCGCCAGCGACTTCGCGATCCGGGGCTGGAACTCGTCGCTGGCGTTCACGCCGACCTTCGCGGAACTGCCGCAGCAGGTGCGCTCGAAGCACCTGGACGGGCAGCGCGGGGCTCCGTGGCTCGCCCTTCCGCTGCCGCCGATCGCACAGCTGCGCGCTTCCCTCGACGAGCAGTACAAGATCGTCTCCGGCTCGGATGCGGAGCTGCTGGTGGCCGACACCCTGTCGCAGGGTCTGCTGTCGACCCGGTTCGAGGAGATCGCGAACAGCGAGGACGCCGAGCGGATGATGTCGCGGGTGGCCTCGCTGACGGGCCTGCCCGTGTTCGACATCTACGATCTCGCGCGGGGGAGCGAGCAGCGCCCGCCCCACCTCCTGCTGGCGGCCGACATCGAGCGCGCGATCGGCGGCGTGCGCTACGCCTACGTCGCCGACTACCTGGATGCGGCGGATGCGTGGCGGCTGCTGGAACAGCTCGCCGCCAAGGCCTTCGCGGTGTACCGGAGCGCGGAAGCGTACTGGCGCGAGGTCGTCATTGCGACGGCCTTCCGCTCCGACTCCCTCGAGGCCGTGCAGCGCCAGCGTGCCGCGATCGCCGAGCTGGGCAACTCTGCCTGGCCCGCCGCATCCGTCGCCTGGCCCTCCACCTGACGCAGCGTCAGCGGCCGGCGTCGGCGTCTCGCGCGCCGCGGACAGCGGCGACGCTTCGTTCGACGGCATCCGCCGCCGCGGTGCGCCGGGCCGACTCGTCCTCGCTCTCCGACTCGTGGAGGAAGACGACGCCGCCGCGCCGGGCGCCGCAGTAGTCGATGACGCCGTGCACGATCTGCGTCAGGATGGCGTGCTCGTAGCCGTGCCGGTCGTAGGTGCCGGCGGCGTCACCTGCCACGAGGAGCAGGTGCACGGTCAGCCGGCCGAGCCGGCGGCGGGTTCCACCATCCGGGTCGATGTCGAAGGCCCAGCCGTTGATGAAGACGCGATCGATCCAGCCCTTCATGAGCGCGGGCATCGACCACCAGTACACGGGAAAGACCAGGATCAGCTGGTCCGCCTCGTCGAGGCGTCGCTGGGAGGCCCGCACGTCGGCGGGCGGCTCGGCCTCGCCCCGATACGCGGCGCGATCGGCGGCGGAGAATCGCGGATCGAACCCCTCGGCGTCGAGGTCGATCACCTCGACCTCGTCCGGTCCGAGACTGTCCGCGAGGCGAGCGGCGAGGGCCGCGGTCAGCGAGGTGTCGTCCGGGTGGGCGGTCACGATCAGCGTCTTCATACTTCGGGCAAGTCGCGAGGGCTGCAGCGTGTTCCCGCCCGCGGAATGAACCGTCGGATCCGGAGTCCTCGCGGTGGGCCGCGTCAAGCCCTGCGCCGGCCTCACCTTGATGAGCCATGCTCCGGTGGTGACCGACGAAACCGCGCCCTCCGCGTCCACTAGTGTGAAAGCCCCTGCATCCGATGCCCCGGGAGGCGACGACGTGCACACCTGGCCCGGATCGGCATATCCCCTGGGGGCGACGTACGACGGGAACGGTACGAACTTCGCCCTCTTCAGCGAAGGCGCCGAGCGGGTCGAACTGTGCCTGTTCGACGACGACGGCGTCGAGACGCGTCTGGACATCATCGAGGTCGATGCGTTCGTCTGGCACGCCTACCTGCCCAACGTCGGCCCCGGGCAGCGGTACGGCTATCGCGTACACGGTCCGTACGATCCCGCATCGGGCCAGCGGTTCAACCCCAACAAGCTGCTGCTCGACCCGTACGCGAAGGCCGTCGACGGTCAGATCGACTGGGACCAGTCGCTCTTCGGGTACGACTTCGGCGACCCGGATTCGCGCAACGACGACGACTCCGCCGCGCACATGATGAAGGCCGTCGTCATCAACCCCTTCTTCGACTGGGGCGGCGACCGCCAGCCGAAGACGCCCTACTCGGAGACCTTCATCTACGAGGCGCACGTGAAGGGCCTCACCCAGCTCCACCCCGGGATCCCCGAGGAGATCCGCGGCACGTACAGCGCGATCGCGCATCCGGTCATCATCGAGCACCTCAAGAAGCTCGGCGTGACAGCCATCGAGCTCATGCCCGTGCACCAGTTCGTCGACGACGACACCCTGCAGCAGAAGGGGCTGTCCAACTACTGGGGCTACAACACCATCGCGTTCCTCGCGCCGCAGAACACGTACTCGTCGACGGGCGAGGGCGGGCAGCAGGTGCAGGAGTTCAAGGGCATGGTGCGAGCGCTGCACGCGGCCGGCATCGAGGTCATCCTCGACGTGGTCTACAACCACACGGCCGAGGGCAACCACCTCGGCCCGACCCTGTCGATGAAGGGCATCGACAACGAGGCGTACTACCGCCTCGAAGCCGACGACAAGCGGTACTACACCGACTACACCGGCACGGGCAACAGCCTCAACGTCGGAAACCCCCACGCGCTGCAGCTGATCATGGATTCGCTGCGCTACTGGGTGCTCGAAATGCATGTCGACGGCTTCCGGTTCGACCTGGCCGCCACCCTCGCACGGGAGTTCTACGAGGTCGACCGCCTCGCCGCCTTCTTCGAACTCGTGCAGCAGGACCCGATCGTCAGCCAGGTCAAGCTCATCGCCGAGCCGTGGGACGTGGGACCCGGTGGCTACCAGGTGGGCAACTTCCCGCCGCAGTGGACCGAGTGGAACGGCAAGTACCGCGACACGGTGCGCGACTTCTGGCGCGGCGAGCCGGCCACGCTCGGCGAGTTCGCCTCGCGCCTCACCGGTTCCGCGGACCTCTACGAGAACTCCGGGCGGCGCCCCGTCGCATCCGTCAACTTCGTGACCGCGCACGACGGCTTCACCCTGCGCGATCTCGTCTCGTACAACGAGAAGCACAACGACGCGAACGGCGAGGACGGCAACGACGGCGAGTCGCACAACCGCTCCTACAACTTCGGGGTCGAGGGTCCGACCGACGACGTCGAGGTGCTGACGCTGCGCGCGCGCGCCCAGCGCAACTTCATCGCGACGCTGCTGCTGAGCCAGGGCATCCCCATGCTCCTGCACGGCGACGAGCTCGGTCGCACGCAGGGCGGCAACAACAACGGCTACGCGCAGGACAACGAGATCACGTGGGTCGACTGGGAGAACGTCGACCTGCCGCTGATCGAGTTCACCGCGGCGCTGTCCCGGCTCCGCCGTGATCACCCCACGTTCCGGCGCAGCCGGTTCTTCGACGGCCGTCCGGTGCTGCAGGAGGAGGACGCGCCCGTCCCCGACATCGTCTGGCTGCGTCCCGACGGCACGCCCATGCGTCCCGAGGACTGGGACTCCGGCTTCGGCCGTGCCGTGGGCGTCTTCCTCAACGGCAACGGCATCCGCGAACGGGATCGCCGCGGCGAGCAGATCATCGACAGCCACTTCATCGTGCTCTTCAACGCCGGCGACGAGCCGGTCGAGTTCACGCTGCCGAACGTCGACTTCTCGCCCGAGTGGGACGTGCTCGTCGACACCGCCGGCAACCGCGCCGACTCGGAGCCCGTCCGCCCCGGCGACGTGCTCCCGGTCGAGACGAAGTCGCTCATCGTGCTGCGCGAGCACCACGAGAGCGAGGTCGAACCCGATCACTCGGTCGCCGCATCCCTGACGCAGAACCTCACGGTGCCTGTCGACGAGGTGCCCGGCGCGGCTCCCAAGTCCGAGCTCCCGCACTGACCCGGAGGACGCATGCTGCCCGCTTCGACCTACCGCTTGCAGATCCGTCCGAGCTTCGATCTGGATGCGGCTGCCGCCGTCGTGCCCTACCTCGCCGACCTCGGCGTGGGATGGGTGTACCTGTCGCCGCTGTTGAAGGCGACGACCGGCTCCGATCACGGCTACGACGTCGTCGATCCCTCCCTCGTCGACCCTGCCCGCGGCGGGGGTGAGGCGCTCGACCGGTTCGTCTCCGCCGCCCACGGCGCCGGGCTCGGCGTGCTCGTGGACATCGTTCCCAACCACATGGGCGTCTCGATCCCGCGCGAGAACCCCTGGTGGTGGGACTACCTGCGCCTCGGCGAGGCGTCCGTGCGCGCGGAGGCGTTCGACGTCGACCGTGCGCTCGACGACGGCCGGGTGCGCCTGCCCATCCTCGGTGCTCCGCTCGCTGAGGTGATCGGTGAGATCACCGTCGACCCGACGCCCGCTCCGGACGCGCCCGACGGGCTCGTGCGCTACTACGACAACGAGCTGCCGCTCGCGCCGGGCTCGCTCGAAGGCCTCGACCCCGACGACGTCGCCGCGGTGCTCGACAGGCAGCACTACGAGCTGCGCTTCTGGCGCGATGAGGCCGCGCTGTTGAACTACCGGCGCTTCTTCGCGGTGACGACGCTCGCCGCCGTGCGCGTCGAGGACCCGCGCGTCTTCGACGACGCGCACGTCGAGATCCTGCGGTGGGTGCGCGAGGGGCTCGTCGACGGTCTGCGCGTCGACCACCCCGACGGGCTGCGAGACCCGGGCGGGTACCTCGCGCGCCTGGCCGAGGCGACGAACGGTCTGCCCGTGTGGGTCGAGAAGATCCTCGAGCACGGTGAAGAGCTGCCGTCGTGGTGGCACACCGTCGGCACGACGGGCTACGACGCCCTCGGCGAGATCGAGCGTGTGCTCGTCGACCCCTCGGGTCGGTCGGGACTCGATGCCCTCGATGCGCAGCTGCGCATCGAGACGGGACTTCCGTCGGCGCCGTCGTGGGGCGAGCTCATCCACGGAACGAAGCGCCGGATCGCCGACACGATCCAGGCGTCCGAGGTCGCACGTCTGGTGCGCCTGCTGCCGGCCCCGGTCCCGGGGGCTCGAGACGCCCTGGCCGAACTCCTCGCCCTGTTCCCGACCTACCGCAGCTACCTGCCTGCGGGGCGCGCGTGGCTCGACGAGGCGGCGGAGGCCGCATCCGCCGCTCGCCCGGATCTCGCCGAGGCGATCGCGGCTCTCGTGCCGCTGCTCGCCGACGGCTCGAGCGAGCTCGCGCAGCGCTTCCAGCAGACGACCGGGCCGGTCATGGCGAAGGGTGTCGAAGACACCGCGTTCTATCGGTTCACACGCCTCGGTTCGCTGACCGAGGTCGGGGGAGACCCGTCCGAGTTCTCGCTCGACGTCGCCGGGTTCCACGACGCCCTCGCCCGGCGACAGGCCTCATGGCCGCACTCGCTCACCACGCTGTCGACGCACGACACGAAACGCGGCGAGGATGTCCGGGCGCGTCTCGACGTCCTCGCGGAGATCCCCGAGCGGTGGGCGGAGACGCTGGACGCGCTGCGCGAGATCGCGACGACCGGTCACGGCCCGTTCGACGCGCTGCTCTGGCAGGCCGTCATCGGTGCCTGGCCCGCGAGTGCCGAGCGCCTCCACGCCTACGCGGAGAAGGCCGCACGCGAGGCCGGCGACGCAACCAGCTGGCTCGATGTGAACGAGGACTTCGAACGGCTGATGCACGCCGTCGTCGACGCCGCTTTCGGTCCGGCGCAACCACTCGTCGAGTCGTTCGTCGCCGAGATCGCTGCAGCCGGATACTCGAACGGCCTGTCGGCCAAGGTGCTCCAGCTCGCCGGCCCGGGGATCCCCGACGTGTACCAGGGGTCTGAGCTGTGGGAGCAGTCGCTCGTCGACCCGGACAACCGCCGCCACGTCGACTTCGCCGCGCGCGCCGAGACTCTTGCGCGGCTGGATGAGGGGCTCGTGCCGCCCGTCGATGAGGGCGCCGCCGCCAAGCTCCTGGTGGTCTCCCGCGCGTTGCGCCTGCGTCGCGACCGACCTCATCTGTTCACCCGCTACACGCCGGTCACCGTGACAGGCGCCGCCGCCGAGCACGCGGTGGCCTTCGACCGCGGCGGGGCGATCGCGGTCGCGACCCGGCTGCCGGTGGGTCTCGCGGCCCGTGGCGGATGGGGCGACGCCACGCTGCTGCATCCCGCCGGCGCCGTGCAGGACGAGCTGACCGGCCGGGTCTTCGACACCGAGCGGATCCCGCTCGCCGAGTTGCTGGCGACCTACCCCGTCGCCCTCCTCGCGCCGGTCGCGCTCGCGGCGCCGCGCGGATGACGACCGAGCCACGAGACGAGGACGAGACGATGATCGAGCTCTGGGCGCCGAAGGCGCGTCGGGTGAGGATGCGGTCGGGGGCCGGGCTCGGCCGCGAGAGCGAGCTGACCGCGGCGGCGGACGGATGGTGGCGGGCTCCGGTCGAACTCGCTGACGGTGACCGCTACGGATTCGTGCTCGACGACGGCGAACTGCGCCCCGACCCGCGCTCGCGCCGTCAGCCCGACGGCGTTCACGCGGCATCCGCGTGGGTCGACCCCGCCGCGTTCGTGTGGACCGACGCGGCGTGGACCGGCCGACAGCTGGCGGGCGGTCTGATCTACGAGCTGCACCTCGGCACGTTCACGCCGGAGGGGACGCTGGACGCGGCGATCGAGCGGCTGCCGCACCTGGTCGAACTCGGTGTGAGCCACATCGAGCTGCTGCCGGTGAACGGGTTCAACGGAGTCTGGAACTGGGGCTACGACGGCGTCGCCTGGTACACCGTGCACGAGGCCTATGGGGGCCCTGCGGGCTACGCGCGCTTCGTGGACGCAGCCCACGCCGCGGGCCTCGCCGTCGTGCAGGACGTCGTGTACAACCACCTCGGTCCGTCCGGGAACTACCTTCCGGAGTTCGGCCCGTACCTGCGGGAGGGTACGCGCAACACGTGGGGTGACTCCGTCAACCTCGATGAGCCCGCCGTCCGCGCCTACATCGTCGAGAACGCCCTGATGTGGCTCCGGGACTACCACGTCGACGCGCTGCGACTGGATGCGGTGCACGCGCTGCACGACGAGCGGCCCGTCCACATCCTGCGGGAGATGGCGGAGGCCGTCGACGCCCTCTCGGCGCACGTGGGCCGACCGCTGACGCTCATCGCGGAGAGCGACATGAACGACCCGACGCTGATCCTGCCGCGCGAGGCCGGCGGCTACGGTCTGACCGCCCAGTGGAGCGACGACTGGCACCACGCCGTCCACGTCGCACTCACCGGCGAGATCAGCGGCTACTACGCGGACTTCGCCGCATCCGATGCGCTCGAGAAGGTGTGGACGCGCGGGTTCTTCCACGACGGCACGTACTCGTCGTTCCGCGAGCGCCACCACGGGCATCCGATCCCGGCGGAGGTGCCGACCTGGCGTCTCGTGACCTTCGCCCAGGACCACGATCAGATCGGCAACCGCGCCGCGGGTGACCGGCTGAGTGCGACGCTCTCGCCCGATCGCCTGGCGGTCGCCGCCGTGCTGACCCTGACAGCGCCCGGCACGCCCATGCTCTTCATGGGTGAGGAGTGGGGCGCATCGACGCCGTGGCCGTTCTTCACCTCGCATCCGGAGGAGTGGCTCGGCGAGGCGGTGCGGAAGGGGCGTGCGGAGGAGTTCGCGAAGACCGACTGGGACGAGGCGGCGGTGCCCGACCCGCAGGATCCGGCGACGTTCCAGAGCGCCAAGCTCGCGTGGGAGGAGGCCGAGACCGGCGAACACGCCCGCATCCTGGCGCTCTACCGAGACCTCTCGCGGCTGCGGCGTGAGCGGCCAGAGCTCACCGACCCCGCGTCGGCACACCTGTCCGCCGCGATCGAGCGACCGGATGCGGCGCCGTCCGCGCGGCGGTTCGTGCTGGGGCGCGGGCCGCTGCGGGTCGTCGTCAACCTCGCGACCGAGCCGTGGGACGTACCCCTCGGCGCGGCGGAGGATGTGCTGCTCGCCACCGTCCCGGTCTCTCCCGACGGGGGGACCGTGACGGTTCCGGCGGATTCGGCCGTGGTGCTCGGCCCGTCCCTGCCGTGAGTTCGGGTGAGCCTGCCGCCTCCCGCCGAATGATGCTCGCTCGGTGAACGGGCCCGGTGGTCAGCGCCCGTCGCGTACGTCCGCGAGCTGTTCGCGGACGAGCGAGATCTGCGAGAACCGTGCTGCGGCGGCGGGGCCCATGGGCGCCTGCGACATGAGGCCGACCCGCGGGCGTGCCGACGTGTTGAGCCGGAACTGACGCACGAAGCGCCAGAAGACGCCGTCCGTCGAGTAGTGGAAGGCGTACGCCCCGCCGGCAAGGCTCGACACCCGCAGCCAGACCGACCCCTCCAGGATCACGGGCCCATTGGCGTCGTCGGAGTAGCGATCCGTCACGACGCTGACGACCATCTCCTCGCCCTGCGGCGAGTACTCGAAGCAGAGTTTCGCCCAGCATGACTCGTCGACCCACAGGGTGAGCACGGCGGCGTCGAACGTCGTGCGCGGGGCATCCACCGACACCCGGGCGGAAAGCTGGAACGGTTCGTCGATATCGAACGAGAGACTGGTCGAGGTGTGCGACGCCGGCGCACCTGTCGCGTCGTTCGTCCAGTCCACCTCCGCGTCGGAGGTGAGCACCAGCACGTCGCCCTCCCGGTGGTGCCGACCCTCGCTGTGGGTCCAGGTCAGAGGCGGCAGCCCCGGCAACTCAACCGTCATGGTGGTGATCCCCCTTCATCGCGAACCCCTCCGAATCTACAAGCGCACCGTCCGCCGCCCGCGCGGGCGGGCCGTGCGAGATGTAACGCGGGGGAAACGCGAGCCGTCTAACCTGGCGGCAGCGTTCATGTAAACACGCGCCACGGCCGTCGAAAGCCGCGGTGGGAAACCGTGAAGTGGCTACCTCGATACCCATCGGTCGCCCTTCCGAGGGCGATCCCCACCCAGGAGTCGCCATGACCTTCCACGTCCCCCTCGTCGACATCACCGCGTACGTCACCGACGGCAGCCCCGAGGCGAAAGCCGAGGTCGCGCGAGCGATCGACGATGCCTGCCGCACGGTCGGCTTCATCCAGATCACCGGACACGGCATTCCGGATGCGGTCACCGCCGGCCTGACCGACGCGATGGACCGCTTCTTCGCCCTCGATCTGGAGCAGAAGAAGACCTATCGCACGCCCCCGCAGATCAACCGCGGCTACAGCCCGCCCAAGTCCGAGTCCCTCAGCCTCTCGCTCGGCGTCGAGTCGGCGAACCGGATGAACGACTTCTTCGAGGCGTTCAATGTCGGTGCCGCGCAGGCCGACTATCCCGCATCCCCGGATCTTCCGCAGCCGGAGTACGCCGACAACCTGTGGCCCGACGTCGACGGTTTCGAGATGCAGGTGCGGGCGTACTTCGCCGAGGCGGCGCGTGTCGCACGCACGATGACCCGCATCTTCGCCGACGCGCTCGGGTTGGAGCCCGACTTCTTCGACAGGCGCACGGGCCACTCCCTCGACGTCATGCGGATGAACAACTACGCGCTGCCGCCCGGGACCGACGTGACGCTCGACGGCGACCTCGTCGGCATGGGCGAGCACACCGACTACGGCATCGTGACGATCCTCTGGGCCGACCAGGTGAAGGGTCTCCAGGTGCTCGGTGCCGACGGGTCGTGGAACGACGTCGCGCCCGCCGACGGCGCGCTTCTCATCAACCTCGGCGACGTGACGGCGCGTTGGACGAACGAGCGGTGGATGTCGACCCTGCACCGCGTGAAGCCGCCCGTGATCGACGGGACGATCGAGCGTCGCCGATCGGCCGCCTTCTTCCACGACGGCGACGTCGATGCGCTCATCGAGACGCTGCCGTCCTGCGTCGACGCGGAGCACCCCGACCTGTACGAGCCCATCACCGTGGGAGACCACATCCGTGCGAAGCTCGCGGGTTCGCGCGAAGGCAAGGCGAACGAGAAGGCGGAGCGCGAGTCTCAGCGGGTGCTCTCGAGCTACCGCTGAGCGGCCGCGGTCGATCCGCCCGTCGGTGCGACCGCCGGGGGGCGGCGGATTCTGTCAACCCCTGGTGCAAGGTAGCTAGATTATCTAGCGTTATGGGATGAACGTCGCCACATCGCGCTCATCGGACCGCACGCGCCAGATCGCCGTCCTGGCCGCGACCGGCTTCATGCTGGTCGCGGCCATGGTCGGCACCGGCCTGTTCGGCGGCACCGCCGTTCAGGATCTGCAGGACGGCGCCCTCGACGCCGACGCGAGCTATCTCGCCCCCGCCAGGCAAGCCTTCTCGATCTGGTCGGTCGTGTACCTGGGGCTCATCGCCTACGCGATCTGGCAGGCGTTGCCGGGTCAGCGAACGAGTGAGCGCCAGCGACGTCTCGGGTGGCTGATCGCGGTGACCGAGGTGCTCAACGGTCTCTGGCTCGTGTCGGCGCAGTTCACCACGCTGCCGCTGACCGTGCTCGTCATCGTGCTGCTTCTCGTCGCCCTCGCGATCACCTGGCGCCGAGCCATCATGCAGCCGCGCGAAGGTGCCGTCTCCGCCGTGCTGATCGACGGTGTCACCGGACTGCACCTCGGCTGGGTGACACTCGCGACGGTCGCCAACACGGCGGCGTGGCTCACCCGCATCCTGCCCGCGGGCGCGGAGGATGCGGCGGACGTGTGGGGAATCGTCGTCCTCGTCGTCGTGGCGGCGATCGGATGCGGCATCGCCTGGTTCGGCCGCGTCGCGCCCTCTCTCGCCCTGTGCTGGGGACTCTCGTGGCTCGCCGTGGGTCGCCTGACCGATCAGCCGCACAGCGCGGCGATCGGAACGGCCGCGGTCTGCGCCGCGGCCCTCATCGCCCTCGTCACCGTCGTACGCGTCGCGCAGCGGTTGCGCCGCTGAGCCGATCCTCTTTCAGAGGCGCGCGAAGGCCTGCAGGATGCGCGCGGGCTCGGTGACCGGGGAGGCGAGCACGCGCGCCGCCACCGCATCGAACTCGCTCGGATCGAAGTACCCGCCGTCGCGGTAGATCCGCATGCGCGCGGTGAAGTCCTGCGGCGTGAGCTCGGGGTGGAACTGCGTCGTGTAGAGGCTCTCTCCCACGCGGTAGGCCTGCACGGGGCAGTCCTCGTTGGTGGCGAGCAGCACGGCGTCCGGCGGCAGGAGGTCTGTCCCCTCCTTGTGCGCCGTGAACGCATCGAATCGCTCGGGCAGACCGCCGAACACCGGGTCGCGGCGCCCCGCATCCGTCAGTGCGACGGTCGTCGCCCCCGTGCCCTCGGGATAGGTGTCGGCAACGGTGCCCCCGAAGACGCGGGTGACGACGCCGATGCCGTAACAAGTGAACATCGCCCGCGTCGCGCCGGACGCGGCGGCTTCCGCGACGCGGGCGAGGTCGTCCTCGAGCCGGGTCTGCACCGCGCCCTTGTCGGAGGTCGTCACGTTGAAGGGGCTGCCGCCGACGACGAAGCCCGCGAAGCGATCGATCGCGTCGGGCGGCAGGCCGTCGGAGACCAGGTCCCACGCCTGTAGTCCGTCGGCATCGCGTCCCGTCGCGGTGCGGAACGACGCCCACTCCGCCTCGGCCGCATCCCGCTGCGGGCGCGCGCAGAGGTACAGCAGCGGGCGGGAATCCATCCTGCGATTCTATGGCGCGGCTGTGGCCGTCTCCGCTGCAGCGAGCACGGTCACGGCCGCGGCGGCCGACCAGGCCTGCGGTCGGCAGGCGGCGGGATAGGGCGTCGGCACCGACGTCTGGTCGGCGGGGTCTCCCGCGTGCAGTTCCGGCATCCGGTATCCGAATCCCTCCGCCGCCGCGAGCAGTCCCTCGCTGACGGCACGTGCATCGTCGTACAGGCCGGCGCGTGTCATGCCGTGCACGGCGATCGCGGTGTCATGCGCCCACACGCTCCCTCCGTGGTACGCGAGGGGCCAGTAGCCGGCGGCTCCCGTCGACATGGTCCGGATACCGTAGCCGCTGCTGAGGCAGTCAGCTCGCAGCAGCGCCGCGACGTGCGCCTCGTCGGCGGGATCGAGGATGCCGGTGCCGAGAAGATGGCCGATGTTGCTCGTGAGGGTGTCGACCGCGCGCTTGTGCCGGTCGAGGGCGATCGCGGGGTAGCGCCCCTCCGGGGTCTGGACCCAGTAGGCGGCCGCGAACCGCTCGCGCAGCTGCGCCGCCCACGTGCGCAGCGACTCGGGATGGTGGTCGCCGTCCGCGCCCAGCGCCTCGAGCAGGTCCGCCGCGCCGCGCGCCGCCTCGTACGCGTAGGCCTGCACTTCGCACAGGGCGATGGGGCCCTCAGCGAGCGTTCCGTCACGCCACTGGATGGAGTCGCCCGAGTCCTTCCAGCCCTGGTTCGCGAGGCCCCGTCCGGTCAGGTCGACGTAGTCGAGGAAACCGTCGCCGTCCGCGTCGCCGTGCTCCTGCAGCCAGGTCAGCGCACCGTCGAGCGCAGGCAGGAGCGCGCGCACCTCCGTCTCCGGCATCCCGGCGCGCCACGCGTCGACCAGCAGGCACACCCACAAGGCGGTGGAGTCGACGCTGCCGAAGTACAGCGGCGGCAGCACCACCCCCTCCGCAGGGATCTCCAAAGCCGTGGCCCTCAGCTCGTGCAGGATCTTGCCCGGTTGCTGTGCGGTGTCGGGATCGTCGACGCTGCCCTGCAGACGTGCGAGCACGCGCAGCGTGGATGCGGCCAGCGAGACGTCGAGGGGCAGGGCGAGGCGTGCCGCCCACAACGAGTCGCGTCCGAAGAGGGTGAAGAACCATGGCGCGCCCGCCGCGTAGAAGGCGTCATCGGGATGATCGGGCAGTACGAGCCGGAGAGCGTCCAAGTCGCCCAGCGCACGCTCGAGCCAGCGTCCCAGGCGCGGTTCGATCGCCGCGCCTCGCGCCGCGACGGACGCCACATCCCATGGAGCGCGCTGCTCGGTGCCCGCCACCACGAGCGCGGCGTCCGACATGCGCAGCGCCCATGTGACGCGGGCTTCTCCTTGCGCCGGAACCCTCACCCGCCACCACGCCTGAGCCGTCGGGCCTTCGGCGCTCACCCGGGCGCCGGGCGCGTCGAGCGTCAGGCGGGCGTCACCGTGCGCCGCGCGTGCGCTGCCGGCGTCGATCGTCACCTGCGCGTCGGATGCGGCGGCGGTGCCTGCCTTCACCTCGTGCAGGGAGGAGAAGTCCGCCTCGAGCTCGAGCGAGAGGTCGAGGTCGACGTCGACGTCGCGTCCGGACACGATGCGCCACGTCTCGCGCAAGACGCCCGCGCTGATCTCCCTCTCGCGCAGCAGCCGCATCCGCGGGTCGGGCATCGCAGAGTCCACCTCGCGCAGGAGACCGCCGAACACCGTGCGGGACGGGCCGTCTGCGGCGACGGAGATCCACTCGATGGCGGAATCCGCGCAACGCATCCGAAGTCGTCGGACATGGCGCACGTCGCCGTGGTAGATCCCGTCGATGGCGGCGTCGCCCATCTCGCCCGTGGCGCGCGACCACGCCTGCGACGGCGCACGCAGCACGATCGTCGCGTCGTCGAGCAGAGGCTGGCGGGGGATGGGGGTCATTCCTTGACGGCTCCTTCTGTGGTGTTCATGATGCGGCGCTGGAAGATGAAGAACATCACCGCGACGGGCACGGTCATGATGGCGGCGGCCGCGAGTTTGAGGGGGTACTGCGTCCCCTGACTGAGCTGCCCGCTCGCGAGTGAGGCGACGCCCTTGGTCAGGGTCGTGAGCTCGGGCGACTGGGTGGAGACGATGAAGTGGCTCAGTTCGTTCCACGACCCCTGGAACGAGAGGATCACGATCGTGATGAGGGCGGGGCGCGCCATCGGGAGCACGACGGACCAGAAGATGCGGAAGGTTCCGGCCCCGTCGATGCGGGCCTGCTCCTCGACCGAGGCGGGGATCGACTCGAAGAAGTTCTTCATGATGAACACCCCTGCCGCATCCACGAGCAGCGGGAGGATCATGCCCGCGTAGGAGTCGTAGATACCGAGCTGGTTGATCACGAGGAACTTCGGGATCAGCAGCACCACGGTCGGGACCGCCATCACGGCCACGACGGCGGCGAACACGATGCTTCGACCACGGAAGCGCAGTCGGGCCAGCGCGTACCCGGCGAGGGAGTCGAAGAAGACTCGGCCCGTGGTGACGGCGACCGTGACGATGGCCGAGTTCGCGAACCACCGGGGGAAGTCGGAGTTGACGAACAGCCGCTCGTAAGCCGCCCAGGACCACGGTGAGGGCACAAGCGAGATGGGGTTCGCCGCCGCATCCGCCTCGGTCTTGAACGAGGTCGCGACCTGGACGAGGAACGGGAAGATGTAGGCCAGCGCCAGCAGGACGAGCAGGGCGTACAGGAAGAGCTGGCCCGTCAGAAGCCGAGACGGCAGACGGCGCCGACCTGGGGTGGAGGTGATCGCACTCATCGGGTCCCCTTGGGCTGATAGGCGCGCGCGCGACGACGCGATACCGGGCGATCGCGCAGCACCCACCGCTGCACGAGGGTGAAGAACACGATGATGGCGAACAGGATGAACGCGATCGCGGCGCCCTGACCCCACTCCTGCGACCCGAACGCCGCCTGGTAGCTGAGGTAGGCGGGGGTCAGCGTGGTCTTGCTCGGAGCACCCTGCGTACCGGTGTAGATCTGGTCGAACACCTGCCAGCAGCCGATGAGCCCGAGGGTCAGCACCGTGAACAGCGTGGGACGCAGCTGCGGGAGGGTGATGCGCCAGAAGCGCTGCCACGCGTTCGCGCCGTCGACCATGGCGGCCTCGTAGGTGTCGGCACCGATGTTCTGCAGGCCCGCGAGGAAGAGAAGCATGAACGTGCCGGAGGTCGTGAAGACGGCCATCAGGATGAAGGCGCTCATCGCCACTGAGGGTCCGCCGATCCAGTCCCACCAGCTGACGCCGAGGAACCCGCCCTCGGTCAGAGCATCGGGTCCGCTCGTCACGCCGATCGAGGCCAGCAGGTTCTGCACGACGCCGCTCGGATCGTTGAACCAGTTCGGTCCGTTGATGCCGATCCAGGACAGGACCTCGTTGATGACGCCGGAGGAGGAGAAGAGGAACAGCCAGAGCACGGTGATCGCGACGGTGCTCGTGACCGAGGGGAAGTAGAAAGCGGTGCGGAAGAAGCCCCGGCCGCGCATGACGGCACGGTTGACGAGCACCGCGAGCAGGAGGGAGAGCGCCGTCTGCAGCGGTACGACCAGCAGCACGTACCAGGCGTTGTTGCGCAAGGCGATGCCGAAGTTGCGCTCGGCCAGTCCGCCGCCGGTGGTGACGGCGGCGTAGTTCTCGAGTCCGACGAAGCCCACGCTCGAGGAGAGCGGGCTCCCGCGCCCCTGCCAGTCGGAGACGCTGACCCACACGGCCATGAGCACCGGGACGAGCATGAAGACGCCGAGGATGATGATCACGGGCAGGATGAAGACCCATCCCGCCCGGGCCTCGCCGCGCCGGATCCCGCGGGGGGAGCCTGCGCGACGAGGCGCGGTCGCTGTCGCCGTCATGGGATCAGCCGAGAGTGGCCTCGAGGTTCGACTGCACCGATCCGAGCACGGTGGCGGGGTCGGAGGTCGCGAGCGACTCGAGCTGGGCGTTGAAGTCGCTGATGACGTCGGCCGCGCCCTCCTGGTTCGGCGGGAAGTCGGCGTACTCGGCGCCGTCGAGGAAGGCGGCCAGCGTGGGGTTGTCGGTGCGCCACTGGTCGGCGGCCGACTGGATCGAGGGCATCGGGCCGAATGCCTTCGAGAAGGCGAGCTGCTGCTGGGTGCTGGTCAGGTACTCGATCAGATCGAGCGCCCCCTGCTGGTTGGGGCTGTCGGCTGCCATGCCCCAGCAGTTCGTGAACTGAAGGGTGCCCTGACCGCCGGGTCCTGCGGGCAGCGGAGCCACGGTGTACGACACGTCCGGGTAGTCGGCTGAGAGGGCGCCGGTGATCCAGTTGCCCTCGATGGTCATGGCCGCCAGCTGCTTGCCGAAGGCCTCGCCGCCCCATCCGGCGCCGAGGGTGGCGGCGTACGCGAACGTGCCGTCGGCGAGGTGGGCCTTCACGTAGTCGAGGGCCTCGACGTTCGCCGCGCTGTCGGCGACGGCCTTGCCGTCCTCGACGAGAGTTCCTCCGGCCTGCGCCATGAAAGTGCCGATGCGCTGGTACTCCGCGCCGAACGCGAGCCCGGTGCGTCCGCCCGTCGTGAGCTTGGCCGCGACCGCCGCGAGCTGATCCCAGTCGGTCGGGATGTCCGCATCCGTCAGCCCGGCCGCCGCCCACAGGTCCTTGTTGATGACGAGGGCGAGCGTGGAGAAGTCCTTGGGTGCGCAGTAGAACTGGTCGTCGATCGTGAAGTTGGCAACCAGCGAGGGGTAGAAGTCATCCTTGTTGGAGAGCTGATCGCCGTAGGGCTTGAGCGAGCCGTTGCCCGCGTAGCCGGCGATCGCGTCGCTGGAGAGGTAGAAGACATCTGCGGGCGAGCCGGAGGCGAAGCCCTGCGACAGCTCCTGCGGCAGATCGTTCGCGACCTGCACCTTGGCGCTCGTGCCCGACTGCTTGCTCCAGGCGTCGACGGCCGCCGTGACGGCCGCGGTCTCCGCATCCCCGGAAGACCCGATGAGCACGGTGAGTGCGTCGTCCGACGAAGTCAGCGCGCTCGCATCCGAAGAGCTCGGCTCGCTGAAACCCGAGCCGCAGGCCGTCAGCGTCAGTGCGCCCGTGGCCAGGAGCGCGGTGGCCCCCACGGCTGTACGCAGGGTGCGGGGAATGGTCATGTGTCTCTCTCCTTCGATGAGCCAGGGAACCGGGGCGATGCATTTGAACGATCAAATTCAGCGTCGACGGTCACGTTACCCCACGCTGCGCCGACCCTGTCAACCTCTGATGCGGCCGGTAAGGTAACGATTTGAACGTTCATGGGAGGAACCGCGATGTCGAAGACGCCGACGGTCGAGGATGTCGCGCGCCTCGCCGGCGTCTCGCGTCAGACGGTGTCGAACGTGCTCAACAGCCCGGACATCGTGCGTTCGGCCACGCGCGACCGGGTCGAGCGGGCGATCACCGAGCTCGGCTACCGTCCCCACATGGCGGCCCGGGCGCTGCGCACCCGCCGCAGCTCGACGATCGGGGTGCATCTCGACCCGTATGCGGGCGGGATCTCCGGCGTCGTGCTCGACAGGTTCGTGCACGCACTCACCGAGCGTGCCGGCGATCGCGGCATGCGTGTACTGCTGTACGCCGCGCGTACGCCGGAGGAGGAGCTGGAACGGATGCGGGAGCTCGTCGACCGGGGCGAGATCGACGCCATCGTCATCACCGGCACCTTCCACGGCGATCCGCGCACGGACTGGCTCCTCGCTCACGACGTGCCCTTCGTGGCCTTCGGGCGACCGTGGGGTGTCGACGACGTGGACGCTCCCGCCCACCTCTGGGTCGACGTGGACGGAGCCGCAGGGGTGCGGGCCGCGACCACGCACGCGCGCGAGGCGGCGGGCGAGCGCATCGCTTTCTTGGGTTGGCCGGCCGGTTCCGGTACCGGTGACGACCGCGAAAGGGGATGGCGGGAGGTCGTCGGCGACGACGGGCTGCGCCTGGTCGCGACTGAGGACGTGGCTGCCGCGAACGCGGCCGTCTCCGCAGCCCTCGCCGACGGTCCCGCGTTCGACGGCATCGTCTGCGCGAGCGACACGCTCGCGATCGGTGCGCGACTCGCGGCCTCCCGTGCCGGACGCGACGGCCTCACGATCATCGGGTTCGACAACACGCCGGCGGCAGAGGCGCTCGGACTCAGCAGCGTCGAGCAGCTTCCCGAGCAGGTCGCCGACGGCGTGCTGCGATTGCTCATGGGGGCGACTGGCAGCACCGTCGTGCCGACGCCGGCGCGTGCGGGGTCCGCGCACGTCCTCGTCGAGCCACGGCTCGTCCTGCGCTAGGCGGAGGCCGCTCAGTCCCGCGACGACTGCGCGGTACGACCCCTGACGATGCCGATGAAGGTGTCGACGAGCGGCGACGCATCCTCGCGCGGCCACGCGAATCCGACGGGCGAGGTCGCCGCGCCCGAGAGCGCGCGGTACTCGACGTCCTTGCGGTGGTGCAGCCGGGCGAGCGACATCGGAACGATCACGATGCCCACGCCCGATGCGACGATCTCGATGGCGTCCGCCGTCGTCAGCGGTGCCGCGAAGGCCGGCGCGACGGTGCCGGCGACCTGCGGGTCCAGCACATCGTCAGCCGGGACGATGAGCACCTCGCCCGCAAGGTCTTCGGGCGTGAGCTCCTCTCCCGCGGCGAGGTGCGAATCGGCAGAGAACGCGACCACGGTCGTCTCCTCGTAGAGGCGGATGAGGTGCCAGCGGGCGGTGTCCACGGGTGGGCGGACCAGAGCCGCATCCACCTGGCCGCTCCGCAATGCCTCCTCCTGCGCGGCGACCTCGAGCGGCACGAGCTCGAGCACCGTGCGCGGCATCCGTTCCTGCCAGATGTCGATCCACTTGCCGGGGGTCGCTCCGGGGATCGCTCCGAGGCGGAACGGACCCTCGGGGATCTGCGGCGCCGGAGTCGGGGCTGGCTTCTTCCCGGGCGTGCGCGGCGAGCCGTTCTTGGCCGGGCGACGGGCGGCGGCGCTGCGGGTCGAGGCGGAGCGTGCGGGCTTCTTCCCGCCCTTCGGTGCCCCTCGACCAGCCATGCCCCCAGGCTATCCGCCTGGGGCTCGCGGTTCGTGAAGTGCTCGTGGGTGCGGAGGGTGCTCGTGGTCGCCGAGGCGCGTGTGGGCGCAGAAGGGCGTGCGGGTGCCGAGGCGCGCGTGGGCGCCCAGGGGCGTGTGGGTGCCGAGGCGCGTGTGGGTGCCCAGGGGCGACACTTCTCCGCATCCGCCACAGTTCATCGCTGTGGCACCTGCGCAAAGGTGTGGCAGCTGCGCAGATGCGACGCAACTCGGGGTGGAGAGAGGTCGGCGCCGCAAACGACAGTTCGCCTGTCACATCTCGCGCGGATTGGCGCGATCTGAGACAGGCGAACGATGCGGGGAACGGATGCGGTGCGCTCAGGCGGCGGAGCGAAGTCCCCGACGGTCGGTGGCGACCCGCTCACCCTGCGCGATGGTCTGGTCGTCGCCGATCAGCGAACCCCCGGCGACACTCGCTCCGGGGCCGATCTGCGTACGCACGCCGATCTGCGCTCCGGCACCCACGCGTGCGCGGGAACCGATGTGCGCGTGCGGCGCGATCTTGACCTTCGGGCCGATGACGACGTCGCTTTCGATCCACGCCCCGCGGCCGACATAGACGTCAGCCGCGATCTGCGCGCCGGGCTCCACATAGGCGCCCGCTTCGACGACGGCCGTCGGGTGGACCTTCGCCCCGTTCGCGATGAGCCCGCGTCCGTTCACGTGCTTGCGGTAGCGCAGCATCTCACCGCGCTCGTTCTCGATATCGATGTAGTTCTTGCCCACGATCGCCTCCTCCGGACCTCGAGGTGCCAGCATTGGTCGAAACGATCCGGTGCGGGTTTTCATTCCCGACCCGGCACTCTCCCGGCCTTGAACCCTATTCGGAGCCGACGCGCGATCGGATGCGGGTTGCGCCGCACGCATCGACGACCTAGATGCGAAGTGGAGCGGCCGCATCCAGGTGGCACGATGGACGACGTGAACGAGCCGCATCCGGAGCCCGCCGAGCCCGCCGCCGACGCGATGGAACCGGAGCTCGGGGCACGCCCGAGCGCCCCCGAGACCGCCTCGACCCTGGTCTTCGACGTCAAGCAGACGGCGCACAGCGTGCCGGAGGACGTCCTCGGCATTCTGACCGGCACCTTCGCTGCTTCGCTCGGTCTCTACCTGCTCCAGTCAGCGGGCTCGGTCACCGGCGGTACCGCGGGTGTCGCGCTGCTGTTCGACTACGCGACCTCGTGGCCCTTCTGGTTGATCTTCGCCGTCGTGAACCTTCCCTTCGCCGTGCTCGCGATCTGGAAGAAGGGGTGGGATTTCACCCTGCGTACGGCGGTCTCGATCGCGCTCGTCTCCGGGTGGTCGGTCGTGCACCACGCGCTCCTGCGCATCGAGAGCCTGGACCCGATCTACGGCACGCTCGGCGGCAACCTGCTGGCGGGCGTCGGTCTGCTGATCCTGTTCCGCCACAAGGCCAGCCTGGGCGGCATCAACATCGTCGCTCTGCTGATCCAGGAGCGCACCGGCTTTCGCGCGGGCTGGACCCAGCTGATCCTCGACCTCGTCATCATCCTGATCTCGCTGCTGGTGATCCCAGCGCCGGCCGTGCTGCTGAGCGCTGTCGGCGCGGTGCTGCTGAATCTGGTCCTCGCGATGAACCATCGGCCCGGCCGCTACATCGGCCACTGATCGCCGGGCGCCGCCCGCATCCGCCCCGCAGACACTCTTCTCCGGCGCACCGCTTCTGCCTCCATGTCCCACTTGCCGCACTTCTGGGGCCGGATCGCCGAGGCATGTCCCACTTGCTGCACTTCTGGAGCCTGATTACTACGGAAAGTGGGACATGCTTTGCGGGAAGTGGGACATGCGCGGGAGCCGTGACCACGGGCCGCTCCGCGGCTCACTGGCTGGCAGGCGGCGGGTCAGGAGGGGGCCGCTCAGGCGGGGCGAGAGCTCAAGCGGGCGCGGGCTGGCAGCGCGGGCACCAGAACACATTGCGCTCGGCCGTGGGCGAGGCGCCCAGCGCCGTCTCGCGGATGAGGGTGCCGCACCGACGGCACGGCCTGCCGGCGCGGCCGTACACCCAGGTGCGTTGCCCCGCGCGATCCTGGCCGGTGAACGTGCGCGCCGGACGGTCCCGATTGGCGCGGATCATGCGTGCGCCGGTCTCGATGAGCCCGGCGGCATCGATCTCGGTTGCGGGCGTCTCGGGATGGATGCCGCGCACGAACAGCAGCTCATTCGCGTACACATTGCCGAAGCCGGCGACGTTGCGCTGATCGAGCACCGCGACGTGGGTGGCGCGCGTATCGGCTCCGAGCCGGCGGACCGCCTCGGCGGCATCCCAGTCTGTGCCGAGCGGGTCCGGGCCGAGGTGGCCGACGAGCTCGTCCTCCCGTGCCGTCGGGACCACGTCGATCATGGCCAGGTCGAAACCGACCGCATCCGCCGTGTCGACGCCGACGATCGCTCGGGCCTTGAACGCGGGCTTGCGCCATCGCGCACCGGGGGCGTACACGTGCCACTCGCCCTCCATCTTCAGATGGGAATGCAGCGTCTGATCGCCGATCCGCGCCAGCAGATGCTTGCCCCGCGGCACGACCGCGAGCACGGTCTGACCCCGCAGGTCGAGCGTCGCGAGCTGCGGAACACGCAGATCGAACCGCTCGACGACACGACCCGCCAGGGCGGCGTGCAGACGGGCCGCCGCCCGGTAGACGGTGTCGCCCTCAGGCACGCGTCGACCGTTCGGCTCGCGCGGCGTCCCCGGCGGTGAGCCGCCGCAGCGTCAGGCCCCGTGTGGACTCGACGAAACCGGCATCGCGCAGCAACCGGCCCAGCACCGTGCCGAAGACGAATGCACCGTCGACCTGCTCGATCGTGAGGGTCTCGAGCCTGCCGGCGCGCGCCGTCTGGGCCAGCGACGCCGCCGCGGATGCCAGCGCGTCCTCGTCGTCGGTGAAGCTCAGCGCCGTCTTGCCACCGCGCTCCAGATACAGGACGAGGTCACCGTCGACGAGCACGACCAGCGCCCCCGCCTTGCGCCCGGGCCGATGCTTCACGCCCTCGCGCGCCGGCCAACCGAGCGCTGCCCCGTAGGGGTTGGCGGGATCGGTCGCCGCGAGGGTGACGCCGCTGCGAGGCGGCGGGTCGCCCACCGCGGCGAACTCGCGGAGTCTGTCGATCGTCGCCGACGCGGCGAACTGCGCCGCGCCCAGCTTCTCGATGAGGTAGCCGCGTCGACAATGCCCCGCCTGCTCGAACTGCGCGAGCACGCGGTACGCCTGGGCGAAGCCTCCGGGCAGGCCCTCGTTCTGCACGGAGCCGCGGGTCACCACGCCGTAGCGATCCAGCAGCAGCGATGCCGCGGCGGTGTGGCGCAGCGTCGGGTCGCTCTCGGGCGTCGGAAGCAGCGACCACCGCCCGCCGACGGATGCGGGCCGCGCCGGAGCCGTCGGGCGCGGCATGCTCGTGCCGCGGAACATCCGCGCGCGCGGCGCCCGCCGGGCCACCCGATGCGCCTGCGAGCCGCCGGACAGCAGCCCGCGCACGGGAGCGAAGGTGTCGTTGGTCACCCGGCCCGCCCATGCCAGTCGCCAGAGCGCATCGACGACGGACTGCTCGTTCTCCGCCTGCGCGAGCTCTCGCACCTGCGCGGCGAAGTACGCGCCGCCGGCGCCGAGGACCTCGAGGATGCGGGCGTCGAGCGAATCCGCCGCGACCTCGTCCTCGGGAACGGCGAGCGTGAGGGATGCGGCGTCGGCGGGATGCAGCGACACCCACCCGTCGCGGCCGGGGAGCGCGCCGTGTCCGGCCCAGACGACCTCACCCGTGGCCGTCAGCTCGTCGAGCATCGACGGCGTGTAGTCCCTGACCCGCGAGGGCAGGACGAGGGACTCCCAGGCGCTCGCGGGGATCGGCACGCCGGCGAGCTGCTCGATGACGGCGAGCGTGCCGTCGATCCCCTCCAGGGGTCGGGTCACGTGCTGCCACGCCGGGAGGAAACGGGCGAAGGCGTCGGGGGAGACGGGCTCGACGCTGCCTCGGATGGCGGCGAGCGACCGCATCCGCAACCGTCGGAGCACCTCGCTGTCGCACCACTCCGTGTCGTCGCTGCTGCGTGCGGCGGACTCGGGAAGGAAGAAGCCGCTCGTGACCCGCCCCGATGACTCCAGGCGCTGAAGCGTGTGCCGCGCGACAGCCACCCCGACGCCGAATCGCTCGGCGACCTCATCCGCGGTGAACGGACCGTGCGTCCGGGCATGCCTCGCGACGAGGTCGCCGAGCGGGTCCGCCACCGGCTCGAGGAACGCCACGGGCAGTCCCACCGGGAGCGCGGCGCCGAGAGCGTCGCGCAACCGCCCCGCATCCTCGATCGCGGCGATACGTTCTGCTCCGGCGATGCCGACCCGGATCGCGCGACGGCTCTCGACCAGCTCCGCGGCGTATCGCGCCGCCTCCTCGCCGTCGGTCAGGCGCAGCGCCAGCTCATCGACGCCGAGAGGTCCGAGCAGGCGCAGGAGATCGGCGACGCCCTCCACGCCGTGGGCCTTGCGCTCGTCGTCGAGTCGCTGCGCCTCCCGTTCGAACTGCGCGATGACGTCAGGATCGAGCAGCTCGCGCATCTCGATCTTGCCGAGCAGCTCGCCCAGCAGCGCCGGGTCGACCGAGAGCGCGGCGGCGCGGCGCTCGGCCAACGGGGAATCGCCCTCGTACATGAACGCGCCGACGTAGCCGAACAGCAGATCGCGCGCGAACGGGGAGGGCTGCGAGGTCGTCGTCTCGACCAGACGGATGCGGCGATCCGCGATCTTGCGGGCGATCCCGGTCAGCGCCGGAAGGTCGTAGACGTCCTGCAGCACCTCGCGCAGGGTCTCGAGGATGATCGGGAAAGTGGGGTGACGGCGCGCGACTTCCAGCAGCTGCGCTGAGCGCTGCCGTTGCTGCCAGAGCGGGCTGCGACGGTTCGGGTTCGTCCGCGGCATCAGGAGGGCACGGGCGGCGCACTCGCGGAATCGTGAGGCGAACAGCGCGGAGCCCCCGACCTCGTCCGTGACGATCTGTTCGAGCTCGTCGGGATCGAACACGAACAGTTCGGCGCCCGGCGGTTCCGCCTCGGCATCAGGAACGCGGGCGATGATCCCGTCATCGCTGGCCACGGCGGAGCCCTCGACGCCTAGGCGCTCCCGGATGCGGGCGTTCACCGCCAGCGCCCACGGCGCGTGGACCTGCATGCCGTACGGGGAATGGAGGATGACGCGCCAGTCGCCGACCTCGTCGCGCCCTCGCTCCACCGTGAGCGAGCGATCGGTGGGGACCGAACCGGTCGCCTCGCGCTGCTCTGCGAGGTAGGCGAGCAGGTTGTCCTGCGCGAAGGCGTCCAGCCCGGCCTCGGTCAGGCGCTCCCGGGCGCGGGCGGGCTCGGCGGCCGAGACCTCACGCGAGAAGGCGCCGAGTGCCTCGCCGAGCTCTGCCGGTCTGCCGAGCCCGTCGCCGTGCCAGAACGGGACTTTGCCGGGTTGGCCGAATGCGGGCACCACATTGACGCGATCGTGCGTGATCTCGACGATGCGCCAGCTGGTCGTGCCGAGCGTGAACACGTCGTTCACCCGCGACTCGTAGACCATCTCCTCGTCGAGCTCTCCGACGCGGGCGTTCTGGCTCTCACCCGCGACGAACACGCCGAACAGGCCGCGGTCGGGGATCGTGCCGCCGCTGGTCACCGCGATCCGCTGCGCGCCCGGACGGCCGGTGAGCGTGCCGTGATCGCGGTCCCATACGAGTCGCGGCCGAAGCTCCGCGAACTCGTCGGACGGGTACCGGCCCGCCAGGAGATCGAGCGTCGCCTCGTAGGCGGAGCGGGGCAGCGTGCGGAAGGGTGCGCTGCGCCGCACGGTCTCGAACCAGTCCTCGACCTCGATCGCTCCCCGTGCGGCGGCCGCGACGGTCTGCTGGGCGAGGATGTCGAGCGGGTTCTGCGGCACGCGGATCGACTCGATCCGACCCGCCAGCATCCGTTCGGTGACGATCGCGGTGTGCAGCACGTCGCCGCGGTGCTTCGGGAACAGCGCCGCGCGGCTCACCTCGCCCACCTGGTGACCGGCGCGACCGATGCGCTGCAGTCCCGATGCGGCCGACGGCGGCGCCTCGACCTGGATCACCAGATCGACCGCTCCCATGTCGATGCCGAGCTCCAGGCTGCTCGTAGCCACGACGCAGCGGAGCAGGCCCGACTTCAGCTCGTCCTCGACGATGGCGCGCTGCTCCTTGGAGACCGAGCCGTGATGCGCCTTGGCGAGCACCGGCTCGGCACCGGCGGTGGCCCCCGCCTGCGCCATCATGGCCGCCGGCACGGCGGGGTCGGGCAGGTCGAGCCCCAGCCGTTCGCTGTAGATCTCGTTCAGGCGGCCGGTGAGGCGCTCGGCGAGCCGGCGGGAGTTCGAGAAGACGATCGTCGAGCGGTGCTGGAGGATGCGGTCGACGATCGCTTCCTCGACGTGAGGCCACAATGAGCCCGTGACCTCGGTGCTCTCGCCCCCGCCGGAGGCGAACCAGTCCTCGCCTTCGGCTTCCGCCTGCTGCCCGGGAGGCGGCGGCGGATGCAGCATGTCGTCGACCGGCACCACGACGGTCATGTCGAAGGCCTTCGTGGCACGGGGCGCGACGATGTCGACGGGCGCCGCACCTCCGAGGAATCGTGCGACCTCGTCGATCGGGCGGACGGTCGCCGACAGGCCGATCCGCTGCGCCGGAGTCTCGAGCAGCGCATCGAGGCGTTCGAGACTGACGGCCAGGTGCGCTCCGCGTTTGGTGGCAGCCACCGCGTGCACCTCGTCGATGATCACGGTGTGCACGCCGCGCAGGGTCTCGGACGCCTGGCTCGTGAGCATCAGGTAGAGCGACTCCGGGGTCGTGATGAGGATGTCGGGCGGATCGCTCACGAGCTTGCGTCGATCCGAGGACGTGGTGTCTCCGGAGCGCACGCCGACCCGCACATCCGGCGCGGCGAGACCCAGTCGCCGGGCGGACTGCCCGATTCCCACGAGCGGGGAGCGGAGGTTGCGCTCCACGTCGACGCCGAGCGCCTTCAACGGGGAGATGTAGAGGATGCGGGTGCGCGGCTCATCTTTCGCGGGGGTCGACGCCGTCCGCTCGCGGAACACACTGTCGATCGCCCAGAGGAACGCCGACAGCGTCTTTCCCGAGCCGGTGGGAGCGACAACGAGCGCGTGGCGCCCCTGCGAGATCGCGCGCCAGGCTCCGGCCTGCGCATCGGTCGGAGCGGCGAAGGCGCCCCGGAACCAGTCCTGCGTGGCAGGCGAGAACTGGCCGAGCACATCACTCACCCGATCATTGTGGCCGCACCCGACGACACCCGGCCGGGGATTGCGCTCAGAGCGCAGGCTTAGACGCCTACGGCGCCGGGGTCAACGGGGTGCGACGCCGCAGCCCCGCGCCTAGCGTGGAGAACATGGACACGAAACACGAGAACGATCGCCCGGAGCGCTCCTCGGTGTGGCGCATCGTGGCCTTCGCCGTCATCATGCTGGTCCTGGCGGGCGTCATCGGCGGCTTCACCGCGGCCGTCACCCAGAGCCTGGTCGCCGCCATCACCGCCGGCGGCGTCGTCGTCGTGCTCGGCGCGCTGTGGGTGCCCCGCGTTCTGCGCGATACCCCGCCGCCGGAGCATCGCCCCGGTGAGCGTCCGGGTTATGAACAGTTCGGGCCGCTCGGCCAGCCGAACACGGTGGGCCTGGGTAACGTGGGCGGTTCCTCAACGACGGGAGCGAACGGATGACGAACGACACACCGCCGTACGACGAGCAGCAGCCCCTCCGGCGTCCATCGATCGGCGCCATCCTGGGGGTGGTGCTCGGGATGCTGGCACTCGCCGCCGTGCTCGCCGTGGTCCTGGGCATCGTCACGCAGAGCCTCGCGGTGATCCTGGCCGTCGTGGTGGTGATCGGCGCGCTCACCGCTGTCTGGGTGTGGCGCATGATGCGCGGCGTCGGCTCGTCGGTGCGCCCGATCCAGGATCATCGTGCGACCGGTGATCACGGTCCCTACGGTCAGCCGGGCGCGCCCGGCATCGGCGGAGCCGGGCGCGACGGCGGTCGCTGATCAACGCCGTCCGCCAGGCGCCTGACCCGCGGACGGCGTCGTCGTCGTGTCGACGCGGACGGCGAGGGTGGCGGTGTAGCCGCTCGTCGTGTCCCCGGTGACGGTGGCGATCTGGAGGGCGCCTCCGTCGTCGCCGAAGACGTTGTCGCTGGACAGTGTCACCTGGGAGAGATTGCGCGCCGAGCCGTCGTAGGCGGTGAGGGCGTAGACGTCGGTCAGCGGCGCTTCCGGCAGAGCGAGCTGCGACGTGGCGATCGCGTTGCCGGCATCCGCGATGTCGTCGGCGCTCGGATAGACCTCGAAGTGGATGTGGGGCCAGCGGCCGGTGTAGCAGCCCGGCACGACCGAGGTGAAGGTCACCTGGCCGTTCGCATCCGCCACCTGGACGCCCCGCAGCCACGTCTCGTTCTCGACGCCCTCCGAGTACATGGAGTACCGGCCCTGCGCGTCGCAGTGCCACGCGTAGACGGCGACGCCGGCGAAGGGCGCGTCACCGTTCGCCATGTCGGTCACGCGCAGCGTGAAGGTCAGGGGAACCCCCTCCACCGCGGTCGAGGAGCCGATGCTCGTTCGCAGGTTGCTGCGCACGATCCCGCTCTGCGCGAGCACGTCGGGCCCGTTGGACCCGTCGCCGGGGTAGGGGCCGGCCGTCTCATCGGGGATTTCTCCCGCCGGCAGCGTCCCCGACGCCGATCCGGGGGCGGCGGAGCCCGAGGACGTCGGTGTGGCGGTCGACGTCGTGCCCGCGGAGCTCAAGGGTGCGCAGGCGGCGAGCGCCGCGGTTCCCAACCCCACGCCCACGAGCCCGAGGATGCCGCGACGGGTGATCAGCGTGCGGACATCGAAGGGGGCTCCCTGGTCGACGACCTCCTCGTCCGGTCGGTCCAACAGTCGACCCTCATAGGCGGGTCCTCGCGGGGTCTGCTCGGCATCGGGGATGCGTGCCACGGTCGTCTCCTGACATGTCGGCGGGTCTTCGTGGCCCGATCCTGTCCGACGCGCTCAGGCGGACACGGTGACACTCCTATACGTCGTCTATGAACGCCTCCGTCTCGCGCATCCCCTCCGCGTCGATCTCGATGACCGTGTCGACGCCGAGACGGGAGAGGAAGTCGTCGTCGTGGCTGACAACGATCAGCGCACCGCGATAGACGGAGAGGGCGTCGACGAGCTGGTCGACCGTCTCGAGGTCGAGGTTGTTGGTCGGCTCGTCGAGAAGGAGCAGCTGCGGCGGCGGGTCCGCGAGCAGCAGGCGCGCCAGGCAGAGCCGGAACCGCTCGCCGCCGGAGAGGGTGGCGACGGGACGGTCGACGGTCGCGCCCCGCAGCAGGAACCGCGCGAGACGGTTGCGCAGCTCTGCGGTCGGCATCGTCGGTGCGGCATCGGCGACGATCGACAGCACGGTCGCGTCGTCGTCGAGCCCATCCAGGCGCTGCGGCAGGTACCCCACCCGATCCGTGAGCAGCACCGCGCGAGCAGAACGCAGCCAGGCAGGGCCGACCTGCCGGTCGCCTTCCCCGCCTGGGCCTGTTTGGGCTGAGCCGTGCGCGGTTCTCCCCGCCAGTCGCTTGAGGAGAGTCGACTTACCGGCGCCGTTCGATCCGACGATCGCGATCCGCTCGGGCCCCTGCACGATCCAGGTGCGGTCGCCGTCGCCGATCTCGGCGAGGCGCCTGCCCGCAGCGACCTGCGGGTCGGGCAGATCCAGATGCACGCTCTCGTCGTCGCGCACGCGCCGCTCCGCCGTATCGAGCGCGTCGCGCGCGGCGGATTCACGATCGGCGACCATGCCGCGGAGCTTGCCCGCCGAAACCTGCGCCGCGTGCTTGCGGCCACCGGCGATGATCTTGGGCACGCGCTTCTCGACCTGCGCCTTGTGCGCCGTCCTGGCGCGTCGTGCGAGCGTCGTCTCCGCCTCGATCCGCTGGCGCTTCTCGCGCCGTACGGCGGATGCGGCGGCGCGCTCGGCGGCGCGTGCCGCATCCTGCTCGTTCTCGAGATGCTCGCGCCACGCGCGGTAGCCGCCGCCGAAGCGCGTCAGACGGTTTCCGTACAGCTCGGCCGTCTCCGACATCCCGTCCAGCAGCGCCACGTCGTGGCTGACGACGATCAGGGCGCCCGGCCAGTCCGCGATCAGATGGCGCAGCCGGGCGCGAGCCGCGCGATCGAGATTGTTGGTCGGTTCGTCGAGAAGCGTCACCCCCGCCCGGCGTGCCCGCAACCCGGCCGTCGCGACGAGCACGGCTTCGCCTCCGGAGAGCTGTCCGATGCGTCGGTCGAGGGCATCGCCGGGAAGCCCGGCGGCATCGAGCGCGGCGACGGCGCGGGCCTCGGCATCCCAGTCGTCGCCGATCGTGTCGAAGTGGCGGGCGTCGACATCACCTGCCTCGACCGCGCGCAGAGCGGCCAGGACCTCGCCCAGGCCCAGCAGATCGGCGACGGGGCGGTCGGCGTCGAGGGTGAGGCGCTGCGGCAGCACCGCCACGTCGCCGTCGACGCTGACGTGGCCGGATGCGGGCTGCAGCTCGCCCGCGATCAGGCGCAGCAGAGTGGTCTTGCCGGAGCCGTTGCGTCCGACGAGGCCCGTGGTGCCGGTGCCGAACGTGCCGGAGACCTCGGTCAGAGCGGCCGTGCCGTCCGGCCAGGAGAAGGAGAGGCGGTCGAGGACGACCGCGGCGGAGAGAGCGGGCATGGTGCCTCCCAAGATGTCGGTGGAAGCACTGACACCCGGGTGCCCGCGGGCACGGTGATCGACGGGGTCAGCGCGTGGGCTGGAAGCCGTCGAGGAAGTACACCGGTTCGACCTTTCGGAAGGGGCAGGACTCGAAGACCCTACCGACCGCGGCGGGCGATGTCCAGATCCAGCAGCGGGATCAGTCGAGCTGCCGCTCGAGGAACGCCCGGACGTCGACGAGCTCCTCCGCGCTGACGGAGTGGCCGAGTCCGGGGTACAGGCGCCCGGTGAGATCGACGTGATCGGGCAGCCACTGCGCGGTGTGGGTGATCAGGGGAGCGGGGATCGCGTCGTCGGCGGAACCGCGACCCCAGAACACCGGCGGGCGCCGCGCGGCCAGCGCCGCATCCGTGTCGAGCTCGCCGGGGGTGACGTAGCCGCTGAGATTCACCGCGAACGCGAAGCGGTCGGGCTGCCGGCGCACGGCCTGCAGCGAGACCGCGCCGCCCTGGGAGAACCCCAGGAGCCCGACGGTCTCGGCCGTGATCGTGCGATCCAGCCAGGCGATGAGAGCGTCCGCGCCGGCGGTGATCGCTCGCGGGTCGCGGCCGTCGAGGCCCTCGATCGGGTACCACGAGTAGCCCGGCGACGGCCACGGCGGTGCGAGCGGCGCGCGTACCGCGGTCATGCGGTACTCGGCCGGCAGGTGCGTCGCCAGTGAGAAGAGGTCGCGTTCGTCGCTCGCGTAGCCGTGCAGCAGCACGAGCAGGGGGCGGTCGGTCGCGTTGTCGTCGTCGGAGAACAGCACGGCGTCGTCGTCGAGCATCGGGGTGGCATCCATCGCTCCATCCTCTTATGCACCACCCCCATCCGCCATGTGAGGCGGGGGTGTGGGGTATACAGGAGACATGCCGGTCCGCACGCCCGATCCTGATCCCCACGAGCCCGGCGACGACTCGTCGCGCGATCCGCTGGGCCTCGGGGGCCTGCCCGGAAGCGCCGGTAATCCGGCGTGGCTGAGCGACGTCGAACTCGCCGAGGCGCGACGCCGACTGCCGATGCTCTACGTCGAGGCGATCCCGGTGCGCACCGACGGCATGGGCGTGGTGACGCAGGTGGGCATCCTCCTGCGGGCGACGCCTCTGGGTGAGATGACCCGCACCATCGTGTCGGGACGAGTGCGTTACGGCGAGACCGTGCGCGACGCGCTCTTCCGCCACCTCGAGAACGATCTGGGCCCGATGGCCTTCCCGCTGCTGCCGCCGAGCCCGACGCCGTTCACGGTCGCGGAGTACTTCCCCCTTCCCGGCGTGAGCGCGTTCCACGACGACCGCCAGCACGCGGTCTCGCTCGCCTTCGTGGTGCCGGTCACGGGCACCTGCGAGCCGCGCCAGGACGCCCTCGAGGTCACCTGGATGGAGCCGGCGGAGGCCGCATCCGACGCTCTCGCGGCCGAGATGGAGGGCGGTCGGGGAACCCTCATCCGCCTGGGCCTGGCCAGCGTCGGCGCGCTGCGCTGACATGCCGCTCGCCGCATCCTCGTTCCCTGCGAGTCCCTCGCTCGTCGACTTCGCGGTCGCGCTGCCGGTCGTCCTGCTCGTCGCCTACGGCATCGCGATGCTGTTGCGCCGGCTGTTCGGCGAACGGCTGTCGCTCGGCACGGCGACGATGACCCTCATCGGCGTGCTCGGGGTGAGCGCCGGCGCCCTGGTGTCCGGGCTGTTCATCCCGGGGCAGCGGCTGTGGATGCCGAGCACGCTGTTGCTGGCGACGGGCGCGAGCCTCGGGCTGTCCTTCCTGGTCGCCGGAGTCGTGGCAGCGGTGCGCGGGACGAGCGCGATGCCGGATGCGGCTGCGGTGCTCGCCGCGGGCGAGTCGGAGCGCCGGGAGTTCAAGGAGACCGCTCGCTGGAACGTGCGCGAGTCGCGCAAGGATCCGCGCATGGAGCTGGCGGTCGCGAAGACCGTCGCGGCGTTCCTCAACTCCCGCGGCGGTCTTCTCGTGATCGGCGCGAACGACGCGGGCGAGGCGGTGGGTCTCGAGCGCGACCTGCAGACGCTGCGCACGCCCGACCATGACCGCTTCGAGCTCTGGCTGCGCGACATGCTCTCCACCTCGCTGGGCCGCAACGCCGCGGCGCTTCCGCGCATCCGGTTCGGGACAGCGGGCGACGGCGTCGTCGTGTGCCTCGTGCAGTGCCGACCGGCGGGCAAACCGGTGTTCGTCACGCAGCCCAAGGATGGCGGCTCGACCCGCGAGCTCTGGGTGCGAGTGGGCAACTCGTCGCGCGCGCTCGGGGTGGACGAGGCCGTCGACTACGTGGCTCGCCACTGGCGGCCGTCGGTGGCGTCGTTCGTGCTCGGGCGCCCCTCCGGCGCCTGAGCCCGCGTCAGCGCGTGGTCTCGCGGGCGATCGCGGCGACGAACGCGTCGATGTCCTCCTCGGTCGTGTCGAACGAGCACATCCAGCGCACCTCGCGGCGTGCCTCGTCCTCCCCACCGCCACTCGCATCATCGCTCTCGCGCTGATCCGAGCCTCCGTCGGCGGGGCCCCAGTCGTAGAACCGGAAGCTCTCGCGCAGGCGCTCCGCCACGCCCTCGGGCAGGATCGCGAACAGGCCGTTGGCCTGGGTGGGATGCGTGAACGAGACGCCGCGGATCGAGCCGTCGGCGAGGCCCGCATCCACGCCCTGGCGCAGGCGCTGGGCCATGGCGTTCGCGTGCGAGGCGTTGCGCAGCCAGAGATCGCCCTCGTAGAGCGCCACGAGCTGCGCCGAGACGAAGCGCATCTTCGAGGCCAGCTGCATGTTGAGTTTGCGCAGGTACGTGAGGCCGGTGGATGCGGCGGGGTCGAGCACGACGATCGCCTCGGCGCCCAGCGCGCCGTTCTTCGTGCCGCCCAGGCTCACGACATCGACGCCCGCATCGGTCGTGAAGGCGGCCAGCGGCACGTCGAGGGCGGCCGCCGCGTTGGAGATGCGGGCCCCGTCGAGGTGCAGCCGCATCCCGCGCTCGTGCGCGTGATCGGCGAGGGCGCGGATCTCATCCGGCGTGTAGAGCGTGCCGAGCTCGCTGGTCTGCGTGATCGAGACCACGAGCGGCTGCGCGCGATGCTCGTCGCCCCAGCCCCAGGCCTCGCGATCGACGAGCTCGGGGGTGAGCTTGCCGTCGGGCGAGGCGACGGTCAGAAGCTTCATACCGCCCACGCGCTCCGGCGCACCGCCCTCGTCGACGTTGATGTGCGCCGTCGATGCGGCGATGACCGCACCCCAGCGGGGCAGCATCGACTGCAGGCCGGTGACGTTCGCACCCGTGCCGTTGAAGACGGGGAACGCCTCCGCGCGCTCGCCGAAGTGGGCGCCGACGACCTCCTGCAGGCGGGCCGTGTAGACGTCCTCGCCGTAGGCGATCTGATGCCCCTCGTTGGCGGCGGCGATCGCGGCCAGCACCTCGGGGTGCACGCCGGAATAGTTGTCGGAGGCGAAGCCGCGCACGGCGGTGTCATGCAGAGTCGTCACAATCGTCCAATCTACGTCGGCTCGTGCCCGCATCCGTCCGCCGGGTCAGTCGCACCATGTCCCACTTTCTGCAGGAATCGGAGCCGAAATCTGCAGAAAGTGGGACACGGATTGCCGCAAGTGGGACATGCGGTGCGGCAAGTGGGACATGCCGGAGGAGCGGATGCGGCCGCGAGCCGCTCGGGCGGGTCAGTCGGCGGCGCGGATGCCGGCGGTGGAGGCGATGACGTCGCGCATCTTCTTCTCCAGCGCCTCGTAGAACATCGACAGCGGGAACTCGTCGGTCAGCACCTGATCGGTGAAGCCCGCGGGCGGGCCCGACAGCACCTCGTCGGGAAGGCCCCGCGCCCACACCGAGGCCGGATGCGGCGTCACGACCGAGCTCACGAGCTCATACGCCGCCAGCCAGTGAGCCGTCTTCGGGCGGTCGATCGAACGCCAGTACAGCTCGTCGATCGCATCCGCCAGCGCCACGACCGCATCCGGAACCTGATCCCAGTCGATGCGCAGCCGAGTGTCGGTCCAGTGCAGCACGCCGCGGCGGTGCAGCCACGCGAACAGCAACTGGCCGCCGAGCCCGTCGTAGTTGCGCACCCGGGTGCCCGTGATCGCGAAGCGGAAGATGCGATCGAAGAGCACCGCGTACAGCACGAGTCCGGCGTGCTCCCGCATCCGCTCGTCGACCTCGCTCAGCTGCTCGCCGGCAGCGACCCGCTCGTCGAGGCGTCGGCGGATGAGCACGCACTCGCGGAACGCGGTCAGATCGCACCGGAGCTCTTCCAGCGAGTACAGGAAGTACGGCATGCGCTGCTTGATCATGAACGGGTCGAACGGCAGGTCGCCGCGCATGTGGGTGCGGTCGTGGATGAGATCCCACATCACGAAGGTCTGCTCGGCCAGCGCCTGATCCGTCAGCATCCGCGCCGCGTCCTCGGGCAGCTCGAGCTTCGTGATCTCGGATGCGGCCGCGACCACTCTGCGGTAGCGCGCCGCCTCGCGATCCTGGAAGATCGCCCCCCACGTGAACGCGGGAACCTCGCGCATCGACACGGTCTCGGGGAACAGCACGGCAGAGTTCGTGTCGTAGCCCGGAGTGAAGTCCACCAGCCGGAGTGAGACGAACAGTGCGTTCGTGTACTCCGTCTCGAGCTGCGCGATGAACTCGGGCCAGATCACCTCGACGAGCACGGCCTCGATGTAGCGGTTCGGCGAGCCGTTCTGCGTGTACATCGGGAACACGACGAGGTGGCGCATCCCGTCCACCCGGTGCCGTTGCGGCTGGAAGGCGACGAGCGCGTCGAAGAAGTCCGGCACGCCGAAGTCCTCCGCCGACCAGCGCAGGAAGTCGCCCACCAGGGCCTGCAGGTAGTCGGCATCGTGCGGGAAGCGCGGAGCGAGCTCCTGCACGGCAGCGACGATCCGCTCGACCTCCACGCGCGCCGCCGTGCGGTCCTCCGCCTCCGGCACCGAGCCGTCCTTCGCCTGCATCGCCTGCAACGCGACGGCGGCGTCCTTCAGCTCGTGCCAGGCCGGATCGTCTTCCACGCCGATCGCGAGGTTCGCGGCGTCCTCGACGACCTCGGGCTCGCCGATGATCGCCTTGAGCTCACGTGAGGGGTGGGCGGCGTCGATGGACATGGGAACCTCCGATCGTCGAAGTCGGCCGCGGATGCGGCGTGGTGATGGTGCGAACAGGCTACGCGGCCCGGGGGCGGGCGCGCTCAGGCGTTCTGCGGGAATCCGAGGTTGAGGCCGCCGTGCGAGGGGTCCAGCCAGCGGCTCGTGATCGCCTTCTCCTGGGTGAAGAACGAGACGCCGTAGGGGCCGTAGGCCTTCGCGTCGCCGAACAGGGATGCCTTCCAGCCGCCGAACGAGTGGTAGGCGACAGGGACGGGGATCGGCACGTTGACGCCGATCATCCCCACCTGCACCTCGCGCTGGAAACGGCGGGCGGCGCCGCCGTCGTTCGTGAAGATCGCGGTGCCGTTGCCGTAGGGCGAGGCGTTGATGATGTCGACCGCCTCCTCGTAGCCGCTCACGCGGACGATCGAGAGCACGGGGCCGAAGATCTCGTCGCGGTAGACCGCGGAATCCAGCGGCACGCGGTCGATGAGCGAGGGGCCGAGCCAGAAGCCGTCCGCCTCGCCGTCGACGTCGATGCCCCGCCCGTCGACGACGACCGTGGCGCCGTCGGATGCGGCCAGATCCAGGTATCCGGCGACCTTGTCGCGGTGCTCGCGGGTGATGAGCGGACCCATGTCGCAGCCGCGGGTGCCGTCTCCAGTGCGCAGTGTCGACATCCGCTCGGTGATCTTCCCGACGAGCGCGTCGGCGACCGCATCCACCGCCAGGACCACGGAGACGGCCATACAGCGCTCGCCCGCCGAGCCGAAGCCCGCGTTGACCGCGGCATCCGCGGCGAGGTCGAGGTCGGCGTCGGGCAGCACGAGCATGTGGTTCTTCGCGCCGCCGAGGGCCTGCACGCGTTTGCCGGCGCCGGCGGCGGTGGCGTAGATGTACTGCGCGATGGGAGTGGATCCGACGAAAGAGATCGAGCGGATGTCGGGGTGCACGAGAAGGGCGTCGACCGCCTCCTTGTCGCCGTTGACGACGGTGAGCACGCCCTCGGGCAACCCTGCCTCGGCGAACAGGCGCGCGAGCCAGATGGAGGCGGAAGGGTCCTTCTCGCTGGGTTTGAGGACGACCGCGTTGCCGGCGGCGAGCGCGATCGGCAGGAACCAGAGCGGCACCATGGCCGGGAAGTTGAACGGGCTGATGACGCCCACGACGCCGACCGGTTGACGCAATGTGTAGACGTCGACGTCGGTGGAGACGTTCTCGGAGTAGGTGCCCTTGAGCAGCTGTCCCACGCCGCAGGCGAAGTCGACGACCTCGAGGCCGCGGGCGATCTCACCGAGGGCGTCGGAGAGCACCTTGCCGTGCTCGGACGTGAGGATCTCGGCGAGCTCCTGCTTGCGGGCGTTCAGCAGCTCGCGGAACGCGAACAGCACGGAGGTGCGTTTGGCGATCGAGGCGTCGCGCCAAGAGGGCCAGGCGGCCACGGTCGCGGCCACCGCCGCATCCACATCCGCGGTGCTCGCGAGTCGTACCTGCGTGGTCACCGTGCCCCGTGCGGGGTTGTAGACCGGTGCTGTGCGCTCGGATGCTCCGTCCCACTCGCGTCCCGATACCCAGTGTCCGAGGGTGTGTGTCATGTCGTTTCTCCTGTCACGTCGTCGTGGGTGAGGATCAGCGGGCCGCGTGCGCGGCGTCGTGGATGCCGGGGGCCCCGCTCACATCCTCGTCGGTCATCATGCCGCTCCGACCGCTGGTCGAGGCGAGGGGGTTTCCGGTGGGCGGTATCTTCTCGCCTGCACGTCGAGGAGCGATGCAGCGGTGTGTGGTCTCGTTCCCCAAGCATGGGGGTCAGAGGGCCGCGAGGGCTTCGTCGTAGATGCCGATGGCCTCGCTCACATCGTCGTCGGTCACGATGCACGGCGGAACGACGTGGATGCGGTTGTCCTGCACGAACGGGAGCAGCCCGCGTCCGATGAGGTCCTTCTTGAGCGCGCCCATCGCGGAGGCGCCGAGGGGCTCGCGCGTCTCGCGGTCGGCGACGAGCTCGAGCGCCCAGAAGACGCCCTCGCCGCGCACCTCGCCGATCGCATCGTGCTTCTCGGCGAGCGCGTGCAACGCGGGTCCGAGGACGTCGCGTCCGATGCGTGCCGCGTTCTCGACGATTCCCTCCGCCTCCATCGCGTCGAGGGTCGCGACGATGGACGCCGCCGCCAGCGGATGACCGGAGTAGGTGAGGCCGCCGGGGAAGACGCGCTCGTCGAAGGCGGCCGCGATCGGGTCGGAGATGATGACCCCGCCCACCGGGACGTACCCGGAGTTCACACCCTTGGCGAAGGTGATGAGATCGGGCACGACGTCGTGGCCTTCGAAGGCGAACCATCGGCCGGTGCGGCCGAACCCGGCCATCACCTCGTCGAGGATCAGCACGATGCCGTAGCGGTCGCAGATCTCCCGCACGCCGGCGAGATAGCCGGGCGGCGGCACGAGCACGCCCGCGGTGCCCGGCACCGACTCCAGCAGGATCGCGGCGACCGTGGCCGCCCCTTCGGCCTGCACGACCCGTTCGAGATGGTGGAGGGCGCGGGCGCATTCCTCCTCGGGCGTCGTCGCCCAGAACTCCGATCGGTAGAGGTAAGGGCCGAAGAAGTGCACGTGTCCGCGTGCGTACTCGTTCGGGATGCGGCGCCAGTCGCCCGTGGCCACGATGGCCGCCCCGGTGTTGCCGTGATAGGAGCGATAGCGCGAGAGCACCTTGTCGCGGCCGGTCACGAGCCGCGCCATCCGGATCGCGTTCTCGTTCGCGTCGGCACCGCCGTTGGTGAAGAACACCTTGTGGAATCCTTCGGGGGCGCGCGCGATGACGCGTTCGGCCGCCTCGCCCCGCGTCAGGTTGGCTGTGGACGGCGCGATGGTCGTGAGCAGTTCCGCCTGCCGGGCGATCGCCTCGACGACGGCCGGATGCTGGTGGCCGATGTTGACGTTCACGAGCTGGCTCGAGAAGTCGAGGTAGCGCGTGCCGGCGTGGTCCCAGACGCGGGTGCCCTGCCCGCCGGCGATGACGAGCGGATCGAGCGCCGCCTGCGCCGACCAGGAATGGAACACATGGGCGCGGTCGAGTTCCCACGCGCGGCGGTCGAGATCGGTGGTCATGCTCTTCTCCTTCGATGAGCGGTGGGGGGCGACGCACGCGTCGCCCCCCACCGCGGATCCTACTTACCGCCTTCGGTGAGCGTCACGTCGATGGGCGTGTACGTCCCGTCGACCGCGACGCCCTCGGCTTCGAGCTCCTGCAGCGCCTTCTCGATGTACTCGTTGCTGTACGCCGTGTCGGAGGGTTCCTCGGTGATGAGGTTCAGGCCGTCCTGATTGACCGCCTTGAGGGCGCCCGCGACCGTCTTCTTCCACGCATCCTCGTTCACGACGCCGAAGGCGTCGTCGGTCCAGATGAGCTTGTTCACCTCGTTCATCTGCCACAGCTGGTGCACCGGTCCGACCGGGAAGGCCGCCTCCGCGTTGATCGCCGCGTCGTACGTGATCGACGCCGCCTCTTCGGGGTTGTCGCGCGCGAAGATCCATCCCTTGGTGACGGCCTTCAGGAACCGCACGGCGGCATCCGCGTACGCGGGGTCGTCGGACAGGCGCGCGGTGTCGGCCCAGAGGGCGTCCTGCAGCATGGCGCCCTCGGTGTCCTCGTAGGAGATGACGTTGAAGTCCTCCGGCTGGTAGAGCTTGCCCGTCGCGGGGTTCACGACTTCGAGCACCTGCGCCCACTCGTTGTAGGTCATGGCCTGCGCGGCATCCACGTCGCCGTCCAGCAGCGCGTTCATGCTGAAGTCCTGCGTCGTGATCGAGACCGACGTGGAGTCGAGGTCGTCCGCTGCCATGGCGGCGAAGATCTCCCACTCGTTGCCGAAGCCCCACGAGCCGATCCGCTTGCCCTCGAAGTCGGCGACGGAGGTGATGCCGCTGTCGGCCCAGGAGACCTGGAGAGTGCCGGACTTCTGGAACACCTGCGCGATGTCGGTCAGCTCGGCTCCCGTGGCCTCGAGGGTGCCGAGCACCTTGGGCACCCACGCGACGGCGAAGTCGACATCGCCGGCCACGAGCGCGTCCTGGGGCACGATGTCACCGCCGGAGGGCACGATCTCGACGTCATCGAAACCCTCTTCCTCGAAGTAGCCCTGGTCGAGAGCGACGTAGTAGCCGGCGAACTGGGCCTGGGGCAGCCATTGCAGCTGCAGCTTGATCGAGGTGAGCGGCTCGAAGTCGGGGTCTCCGGAGGCGGCCGGCGCGCCGGAGTCTCCGCCTGCGCAGGCAGCCAGCGCCATCGAGGCGATGCCGACGGCGGATACGGCGACGAGGGTGCGTCGAATGCTGTGTCTCATGCTGTTCCTTTCGGGTTCGGTGGTGCCGGGTGGTGCGATGGAACGCCTCCGGTCAGACCGGGGCCCGCCTCGTCGACAGTCGCTCCAGGAGACTCGTCACGAGGAAGAAGAGGAGGCCGATGAGGATGCCGCCGAGCACGAACGCCCACGCGAGAGCGGCGCGACCCGACTTCGCGTAACTGGCGATCGCGGTGCCGATGCCGTCGGCAGGCCCGCCGAAGTACTCGGCTACGAGGGCGGAGATGACCGCGAGGGATGCCGCGATGCGGATTCCGGACATCAGGTAGGGAAGGGCGGTGGGCAGGGTCAGGAAGCGGAACGTCTGTGCGCGGGAAGCGGCGGACGCGCGCAGCAGGTCGCGCTGCACGGGGCGGGTCTGGCGCAGGCCGCGCAGCACGTTGACGAAGACGGGGACGAACGCCGCGATGGCGGCGACCGCTTGTCGGCCGAACTGGCTCGAGGCGCCGAACATCGTGTTCAGGATGGGGGTCAGAGCGACGATCGGGATGACGGCGAGCGCCGCCACGAGAGGCGCGAGCATCCCGTCGATCGGTCTGGCGGATGCCGCCAGCGCGGCCAGCAGGATCGCCAGCACGGTTCCGGCGACGAGGCCCACGAGGGCGTTGGTCCCGGTGATCGCCATGTCGGGCGCGATGATCGACCAGCGGGTGAAGAACTCCTCGAGGATCGCGAAGGGGCTCGGAAGCATACGCGGTGCCGCATCGGCGACATCGACGATGAGCACCCACACCGCCAACCCGATCAGGGCGACGCCCGCAGGCGCTGCGACCCGGAGCCAGGCGGGCAGCCGTCGATCGACTCTCGCCGTGCTCATCGTTCGTTCGCCCTGGTCGCCGGCGTTCCGTGCAGGGCTTCGCGCACCTCGGTGACCTTCGCGAAGTACTCGGTCGATTCGCGCAGCGCTTCGTCGCGGATGCGGTCGAATCGTGTCGGAATGACGGTTGTGATGCGCCCGGGACGGGGACTCATCACGACGACCCGATCCGAGAGGAACACCGCCTCCGGGATCGAGTGGGTCACGAAGACGACGGCGGCACCGGTCTCGGCTGCGATGCGGGTGAGCTCCGCTTGCAGCCGCTCGCGGGTCATCTCGTCGAGCGCTCCGAAGGGCTCGTCCATGAGCAGCAGCTTGGGCCGCGCGGCGAGCGAGCGGGCGATCGCGACGCGCTGCTGCATCCCGCCCGAGAGCTGGTCGGGGTAACGCTGCACGAAGTCGGTCAAGCCGACCAGTTCGGCGAGTTCGGCGACCCGTTCTGTGCGCTCCGCCTTCGTCACCCGCTGGATCTCCAGGGGAAGGGCGATGTTCTCGGCGATCGTGCGCCAGGGCAGGAGCCCTGCCTGCTGAAAGGCCATGCCGTAGTCCTGGTCGAGCCGCGCTGTGGCCGCCGGCTTGCCGAAGATCTCGAGGGTTCCCGTCGTGGCGGCGTCGAGGTCGGCGATCAGGCGCAGCAGCGTCGACTTGCCGCATCCGGAGGGGCCGATCAGCGAGACGAACTCGCCCGGCGCGACGTCGAGATCGACATCCGTGAGCGCGACGACATCGCCGGTCCGGGTCGGGAAGATCTTGCCCACGCCTGCGGCGCGGACGGCGGGTGCGGTGCTCATGCGGTCTCCTCGCCTCTGCGGTAGTTCTTGAGCCCCGTGCCCACGAGGGCCACGGACGCGGCGGCCACGAGCCCGAGCGCGATCGTGCCGAAGGTGGGTCCCCACGGAGCGGCCGGATCGGACGAGGCCTGACCGGCGAGCTGGATGAGCATGCGTCCTATGCCTCCGCGCATACCGATGGACACCTCCGCGACCACCGCCCCGACGACCGCCGCCGCGGCGGCCAGTCGCAGTGCCGGCAGCAGATACGGCACCGCCGCGGGCAGTCGCAAGCGCCGGAGGGTCGTCCCGTAGCCCGCCGCGTACGTGCGGAGGAGGTCGACGTGGATGCTGTCGGGCGCCTGCAGACCGCGGAGCATGCCGATCGCGACGGGGAAGAAGGCGAGGTAGGAAGCGATGACGGCGACGGACAGCCACTGCGGCCAGGGGATCCCCTCGCGCGCCAGCTGCCCTCCGAGGGCGTTCACGACGGGCGCGAACGCGATCAACGGCACGGTCTGGCTGACCACGATCCAGGGCAGCAGGCCCCATTCGATGAGCCGCCAGCGCTGCATCGCGATTGCGAGGATGCCGCCGACGAGGACGCCGATCACCCATCCGGCTGCCGCGATGCCGAGCGTGACTCCTCCCGCCGAAAGAACCGACACCCACAGCGGCGGCGTGTCACCGCCGCTCGTCGAGGCGAACAGCCGGGCGACCATCTCCCACACGTGCGGCATGGCGCGGTCGTGGGTGCGCGGGAGGATCATCACCCCGCTGCCGGTCGATCCGTCGCCCCCGATCACGACCCCGTCGGCGGGGCCCAGGAACTTGTAGAGCTCCCACAGGGCGACGACGGCCGCGACGCCCACCACGCCCCAGATCGCGGCGGCCGCGCGGCGCGTCATCATCGCTTCGCCGTGATGTGCTCGGTCAGGGCGGGGATGACGCGCTCGCCGTACACGCGCATCGTCTCCTCCTTGTTGTCGTGCTGCAGGTAGCCCGCGAACTGGGTGACACCGATCTCCCGCAGCGCCTCGAGCTTGGCGATGTGCTCCTCTGCGGTGCCGAGCAGGCAGAACCGGTCGACGATCTCGTCCGGAACGAAGTCGACGTGGTCGTTGGCCGCCTTGCCGTGGCTGTTGTAGTCGTAGCCCGTGCGTCCCGCGATGTAGTCGGTGAGCGCTTGCGGCACCTCGCCCGACGTGCCGTACTTGGCGACGATGTCGGCGACGTGGTTGCCGACCATGCCCCCGAACCACCGGCATTGGTCGCGCATGTGCTCCCGGTCGTCGCCGATGTACATGGGGGCCGCGACGCAGAACGCGATGCTGTCGGGATCGCGGCCGGCAGCGGCGGCCGCATCCTTGACGACCTTGATCATCCAGCGCGCGATGTCGAGGTCGGCCAGCTGCAGGATGAAGCCGTCGCCGACCTCCCCGGTCAGCTTCAGCGCGAGCGGGCCGTACGCGGCGACCCAGACGTCGAGCTCCGACCCGCGGCTCCACGGGAACTGCAGCGTCGCCCCTTTGTATTCGACGGGACGCGAGTTGGCCAGCTCCCGGATGACATGGATCGACTCGCGCAGCTCGGACATCGAGACCGGCTTGCCGTTCGTGACCCGCACGGCGGAGTCCCCGCGTCCGATCCCGCAGATCGTCCGGTTGCCGTACATCTCGTTGAGCGTCGCGAACACGGACGCGGTCACGGTCCAGTCGCGGGTGGCCGGGTTGGTCACGAAGGGGCCGACCGTGATGCGCTTGGTCGCGTTCAGGATGGCCGAGTGCACCACATAGGGCTCTTCCCACAGCAGGTGCGAGTCGAAGGTCCACACATGGCTGAAGCCGTGCGCCTCCGCCAGCTGCGACAGCTGGACGGTGCGGGATGCGGGCGGGTTGGTCTGCAGGACGACGCCGAAGTCCATGGGTCACACCTTCCGGTCGGTGGGCAGGGCCGGCAAGCCGGGACGGAGTGCGCGCATCAGATCAGGTACTGGCTCAGGCCGCGCTTCACGAACCGGCCGTCGCCGGCACGCCCCAGGTACCGACCCGCGTCGACCACGACCTTGCCGCGCGCGATGACGGTGTCGACATGGCCGTCGACCTCGAAGCCCTCCCATGCGGAATGGTCCATGTTCATGTGGTGGGTCTTGTCGACCCCGATCGAGGTGTGGCCCTCGGGGTCGTAGATCACGATGTCCGCATCCGCGCCGGGCGCGATGACGCCTTTCTGCCCGTACATGCCGAACATGCGCGCCGGGGTCGTGCTGGTCAGCTCCACCCAGCGTTCGAGCGTGATCTCGCCGGTCACGACGCCCTGGTACATGAGGTCCATGCGGTGCTCGACCGATCCGATGCCGTTGGGGATCGCGCGGAAATCGCCGAGGCCGAGCTCCTTCTGCCCTTTCATGCAGAACGGGCAGTGGTCGGTGGACACCATCTGCAGATCGTTCGTGCGCAGCGCCTGCCACATGTGGTCCTGGTGGCCCTCCGCCCGTGCCCGCAGCGGTGTGGAGCAGACCCACTTGGCACCCTCGAACGCCCCCCACTGTTCGCTCGAGGCTCCCAGCTGCTCCTCCAGGGAGAGGTACAGGTACTGCGGGCACGTTTCGCCGAAGACGTTCTGGCCCTTGTCCCGCGCGGTGGCGAGCTGCTCGACGGCCTGCTTCGCGCTCACGTGCACGACGTACAGCGGTGCGCCGGTGAGATTCGCGAGCATGATCGCGCGGTGCGTCGCCTCCTCCTCGGCCTGCCACGCGCGAGCGATTCCGTGGAAGTACGGGTCGGTCTTGCCCGCTTCGACCAGCTGCTCGGCGAGCACATCGATCACGGGTCCGTTCTCGGCGTGCATCATCGTGAGCAGACCCGTATCGGCGGCGACCTGCATGGCGCGAAGGATCTGCGCGTCGTCCGCGTAGAAGACGCCGGGATAGGCCATGAACATCTTGAAGCTCGTGATGCCCTCGTCGATGAGCCCCGGCAGCGCCGCCAGCGCGTCCGCATCCACGCCGCCGACGATCTGGTGGAACCCGTAGTCGATCGCGCAGTTGCCCGCGGCGAGCTCGTGCCAATGGGCGAGTCCGTCCTGCACGCGCTCGCCCGTGCGCTGCACCGCGAAGTCCACGATCGTGGTCGTGCCGCCCCAGGCCGCGGCGCGCGTGCCCGTCTCGAACGTGTCGGACGCGCTCGTGCCGCCGAAGGGCAGCTGCATGTGCGTGTGGGCGTCGATGCCCCCGGGGATGACGTACTTGCCGGTCGCGTCGATGACGGTGTCGACGGATGCGGTCAGGTCGCTGCCCAGCAGCTGCGAGCCGGGGGCGAGCACCGCGACGATCCGTTCACCGTCGACCAGGACGTCGGCCGTCACGCGGCCGGTGGCGGAGACGACGGTGCCGCCGGTGATGAGTGTGGTGGTCATGATCGCTCCGCCTCTCAGGGGGCCGTGATCTCGTCGTAGGTGTCGGGGCGGCGGTCGCGGAAGAACTGCCAGTCGTCGCGCATCTGCTGCACGAGATCCATGTCGAGATCGCGGATGAGGATCTCCTCGTGCTCGCCCGAGCCGAGCTCGCCCACGTAGTTGCCTCGCGGGTCGACGACCTGGCTCTTGCCGTAGAAGGTGACGGCTTCGTCGCCGTACTCGTTGTCCTCGCGGCCCACGCGGTTCGGTGCGAGCACGAAGTATCCGTTCGCGACGGCGGCAGCCGGCTGCTCGACCTCCCACAGGCGGTTCGACAGGCCGGGCTTGGTCGCGTTCGGGTTGAAGGCGAGGTGCGCGCCGTTCAGGCCGAGCTCACGCCATGCCTCGGGGAAGTGACGGTCGTAGCAGATGATGACGCCGACCTTGCCGACCGCGGTGTCGAAGACCGGGTACCCGAGGTTTCCGGGACGGAAGTAGAACTTCTCCCAGAACTTCTCGACGTGCGGGATGTGGTTCTTGCGGTAGACGCCCGCGATGGAGCCGTCCGCATCCACCACGACGGCGGTGTTGTAGTAGACGCCGGTCTGCTGCTCCTCGTAGATCGGGAGCACCATCACCATCGACAGCTCTTTGGCCAGGGCGGCGAACCGCTGCACGATGGGACCGTCCGCGGGTTCCGCGTAGCGGTAGTACTTCTTGTCCTGGGTGATCCCGAAGTAGGGGCCGTAGAACAGCTCTTGGAAGCAGATCACCTGGGCGCCTGCGGCCGCCGCATCCCGAGCGAACTGTTCGTGCTTGTCGAGCATGGATGCCTTGTCGCCCGTCCACGTCGTCTGCGTGATCGCTGCGCGTACCGTCGTCATCATCGCCTCCCGGTTGTTTCTCGTGGAGGACCCTGGCAGCGACGGGGACCGGAGCGGTTCCGGCGGGTCATCCCCGTTCTGTTATCTTTCTGACTGAACATTTCTCTTCGGTTTCAGCCTGTGACGTGATGGTTAATGGTGCGCCCGTGAGTGATTCGGTGAAAGACCCGGTCGGAGCGCGGATCGCCGCGGCCGGCGAGCGCAGCCCCGAGGGCATCGCCCGCGAACTGGGACGTCTGGTGACCGACGGCGTCCTCGTGCCCGGCGACCGCCTGCCCGCGGTGCGCGAGGTCGCCGCGGCGCTCTCGGTGAGTCCGGCCACGGTCAGCGCCGCCTGGCAGGCGCTCGCCCGCGCCGGCGTCATCGTGTCTCGGGGAAGGGCGGGGAGCTTCGTGCGCGCGCCCCGTCGGGCATGGCTCACCCCTCGCGTGAAAGGTCTGTCGGGGGCGGCGCCCGCCGGTTGGGATCTGGCGTCCGGCATGCCCGATCCCGCCCTCCTGCCACCCTTGCGCGCGGCCTTCGAGCGGGTCGATCTGCGTGCGGGGGCGGGGCGCTACCACGACGTCCCGGTGCTTCCCGAGCTGGCGGACGTGCTCAGGGAGAGCTGGCCCTCGCGGGTGGAGACGCTGACGGTCGTCGACGGCGCGATGGACGGCATCGCGAGAGTGATGGAGCAGACCGTGCGCTTCGGCGACCGGGTGGCGATCGAGTCTCCCGGCTATCCCTACTTCTTCGACCTGCTGGACGCTCTCGGCGCCGAGGCCGTGCCGGTCGAGGTCGACGACGAGGGGATGGTGCCCGCATCCCTCACCCGCGCCCTCGCGCGGCATCCGTCGGCGGTGCTGCTGCAGCCGCGGGCACAGAACCCGACCGGCGCCTCGATGACCTCGATGCGGGCGCAGCAGCTCGCGGGCGCGATCCGTGCGGCGCGCGACGGCGATCGGGTGCTCGTCGTCGAGGACGACCACTCCGGGCTCATCGCGATGGCGCCCGCGGTGACGCTCGCGCGCTGGCTGCCCGATCAGGTCGTCCAGGTGCGCAGCTTCTCGAAATCGCACGGGGCCGACCTCCGCATCGCCGCCATGGGCGGCCCGTCCCGTGTGCTGGACCGCGTCATCGCGCGCCGGATGTTGGGGCCGGGCTGGACGTCGCGCCTGCTGCAGAGCGTGCTGCTGGACATGCTCACCCGGCCGGATTCGGTGTCTGCCGTCAAGCGCGCCCGCCTCGCCTACCGGGACCGGCAGGAGGCGATGGTCGGGGCGCTGCGACGAGAGGGCATCCCGCTCGTGCCGCCGGACGGGATCAATCTGTGGGTGCCCGTCCTCGATGAGCGCGCGGCCCTGGTCGAACTCGCCGCTGCGGGGATCGTGGTCGCGGCGGGGGCGCCGTTCGTGGCGGGGGAGGCGCACGCGCCGCACGTGCGCGTGACGGCGGGGCTCATCGCGCCCGGTGACGCCCAGGGGGCCGCGGCCGCCCTCGCCGCGGCCGCGCGCGCAACCGGTCGCTGAGCACCGGATACATCGCTGGACGGATGCGGGTGCCGTCGGCGTCCGCGTAGCGTGTCAGGGTGTTCCGCCAGCTCTCGCCCGTGCAATGGCTCGTGGACGCCGTCCTCGCGTTCGGGTTCTTCGGCGTCACGGGGTTCGTGTTCTACACGCCCTCCTCCGGCGATCAGGTGTGGGGCGTGCTGGTGTCCCTCGGCATGGCGGTGGCACTGGGGCTGCGCCGGTTCTCGCCTTTCCTGGCGTTGGCCGTCGCGTGGGTGAGCGCGCTCGCACAGATGGCGCTGGGGCTGCAGCCGATGCTCAGCAACGTCGCCATCTTCGTCGTGCTCTACGCGACGGCCGCGTACGGCACCCGATTGCTGTTCTGGATCGGTTTCTCCTCCGCGGTCGCGGGCTCCGCGGCGATCGCCGTCTACCTCGTCTTCGTCAACTCCTACGTGGTCTCGTCGGGTCTGGACTGGCGGAATCTGCCTCTGGCCGTGTTCGTCATGCTGGCGGCGCTGTTCGCCCTCGGGCTGTCGTGGACCGCGGGCGCGCTGGTGCGCACCGCGGCGCGTGCCAGAGAGACTCGGCAGGCGAGGGATGCGGCGCGCGCGCAGGTGGCGATCGAGTCCGAACGGATGCGGATCGCCCGCGACATGCACGACATCGTGGCGCATTCTCTGGCGGTGGTGATCGCGCAGGCCGACGGCGCCCGCTACGCGGCGGCGGCCGACCCCGCCGCCGCGACGACCGCGCTCGGGACGATCTCGTCCACCGCGCGTTCCGCGCTGACGGATGTGCGCCTGCTGCTCACGCAGCTGCGCCATCAGCAAGGTGCCGGGCCGCAGCCGACGCTGGCGGACCTCGACGGACTGTTCGCCCAGGTCCATGCGGCGGGCGTCGATCTGCGGGTGCAGATCGCACCGATGCCGCCGCAGGATGTGCCGGCGGCGGTGCAGCTGGCCGTGTTCCGCATCCTGCAGGAGGCGCTCACCAACGCCCTGCGGCACGGCGACGGCCCGGTGGAGGTCTGGCTCGCGTGGCAGAGTGATCACGTGCGAGCAACCGTGCGCAATGCGCTGCGTTCCCCGGCCCGAGAGCAGCAGCGGATGCTCGAGGACGCCGGCGGGCACGGCGTCGTCGGCATGCGCGAGCGCGCGCAGCTGGTCGGCGGAACGCTGTTCGCCGGCGCCACCGACGGCGGTTTCCTCGTCGACGCGCATCTGCCGATCGGGGCCGTGGCATGAGCGCCGGGGTGCGCGTCGTCCTCGTCGACGACCAGGCGCTCTTCCGCGCCGGCATCCGCATGCTGGTGGATTCCCAGCCCGACCTGAGCGTCGTGGGCGAGGCGGGCGACGGCGTCGAAGCGATCGAGGTGGTGCGCCGAGAGCGGCCGGATGTGGTGCTGATGGACATCCGGATGCCGCGCCTCGACGGCCTGGCGGCCACGGCGGAGCTGCTCCGCGACGCCGACGCGCCGCGCATCGTGATGCTGACGACCTTCGATCTGGATGAGGCGGCGGCACGCGCCATCCGGGAGGGGGCCAGCGGGTTCCTGCTGAAGGACGCGGATCCCGAGTTCCTCCTCGCCGCCATCCGCACGGTCCACGCCGGCTCCGCCGTCATCGCCGCGAGTGCCACGCGCGACCTGTTTGCACAGTTCTCGCCTCCGCCCGTCGCGGCGCCGCCGGCGTGGCAGGCGCTGACCGATCGCGAGCGGGAGATCTTCGCGCTCGCCGCCCGCGGGCTCTCCAACGCCGAGATCGCGGAGCGGGAGTTCCTGTCGGAGGCGACCGTGAAGACGCACATCAGCCGCATCCTCGCCAAGCTCGCCCTGCGCGATCGCGTGCAGCTCGTCGTCTTCGCCTTCGAGCACGGCCTCGTCTGAGCCGCCACCCCTCCCGCCGGCCGTAGGCGCCCCCTGGTGCCCGAGTTGCGTCGCAGTTGTGCAGATGCGCCACTTTTGCGCAGTCGCCACAGTCATTGACTGTCGCGGATGCGGAAAAGTGTGGCACCTGGCACCTGGCACCTGGCACCTGGCACCTGGCACCTGGCACCTGGCACCTCGCACCTGGCCCCGCCCCGGCCGGACGAATCATCCGCCAGAAGGATGCGGATACGCCGGGCGGGCGACGCGGCCCATCCCGCCCGATTCATAGCGTCGGAGACATGCACATCTCCTCCAGCGAACTCGGCCTCGCCGCGCGCGTCTCGCGGCTCACGAAGACCTACGGCAGCGGCGCCGGCGCCGTCCGCGCCCTCGACGACGTCGCGGTCGGTATCCGCCGCGGCGAGTTCACCGCCATCATGGGAGCCTCCGGCTCCGGCAAGTCGACGCTCATGCATATCATGGCCGGGCTCGACGCCCCGACGAGCGGATCCGTGTGGATCGGCGACACCGACATCACCGGCCTCGGCGACCGCGAGCTGACCGTGCTCCGGCGTCGCCGGGTGGGCTTCGTGTTCCAGTCCTTCAACCTCGTCCCGACGCTCGACGTCATCGGCAACATCACGCTCCCCTTCGACCTGGACGACCGTCGCCCCTCGGCGATCGAACGCGCGCGGATCGACATGCTCGTCGAGACGCTCGGGCTGGGCTCGCGCCTGACGCATCGTCCCCACGAGCTCAGCGGTGGGCAGCAGCAGCGGGTGGCGATCGCCCGTGCGCTCGCCACGGCGCCCGACCTGCTCTTCGCCGACGAGCCGACCGGGAACCTCGATTCCCGCACCGGTCGCGAGGTGCTGGCACTGCTGCGCGCCGCGAGCCGTGAGCACGGTCAGTCGATCGCGATGGTCACCCACGACCCGATCGCGGCGAGCCACGCCGACCGCGTGATCTATCTCGGCGACGGCCGGGTCGTCGCCGATCACCGCGGGCAGAGCGCCGAGCAGATCGCCGCGTTCATGCTCGCCGCCGAGCAGGGGGCCGTCGCGTGAGCGCCGCTGTCCTGCCCGCAGCCTCGAGAGGCGCAGCGCCCCTCGGGTGGCTGCGCGAACGCGGGATGGGGGCGAGCATCCTCGTCTCGGCCATCTCCACGGCGTTCGGCGTCATCCTCATCTCCGCCACCGGTTACATCGCTGCGCTCCTGCGGGCGGACCCCTACATCGGCGACAGCGGCACGCTCGCCTTCGTGCTCAGCTTCCTCACCGTGCTGCTGGTGGGCGTGGCGGTCTACGTGGCCGGGGTCGTCACGGCCAACACGTTCGCCACGGTCGTCGCCGGCCGGACGCGACGGATCGCCCTCCTGCGCCTCATCGGCGCATCGGCGCGTTCGCAGCGCACCGAGCTCGCGCGGCAGGGACTGATCGTGGGGGCGATCGGTGCGCTCGTCGGTCTCGTCGGCGCAACGCTGGTCGCGATCATCGGCGTCGGAGCAGCGGACTGGGCGCTGGGACTCGACGTGTCCTTCACCCCGGTGGAGCCGATGCTCGTCGTCCCGGCGGTGATCGTCGCGCTCACCACGTGGGCCGCCGCATGGGCGGGGTCGCGCCGGGTGCTCACCGTGACGCCGCTCGAGGCGCTCGGCGGCTCCGTGGAAGCGCCCTATGCGCGCGCCGCGCGGCGCACCGGACGCAATGTCACGGCGCTCGCGCTCCTGGTCCTGGGGGCGCTCCTGCTCGGCGGGGGGATCGCGTACGGGCTGGTCAGCCCGACCGGCGTCATCATCTCCTTCTTCGGCGGCGTGCTGTCCTTCACGGGGCTCGCGCTCGGCGCGACGCTCGTGATGCCGCCCGTCCTGCGCCTGGTCGGCTCGGTCTTCGGCCGCTCGGCCATGTCGCGGCTGGCGGCGCAGAACGCCCTGCGCTATCCCGAGCGGTCGAGCCGGATGGCGATCGGGGTGGTCATGGGTGTCACGCTCATCACGATGTTCGCCGTCGCGATCGCCTCGACCAAGGCCGTCATGACCGCCGCGGGCGGGGGGTCGATGCCGGACGAGCTCTCCCGCGTGCTCGACACCTTCTCCGCCGTGATGATGGGACTCGTCGCGGTCTCGGCTGTCATCGCCGGTGTGGGTCTGGTCAATCTGCTGACATTGGGCGTCGTGCAGCGGCGTCGCGAGCTCGGCCTGCTGCGCACCCTCGGGGTCTCGAACGCGCAGCTGCGCGCGATGGTGCTGCGCGAGGCCGCACACATCACGATCGCGGCGACCGTGACGGGACTGGTGCTCGGGATCGTGTACGGCTGGGCGGGTGCGCAGTCCCTCCTCGGTTCCGTGCCGATCGATCCCACGCGCCCGCCCGAGCCGACGTTCGTGCTCCCGGCCGTTCCGCCGATCCCCGTGCTCGTCATCGTCGCGGCGACGACCGTGCTCACCCTCGTCGCAGCCGTCGTGCCGACCCGGCTCGCCACGCGCGTCGCGCCCATCGAGGCGCTCGCCGAGGCGTGAGCCGGGGGCGGGTCCGTGCCGGGCGGTGCGGACCCGCTCAGGCGGAGGCGACGGCCTCCGGATCGTGGGCCCACGAGGGCGCGAGCGCGCGGATGCGGGAGGCCCGCCACTGCCACGTCGTCCACAGCACCGGCCAGAACAGGGGGGCTGTCCGGCCCTCGATCACGAGCCGCTCGCGCCAGAGCGTGCGACCGTATCCCGCGGGGCTCACCGCCATCTGGTGGTCCCACACATCCAGCGATGCGAGGGGGCCGGTCAGCGGCGCCCCGGAGTCGCGGAAGATCCGCACCGGGCCGCGGAGCTCGTCGACCGCGCGATCGCTGACCGAGATGAGCTGGGTCCCGAGGGGCAGGAGCCCGCCGGCGAAGAGCCCCACGGCGACGTCCTGACCGCTCTCCCAGCTGGTCGGAAGCGGGCTGAGCGGCTGCATGTCGATCAGGGGACCGTAGAGCTCGGCGACGGCGCGCGGCGAATGCAGCGCTCGCCATGCCGCATCCGGGTCGCAGTCGATGACGAACTTCAGCAGGATGCGCATGACCCCAGTCTGCCCCGCGCGTCTCGCGACGTCACGCTGCTCGGCACCGGTGCGGGCTCGTCCTAGTCTGGACGGATGCCCGAGATCGCCGACCAGTCGCGCTACCAGATCCGCTTCGAGTGGGGGTCGCCCGGGGTGCGCCGGCTCGCCGCATCCGACGTGGTCGTGATCGTGGACGTGCTGTCCGCGTCGACCGAGGTCGTGGATGCGGTCGCCGCAGGCGGCGCGGTCCCGCTCACCGAGACGGGGCTCGCCGAGCTCGCGGGCGCCGCTCACGATGCCGGCGCCGTCGTGCTGCTCGGCGCGCTGCGCAACGCGGCCGCCGTCGCCGCCGCGGTGCTGGCGGAGCAGCAGCGTCGTGGCGCGCGCACCTCCGTCGCGGTGATCGCCGCGGGAGATGCGGATGCGGCCGGCTGGCGCGTCGCCGTCGAGGATCAGTTCGGCGCGGGGGCCGTCATCGATGCGCTCGGAGCGCTCGGGCTCGATCACACCTCGCCCGAGGCCGCAGCTGCGTGCGAGTCGTTCCGCGGCCTGCAGAGCGCGGTGCGGCACCTGCTCACGGCGAGCGCGAGCGGACAGGCGCTGCTGGAGGCGGGGGAGCGCGAGGCAGTGCTGTCCGCGGCGACGCTCGATGCCGCGTCCGCGGTGCCGGTTCTGCGGGACGGCGTCTTCGTCGCGGCGTGAGGCCTCAGCGCGGCGTGGACGCCGCCATCCGCGCGGCTCGCGTGATCTCGCGCCTGGTCCAGGTGAACGCGAAGCGCGGGTCGTAGCGCGGCGCGCAGCTGGCGCAGGAGGTCTGGCGGGTCGCCTTGCGGTGTCGGTAGACGACGTGTCCGTTGGGGCACACCCCCACCCACGGGGCGAGGTCCGTGGCGGTCTCGCCGTGATGGGTCGCGCCGCCGACGTACCCGAGGTCGCGGGCGATGCGCTTCCACTGGGGACCGTGTCCGGCGGTCGAGCCCGCCAGCGCGTGCGCGACCTCGTGCAGCAGCGTCTGGTGGTTGGTGTCGTCGTCGTAGCGCGCGCTCAGATAGCGCGAGAGGCTGATGCGGCGTTTCGTGTAGTCGCAGAGACCGGCGCGACGCTTCGCATTGTCGAAGCCGAAGCTCCAGCCGTCATCGAGATGCAGCGCGATCAGGGCCTCCGCCCAGACGCGCACACGCTGCAGATCCGACATGGGACGAGCGTAGATCGAGCCGCGGACAGCGGGCGGCTCAGCTGGCGACGCTCGCCGCGATGCGGCGGCGATCGACCGTGTCGATGGCGAGCAGCGTCGTCTCGAGCTGATCCTCGGGCGCCCCGGCCTGCTGGCGCAGGAACAGCGTGCGCTTGAAGTCGGCGCGGGCCGCATCCAGGTCCTCGCCGTCCAGGTGCACCTTGCCGCGGTGCTGATAGGCGAACGCGGCGATGCCCGCCCAGCCCTGACCCTCGGCCTCCTCGGCGCAGGTCGTGAGCTCGTGCGCCGCGGCGCCGAGCTGTCCGCGCTCCTGCTGGACGGTGGCGTGCAGGATACGGGCGCGCAGCAGATCCTTGCGGGTGCCGGCCATGCGAGCGGTGCGCACCGTCTGCTCGGCCACGAGGAGTGCCTCGTCGAGCTGGCCGGTCACCTTCAACAGCCAGACGCGCTCCATCAGAGCGGCCAGGCTGCGCTGCGAGCCGATCTCTTCGAGCCGCTCCAGGCATTCCCGCTCGTCGACGATCTCACGCAGCGTCTCCGGGTGGTGCCCCCTGATATAGCTCACGTTGCTCCCTTCGTGCCGGCGCCGCATCCAGTGTCGCCGACCTCCGCCGCCGGACGCCTCAGGCACGCCGCACCCAGCCCTCCACCGTTCCCGCGAGACTGCATCTCGCTGACGAGATCACGGCTGAACACAGTGATCTCGTCGTGGAAACGCAGTCTCGCGGTCAGAGAGAGACGGCGAGTGGGGAGAGGACGAGATCGGCTCAGAGTTCGAAGAGGGATGCGGCGGGTTTCGGCGAAGGGGTGGCGGTCGCATCCGTCGCGGGAACCGCGCCGCGCACGAACTCGTCCAGCTCCGCGCCGGTCGCGACCTTCGCCGGATGCGGCCCCGCCGCCATCAGGCGCGGCAGCCAGGCCGTCGGCAGGGGAGCGGCGGATGCGGCGATCACGAGGTTGCCGAAACGTCGTCCCTTGAGCGTCTGCACCTCCGCGAGCAGCGCGATCTCCGGCAGCACCTCACGCACGGTGGCCACCTGGCGCCGTGCGAAGGCGAGACCCGCGCCGTCGGCGACGTTCACGAGCAGCACCCCGTCCGGGGCGAGGAGACGAGCCGCATCCCGGTAGAACTCCACGGTGGTCAGGTGGGCGGGCGTCTGGGCGCCCGCGTACACGTCGGACACGAGGAGGTCGACGTTTCCCGCCAACGACTCGGGCAGGCGTGCGAGCCCCGCCCTGGCGTCTCCGATGCGCACCCTGATCTGCGCACCGCGCGGCAGCGGGAGGTTCGTGCGTACGAGGTCGACGAGGGCCTGTTCGAGCTCGATGACCTGCTGACGGGACCCCGGGCGCGTGTGCGCGACGTAGCGGGGGATGGTGAGAGCCCCGCCGCCGAGATGCACGGCGGTGAGCGGCTGACCGGGCAGGCGCAGCTGGTCGATGACGGCCGCCATCCGTCCGATGTACTCGAAGTGCAGGTGGGTCGGGTCGTCGAGGTCGACGTGCGACTGCGGCGTGCCGGCGACATCCAGCTCGAATCCGCTCGTGAACGACGAGGGGACGATGCGGGCGATCGAGCCGTCCGACAGTCGCGCCTCCGGATGCGAGACGTGCTCGTAACGCGCGCGGGCCATGTGTCCACAGTACGGCGGCACTACCGTGTGCACATGCCCTCGATCGATCTGAACGCGGACCTCGGCGAGACCGTCGACGGCGAGCCGACCGCCGACGATGCGGCGATGTTCGCGGTGGTCTCCAGCGCCAGCGTCGCGTGCGGAGGCCACGCGGGCGACTCCGACGCGATGCGCGCCGCGGTGGCGCTGGCAGAGGCGGGCGGCGTTGCGATCGGAGCGCACCCCTCCTATCCCGACCGCGCCGGATTCGGGCGCCAGGCGATGCGGATCGCGCCCGCCCGGCTGCGACGCGAACTCGCCGCCCAGCTGGGCGCCCTCCGTGCCGCGGGCGCTGACATCCGCTACGTGAAGCCGCACGGAGCGCTGTACCACGCGGCCGGCGGCGATCCGCAGACGGCCGCAGCGGTCGTCGCCGAGGTCGCCGCTCTCGCGGACGAACTCGGCCGGGCCGTCCCGGTGCTGGGACTCGGCGATCGCCTGCGCGAAGCGGCGACGGATGCGGGCGTCCCGTTCTTCGGCGAGGCGTTCCTCGACCGCGGGTATCTGCCGGACGGTTCGCTCGTGCCGCGGGGAACGACGGGGGCGCTGCTGCGCGATCCGGATCAGGTCGCCGCGCGCGCGGTGCGCCTGGCGACGGCGGGGGAGGTCGTGGCGGTCGACGGCTCCGTCGTGCGCACCGAGGCGGTCTCGCTCTGCCTGCACGGCGATACGCCCGAGGCGGTGGGGATGGCCCGCGCCGTCCGCGCGGCGCTGACGGCGGCCGGGGTCGAGGTCCGGGCGCCGTGGTGACCGGCCGGCGACGCGTCCTGCCCTTCGGGGCGGGCGGTCTGCTCATCGAGCTCGAGGACCTGGATGCGGTGCTGGGCCTGCACGCGGGTCTCGCCGCATCCGTTCCCGACGGCGTCGAAGAACTGGTCCCCGCGGCGCGCACGGTGCTCGTCCGCTTCGACCCGCGCCGGGTCCCGGCGCAGGCGGTGCGGGCGTGGATCGCGGCGACGGATGCGACCGCATCCCGGACGGACACCGAAGCGCAGGAGGTGACGCTTCCCACCGTCTACGACGGGATGGATCTCGCCGAGGCGGGGCGATGGGCCGCCCTGTCGCCGGCCGAGCTCGTCGAGCGGCACGTGCGCACGCCCTGGCGGGTCGCGTTCACGGGGTTCGCTCCCGGATTCGCCTATCTCGTCGGGGAGGGGTGGGATCTCGACATCCCGCGCCTGGACGCCCCGCGCCCGCGCGTGCCCGCCGGCGCCGTCGCGCTCGCCGCGGGATTCACGGGAACGTATCCTCGGGCGACGCCGGGCGGGTGGCGCATCGTCGGCACGACGACCGCGCCGCTCTTCGACCCGGATGCGGTCGTCCCGGCGCTGTTGACCGCCGGGACGCGTGTGCGCTTCCGGCCCGAGCGGGCGCGCGTCGAGCTGCCCGCCCCGCCGACGGCAGCGGCGGCGACGGGCGCGCGGGCGCTGCGCATCGACGATCCCGGACCGCTGGCGATCATCCAGGACCTCGGGCGGCCGGGCGCCGCTGCCATGGGCATCGCCGTGTCCGGGGCGGCCGATCGTCGCGCGGCGGCCCTCGCCAACCGCCTCGTCGGCTCTGCGCAGACGGCCGCCGTCATCGAGATCCTGCTGGGGCCGTTCCGTGCGACGGCGCTGGCCGATCGATGGATCGCGGTGACGGGCGGACTGGGTGCGCTGCGTATCGACGGCAGGGCCGCTGACCCGCACCGTGCCGTGCTCTGGCCCGCGGGTTCGGTGCTCAAGGTCGGCCCCCTCGCCACGGGCCTTCGCGCCTATCTCGCGGTGCGGGGCGGGATCGATGTGCCCCGCAGAGCGGGCTCCCGAGCCACCGACACCCTTGCGGGCCTCGGTCCCGCTCCGCTCGCCGCGGGCGACGAGATCCCCGCGGGGGCGGAGATCGCGGGCGAGGTGCCTCCGATCGACGCGGTTGCGTGGACGGCGCCCGCGCCCGGCGACGTGATCCTGGAGGTGGCGCCGGGACCGCGCGTCGACTGGTTCGCCGCCGACGCCGAACGGGCGCTCTTCGCCGGCGGGTGGCACGTGTCCTCCACCGCCGACCGCATCGGCGTGCGCCTGGAGGGGCCCGGGCTGACCCGCATCCGCGCGGGGGAGCTGGCGAGCGAGGCCATGGTCCCCGGTGCGCTGCAGGTGCCGCCGGACGGGCGGCCCGTCGTGCTCGGAGTCGACGGTCCGGTCACCGGCGGGTACCCGGTCATCGCCGTCGCCACGGCCGAGTCCCTGGACCGCCTCGCGCAGGCGAGGCCCGGTAGCCGCGTGCGGATCAGGCCCGTCGGATGAGGGCTGGCGGGGTCGCCGCGCGGTTATACCGCAGGTCGTGAAACTCGTCAAGAATTCCACTGGACACGGCGCGTCATCTGACATATAGTTGGTCTTTGCGCTCCCTCCTCCCATGCCCTCATATGGTGGTCGGCCTGCGTGCGTGCCCCCGCAGATAGCGGCGTGCGGTGCGAACGCGTCGGGAAGATCGAGCACTCCATCTGACATCAGAATCACGAGCCCCCGCCCGGGCCCATGGAGGTTATCCCTTGGCTGCCGCGCCCCACGCAAGCACCCCCACCACCAAGACCCCCAAGAACGGACGCGGCGCTTCGCGTCTGTCCTTCGCGAAGATCACCGACACGCTGACGGTCCCCGACCTTCTCGCGCTGCAGACGGAGTCCTTCGACTGGCTCGTCGGCAACGACGCCTGGAAGGCGCGTGTCGCCGAGGCCCAGGCCGCCGGTCGCACCGACGTGCCGGCCACGAGCGGTCTCGAGGAGATCTTCGAGGAGATCTCCCCGATCGAAGACCTCAGCGAGACGATGCAGCTGAGCTTCACGAACCCCTACCTCGAGCCCGAGAAGTACTCCATCGAGGAGTGCAAGGAGCGCGGCAAGACGTACGCGGCCCCGCTCTACGTCGAGGCCGAGTTCATGAACCACCAGACCGGTGAGATCAAGACGCAGACGGTCTTCATGGGCGACTTCCCGCTCCAGACCGACAAGGGCACGTTCATCATCAACGGCACCGAGCGCGTCGTCGTGTCGCAGCTCGTGCGTTCGCCCGGTGTGTACTTCGACCGCGTCGCCGACAAGACGAGCGACAAGGACATCGTCTCGGCCCGCGTCATCCCCAGCCGTGGCGCCTGGCTCGAGTTCGAGATCGACAAGCGCGACCAGGTGGGCGTGCGCATCGACCGCAAGCGCAAGCAGTCGGTCACCGTCTTCCTGAAGGCGCTCGGTCTGTCCAGCGAAGACATCATGAACGAGTTCGCGGGCTTCAGCTCGATCGAGGAGACCCTCGAGAAGGACACGATCCTCACCAAGGAAGACGCGCTGCGCGACATCTACCGCAAGCTGCGTCCGGGCGAGCAGGTCGCCGCCGAGGCTGCGCGTGCGCTGCTGGACAACTTCTACTTCTCGTCCAAGCGCTACGACCTCGCCAAGGTCGGTCGCTACAAGATCAACCAGAAGCTGGGCCTCGACACCCCGCTGACCGACTCGGTGCTCACGGTCGACGACATCGTCGCGACAATCAAGTACCTCGTCCGCCTGCACCGCGGCGACACGACCTTCGAGGGCGTACGCGCCGGCAAGAAGGCCGAGATCCGCATCGACGTCGACGACATCGACAACTTCGGCAACCGTCGCATCCGTGCGGTCGGCGAGCTCATCCAGAACCAGGTCCGCACGGGTCTGTCGCGCATGGAGCGCGTCGTCCGCGAGCGCATGACCACGCAGGACATCGAGGCGATCACGCCGCAGACCCTGATCAACGTGCGTCCCGTCGTCGCGGCGATCAAGGAGTTCTTCGGAACCTCGCAGCTGTCGCAGTTCATGGACCAGAACAACCCGCTCGCGGGTCTGACCCACAAGCGTCGTCTGTCGGCGCTGGGCCCCGGCGGTCTGTCGCGTGAGCGCGCCGGCGTCGAGGTCCGTGACGTCCACCCCTCGCACTACGGCCGCATGTGCCCGATCGAGACGCCGGAAGGCCCGAACATCGGTCTGATCGGCTCGCTCGCCTCCTTCGCGCGCATCAACGCGTTCGGGTTCATCGAGACCCCGTACCGCCGCGTCGTGAACGGCCGCGTCACCACCGACATCGACTACCTCACCGCCAGCGAGGAGAACGACTTCATCGTCGCCCAGGCCGGTGCCGAGCTCGACGCCGAGGGCTCCTTCACGAAGGACCGTGTGCTGGCCCGCCGCGGCCAGGGTGGCGAGGTCGACCTCTTCCCGGTCGACGAGATCGGCTACATGGACGTCTCGCCGCGCCAGATGGTGTCGGTCGCGACCTCGCTGATCCCCTTCCTCGAGCACGACGACGCGAACCGCGCCCTCATGGGTGCGAACATGCAGCGCCAGGCCGTGCCGCTGGTGCGCAGCGAGTCGCCCGTGGTCGGAACCGGTATGGAGGGCTACGCAGCCGTCGACGCGGGTGACGTCGTCACCGCCAAGCGTTCCGGTGTCGTGGCCGAGGTCTCCGCCGACGTCGTCACCATCCAGACGGATGAGGGCGGCACCGACGACTACTTCCTGCGCAAGTTCGACCGCTCCAACCAGGGCACGTCGTACAACCAGCGCGTCGTGGTCTCCGCCGGTGAGCGCATCGAGGCCGGCGAGGTCATCGCCGACGGCCCCGCGACCGAGAACGGCGAGCTCGCCCTCGGCAAGAACCTGCTCGTCGGGTTCATGACGTGGGAGGGTCACAACTTCGAGGACGCGATCATCCTCAGCCAGGAGCTCGTGAAGGACGACACCCTCTCCTCGATCCACATCGAGGAGTACGAGGTCGACGCCCGCGACACGAAGCTCGGCAAGGAGGAGATCACGCGCGACCTGCCGAACGTGAGCCCCGACCTGCTGAAGGACCTCGACGAGCGCGGCATCATCCGCATCGGTGCCGAGGTCCGCCCCGGCGACATCCTCGTCGGCAAGGTCACGCCCAAGGGTGAGACCGAGCTCTCGGCCGAGGAGCGCCTGCTCCGCGCGATCTTCAACGAGAAGAGCCGCGAGGTCCGTGACACCTCTCTGAAGGTGCCCCACGGTGAGCAGGGCACGATCATCGCCGTCAAGGAGTTCAACGCCGAGGACGGCGACGACGAGCTCGGCTCCGGTGTCAACCGCCGGGTCGTGGTCTACATCGCCCAGAAGCGCAAGATCACCGAGGGCGACAAGCTCGCCGGCCGCCACGGCAACAAGGGTGTCATCGCGAAGATCCTCCCCGTCGAGGACATGCCCTTCCTCGCCGACGGCACGCCGCTCGACGTCATCCTCAACCCGCTCGGTATCCCCGGTCGAATGAACTTCGGTCAGGTCCTCGAGCTCCACCTCGGCTGGATCGCCCAGCAGGGCTGGAAGGTCGAGGGCAACCCGGAGTGGGCCGCGAACCTGCCGAAGGAGGCCTTCGAGGCCCCCGCCGGCACGAAGGTCGCCACCCCGGTGTTCGACGGTGCGTTCGAGTCGGAGATCGCGGGTCTGCTCGACTCGACGAACCCGACCCGTGACGGCGTGCGACTGATCGACTCCAGCGGTAAGACCACGCTGTTCGACGGCCGCAGCGGAGAGCCCTTCCCGGCACCGATCTCCGTCGGCTACATGTACATCCTGAAGCTGCACCACCTCGTGGACGACAAGATCCACGCGCGCTCCACCGGTCCGTACTCGATGATCACGCAGCAGCCGCTGGGTGGTAAGGCGCAGTTCGGCGGCCAGCGCTTCGGTGAGATGGAGGTGTGGGCCCTCGAGGCCTACGGCGCCGCCTACGCGCTGCAGGAGCTCCTCACGATCAAGTCCGACGACATCCTCGGCCGCGTCAAGGTGTACGAGGCGATCGTCAAGGGCGAGAACATCCAGGAGCCCGGTATCCCCGAGTCCTTCAAGGTGCTCATGAAGGAGATGCAGTCGCTCTGCCTGAACGTCGAGGTCCTCTCGGCCGATGGCACGGCTGTCAACCTGCGCGACACCGATGACGACGCCTTCCGCGCTGCGGAGGAGCTCGGCATCAACATCTCCAGCCGGTTCGAGTCCTCGTCCATCGACGAGATCTGACCCCGGCTCACTCACCGAGATTTATTAGGCACACAGGAGAACCAGTGCTCGAATCCACCACTTTCGACCAGATCCGCATCGGGCTGGCCACGGCCGACGACATCCGTCGTTGGTCCTTCGGCGAGGTCAAGAAGCCCGAGACGATCAACTACCGCACCCTGAAGCCCGAGAAGGACGGTCTGTTCGGCGAGCAGATCTTCGGACCCTCGCGCGACTGGGAGTGCGCCTGCGGCAAGTACAAGCGTGTCCGCTTCAAGGGCATCGTCTGCGAGCGCTGCGGCGTGGAGGTCACCAAGAGCTCCGTCCGTCGCGAGCGCATGGGCCACATCGAGCTCGCCGCGCCCGTCACCCACATCTGGTACTTCAAGGGCGTCCCCTCACGCTTGGGCTACCTGCTGGACATGGCGCCGAAGGACCTCGAGAAGGTCATCTACTTCGCCGCCTACATGGTGATCTCCGTCGATGAGGAGGGCCGCCACCGCGACCTTCCCACCCACGAGAACAACCTGCGTCTCGAGATCAAGAACCTCGGCGACCGCCGCGACGCCCGTGTGGCCGCTCGCCTGGCCGCCCTCGAGGAGGAGCTCGCGACGCTCGAGGCCGAGGACGCCAAGGCCGACGCCAAGAAGAAGGCCAAGGATGCGGCCGAGAAGGAGATGGCTCTCATCCGCAAGCGCGGTGACGAGCAGATCGCCAAGCTCGAGCGCGTCTGGGAGGAGTTCCGCTCCCTCGAGGTCGGCGCCCTGAAGCCCGAGGACGAGATCTTCAACGAGCTCGTCGACCGCTTCGGTCAGTACTTCGAGGCCCACATGGGTGCGGAGTCGATCAAGCGTCGCCTGGAGAGCTTCGACCTGGCGGCCGAGGCCGACAGCCTGCGTCTGCAGATCTCCGAGGGCAAGGGCCAGCGCAAGATCCGTGCGATCAAGCGCCTCAAGGTCGTCAACTCGTTCCTGTCGACCGGCATGTCGCCGGCGTCGATGGTCCTGGACGTCGTCCCGGTCATCCCGCCGGAGCTGCGCCCGATGGTCCAGCTCGACGGTGGCCGCTTCGCCACCAGCGACCTGAACGACCTCTACCGTCGCGTGATCAACCGCAACAACCGTCTTCGTCGTCTGATCGACCTCGGTGCCCCCGAGATCATCGTCAACAACGAGAAGCGGATGCTGCAGGAGGCCGTCGACGCGCTGTTCGACAACGGTCGTCGTGGACGCCCGGTCACGGGTACCGGCAACCGCGCCCTCAAGTCCCTCAGCGACATGCTGAAGGGTAAGCAGGGTCGATTCCGTCAGAACCTGCTCGGCAAGCGCGTCGACTACTCGGGCCGTTCGGTCATCATCGTCGGCCCGCAGCTCAAGCTGCACCAGTGTGGTCTGCCCAAGCAGATGGCCCTGGAGCTGTTCAAGCCGTTCGTGATCAAGCGGCTGATCGACCTCGGTCACTCGCAGAACATCAAGGCCGCCAAGCGTGCCGTCGAGCGCACGCGTCCCGAGGTCTGGGACGTGCTCGAGGAGATCATCCGCGAGCGTCCCGTGCTGCTCAACCGCGCTCCCACGCTGCACCGTCTGGGCATCCAGGCGTTCGAGCCGCAGCTCGTCGAGGGCAAGGCCATCCAGCTCCACCCGCTCGTGTGTGCCGCCTTCAACGCGGACTTCGACGGTGACCAGATGGCTGTGCACCTGCCGCTGTCGGTCGAGGCGCAGGCCGAGGCCCGCATCCTGATGCTCGCGTCGAACAACATCCTGAAGCCGTCGGACGGCCGCCCGGTCACCCTGCCCTCGCAGGACATGATCATCGGTCTCCACCACCTGACCACGGTCAAGGAGGGTGCCGTCGGTGAGGGCCGCGTGTTCGGTTCGGTCGGTGAGGCGATCCTGGCCAAGGACGAGGGCACCCTCGACCTGCAGGCGAAGGTCCGCATCCGCGTTCCCGGTCTGACCTTCCTCGAGGGCGAAGCCCCCGAGGGCTACGAGCGCCACGGCCTCGTGGACGCCTCGCTCGGCCAGGCGATCTTCAACGACACGCTCCCCAAGGGCTACCCGTTCGTGCGCGAACAGGCCGACAAGGGCAAGCTGTCGCAGATCGTGAACAAGCTGGCCGAGGAGTACCCCAAGGTCGAGGTCGCCGCGTCCCTGGACCGCATCAAGGACGCCGGCTTCTACTGGGCCACGCGTTCGGGTGTGACCGTTGCGCTCAGCGACGTGCTGACCCCGCCGAACAAGGCGGAGATCATCGCGGGCTACGAGAAGCAGGCCGCGAAGGTCCAGTCCCAGTACGAGAAGGGCCTCACGACCGACGCCGAGCGTCGTCAGGAGCTCATCAAGATCTGGACGGCTGCGACCGACGAGGTCCAGGCGGCCATGAAGAGCCACTTCCCGGCCGACAACACCATCAACCGGATGGTGAGCTCGGGCGCCCGTGGTAACTGGCTGCAGATCCGCAACATCGCGGGTATGCGTGGTCTGGTGAACAACCCGAAGGGTGAGATCATCGCCCGCCCGATCATCTCCTCGTACCGCGAGGGTCTGAGCGTGGCCGAGTACTTCATCGCGACCCACGGTGCCCGTAAGGGTCTGGCCGACACCGCTCTGCGTACCGCCGACTCGGGGTACCTGACGCGTCGACTCGTCGACGTGTCGCAGGACGTCATCATCCGCGAGGAGGACTGCGCCACGACCAAGGGTCTGGAGCTGCCCATCGCCGCCGCGGGTGCTGACGGGGTGCTCATCAAGGACGCGAACGTCGAGAACTCGGTGTTCGCCCGTACGCTCGCCGCGGACGTGGTCAGCCCGAGCGGCGAGGTTCTCGCCGAGGCCGGTTCGGATGTGGGCGACGTGCTCATCAACCGTCTGGTCGAGGGCGGCGTCACCTCCATCAAGGTGCGCTCGGTCCTGACCTGCGACTCCGCCGTCGGCGTGTGCGCGAAGTGCTACGGCCGCTCGCTCGCGACCGGCAAGGTCGTCGACATCGGCGAGGCCGTCGGCATCATCGCGGCCCAGTCGATCGGTGAGCCCGGTACCCAGCTGACGATGCGTACCTTCCACACTGGTGGTTCGGCGTCGGCCGAGGACATCACGCAGGGTCTGCCCCGCGTGCAGGAGCTCTTCGAGGCGCGTACCCCCAAGGGGTCCTCGCCCATCGCAGAGGCCGACGGACGCATCACGATCGAAGAGACCGAGAAGCAGAAGAAGGTCATCCTCACGCCCGACAACGGTGACGAGCCGCACGTCTACCCCGTGCTCAAGCGCGCCACCCTGCTCGTCGAGGACGGCCAGCGCGTCGAGGTCGGTCAGCCCCTCCAGGTCGGCACGCTCGACCCGAAGGAGATCATGCGCGTCATGGGCGCCCGCGAGGTGCAGAAGTACCTCGTCGGCGGTGTCCAGGGCGTGTACCGGTCGCAGGGTGTCCCGATCCACGACAAGCACATCGAGGTCATCGTCCGCCAGATGCTGCGCAAGGTCACCGTGGTCGACCACGGCGACACCACGCTGCTGCCCGGCGAGATGGTCGACTCGCGTCGCTTCATCGACATCAACCGCGCATCCGTCGCCGAGGGCAAGCGCCCCGCGTCGGGCCGCCCGGAGCTGATGGGTATCACGAAGGCCTCGCTCGCGACCGAGTCGTGGCTGTCGGCCGCTTCCTTCCAGGAGACGACCCGCGTTCTGACGCAGGCCGCGATGGAGGGCAAGAGCGACCCGCTCGTGGGCCTGAAGGAGAACGTGATCATCGGAAAGCTGATCCCTGCGGGGACCGGCCTGTCGAAGTACCGCAACGTCACGGTCGAGGCGACCGAAGAGGCCAAGAGCGAGCGGTACCCCAACCGCATCTTCGCCTCGGACGGTGCGTACAGCGACTCCGACCTGAGCTACGTCGACTTCGACAGCTTCTCGACGGACGACTTCACGCCCGGGACCTACAACTGATTGAGGCGAGAGGGGAACGAGCGAGCTCGTTCCCCCGAGCCGATTGAGGTTGTCGAGCGGCACAGCCGCGAGAACAACTGATCGAGTCGGTCCCGACTGACGACGAAGGCCTCCGAGCTCCGGCTCGGGGGCCTTCGTCGTTCCCCGTCCGCATAGCGTGCGTTCGGCTGGCGCCAAGCCCGGCCGGTTACCGTGTCCGCATGCAGCTCGCCGTTCGTTCCGCCGGCTCCGGTGCGCGCACCGCGATCCTCATCCACGGCATCATGTCCGACTCGCGGGCGTGGCACCGCGTGAGCGACGACCTCGAGGCGGCCGGCTTCCGCGTGCTCGCCGTCGACCTCGCCGGACACGGGCGGAGTCCTCGGTCCCGCAGCTACTCGCCGACCGCCTGGGCCGAGGACGTCATCGAGACGCTGGAGCCGATGCTGGAGCACGCTCCGGATCTGATCGTCGGGCACTCCCTCGGAGCGCTCGTGGCGAGCATCGTGGCCGAGCGGCTCGCGCCCCGCGCCGCCGTGTACGTGGATCCCGCTTTCGCCTTCCCGCGGGGAGTACGCGGACTCGCGTACAAGCTCGCCTTCGCCCTCGCCCCCAAGCCGCGTCGGGGGATGCTGCGGCGCATGAACCCCGGCTGGAGCGCGCAGGACATCGACCTCGAGCTGGCCTCGCTGCAGGCCTGGGACAAGCGCACGATCCTCGGCCTCGCCGACACCCGTGCCCTCGTCGCGCCGCGTCGGCCCCGGCAGCCGAGTCTCGTCGTGCTGGCCGAGAAGAGCCTGCTGATCACACGCACCGTCGCCGCCGCCATGCGCGGTGATGGTCTCACCGTCACGGTGCTGCAGGGGGCCGGCCACACCGTCTTCCGCGACGACCACGCGGGGTTCATGGGACTCGTCCACGGCTGGATCGCCGCTCACGTGCCCGCCCGCACCTGACGCCGCGTGCCGCTGCCTCGCTTCGCCGGATGCGACGCGTAGCGTGGACGGGGGAGGACGGCGTGGCACGGATCGGCGGTCGCAACAGCTTCATGGCGTGGGTCGTGGGGCTCGGCAGCGCTGCCGTGGTGGCGGCTCTGGTGGTCCTCGCCCTCCCGGCGATCCCTGCGGGCATCCAGATGGTCGGCGACACCCTGCGGTCCTCGACATCCGCCCCCGTCGCTCAGGGCGAGGCGGCCGCCCCCCAGGCCACCTCATCCACTCCGCTGTGCCAGGGCCTCTACACGGAAGCGCTCTGGGCGGAGCTGACCCAGCGCGCCGGAGGAGTGCCGGTGCAGGACACGAGTGCTCCGCGCGTGTCGGCCACGACGCTGGTGGCCTCCCTGGCACCCGAGGTGACGGTGTCGTGCACGTTCACCGGCATCAACACCGGTTCGATCGTGACCACGGTGGCGAAGGTGGATGCGGACGCGGCCCGCGTCGCCCGTTCGACGCTGGAGACGGCCGGCTACGAGTGCGGTGACTTCGGCGACGGCGTGCGCTGCCGGTTGACGACGGCCGAGGGCGCGGAGGATCAGGTCATCCGGGACGGCGTCTGGCTGGCCAGCGTGTTCACGGGGTGGCACCCCGATCGCTACACCGAACGCGTCGCGCTGCAGCTCTGGCCGAGCTGAGCGCACTCAGTCGAAGACGCGCGAGATCACCGCATCCGTGTAGCCGGACGGCGCGAGCCCCACGTACTGCGTGTCCACCAGCACACCGTCGCGCCAGAACAGCGTGCGCCCGTCGTTGACCGGGTACTGCGGATCGACCCAGACCTTCTCGCATCTGGTCCCGTTGTCCGGGGTGTAGCACGTGAAGCCCTCGCCGACGAGGGCGTTGAGCATGTCGAGAGCCGGTCCGCGCGACTTCTTCGAGATGGTGGTCGTGAGCCTGCCGGTGTCGGTCGCCGGGCTTCCCCAGATGCAGGTGAGGCTTCCGTCGGCCTGCGCGCCGGCGGTTCCGAAGGCGGGGTCGTTGAGCGGTACGTCGGCGAGCTGGGCGAGCACCGCGTCGGAGAGGATCTCGCGGCAGTCGGTGGGAATGGTGACCGGGGTCGCGGTGGGTGTCGGGGTCGCCGTCGGAGTCGGTGCGGGCGAGGATGACGGCGGGAGCGCGGAGCCGGTCGGTGCGGGCGAGGGGTCCGGGGCGCAGCCCGCCAGGGCGACCAGAGCGAGAAGAGCCGAGGAGGCCGCGAGCAGGGTCGTCTTCGAACTCCGGCGCAGCGTCATGGGGCCAGGTTAGCCGCACGGATCGCCGCGCGCCGCGCGCCTGACACGGCCGAACGTGACCCGGCGTTACCCTCGGGAAGCGGATGTGCACCCCCGCTGAAGGAGCGACAGCGATGACCGAGCAGAAGACGCCCTCGGCCGGCGAACCCGTGGAGGAACCGACCGTCGTCGTGGACGACGTCGTGGGCAATGCGAACGAGGCCCTGGCCGACGCGGAGGCCGCTCAGCGCACGGCGACCGGAGAGCAGGAGGTCACCTCGGAACGTGTCGTCGAGGAGGACGTGGTGATCGTCGAGACGCCGACCGCCGAGGGCGAGCGTGTCGTCGAGGAGGTCGTCGTGACCGAGGCGGCGACCGACCAGGCCAGCGCCGACGACGACGTCCCCTGGTACGACCGCCCGGAGAGCGTCCCCATGGACCCGGAGCCCTCTGCCACGACGGCGATTCCGGCGGCCGCCGAAGCGACGACGGTGACGCCGGTCGCCGCGTCCGAGCCGGTCTACGGCGCTGCTGCGGCTCAGCCGATCTTCGTGCAGGCGCCCGAGGCGCCCCGCCCGCGCGGCAACCGCGGCGCCGCGGGTGCGATCGGCCTGCTCGCCGCCCTCGCCTTCGCCGTCCTGTCGTTCGGCGTGCTCTTCGCCTTCGGCTACTTCTACGGCGGTCTGGGAACCGTGGAGAACGACCCCGCCGAGCTCGCGCTTACCCTGATCGGGTCATGGACCTTCTGGATGCCGGTGGTCGTCTTCTACCTCGGCTTCTGGTTCCTGGGCGCGATCCTCAACCGTGCCCGCTGGGCCCACTGGGTGATCTGGGGCCTGCTCGTCGGTGTCGTCTCCTACGCGGGCTCCCTTCTCGGCATCCTGTTCCAGGCGCCGTTCTGGGAGCTGACCGCCCGCCAGGGGGCGGAGCTCATGCAGGTCTCGCTGTTCTCGCCGCTGCCGATCCTCGCTTTCGTGCTCGGCCGTGAGCTGACGGTGTGGTTCGGCGCGTGGGTCGCCGCCCGCGGACGCCGCGTCACCGCGCTCAACGACGAGGCGCAGCGCGAGTACGAGCGCACCCTCGAAGCGGGTCCGCAGCTCCACCAGGTCTGATGTCGCAGCCGGACGCACCCCGTACTCCGCCGGTGCGTCCGGCTGTCGCCATCGCCCTGACGCTCGCGGGGTTCTTCGCTCTGATCATCGCCGCGTTCGGGATGGTCAGCCTGCTCGCGGACGTCGAGGTCGTTCCGGTGGCGGGTGTCGGGCAGGCGCCCGGAATCGTCGGAGTGCTCCTCGCCTGCGGTGTCTACGCCGCGGGCACCGCCCTCGTGCTCCGACCGGGCAACCCCGCCTACACCGGGGCGCTGTTCATCGCGGTCGCCGTCTGGTTCGGCTACAGCCTCAGCGCGGGGGTCGCCGGCGCCGTCGCGTCGGAGGATGTGGCGGTCGGGCTGTCGCTCATGGCCCGTCTGCTGACGGGCTGGCAGGGCGGCGTCGTGGGCATCGCGGCGGCTCTTGCGGCCTGGTGCGCCATCGCGCTCGTCCGCACGCGCGCGGGGCGGCCACGATGGCCCTGGGAGGGCCGAGACGAGGCCTGATCGCGAACCCGACCGACCGGATGCGTGGATTTCCCGCGGAAAGACGCGGGTGGCGGCTACCTTTAGAGCGTGGAGCGCTCGCTCGAGACGCAGGTGAGCCAGGCCGTCGACGCCTGGCTGCGTTGGCTGCCCCGCTGGGAGCCGGCGACGCACCGCGGGCGTCTTGCGGTGTGCCGGCGCTGCCTGGGCTCGCCGATCCTGTCGGCCGCGGGCCTCGGCGGCGACGTCCCGCACGCGGTTCAGCACGGCCTGTCCACCCGTTTGAAGACGGTCGTCGACCACGCGGTCGCGGAGTACACGGCGCGCAATCTTCCCCTGCTCCAGTCGGAGCTCGACCAGCAGGCGACGCGCAACCGCGCCCGCAGCTACCGACCCACCGAGGATCTCGAACCCGAGTACGACGGTCTGCCGCTGGATCCGGACCCGATCCCGGGTGCGCCCTTCCTCTTCACCCTCGCGGGCATGGCCGCCGACGCGGATGCGGGCATCCCCGCGCTTCCGCCGCTGTCCGACGAGGCGAAGGCGGCGCTGCGTCACGAGGTGGCGCTGGCCGACGACTACGCGAATCTGATCGGACGCGAAGTATGCCAGGTGCTGCTGCACCACCGCATCCGAATCCAAGCAGCGGTCGCGAAGTATGTAGAACCGCAGATCACCGCCATGCTGGAAGAGTTGACGCGTTCGCTCGACGTTCCTTTCGACCCCCGAGACCTCGACGGTCCCACTCCCTGAGGCAGTTCATCCATGCTCAACGCACTCGTCGCCGCTTACTCCTCGCCGTTGGTCCCCGACGCAGGAACCGTCGTGCTCCTCGTGCTCGTGTCGCTCGTGCCGTCGCTCCTGGTCTACGTCTGGGGTGCGCTCGCGCTGTCGCGGGTGTACGCGAAGCTCGGCATCGAGGGCTGGAAGGCCTGGATCCCGGTCTACAACGTCGCCGTCCTGTTCATCATCGGCGGCCTGAGCCCCTGGCTCCTGTTGCTCTACCTCATCCCGTTCTTCGGGCAGATCTTCGTCTACGTCGCCTTCATCACCGCCGCGCACCGGGTGAACGTCATGTTCGGACAGGGCGTGGGCATGACGGTGCTGGCGGCCTTGCTGTTCCCGGTCTGGGCGAGCGTTCTGGGCTTCGGCTCCGCCAGGCCGCTCGAGCAGGGCGCTCCGCGCCAGGCGGCGGGCGGAGTCGAGGACCTTCTCGGGTTCGCGCCGCAGTACGCCCCGGCCACCGACGAGTTCGGTGCCCGCCGCGACGTCCCGGCGCCGTCGGCATGGATCCCCCCGGCACCGCCCGCACCCGGCACCGCGGCGGCACCCGCCACCGCCGCGATGCCGATCGCCGGAGCGTGGGGCGAGCCGCCTCTGCCGCCCGCCCCGGCGGCTCCCGCCGCGGATCCCTACGCTCCGGCGGACGCCTACGGGGCCGCCCCGGCGGATCCGTATGCCGCAGCCGCACCGGCGCCCGCCGTCGATCCCTACACCGCGCCCGCCCCCGATGCATACGCCCCGCCGGCATTCCCCGCCCCCGCCGCGGACCCCTACGCCCAGCCGGCTCCGGCAGCCCCTGCTCACGACGCGTACTCGGCGCCCTCTGCGGACCCCTACGCGCCGCCCGTCGCCGATGCGCCCGCGGCACCGGTCGACGACCCCTACGTGGCACCGGCCGCGCCCGAGCCCGCACCGGTGATGTCGTGGTGGCAGCCCGCCATCGTCGAGGAGGAGCCCGCACCCGCCGCCGCGACGCCCGCGTGGGTGGAGCCGGAGACGCCCGCGGCGCCTGCCGCGGCAGAACCCGCGATGTCCGATTCCTTCGTGCCGCCAGCGGCGCCCCCCGTGCTGCGGGAGTCCTTCGTCGCCGAGCCCGACGCGTTCCCCGAGGCCTCGGGCGAGGTGTCGGCGGTGGCCGGAGCGCCGATCGCGGGGATGCCGCGGCCGGCGGCCGCATCCGTCGCCGCGTCGCGACCCGGTGTCGGCGACATCGTCGAAGACACCGTCATCGCTTCGCGCCGTCGGCCCAAGTGGGCGCTGCTGCTGCCCGACGGATCGCCCATGGAACTCACCGGCGATGCGGTCGTCCTCGGGCGCCGGCCCGTCCCCGTGCACGCCGCGCCCGGCGCCCAGCTGGTGACCGTCGTCGATGACACGCGCACGGTCTCCAAGACCCACGCGCTGCTTCGTCGTCGTGCGGATGCCTGGATGGTGAGCGATCTGGACTCCACGAACGGCGTCGTCGTGTTCGCCGCTCAGGAGGAGATCGACGTGGCGCCCGGGACGGAGCACGAGGTGACGGAACGTTTCCTCCTGGGCGACGCGGAGCTGCGCATCGTGCGTGCAGACGCATGATCGCGGTCGTTTGACCGCATCCCGATTCGGCGCGTATCATTGAGCGGGTGTGCGCTCTCGCGCGCCCTGCGTCGTGCCCGGCACGAACAGGGTGAACAGGAGCACACCATCTCAGGGAACGGCCTGCGAACAGGCCACCCCCACGGCATATCCACCAACGAAACGGGCGTCAGTCATTCTGTCGCCCCGGTGGGTCCGCGTGAGCCCTCTCCGACACGAATCGAAAGAATCCGTCGGAGCGGGGGAGACCACGACGCTGTCACCGTGCAGCACTGACAAGGAGAGAACGTGCCAACTATTCAGCAGTTGGTTCGCAAGGGGCGCACGCCGAAGGTCACCAAGACCAAGGCTCCCGCGCTGAAGTCGAACCCGCAGCAGGCCGGTGTCTGCACTCGCGTGTACACCACCACCCCGAAGAAGCCGAACTCGGCGATGCGCAAGGTCGCTCGTGTGAAGCTCCGCAACGGTACCGAGGTCACCGCCTACATCCCCGGTGAGGGCCACAACCTGCAGGAGCACTCGCTCGTGCTGGTGCGCGGTGGTCGTGTGAAGGACCTCCCCGGCGTGCGTTACAAGATCGTTCGTGGCGCCCTGGACACCCAGGCCGTCAAGAACCGCAAGCAGGCCCGTAGCCGCTACGGCGCGAAGAAGGGTTGAGTTAGATGCCTCGTAAGGGTCCCGCCCCGAAGCGTCCGGTCGTCAACGACCCGGTCTACGGCGCACCGATCGTCAGCCAGCTCGTCAACAAGATCCTCGTCGACGGCAAGAAGTCGCTCGCCGAGTCGATCGTCTACACGGCGCTCCGCGGCGTCGAGGCCAAGAACGGCCAGGACGCGGTCGCGACGCTGAAGAAGGCGCTCGACAACGTCCGTCCCACCCTCGAGGTCAAGAGCCGCCGCGTCGGCGGTTCGACCTACCAGGTGCCGGTCGAGGTCAAGCCGCACCGCGCCAACACCCTGGCGCTGCGCTGGCTCGTCAGCTACGCGAAGGGTCGTCGTGAGAAGACGATGACCGAGCGTCTGCAGAACGAGATCCTCGACGCCTCGAACGGCCTCGGTGCCGCGGTCAAGCGCCGCGAAGACACCCACAAGATGGCCGAGTCGAACCGCGCCTTCGCGCACTACCGCTGGTAATCAGCAGCTCGGCGCCGGCCGGGGCCACCGCCCCGGCCGGCGCACCCGACAACACGTAAGGACATCCCGTGGCACAAGAAGTGCTCACCGACCTCAACAAGGTCCGCAACATCGGCATCATGGCGCACATCGATGCCGGCAAGACGACGACGACCGAGCGCATCCTCTTCTACACGGGCGTCAACCACAAGATCGGTGAGACGCACGACGGCGCTGCGACCACCGACTGGATGGAGCAGGAGCAGGAGCGTGGCATCACGATCACCTCCGCCGCTGTCACCTGCTTCTGGAACAAGAACCAGATCAACATCATCGACACCCCCGGCCACGTCGACTTCACGGTCGAGGTCGAGCGCTCGCTTCGCGTGCTCGACGGTGCCGTCGCCGTCTTCGACGGCAAGGAGGGCGTCGAGCCCCAGTCCGAGACGGTGTGGCGTCAGGCCGACAAGTACGACGTGCCGCGTATCTGCTTCGTCAACAAGATGGACAAGCTGGGCGCCGACTTCTACTTCACCGTCGACACGATCGTGAACCGCCTGAAGGCCAAGCCGCTCGTGCTGCAGCTGCCCATCGGTGCCGAGAACGACTTCGTCGGTGTCATCGACCTCGTCGAGATGCGCGCTCTGGTGTGGCCCGGCGATGCCAAGGGTGACGTCACCATGGGCGCGAAGTACGAGATCCAGGAGATCCCGGCCGACCTCGCCGACCGCGCTGCCGAGTACCGCGAGAAGCTGCTCGAGACGGTCGCCGAGAGCGACGAGTCGCTGCTCGAGAAGTACTTCGGCGGCGAGGAGCTCTCGCTGGCCGAGATCAAGGGCGCGATCCGCAAGCTCACGATCAACTCCGAGGTCTACCCGGTCCTGTGTGGCTCGGCGTTCAAGAACCGCGGCGTGCAGCCGATGCTGGACGCCGTCGTCGACTACCTCCCCTCGCCCCTGGACGTGCCCGCCATCGAGGCGCACGACCCCAAGGATGAAGAGATCGTCATCGAGCGTCACGCCGACCGTGACGAGCCGTTCGCGGCCCTCGCATTCAAGATCGTCACGCACCCCTTCTTCGGTCGTCTGACCTACATCCGCGTGTACTCGGGTCACCTCGACTCCGGTGCCCAGGTCGTGAACGCGACCAAGGGCAAGAAGGAGCGCATCGGGAAGATCTTCCAGATGCACGCCAACAAGGAGATGCCGGTCGACTCGGTGACCGCCGGTCACATCTACGCGGTCATCGGTCTGAAGGACACCACCACCGGTGACACCCTCTCCGACAGCACCAACCAGGTCGTCCTCGAGTCGATGACGTTCCCGGAGCCGGTCATCGAGGTCGCGATCGAGCCCAAGACCAAGGCCGACCAGGAGAAGCTGGGTCTCGCGATCCAGAAGCTCGCCGAAGAGGACCCGACGTTCCGCGTCGAGCAGAACGCTGAGACCGGTCAGACGGTCATCAAGGGCATGGGTGAGCTCCACCTCGACATCCTCGTGGACCGCATGAAGCGCGAGTTCAAGGTCGAGGCCAACGTCGGAAAGCCCCAGGTCGCGTACCGCGAGACGATCCGCAAGACCGTCGAGCGCCACGACTACACGCACAAGAAGCAGACCGGTGGTTCGGGTCAGTTCGCCAAGATCCAGTTCGCGCTGGAGCCTCTCGAGGTCACGGCGGACAAGACGTACGAGTTCGAGAACAAGGTCACGGGTGGCCGCATCCCGCGCGAGTACATCAGCCCGACCGACCAGGGCTTCCAGGACGCCATGAACGTCGGCGTGCTCGCCGGCTTCCCCATGGTGGGCGTGAAGGCGATCCTGCTCGATGGTGCCTCGCACGACGTCGACTCCTCGGAGATGGCGTTCAAGATCGCGGGCTCCATGGGCTTCAAGGAGGCCGTCCGCAAGGCGAACCCCGTCATCCTCGAGCCGATCATGGCCGTCGAGGTGCGTACTCCCGAGGAGTACATGGGTGACGTCATCGGTGACCTGAACTCCCGTCGCGGCCAGATCCAGTCGATGGAGGATGCGGCCGGCGTCAAGGTCGTCCGTGCCAACGTCCCGCTGTCCGAGATGTTCGGTTACATCGGTGACCTGCGTTCGAAGACCTCCGGCCGCGCTGTCTACTCCATGGAGTTCGACAGCTACGCCGAGGTCCCGCGCAACGTCATGGACGAGATCGTTCAGAAGACGAAGGGCGAGTAATCTCCTCGGAGGTCTCGTCTGCGGACGGGGCGGTTTCGTCCCGTCCGCACTTCTGGCTCACAACTTCACACGACCCCTCTCTATTACACTGAGAACAATCCCCGTAGCGAGCCGGTCGCAACCCAGCGACCGGAGTCTCTACACGACGTCCTGAGGAGGACCCAGTGGCTAAGGCCAAGTTCGAGCGGACCAAGCCGCACGTGAACATCGGAACGATCGGTCACGTCGACCACGGCAAGACCACGCTCACCGCCGCGATCTCGAAGGTGCTCGCCGACAAGTTCCCGTCGGCCACCAACGTGCAGCGCGACTTCGCGTCGATCGACTCCGCTCCCGAGGAGCGCCAGCGCGGCATCACGATCAACATCTCGCACGTCGAGTACGAGACGCCCAAGCGTCACTACGCTCACGTCGACGCTCCCGGTCACGCTGACTACATCAAGAACATGATCACCGGTGCCGCTCAGATGGACGGCGCGATCCTCGTGGTCGCCGCCACCGACGGCCCGATGGCTCAGACCCGCGAGCACGTGCTGCTGGCCAAGCAGGTCGGCGTGCCGTACCTGCTCGTCGCCCTGAACAAGAGCGACATGGTCGACGACGAGGAGATCCTGGAGCTCGTCGAGCTCGAGGTTCGCGAGCTGCTGTCGTCGCAGGACTTCGATGGCGACAACGCCCCCGTCGTCCGCGTCTCGGGCCTGAAGGCTCTCGAGGGTGACGAGAAGTGGGTCAACTCGATCGTCGAGCTCATGGAAGCCGTCGACGAGTCCATCCCGGACCCGGTGCGCGACAAGGACAAGCCGTTCCTGATGCCCATCGAGGACGTCTTCACGATCACCGGTCGTGGCACCGTCGTCACGGGCCGCGCCGAGCGTGGCACGCTGGCCATCAACTCCGAGGTCGAGATCGTCGGCATCCGTCCGACGCAGAAGACGATCGTCACCGGTATCGAGATGTTCCACAAGCAGCTCGACGAGGCGTGGGCCGGCGAGAACTGTGGTCTGCTCCTTCGTGGCACCAAGCGTGACGACGTCGAGCGCGGCCAGGTCGTCGTCAAGCCCGGTTCGGTCACCCCGCACACCAACTTCGAGGGCACGGCGTACATCCTGTCCAAGGAGGAGGGCGGCCGTCACAACCCGTTCTTCACGAACTACCGTCCGCAGTTCTACTTCCGTACCACGGACGTGACCGGCGTCATCACGCTGCCCGAGGGCACCGAGATGGTCATGCCCGGTGACACCACGGAGATGTCGGTCGAGCTCATCCAGCCGATCGCCATGGAAGAGGGCCTCGGCTTCGCGATCCGTGAGGGTGGCCGCACCGTCGGCGCCGGCACGGTGACCAAGATCCTCAAGTAAGTCCTTCGGACTTCGCCGACAGGGGTCGGGCCTTCGGGCCCGGCCCCTGTCGGCATTTGCGGAGTACGCCATCCGATACGCTCGTCTGGTGGCATCCCGATACCCCGTTTCGAAGCTCGCGCGCGCATTCGGGATCATCGCGATCGTCGATGCGCTGATCGCGGTGGCCGTGCCTCTGGGCATCGCTTTCGCCATGTATCGGGGCCTCACATCCGACGTCCTCAGCACCCCGCTCATCGGTCTCGTGGGCGCGGCGATCGCGCTCATCGGCCTGATCCTCTGTGTACTCGGCGCGATCGCCGGACGGGGCAAGCAGTCGGCGACGGTGATCATCGGCGCCCTCATGAACGCGGGAGTCCTCCTGGGGCTGGTCCTCGCGGTGTTCCTCCCGATGCTCACGGGGGCGTAGGAGGCTCCCAGGGCCGGTGCCCTAGTATTGCCGTTCAACGCAGGCCACGGGGGACGGCGGGGAATGAGCATGTCGATGTCTGCGCACGAGACCGAGAGCCTGCTGGAGCAGTGGGGGAGAAGCGACTCCCCACCGCGTAAGCCTGCTCCCAGCCGTCTGAGGCTCGGTATCGCGCTGGCGGGGCTGCTCGCCTACGTCGGCGTCGTGCTCGCCGCCACCCTGTCGCCGACGCCCTTGGACGCGGGCTACGACGTCGCCATCGAGCGCTTCCTCGGGGTGCTGCATCGGAACGGCATCCCCGAGTGGTTCGGGTACAGCAAGCTGGAGTTCAGCGCGAACATCGCGATGTTCGTCCCGCTCGGGTTCCTGCTTGCGCTCGCTCTGCCCCGCAGGGCGGTGTGGGCGGTCATCCTCATGATCCCGGCGTTCTCCGGCGCGATCGAGCTCTTCCAGGCCACCTTCCTCGCCGCCCGCTTCGCCTCTGTGCTCGACGTCGTCGCGAACACCACGGGGGGTTATCTGGGGGCGATCCTCGCGATCGTGCTTCGCGCGGTCGTCGACGCCCGCGACCGCAAGCTCATCGCCCGAGCCCTTTGGGAGCGTGGGGTGCGCTGAGGGCGTCCTCTTCTACCGAGACTAGCGAGTTCACGATTGCGGTGAGCCGCGGTTTGAGAACCTCGGACAGTGTTCGAGCGAATGCGCTGGTGTAGTGATTGTCATCAGCGTAAGTGACCAGCCCGCCAATGACGGCGTGGCAGATTCCGTCCGCACAGATGAGGTCCGCAGTGTCCAATGCGGGGGAACCCGTTTGCCGGATGACGGCATCGACGAATGTGGTGGAGTCGTCGGAATTCCACGAGCACGGGTCGTTGGATCTGATCGGCCGTTCCAGGCATAGCGGTACTGCAAACGGGGCCGCAGGCGTGTCCCGGACAAAGGCCACCGCGACGCCATGAGCGGCTAGCTCACTGACGAGGGAAGTCGCCCTGTCAGGATCAAGGTCATAGTGGGTGGAGTAGTTGCTGAAGAGAACGAGATCCACATTCTCCCGCGTCAGCAGCTCCTGTCGCACGGCGTACGCCCACTCCCTGCACGAGGCCGTACCTTGGTTGGTGTCCTCGAACGATGAGCACCCAGCTTTGGTGTAGGGCAGCAGAAGCCAGCCGCTCTCCCGAGCAGCAGCCGTCAGCGGCTCGAGCAGGTGGTCTGCATGGGAGTCACCGACCAGAGCGATTGTGAAGGACGTGACTTCTCCGGCTTGCGAGGAGCACCTGGGCAGGATGTCCTCGGGAGTCTCACACGCCCATTCCGAATACGAGGGCACCCCGGTTCTCCAGGGCAGATCGGTGGCCGCAAGTTCGGAATTCACAGTTGACGTCATGGCGTGAGGGTCAGCGCACCCCGCGGCAATGGCCCGATATCCAGCGCAGGGGTCGGAGGCAGAGTACAAGCGGATGTCGGTGGATGCGGAGTCCTGGCCGCCGCGGACTGCGGCAGAGGTTGACACGGTCAACGAGACTACGACGACCACCGAGATCGCCATGAAAGAAAAGGCGCTTCGGTTCGATCCGATCCATCCGCTGTGTCGTCTGGCCGGGTCCTCGATGTACCTCTTACTCAGAGCGGCCAACAGGATGGTGATCATGATCACCACAACCTTGTCCACCGCGGTCATATCGCGCTTCAGGAGGAAAGGGCACACGACGATGAGTGGCCAATGCCACAGGTAGATGCTGTACGACGCAGCACCGACGAAGGTCACAGCGTGAGTCGACCACAAGCCCGCAAACGGTGCATCTCCGCTACCTCCGGCCCAGATCACCACGAGTGTCCCGAGAACCGGTACAGCAGCCGCAATCCCAGGGAAGGGAGTCACGTCGTCGAAGAAAACACAGGCGCACAGGATCATCGCGAGTCCGAGCGCGGCCGCTAGCCTTCGCTGAAGACGCGGGCGCGCGTTGACCCAGCTCATGGGGACGAAAGCGAGCATGCCGCCTGCCGCGAACTCCCAAGCTCTAGTAGCTGTCGAGAAGTAAGCGGGTCCTGGGTCCGTGAGCGTCTGAGCTACTGATGTCGACAGGGACACAAGGACGATCAGCGCCAGGATGATGAGTATGGAGCGGCGTCCTCGGCGTAGCAGGCACGTGAGCACGACGATGAGAGGCCAAAGGACATAGAACTGCTCCTCGACTGACAGCGACCAAAAATGCTGTACAAGGGACGCAGTGTTCGTGCTCGCCATGTAGTCGACGGAGTTCGCAGCCAGCAACCAGTTCTGTGAGTAGAGCGCGCTGGCGGAGATCTCGGCGAGGTTCTGCACGCGTAGCGAAGCCGGCAACGCAAAGACGGTGGCGATGAACGCGAAAGTAGTGCGGGGAGGGCGGCTGGGAGGAGGCGACGAATGCGTCTGGCCCAGAAGCTGGCGAGATGCACTCGACCACTTCGCTCGACCTCCCGGAGCAAATGACCGATGATCAGATATCCGGAGATGACGAAGAAAACGTCTACGCCGATGTACCCGCCGCGCAACCGCTCAGGCCAGAGGTGGTAAAGCACGACGACCGCCACAGCGACCGCGCGCAATGCTTGGATGTCAGGTCGCAAGGCGGCGCCCGACTTCGTGCGCGGTGTCACCGGTCCCGCTTTGTGAACGCCAGTGACACTCTTCATGAATTGTCGGCGAGCGATCGCACCGCGCGGGCCGGGACGCCTGCGTAGAGCGTGTTGGGCTCACAATCTCGCGTCACGAGAGCACCGGCGGCAATCACAGCGCCCTCGCCTACGGTCACGCCGGGCAGCAAGGTCGCTCGTGCACCGATCCACGCTCCCGCACCGATGGCTACCCCCTGGTGTCGCTCTACGCCAGCACGTCGTGTCGGATCATCCATGCGGTGAGTGGTCGTCAGGATCGAGACCTCGGGGCCCAAGTCGCATCGCGGGCCGATGCGCACCCATGCGGTGTTGTCAATGCGGCAGCCGTAATTGATGAAGGCATCTTGACCGATCTCCAGACGAGGGGTTCCGAGCCACAGGCCCGCGCAGACCGCCGACTTCTCGGCACGGACACCGACGAATCGAAGTAGGCGCCACCTAACGAACCGGGGAATGATCCCAGAAGCCAGCAGGCCGTTAACGAGGACATCGCGCACCCAGACAGCCGCCTGCTGCCGAATCCTGTTCACGATCGTGCCTCCGGCGTCGTGAGGCGTGGGCGCTCCAGTAGATCTCGCAGGCCTCCGGGCGACAGATCTTGCGAGGGAGCGGGAACGGCAAGGTAGCGACGCAGCGATACGGCCAGAGCTGACCGGCTCAGGAGAAACTGGGGCTGCCAAACCCTCGCCGACGCGCCCTCTTTCACTTCGCTGCCCTACGAGCACGTTTGATCAGAACGCCACCGCGCGCCGTCACGTCGAGTTCGCTGAGCGTCTCCATCACCTGCGCGAGGTCGCTCTTGAGCGTGCTCCCCCGTCTCGTCAAGAGAAGTGCAGCGTCGTGCCCCGCGGCGCCGAGCGCGGCACTCGTCGCATCCTGTGCGCGTGCGGCACCGTGGGCGGCCATCGCGGATGCGGAAATCGAGACGGGTGTTGCATCGGCGTCGCTCGCGCGTCCTTGTTCGACCGCGCGAAGGACGTCCGCTGTATCCACCGATCGGTCGACGCCGACGAGCGCCACAGACCTGACCCCCGCTGCGGCGAGGACGTTGATACGATCGACCAGTTTCTCAACGACCGCGGCTTCAGTGTCGATCCCGCGACGAGTAGCTGTCACGTCCATGACTGGCATCACGCCAGCAAGCTGGAGGTCGACGTCCCACAGCACGGCGCGACGGCGATACTCGATCACGACCGCGATGAGCGCGCCGAGGGCGAGCCCGGAAGCGGTCCCGATCGTCACGTAGGACTGCGTATCGGGGGAGCGTGGTTCGGACGGCCGGACGGCGCTTTGGGCCAGTTCGAGGTCTGTGTCGAGAGCAGGATTGTCCGCATCTTCAACGCGTCTCAGGACGGCATCGGCTACGGCATCCGCCGCACTTGCCGCGCTCTCGGCGGACTCCCCGGTCGCGCTCACGCGGACGAGGAATGTGCCATAGACGTTGAAGGCGGTGATCCGGTTCCTCAGATCTGCCTCTAGACCTTCTCCCGCAAGATGCGAAGATGCGGCGTCGAGCACCGGCGAAGAAGTGGCGATCTCCGCGACCGTGGGGATGCGGGTGGCGTCTCCTACGAGAATGTCTGCTGACGCCGCGTACACGCGAGGTGTCGACGCGGCTATCGCGAGACCGCATGCAGCACCGAGCAAGGCTGCGCCCAACAGCAGGCCCCACACGCGCCGTAGTGCGAGCAGATAGAGTCTGGCGTCCACATTCCCCCGTCTCGACGGCCGACGACGGCTCCGTCGGGGGAAAGATCGGCGCCGCCAGCATCCCTCGGCGTGCACCGCCGCATCGAGCTTACCGTCGGTCGGCTTCGGGAACGAGTTGCCCTTGATAGTCTCACAAGGTGACCGCGCTCGGATTCGTCTTCCTTGCGCTCTACGTCGTCTCGTTGCGCTGGGGGCGTGTCGGTATCGCGTCCATCATGGCGCTCAGCATCGGATTCGCGGATTCGGCGATGGTGAACGTAGGACCGGTGTCCTTCTCGCCGTACTACTTCGGTGCACTGCTGATCGTCCTCTTCACGGTGGTTCTGGCCGTCATGGGGCGAAGGCCCGTCGCTCAGTCGCGCACGGTCCTCTTCCTGTGGGTGTGGGCCGGGGTTGTAACGGCCTTGGGGCCGATCCTGTTCGCGGGTATCCCGGTCATCTCGTCGGCGATCGGCTTGGACCAGCAGGTCGACAACCCAAGCTCGCTGGGCTTCTCCATCTCGAATGTCGCTCAGTTGGGATATCTCACCATCAACCTTGTGGTGCTGCTCGCTGCAATGCAATCGCGCCTCGTACGGCCCGCGGCGGTCTCTGCGGGGCTCGGGTTGGGCGTCGCGGTAGCGCTCAGCGAGCCCGTCGCGAGAATCGTGCATCTTCCGTGGCCGGAAGGGTTCTTCCGTAACTCGAATCGCGGTTTCTACACGACCGAGATCGCCCGTACGAGCGCTCAGTTTTCTGAGCCGTCTCACCTCGGGGCTTTCGCTGCAGTGGCGTGCGTCTACTTCGCAGTCATGACTGTGACCACCGTCGCCAACGGACTCCGCGTGGCGGCGCTCCTCGCCACGGTCGCGAGCGGGGTGGTGCTAATCGCTTCCAGGGCGGCGACGGGTTATGCCGGTGTCGCGATCGTGCTCGGCTCCTTGGCCCTCTGGGGCGTATGGCGACTTCTTCGCAGGAGGTTCGCAGTCAGGATCGCGGTTCCGTGGCTTGTCGCCTTTTCCGCCCTCGCCCCGTTCGTCCTGCTGGTCGGTCCTTTGATGGCGGGGAAGGAGATTGGGGAACTGAACGCGGTGAAAGAGGCCACCGGGTCGAGCGACAACCGCGCCTACGCCGACCTGCATGGGTTGACGGTTCTTGTCGACACCTATGGGTTGGGCGCTGGACTCGGCGCCAATCGCACGTCGTCGCTGCTTCCCTTGCTCTTGAGCACGATAGGCATCGTCGGCGTGGCGCTTGTGCTGCTGGTCTTCGTTCGGATCCTGCGCAATGCCTGGAGGTTCCCTGAACGGAGAGCCGCGATCTTCGGCTTCGTGACATACCTCGCTGCGGCCGTGGTGTCCTTCGCGGATTTTACCAACCCACTGCTTTGGTTGCTACTTACTTTCCTCGCCGGAGAAATGGGGGCGCGCCGAGCCATCAGCGACGACGATATCGTTCTGACGGTATCAGCGCCCTCCAAGCGGTCCGGGTAGAGTCGCATTAATCGAGCTGACGTATGACTCGTGCGGGAGAGCCGACGGCCACGGCGTTGTCCGGGATGTCGCGAGTGACGACAGAGTTGGCTCCAATGATGGCATTCTCACCAATTGTCACATTTGGAAGCACAACCACGTTTGCGCCGAGGAATGCGCGCCGTTTAATCCGGATGAAAGATCGTTTGTCCGAAACATGCTCGACACGGCTCCCCGTTTCGGGAGTGCCGGCGGAGTGCGACGGCTCGATGATCGTGCAGCGTGGCCCGATGCACACTTGGTCCTCCAGAATCACTTCATCGCACGCGACGATGTGGGCATCCTGTTCGACAGTCACACCGTTGCCCAACGTCAGCTGCCCAGGGGGAAGCCCCGGTCGATTGATAACCTGGATGCGCGCGCCATCCCGGATGAAGCAGCCGCTTCCAAAGAACATTCGGTGTGCATTCACGATAACCATCGGGCGCCGGATCCAAGTCCGCTTTCCGAAGGCGCCGAAGTATCGTGCTGTGATCAGTTGCGATCGCACTTTCCAGTAGAAGTCACCCGCGCGGCTCATTCTCTGCCCTTCTAGATCGTGTTACTCTGCGGCTTCTGATCCGGCTCATGACCAGATCACGTTCGCGCCGCGGAGTAACGACGGCGACTGACCAGACCACTGTAATCAGAATGCCAGCGGCCGAGGGGAGGATCCCCAGACCTAACGGCGGAAGTCCCGCGACCAGCGTGACGGCAACGCAGGCGGCGGAAGCGGTCAGCCCTGCAAGCGGGATGAAGAGCGCCCAATTGGCAGCATCGACCGCGCGCAGCCCGCCGATTCGGGTCCGGGGAACGGCTTGAAAGCATGTAATGACCACGCCCGCTACGGACCCGATGACCATGCCGAGTGCCACCCCGAAGCCGCCGAGTGGTCCAACCAGCGCAATAGCACTCGCAACCGTAAACGTAGCTTGTAAGACAGGGGAAAGGATAAGCCGTCCGTGCGTGGATGTCGCGATGAATCCCATGCTCAACGGCGACGCAGTGAGGTGCAAAGTGGCTGCAAAGACCAGCGCGACTGAGATTGCGCCGGCGCCCTCGACTCCGCCGCCCAGATACATCAAGTAGACCGGTATTGCTGACATCACAATTCCCGAAACAGCGAACAAAAGAGCAGAGTGTACGCGTGTCGCCGCAATGATCTTCTCGCCCATGCTTTCCGGGTGGGCGACAGCAGACCGGGTCAGCTCCGGCAGAAGTGGGGAGCCGATAGCGGCTATTAGCCCGTACATCGCCGAATAGATCACCTGTCCAAGGGAGTACGCGACAAGATCTTCATACGCAAAACGTCCGACGATAAGGGTCCCCAGCCCTGTTGACGCCAACATTGTCGCGCTCCAGAGCACCATGGGCCCGGAGAATTTCAGGAGTCCACGTATGGTGTATCGCGGTTCCCGGGTCGACTCGGATTCGCGGGCGGATCGTGTCTCCCACAGCAACTTCGACACGAGTGCGGCAAGCGCCACGAGGCACGGGAGAGTGTAAGCGGTCGCAATGACAGGTAAGGGTGCGGCAAGTGCTGCTGCCGCCGCCGCAGCCGCCAGCGAAGCGACGCGCGCTGGCGCAACGACTGCTGCGGGGACGCTGCTTCGCTGAAGCCCTGCGAAGTGTGCTGCCACCGTGTTGCTGACAAGGTTCGCGGCCTGGCCCACCGACAGAATGATCAACGCGGCGCTCGCCGGCGCGCGCACCGCCGGCGACATGTCAGGGCTGATCGAAGGCAGCGCCCATGAGATGCACACGGTGGCAACGATGAACAGAGCACCGACGAATGCCGACACCCACGCTCCCGATGATGAGGCCCGGCGGACAAGCTCTGGTTTGTTGCGCTCGTTCGCCTGAGCGACCAGGGCCTGGACCGTCGCTGGCATGCCGATATCGAAGAACATCACGTAGCTGGCGATGCTGAATATCAGAGCCCACGCCGCGTAGGAAGCGTTAGTGAGCAGCGACAGCAGAACGAGCGGAAGAAAGACCCCGACTGCGCTTGACGCGCCGGCACGCACCACGTTTGCAATTCCATTGTGAGCGAGTAGCGCCCGCCTCGTTGCCACTAGCCGACGCTCCGCGTTGAAGAGCCAGGTACGGCTCGGTCTTGAGGTACCGACAGATCGCCTGTATCAAGGCGGAACGCCGCCCGCATTGCGGCCAATCGAAGCCGCGTGTGTCTCCACGGGTCGCGGCGGAGGATGAATCTTCCGCCCACCCACACGAGCATGTAGAGCAGGGCCAACGGTACCCTCGGGCGCGGAAGATGCTTGCGCGCCACGAGCACCCAGTTCCGGGTGAGCCACCACACCGAGAAATCTGAGCTCACCCCACCCGTCGACCCCCCGTCCTTGTGGACCATCCGCGCGCGCGAGGTGACCGATGTCATGAAGCCGGCACTCGTGCAGCGTATGGAGAAGTCAACATCGTCCGAGTACACGAAGAATGATTCGTCCATCAGGCCGACGGTCTCGAACACGTCGCGGCGTACGAGCAGAGCGCATGTCGGGGCATAGGCGGTGCGCTCGCTCGCCGTGGCGATCACTCGTTCGATTGCCGGGCGCCGGTACATGCCGTCGTGGACGACTCGGAAGCCCTGCCATGGATGGATGCTGCCTCCGCCGTACCAGAGAGAGTTCGCATCGTCGTCGGTCGAGATGACGGGGGAGAGCAGCGGCAGCTGTTCATTCTCCGCGACATCCAGGAGATCACGCAGGAAGCTTGCGTCGAACTCGGTGTCGTTGTTGAGCAGCAGGATCCAGTCGTGCCTGTCTGCGAGGGCCGCCCGGATCCCGGCGTTGTTGCCGGCCGCCACGCCGACGTTGTCACTGTTGCGGACCATGGTGACAGGACCACTCGCAAGACCGGTTGCTTCCACGATCAGGGCTCCGTCGTCGGGCGAGGCGTTGTCGACGAAGTACAGGTGCGGTTCGACCCCGTACTGGGCACCGAGACTGTGCATGAAGTCAGGAAGATGACGAGCGCTGTTGTAGCCCACGGTCACGACACCGACACGGTGGACAGGCGACATAGAGATCCGACTTTCTTCCTCACCGCACAAGATCGCAGGTGACCCCCGTCATTCCTACCATTCGGCGGCTGAGGGCGAGCGCCGAGCGCTCCGGAGGGCGGCTACCGTTGGAACCTGGGAGGCGATGCGGTGAGGATTCTGCACGTTGTGGAGTGTTGGGGCGCAGGCGTGAGGCGCGCGGTCGATGCCCTTGTCGTCGCAGCCGACGGCGATGAGCACCACCTGCTCTGGGAGGGCGAGGAGACTCCGGACGAGTCGATGTTCGCGTCGGTGAAGCGACTGCCGAGGGGAACGGTCGCGCGGATATCCGCGGTGGGTGAGCGGACGGTGGCCTTGCGTGCGGACGTCATCCACGCGCACTCCAGCTGGGCCGGACTGTACGCCCGGGCTCGGAAGCTCCCGGCGCCGGTGGTTTACGAACCGCACTGCTACAAGTTCGATGACCCGCAACTGGCGCTGCCGGTGAGGTCGGTGCTGCGCGGCGCCGAGCGGATTCTGGCCGCGAGGACGTCGGCCGTCTTCGTGCTCTCGGATCACGAAGAGCAGTTGGCTGAGGGCTTGTCGCCGCGGGTCCCCCGTTATCGAGTGTCGAACAGCCCGACGGTGCCGATCACGGCGCCGCAGACTTCGGCGCCCACCCGGGTCGTGATGATCGGGCGAGTCTCGGGGCAAAAGGATCCCGGCTTCTTCGGTCGGGTCGCCCGGAAGGTCTCGGCTGTCCACCCGGGGCTGCCATTCGTCTGGGTCGGTGACGGAGACACGGAAGGCGTCGACGCGCTTCGGGCGGCGGGTGTGACAGTGACCGGATGGCTCGATGCCGAGAAGATTCGCGCGCTGCTAGAGGGAGCGCTCTACCTGCACACGGCCCGGTACGAGGGTTTCCCGATCTCCCTTCTGGACGCCGCAGCCTCGGGGTGTGCCATCCTGGCGCGCGACATCGCAGCCTTCCGCGGCTCGTCCGTCGAGACCGTAACGGATGAGAGCGATGCCGCAGCCCGCATCATGACATTGCTTGCGGATGCGAGCGCCTTCAGCGCCAATGTTGCGCGCGCGCGGACGGTGCTCTCGGGCACCTCGCCCGCGGAGCGGAAGGCAGAACTGGCCGCCGCGTACACGGCAATCGTGCGGCGCGGAGCTGGTGAGCGTCAGCGCTCAAGTGCGGAGTAGATCTCGAGGTGGCGTTCCACCACGGCATCCCAGCCGTATCTTGCGGCACGGCGGGCGACCGGCTCTCCACGCAGCTGCTTCCTGAGCCCCTCATCGCTCAGAAGCTGGTGTAGACCGTCTGCGAGTGAGGCGACGTCCGCGCCGCGGGTGACGAGCTCCGGGGAGAGTCCCGAGACGACCTCCGGGTTGGCTCCCACCGGCGTCACCAACGGCACGGCGCCGCAGAGCATCGCTTCGGCGGTCGACAGTCCGAATCCTTCGAGCTCCTGTGTGGGCGTGACGGCGATATCCGCTGCCTGGTACCACGAGACGAGCTCCTGCTCCTCGACGTAGCCGAGAAGCAGAACCCGGTCACCCAGGCCGCTGCGAGTGACGAGGTCTTCGACCTGAGCGCGTCGGGAACCGGTTCCCGCCAGGACGAGGGAGGCCGTGGGGTGCTGCGCGGCAATTCGGGCGAATGCTTCGACGAGTTGCTCGACGCCGGTGCGTGGGACGAATCTCCTCGCGGCGAACACGATCGGACCATCGTGAACGAGAGCCCGGGGCGCCGCTGCGCCGGGTTTGAGGTGGAAGCGGCGCTGGTCGACGCCCCCGGGGATGAGCGTGGAACGTGCGGCGGCGGCCGCATCGAGTTGTGCGACCTCGTCCCGGATGAACTCGCTCAGAGTTACGAGACGTTCGGCGCGGCGGGCGATCGCTCGTTCGAGACGACGTAGTCCGCCCTCGGCCAATTTGACGGCAGGTCCTGGCAGTGCGTAGGTGCCTTGCCTCTCGGCCGCGATCTCTTTGTAGACAGGGGCATGAAAGGTGTAGACGAAGTCTTTCCGTCGCAGCAGCGGGAGCATCGGGACGGCGAAGTGGCCGTGGACGATGGCTCGCGAGCCGGAGGGCATGCCCTGGAGAGCGCGTCTCACGCCCGATGAGATCGCTCTTGGGTACTTCACTGCGAACAACGGGTCGGACTTACGCGGGGGTTGATAACGGAGCACACGGACTCCGTCGGTCCCCAACTCATCGGAGCGTGCGTCGTCATCGACGGTCTTGGAGACGACTGTCACCGGGACGTCACGTTCCACCAGCTGCGCGGAAAGCTCTCTGACGTATCGTTCGAGCCCTCCGAGCTTGTCCGGCGCTATCACGTTGGTCAGCATGACGACGCTCATTGGCACTCCCCGATTCCTGCCCCAGCAACCCACCTACTCTACGTAACTTGCCGCGATTCCCGCGCCGATCGATCCCGTCGCGCTGTGGGCGTCGAGCGCGCGTGCAGGATGGGGAGAGAGTGCCCGGATATCATCATGCGATGGGGAACTCCGAAGGAACTCGCCCTGCCATGAGCAGGCGCGAGGCGCGTCAGCTGCGTGCCGAGCAGGCGTCGCCGCCTCGACGCAGGCGTAGGTGGCCGTGGGCTGTCGGCGTGCCCCTCGCCCTCGCGGCGGTGGTGCTCGCCGTCGCCGGGGTTCTCGCTGTGCAGGCGATGGCGGTCAAGAACGACCTTGAAGCCGCTCGAGCGGCGATTGGTTCACTCCCAGATGCCGTGCGCGCCGGAGACTCGCAGGCGATCGACGCGGCGGCCGATGCGGCGACGCGATACGCGGGCCGCGCAGCCGGGACCGTGACAGGTCCATTGTGGGATGCGGCTGCGACGGTCCCCGGGATCGGAGCGAACGTAGCTGCTGTCCAGGCTGCCACCGAGGCGACGAACATCTTGGTGCGCGACGCGCTTCCGCCGGCGACGAGTCTCCTGGCCGCAGTCGACCTCAACAATCTGACGTTGGAGGGCGGCGGGATAGACCTCGCACCCTTCCGCGACGCGCAGTCGACGTTGCCCACCGTGAATGATGCCTTTGCGCAAGCCAAGAGCAAGGTGGATCTCATCGACCGAGACGCCCTCCTCCCTCCCGTGGATGCAGCGCTGGGCCAGTTGATCGACGTGGTGAATCAGGCGGCGCCCGCTGTCGATCAGCTCGAGAAGTATCTGCCGACCCTTCTGAAGGTCGCGGGTGACGGACAGCGTCGCAGTTACATGATCATCTTCCAGAACACCGCCGAGGCGCGCGCCAGTGGCGGGAGTCCGTCCGCGAGCATCCGCCTCGTGGTCGACAACGGAAAGTTCGAGTTCCAGGAGCAGGAGAGCTCCGACACCTACTACCAGACGGGCCTCGCTGGGGAGTCCTTCCTGAAGTTGCCCGGCGAAACCACAGAGATCTACGAGTCCGACTTCACGCGGTTCTCACAGAACTACACGCGCACTCCCGATTTCCCGACTACTGCTGCCCTCTTCGGCGCCCTGCAGGACGCATCCGGGGCGGAGCCGCTGGACGGAGTGATCTCGATCGATCCGACGGTGTTGTCCTACATGCTCGCCGCGACCGGTCCCGTTCAGGTGCAGGACGGTGGGTGGATTGATTCGGAGAACGTCGTTCGCGTGTTGCTGAGCGAGACTTACGAGAAGTTTGGCGACAACGGAATAGCGGCCGACCAGTACTTCTCAGGAGTGACGGACGCGGTCTTTTCGACGTTGATCGGTGGGCGCTGGGACCCTGTCGTGATGCTGCAGCAGCTTCAGCGGGGGATCGAGGAAGGGCGCATCAAGCTCTGGTTCGCCGACCCTGATGCTGAGCAGATGTCCGCGGAACTGGGCGCCGACGGGCAGTTGACCACCGACAACTCGACGAAGACCCAGGTCGGGCTCTACGTCAATGACGCGGCGTACTCGAAACTCGAGTACTACCTCACGACATCGGTGGCGATGACATGCGACGCGCAGGCGCGGACGGCCACCGTGAGCCTGACGATCAACAATGGCGTACCGCGCTCGGATCTCAGCGGTTGGACACTCGGCTGGCGCAACGAGGGCCTCGGCCTCCCGCGCACCAGCATGATCCTTGACGTCGTGGCCTTCGCCCCGCCGGGTGGATCAGTGAGCTGGGTCGATCCGACGACCAGTGATATCCGGGGATGGAACAGAGAAGGCATCGAGAAGGGGCACCCGGCTTCGAGCCGCACGGTCGTCATACCGATGGGCGAGTCGCGAGAAGTCACGACCACGTTCGACATACCTGCTGATGCGTCGTCACCGCTTGAATTGGGCTACACGCGTACCGCTTCCAATCCCGAAGTGACGGTAGACGGATCTTGTGCGGCTCTGTTCCCGCAACGGTGACTCCGGCGCCCCGTTACAGCATCGACCGTCATGTGAATAGACTGTTGACAAAGCGTGCGCGGGGGTGCGTACGCCGAGTTGAGGGGGCCATGTGACGGTGGAAGCTCATTCCGCGCAGAGCGGAAGCGCGGCGATGTCGTTTCCGGTCGAGCGAACCGGCTCCGTCCGATCGCTGAAGTGGCCGCGCCGCTACGCAGGGCGGCTGCTGTTCAGCGACTTCGCCGTCGTGGTGGCGACCCTGACCGCCTACACGCTGTGGCTGCCCGAGGCGGCCGACAGCCTCGACTGGCCGGGAGGCCCGACCGTCCCCTACTGGGTGGTCGTCATCGTCGTCGGCGTCATCTGGCTCGTCACGCTCGATGCAGTCGACTCCCGTGATCGGCATATCGTCGGGCACGGCTTCACCGAGTATCAGCGCATCATCCGGGCCTCTGTCTTCGCGTTCGGCCTCATCCTCGCGGCCTGCTTCTTCCTCCGTATCGATCTGGCGCGTTCGCTCTTCCTGTTCGCGCTGCCCGTGGGAGCTGCGCTGCTGATTCTTTCGCGCTGGGTCTGGCGCCAATGGCTGCGTCGGCAGCAGCGCCACACCCGCTACGTCCACCGCGCAGTGGTCATCGGGTCCCCGGCCAAGGTCGCGCACGTCGTTCGCATGATCCACACGACCGAAGGCACCGGCATCGCCATCGTCGGTGCTGTCACGGATGCGGGTCTCGGTCCGCGCATCGGACCGGTCCCCGTGTTGGGGACCTTCGACGACACCGAGGCGGTGGTGGACTCGGTCCGCGCCGACACCGTCATCGCTGCGGGATCGGATGACCTGGACCCCAAAACGATGCGGCGGCTGGGCTGGGCCATGGCGGAGCGCGACGTCGACTGGGTGGTCGCTCCCGCCCTCACCGATGTCGCAGGCCCTCGCATCCATGCGCGTCCCGTCGCGGGACTTCCCCTCGTGCACGTCTCGTTCCCGAAGCTGGACGGCGCCAAGCGCTTCCTCAAGCGCGCATTCGACATCGTCGGTTCGGGCCTGCTCATCGTCGCCGCCTCCCCGCTGATGCTCATCGTCGCGATCGCCGTGAAGGCGGAGAGCCGCGGCCCGCTCATCTACCGGCAGGAGCGCATCGGCAGGCTGGGTCAGCCCTTCGGCATGATCAAGTTCCGCTCCATGGTCGCGAACGCCGACGACCAGCTCGCCTCGCTGCTCGATCTGCAGGGAACGACGGACGAGCCGCTGTTCAAGGTGGTCAACGATCCGCGGATCACGCGCGTGGGGCGCTTCATTCGCAAGCACTCCATCGACGAACTGCCCCAGCTCTTCAACGTCTTCTCTGGCGACATGAGCCTCGTGGGCCCGCGACCCCAGCGCCACGCCGAGGTGGCGCTCTACGATGAGGCGGCCCATCGCCGACTCCTGGTCAAGCCCGGCATGAGCGGCCTCTGGCAAGTCAGCGGCCGCTCGTCGCTGTCGTGGGAGGACGCGATCCGCCTCGACCTCTACTACGTGGAGAACTGGTCGTTCACCCAGGACGTCATCATCCTGTTCCGCACCGTGCGTGCGGTGCTCGCCCCGGGGAAGACCGCCCACTGATCGAGTGGTTCGGCGAGGTTACGGAGACGTAAAGAAAAGACGTTTACCATGCCCTCGACTTGTGAGTGCGCTGGGAGAAGGGCTAGCGTGGCCTGCGGGGGTAGGCTGGGCGATTCGTCCCTCAGTCCAACTCCCGGACCATCCTGGTACCCATTGAGGCTGCGCCTCACACCCCCACGGAGTTGAAAATGAAGAGCCTTCGCACCAAGATCGCAGCGGTCATCCTGACCGCTGCCGCCCTCGTTGCCGCTCCCGCGGCAGCGCAGGCCTACGTCCCCACGCCCGGATCGCCCGACGCGGCAGTCTCCGGCGCACCGACCCCCGGCGGCACGGTGACGCTCGTCGCCACCGCCTTCGACGGCAACACGCCGATCAGCTTCGTCGTCACCGGCGAGAACGGCGCCGGCATCACCCAGGCCTCGGTCAAGCTGGCCATCAGCTCGTCGCCGACCTTCACCACCTCGACGAACGCGGCGGGCAACGCCTCGTTCAACGTCAAGCTGCCGTCGAACGCGACCGGCTCCTACGACGTCGCGGTCACCGGCCAGAAGAACGGCGTCTCGGTCACCGAGACCACGAGCTTCGCCGTGGGCACCGGAAGCGGCGGCACCGGCACCGGCTCCGGCACGGGACTTCCCGCGACCGGTGTCGACAGCGGTTCGCTGATGGGCGTCTGGATCGGCGGCGGCGTGCTGCTGCTGGGCGGCCTCGCGGTCACCGTGTTCGCCGTCCGTCGTCAGCGCCAGGGCGCCTGACGCACCACGCTCAACGACAGAACCCCCGGGCTACGGCTCGGGGGTTCTGTCGTCGTTCTCGACACGCCGCCCCGACACGCCCGAGTTTGCGACACGCCCGGGCGACACGTAGACTAGTCAGGTTCCACATTCCGGGTGCTTTGCTGCCCGGATCACTGCCAGGGCAGTGCATAGATCAGCGCCTCGAGCGCGGGGTCTAGGCCGCGGGCAGCAGAACGACATCTCCCACACTTCTTCCCGGAAACGGGCGTGCACTGCGCGTGGAGTGAGGGGCCGGCGTCCGCAGGATGCCGGTTTGACACGAGAACAGTGGTGCAGCATCACCGCGAAAGCGGGAGAAGTGCCCGGCGCGCAAGCGTCACCGTGCGTCCGATGCCCTCAGAGGTATGACGCGAGAAAGAGAGTGAGCAGACTATGGCGGGACAGAAGATCCGCATTCGCCTGAAGTCGTACGATCACGCGGGGCTCGACAGCTCGGCGCGCAAGATCGTCGACACCGTGACCCGAGCCGGCGCCACCGTCGTCGGCCCCGTGCCGCTGCCGACCGAGAAGAACGTCGTGGTCGTCATCCGGTCGCCCCACAAGTACAAGGACAGCCGCGAGCACTTCGAGATGCGCACCCACAAGCGCCTCATCGACATCATCGACCCGACGCCCAAGGCCGTCGACTCGCTGATGCGTCTCGACCTTCCGGCCGACGTCAACATCGAGATCAAGCTCTGAGGTTCGACATGGCTGACATCAACTCCAAGATCTCCCAGGGCCTCCTGGGCACCAAGCTCGGCATGACCCAGGTCTGGAACGAGCAGGGCAAGCTCGTCCCCGTGACGGTCATCCAGATCACCCCGAACGTGGTCACGCAGATCCGTACCCCCGAGAAGGACGGCTACAACGCCGTTCAGATCGCCGCGGGTCAGATCGACCCCCGTAAGGTCACCAAGCCCCTCGAGGGTCACTTCGAGGCTGCCGGCGTCACGCCGCGCCGCCACGTCACCGAGATCCGCACCGCGAACGCCGCTGACTACTCACTCGGTCAGGAGCTCACGGTCGACGGTGTCTTCGAAGCGGGCAAGCTGGTCGACGTCGTCGGCACCAGCAAGGGCAAGGGCACCGCGGGTGTCATGAAGCGCCACAACTTCAAGGGCGTCTCCGCTTCGCACGGTGCGCACCGCAACCACCGCAAGCCCGGTTCCATCGGTGCCTCGTCGACGCCCAGCCGCGTCTTCAAGGGCATGCGCATGGCCGGCCGCATGGGTGGCGAGCGCGTGACCGTCCTCAACCTCACGGTGCACGCCGTCGACGCCGAGAAGGGTCTGCTGCTCGTCAAGGGCGCTGTGCCCGGTGCTCGTGGCCGCATCGTCTACGTCCGCAACGCAGTGAAGGGTGCCTGAGAACATGGCTGACTCGACTCTCGCGCTCGACGTCGTGAAGGCAGACGGCAAGAAGGCCGGCTCCGTGGAGCTGCCCGCCGCCCTGTTCGACGTCAAGACGAACATCCCCCTCATCCACCAGGTCGTCGTCGCGCAGCTCGCGGCGGCTCGCCAGGGAACGCACTCGACCAAGCGTCGTGGCGAGGTCTCCGGTGCCGGCCGCAAGCCCTTCAAGCAGAAGGGCACGGGTAACGCCCGTCAGGGCTCGATCCGCGCGCCGCACATGACCGGCGGTGGCATCGTCCACGGTCCGAAGCCGCGCAACTACTCGCAGCGCACGCCCAAGAAGATGATCGCGGCCGCCCTCCTGGGCGCGCTGAGCGATCGTGCTCGCGGCGAGCGTCTGCACATCGTCGACTCGTTCGGCGTCGAGGGTGCTCCCTCGACCAAGGCCGCTGCTGCGGTGCTGAACACGCTGACCCCCGCGAAGAACGTCCTCGTCGTCATCGAGCGTGACGACGAGCTGAGCCTGCTGAGCGTGCGCAACCTCGCGTACGTCCACGTGCTCGCCTTCGACCAGCTGAACGCCTACGACGTGCTCGTCTCCGACGACATCGTCTTCACCAAGGCCGCCTACGACGCGTTCGTCGCGTCGCGGACCGCCACCGAGGAGGTCTCGGCATGACCGCCGTCAACAAGGACCCGCGCGACATCATCCTGAAGCCGGTCGTCTCCGAGAAGAGCTACGGGCTGATCGACGAGGGCAAGTACACGTTCTACGTGGACACCCGCGCCAACAAGACCGAGATCAAGCTCGCCATCGAGAAGATCTTCGGCGTCAAGGTCGCTTCGGTCAACACGATCAACCGCGTCGGCAAGGCCCGTCGCACCCGCTTCGGGATCGGCAAGCGCAAGGACACCAAGCGCGCCATCGTCACCCTGAAGTCGGGCACCATCGACATCTTCACGGCAGTCGGCTGACGGTCGGGATAGAGGACACAGATTATGGCTATTCGCAAGTACAAGCCGACGACCCCCGGTCGTCGCGGCTCGTCGGTGGCGGACTTCGCCGAGATCACGCGATCGACGCCCGAGAAGTCCCTGCTGCGCCCGCTGAGCAAGACCGGTGGACGTAACAACCAGGGCCGCATCACGACGCGTCACATCGGTGGTGGCCACAAGCGCCAGTACCGCGTGATCGACTTCCGTCGCAACGACAAGGACGGAATCAACGCGAAGGTCGCTCACATCGAGTACGACCCCAACCGCACCGCGCGCATCGCGCTGCTGCACTACGTGGACGGCGAGAAGCGTTACATCCTCGCGCCGAACAAGCTGCAGCAGGGTGACATCGTGGAGTCGGGCGCTGGCGCTGACATCAAGCCCGGCAACAACCTGCCGCTGCGCAACATCCCCACCGGTACCGTCATCCACGCCATCGAGCTCCGCCCCGGCGGCGGCGCGAAGATGGCCCGCTCCGCCGGCGCCAGCGTGCGTCTGGTCGCGAAGGACGGTCCCTACGCGCAGCTCCGTCTGCCCTCGGGCGAGATCCGCAACGTCGACGCGCGCTGCCGCGCGACGATCGGCGAGGTCGGCAACGCCGAGCAGTCGAACATCAACTGGGGTAAGGCCGGCCGCAAGCGCTGGAAGGGCGTCCGCCCGACCGTCCGCGGTGTCGCGATGAACCCGGTCGACCACCCGCACGGTGGTGGCGAGGGCAAGACCAGCGGTGGACGCCACCCGGTCACGCCGTGGGGTAAGGCCGAGGGCCGCACCCGCCACGCCAACAAGGAAAGCGACAAGTACATCGTCCGCCGTCGCACCGCCGGCAAGAAGCGCAAGTAGGAGTCAAGAAGATGCCACGCAGTCTGAAGAAGGGCCCCTTCGTCGACGAGCACCTGCTTCGCAAGGTTGTCTCGCAGAACGAGGCGGGTTCCAAGAACGTCATCAAGACCTGGTCGCGCCGATCGATGATCGTGCCCGCGATGCTCGGTCACACGATCGCGGTCCACGACGGTCGCAAGCACATCCCCGTGTTCGTGAGCGAGACCATGGTCGGCCACAAGCTGGGCGAGTTCGCGCCCACCCGCACCTTCCGCGGCCACGTGAAGGACGACAAGAAGGGCCGTCGCCGCTGACGCGGTGACGCAGAGGAGAAGAAATGGTGGAGTCCATCGCACGCGTGCGACACATCCGCGTGACCCCTCAGAAGGCTCGTCGTGTCGTCGCTCTCATCAAGGGCAAGCAGGCTGAAGAAGCTCTCGCGATCTTGAAGTTCGCGCAGCAGAGCGCCAGCGAGCCCATCTACAAGCTGGTCGCCTCGGCGATCGCGAACGCCCGTGTGAAGGCGGATGCGGCAGGCGAGTTCTTCGACGAGCAGGATCTGTTCGTCAAGAACGCGTTCGTCGACGAGGGCACGACGCTCAAGCGTTTCCAGCCCCGCGCCCAGGGCCGCGCGTTCCAGATCAAGAAGCGCACCAGCCACATCACCGTCGTCCTGGCGACGCCCGAGGTGGCAGAGACCGCCCCGGCCCAGAGCAAGAAGGCGAGCAAGTAATGGGACAGAAAGTCAACCCGTACGGCTTCCGCCTCGGCATCACCACCGACCACGTGTCGCGGTGGTTCTCGGACTCGACGAAGCCCGGACAGCGCTACGCCGACTACGTGGCCGAGGACATCAAGATCCGTAAGCTCCTGCTGTCGAGCCTCGACCGCGCAGGCGTGAGCAACATCGAGATCGAGCGCACCCGCGACCGCGTGCGCGTCGACATCCACACCGCGCGTCCCGGCATCGTGATCGGCCGTCGTGGTGCGGAGGCCGAGCGCATCCGCGGCGACCTCGAGAAGCTCACCGGCAAGCAGATCCAGCTGAACATCCTCGAGGTGAAGAACCCCGAGGCCGACGCTCAGCTCGTCGCACAGGGCATCGCCGAGCAGCTCTCCGCTCGTGTGGCATTCCGCCGCGCGATGCGCAAGGGCCTGCAGGGTGCTCAGCGCGCCGGTGCCAAGGGCATCCGCATCCAGGTCTCCGGCCGCCTCGGCGGCGCCGAGATGAGCCGTTCGGAGTTCTACCGCGAAGGCCGTGTGCCGCTGCACACCCTGCGCGCGAACATCGACTACGGCTTCTACGAGGCCAAGACCACCTTCGGCCGCATCGGCGTGAAGGTCTGGATCTACAAGGGCGACCTCACCAACAAGGAACTCGCTCGTGAGCAGGCCAACGCGCCGAAGTCCCGCGGTCGTGACGACCGTGGTGGCGACCGCCGTCGTGGCCCCCGCAACGAGGCCCCCGTCGCAGAAGGAGCGTCTGCCTGATGCTTATTCCCCGCAAGGTCAAGTACCGCAAGCAGCACCACCCGAAGCGTGACGGCCAGGCCACCGGCGGCACCCAGGTGTCGTTCGGCGAGTTCGGCATCCAGGCGCTGACCCCCGCTTACGTGACCAACCGTCAGATCGAGTCCGCTCGTATCGCCATGACGCGTCACATCAAGCGTGGTGGAAAGGTGTGGATCAACATCTACCCCGACCGTCCGCTGACCAAGAAGCCCGCCGAAACCCGCATGGGTTCGGGTAAGGGCTCGCCCGAGTGGTGGGTCGCGAACGTCAAGCCGGGCCGCGTCCTGTTCGAGGTCGCGGGCGTCAACGAGCAGCTCGCTCGCGAGGCGCTGACCCGTGCCATCCACAAGCTGCCGCTGAAGGCACGCATCATCAAGCGCGAGGAGGGCGACGCGTAATGGCGATCGGCACCAAGCAGCTCGCCCCGAGCGAGCTCGACACGTTCGAAGACCAGCGCCTCGTCGAGGAGCTGCGCAAGGCCAAGGAAGAGCTGTTCAACCTGCGCTTCCAGTCGGCCACCGGCCAGCTCGAGAGCCACGGCCGCATCCGTGCGGTCAAGCGCGACATCGCGCGGCTCTACACCGTGATCCGCGAGCGCGAGCTGGGCATCCGTGCCACGCCCGTCGCCGCTGAGCCGGCGAAGGCGAAGAAGACGAAGGCGAAGAAGACCGAGGAAACCTCGGCCGCCGCCGAAGGAGAGGCTGAGTGATGGCCACCACGAAGAAGGCTGCAGAGGTCGAGCAGACCGCTGGGCACGAGAGCTCGGAGCACGACGTCCGTGACGCCGCCGCCCGTGGCTACCGCAAGGCGCGCCGCGGCTACGTCGTCAGCGACAAGATGGACAAGACCATCGTCGTCGAGGTCGAGGACCGCGTGAAGCACCCGCTCTACGGCAAGGTCATCCGCCGCACCTCCAAGGTCAAGGCGCACGACGAGGGCAACACCGCCGGCATCGGCGACCTGGTGCTCATCAACGAGACCCGTCCGCTGAGCGCCACCAAGCGCTGGCGCCTGGTCGAGATCCTCGAGAAGGCCAAGTAAGCCTCGGGCTTACTTGGAATCCAAGGAGTAACAAGTGATTCAGAACGAATCCCGCCTCAAGGTCGCCGACAACACCGGCGCCAAGGAGCTGCTCACGATCCGTGTGCTCGGCGGCTCCAACCGGCGCTACGCCGGCCTGGGCGACGTCATCGTCGCCACGGTCAAGGACGCGATCCCCGGCGGCAACGTCAAGAAGGGCGATGTGGTCAAGGCCGTCGTCGTCCGCACCGTCAAGCAGACCCGTCGTCCCGACGGTTCCTACATCAAGTTCGACGAGAACGCCGCCGTCATCCTGAAGAACGACGGGGAGCCCCGCGGCACCCGAATCTTCGGGCCGGTCGGTCGTGAGCTTCGTGACAAGAAGTTCATGAAGATCGTCTCGCTCGCTCCGGAGGTGATCTGACCCTCATGGCCAAGATCAAGGCAGGTGACCTGGTTCAGGTCATCACTGGTAAGAAGCAGGACAAGGGCGGCGACCGCGGCAAGCAGGGCAAGGTCCGCAAGGTCCTGACCGAGCAGAACCGCGTCATCGTCGAGGGCGTCAACTACGTCACCAAGCACACGCGGGTCGGCCAGACCCAGCGCGGCACCAAGACCGGTGGCATCGAGACGACCGAAGCCCCCATCCACATCTCCAACGTCGCCCTCGTCGACCCCTCGACCAAGAAGCCGACCCGTGTCGGTCGTCGTGTCGAGGAGCAGGTCAAGGACGGCGTCAAGCGCACCGTCCGCGTGCGCTACGCGAAGAAGTCAGGTAAGGACCTCTGATGAGCACCGCCACTGCCGCGGAGGCTGGCAAGACCCAGCCCCGCCTGAAGCAGAAGTACAACGCCGAGATCAAGAAGGCGATGCAGGACGAGTTCGGCTACGCGAACGTCATGCAGATCCCCGGCCTGGTCAAGGTCGTCGTGAACACCGGTGTCGGCGAGGCAGCTCGCGACAGCAAGGTGATCGATGGTGCGGTCGACGACCTCACCAAGATCACCGGCCAGAAGCCGGTCGTCACGAAGGCCCGCAAGTCCATCGCGCAGTTCAAGCTGCGTGAGGGCCAGGCGATCGGTGCGCACGTCACCCTGCGTGGCGACCGCGCCTGGGAGTTCATCGACCGTCTCGTGAACCTCGCGCTGCCCCGCATCCGCGACTTCCGCGGTCTGAACGAGCGCCAGTTCGACGGCCACGGCAACTACACGTTCGGTCTGCAGGAGCAGTCGGTCTTCCACGAGATCGACCAGGACAAGATCGATCGCGTCCGCGGTTTCGACATCACGATCGTCACCACGGCGAACACGGACGACGAGGGTCGCGCTCTGCTGCGTCACCTCGGCTTCCCGTTCCGCCAGGCGGACGCTCAGGCGTAACACCCCCGTGCCGGCATCCGTCGGCATCCACCACAGGTCGGCCGTCGTGTAACGGCGGTCGAAACCTGGTGAACGAAGGAAAACCATCATGACGATGACAGACCCGGTCGCAGATCTGCTGACCCGTCTGCGCAACGCGAACTCGGCGCACCACGACTCCGTGTCGCTGCCGAGCTCCAAGCTCAAGACCCACATCGCCGAGATCCTCCAGCAGGAGGGCTACATCTCCGGCTGGGAGGTCACCGACGCGCGTGTCGGCCAGACGCTGACGCTCACGCTGAAGTACGGCCCGAACCGCGAGCGGTCGATCGCCGGCATCAAGCGCGTGTCGAAGCCCGGCCTCCGCGTGTACGCGAAGTCGACCGAGATCCCCAAGGTCCTCGGCGGCCTCGGCGTCGCGATCCTGTCCACCTCCTCTGGCCTCCTCACGGACCGTCAGGCCGAGTCGAAGGGCGTGGGTGGGGAAGTCCTCGCCTACGTGTGGTGACCTGATATGTCGCGTATCGGACGTCTTCCCATCGACATCCCCGCCGGCGTCACCGTCTCGGTGTCCGGTCAGGATGTCTCCGTCAAGGGCCCCAAGGGCGAGCTCACGCTCACCGCTGCCCACCCGATCGAGGTCAAGGTGGAGGAGAACCAGGTTCTCGTCACCCGCCCCGACGACGAGCGCGAGTCGCGGTCGCTCCACGGCCTGACCCGCACGCTCATCAACAACAACATCATCGGCGTCACCCAGGGCTACACCAAGGGCCTCGAGGTCGTCGGCACGGGTTACCGCGTCGCGCAGAAGGGCTCGTCCGTCGAGTTCGCGCTGGGCTTCTCGCACCCCGTCCTGGTCGACCCGCCTGCCGGCATCACGTTCACGGTGGAGGGCAACAACAAGCTCACCGTGAGCGGCATCGACAAGCAGGCCGTCGGTGAGGCCGCTGCCAACATCCGCAAGATCCGCAAGCCCGAGCCGTACAAGGGCAAGGGTGTGCGCTACGCCGGCGAGGTCGTCCGGCGCAAGGCCGGAAAGGCTGGTAAGTAACCATGGCCGTGACTTCCAAGTCCGAGGCCCGCGCTCGTCGCCACTCGCGTCTTCGCAAGAAGATCGTCGGCACCGCCGAGCGCCCCCGCCTCGTCGTGACCCGTTCGGCCCGCCACGTCTTCGTGCAGGTCGTCGACGACAGCAAGGGCCACACCGTGGCCAGTGCGTCCACCCTCGAGACCGATCTGCGCGGCTTCGACGGCGACAAGACCTCGAAGGCCCGCAAGGTCGGCGAGCTCGTCGCCGAGCGCGCGAAGGCTGCCGGCGTGGCTGACGTCGTCTTCGACCGTGGCGGCAACCGCTACGCCGGTCGTGTCGCCGCGATCGCCGAGGGCGCCCGCGAAGGAGGGCTGAACCTGTGAGCGATGCAACGAACACCAACCAGGAGACCGAAGTGACCGATGCCACTCAGGCGGCGGCGACGGAGACGGCGCCCGCCGAGCGTGAGCGGGAGCCGCGTCGCGGTGGCCGTGAGCGCAACGCCAACCAGCGTGACCGCGGGTCGCGCGACCGTTCGGAGAGCCAGTTCCTCGAGCGCGTCGTGACCATCAACCGTGTGTCGAAGGTCGTCAAGGGTGGCCGTCGTTTCAGCTTCACCGCTCTCGTTGTCGTCGGTGACGGCAACGGTGTGGTGGGTGTCGGCTACGGCAAGGCCCGTGAGGTTCCGCTCGCGATCTCGAAGGGTGTCGAGGAAGCCAAGCGCAACTTCTTCCGCGTCCCCCGCTCGGGATCGACCATCCCGCACCCGGTCCAGGGTGAGGCCGCCGCGGGCGTCGTCCTGCTGCGTCCCGCCGCTGCCGGTACCGGTGTCATCGCGGGTGGTCCCGTGCGCGCCGTGCTCGAGTGCGCCGGTATCCACGACGTCCTCTCGAAGTCCCTCGGCTCGTCGAACACGATCAACATCGTGCACGCGACGGTCGAGGCCCTGAAGCAGCTCGAGGAGCCGCGTCAGGTGGCGGCCCGTCGTGGGCTCGACTTCGACCAGGTCGCTCCGGCCCGTCTGGTTCGCGCCGAGGCTGAGGCCGCGGCCGCATCGAAGGTAGGTGCCTGATGGCTCAGCGTCTGAAGGTCACGCAGGTCAAGTCCAAGGTGAGCGAGAAGCAGAACCAGCGTGACACGCTGCGCAGCCTCGGCCTCAAGCGGATCGGCGACTCGGTCGTCCGCCCCGACGACGCGCAGACGCGCGGTTACGTCAAGGCCGTCGCTCACCTCGTGAAGGTTGAGGAGATCGACTAATGGCTGAGAACGAGAACGTCGAGCAGGCGGCCGAGAAGCCCGCTGCCAAGACGACCCGTAAGCCCGCCGCCAAGAAGGCCGCAGCGCCCAAGGCGGAGAAGAAGGACGTCGCCGTGGCGCGTCCGGGCGTGCTGAAGGTGCACCACCTTCGTCCCGTCCCCGGGTCCAACACCGCCAAGACCCGCGTCGGTCGTGGTGAGGGCTCCAAGGGTAAGACCGCCGGCCGTGGCACCAAGGGCCAGAAGGCCCGCTACCAGGTCAAGGCCGGCTTCGAGGGTGGGCAGATGCCGCTGCACATGCGCACCCCGAAGCTGCGCGGGTTCAAGAACCCGTTCCGCGTCGAGTACCAGGTCGTGAACCTGGACAAGCTCGCGGAGCTGTACCCGTCCGGTGGCGACGTGACCGTCGTCGACCTGGTCGCCAAGGGTGCGGTTCGCAAGAACGAGAAGGTCAAGGTGCTCGGCACCGGCGAGATCTCGGTGAAGCTGAACGTCGAGGTCGACAAGGTCTCCGGCTCCGCTGAGCAGAAGATCGTCGCCGCGGGCGGCACCGTCAAGTAAGCCGCGTGCAGGGGCCGGAGGTCATCTCCGGCCCCTGTCGCATACCCGGAGGATGCGGCCGCTCGGTCACGCGCGGGGTGGGATACCCTGGTGGTCTGTGCGCCTCCTGCGCCGGGAACCCTTTCTGGAGGAATCCACGTGTTCAGCGCCATCGCGCGCGTGTTCCGCACGCCTGACCTGCGTCGGAAGATCGCTTTCACCCTGGGCATCATCGTGCTGTACCGTCTCGGTGCACACGTGCCGTCGCCGTTCGTCGACTTCCCGAACGTTCAGTCGTGTCTCGCCGACACGTCGAACACTCAGGGCGTGCTCTCGCTCGTCAACCTCTTCTCGGGCGGCGCGCTTCTTCAGCTGTCGATCTTCGCGCTGGGCGTCATGCCCTACATCACCGCGACGATCATCGTGCAGCTGCTGCGCGTGGTCATCCCGCACTTCGAGACCCTCTACAAGGAGGGCCAGTCGGGTCAGGCGCGTCTGACGCAGTACACGCGTTACCTGACCATCGCCCTCGCCCTGCTGCAGTCCACGACCCTCGTGACCGTCGCGCGCAGCGGTCAGCTCTTCGGCAACACCGGTGTCGCCTCCTGTGAGCAGCTGCTGACCAACGACGCGTGGTGGGCCCAGCTGCTCATGATCATCACCATGACCGCCGGTACCGGCCTCATCATGTGGTTCGCCGAGCTCGTCACCGAACGCGGTATCGGCAACGGAATGTCGCTGCTCATCTTCACCTCGATCGCTGCGACCTTCCCGGCTGCGATGTGGTCGATCTGGCAGGCGCGCGGTTTCGAGGTCTTCCTGCTCGTGCTGGCGGTCGGTGTCGTGATCGTGGCGCTCGTCGTCTTCGTCGAGCAGTCCCAGCGGCGCATCCCGGTGCAGTACGCGAAGCGGATGGTGGGTCGCCGCACGTACGGCGGAACGAACACCTACATCCCGATCAAGGTCAACATGGCGGGTGTCGTCCCGGTCATCTTCGCCTCGTCGCTGCTGTACATCCCCGCGCTGATCTCGCAGTTCAACCAGACCCCGGACGCCGACGGCGCGCTCCCGGGCTGGGTCGTGTGGATCCAGAACTACCTCACGCGCGGCGACCACCCGCTGTACTGGCTGCTGTACTTCCTGCTGATCGTCGGGTTCACCTACTTCTACGTCGCGATCACGTTCAACCCCGTCGACGTCGCGGACAACATGAAGAAGTACGGCGGGTTCATCCCCGGTATCCGCGCCGGCCGTCCCACGGCCGAGTACCTCGACTACGTGCTCACACGCATCACGCTGCCGGGATCGATCTACCTGGGTCTGGTCGCGCTCATCCCGCTGATCGCTCTTGCGACAGTGGGGGCGAACCAGAACTTCCCGTTCGGCGGCACCTCGATCCTCATCATGGTGGGTGTCGGACTCGAGACCGTGAAGCAGATCGACGCTCAGCTGCAGCAGCGTCACTACGAAGGGCTCCTGCGATGACCGCGCGCCTGCTGATCGTGGGGCCCCAGGGCTCCGGCAAGGGCACACAGGGTGTGCGGATCGCCGAGGCGTTCGGTGTCCCGGCGGTGTCGACGGGCGACGTGTTCCGCGCGAACATCTCCGAAGGCACCGCTCTCGGCCAGCAGGTGCAGGCGATCATCGCGGCGGGGAATCTGGTTCCCGACGAGCTCACGAGCGCCGTCGTACGCGACCGGCTCGCGCAGGACGACGCGGCCCCCGGCTTCCTCCTCGACGGCTATCCCCGCAACCTCGGTCAGGTGGGAGACCTCGATGCGTTCCTGGAGGAGCGCGGCGAGAGCCTCGACGCCGTGATCGAGCTCGACGTGCCGCGCGACGAGAGCATCGCCCGTCTGACCAAGCGCGCCGCGGAGCAGGGGCGCACGGACGACACCGCCGAGGTCATCGCGCACCGGCTGAGCATCTACGAGAACGAGACGGCGCCGATCCTCGACGTGTACCGCGAGCGCGGCCTCGTCGTGGCGATCGACGGCATCGGCTCCCTCGATGTGATCACCGAGCGCATCCTCACGGCCCTCATCGCCCGCGGGCTGACGCCGGCATCCTGAGCCGTGCTGCGACGGTCCATCTACAAGTCCCCGGCGCAGTTGCGCCAGATGGTCGAGCCGGGGTTGATCACCGCGGCCGCGCTTCAGGCGGTGCGGGAGATGATCGCCCCCGGCGTCACGACGGCTGAGTTGGATGCGGCGGCCGCCGCCGTGATCACCGGCCGCGGCGCGGAGTCGAACTTCCAGCTCGTCCGCGGTTACCGCCACACGACGTGCGTCTCGGTCAACGAGCAGGTCGTCCACGGGATCCCCGGCGACAGGGTGCTCGAACCCGGCGACATCGTCTCGATCGACGCGGGGGCGCAGTTCCGGGGGTGGAACGGCGACTCGGCCATCACGATCGTGCTGCCCGACCCCGACCGGGCGGAGCTCGTCGCAGCGAGGCGCGAACTGTCGCGGGTGACCGAGGGCTCCATGTGGGCCGGGATCGCGGCGATGGCGACCGGACGCCACATCGGCGAGATCGGCGCCGCCGTCGAGGATCACATCACCGCGGCGGGGGAGTACGGCATCCTGCGCGACTACGTCGGGCACGGAATCGGTCGCAAGATGCACGAGGCGCCCTCGGTGTTCAACTACCGTGTGCCGGATCCGGGTCCTCGCATCCAGCCCGGGCTCGTGCTCGCCATCGAGCCGATGGTCGTCGCAGGTTCCGAGGCGACGTTCGTCGAAGACGACGAGTGGACGGTCTCCACGATCGACGGTTCAGCCGGCTCCCACTGGGAACATAGCGTTGCCGTCCATGATGGAGGCATCTGGGTTCTCACGGCCCCCGACGGCGGAGCCGCGGGGCTGGCTCCGTATGGTGTGAAGCCGGTCGAAATCGAGTAGGAAAGAGCGTCATGGCAGCGGCAAAGGGCAAGACGAACTGGTTCGCGATCTGGATCAGCGTCGTCGCTGTCGTCGCCATCGTGGTGGTCGGCGGTCTCGTGGTCGTCTTCAACAACGTGGCGGCGGACCCGGGCAAGGCTCCCGAGGCCTCCAACATCGACTCCTCCACGGGAGCGATCTCCTTCGGCACGGGCGAGCACACCGTCGACACCTACATCGACTTCATGTGCCCCTACTGCAACCAGTTCGAGCAGACCGAGGGTGAGACCATCCAGGGCCTCGTCTCGTCGGGCGACATCACCCTGAACGTGTACCCCGTCGCCATCCTCGACCGTCTCTCACAGGGCACCGAGTACTCGAGCCGCGCCGCCAGCGCCATGTACGCGGTGGCCGCCGCCGACCCCGACAACGCCTACGCCTTCCTGCAGGCGCTGTACGCGAACCAGCCCGCCGAGAACTCGACCGGTCTGACCGACGAGCAGCTGGTGGAGCTCGCACGCGGAGCGGGTGTGAACGTCACCTCCGACCTCGAGAGCGCCATCACCTCGAACGAGTACATCAAGTTCGCGAAGTCGCGGTCGCTGCCGGACGGTGCGACCGGAACGCCGACGCTCCGCGTCAACGGCGACCTCGTGCAGATCACGTACAACCCGCAGACCGATATCCTCAGCAGGATCTCCTGAGCGGGATCGAGCGATCGGGCCACCGCTCAAGTGGCGCGATGCGGCTCTATCACCTATAGTTGATCTTTGGTGCTTTGCGCCTTCGTTGGCGTGTCGCCGTCGAGGCGTTTCCGGCACCGAATCCCATCCACCGCAGATCGACCGGTCTGCACGAGGGTAGCGAGGCTATGGCTAAAAAAGACGGTGTCATCGAGATCGAGGGCGTGATCTCCGAGGCTCTGCCCAACGCGATGTTCCGCGTCGAGCTGAGCAACGGGCACAAGGTGCTCGCCACGATCTCCGGCAAGATGCGGCAGAACTACATCCGCATCATCCCCGAGGACCGCGTCGTCGTGGAGCTCTCGCCCTACGACCTCACGCGCGGCCGCATCGTCTATCGCTACCGCTGATCCGGTCGAGAAGTAACGGCTCCGCCTCGGAGCACGAAGACAGCGAACAGGAAGCATCATGAAGGTCAACCCCAGCGTCAAGCCGATCTGCGATCACTGCAAGGTGATCCGTCGTCACGGACGCGTCATGGTCATCTGCAAGTCCAACCCGCGCCACAAGCAGCGCCAGGGCTGACGAGCAGTCGGCGGATGCGGCCGGCGGCCGCATCCGCTCCCACAACTGAACAACGAACAACAGGCAGGATCAGAACCCGCGAGGGGGACACCTCGGGCGGAGGCCCGGGCACCGATCCTGCTCCACACCTCCACTCACTCCTAGGAGAGCCGCATGGCACGTCTTGCCGGCGTCGACATCCCGCGCGACAAGCGCGTGGTGATCGCACTCACGTACATCTACGGCATCGGCCGTACCCGCTCCGTCGAGATCCTGAAGGCGACTTCGATCGACGAGAGCATCCGCGTCAAGGACCTCACCGACGACCAGCTCGTCGCGCTCCGTGACTACATCGAAGGCACCTACAAGGTCGAAGGTGATCTTCGTCGCGAGGTCGCCGCCGACATCCGCCGCAAGGTCGAGATCGGCTCCTACGAGGGCCTGCGTCACCGCCGCGGCCTGCCCGTGCGCGGTCAGCGCACGAAGACCAACGCCCGCACGCGCAAGGGTCCCAAGCGCACCGTCGCCGGCAAGAAGAAGGCGCGCTAAGGCGCGGCCCCCAGGGTTTAGGAGAACACGCACATGGCACAGGCCAAGTCCGCGGCGCGCAAGCCCCGCCGCAAGGAGAAGAAGAACATCGCCGTGGGTCACGCCCACATCAAGTCGACGTTCAACAACACGATCGTTTCGATCACCGACCCGTCCGGCGCCGTCATCAGCTGGGCGTCCTCGGGTGGCGTGGGCTTCAAGGGCTCGCGCAAGTCGACCCCTTACGCGGCCGGCATGGCCGCCGAGTCGGCCGCCCGTCAGGCCGCCGAGCACGGCGTCAAGAAGGTCGACGTCTTCGTGAAGGGTCCGGGTTCGGGCCGCGAGACCGCGATCCGTTCGCTGACCGCTGCCGGCCTCGAGGTGGGGTCGATCCAGGACGTCACGCCGCAGGCGCACAACGGCTGCCGCCCGCCCAAGCGTCGCCGCGTCTGACGTCTCACAGCTTCTGGATGCCGGGGCGCGCCGCCTGACGGTGCGCCCCGGCATCCGCGAGAAAAACTCAACACCTCATCCACGCAAGTGTCATATAGCGGGCACTTAGCCGAAAGGAACACATCGTGCTCATCGCACAGCGTCCCACTCTGACCGAGGAGAAGATCGGGGAGTTCCGCAGCCGCTTCGTCATCGAGCCGCTCGAGCCCGGCTTCGGTTACACCATCGGCAACGCGCTGCGTCGCAGCCTTCTCTCGTCCATCCCCGGTGCTGCTGTCACCAGCATCCGCATCGACGGCGTGCTGCACGAGTTCAGCACCATCCCCGGTGTGAAGGAGGATGTCACCGAGATCATCCTGAACATCAAGCAGCTGGTCGTCTCGAGCGAGCGCGACGAGCCCATCACGGCGTACCTGCGCAAGACCGGTGCGGGCGAAGTGACCGCCGCCGACATCTCGGCTCCGGCCGGTGTCGAGGTGCACAACCCCGAGCTGGTCATCGCGACGCTCAACGACACCGCTCGTTTCGAGCTCGAGCTCACGATCGAGCGCGGCCGCGGCTACGTGTCGGCCACGCAGAACCGCAACGAGTACGCCGAGGCGGGTCAGATCCCGATCGACTCGATCTACTCTCCGGTCCTCAAGGTCAGCTACCGCGTCGAGGCCACCCGTGCCGGTGAGCGCACCGACTTCGACAAGCTCGTGCTGGACGTCGAGACCAAGCCCTCGATCGCCCCGCGCGACGCCGTCGCGTCGGCCGGTCGCACCCTGACCGAGCTGTTCGGCCTCGCTCGCGAGCTGAACGTCGAGGCCGAGGGCATCGAGATCGGTCCCGCGCCGGTCGAGACCGTCCTCTCCAACGAGCTGTCGATGCCCATTGAGGACCTCGACCTCTCGGTGCGCTCGTACAACTGCCTGAAGCGCGAAGGCATCAACACGGTGTCCGAGCTGGTCGCCCTCTCGGAGACCCAGCTCATGAACATCCGCAACTTCGGTCAGAAGTCGGTCGACGAGGTGCGCGACAAGCTCGTCTCGCTCGGTCTGTCGCTGAAGGACTCGGTGCCCGGTTTCGACGGCGCCCACTTCTACGGCGGATACGAAGAAGACAACGCCTGATCCGGCTCACCCGCGAAATCCTGGAGTAACTGAGAATGCCCAAGCCCACGAAGGGACCCCGCCTCGGAGGCGGCCCCGCACACGAGCGTCTTCTGCTGGCGAACCTTGCCGCGGCACTGTTCACGCACAAGTCGATCACGACGACCGAGACCAAGGCCAAGCGCCTGCGTCCGCTCGCCGAGCGTCTCATCACGTTCGGCAAGCGCGGCGACCTGCACGCGCGCCGTCGCGTGCTCTCGGTCATCGGTGACAAGGAAGTCGTGCACGTCCTGTTCACCGAGATCGCGCCCCTGGTGGCCGAGCGTGAGGGCGGCTACACCCGCATCACGAAGATCGGCAACCGCAAAGGCGACAACGCTCCCATGGCCGTGATCGAGCTCGTGCTCGAGCCCGTCACCAAGAAGAAGGCCGCTCCCGCCAAGAAGGCCGCCAAGGCCGAGAAGGCTCCGGTCGAGGAAGCTCCCGCCGAGGAGACGGTTGTCGAAGAGGCTCCGGCCGAGGAGACTGTCGTCGAGGAGGCCCCCGAGGCATCCGAGGCCGCCGCTGACGAGGCTCCGGCCGAGTCGGAGGAGAAGAAGTCCGAGTAATCGGACCCGCCGGGACCTGTCCCGGCCCCTTTGCACCGCGAACCCCGCGTGGATCTTCGGATCCCGCGGGGTTCGCGCCGTTCCCGGCGGGGTGAGCGGTGGGGGGTGTCGGGCAGCGCCGTCAGCCCGCGTCGGGTGAGCCGGGTGCCTGGAACAGCTGGGACCGACGCAGCTCCTGCTCGAAGGCGCGCTGCGCGGAGAACGCGGAGAACCGCGCCTTGGCGCGTTGCGCGTCGGCGAGAGCGGCGACGACGGTGTCGGCATAGATCCTGCCCCCCGCATCCCCGGGGTGTACCTCGTCGCCGGCGAGCAGGTCGAGGTGCGGCGCGATCGCCGACTGCCAGTCGGCGATCTGCACCCCTCGGTGCGTGCGGGCGAACGCGGCGATATCGGCGTTCACGCCGGGGATCCAGGATCGCGGCGCGGACGCGGTGACGAGCACGAGCTGACGGTCGGGGCCGATGACCTCGAGCACCTGATCGAGCGTGCGCTGCGAGATCGATCCGTTGGTGCCGAGGCCCAGGACGACGAAGTCGCGCAGGCGGCCCGAGTCCGCGAGGGAGCGCAGGATGTCGGGAGCCGCGGACATCTGACGCGATACGACGGCGTCCACGTCCGCCCCGGGGAGCGCGGCGAGCAGGCTGGGGGCGGAGGCGAGCATCACGGAGTCGCCGACGGCGGTGACCTCGTCGCCCGTGACGATGTCGTCGTCAGGATCCCCGCTCGCGGTCGTCGGCGCGGGTTGATCCTGCAGCGCGTCCATGCCGGCGGCGACCACGGCCTCTCCGCTGGAGACCGCCGGAGCCGAGACCACGGCGACCACCGTGCCGGTGACGAGCAGGAGGCCGACCGCCGCGACGCCGACGGCGCTCGCTCGACGGCGCGCGCTCGACGCGAGCGCCCGTCGGAGCTCGCCGACGACCTGGCGGACTCCGCGTCGGCGCATCGGGATCTCGAGGAACCGGTACGACAGTGCGGACAGCGTCACGGTCGCGACCAGCGCAGCGGCACCGATCGCCGGCGGGAAGGGGCGGTCGACGCTCGTCCCCTGCCAGGCTGCGACCATCAGCACCAGCACAGGCCAATGCCAGAGGTACAGGCCGTACGAGCGTTCGCCGATCCACCGCAGAGGGGTCGCGTCCAGTGCGCGCCCCAGCGGCGACCTCGGCCAGGCCCCCGCCACGATCACGATCGCGGAGAGTGCGCTCGCTGCGACGAGTGCGCCGGGGAAGGTCGCGGTGCTCTGGCTGTGACCGACCGTCGCGAGCAGGACGAGGCCCGCAAGAGCGGAGGTGCCGAGCGCGGTTACGCCGCCTCGCACGACGCGGCGCCGCATCCAGTCGCGCTCGACGCGCACGGCGGCGCGCCACGCGACCGCGACGGCGACCCCGAGCAGGAGACCGAACGCGTGGCTGTCTGTGCCGAAGTAGGCGCGGGTGACGCGTGCTCCCAGGGTCAGCGGGTCGGTGGAACCGGAAGCGACGACCGCCGCCATCCACACCGCGGATGCGGCCGCCGCGACGAGCGCCGCGCCGATGCGCATCCAGGCGCGCGGCAGCAGGAGGAGCGCGAGCAGGAGCGGGGGCCACACGAGGTAGAACTGCTCCTCGACGGCGAGGGACCAGAGGTTGCGGAACAGTTCACCGCCCCCGGAACCGAAGTAGTCGGCGCCGTCGGCGACGGCCGTCCAGTTGTACCCGAACACGAGCGCGCCCACGAGCTGTCGCCCGAGCCCCGCCAGCACGTCGCCGCCGATCAGCCATGCCGCGCTCGCGCACACCGTCAGGACGAGCAGAAGCGCCGGCAGCAGCCGCCGGGCCCGCCTGCGCCAGAAGGCGCCGAGCGCGACGCGGCCGGTGTCATCATGCTCGCGGAGCAGCAGCGAGGTGATGAGGAATCCGCTGATCACGAAGAAGACGTCGACGCCGATGAAGCCGCCCCGCATCCACCAGACGGGAAACAGGTGGTACACCACGACGAGCGTCACAGCGACCGCGCGGAGGCCGTCGAGACCGGCGTAGCGGGCGCGCGGAACGAGAGGCGTGTCAGAGATCATGGGGGAGGGTCCGGAGGGGAAGCCCGGCCATTCTACGATCCGTGCATGGGCGACTCCGCCGAGTGCCCCCGTAGGCTTATGCGGTGCGGATCCGACTCGACATCGCCTATGACGGCACGCACTTCCGCGGCTGGGCGCGGCAGCCGGGCCTGCGCACTGTTCAGGGCACGCTCGAGGAGGCCCTCGCGCGGATCGTCGCCGGTACGCCCCAGCTGACGGTCGCCGGCCGCACGGATGCGGGCGTGCACGCGAGCGGCCAGGTCGCCCACCTCGACCTCGACGACGCGCAGCAGGCGAGGCTGGCGGCCTCGCGCCGGTCGGAGTCCGACCCCGTCGCGGCCCTCGCACGACGGGTCCGGGGCGTGCTGAGCTCCTACTCGGACGTGACCGTGCACCGAACCACGCTCGCTCCCGACGGCTTCGATGCGCGATTCTCGGCGGTCTGGCGCCGGTACGCCTACCGGATCGCCGATGATGTCACCGGCTACGACCCGCTGCGACGGGAGTTCACCACGACCGTTCGCGCCGCGCTGGATGTCGCGGCGATGGACGAGGCCGCGCGGTCGCTACGGGGGCTGCACGACTTCGCCGCCTACTGCAAGCCGCGCGAGGAGGCGACGACCATCCGCACACTCCTCGAGTTCGATTGGCGTCGCGACGACGAGGGAGCGATCGTGGCGAACGTGAAGGCCGACGCGTTCTGCCACTCGATGGTGCGCGCGCTCGTGGGAGCCTGTGTCGCCGTCGGCCAAGGACGTCTCGCGGTCGAGGATGTCGTGCGCCTGCGCGAGCAGGCGACGAGGACGAGCGAGTTCGCGGTCCTCGCCGCGCGCGGCCTGGTCCTGACAGAGGTGGGCTATCCGGAGCCGGAGCTCATGGCTGCGCGCGCCGAGCAGACGCGCGCGCGTCGCGATCAGGAATGAATCCGCTGGGCGTTGCGCAACCGGCATCTGGCGTTCATGTGCCGGGCATAGTGTGGATGGCCTGATGAAGGTCATCTCCTACAACCTGCGCAAACATCGCGCTGCGGGCGAGATCGCGGATCTGGCCGAGCAGCACGGCGTCGATGTGCTCTGTCTCCAGGAGGCGGACACCACCGACATCCCCGAGGTCAGCGGTGGCCTGCGCCTGGCGGACGCCACGAGTCGTAACCGGCTGGGCCTGGCGGTCTACTACCGCGAGAGCAGCTTCCGATTGCAGGAGGTGCGTGCGCTCTCGCTCAAGAAGTCGCTGCACGACCGGGTGCTCAAGCCCGCGGAGGAGCGCATGCTGGGCGTGCGCCTGCACGACATCGACGCGGGACGCGAGATCATCGTCGCGTCCTTCCACGCCGCGCCCCTCACCGCGCTCAATTCGCTGCGTCGCCATCAGATCCGCACGGCACTGGCTGAGCTGCAGGACCTCGGACCGCAGCTTCCCGCGCTGATGGTCGGCGACTACAACTACCCGGTCTTCAAGGAACGTCTCGGCGAACGGGTGAGGGACCAGGGATACGAACTCACGCTCAGCGACACCCGAACGTACACGCGCTATCGCTTCTTCCGCGGTCACTACGACTTCGCGACCTCCACCGGATTCGACATCGAGCACATCCGGACGCTGCCGCAGGGGCTCAGCGACCACTTGCCGATCCTCGTGACGGCCACCCTCTCGTCGTCGCGTTCGCGCGTCGAGGTGAGCTGAGGCCGCTCAGCCGCAGGAGGCGACGAGGTCGGCGTCCGTTCCGGGCAGCACCGGTGTGACCTGGGCGCTCAGCTCGGGAGTCCAGGGTGTGCGGACGCGGATGCTGGCGCTCGCCGTCTCGCCCGGAGCGAGCAGCGAGGACCACACGAGGACCGGGCGTCCCTGGTCGGTGCCGGACTGGAAGCCACTGCCGTCCGAGTTCTCAGAGGAGAGCACCGAGGCGCCCTCGGGAAGGTAAAGATACCCCGTTGTGCGCGTCAGTCCGGCCGTTGTGCCGAAGCTGCCACCTCCGGTGATCGAGGAGGGGAATCCCGCGACATCGGCGGGCGCATCGTTGGTGAGCGAGACGTCGAGCACGGCTTCGGACGATCCGCCGGCGGTGGTGCACCACTGCACGCCGGTGCCGACCTTCATGTAGTAGTCCAGCTTGGAGCCGGTGGCGTCGTTGAGGTACACGCCGAAGCTCGTCCGCTGGCTGTCGGTCACCGGCAGCAGGCCCTGCAGGCTCGTACCGTCGAGGATCGCCTGCTCCTCGGGCGCGTTGCTCCAGATGAGCAGTCGCTCCTCTTCGCCGGCCTTCGCCAAGGCCGACACGAGGGAGGAGGGGGCCACGTCTCCCGCGGCCAGTTTGGTGAAGACGGATGCGGCGGCCGCCTGGAAGAACGCGTCCTGGGTCGCGGGGTCGTACCGCAGGTAGACCTCGTTCAGCAGCAGCGGGATCGCGTTCTCGCTCGTGAGCTCGTCGCCCGTGGGCAGCGCCACCGGCCCGGTCGCCGCCAGCATGTACGACAGGGTGACCGGGTCGAGGGAGATCACCCCGTCCACCTTGAGGCCGTACTCCCGCTCCCACATCGCCTGCGCGATCTGCGCCGCCAGGGGGAAGGAGGGGACCTGGGTCGCATTCTGCATGTAGCGCGCGGGCCGGGTCTCCATGAAGGCCGTGAGCTCGGGGCCGATGTCGAGCACGGGGTCACGCAGCTTGCCGATGTCGCCGGAGGCGGATGCCTGGGCCGCGAGAGAGATCTGGCCGTTCTCCGTGTGCACGAGCGCCATCGCGCCGACGATGCCGCCGAGCGAACGCCACTCCGCGTTGTTCTGGAAGATGACGAGATAGTTGCGCGGACCGTCGGCGCCGAGCACGGACGGCATCAGCGCCGTCGCGCGGCTGACCGCATCCGATCCCGTCTCGACGGAGGCGAGCAGCCCGGACACGTCGTCGACGGCCTTCGCGAGCGGGGGGAGGAGGGCGGTTCGATCGATCTCGTCGACGGCGTCGGAGGCGAGCGTCACCTGCGCGGTGGTGCTCTGGGCTGCGTCGTGCATCTCGCCGAAACCGCTCACGTCGATGCGTCCGTCGACGGGCTTCAACGCGCCGGCGGAGAAGTCCGCCGCGACGCGCACGAGGGGCGTCAGCGCTTTGCCCGCCACGTCGTCGACGGCAGCGGTGACCGTGGCGACGGCCGAGAGCTGGTCGCCGACCCACGGCAGGACCTCGGCGGCCTGCCACACGGGATCGGAGGTCAGGGACCGCGCCGCAGCGGTGTCGGCGGCGATGTCTGCCAGTCGTGCGGTCGCCGCGTCCGTGTCGTCGAGGTTGCGGGTGACCTCTCCGGCGGCACGCTGCGCCGCGGTCAGGTGGCCGTATGCGAGGTAGCCGCGCACCCCCAGCCAGGCTGCTGCGGCCACGAGCACGACGAGGAGCGCGAGCAGTGCCCAGACGAGAATGCGTCCGGCGGTTCTGGCGGGAGCCGGCAGCAGGGGATTGGTCACGCCTTCACCTTAAGCGGTCATGCCGCGCCGCTAGAGTGGGAAGTCCACCTCACCCCGGGAGTCGCCATGCGCCGCAGACATCGGAGACCCGTCGCGGTCGTCGCTCCGCTGCTCGCCGTCGCGCTGCTGACCGGATGCGGCCCGGCACCGTGGAACACCGGTGCGCAGACGCCGAGCCCGACATCGCCGTCGCGTTCGAGCACTCCGGTTCCGACGCCGGTGACCAACGACCTGTCCAGCGGATCGACTCAGCGCGTCGTGCCCGCCGGTGCGGTCAGCGCGACGATCAACTACTGGTCGACCCTGTCGATGGATCGCTGGACGGCCACGGCCCTGAAGCCCGTGAGCATCTCGATGGTGACCACCGTCACCCCCAACGACGGACAGAAGGTCTTCCTCCAGAAGGCGACCATGGTCGCCGTCCCCGGCAACGCCTCGCGCTCCTTCGACCCGCTCGCTCCGCAGACCGACCAGTCGTCGGTGAGTCCCGGCTACCTGGTCCTCGACCCCTACAGCTATTCGCAGACCTTCAACATCGGTGACGTGCCGGCGGAGGCGACGTTCGTGCAGGTGCAGTTCACCTACGACTTCCTCGTGCAGACCACGCCCACGTCGGCCGAGTATGCCAAGCAGACGGCCAGCGACACCTTGACGATCGCCATTGCGGGAGCCACGCAGAACTGACGCAGATCTCGTGCATGGTGCTCGGGGGCGGATCGCGTATACTTTCGGCGCCGACCCTGGGGTTTTCTGGAAACGGATCGGCACCGACCCGAAATCCTGTGAGCCTCGAGAGGCCACGTCTCCGAGGAGCGCCCTGTGAGAATCCCCTTCGCCGACCGCCGTGTGCGTCGGCTCAGCGCGGGGGCAGCTCTCGCCCTCGCGAGCACCCTGGCCCTGACCGGTTGCTCGCAGATCGTCGACGGCTTCAACTCCCTGCAGGGCAGCAACAACGCTGTGCAGCCGACGACCGTGGTGCCGTCGCCCGCGCCGTCGGCGAGCATGGCGTTCAATTCGCAGTTCACGTACGACGGCTCGGTCGAGCTGCGCAGCGACGTGGCGCAGGATCTCGAGCTCGTGCTGAACGTGTGGGCCGTCGACCCCAAGCGCACGCAGGAGTGGACCGCGAACAACGAGAAGGTCTTCGGCTTCGCGGTCAACGTCTACGACCACCGCGTCGATGAGAAGGCGGTACTGACGGACAAGCGTCGGGTCTACATCTCGTCGGTGCAGATCAACTCCACCACGACGCAGACCTCCAACCAGATGCAGTCGCCCTACCAGTTCAGCGCCGACCCGCGCACGCTGGTTCCCAGCGACACCCTGCGCTCTGACCGGGGACTGCTGCTCAACAGCTTCCAGGGCGGACTCTACGTTCCCCAGCAGAGCATCCACCAGCTACCCGCGGACACGTTCGGTCTCACTCTCGAGTTCGCCCTGACGATCTCCGTCGAAGGCACGGCGAACACGGACGCCTCGTTCCAGCAGCAGACGGTGTACCAGTACCTGCCGATCGCGATCTTCCCCGGCTGAACCGGCGACCACCGGCGCTGATCTTGCGCCAATCTTGCGCTGAGCTTCTCGCCGGACCCGCCATGATCTTGCGGTAGAGCTTGCATTCTGGACTCATCGCACGAACAACGTGCCGATCTCCCGCCGCATCGCGGCCCATGAACGTCAGGAAGTGATCACTGTGTCGGACCCCCGCATGGCGTATCAGCAGGTGCCTTCGCAGCAGCTCGAGCCGGTGTACCCGGTGATGACGCCCGGCGCCGACTTCGAGTCCCACTTCGAGCAGGACTTCATGTCGGTGCTCGAGAACTCGACCACGCACCGCTCCACGATCGGATGCGTCATCCCCGCCTACAACGAGGAGGAGTCGATCGCGGATGTGATCGAGGCGCTGCTCGCCCAGACGCGAGTTCCCGACGTCATCCACGTGGTCATCAACAACACGTCCGACAACACCGCGAAGATCGCTTCGGAGTACGCCGGTCCGCACGAGATCATGACGGACCTCGGCGAACAGTTCACCGAGGTCTTCGTGCACGACATCGGCAAGAACCCCGACAAGAAGGTCGGCGCGCTCAACTACGGGTACTCGCTGGTCGAGGGATGCGACTATCTGCTCGGCGTGGACGGCGACACGATCGCCGAACCGCGCGCCGTCGAGTACCTCGAGACCGAAGCGGTCAGCGACTCGCGCATCGGGGGCATCTCCGCGATCTACACGATCGACGATCGACCCATCAAGGGTCTGACGGCCAAGTGGCTCATCGCCGGCCAGCGCACCCAGTTCGCCGCCTTCAACCTGCAGAACCTTCTCCGAGGCCGCAACATGGCGGTGCTCGGCGGTCAGTTCTCGATCTTCTCGACCAACGCTCTGCGCGACGCGATGAAGCAGAACCACCAGAACACGCCCTGGGTCAAGGACAGCGAGGTCGAGGACTCCCTGCTCTCCCTGCAGATCAAGAGTGCCGGTTACCTCACCAAGATCAGCCCCTACGCCCGCGCAGCGGTGGGCGGTATGACCACATTGAAGGGGTACGACGCGCAGCAGGTCAAGTGGACCTTCGGCGCGATCGAGCTCATGTGGCCGGGACAGCGCGGCGACACGAAGGGGCAGCCGTTCCACCCCAACCTGCGCCTGCGCTGGTTCGAGAACTTCGGCATGCTCACCAACCTCTTCGTCCGCGTCGCCTTCCTGGTGCTGCTCGCGGGATCGCTGTCGATCAACGCCTTCGTCTTCTCGCCCCTGTGGCTGATCCCCGTGCTGACAGCCGTGCTCCTGAACCTGCGCATCGCGCGCACGATGAAGTACTGCAATCAGCGCGACATCCTCTTCGCTCTGCTGGTCTTCCCCGCGGAGATCTTCATGTGGATCCGTCTGAGCCACTTCCTCCGCTCGTGGACCCGCTTCCTCTCGCGCAAGAAGGTCGACAACTGGGCCATGCAGGCCAAGGCTGAACGCGGCGGAGCATCGATCGGCCACTGGACCCCCTTCATCCTGTTGGCCGCGGCGCTGGTCGCGATGGCGATCATCTGGAACATGCTCGGCCCGGTCGTGCAGTCCTCCATCCTCTGGATCGGCTGGCCCATCGTCGGCGTCGTGACGGTCCTGCAGACGCTGCTCATGTTCTCGAAGCTGCTGCGCCGGTACCAGGGCTACAAGGTCTGAGGCGCGCCATCCGAACGAAAGGGCCCACGGTCTCCCGTGGGCCCTTTCGTCGTCTCCCGCAGTATCAGGGTGCGAGCAGCTCGGTCGTCAGTCGGTAGCCGACCCCGCGCACGGTCTCGATGTAGCGCGGGTTGCTGGGATTGTCGCCCAGCTTGCGGCGGAGGTTCGTCATGTGGGCTTCGACGGCGCGCTTGTCGGCCTCACCCACGTAGTAGGAGGTGACGTAGGACTCTCCGCGCAGTACGAGGGTCAGATCGGCCTTGCTGCGCACGCGGCGCTTGGACTCGAGAAGCGTCGCCAGCAGATCGAATTCGGTACGCGTCAACTCGACCTGTTGTCCGTTGATGAGCACGATGCGCGTCTCGGGGTTCAGCTGGAGGTCGCGATGGGTCACCCAGAAACCTCCGCCCGGGACGAGAGCGCCCTGGGCGTGAGGTGCCACCTCGGCTCCCGCTGCCGGGGCCGGGGTCGGCTGCGCAGGCGCGGCGGGCGGCTGAGGCGCGTAGGTCATGCGGTCGGCCGGCATGGCGGCCTCGGGCGGGTACGCCGTCTCCTCGACATAGGCGGGCGCGATGGGTTGTCTGCCCTCGGGCTGCACGGGGATCGACTGCGTCTGCGGGCGCGCGCCGGGGAAGGACGGTCCGACGCTCTCCTGCCGACGCGTCTGGCCGGCGGGCTCAGGCCGGGGGCGGCGAAGCAGTGCCTCGACGCGCGCGCGGAACTCCCGAGGCCGGAAGGGCTTGACGATGTACTCGTCGGCACCGGCGCCGAGGCCCAGAACGACATCGGCCTCGTCGGCCAGGCCGGTCAGCATGATGATGAACGTGTTCGACTTCTCGCGGATGCGGCGGGCGGCCTCGAACCCGTCGATGCCGGGCATGTTGACATCGAGCGTCGTGATGAGCGGCTGGTAGGCGAGTACGGCCCGCACGCCGTCGATGCCGTTTCCGACCGATACGGTGGAGAAACCCGCCGCTTCGAGGACCTCGGCGAGGAGGTGGCGAACGTCGGGATCGTCTTCGACAATGACCGCGGTCTTCTGCCCGTCAGAAGCGTCGCTCATGAGTCCGGCATCCTCGATTCTCGGTTCAAGGCCGCGGCTCGTGGCACCGCACGCGTCGCCATTGTTCCATATCCGCCGGATCGCCCGCGATTCACGGTGCGCGCCGCGCCGCGGACGGTCAGAGCACGTTGCGTGTGAGCTGCACGGAGCCTTCCGGCCACCAGGATCCGGCGCGTGGTCCGCCGTTGCAGACGCCGTCGCTCTCGCCGGGCGGCTTGATCCACAGGTTCGTGTCGACGACGTCGTCGCCGTAGGTGCCGCCGGGGTCGCCCACGAGTGCCGTCGGATCGTTGCACCACTCGCTCGTGGAGACGCCGGCGCCGTTGCGCGACGTGTCGATGAGGGCGTGGCTGCCGCCGAGGAGCGTGGACACCTCGTGCGCGTAGGCGAACTCGTCGGCGGTGGGGTTGTAGTTCGACACGTTGGTGGCGAAGCCGCGCACTTTGTCGGTGACCCCGACCCGCTGGATGAGAGAGGCCATCTCCGAGGCCGGCCGCCAGTTGGAGTGCCCGCCGTCGAGGTACACCCACGTATCGACGCCGACGAGACGCAGCGCCGCATCGTGGAGGGCGCTCATGCGCTGGTCGATGTTGGCGTCGCAGTCGGGTGCCTGGGCGAGGCTGTCCGGCTCGAGGACGACGATCTTCTGCACGTCCTTCACGCTCGCCAGCGCCTGGCCGATCTCCGCGGTCCAGGTCGCGTAGGAGGCGTCGTCCAACCCGCCTGCGGACTGGCTGCCGCAGTCGCGCTCGGGCAGTCCGTACACGACGACGGCGAGTGCTGCATCCTGATCGCGCGCCTCGGCGGCGAGGTTCAGGATGCGGGGGCCTGCGTCGCCGATCGGATCGATCTCGGGAGTCAGCCAGTAGGCGGTCGGTTGAGCGGCGAGATAATCGGCCGCGGCCTGCGCGTCGGAGTCCAGCCCGCCTTCTGTCGCGGCCTTGCTCGCCTTGGACTCCTCCGGCACGACGATGCGCGTGCCGACGCTCGGAGCCTGCGCGCCGAGGAACTGGAGTCCGGAGGTGATCGCCCAGCCGACGACGCCGATGGCGGCGATCACGATCGCGAGGCTCGCCGCGAGCACGGTGATCAGCAGCCAGCGGGGAAAGGCGCGCCGGCGCGGACGGGCGGGCCTTGCTGGCGTGGAACTCACGCAAGGACTGTACCCTGCGCCCGCGCTACCCTGACTGCAACGACCGGAAGGACACAGGATGTCGGACTCGATCATCGTGGGCGTGACGGATGCGGAGGGCTCGCAGCGTGCGGTCGACTGGGCGGCGGCTCGAGCACGTCGAGGCGGGGAGCGGCTCGTGCTGTTCTCCGTCGTGGGTGGCGCCACCGGAGCCGTGGGGGAGGATGACGTGCTGACGGCGGCGGTCACCGCCACGCGTGCGCGCCTCGAGCAGCAGGCCGACCTCTTGCGGTCGACGGGCGTCTCGTGCGAGGTGCGCGTCTCGCACGGCAATCCGGTCGCAGAGCTCGTGGAGGCGTCGAAGGCGGCGCGGCTGCTCGTGATCGGCGGAGAGAAGCGCGGGCAGGGGCGCCGTGGTCAGCACGGTTACCGGATCGCCGCAGGATCGCATTCGCCCGTCGTCGTGGTGCCGCTGGATGCGCCCGCGGACGGGGCAGGCGTCGTGGTGGGTGTCGACGGCTCGGAGGTCTCCGACGCGGCGGTGGCGTTCGCGGCCGCCGAGGCGGAGCGCTTCGGCGAGACCCTGACGATCGTCTCGGCGTGGATGCCGGTCGCCGTTCCCGGCGACTTCGGCGTGTACCCCGACCTCTATCTCACGGATCTCAACGCGATCACCCAGTCCGCCGTCGACCGTGTGGCGGAGAAGGTGAGTGAGGCGTACCCGGGTCTGAACGTGCAGACCCGGGTCGTCGAGGGCGATCCCGCCGCGGCGATCGCGGATGCGGCAGGCGCGGCCAGGCTCGTCGTCGTCGGCTCGCACGGGCGCGGCGCCTTCGCACGCTTCCTTCTCGGATCGGTCAGCGAGGAGGTCGTTTCTCAGGTGACGACCGCCACGGCCGTCGTCCGCTGAACGGATTCCCACAGTTCCGGCGCGTACGGCCCACAGGCGCCCGCGCGGGACTACCTTTGTGCCACCACGGTAGGCGGACAAGGGAGTCCTCATGGATCGTGCAACACAGATAGCTGTCACCGCTCTCGGCCTGATCGCGCTCATCGCGGTAGCCGTCGGAGTCTTCGCTGCGGGGGCGCTCCCCGGGCTGGAGCCCCACGCGCAGCGTGTCGCGAGCCTCGTCCCCTTCGTCGTCGCGACGCTCGCTGTGCTGAGTGCGCTCGCGCTGACGGTCTCGCGGCGCCGCCTGCATCGCTGACCGGCGTCACGGCGAAAAGCGGAGAGGCCCTCTGCGGCCTGGGGGAACCGGAGAGGACCTCTCATCACACGGGCGGAACGCTCCGTGCCTTCGCTCGCCGTCGATGACCCGAACACGTTCGGCGTGCGGTGTTGCTCCTTCAGTATGGGAAGCGCGCGTGACCGGGCGGAGGGGCTTGACAACAGCGTTGCGATCCGTTCGTCATCCGACGCGCCGCGTCACACGTTCGTCATCCTTTCTCAGTAGCATGGCGCTCATGGCGCGCGAGGGGCAACGCAATCCGGAGCCGGGCGGGTCCCGATGGCTCATCTACGTCGGGGTGGCGCTGCTCGCGCTCGGGGTGGGGGCCCTCGTGTTCGCCTCGATCATCAGTTACCTCAACGCCATCCTCTAGCGGTCTGCGCTCGCCGGCGTACGCCTCGGCTCGCGCGGCGAGGGAGTGTTCTGCCGCGATCAGCGTGCGCTGCCTTCGCGGCAGGAATCGTTGCACACCGGGTGTGTGACCGGTAACATTTGTTTCGGCCGGCCGGGTATGGGACCCCGCGGGCCACGAGACCAATGGAGCACCCGTGACAGGCAGCGCAGCCACGCCCTTCCCCTCTGACGTCCAAGCGGCCATCGACGCCGTCCGCGATGATGTCGCGACTCTGCACGGCGAACTCGTGCGCTACGGACTGGTGGTGTGGACCGGAGGCAACGTCTCGGGTCGGGTGCCGGGTGCGGACCTGTTCGTGATCAAGCCGTCCGGCGTCTCCTACGACGATCTGACCCCGGCGAACATGATCCTCTGCGATCTCGACGGCAACGTGATCCCGGGCACGCCCGGCAGCGAGCGTTCGCCCTCGAGCGACACTGCCGCGCACGCCTACGTCTACCGCAACATGCCCGACGTGGGCGGGGTCGTGCACACGCACTCCGACTACGCCGTCGCGTGGGCGGCCCGCGGTGAGGAGATCCCCTGCGTGATCACCGCGATGGCCGACGAGTTCGGCGGGCCGATCCCGGTCGGACCCTTCGCGATCATCGGCGACGACTCGATCGGTCGCGGCATCGTCGAAACGCTGCGCGGGCATCGCTCGCGTGCAGTCCTCATGCGCAACCACGGACCGTTCACGATCGGCGTGAGCGCGAAGGATGCGGTCAAGGCGGCCGTCATGGTCGAGGACGTCGCGCGTACGGTGCACATCGCGCGGCAGGGCGGCGAGCTCGTTCCGATCCCTCAGGAGGCGATCGACAGCCTGTACGCGCGATACCAGAACGTCTACGGACAGAGCGGGGACGACCGGCGATGACCGCTGCAGACGCCATCACGACAGGGCGTACCTGGCTCGGTATCGAGCTCGGCTCCACACGCATCAAGGCCTGCCTGATCGACGAGACCGGCGCGGTGATCGCGGTGGGCGCTCATGCGTGGGAGAACAGCTACGTCGACCGCCTCTGGACCTACTCCCTGGACGAGGTCGTCGCGGGCCTGCAGACCGCGTACGCGGCGCTCGTTGCGGATGCGATCCAGCGTCACGGCGTGCGCCCCGAGACCCACGCCGCCATCGGCGTCTCCGCGATGATGCACGGTTATCTCGCGTTCGACGCGTCCGGTGAGCTGCTCGTGCCCTTCCGAACGTGGCGCAACACCAACACGGGGCCCGCATCGAGCGCGCTGAGCGAGCTGTTCGGGGTCAACATCCCGCTGCGCTGGTCGATCGCGCACCTGCACCAGGCGGCCATCGACGCCGAGCCGCACGTGCCCCACATCGCCTCGATCAACACCCTCGCGGGGTACGTTCACCGCCGTCTGACCGGTCGGTCCGTGCTCGGCGTGGGTGACGCATCGGGCATGTTCCCGATCGACGCGGCGACGCGCGATTATGACGCGGAGCTGCTCGCCCGTTATGACGCACTCGGTGCGATCGATGTTCCGCTGGCCGACATCCTCCCGGAGGTGCTTCCCGCCGGACGCGAGGCGGGCGCGCTCACCCCTGAAGGCGCAGCGCTCCTGGACCCGTCGGGCGTGCTCCGCGCCGGCATCCCGCTCTGCCCGCCCGAGGGCGACGCCGGGACCGGCATGGTGGCCACCAACGCCGTGGCTCCGCGCACGGGCAACGTGAGCGCGGGAACGAGCATCTTCGCGATGGTCGTCCTCGAGCGCCCCCTCCAGCGGGTGCACCACGAGCTCGACCTCGTCACCACGCCCGCGGGGGATCCCGTCGCGATGGTGCACTGCAACAACGGGGCGAGCGAGCTTGCCGCCTGGGTCGAGATGTTCTCGCGCTTCTCTGCCGCATCCGGTCGTCCTCTCGATGCGGACGCCGTCTTCGAGGCGCTCTTCCGAGAGGCGGTCGCCGGTGAAGCGGATGCGGGTGGGCTGCTCGCCTACAACCACCTCGCCGGCGAGCCCATCGCCGGACTCGAGGAGGGGCGTCCGCTCGTCGTGCGCACGCCCGACAGCCGCCTGACCCTCGCGAACTTCATGCGCGCCCAGCTCTACGGCGTGTTCGGCACGCTGGCCCTGGGAATGCGGGTGCTCGCCGAGGAAGGCGTCGCGCTCGATCTGATGTTCGCCCACGGTGGCATGTTCCGCACGGCCGGCGTCGCCCAGCGGTTCCTCGCCGGCGCGCTCGCCGCCCCGGTCGCGGTCGGCGAGACCGCATCCGAGGGCGGCGCCTGGGGGATCGCGGTGCTCGCCGCGTATCTCGGCGAGTCCGACCAGTTCGATCTGTCCACCTACCTCGAGCGCCGCGTGTTCGCCGGCGCCGCGACCTCGACCGCGGAGCCCGACGCCGACGACGTCGCCGGCTTCGCCGCCTACCTCGAGCGCTACCGGTCCGGCCTCGCCATCGAAGCCGCTGCCGTCGCCGCGCTCTGAAAAACCGAAAGAGAGATATCCATGCCTCGCACACCCCTGTCCAGCTCCCTCGACGGCTACGAGGTCTGGTTCGTCACCGGCAGCCAGAACCTCTACGGCGAAGAGACGCTCAAGCAGGTCGCTGAGCAGTCGCAGGCCGTCGTCGCGGGTCTGGGCGAGCTTCCCGTGAAGGTCGTCTGGAAGCCCGTGCTCAAGGACGCCGACTCGATCCGTCGGATGGCGCTGGAGATCAACAGCCGCGATGACGTCATCGGCGTCATCGCGTGGATGCACACCTTCAGTCCCGCCAAGATGTGGATCTCGGGCCTCGACGCCCTCCAGAAGCCGCTGCTGCACCTGCACACGCAGGCGAACGTCGAGCTGCCGTGGGCCGACATCGACTTCGACTTCATGAACCTCAACCAGGCCGCCCACGGCGACCGCGAGTTCGGGTACATCCAGACGCGGCTGGGCGTTGCCCGCAAGACGGTGGTCGGACACGTGTCGAACCCGGTCGTCCGCCAGCAGATCGAGGACTGGGAGCGCGCCGCCGCCGGCTGGGCAGCGGTGCGCACGCTGAAGCTCGCCCGCTTCGGCGACAACATGCGCTACGTCGCCGTCACCGAGGGGGACAAGACCGAGGCGGAGCTCCGCTTCGGTGTTCAGGTGAACACCTGGGGCGTCAACGAGCTGGCGGATGCGGTCGCCGCCGCATCCGAATCCGACATCGACGCTCTCGTGGCCGAGTACGAGGAGCTGTACGACGTCGTCGACGAGCTGCGCGTCGGAGGCGAGCGGCACCAGTCCCTGCGCGATGGGGCCGCGATCGAGCTCGGCCTACGCTCGTTCCTCGAGGAGGGGGGCTTCGGCGCCTTCACGACGAGCTTCGAAGATCTCGGCGCCCTGAAGCAGCTCCCCGGCCTGGCCGTCCAGCGCCTCATGGCCGAGGGCTATGGCTTCGGCGCCGAGGGCGACTGGAAGACGGCGATCCTCGTTCGTGTGGCCAACGTCATGGGCGCAGGCCTGCCCGGCGGCGCGAGCCTCATGGAGGACTACACCTACGACCTCGTGGCAGGTGACGAGAAGATCCTCGGCGCGCACATGCTCGAGGTCGCCCCGTCGCTGACCACCGCCAAGCCGCGGTTGGAGATCCATCCGCTCGGCATCGGCGGCAAGGAAGACCCGGTGCGCCTGGTCTTCACCGCCGACCCGGGCTCTGCCGTCGTCGTCGCCATGAGCGACATGCGCGACCGGTTCCGTCTCGTGGCCAATGTGGTCGAGAACGTGTCCGCGCCGGAGCTGCCGAAGCTGCCCGTGGGTCGTGCCGTGTGGAAGCCCGCTCCCGACTTCGCGACGTCGGCCGCTTGCTGGCTCGCGGCGGGAGCCGCCCACCACACGGTGATGTCGACCGCCGTCGGCATCGAGGTGTTCCGGGACTTCGCCGAGATTGCGAAGACCGAGCTGGTCGTCATCGACGAGGCGACCACGGTGCGCGACTTCCAGCGGGAGCTCCGCTGGAACCAGGCGTACTACCGCCTCGCGCAGGGCCTGTGATGACGGGCTCGGTGCCGCTGTCGGGAACCCAGCACCTGCTGCGGTCGGGCGATGTGGAGGCGTGCATCGCGAGCGTCGGTGCGTCGCTGCGCACCCTGACGCACGCCGGACGCGACCTCGTCGTCCCCTTCGGGGCGGACGAGGTCCGCCCCGCCTATCGAGGGGCGACCCTTGCGCCGTGGCCCAACCGGGTCGTGGACGGCCGCTACGCCTTCGGAGGCGAGGAGTACCGCCTCGCACTGACCGAGCCCGCCCGCGGCCACGCGCTGCACGGACTCGCGGCATGGCTCGACTACACGGCGATCGACAAGGGCCCGGATCACGTCACCCTGTCCGCGGTGGTCGAGGCGCAGGACGGCTACCCCTGGCGCGTCCGCGTCGAGACGCGTTTCGCGTTGGATGCGGAGGGCCTGACGCAGACGGTGACCGCGTTCAACGAGTCCGATACGGCGGCGCCGTACGGTACCGGCCCGCATCCGTATCTTGTGGCAGGTGAGGGACTCGTCGACGACTGGACCTTCGAGCTGCCCGCCGCCGAGGTCCTGCACGTCACGGAGGATCGGCTGTCGCCGACCGAGCTGCGCGCCGTCGAGGCGGACGACCCGTCGCGGTTCGACTACCGTGCCGCACGGCGGATCGGCGCGGCCGAGATCGACCACGCGTACACCGCACTCATCCGCGATGCAGACGGTGCCGCGACGGTTCGGGTGACGGATGCGGACGGCCGCGGCGTCGCCATGACGTGGGATGCGGCGTGCCCCTGGGTCCAGGTGCACACGGCCGACCGTCCGGGGCTCTCGGGGCACCGCGTGGGGCTCGCGATCGAGCCCATGACCTGCGCGCCGGATGCGTTCAACGCGGACCGGTACCCGTACGACGCGGGCCTGCAGGTTCTCGAGCCCGGAGGGTCGCTCTCGGCGAGCTGGACCATCCGCGCCATCTGACCCGTATCGCCCCGCTCCCACTGCACGTTCGCCTGTCACAGATCGCGCCTCCGGCGTCGATCTGTGACAGGCGAACGTCGTTCGGGGGATGCGGAAGGCCCCGGAGAGGGAGGGATCCTTCTCCGGGGCCTTCGACGACAGGGTGCGCGGCGGGTGTCAGCTGTCGCGCAGGTTCTCCTTGACCTCGTTGCGACGCTCGACCGACTCCTTCTCGGCCTCGGCCTTCTTGACGTTGGCGTCCGCCTTCGCCTCGTCGATCTTGTCGCCGATGCGGTCCGTGGTGTCGTCCCACTTGTCCTTGAGCTTGCGACCGGCGGTCTCCGCGGTCTCCTTCGCATCATCGATGAAACCCATGATGTGCTCCCTTCGTCGAGGTGTGCCGACAGGCTAATCCGGTGACCCTGCGGGATCGGCGGGGTTGCACGAGTTCGCCCTGGTTGCTAGCGCCCTGCGGGTGCATACTCGCTTCATGCGGTTCGAGACGACCATGTCGCAGTTCGGTAACAACACGGGCATCGAGATCCCCGCGGACGTCATCGAGGAGCTGGGCGGCGGCCGTCGCCCTGCGCTGGTGGTGACCGTCAACGGCTACACATATCGCTCGACCGTCGGGGTGATGGGAGGCAAGCACCTGATCCCGTTCAGCGCGGACAAGCGACGCGAGACGGGCATCGGCGGTGGCGATGCCATCGACGTCGACGTCGAGCTCGACACCGCTCCGCGCACGGTCGAGGTGCCGGCGGACCTCGCCGAGGCGCTGGCATCCGTGGGGCTCCGCCCTGCCTTCGATGCGTTGTCGCCCAGCGCGCAGAAGGCCCACGTCACCGCGGTGACGGGCGCCAAGGCGGCCGAGACGCGGCAACGCCGCGTCGATCGAGTGGTCGAGTCCTTGCGCTGAGGCCCGCGGGGTTTTACCCGCTCTCGACCCGTGAGTCACCGAGGCCCCTCCGATAGAATCGGGGGAGGGGGTGCTGTGGCATCGCGAGCGGACGAACCGACGGAGCACAAGGGACTCGGAGCCCTGTGGGCCGCCCGCGCGTCGCGCCCGAAACTCGCCGATGTCGTCGCCGAGGGGGTTTACATCGCCGCGGCCGCCACACGCTTGTCCCTGAAGAACCACATCCTCGTCGACATCCTCTCCGCGGGAGAAGGTTTCGACGCCGACCGGTTCGTTCCCGATGCGAAGGACGCGCTGCTGAAGCTCGCCGAGGAGGCCGAGGCCGATGCCGAGCGTGCGGAGCGGGAGCGCAAGCTGGCGCGCGGCCGCTTCAGTGACTCCGGCGGCACGCATGACTATCGCAGTCGCGACGTGCGCAACCTCCGGCGCAGACGCAAGCAGTCGCTGCGGATCGCGGAGGAGCTCCGCGAGCGCGCGGAGGACCTCGATGGACTTCGCGAGCTGGTCGAGGCGGCGCGTGAGGCCGCGTGGGCCGAGGTCGCGCGCAACATCGACAGCTCGCTGCGGATCGAGGCCGCCAGACCCGACCTCGAGCCGGGTTACGAGAAGATGCGACAGGCGCGGATGCAGAGCCTGCGGCTCGTGGACCTTCCTCGCCTCGCAGCGCATCGACGCAGGTTGAACGCGAAGGACGAGGATGCGGCGCCCGCCGTGTCCGGTGCGAGCGAGCGTCGCGCGGGGATCGACCTCAGCGAGCTCGAGTAGCCGCCTCGATTCGCGAGCAGCCCCGGTTGTGTTGTAGTCTCTCCTAGTGCCCGCGCGCAGGAATGCGACGGGAAACATGCGCCCGTAGCTCAATGGATAGAGCATCTGACTACGGATCAGAAGGTTAGGGGTTCGAGTCCCTTCGGGCGCACACTGTGTTGAGACAGTACGACACCGGCTTCCGCTTCGGCGGGGGCCGGTGTTTCGTTTCTCTGATGAGCGAGCACTGAGGACGGGTGCTCCGCAGGAGAACGCCATTCCGCAGGACGAACATCCCCCATATCGTCCTGCACGAGGGATATCTCCTGACGAAGAAGGGGCTGAGGCGCGTGAGCGCGGATCCCGGTCCTCGCGCGGGGGCGTACTCTGGCGGCATGCCGATGAAGCCACCGACGGCCAATATCGATGAGTCCCGCGTGCACGTGTCGCGACCGAAGAAGGTCGCGGTGGGCGTGCCGGCCGTGCTCCACGCGCTCCAGATCGCGAATGAGCAGATGGGCCTCAAACGATCCGCCGAGACCCTCCTCCGCGTCAATCAGAAGGACGGTTTCGACTGTCCCGGCTGCGCGTGGCCGGAGGAGGACAAGCGCCATGTCGCGGAGTTCTGCGAGAACGGCGCCAAGGCCGTCGCGGAAGAGGCGACCGTGCGTCGCGTCGGACCGGAGTTCTTCGCTGCCCACTCGATCGAGGACCTGCGCGAGGGCGACGACTGGTGGCTCGGCCAGCAGGGTCGGTTGACGCATCCGATGGTGCTCGACGAGGGCGCGACGCACTACCGACCGATCTCGTGGGATGCGGCGCTCGAGATGATCGCGGACGAGCTGAGGTCACTGTCGCACCCCGACGAGGCGGTGTTCTACACATCGGGTCGCACTTCGAACGAGGCGGCGTTCCTGTACCAGCTGCTCGTGCGCGGTCTCGGCACCAACAACCTCCCCGACTGCTCGAACATGTGCCACGAGTCGAGCGGCTCGGCGCTGACGGAGACGATCGGCATCGGTAAGGGCACCGTCTCGATCGAGGACATCCACGAGGCGGACCTGCTGATCGTGGCGGGTCAGAACCCCGGTACCAACCATCCGCGTATGCTGTCGGCCCTCGAGAAGGCCAAACAGCGCGGAGCGCGCATCATCGCGGTGAACCCGCTGCCGGAGGCGGGACTCATGCGGTTCGAGAACCCGCAGACCCCGCGCGGTGTCGCTTTCGGCGGCACAAAGCTCGCCGACCGCTTCGTGCAGATCCGCTCCGGCGGCGATCAGGCTCTCTTCCACGCGATCGGCAAGCATCTGCTCGAGGCGCAGGACCGTGACGGCGACGTGCTGGACGCGGCCTTCATCAGCGCCCACACGAGCGGGTTCGAGTCGTACCGCCGGCAGATGGCGGATGCGGAGTGGTCCCAGTTGGAGGAGGCCACCGGCCTCGGCGAGCAGGAGCTGCGGGCGATCGGCAACGAGGTGCGCGCCTCGAAGGCCACGATCGTGTGCTGGGCGATGGGGCTCACCCAGCACAAGCACTCCGTGCCCACCCTCCGCGACGTCGTGAACGTGCTGCTGCTCCAGGGCAACATCGGCCGCCCGGGCGCCGGCGTCTGCCCCGTGCGCGGCCACTCGAACGTGCAGGGCGACCGCACGGTCGGCATCTACGAGAAGCCGGCGGATGCGTTCCTCGACGCTCTCGATCGGGAGTTCTCGTTCGCGGCGCCCCGCGCTCACGGCTTCGACACGGTCGCCGCCATCCGTGCGATGCGCGACGGCAATGTCCGCTTCTTCATGGGGATGGGCGGCAACTTCGTGTCGGCGACCCCCGACACCGCGGTCGTCGAGGCGGGCATGGCGCGCGTGGGCCTCACCGTGCACGTGTCGACCAAGCTCAACCGCTCTCACGTCATCACCGGCCGGCGCGCCCTCATCCTCCCGACGCTCGGGCGCACGGACCGCGACCGTCGTGGCGGTCGGGAGCAGCGCGTCACGGTGGAGGATTCGATGGGTGCCGTGCACGCCTCGCGTGGTCGGCTCGCTCCGCCCTCGGACGACATGCTCAGCGAGGTCGCGATCATCGCGCGGCTGTGCGCGCTCGTCTTCGGGGGCGGATCCTCGCCCCAGGACGCGCCGGCAGCCCATGACGGTGACCACGAACGCACCCTTCCCGAGCACGGCACGGTGGAGTCGGAGAGCCTGGATGCGGCCGGCCTCCACGACCCGGCCAACGTGCCGCAGGCGGACTGGGCTGCTCTCGAGGCGGACTACGCCCTCATCCGCTCGCACATCGAGCGGGTGATCCCCGGGTTCGAGGACTACGAGAGCCGCATCCAGAAGGGACGCACCTTCTTCCTGCCGAACGGTCCGCGCGACGAGCGCCGGTTCGCGACGATCGACGGGAAGGCGCGTTTCACCGTCAACCCGCTCGAGTACCCGCGTATCCCCGCCGGGCGCCTGCTGCTGCAGACGCTGCGCTCGCACGATCAGTACAACACGACCGTCTACGGCAAGGACGACCGGTACCGCGGGATCCACGGCGGCCGACGCGTCGTGCTCGTCAACGCCGACGACATCCGCGAGCTCGGCTTCGTCGACGGGGAGATCGTCGACCTCGTCTCCGAGTGGACGGATGCCCACGGCGTCATGGAGGAGCGTCGCGCCGAGAGCTTCCGCATCGTCTCCTACGACACCCCCCGTCAGAACGCGGCCGCCTACTACCCCGAGACGAACGTGCTCGTGCCTCTGGAGTCGGTCGCCGACGTGAGCGGGACGCCGACCTCGAAGGCGGTCATCGTGCGCCTCGAGCACCGCTGAGCACGGCATGGGACGACTCACCGATCGCACGCCGGTCACGCGTATCGCCTTCACCGGCGAGGGCATGTCGACGCGCCGTCGCGCGGACACGGTCGTCGTGGAGGAGCCGCTGGAGGTTCGCGTGGGCGGGGAGCCGCTCGTCGTGACGATGCGCACCCCGGGTCACGATCTGGAGCTGGCCGCCGGTTTCCTGACGGGGGAGGGCGTCATCGCCTCGGGCTCCGATGTCCGCAGCGCGATCCACTGCGGGGGGCCGGGAAGCACCCCCGTCGGTGCGCCCCAGAGCGAGAACACCTACAACGTGCTCGACATGGCCCTCGCGCCCGGCCGCGAGATCCCCGCCAAGGACGCGGCCCGCAACTTCTACACGACGAGTTCCTGCGGCGTCTGCGGAGCCGCATCCATCGAGCAGATCACCAAGGTGTCGCGTTTCGACCTGGCCGCCGACGAGAGCCGCGCTCCCGCGCGGTGGCTCGCGTCGCTTCCCGACACGTTGCGCAGCGGTCAGGCGCTGTTCGAGAAGACGGGCGGACTTCACGCGGCGGCGCTCTTCGACATCGCCACGGGCGAGCTGCTCGTCCTGCGTGAGGATGTCGGGCGCCACAACGCGGTCGACAAGGTGATCGGCTGGGCCCTGCTCGCCGACCGGCTTCCGCTGACGGGTACGGTGCTGCAGGTGTCGGGCCGCGCCAGCTTCGAGCTCGTGCAGAAGGCGATCATGGCGGGCATCCCCGTGCTGGCCGCGGTCTCGGCGCCCTCCTCGCTCGCTGTGGAGCTGGCTTCGTCGATGCATCTCACGCTCGTGGGCTTCTCCCGCGGGACGTCACTGAACGTCTACGCGCACCCCGACCGGGTCGCCGTCGAGGAGTGATCCCGCAGCGTTCGGAGGAGCCGAGCGTAGGCTGACGGGGTGAGCGCATACGTTTCGGCGTTCGAGCTGTTCTCCATCGGTGTCGGACCCTCGAGCTCCCACACCGTCGGGCCGATGCGCGCCGCCGGAGTCTTCGCCCGCCGACTCGCGGATGCGGGACTGCTCGAGCGTGTGCATCGCGTGCGGTGCGAGCTGTTCGGCTCCCTGGGCGCGACGGGCATCGGGCACGGCACCCCCGATGCGATCGTCGCGGGGCTGGCGGGCCACCGCCCCGACACGGTGGATCCGGACCTCGTGCGCGGCGCCTGGTCCGCGATCGGTGACGACACGATTCTCGAGCTCGCCGGCATCCACCCGATCCGCTTCCGCGCCGACGACATCGTGCTCTCGCCCCGCGTCCGTCGTCCGGAGCACCCCAACGCCCTCACGCTGACGGCCTGGGACGCGGCGGGGGAGCCGGTCGCGAGTGAGACCTACTTCTCGGTCGGCGGCGGTTTCATCCGCCGCGACGGCGAGGCGGCAGACGCTCCTGCGGCGGTGCCCCACCCGTACGCCAGCGCGGCGCAGCTGCTCGCGCTCTGCGCCGAGACCGGCCTCTCGATCGCGGAGATCGCCCGCCGCAACGAGGAGGCCTGGCGTAGCGAGGACGAGGTGCGCAGCGGACTCGACGCGATCTGGGACGCGATGAGCGCCTGCATCTCGGCCGGGCTCGCCCACGACGGTGTGCTTCCCGGTCAGCTCGGCGTGAAGCGTCGCGCAGGTTCGCTGCGTGCGCAGCTCGAGGGCGCCCAGGCGATCGGCCACCGTGAGCTTCCCGGCGAGTGGCTCGGAGCCTTCGCGCTCGCCGTCAACGAGGAGAACGCCGCGGGCGGTCGGGTCGTCACGGCCCCCACGAACGGGGCCGCCGGCATCCTTCCCGCCGTCGCCATGTACTGGTGGCGGTTCCTCGCGGATGCGGGCGTGGGTCTCGACCGTGCGATCGCCGACGACGAGCGCCCCCGCGGCATCCGACGGTTCCTGCTGACGGCCACCGCGCTCGGGTCCTTGTTCAAAGCGAACGCCTCGATCTCGGGGGCCGAGGGCGGATGCCAGGCGGAGGTCGGCTCGGCCTGCGCGATGGCGGCGGGCGGTCTCACCGCCGTCATGGGCGGCACCCCCGCGCAGATCGAGAACGCGGCTGAGATCGCGATGGAGCACCACCTGGGTCTCACCTGCGATCCCGTCGGCGGGCTCGTGCAGATCCCCTGCATCGAACGCAACGCGATCGCCGCCGCCACGGCGGTCACCGCCGCCCGGCTTGCGCTGCGCGGCGACGGTTCGCACTACGTCTCGCTCGACACGGTCGTCGAGACGATGCGCCAGACGGGCATCGACATGTCGACGAAGTACAAGGAGACGAGCGAGGGCGGTCTCGCCGTCAACGTCATCGAGTGCTGAGGGTGAGCTCAGTCCCGACGGGGTCGGAGCTTCTGCGTCAGATCCAGCAGGGTGCGCAGCTCGTCGTCGTCGAGGGTCGACATGTGCTCGGCGATCGATCGGCTGTGCACGGCCGCGATGGAGCGGAACAGGCGCGCACCCGTGTCGGTCGCTCGGACGATGGCGCCGCGGCCGTCGTCCGGGTCCGTGCACTTGGACAGCAGTCCGCGCGCGACCATCCGATCGACCAGACGCGAGACGCTGGGCTGGCTGATGAGCATGTTGCGCGTCACGTCGCGCAGCCGCGCCGACATGTCGGGGGCGCGCGTGACGGTCAGGAGCACGTCGTACTCGCCCTGCTGCAGGCCGCTCTGCTCGAAGTCGGCACCCACCTCCGCGAAGATCTCGTGCTGGGCCCGGAACAGGCTCTCCCAGGCATCGATGGCCAGACGGCGGTCGCTCATGCCCGATAGCGTACGCTGTGCCCGGCATAGGCTGGTGCCATGATCGCCGGGGCAATCACGCGCGTCATCGCCGCCGCATTCGCTCTCGCTCTCGCTCTCGCCGTGACGGGTTTCACCGTCGTGCCGCAGGCGCCCGCGTCCCCGGAGCCCACGATGGTCGTCCCGGCGGGAGTCGACGACTTCACGTTCCGCAGCCTCGATGTCGACTACACGCTGACCCGCGCGGACGACGGCACCTCCCGGCTGCACGTCGTCGAGCGTTTCGTTGCCGAGTTCCCCGAGACCGATCAGAACCACGGCATGCGCCGCACCATCCCCGACACCTACAACGGTCAGCCGCTGCGGCCCGAGCTCGTCTCCGTCACCGACGAGACCGGCGCGCCGCGAGATGCCGAGGTCGACAGCGACGACGGGGCGTGGAGCGTGACGTCGCGCGCGGACGGGTTCGTGCACGGCGCGCAGACCTATGTCTTCACCTACGACCTGAGCAACGTCGCCTGGTACTTCCCGAAGACGGGGACCGAGGAGTTCTACTGGGACGTGAACGGCGTCGACTGGGGGCAGGCTTTCGGCTCCGTCTCCGCGACGCTCCACGTCGATCCCGCGCTCGCCGCCTCCCTCACCGGCGCGGCCGCCTGCTACGTGGGTGCGCAAGGGGACACGACGACGTGCCCGATCACTCTCGACACGGATGCGGCGGCCGCATCCGTGTCGGTGGCGAACGTCGCCCCGCGTCAGACGGTCACACTGTCGGTGGGGTTCGAGCCGGGCACCTTCGCGATGTTCGACAGCAGCTACTTCGCCTCCGGCTGGGGTTGGGCCCAGAGCGGATCGTTCCTGGCTCTCCTGGGCGCGTTCGCGTGGGCCATCGCCGTCCGGCGCCGAGTGCTGCGCGACTCTCCCGGCCGCGGCATCGTCATCGCCGAGTACGAGCCTCCCGCCGGCGTCACGCCCCTGACGGCTGCGGTGTTGTTGGCGAAGCCCTCGAAGGCCGCGCCCGCAGCGCTGCTGGAGCTCGCCGTGCGGGGCGCGATCCGGATCGAAGAGGTGCCGGGTGGATCCCGGGCGCGGCCGAAGCTGCGGGCCGTGCTGGTGGACCCGTCTCGCGCCCGCCAGGACGGCGCGGAGTTCATCGAGGGGCTGTTCGGTGAGAACGCGCGGCCAGGCGCCGAGTTCGCGTTCGGCGGCCGCAACACGGCGTTCGCTCAGGCCGCGGAGGACATGCGCAGCTGGGCCGGTGCGGAACTGGTCGAGCGCGGCATCTACCGGACGGTGCGACGCGGGATTCGTCCTCCGGTCGTCTGGGCGTTGGCCGCCACGGCGGTGGCGACCGTCGTCACGGGAGCGTTGGCCCTGTCCGCACAGGTGTATCCCGCCGTCCCCCTCACCGTGCTCATCGTCGCCGTGGTGGTCGGGCTTGTCGGGCTCCTGCTGCTCTCCCACCGTCCGCTGAGCCCTCAGGGTGCCGAGGCCCGGGAACAGCTCGAGGGCCTCCGGCTCTTCATCAGCTGGGCCGAAGCGGACCGCATCCGCATGCTGCAGTCGCCTCAGACGGCCGAACGGCGCCCGGTCGACGCAACGGATGCGGCGGCCGTCCTCGCGATCTACGAGCCGCTGCTGCCCTACGCGGTGGTGTTCGGCCTCGAGAAGCAATGGGCCGCCCAGCTGGCCGTCTACTACGAGAGCGCCGGCGCGCCCCTCTGGTATGCCGGGGCGACCGCGTTCAACGTGAGCGCCTTCACGAGCGGCGTCAGCTCGCTCTCGGCCGCCGCTGTCGCCAGCTCGAGCACTTCCGGCGGTTCGACCGGCGGCGGGTCCGCCGGTGGTGGCGGTGGTGGCGGAGGCGGAGGCGGCGTCTGAGCGCTCGGTAGAATGGGGTCGATGTCTTTCGCTCGCGGAGTGCGCCCCTTCCCGGCTGCCCCGCACCCGAAATGACCGACTACGGGGCCTCGACCGGCACGATCCGCGTCCCGGGCCCCGCCCGCGGAGCCCTGCCGTGGATCATCTGGATCGCGGGCGCTTTCACGTACCTCGTCGCGATCGTGGGTCGCAGCTCGCTCGCGGGCCTCGGCACCGACATGGCGGTGCGGTTCGACGCCGGATCCAGCACGCTCGCCCTGTTCACCACGCTCCAGCTCGCGGTCTACGGCGCCATGCAGATTCCGGCGGGTCTGCTGCTGGATCGCTGGGGTGCCCGCGTCATCGGAACGGTCGGAATGCTGACGATGGCGGGCGGCTCGCTGTGGCTGGCGTTCGCCCCCGACGTGCCCTCGGCGATCCTCGCGCGCCTCTTGACCGGGGCCGGAGACGCGCTCATCTTCCCCAGCGTGTTGCGCCTGATCGCGCTGTGGCTGCCCGCCAAGCGGGTGCCGGTACTGCAGCAGATCACCGCGCAGTTCGGTCAGCTCGGCCAGGTGCTCAGCGTGGTGCTGCTCACCTCCCTCGCCCACGGCATCGGCTGGGAGAGCGCCTTCGCGGCCGTCGCCGGAGTCTTCGTCGTCTTCGCCGTGCTCGATGCGCTGATCATCCGCGAACGGGGTCGACCGGTGGCTGCCGACGGCAGGCCGCGCCCGCGTCAGTTCGCGCTCGTGATCGCGGCGCTGCGCGAGCCGGGCACGCGCCTCGGGTTCTGGATCCACTTCGTCACACCGTTCGCCGGTACGGCGTTCGCGCTGCTGTGGGGCATTCCGTTCCTCATGGCGGGCGAGGGGCTCTCCCGTGATGCGGCCGCGGGTCTCGTGACCGTGTTCGTGCTGAGCGGCGCGGTGTTCGCTCCGCTGATGGGCATGCTCTCGGCTGCGCACCCCGGTCGCCGCGCGCTGGTGGCGCTGGGCTCCGTCGCCGCTCAGGCGGTGGCGCTGGCAGCTGTGCTGATCACCCCGGGCGAGGCCCCGCTGTGGCTGCTGGTGGTGTGGGTCGTCACCCTCTCCAGCGGCGGTGCCGCATCCATGATCGCCTTCGATGTGGTGCGACGGGACAACCCGCTCTCACGGCTGTCGACCGCGACCGGCGTCGTCAACATGGGCGGCTTCATCGCGGCCCTCGTGCTCGTCTACGTGATCGGTGTCGTACTCGACCTCCAGGGTGCCGATCCCGCCGCGTACACGCGCGATCAGCTGCGCCTGGCCATGAGCGCGACCTTCGCGCTGTGGATCGTCGGCACGATCGGCGTCGTCGTCGAGTCCCGCGCGCGTCGGCGCGCCCACGGCGCGTACTAGCGCGTCAGACGCGCCCTGCGCATGCCCGCCACGAGCGCGTCGACCGCTTCGGCCAACGCGGCGCTGCTCGTCCTGCCGACGCCGGTGGCGTTGACGAAGGCGTGGATGTGGCCGGACACGACCTGCAGCGTGGTGGGCACCCCCGCCTCGCGCAGGCGGGCCGCATACGCAATGCCCTCGTCGCGCAGCACGTCGAACCCCGAGACGGCGACGTGCGCGGGCGGTTGGCCGGCGAGCTCGCCCAACAGTGGCGATGCTCGCGGATCCGTGCGGTCGGCTTCTCGAGGCAGGTAGTGCTGGATGTACCAGTCCATCTGCCGCTCGGTGAGGAAGTAGCCCTCGCCGAAGAGCGAGTACGACGTGTGCTTCCTGCTCGTGTCGGTGACGGGGAAGAAGAGCAGCTGGAAATCCGGTGGGGCATCGGCGGTCAGCTGGCAGACCACCGCACTCAAGTTGCCGCCGGCGCTGTCGCCCGCGACGGCGACCGTGGTGCCCCAGTCCGGATGATCGCGGACCCAGCGGTACGCGTCGACGGCGTCGTCGACGCCCGCGGGGAACGGATGCTCGGGGGCCAGCCGGTAGTCCACGGAGATGACGCGGAGATCGGTGTGTGCGGCGATGAAGCGGCACACGGAGTCGCACGAGGTGAGCCCGCCGACGACCCAACCGCCCCCGTGGAAGTAGACCACGGTGCCGCTCGCCGCGTCCGCCGTCGACCCCTGGTAGAGGCGCGCGCCGACATCACCGCCGCGCGTCGGGATGCGGATGTCCTCGACGAGGGCCACGCGATCGCTGCGCCCGAAGATCCGCGCTTCCGCATCCACCTGCGCACGGGCCTGCGTCAGAGGCAGTTCTTCGAATGCGGCGCCGGGCAGCGCGTTGAGCAGGCGGAGGGCCATCTGCACCTCGGTGAGAAGGCGCTGGCCGTCGATCTCGACCGGGCGGCCGGCGATCAGGCGTTGGAGAGGGGCGGGCAGCGCCCCGAGGGTGCGGATGACGGTGCGCGTGACGCGCTCCTGTGCGGTGGGGCTCACGGGCGTCCTCTTCGTCGGTGGGTGCGCAACACGTTAAGGGGAGCGCCGCGCGAGGTGCGGGCTTCAGCGGTCGTTCCTGCGGACTTTGGAGGTCAGACAGAATGGCCCCATGAGCGTCCCCCGGACGGCCACGGTCGGCCCTCATCTCCTTCGTCATCTCGTGAGTCTCGCTGACGAGCGGGGCGTGAGCATCGGTGAAGCTCTGCGCCGTGCGGGGGTGGACCGCGGCTCACTCGATGCCGATGGCACGCGGGTGTCGCTGTCGCAGATGCGGCTGATCGTCGCCGCGGCGGTCACCGCTCTCGACGATCCCGCTCTCGGAGTCGAGCTCGGGCGGCGGCAACCGGTGACCGTCCTCGGAATGCTCGGCCTGGCGATGCTGTCGGCCTCCCGCATCCGCGACGCGATCGAAGTCGCTGTGCGGTTCCAGACATTCGCCGGATCTCCGGTGCGGTGGCGCCTCGAACAGCACGAGCACTCGCTCGCGGTCGTCGCCGAGACCTACACCGGTGACGCATCCGTGGATCGGGTGCTGATCGACGCCGCGTTCGCGCATTTCACGCGCATGGTGCACGACGTCTCGGCGGGCACAGCGCGACCGGAGCGCGTGGATCTCGCGCGTGCGCGGCCATCGGACACGGGTGCCTATGAATGCGGCCTGGGCGCGCCGGTGCGGTTCGCGGCTGCGCACGATGCCTGGTGGATCGGCTCCCGTGCGGCCGGACTGGCGAATCCCTACGCGGATCCGTGGACGTTCGAGGCGACCCGCGCTGTGCTCGAAGCGGAGGTCGCATCCGTGGTGGATCGTCGTGAGCTGGTCGCCCGGATCACGGCCCGGATCGCGGCGGAGCTGCCGGATGTGCTCCCCCTCGCGGCGCACGCGCGTGCCGCGTCGATGAGCGAGCGCACTCTCCGGCGGCGTCTGGCCGACGCGGGCGCGTCCTACGGCGCGCTCGTCGACGATCAGCGACGCCGCTTGACCGAGCGGCTGCTCGCCGCATCCGCTCCGTCCTTGGGCGAGGTGGCGGCCGCGGCCGGCTTTGCGGATGCGCGGTCGCTGCGGCGTGCGACCCGGCGCTGGGTGGGGATGTCGCCGACCGAGTGGCGTCGCGCCTCAGCCCACCGGGCGACGCAGCATGGCGACCGGCCGGGCTCCGGGAAGGCTCGTGATGGGAGCGAGCTCCTCGAAGCCGAATCGCCGGTAGAGGCGCCGGTTGTCCGGGGTCGATGACTCGAGGTACGCGTTCTGGCGCATGGTGTCGAGCGCGCGCAGGTGCGTGGAGAGCAGGGTCGCTCCCACGCCCCGGCCGCGGGCGCGGGCGCTGACGCCGATCTCGGCCAGATACCAGTGCGGAGCCTTCGGTCGGTACTGCTCCATCCGGGTCAGCATCCCGAACGCGCCCGCAAGCCTCATCCACCCCATCGAGCGGACGAACAGCGGGAGTCGCCGGGCGAGGCGCCCCAGCGCTCCGCGCCGCGCTTCGGGTCCCTCCCACGCCGCCACGCCCAGCAGTTCGCCGTCGCTGCTGCGGGCGAGGTCGACCGTCCCCGTCGCGTACGGTCCGGCGTTCAGCGTCGCCTCGAACAGATCCGTCAGCCGCTCGCGCCGGCGGTCGCGCTGCGGCACGATCACCCCGAGAACGGGGTCGTGCTCGAAGGCCTCGGCGAGGATCGAGGCCGCGGGACGCAGTTCCTCGGCGCGCGCGGGAGTGACGATGATGTTCGACATGACGCCTCCAATTGGTCCAGCTGGATAAAACTAGTATGGACATACGGATCGACCATCGGCTCGGAGGACGCTGTGAAGGAAGAAGCTCAGTCGCGGCCCTATCTGGGAGTGACGGAACGTCGCAGGCAGCTCCTCGATGCGGCGGTGGAGGTCATGGTGGAGGAGGGCGCCGGAGCCCTTTCCTTGCGCTCGGTGGCGCAGCGCGCCGGCGTGGCCCATCGCCTGGTGAACTACGCGTTCGGGTCGAAGGCCGCTCTCGTCGCCGCGTTGCTGGATCGGGAGTCCGAGCGTCTCGCGGCGCGGGTGTGGGCTGAGCCGTTGCCCGCCGAGACGCTGGAGGTGGCGGTGGCCGCGGCGCTGGGCTCCTTCCTGGCGGAGGTTCGCTCCGACCCGCGCAGGTTCGAGCGGCTGGCGGAACTGACCGCTCTTGCCAGGGCGTCCGATGCCCTGGTGGATGCGGCTCGCGCCGAATCCGCGGCGTATCGGCTGATGATCGCGGAGCGGCTTGAACTGTGGTGTGCGCAGCGAGGCGTCCGGCTGGCATCGCTGCAGGTGGTGATCTCGGCGATCCACGCGGCAGCAGACGGGCTCGCCGAGTGGTGGCTCACGACCCGGGATGACGCTCAGGTTGAAGAGGTGATCGGGGTGCTCGCGGGTGGTTTCGGGGGTGTTCGGGTGATGCAGTAAGGGCCGGTCGGAGAGGCTTCCGACCGGCCCTTGTCCCTTTGCACCAAGAGTGTCCTGCAATCACATGTCGGTAGCTGCCACAGCAAAACAACTACCGTGCGAGCACTCTATAACGGTGAG
>Ga0308156_1000180_pt1 | contig 194091 bp, 164 predicted proteins | sample PhyAR2_FD_201041 | JGI IMG/M metagenome (GOLD analysis project Ga0308156, IMG submission 201041) | Phyllosphere microbial communities from UC Gill Tract Community Farm, Albany, California, United States - DLSL A.R2 | ecosystem: Host-associated > Plants > Phyllosphere > Unclassified | place...
AACCTGCTGTTCCTGTTCAGCATCGGGATCGACAAAACCAAAGCGCTCAGCCTGCTGCGTGCACTGACCGACTTCAAACGCGTATACGATCTCAATCTTCGGGTGAAGAACGTTTTACCATCGTTGTATAACGAGGCACCGGATTTCTATAAAGAGATGCGGATTCAGGAGTTGGCACAGGGCATCCATGCACTGGTAAAACATCATAATTTGCCCGATCTCATGTACCGAGCCTTTGAAGTATTACCGCAGTTGGTGATGACGCCGCACGACGCATTCCAAGAGGAAGTACGCGGCAACATCGAACCCTGTGCGCTTGATGACATGCTAGGTAAAGTCAGTGCGAATATGATCCTACCGTATCCTCCGGGCGTTCCGGTGGTTATGCCAGGGGAAATGCTCACAAAAGAGAGCCGCCCAGTACTGAGTTTCCTGCAAATGCTGTGTGAAATTGGCGCACACTACCCAGGCTTTGAAACCGATATCCACGGCGTCCATCGCGATGGAAGCACCGGTAAATACATGGTGGTGGTATTGAAAGAAGGCGCGGATGAGCCCGGTGATAAACCGAGTGATACGGTGAAAAAGGCACCGGGGAAAAAACCTTCGGCCGCTAAGAAAAAGTAACCGTTTGAAGATGTAAAAAAACCCGCCATTTATGGCGGGTTTCTTCATCGTGTATCGTGAGACAACTGCTAATTCAGCATCAATCTACAATTACATGCGGATAATAACGCGACAGATCTTGGGTGATCAGGCTGTGATCTTCACGGATACCCATTCCCGCAGGCTGATCGTTGACCAGCCAGCTACCAATCAGCACATAGCTGTCACCGAATTTAGGCAACGGATGGAATTGCTGAATGATCATGCCTTCCTCACCGTAAGGGCCATCGACGCTAGCCACTTCCTTGCCATTCTCCACAATGCGAATATTGGCACCTTCACGGGAGAACAACGGCTTAACCACATAATGATCCAGCTCGGGCTGATTGCCATCGGCAAAATAGGCCGGTAACAGGTTAGGATGGTTAGGGAACATTTCCCACAGCATCGGCAACAACGCTTTATTGGAGATAATGCTCTTCCACGCGGGTTCTAACCAACGCACACCGGCGTCTTCCAGCTTGGTAGAGAAAATCTCGCGCATCATGAATTCCCACGGGTACAGTTTAAACAGGTTGCTAATCACCTGATCCTGCGTATCCGTGAACTGACCACGCTCACCTAAGCCAATATCTTCAATAAAGACAAACTCGGTCGCTAAGCCTGCTTCATGCGCACAATCCTGCAAATATTGCACCGTGCCGCGATCTTCATCAGTATCCTGACAGCAAGCCATATGCAGTAGGCCAAAACCATGAGCCTCTTTCAGCTCGGCAAAACGCTCGATCAGTTTCTCTTGCAGACTATTAAACTGGTCAGCGTCCTGCGGCAGTTTGCCAGCAGCTATCTGATCTTCCAGCCAGATCCATTGGAAGAAGGCCGATTCATATAAAGATGTCGGCGTGTCCGCGTTGTTCTCCAGCAGCTTAGCCGGATTAACACCGTCGTAGGCCAAATCCAGACGCGAATAAAGAGAAGGCTGCTGGGTACGCCAAGAACTACGCACAAACTCCCAAACATGCTTAGGGATCTGGAATTTAGTCATCAGCTCATCGCTGGCGATCACCTTCTCGACCACTTTCAAACACATCTGATGGAGTTCCGCTGTGGTTTCTTCCAGCTCTTCCACCTGCGCTAGGCTGAACTGGTAGAACGCATCCTCACACCAGTAGGGCTCGCCATACATAGTGTGAAATTGGAAACCATACTCAGTGGCTTTTTCGCGCCAGTCCGGACGCTCACTAATAGGTACACGTTTCATGCTTAGCCACCCATGCTACGGGTGCCAGATTTACTGCTGGTCGCGGCGCTGCTACGCTGCATCGCGCTCTGTTTTGCAACGCTCTCACCAAATCCACCGCGGGTAACGGTTGAAGTCGTGGCCGGCTTTGGTGCCATCGCGGTTTTTGGCACGTTCATGGTGCGTCCGCCTGCGGTGGCAGGGCCATAGCTCTTACCGGTCGCATCCACAAATTTGCCATTAGCCGGGCTGGTTGCTGATTTAGAGCTAAACAGCGGCTGTTGGTTATAAGCGCCGCCGCCCATCATCCGACCCATCATGTAACCCGCCATCAGAGGCATCCAGAAGCTGCCGCTCTGTTGTGGCTGAGCCTGAGTTTCGCCGTTAGTGCTAGGAGCCATACCTGCCTGAGCGGGTGCCTGAGTACACTGGCCTTCGCCAAACTCAGCAATACAGTCTTCACGCGATGCGTATTTTGGTGCCGTTTTTTCAGCTTCTTTCAGTGCGTTTTGATATGACTCTTTACACTGCGCGCTCATGGAAGGATTCGCATTGCTGCAGTCATCTGCGTTTTGATACAGAGAAACCGTCTCATCCGTCTTCTCGCAGCCTGCCAGCATAAACACGGCGCTCACCGCAATCGCTACTGGCGCAAAACGCCAGCTCTTGCGGAAAGCAGCGCGGTTAATATTCTTAGTCCGTTTCATTTGTGGATTTCCTCTTATTTCACAGGCCTGCTTACTTTATACATACCCAAATGAGCTGGAACGGCGTCAAGGCGGCAATGGAGTAACCCCCGACAAGCTTACCTCAATAAGCGATTCGGATGAGCGTAAGCCACCAACGCAGGAACAGTCTCAAATAAGAAGGGTATACAAAAATTGTGCCTATGTGTCCCAGATACCCGTTAGCATAGGTTAAAGCTGATTAAATTTAAAGCGTAACCGCCTATTCATCGCGTGATTTACACAGCCTGAAAGAGGAATGTGCGATAGGTCTCTCTTTCTCGCTTTCCGTCCTTTTTATCGTTCCATTTCGAAACAACATCCCTCACTATGCGTTTCAATATGAAACGTAAATCCGCTTTGTTTTTTGTTCTTTTTTTCGCCGTATAGTCATCAACAGAGAAATAACAGCACCAATAAATATCCCGCTTCCGAAGTATGGAAGCTACGCGCTTAAGTTCTAATCCGATTGCTTAGTGATTTATTGAGGAGCTTTATTATGTTGAAAGTAATCCAATCCCCATCCAAATATATTCAAGGTGCAAACGCGCTGCAGTCTATCGGTCAGTACGCCAAAATGCTGGCAAATAACTACTTCGTCATTGCCGATGATTTTGTCATGAAACTGGCTGGCGACACGGTCGGCAGCAGCTTAAAGCAGCACGAAGTAGAAAGTCATTTCGCCCTGTTCGGCGGCGAATGCAGCCATAAAGAAATTAACCGCCTGATTGCTGAGCTGAAAAAACATGGCTGCAAAGGCGTCATCGGTATTGGTGGGGGGAAAACACTAGATACCGCAAAAGCTATCGCGTTCTATCAAAAACTGCCGGTAATCGTGGTTCCAACCATTGCATCTACCGATGCGCCGACGAGTGCCCTTTCTGTCATCTATAGTGAAGAGGGCGAGTTCGAAGAATATCTGATGTATCCAACCAACCCAGACATGGTGATTATGGATACGGCTATTATCGCCAAAGCGCCTGTGCGTTTATTGGTGGCCGGTATGGGTGATGCGCTCTCTACCTATTTCGAAGCCCAAGCTTGCTACGATGCGCATGCTATTAGCATGGCCGGTGGTGAATCCACGCTTGCGGCGGTCACGCTGGCGCGTCTGTGCTACGAAACACTGCTTGAGGAAGGATATAAAGCCAAGCTCGCGGTTGAAGCTGGCGTGGCGACCACAGCAGTAGAACGCATCGTTGAAGCCAATACCTACCTGAGCGGCATCGGTTTTGAGAGCTCAGGTTTAGCGGCTGCTCACGCCATCCACAACGGTTTTACCGTGTTAGAAGAGTGCCATCACCTGTACCACGGCGAAAAAGTGGCGTTCGGTACCCTGACCCAGTTAGTTCTGCAAAACAGCAGCAGCGAACAGATCGAAACCGTCCTCGACTTCTGCTTGCAGGTTGGTTTGCCGGTTACGCTGAAAGAGATGGGCGTGAAAGCCGACGATAAGCTGGAAGAGAAAATCATGGCTGTTGCTAAAGCGAGCTGTGCCGAAGGCGAAACCATCCATAACATGCCGTTCAAAGTCACTCCAGAACAGGTATTCGCTGCCATTCTCGCGGCAGACCGCTTGGGCCAAGCTTGGCTGAAGTAAATCACTGGTCCACGTAAATCAAAGTGAACGACCGCAACCCCTTCCCTGTTTGATTTTCAGGGAAGGGTCTATCAAACACAGATTTCTTCGGAGCCTTTTTTAATGAAAAAGCTAATCAACCAAGTCGAAACCGTTTTGCAGGAACAAATTCTTGGATTGGTGGAAGCCCATCCTGAATTAACGCTACACCAAGAGCCCGTGTTTGTGACTCGCGCCGATGCGCCAGTGGTAGGCAAGGTCGGAATACTGTCCGGCGGCGGCAGCGGTCATGAGCCCATGCACTGCGGCTTTATCGGGGAAGGTATGCTGGATGGAGCATGTCCGGGGGAAATCTTCACGTCGCCCACACCCGATCAGATGTTCGAATGCGGCCAAGCTATTGACGGTGGCAAAGGCGTTTTGATGATCATCAAAAATTATACTGGCGACGTTTTGAATTTTGAAACTGCGGCAGAATTACTGCACGACAGTGGCACTCAGGTAGGAACCATTCTGGTTGACGATGACGTTGCCGTAAAGGATAGCTTATATACCGCTGGGCGTCGTGGCGTAGCAAACACCGTATTGATTGAAAAATTACTCGGGGCAGCCGCTGCGCGCGGCGACTCACTCGACCAGTTGGTCGAGCTCGGACATAAACTCAATAACGAAGGCCACTCTATCGGCATCGCACTTCAAGCATGTACCGTTCCTGCGGCCGGTAAGCCCTCTTTTGTGCTGCCTGAAAATGTTATGGAATTCGGCGTCGGCATCCACGGTGAGCCGGGTATTGAACGTCGTGAATTTACCACGCTCAACCAAACCGTTGACGAGATGTTTGCAACCCTGATTGCACACGGAAAATATCAGCGCACGTTACGCTCTTGGGACCGTAAGGCTGGTGAGTGGAAAGAACAAACACAGCCTAAACACCCCCTGCAAAAAGGCGACCGCGTCATTGCATTGGTCAACAATCTGGGAGCAACACCGCTTTCTGAACTCTATGGTGTATATCATCGCCTGCAACACTGTTGCACTGAGTTTGGCATCACCATCGAACGTAAATTAGTAGGCTCTTACTGCACATCACTTGATATGCAGGGTATCTCAATCACGCTTCTGAAAGCTGACACTGAAACGCTATCCCTGTGGGATGCGCCCGTCAATACACCGGCTTTGCGTTGGGGAATGTAATATGTCATTGACTAAACAACAAATTGTTAACTGGCTCATGCGCTGCGGCGAAGTTTTTGCCGAACAAAAAGACTTTCTGACTCAGCTCGATACTGAAATCGGTGATGCCGACCACGGTCTCAATATGAACCGTGGCTTCAATAAAGTCGTGGAGAAGCTGCCATCGTTCGCAGACAAAGACATTGGCTTTATCTTGAAAAACACCGGGATGACGCTGCTTTCTAGCGTAGGAGGAGCCAGCGGCCCCCTCTTCGGTACCTTCTTTATTCGTGCATCACAAAGCACCGCGGCCAAACAAAGTTTATCGCTGAGTGAGCTGACCCAAATGCTCAAAGAGGGTGTTGAAGGTGTCGTTAGCCGCGGCAAAGCAGAACCGAATGACAAAACCATGTGCGACGTTTGGTGGCCAGTAGTGGCATCGCTGGAAGCCTCTAGTCAAAAAGATCTGTCAGTACCACAGGCTTTGGATCTGGCCGTTGATGCGGCGCGTCAGGCACTCGAAGGCACGATTACCATGCAGGCTCGTAAAGGTCGCGCTAGCTATTTAGGCGAACGCAGTATTGGCCATCAAGACCCTGGTGCGACTTCAGCGTGGCTGATGATGCAAACCTTGGCTGAAGTCACACATTAGTCGTGTATTCCGTTCACTGCTCTAGGGATAAAGTATGGTCAACATCGTTGTAGTCTCGCACAGTGCCAAACTGGCCGATGGCGTCGCTGAGCTGGCCGCTCAGATGACGCAAAACGGCTGCCGTCTGGTCGTCGCCGCTGGAGTAGACGATCCCGATCATCCCATCGGGACCGATGCCATTAAAGTGATGCAGGCAATCGAAGAAGTATTCGATCCTTCAGGCGTATTGATCATGATGGATCTCGGAAGCGCATTGTTAAGCACCGAAACCGCGCTAGAACTGCTCGATCCTGAAATGAGCGCTAGAGTGAAAGCCTGCTCTGCCCCCATCGTTGAAGGAACTTTGGCGGCGGTGGTTGCCGCTTCAGCAGGGGCTTCATTAGCAGAGGTGGAGCGCGAAGCCCAGTCGGCATTGCAGGCAAAAAAAGCACAGCTCGGCGAGAAAGAACCACAAGCAAAAGAAATGACCAGTGAGTCACCCACGCTACGTAGCGACGAGCGTGGCGTTAGCTGGAAAATTAACAATCCCAATGGATTGCATGTTCGCCCTGCCGCTAAGCTAGCAACGGTGATGGCTCCATTTGACGCTGAGTTGGTTTTATACAAGCTGGATAGCGTCAAAGGCAACCGCCATGCCGATCCTCGTAGTCTTAACCAGCTAGCTTTATTGCAGATACGCAAAGACGATGAGATCCGCTTAGTTGCCAAAGGTTCACAGGCCGAAGAAGCCTTAGCCGCATTTAAACAACTCGCAGAAAGCAATTTTGGTGAAAACATCGCGCCTGATACGATCGCGCCTGATACAAACGCAGGGCAAATATTACAGGGTAAATCCGTTATGGATACTCAGGTCAGCGCTCCCGCGTTTGTGCTACCCACGCAAGATGTCGAAGTGCCCGACCGCCAGATCTTATCCGATCGAATTGAGATTGAACAACAACGGCTGCGTCAGGCGATCGCCAAAACCTTGCAAGATCTTAGCCGACTCGCGGATCGCACAAATCAACTGCTCGGCAAACAGCACGCAGGGATCTTCGGTGCACACAGCATGTTAATTGACGATCCCGACTTGCAAAATTCAGCGTTTAGCCGCATCGCCAGCAGTTTGTGCAGCGCAGAAATCGCTTGGCAAACGGAGCTCACCGAGATGGCAGATGCTTACCGTGAGCTAGATGATGAATATTTGCAGGCGCGTGAGCTCGACGTTCGAGATATCTTGCAGCGTACCCTGCTTCATCTGGCCGGTGAAACACAGGAAATTCAAAACCCGAGCGTTCCGTCTATTCTTCTCGCTCGCGAGCTCATGCCCTCAGATACCATAATGTTAGACCGTCGTCTGGTGCAAGGTATCGTGCTCTCTCAGGGAAATGCGCTGTCCCATTCCGCTATTTTAGCTAATGCGCTAGGTATCCCAATGATTGTCGGCGTTGGCGATAGTCTGAAACGAGCACAGGAAGGGCAAAAAATCACCCTGAATGCGGCACGCGGCGAAGTCATTTTGGGCCATTAATATTCATCCGGCGGGGTTCTCTCCCCGCCACGATTCCTACCGTCTTACCAATACATCTTCCAAACTCGCGTTGCTCGCACCAACGCTTCGAGATAAAAATAGTCCCCCCAGCTGCAGCACTCATCAATCCCCTTCCCTCCGCTGAGGTGATAGACCGAATGCTTCAATAGGCCATCGGTTTGGTCTTCATCACCTGCTAAATAATTTTGCGTCAATGAAGATAAAATCCTCAGCGCCATTTCTTCATAATAAGCACGCTCAGGATCGAGAACCGGTAAAGTCTCAAGCAGCTCCAGCAACCCGCAGACAGCAATCGCAGCAGCCGAACTATCGCGATACTGATCTGTACCAAGCAGTGCCAGATCCCAATGGCATACATCATCCTCCGGTAAGCGATTCAAGAAGTAATGTGCTAAACGACGCGAGATCTCAACGAACTCAGACTCCCCTGTGTAGTGATAAGTCAGCAAAAAACCGTAGATCCCCCATACCTGCCCTCGCGACCAACAAGAGTCATCCGCATAGCCTTGATGGGTATTGCCATAACGAGGCTCCCCGCTGACGGTATCCATATAGTATGTGTGATAGGTCGAAGCGTCTGGCCGAATAATATATTTCGCCGCTTGATGCGCATGGGCCTGCGCGGCTGCCGCAAAACGTGGATCCCCCGTCTGCTCACTCGCCCAGTACAGCAGCGGCAAATTCATATTGCAGTCGATGATCATACGTCCATGCTGATCTGGATCGTTAAGATCTCCCCATGCTTGAATGATCTGCGCCGTGGAGCTATAGCGCTCAAGCAGAGCCTCTGCCGCATGCAAAGCAAAGCAGCGAGCATCACGATTACCGGTCAATCGCCACGCACTCACACAAGAGAGCGTATAGAGAAAACCAAGATCGTGAGTGTCGGTATCTATGCGATGAGTGATTCTATGTCCAAAAGAACGCACTTGTTTTTCTGCCGCTAGCCGAAATTCTTCACGACCACTCAGCTCCCACGCCAACCAAAGTTGTCCCGTCCAAAAACTGGTTGTCCATTCCTCGTTTTCGGTCAGCTTATAGCGTCCTTTCTCACAGGTTTCTGCGGGGAATTTGTCACCGAAAGCATGGAGATTGTGCGACAGCTTTTGCAGAACGCAACTCTGAGCCAGCTGTAATTGGTGCTTGAGCGCAGCGCGATCAATCCGATTTAACTCTATTGGCCGCAAGGGCTCTTTAATAAGATTAATTAACACCAGTTATCTCCCTTAAGTTATCGATAGCCCTAAATCATTCAAGTGCTGAGGTAAAAAGGCTACGCCTTTGAACCGTGAATAGCGTCAGTCTCTGCGGTACTAGGCTCAGGCAAAATCGTCGGTTTAGAACGGCTGCAATGACATTCCGACAAGGTAAAGGCGGAAATTAACGTGAATACCAGAGCGCAAGAGCCCATTAATAAATAGGTGTGTTCAAAACCAATGCGGTCATACAGGTAGCCTGCTGGCGGGGCAACAACGATGGAGCCGACGTAAATCATGGCCTGATAGCCGAGCAAATACATGGTGGCATTAACGCGCTTATCGAAATGCTCAGCGATATATTTGAACACTGAAATCAGCAGCATAGAGATTTCCAGTCCATAGAGAGGCTTAATGAAAGAGATCATGATGGGATCGCTAGTTAGCCCCGAGGCAATCAGTCGCGCCCCGACAACACATCCCGTCATTAGAAGCGTTTTCTTAGCGCCATAACGATTCACCACCCACGGGATCACCATCATCATCAAAAATTCGGTACCGGATTGGGCCGTGCTCAAATAGCCATACATGGCATTGCCCTGCTCTTTACTGGCGAAAAAAGAAACGAAGTAGCGAGGAAACTGTTGTTCGGCAATAAACATCATCCATGCAACGCCCGCAACGTAAAGACAAAACATCCAGAATTTATGGTTTTTTAAGAGCGCAATCACATCAGAAAAAACAATTTTATCATTGGAAATAACGTTATTATTTTTTAACTTTTCATCGCTAATTTTCAAACTAACCATCACCAACAACATCAATAATGAAGTGATACTACTCATCATAAAGTTATAAGTTGGCGTAAGGTTAAATAATATGCCAGACACCGATGCAGCTAATGCCCAACCGAGAGAGCCCCACATCCTTATTTGGCCAAATTCCATTTTGTATAGTCGACTGAAACGATCTGCATAAGACTCTGACGCCGCTACACCCGCATACCAACCTAAACTTAGATAGAGAGCCCCCACAACAATCCCAACAAAAGTATGAGTCAACAACAGAGGCAGATATAGGTAAACAAAAAAGGGAGCCATACATGCCGAAATAACGATTACAAAATAGAGTAGTTTTTTACTCATACCAATTTTATCCATGATATAACCGTATATCGGTTTTAATATCACGGCAAAAACACCATTAATTGCAAAAACACTACCAATAGTTACGCTATCTAGCCCAACCTTTTGACTCAGCCATAATGCATACAAACCAAAGCTAGATGACCATGTAAAGAAATAAAGAAAAATAAAAGTGCTTATGCGGTAATAAGCACCGCGATTAATTTCAGAAATACTTTTCATGGCCATCTCCTGAGAAATTGGCAAACGGAAGGTTAAACGCGAGTTTTTACTTTATGACCGTAAGTAATATTATTTTGTTTTCACCATTAACCGTAATAGATAAATGATGCTTCTCTAAACGCACGTTAATTTCACTTTTATATTCCTCTGATGAGAAAGCCCCTATGGCACTCATCAACCAATGATCTCCACGTTCCAAACTCGTTCTCAATACAGGAATTATTGCTCGATCCGCAAAGAGAATATGACTATTCGGCGGAGTTATTACCGTGTCAGCCGCGCTTCCACGGGAGAATGAACGTAGGATGCAGAAATCGTCCTCAGTGGTTATTTGTACCCGATCGTCTTCAGTTTTCACCTTGGGGAGTGGACGGTATTTAAGTGCAAACCCTCCGTCAATGGCTTCTAGATGGCGTTCATTAATAATGTGATGAACTCGGACTTGCCAATGATTAACCGGAATCAGCCACGTTTCTACACTTACGTCTGGCCATGCCTGCCAACGACTATAAATAAAGTCATCATGAGTCAATATCGCATCACAAACGCGTCGAGAACGATAGTAACCATCACATTCACTCAGCAATAAGGCGCTGTCACAACCCGCATGGCTTAGCCCATATCGACCGCGATCGAGCGTGAAGCCGAAGCGATTGGAATAGGCAAACTTGGTATATTTTGCATCCGTATTCACAAAATTATTCAATTCGCGCTGGCCGGAAGTTGTCATCCACACATGGCGAGAATCATCGTTATGAGTCAATATTTGTGCGGCCTCGTGAATCACATGACCGCCGTTCATCGTAGGTAATGGTTTCTCAGCCTCTTGCCAAAAGGCATCTGAATCAGGCAACGCTAAAATAAGAAAGAGTTTGAATGCCCAATATGGTGAGCCCGGAGCATTATAATCCTCAGCCATAATCAGATTAGGATAGGCATAACCGATACTAAGGATGCCATCACGATCAAAGATCGGTTGCTTCATCCACCAACGCAGATGACGTAAAATAAGCCCCTTAATTGTTCCTTTATCTAAAACATTGAGATCAGAAAATGCCGCCGCGCTCCAGAATGCGGCCTCTGCAAATCGATAACTGAGACTACGACCAAAAGGCACCGCAGAACCATCCCGTGCAAACATCCAAATGAAATCCTGAGCAAACAGGGTAGCTCGCTGACGCAGTTCTTGTGAGCGCTGCGGATCCTCTTTTTCCATCATCTTTGCATAAAGCAAACCATAATAATGAAAGCCCATGGAAATATAGTAATCACGAGGACGATCTGGTCCATCGGAGTACCAACCATTACCAATATAGTAGACCTCCATACTGGAAAACCTTTTTTCCACAGCATCTTTATTAAACGGTAATCCTGCCTTCAAAAAACCAACCTGGACTAATATAGGAAAATAATTCCAGTTATTATCGGGTATTTCTGCCTCCGCACTTTGGTTCAACCAAAGATAAATATTCTCTTGTTCCTTTGGTGTAAAATAAGACAACAGTTTTTTATTTAATAGCGCAAGACCAAGACCATAGACCGCCATTTCAACACACCGCTGATCGTAGTCACTAATATCCCCCCAATAGGCTGGATGATTAGGATCAGTACCACAACGAATACCTTGAATGAAAAACTCCCACTGTTCACAATTACCACTACCGTGAATTAATGGAAATAACCCCCATAAAACGCGAGAGAAACCTTCCATTTTAGCAATTTCAGCGCCGTAATGCGTTGTGGTATTCGCAATATCTAAACCACTTTGCTCTACCTGCATTAAAGGTGAAAGTGCAGCAACCATTTCTTTTAGCGCTAACTCAGTATCATTCTTATTTTCTAAACTTGGATTTAACGTGATATTAGTTGGTTGCACGATATGGTCTCGCTCTATTTTTTACTTCAGTTAGAGGATTATAGAATTAACAGTTATGTTTAATATTGCGTGACAGGAATAGTAGACGCTAGACATTAGGTTGAATTGTTATGATGCTCACACTTTTATCATCATTATTAAATTCCGATTGATAAATAAGCTCATTAATGCGCTAAATTACAAAATAAACGCTAAAAATTATAATCTGTTGTCATGGTGGCAAAGCATGAAGCAGCAAGATCTTCTCGAACGTATTACTCTGAATGAACGTTTTGTATCGTTTAACCGTATGCATAACATGAGTGCTAACTACTACCATTGGCATCAGTGCCTAGAGTTGTTATTCGTCAGTCAGGGCTACGGCATTGTGATTGTCGATAATCAGCAGTACACGGCAAAACCGGGAAGACTTTTTATATTCCCTCCTTTTCGATTACACAAAGTTCATGTTGAGCAGGACGATCGTAATATCTACCACCGAACGACGATCCATGTGGATCACACCATAGTGGAAAGCTTCCTCGCCCCTTTTCCTCGCCAGCAAGAGCACTTTCGTCATATTTGCAACCCACAAGGGCTGGCTCAGGTTTACGATCTGGAAGCCGATGCTGACTTTATGGAACGGTTGCTTGCACAGTTTGATCAACGTGAACCACAACAAAGCCATCAACTCGCCGAGCTCTCTCTACTTTTAATGCAGATGTTAGAGTTGCTACCGGAAAGCATGGCAACTCATCCAGCCTATACCTCCACCAACGCCTCACGCGTCATGAGCTGGATTGAGCAACACTATGCTCAAAAATTTGTGTTAGATGACTTGGCTAAAGCCCTTAATCTTTCGAAGAGCTATACCTCTCGAGTCTTCCGACAAGAGACGGGAGGATCGATTCAAGAATATCTAGCAACTCGCCGTATCAAACGCGCCTGCGAGCTTCTATCGATGAGTGATGAGCCGATTGAAAGTATCGCGAACCAAACTGGTTTTAGCGAAACCTCATATTTCATTACCACATTCAGAAATAAATTGGGACAGACACCGCTGCAGTACCGAAAACTTCGCCGCTTACAGGCAAGTTTTGAGCAATAAAAAACCACCTCATATGAAGGTGGTCTAGAAGATTTAAGCATTCTAGCCGTGCTAAATGCGCCACACAGTGCTTACTTCATGATAAGCCGGACGCCCAAAATAGCCATAACACATCCGCTAAGCCTATCAAGATAACGTCGATACCCGAGATACCAACGGCGCGGACGGTCAGAAGAGAGCGCATAAGCAACCAGTCCGTACCACACAAAATCAATTAATAGCGCTAACACCGGCAGCAGCAAATACATATATACAGGAATTTTATGGCTGAGCGTAGCGGCAAAGATACTACCAAATACAAGAGCCGTATTTGGGTTACTCAACTGGGTCATGAGACCGGTGATGAATGCTCTACGTATGTTCAGCTCAGAACCTTGTGTGCTCCCCAAATCAATCGTTGTTTGAGGCCTAAAAAATATCTTAAGGGCTAGCCAAATCAGATAAATTCCACCCGCAGTTTTTAAAGCCGTATATAACCAGGGAACCAGCGTTAAAATTGAATGCAATCCCGTCAGTGCAATAATCGCGAAAATCATACACCCAACGCCCATCCCTAATGAAACCGCTAGCGCTCCACGCCTCGACGAGGACACCGCCGTTCTTGCAACCAGAACAAAGCTCTGCCCTGGGCTCATGGCACCTAGCAGAATGGTGGTTGATATAGTCAAAAGTGCCAGTAAATCTCCAACCATATTGTTTATCCATTCATAGCGAAATTGTCTATGTAACGTACTAGTTAATGAATTGAAGAGGCAAGTTAAATATCGATATGTGATGAATAATAGGCAATAAAAAACCGGAGATGCATGCTCCGGTTTTTCGTGTGTCGTGTACCCGTCGATCAGTTCGGGCATTTATACACTTGGCCACTCATTTTACTGTCTAACGGTGCAAAGCCAGACCAGAAATTTTCGCTTGGGCTAACTGCGCCATAGATTACGTTCCCGCCCATCGCTGCGGCTTTATTACGCAAATCATTTGCTGCGCCACGCATAGAGCTAGACTCGCCACCCTGCCCTGATAGCCAGTTGCTTTGGGAGCCAGTGACTTCGCCTAACAACTGACATTCAGTACCTGGCTTGGTGTCGGTGAATTTAATCTGCTGACCTGCGGTGTCCAGCTGTGTGGTTGAACTACAGCCAGCTAACAGCATCACTGCCGTCAGGCCCAATAAACCTTTAATCCGCATCTTCTTCCCCATTTAATGTGATCCCCATCATTGTTCGAATAGCCTATGCGTTGACTGCAACTCGAATTATCTAGGGCATAGAAAGTTCACGTTCAAATATTACCAGAATCAGGAAATTACGCTTATAAAAAAACAAAACCCCCGCCGAAGCGAGGGTTTTGTCGAATGCCTAGAGCAGCATTTCCTTAAGTCACTGGTATTGCAGCATAGCGGCAATGTGAGTGACAGAAGAAATTACATCATGCCGCCCATGCCACCCATACCGCCCATACCACCAGCGGCACCCATATCTGCTTTATCATCACGCAGATCGGTAACCATACATTCGGTAGTAATCATCAGGCCAGCGATAGACGCTGCGTACTGCAGAGCAGAACGAGTGACTTTGGTTGGATCCAGAATACCCATTGCGATCATATCGCCGTACTCTTCAGAGTATGCGTTATAACCGTAGCTGCCTTCGCCCGCTTTCACGTTGTTAGCGATAACAGAAGCTTCTTCACCGGCGTTGATAACGATCTGACGCAGAGGAGCTTCCATTGCGCGCAGCGCAACTTTGATACCTACGTTCTGATCTTCGTTAGCGCCTTTCAGACCAGCGATTTTGCCAGCAACACGGATCAGGGCAACACCACCACCAGCAACAACGCCTTCTTCTACCGCTGCGCGAGTTGCATGCAGGGCGTCTTCAACGCGTGCTTTCTTCTCTTTCATTTCAACTTCGGTAGCTGCACCGACTTTGATTACTGCAACGCCGCCAGCCAGTTTAGCTACGCGCTCTTGCAGTTTTTCACGGTCGTAGTCAGAAGTTGCATCTTCGATCTGCTTACGGATCTGACCAACGCGGCCCTGAATTGCAGCTTCGTCACCGATACCATCGATGATGATAGTGGTGTCTTTGTTGATAACGATACGTTTAGCCTGACCCAGATCTTCCAGAGTTGCTTTTTCCAGCTCCATACCGATTTCTTCAGAAATTACGGTACCACCGGTCAGAGTTGCGATGTCTTGCAGCATGGCTTTACGACGGTCGCCAAAGCCAGGTGCTTTAACCGCAGCCACTTTCACGATGCCGCGCATGGTGTTAACCACCAGAGTCGCCAGCGCTTCGCCTTCAACATCTTCAGCAATGATCAGCAGAGGTTTGCCAGCTTTAGCAACGGCTTCCAGAACAGGCAGCATTTCGCGGATGTTGGAGATTTTTTTGTCAGCCAGCAGAATGAACGGGCTTTCCAGTTCGATAGAACCGGTTTCTGGCTTGTTGATGAAGTATGGAGACAGGTAGCCACGATCGAACTGCATACCTTCTACTACGTCCAGCTCGTCTTGCAGGCCGGTGCCTTCTTCAACGGTGATAACGCCTTCTTTGCCAACTTTTTCCATCGCTTCAGCGATCAGTTTACCCACGGTTTCGTCGGAGTTAGCAGAGATAGTCCCTACCTGAGCGATAGCTTTAGAATCAGAGCAAGGCACAGACAGTTTTTTCAGTTCTTCAACTGCAGCAACGACAGCTTTGTCGATACCACGTTTCAGATCCATTGGGTTCATGCCCGCAGCAACGGCTTTCAGACCTTCGTTGACGATAGCCTGAGCCAATACGGTTGCCGTGGTAGTACCGTCGCCCGCAGCGTCGTTCGCTTTAGAGGCAACTTCTTTAACCATCTGCGCACCCATGTTTTCGAATTTGTCTTCCAATTCGATTTCACGCGCTACAGATACGCCATCTTTAGTGATGGTCGGCGCACCGAAAGATTTATCCAGAACGACGTTACGGCCTTTAGGGCCCAGGGTCACTTTCACTGCGTCTGCCAGAACGTTCACGCCGCGCAGCATTTTCACACGTGCGTCGCTACCAAATTTTACGTCTTTAGCTGCCATTGTTCTTTCCTTTAAACTTATTCAGTTAAGAAGATTATGCGTTAATAAGAGGAAGCGGTTATTACGCTTCAACCACAGCCAGAATGTCGCTTTCGGACATGATCAACACTTCTTCATTGTCGATCTTTTCTGCTTTCACGCCGTAACCATCGTTGAAAATGACGATGTCGCCAACTTTAACGTCCAGCGGCTTAACTTCGCCGTTTTCCAGAATGCGGCCTTTACCTACAGCGACGATTTCGCCACGGGTAGATTTGCCAGCTGCAGAACCGGTCAGAACGATGCCGCCAGCAGATTTGGACTCGACTTCTTTACGCTTGACGATTACACGGTCATGCAATGGACGAATATTCATTGATAGCTCTCCTTTGAGAAGGTCCATATCGTTTAGGGTTGAACGCCGCAGCTTGAGGAATACCCTCCGCTCTCGGACTCGTGGTTACCAGATTGGGGCAACCAACACCCCCTTCAAGGGGGGACAAGTAAAAAAATTGTGTTTTTCTTCAACCTCTGCGACGCAGAGCCAGTAAAAGAAAAGGCGCGGCCGAAATGTGCCACGCCATTGCTCGGAAGGAAAGACTAATAGTCTGCTATTTGTCGTTTTTGTATTGGTCGTCTTCGTTGTCTAAACGATTATCCAATCGCGGGTGGCTCTCATCTTTGCGTTCAAACTCACCATCAAAGGTATTGCCGCCTTGAGAACCATAAAAAGTGCCACCGCCAAAACCACCGCCCGAGCGAGAAAAACTGAAATAAGGCAGAAGTTTCAAGGTGAGATGCTTTTGCACCGGAGGCAAAATCAGCAACAGACCCAAGAAGTCAGTGAAAAAGCCTGGCAGGATCAAAAGAAAGCCAGCCATAACTAAAGAAACGCTTTTCACCATCTCCGCTGCTGGGCTCTCACCCATCGCCATTTTTTGCTGCATTTGCATCAGCGTTTTCATTCCCTGATGGCGAACCAGAGAAGCACCAAGGCAAGAGGTTAGAACAACGAGCAACAATGTCAGGGCAACCCCGAGCACTGCGGCAACCTTAATAAAAATAGATATTTCTATATAAACAAACAGAAATATCAGCATGAGCGGTAACCAACGCAACATCGTTCTCCTAAATTACAGTGCTTTCTAATGAGTAGTATTACATTAAAGAACAACTGAAATAGTTAAAATTTAAAATCGTATATGTCAAAAAACAGTCTATATATGAGAAGTGGTGGCATTTTATACGTTTTCAACCCTATAACTCTTGTGGGTTATTTTCTTTATCTGTGAGTGTAGTCACAGATATGTAAACGACTGAAACTAGAAGCGCCATATAGTGATCTGGGTTCATGCTTTTCCACGCCAGCAGCATATGATCAGCCACAGAACAGAGAGGACGGATGATCCTTTCGAATTTGAAAATCTAAACGATATAAATCCATTAGCAAGTTTACTATTCGGCATCTATAAAGAAGGTTCTTATGTCAAACAACATTCGTATTGAAGAAGACCTGTTAGGCACCCGTGAAGTTCCAGCAGACGCTTATTATGGTGTTCATACTCTGCGTGCAATCGAAAACTTTTATATCAGCAACAACAAAATCAGTGATATCCCTGAATTTGTTCGCGGCATGGTAATGGTTAAAAAAGCTGCGGCGTTGGCGAATAAAGAGTTACACACAATTCCACGCAAAATTGCCGATACGATTATTCAGGCTTGCGATGAAGTATTGAACAACGGTAAGTGCATGGATCAGTTCCCTGTTGACGTATATCAGGGCGGTGCAGGTACTTCAGTCAATATGAACACTAACGAAGTATTGGCCAATATCGGTCTGGAACTGATGGGGCATCAGAAAGGTGAATACCAGTACCTGAACCCTAATGACCACCTGAACAAATGCCAATCCACCAACGATGCCTATCCTACCGGTTTCCGTATCGCAGTGTATTCATCCATCATGAAACTGCTGGATGCAATCAACCAACTGCGTGAAGGTTTCGACCGTAAAGCAAAAGAATTCGAAAACATTCTGAAGATGGGTCGTACCCAGTTGCAGGATGCGGTTCCTATGACTTTAGGTCAGGAATTCAAAGCGTACAGCGTGTTGCTGAAAGAAGAAGTGAAAAACCTGCAGCGTACCTCCGAGCTGCTACTGGAAGTGAACTTAGGTGCAACAGCTATCGGTACCGGCCTGAACACGCCAGAAGGTTACTCTCAGCTTGCAGTGCAGAAACTGTCTGAAGTCAGCGGTCTGCCATGCTCTGTAGCGGAAGACTTAATCGAAGCAACATCAGACTGTGGCGCATATGTCATGGTTCACGGTGCTCTGAAACGTCTGGCAGTTAAACTGTCTAAAATCTGTAACGACCTACGTTTACTCTCTTCTGGCCCACGTACCGGTTTGAACGAAATTAACCTGCCAGAACTGCAAGCAGGCTCTTCTATCATGCCGGCTAAAGTGAACCCAGTCGTTCCTGAAGTCGTCAACCAGCTGTGCTTCAAAGTTATCGGTAACGATACAACGGTGACCATGGCTGCTGAAGCTGGCCAGTTGCAGCTGAACGTTATGGAACCTGTTATCGGTCAGGCGATGTTTGAATCCATCTCCATTCTGACTAACGGCTGCTATAACCTGCTGGAAAAATGCATCAACGGTATCACCGCTAACAAAGAAGTGTGTGAGAGCTATGTATTTAACTCCATCGGTATCGTGACTTACCTGAATCCATTTATCGGCCACCACAACGGTGATATCGTTGGTAAAATCTGTGCAGAAACAGGTAAAAACGTGCGCGAAGTTGTTCTAGAACGTGGTCTGTTGACCGAAGCGGAACTGGACGACATCTTCTCTGTTGAGAACCTGATGCACCCTGCTTATAAAGCAAAACGTTACACTGACGAAAGCGAACAATAATAAAGTTCGCTAGTCGAGCTCAGGCACGTCTGTCCCTTGGTCAGCCGTGCCTTTTTATTGCAACCGACATACTTAAAACAAGAATTACACCCGATGTCATTGGGTTGCAGCGAAGCGATGAATGAGAGCGTCCAGAATCACCTACATCCGTAAGTGTTTGTGGAGAACGAACTTCGCCCAAGCAGCAGCTTTAAGGACAAAAGGAATATTATCGTTACATCTTGAGGAGAAACACTATGTTAGTCTTGGAGCTGGTGATCGTACTGCTCGCCATATTTTTAGGTGCCAGACTGGGGGGCATCGGAATAGGGTTCGCTGGTGGCTTAGGGGTTTTAGTCCTTGCCATGATCGGCGTTAAACCGGGCAACATTCCCTTCGACGTTATTTCAATCATCATGGCCGTTATCGCCGCAATCTCTGCCATGCAGGTTGCCGGTGGTATGGACTATCTTGTTCACCAAACCGAAAAACTGCTGCGTAAGAATCCTAAATACATCACGATTCTAGCGCCGATTGTTACCTATTTTCTGACTATCTTTGCGGGTACAGGGAACATTTCGCTGTCTGCACTACCGGTTATCGCCGAAGTGGCAAAAGAACAAGGCATTAAACCATGCCGTCCTCTTTCCACCGCCGTAGTTTCAGCTCAGATCGCGATTACTGCATCCCCTATCTCAGCCGCTGTGGTTTATATGTCTTCTGTAATGGAAGGCCATGGTGTTAGTTACATCCACCTGCTCATGGTTGTTATTCCATCAACCTTCTTAGCAGTACTCGTGATGTCTCTCATCGTATCTTGGTGTTTTGACTCCAAACTGTCTGACGATCCTGTTTACCAGAAGCGTTTGTCCGAGGGTCTGATTGAACTGCGTGGCGATAAGCAAGTGGTTATCAAACCTCGTGCGAAAAGCTCCGTATGGCTGTTCCTGCTGGGCGTTGTGTGCGTAGTTTGCTATGCCATCATCAATAGCCCAAGTCTGGGTCTGGTGGAAAAACCACTGATGAACACCACCAACGCGATCCTGATCATCATGTTGAGCGTTGCAACCCTGACGACTATTCTGTGTCGTGTTGAAACTGACAGCATCCTGAACTCTAGCACCTTCAAAGCAGGTATGAGCGCATGTATCTGTATTCTGGGTGTAGCGTGGCTGGGGGATACTTTCGTTCAAGCCAACCTTGAGTGGATCAAAGAAACTGCAGGTACTGTCATCCAGTCTCATCCTTGGTTGCTGGCAGTCATCTTCTTCTTCGCTTCTGCTCTGCTTTACTCACAGGCAGCAACGGCTAAAGCGCTGATGCCAATGGCACTGGCTCTGAACGTTTCTCCTCTGACCGCAGTCGCGTCTTTCGCAGCGGTTTCTGGCCTGTTTATTCTGCCAACCTACCCAACGCTGGTTGCTGCAGTCCAGATGGATGACACCGGTACAACTCGCATCGGGAAATTGGTCTTCAACCATCCATTCTTCATCCCTGGCACTATCGGCGTAGCACTGTCTGTTATCTTCGGCTTCGTGCTGGGTAGCGTAATGCTGTAAGCCCTCTTAGCTTCAAACTCGAAAAGGACGCCAAGGCGTCCTTTTCTTATTCTGCAAACTCACACCTCGCTGTACTGACAATCTCCGCCCACACAAGGTATAGTGTTGATTCAAAATCATCCACGGCGAGGTCTAGCTTAGATGTCAGATACAGAAAAGTCACAGCCCGAAACCATCACAGATGCCATCGTGGTGCTCTGTACTGCGCCAGATGAAGCCTGTGCTCAGCAGTTAGCTTCGCTAGCGCTTAGCGAAAAATTGGCCGCCTGCGTCACACTGCTACCCGGCGCATCCTCCATGTATTACTGGGAAGGAAAACTGGAACAGGAATATGAAGTCCAGATGATTTTGAAAAGCGAACGCTCATATCAGGAAGCGCTTCTCAACTTCCTGAAACAGCATCATCCATACCAAACCCCTGAGCTTTTAGTTCTACCAGTTCACGCGGGAGATAAAGATTACCTGTCATGGCTCAACGCTTCTTTACGCTAGTTTTTCTGTTTTTATGCACTCTGTTTCCGGCACATGCGGCGCTATTTGATAGTAAAACGCAGTTCGTGCCGGTCGATCAGGCATTTGCCTTTGATTTTAAACAACAAGAACACAAACTCGACCTAAGCTGGCAAATCAAATCCGGCTATTACCTTTACCGTCAGCAAATTAAAATCGAACCTCGTCAGGCAACGCTCAACGACTTCACCTTACCTACCGGTATTGAGCATCATGATGAGTTCTACGGTAAAACCGCCATTTTTAAAGATGCGCTAACGCTGAATCTGCTGCTGCAAAACGCTGATAAAGGTGCCAGTCTTATCGTCACCTATCAAGGTTGCGCTGAGGCAGGCTTCTGCTATCCGCCTGAAACCAAAACCATCCCGCTAGACTCGGTAGCTCCGCTCAACGCAGATGCTTCATCAGGCATCACACCGATATCTGAGCCTGCAACACCGTCTTTACCCTTCTCCCCGCTTTGGGCTTTATTAATTGGGATTGGTATTGCATTCACCCCTTGCATACTTCCGATGTACCCGCTGATTTCCGCTATTATTCTTGGGCAAGATCGTCAACAAAGCTATCGAAGAATATTCGTTTTATCACTGGTATACGTACAGGGGATGGCGCTGACATACACCTTGCTCGGCATGGTCGTTGCCGCTGCGGGATTGCAGTTCCAAGCAGCATTCCAACATCCTTATGTTCTCATTGGGCTATCTGTTTTATTCGTGCTACTGGCGCTGTCGATGTTTGGTATGTTCACTTTGCAACTGCCTTCGTCGCTGCAAACTCGCCTCACGCTCTGGAGCAGCAAACAGCGCAGTGGTTCGCTGGCTGGCGTATTCGTCATGGGCGCACTCGCTGGACTCATCTGCTCCCCATGTACCACGGCACCGCTGAGTGCAATCCTGCTGTACATCGCACAAAGTGGCAACACGTTGACCGGTGGCGGGACGCTGTATCTCTACGCATTAGGCATGGGTATACCGCTTATCTTAGTGACAACATTTGGCAACCGTTTACTGCCACGCAGTGGCCCATGGATGCAATACGTCAAAGAAGCTTTTGGTTTCGTGATTCTGGCCTTACCGGTATTCCTGCTGGAGCGCATCCTTGGTGATGAGTGGGGCTTACGCCTCTGGTCATTACTGGGAGTCGCTTTCTTTGGCTGGGCATTTGCACTCAGTTTAAAATCGTCCCATCGATTCGCACGCATTATGCAAATCGCCATGTTCGGCGCGGCGCTTATTTGCTCACGTCCCCTGCAGGACTGGGCATTCGGCAGCACGTCACAAACTGCGATTGCTCACCTTCCATTCCAAAAGATCAATAATATCAGTGAACTGAATCATGCGTTGGCGACAGCAAAAGCAGAAAATAAGCCAGTTATGCTCGACTTGTACGCAGACTGGTGTGTCGCCTGTAAAGAGTTTGAAAAATACACGTTTAGCGACCCAAGTGTGCGCCAACAACTGTCCGATACGGTGCTATTGCAGGCCGATGTCACCGCAAATAACGCAGAACATGCGGCTCTGCTCAAGCATTTAAATGTTTTAGGTTTACCGACGATTCTGTTCTACAACGCACAGGGGCAAGAGCAGCCACAACAACGTGTTACTGGGTTTATGCAGGCCAGCGAATTCAACGCACATTTGCACAATCGCTAACCATCAACGACACTGAGGATCCGATCGTGAAAGATCCGCATATTAGACAGGAGGATCGCGTGCAACGAGAACTCGTGCTCAGCCAGGTGCTCAGCCTGCTGGAACAACAGGGACTAGCGACAACTACCTTGGAAAGATTGGCTCCGCAGCTTGATATTGCTAAGGAAGAGCTAGTCCGTTTTTGGCCAGATCGTGAAGCCCTGCTTTACGACAGTTTGCGCTACCACGCACAGCAAATTGATACTTGGCGTCGGCAAGTGTTGCTAGACGAATCACTCTCTGCGCGGGATAAAATTTTAGCGCGCTATCATGTCTTGGCCGAGTGTGTGCAGCAACAACGCTATCCTGGCTGCTTGTTTATCGCGGCCTGTAGCTTCTTTCCAGAAGACGATCATCCGATTCACCAGCTCGCCGAACAGCAAAAAACAGCCTCTTACGAGTTCACCCTAGCGCTGTTGCAAGATATTGATATGGATGACCCTGAAATGGTCGCTCATCAGATGGAGCTCGTTCTGGAAGGTTGTTTAAGCCGCCTATTAGTGAAACGCCAACTAAAAGATGTCGAAACAGCACGCCGTCTAGCCGAGGATATCTTGCAGATCGCACGCTGCCGTCGTAATGGTGCGTTGAGCTAACGCTCAGTAGCACCAAACACATACGAATAAGCCACCCTGAGCGAAGGGTGGCTTATTTGAAGGTAGGAGAATACGAAACAGAACCGAATTAGTTAGCGTCAACCAGTGTTACGCTATCGGTGATAATGCCGTCTTCAGCGCCTTTCAGAGCCAAATTAGCTTCATAATATTTGCCATCTTTCAGCAGTTGCTGAGCTTTTTTCACTGCCTGCTGAGTTTGTTTCAGTGGCATCAGATATTGAGTTTCAGTTACGCCAACGCCGGCCAAACGCAGCTCTTCCATTGCCCCTTTATGATCGCCTTTCTTGAATTTAGCATTAGCGCTATCAATGGCTTTCTGTTTTTCAGGGGTCGCAACAAAATCTTCAGCCAATGAGATAGAGGCGTTGATGACCACATAGTTATCACCCGCCAGCGGCGTTTTCTTATCGGTCTTGATGAACTCTTTCCAGTTGGTGCTATCGTCAGACAGTAGAGTATTTGCTTGATTTACCAGTTTCTGCGCAACGTCTGGATAGCCGCGGAATAAAGACACGCGGGCATATTGCACATCACGCATGGCATTAAAGCCTTGCTGAGCGACTTTCGCGACCTCTTTAGCTTGTTGAGCCGTCAGCACGTTGGTACTTACAGTGGTGGTTGCTGCTGGCACTGTGGCTGCAGAATCAGCGGCCCAGGTAAAAGTTGACATCATGGCAAGAGAAAGCGCGGTTGCTGTAAGTATACGTTTCATAATTATCACACCTGATTTCATTTATATTATTCGGTTATGCGCTCCCTATCAAAAAGGGAGACTCGCAATCAACGAAATCAAGGTTATATATCGCCAACGATGGCTGTCAACGCACTGGAATTAAAGGCATTTTTTGTAAAATAAGCATGACATCTCGAGGTATAAATAATTTACAGTCTATCGTTAAGTATTTAAATTCATTACAAAAGGATAAAAAATCGTCGAGCAACAGGGCCAAATTATCACCTAACCTATTGTTAAAAAACAAAAATAACTAAAAAATATATCGTCAAAAAAAGTAAACCGACATCAATATTAGCTCTCTACATCAGATGTATTTATTCGCCACACACATAAAAGAATCAAAATAGGATTCTAATATATAAAATTTAGTTCCATGTTCTCTCGTGCCATATAGTTTCCACCTCTGCAGCCAGCTGAAAAATATCCCACGTAATTTTATGTCAGCCTTAAATGTCATCTTTTATCAACTCACGCAGGGCTTTTTAGTATCTAAGTAAACAACCCCCCCCTGACCAGCCAATTTTTAAAGAGAAAAAGCAAAACGTCCTCTGGCATGGCGCACATTTCATGCAAAACAACTAAAAACGACGAAACATTAGGCAACTGAGCAAACTATTGAAGAAATTACGTTGACGCCACCGCACAGATCCAGTTTAATACGCCCCGTTGCCCGGATAGCTCAGTCGGTAGAGCAGGGGATTGAAAATCCCCGTGTCCTTGGTTCGATTCCGAGTCCGGGCACCACTATTTAGAAAAACCCGCCTATGGCGGGTTTTTTGCTTTCTAGAATCGACTCCCTTCATCAAACGCCATCCAATTCTTTATCGCAAACCGCGGCCTTCAAGCTATAATCGCAGTCAGTGACTAATCGTCGGATCTCCATGTTTACTCTATCAACAATCCACACTGCGCTGCCCTTCCTACACCGTATCGACGTGGGAGTAGTCACTCTTTTGCCTGAGTTGAGATACTGCCAAATTATGTATGACAGTCATTATTATCAGGATGCGTTGTTCAGAGAGTTAGAGATCCCCTTTCCCGAGATTCTAAATAACGCTTCTGTAAAACGGCGCGCAGAGTATGTCGCAGCTCGATATGCTGCGAAGCTGTTACTAGACAAGGAAGGATGCCACGACAGCGTTGGTAGTGCTTCGAGTCGCGCACCAATCTGGCCAGACGGCTGGGGCGGGAGTCTTTCTCACACAGATAAGTTCGCGATCGCATTAATGGCGCCACTAAATTCGGCTCTAACGCTGGGGGTCGATATTGAAATGCTAATCTCGAAATCCATTAAAAAAACCGCTCATATATTCACTACACCATTGGAACAAACGCTACTTGCAGCCTGCAATATTTCTTATGAGACTGCGCTATTAATTACATTTTCTAGCAAAGAAAGTGCATTTAAAGCGCTTTATCCTGAAGTAAACCGCTCATTCGGATTTGAGGCTACCCGAGTGTGTCAGATAGACATGTTAACTCGCAGTATTACTTTGGAGCTGACGCAAACCCTGTCCTCTCATCGGACTAAAGGAAGCCTGCTGACCTGCTACTTTGACTTGCAGGACGACAAAGTTATTACTTTTATAGCCGAACCGACAATGAAACCATATAAAGCAAATGGTTATTGTAGGTAAGCCGAAGGGGTAATGATCTATGAAAAATCCGAAGACCTTCGCTAAGTGTCATGGCTAAAAACCTTACTAGCTATTAACTTCACAGTACCGACTTCATTTTAGCGATATTCAAAATGTGACTATCTATTTTTAAAAAATGATAGCCGCATACCGCGACTTAGATATGTACCGAACAATCGATACATTGTAAATTTCGCCTTCATCAATATATTCGTCTTCATCAATACATTGGTATAATGCTAAAGTTGCTTTTCATATAAGCGATACTGTTTATAAGGCATTGCACCAATACGCTCCAGAATGGTACGCATCCCTGTGTTTGACTCAAGGATCCAAGACATCTCTAAGGCTTCAATTTTGCGCTTCGCAAATGGGTCACGTAATGCCTCTATTAACAGAAGAGCAATTATCGGCCCTATACGACTAAATTGATATTCTTGGCGAACGCCCATCAGTGGTACTCGTGCAGTGCGCACACCGCTGATTTTTAAACGCCAAAGTAGTTTTGCCCAGCCAAAAGGGAATAAACGTCCATTAAGATCGGCAATAGCTTCATTAATGTTTGGTAAACCAACGATAAAAGCACAGGGCACAGAATCGATCTCCGCAATGTAAATCATATCATCAGGTACTAGATACTTTAATTGAGCCCCCATTGTGGCAAACTCGTGCTCGGTAAAAGGTACAAATCCCCAGTTATGCTGCCACCCAGAATTAAAGATTTCCTTCATAACCTGCATTTCATCGTCGAATTGCTTACGCTTAATGCAGCGAACAGTCACTTTTTTGCGCACCTGCTCCATAAGCTGGAGCAATGAAGGAGAAAAATATAATTCGGAACAACGCATCCAATAAGCCAGCAGATCTACCCCTTTCTCATACCCTTGCTGCCTAATGTTTGTTTCATAATATGGTTTACCATGTGGCATCATTACGCATGGTGGAGTATCGAAACCATCAATAAGCAACCCACTTTCCTGATTGATATTCAGGCTAAAAGGCCCCGTAATCTTTCGTGCACCGAAAGATTTTAGCCACTCTTCTGCAGCAGCGAACAATGCACTGAATACCTCGCAGTCATCGATGGCATCAATCATTCCAAAATGCCCTGTATCTTCGCCATACAGTTCACGATGCAGGGTATCAATTTGTGCAGTTATTCGGCCAACGACTATCTCATCTTTTTTGGCCACCCATGCTTGCCATTTAATGTGTTCAGAACCTGGATTTTTCTTAGAAAGATGCTCAGCACGTTCAACAAATAAAGGAGCAATCCAGTTGGGATCATGTTTATATAGCGTGGATGGAAAAGAAATGAAATCCTTAAGGTCATGCTCATTCATAACCTTTTCAATGCGAACCATAAACAGCCTTAATATATTTAACACATTAGAATATACAATAATCCAGCCGGTATTGTTATAACTGCGATATATTGTTGTTGGTTTTCTCTCATTGGAGAATTAATACAAACAAATACTTTATGAAAAAAACATAAATAAATCACTAGGTGGTGAGTTCACGTTAATGAATAAACATGATTATTTTTTACCACTAAGTGCTGTTACAATCTCTGAGAAAGCATTTCTAAATAAGGAACCATTCACTTAATTAATAACTTATAAGTCCCTATGATAAATATAAATCATTCACATGGAGAATGTTACCCATTAATTAACAACATTACCGATATATCAGAAACCCATTATTACAATAAAAGATATTCCTTACAAAAAATAATGAAATTAGAAAAACAACTCTATACCTAAACGGTTATATAATTTACATTATACTCTTACTAGAAGTTAGTTTTTTATTATCCAATGACTTTAAATTAAAACATTCTCATGGTGTAGTATGTCCAATAGAATCTCGACTCATCCTATGCGCTATGCAGACTTTCCAACTCTGGTGGAAGCTTTGGACTATGCCGCACAAGGAAGTGCAGGAATGAATTTTTATGATCGCCGTAATCAACTTGAAGCCGTATTGGAATATCGCGACCTACAATCAAAAGCGATTGCAGGAGCACGGCGGTTGCTGTCCTTAAACCTAAACAAAGGGGATCGCGTCGCTATAATTGCTGAAACAAGTGTTGGTTTCGTCGAAGCTTTTTTCTCCTGCCAATATGCCGGCTTAGTTGCTGTACCTCTTGCCATTCCTATGGGGGTGGGACAAAGAGACTCTTATACAGCTAAACTTCAAGGCTTATTAGCGAGCTGTAAACCTGCTGCAATAATCAGTAGCAATGAATGGCTATCACTCATTAACGTTGTCAATATTGATTCACCCACGATCCATATTCTCAGTAACGAAGATTTTAATGCGTTACCTGAAATGGATATTGAGTTACAGCTACCCTCACCAGATGATATTGCCTACCTCCAATATACTTCAGGCAGTACGCGTTTTCCGCGTGGGGTAATAATTACTCACCGCGAGGTCATGGCTAATCTGCGCGCTATAAGTCATGACGGTATCAAATTGCGTGACGGTGATCGTTGCATATCATGGCTACCGTTCTATCACGATATGGGATTAGTCGGTTTTCTATTGACCCCAATGGCAACTCAACTGTCCGTTGACTATTTGAGCACTCAAGATTTTGCTATGCGACCAATGCAGTGGCTGAAACTAATTAGTAAAAACCGCTGTACCGTCTCCGTGGCACCACCTTTCGGATACAATTTATGCCTGCGCCGCGTAAATGATAAAGATCTTGCTGAACTTGATCTCTCCTGCTGGCGCGTAGCTGGGGTTGGCGCTGAACCTATTTCTGCCGAGCAGCTAAATCAATTTGGCGAATGTTTTAGTAAGGCACATTTTGACAGCAAGGCCTTTATGCCATGCTATGGCCTCGCTGAGAATGCGCTTGCAGTTAGCTTTGGCGAAGAGGTAATAGGTACTCAGATAAACGAAGTTGACCGTGATATTTTAGAGAATCAGGGTCGAGCCGTTGCACCAACTAAAGGGACCCGAGCTGTTTCTACTTTCGTGAACTGCGGTAAGGCGCTTCCAGGTCACCTGATTGAAATTCGAAATGAAATTGGTATGCCTCTACCTGAGCAAGAAATTGGCCATATCTATATATCTGGCCCTAGCCTAATGAGTGGCTATTTCCAAGATCTTGCGTCACAAAGGGACATTAAATCCACAGGATGGATGGATACCGGAGATTTAGGTTATCTGCTAAATGGATATTTGTACGTCACAGGCCGTATAAAAGATCTGATTATTATCCGAGGTCGCAATATATGGCCTCAGGATATTGAATATATTGCGGAACAAGAGCCAGAAATTCATTCAGGTGATGCAATCGCATTTGTTACCTCGCAGGAACAAATTATTTTGCAAATCCAGTGCAGAGTCGGCTCTGAACAACGTCGCGCGCAAATCGTTCATTCACTCACGGCTCGGATTCAAAGCGAATTTGGTGTTTCTGCTGATATAGAACTATTACCGCCACATAGTATTCCACGAACATCCTCAGGTAAACCGGCTAGGGCAGAGGCCAAAAAACGTTATTTGACGGCTTTTGCAAATACACTGAGTCCGCAGATGCAAATGGCTGATTGTGCACAATGAACAAAATCGTGGCAGTAACAGGTGGAACTGGCTTTATAGGTCAACATATTGTCAATAACCTGCTTTCTCACGGCTTTAATGTTCGAGCGTTAACCAGATCTGCACGTAACGATACTCGTACCAATATCAGTTGGGTTCGCGGTTCGCTGGAAGACTCTTACTCACTCGCAGAGCTTGTTGATAGCGCAAATTTTATAGTCCATTGCGCAGGCCAAGTCCGCGGGCACAATGAAGATGTCTTCACTCAATGCAACGTCACTGGCAGCCTGCGCCTTATGCAGGCTGCCAAAGAAAGCGGAGTTTGTGAGCGCTTTCTGTTTATGTCTTCTCTTGCAGCTCGCCATCCTGAACTATCTTGGTATGCAAACTCTAAACGTGTTGCCGAGCAACAGTTAACAAATATGGCTTCAGGTATTTCGCTGGGAATTTTTCGCCCTACTGCGGTTTATGGCCCTGGAGATAAAGAGTTAAAGCCCTTGTTTAGCGGGATGTTACGTGGCGTTCTTCTACGATTTGGCGCGCTTGAGACTCGGCTATCACTCCTTCATGTGAGCGATTTAGCCGAAGCCGTTAGCCAATGGTTAATGGCCGAGCAGCCACAGGCTCATTCTTATGAATTATGTGATGGTGTTTCTGAGGGCTATGACTGGAGGCGTATTCAAGAAATCGGTGCCACGGTACGTAATGGCTCAGTGCGATTAGTTGGTATCCCTTTGCCTTTACTCAAACTCGTTGCCGATATTAGTACTCTAACAGGCTTTTTAGCAGGAAAAGAGCCCATGCTGACTCGTTGCAAAATCCGTGAATTAACACATTTGGACTGGTCTGCGAGTAATAAACATCTGTCCGAAAATATTAATTGGTTCCCTAAAATTAGTCTAGAGAATGCATTACGCAGCGGGCTATTTTAATTATCTTGATAATAGGTGTGTCAATAATTCTATGTTAAATCGAAAAATAGTGATGGACTATACCCTCTCCTGCTTAGAGGGTATGGTCGAAAGCGGATTAGATATAAAACCTGACAGTGATCTGGTTAACGATCTTGGTTTGGAATCTATAAAAGTCATGGATCTGCTGATGATGTTAGAAGACAGATTTGATATTTCCATTCCTATCAATATATTGCTGGATGTCAAAACACCTGCACAATTACTAGAAGCCTTAATACCATATTTGGAGAATACCAATGGGCCTTTATGATAAATTTTCACGCCTGGCGAGCGAGCGAGAGCAATTTTGTACATCAGGTATAAATCCATTTGGCACTCGTATTGATGAAGTCTATTCCGCAACTGAAGGACGTATTGGTAATCAAAAGGTCATTCTGGCTGGTACCAATAATTATCTGGGATTAACCTTTGATGCTCAGGCGATTGCCGCCGGACAGGACGCATTAGCCACTCAGGGAACGGGAACAACCGGTTCTCGCATGGCTAACGGTAGCTATGAATCACATATCGCGTTGGAACATGAGATTGCTGATTTTTTTGACCGCCCTAGCGCTATTGTTTTTTCTACGGGCTATACCGCAAATTTAGGGATAATCAGCGCACTGGCTGGTCATGGCTCTGTTGTATTGCTAGATGCCGATAGCCATGCCAGCATCTATGATGCTTGTACACTGGGTGGCGCTGAAATTATTCGTTTCCGTCACAATGATGCTAAAGATCTTGAACGCCGGATGATGCGCCTCGGTGATCGTGCTCGAGAGGCAATCATTATCGTTGAAGGCATCTATAGCATGCTGGGCGATGTTGCTCCACTCGCTGAAATTGTCGATATCAAACGACGTCTGGGCGGATACTTGATCGTAGATGAAGCTCATTCTTTTGGTGTTATGGGGGCGACCGGCAGAGGACTTGCTGAAGAGGTCGGCGTCGAGCAGGATGTCGATATCATTGTAGGGACATTCAGCAAAAGCTTAGCATCTATTGGAGGCTTTGCCGTCGGCTCTAAAGCAATGGACGTTCTGCGCTATGCAAGTCGTCCATTTATTTTTACTGCATCACCGTCTCCATCGTGTATTGCCTCTGTTCGCTCAGTCCTAAAAACCATTGCAAAACACCCAGAACTCCGCCAAAAGCTGTGGAGCAACTCACATCGGTTGTATTCCGGGTTAGAGAAACTTGGCTATGAGCTGGGTTCACATATTAGCCCAGTTGTGCCAGTAATCATTGGGCATAAAGATGATGGCTTACGTATCTGGCGCGAGCTAATAGGCCTAGGCGTCTATGTTAACCTGATTCTGCCGCCAGCAGCGCCAGCCGGTATCACGTTATTGCGTTGCAGCGTCAATGCCGCACATACTGACGAACAGATTGATGACATTATTCAAGCGTTTGCAAAGCTAAAAAAGTGATACGACGTAAACAAGGGTACCGTTCTAGTTCTTTCCTGCCGGTATAGCAGCAAGTTATGTAATCTCTAGAGCGGTATCAGTGTCGCTGATCAAATTGATAAACCAATACTAAAGCGATAGCTAAAATAAATGCCGGAGGAGTAAGCGTAACTATTGCGGCATTAAGGGAAAACAATAGCCCTACATTCACAACGATTTGGTAACTAATATAAGTAAAGAGTCCAACAATGACACCAATGGCTAAGCGACTTCCTAGTCCTGGTGAACGCGGAACGCTAAAGGTGAATGGGATTGCCAGTAAAATCATGGCTAAAGTTAAAATAGCGCGTCCTAGCTTTTGCCATAACGCTATCTTAAATTCAATGCTCGGCTGATCGGTATTCTGCAGATAGGTAATATATTGGTTGAGCTGCTTGATAGAGAAAGTACTACTCGGCATAGTCAATTCTTTCAGAGTCATGCCGGTAAATATCGATTTCCACTGTAAGCTTTCTTTCGTCTCTACTGTTTCTTTCCCGCTTACCCATCTTTTTTCATTGATGCCACTCAGCATCCATATATTGCCATCAAGAATGGTTGCTTTTTGCGCATAAATATAAGACTCCAGAGAGCGATCGGGGCGATAGTAAAAAATCTCAACGCCTACTGGCTGATTATCCTCACTCAGAGACTTCACCGTAACAAATTCATTCCCTTGCCTTGCCCACAGGATGTTTCCCACACTATCGTTGCTTTCATCAAGAGCAATCGCGGCATTTTTCATTTGCAACGCGCGCTGCTCTAATGGGGAGGCGATCCACTCATCGATTGCCCCCAATGATACGGTTAGCATCAGGCCCGCACACAATGCCACTATAGATATCCTAAAGATTGAAAATCCCGTAGTGCGTATTGCCGTTAACTCCATGCTCTTCGAAAGCTGGCCAAGCCCCACTATCCCGCCAAGTAGCGCAATAAAAGGGCCAAGATCAATGAGGCTTCGGGGTAATGTCATCAAGACAACCACAACAGCCTGCGTCCAATGATATCCTCCAGGACTGACGTCATCGAGCTCATTCATAAGATTGAAGGTCGTAAATAGCGGGATTAATAGCCCCGCCGCGGCGGCAAATCCTATAAAAATATTGCGAATTAAGTAACGACTGAATATTTTCATCGAAATAATTTCTGCAGCAGTGAAAAATCACGAGCTATCAACACCAAGACCCCAATAAACATAAGTATTGGCACTAACCATACCCCTGGAGTTACAGAGAGATAACCACTGGCAACCAGTGACCGGCAAACATTGCCGCCATAAAAAATAACAGTAAATAATATTGTGAGTGGAAGCAGCGTTGAAAAACGTCCCTGACGTGGTTTGACGCGACTTAAAGAGATAGCCAACAGCGCCATTAAAAATGCATTTACCCCACGACTTTCTCTCCATTGCACCTCTGCATAATCTGCCGGATCAGCAGAACGAATGAGAGCTATCACGGATTTTGCTTTACGTTTTGCATCCACACTCAGATTGAGCGGTTTAAGATCCAACGTGAGATTACGATAAACTCGTTCGCTGTCATCAGTGCCTTGATGTCTCAACGTATAGCCCGTGCCTGAATGCAATATCACTGAAGGCGTTATCGGTGAAGGATTGGTCACGTCTACCGTTTTAGCTCTATAGACACTGGTTTTATTTCCTGATGAGGTATAAATCAATACATCAGTCAAATGATTAGAGTCTGGATTAATTTCTTCAGACAGAATCATTCGGCCACTATCATTAATATTAAACATTTTCGCGCGTAAATGACTGACATCTAACTCGGATTGAGACTGTTGCTCCAGCTGATAAATTTGAGCATAAGCCCAAGGTCTCGCATACATAGACATCAGCGTTACTAATATACTTAACGGGATAGCAAGGAACATAACTGCTTTATACAGACGTATCGGACTAGCTCCAATAGCAGAGATAGCGGTAATTTCAGAGTCAGTATACAACTGCCCAAGGGCAACACCGACTGAAACATAAAGCCCAACAGGTAACAGCATCTCTAGAGCAATCAATACCTTGTAAAATACAATATCTAGTACAACTTCCAGAGCTAACGTACCATTGGCCGCTTCAGTCAAATACCGCTGAGCTGAATAGCTGGCAAAAATAAAGATAAGAAAGCCAACAATAATGACAACCAAACGGCGAATTTCGGCCATGATGTAATGCTCAATCAATTTCATATACTACGAACACTCCACATAGCCTAAAAAATATTTAGTCGCGGCTAAACAAAAAATATTCAGCATATTGCTGAAACAAAATAAATCATTCGCCTATAGCGCCATTTAAAATATTATCTGAATGAATATTTACTTTTCATCAATCAGTTTCTGTACCATTGAAAGCACTCGATGTACTTCCTCCGGCGTCAAGCTTCCATCTTTAGCCCACTGAATATGCCCAAACTTATCCAGAACTAGAATGGTTGAGCTTTCTTCATTAAGCTGCCACGTTTTTCGCCCTAATCCATCACTATCTATAATAAATTGCGCCCAGGAATAACGCCTTTTATTTTTTTCAATTTTACCAAGTACGAAAAAACCTGAACCTAATATCACATCATCCGTATTAACAATAGTCGTCGGCTGGAAACGATCGCTTGGAAAGTTCGCGTTCTTGATGGCTTTAATCAGCATTGAGTTTTTCTTTTTTGCAGAAGTACGCCCAGCGATATACTGTACCACGCGAACTTTTCCCACAAGTTCAATACTACTCCAACATTTATAGCTAACGTCATCATTATTCAGCAGTAACTCGCCGCGATCGGTAATATTGATTGGTAAAACTGGCTTATCAATAACAAAATTATGCGCTGATACCAAGAGCGGACATAACAGGAGTGAGGCGATCAGTAATCTACGCAACGCCATAATGCATCCTTTATTCTTGCGTTCGAACGCCCTGTTCTTCATTAAATATAATATGATGAAAAATTTTTTTACAATGGGTAACGAGAGAGAAGAAGCTCTAACCGCGCTCGAAGATCACAATCTAAAACGGAAGGAGCATCATAAGACTTTAGATTCTCCATATCATCAGCCACCATTTCATCATGTCTGTCCCCCATCAAACCATTAATAGCGGCTAAGAATCTGGAAATCTGTAGCGCATCCTGATTATTCGGATTAATAGTTCTTAAGGTGTCATAATAAGACACCAACCGACTAATAATTTTCCGCACATCATGAAACTCCTCTCCAGTTAACTGCGGTTTAGCTACCAATTTTTGTAATGTCTTCATTTGCTCTTGGCAATAAAGAATAAAACCATCCGCTGTATCTAATTGGCTATGACGTAAAGAGCAATGCACGAACATCCAGACAGGTGCGTTTAAATGATAGACCCGTAATACTTTCCCGTAAAATGTAATAATATCCTTCTGTTTATTACGAAATCCATCTTGAAAACGCCCGAGAAATACGGTCATCTTGCTAAATAAAAAGCCTGACTGATGTTTCTTTCTATAAAGTTGTTGGGCAAAACGTAAATGCTTGTAGCGTGCGCGAATATATTTGTACTGCTTCTGTTCTTTTTCAGATAACTCACCGTTCTTTAGTTGATTAAGAATCAGGCGCAGCAAGTCCTTACGCGTGACACCATCCTCCCAAAACTGCAGGCATAATGCATAATTGTTCTTAATCACTTCCTGAGAACATTGCAAATCAACAATCTGCGGCAAACTAGCATGTGAATCAACGACGTCATCTTCCTCTACCGCAGTAAATAAACGCTCTATAACCTCAGGTGAGAACTTTTTATTGGCCATTTATTATTCTCCCCTAACTGCGTTAAACCTAAGTAAATGGCGGTTGCAGTATGCTTGTAACGTCGGGATAAGAGACAACAGCACGTCCAAACATTGTCCTGCAAAATAAGCAAAAGCCGCCCCTATTACGCCAAACATATGTGACAACACCACAAGGAGTACAACATAGGAGAAAGAGGCCACAGTTTGTGCCGCTAAGAAAGCTCGCTGCTTACCCGCCATAAGCAACAACGATTCCTGAGGAAAGCCCAACATTGAAATAACAATAGCCCCCAGCATGACCTGTATAAGATCATATGCCTGAAGATATTTAGCACCAAAAACGAGTGAAATTAAGTGTCCACCTGTAACCAAAATTGCAAGTGCAACAATAATCCCAATCCCCCCCGCTAGCAGTGCCGATTTTATCCCTAACAGCCATGGTGTCTTAGTGCGCGGATCTAAGCGCATTACTTCGGGATAAAAACTCTTTTCAAGCAATTTAGCCGGCGTTCCCGTTGCATCAAAGAACGTCATCGCAATCTTAAATAAGCCAGCAGCAGCAGGGCCTAAAATGATCCCCACTAAAACTGTACTACATGAATTTCGAGCAGCCCAAATGGAGTGTGCGAAGTTGGTTGCCCAAACAAAGCTCCAAGCTCCTTTTATACGGCGAGCGGACTCAAATAAACGTGGCCTCAACGCATTTTGGATGTTTCTGCGGCGCAATTCACGCGCTGCAAACCACCAATACATTGTTCCACCGATTAAATTGGATGCATACCATGTAATAATGAACCCAGCAAAACCATAATCACCGAAATAAACAATTACGCTTCCGAGTGCACGCAAAAATGGCTTGGTTGCCTGCTGAACAGCAATCAAATCAAAACGATTTACTGCTCTTAAGATACCGGTTGGGGTAGATGATGCCATGGAAGGAATCAACGTACAATAAAGCATTGCGAGCCAAAAGCTATCAGAATCAAGCCCTAAGGAGTGGGAAATAAAAGGCAGCAGTACCATCCCTCCAATCACAGCAACGGCACCACTCGCGATATCCAAGCCAAAAGAGAATGAAATCACATCGCGAAATTGCTGCAGGTTATTGTTTTCCAAAGCCGGCGTACCATATTGAACAACCAATTGCCATGTCTGAAACTTGATAAAATCACTAATCGCTTTGGTATACGATTGAATAATAACAAGCACCCCAAACATTGCTGGAGTCATACCCTTACCGGCACAAGAAAGTGCTATCAAACCAAGTAAGGCACTCACCACATTACTGGAGCCTAAATAGGCACTGTTACGTATAATGGTGCGAAAAGTTCCATCAGAAAACCAATGTTTCATGGTAAAAACCAGCTAAATAAGTTATTAATCACTCAGCAAGGCTTAGCTCATCCAATATATAATTAGACAAAATAATATTTGCCACCTGAATTTGTCTTCATCTTAATATTTAGACTCAAGCCAAAACGGCTTAATACCATTATTTAGATGGTGGTACTCCTACGCTGAGAGGCTATTGCAATTGAAGATACTGCCTCTAGTGCTTTATCTAGCACCTCGCAGTATGGGGCCCTTGAATCCAGCTCGAGAACTCTGGAGCCGTTGTAACCAATCTTAGTCATGATAGCGATTTTATCGCGCAGCTCCTCATAATCGTGATCAGGCTTGCGGGAAAATGCAGTATCAATATCAATATCAAGGCGAATAATTAATTCGGGGCGTAAGAGAGCCATTTGCTGATACAACAGGCGCTCACGTTCAGCTAGATGACGCTTAACGCCCTCCTCTACGCGTTCTACGCCAATGCCTGGCCCATCGTAGTGAAAGCCTGAAACGTCAGCCTGTGGATAGCGATCGCTAATCACTAAAACGCCACTTTGTGCCAAGCATATAGCCTTACGCAAATTTGCCCTACGGCGCAAAGAAAACCCGAACATAATCAGTGCAGCCCAAAGAGCAGGAGACTTAGTACTCATGCTCTGTGTCTTTGAAGATTTGGTCGCCAGACGCCGCTCAAGCCATACGCCAACCAAGGGTAAGCGTTTAATCTTATCGCCATCTTCTCCAGAGACGAGCCCCAGATAACGACGTTCTGTTACCCAGTGTTTTTTCAGCTGTTTTACCAAATCGGCAGTGAGTGTGGACTTGCCGGTACCATCACAGCCCACAACGGCAATAAGCCCTGGAATATACTCAGGTAGCGCTTCATTTAATTTATCTGTATGCATATCATTCAGTCTTAAAAGGTAATCGCAAACCTGATTTTGTGATTACAAAAGAGAGGCTCGAATCGTACTTAGCGACTTGTTAAGGATTGTGTCCGCTGGTTCTCGTCCATCCAATTCAAGGATCTTCGCACCATTAAACGTAAGGTGTGGTGTGACAACGACTTTCTCATGCAAAACAGCAAGCTTATGGTCAGGCTTACGAGAAAACGCCGTTTGTTCATCAATATCCAACCGGATCAACAATAAAGGCTGAAAGGAAGCCATCCAGTGATACAGTTTAAGCTCACGTTTTCTCAGCGTTCGAACCCACCAATTGCCACCTGCCGTTTTTGCTAATTGCGGACCATCAAAGCGAAACCCAGGGACTTCTACCTGGGGATAACGATCGGTAATGAGTAAGTGCCCTTGTTGGCTTCTCGCCAGCATTTTTCGGAACTTATACGCCCGCCAATAGGAAAGTAAGTAAATAACCAGTGTGGTGGCATTACCTGGCGGCGCGGACGGACGTTCATGAACACAATCAGCTTTTGCCCGTAAATAGCGGCTAAAAGAAATCCCAATAATAGGCAAACGCCCAATCCATTCACCAATACGCCCCGATGACTGTCCAAGATAAAACAGTTCGGTGGGTATTTGCGAAGCGAGATTATTTACTAGATTGGCTGCTAAGGTCGATTTACCTGAACCATCACAACCAACAATAGCTATCACGCGAACAAAAGTGTGATTAATAATTGGAGTATTCTGTTGACTCACGAAAAATCCAGTATCAAAGAAGTTATTGTATATTACCGATTGAGTGCTCAGAATATATGCTCATCATAGTTGTGACAATGACTAATTGTGGCTTTATTTTTAATAAAAACATTATTGTAAATATATTAATAATAAAACATTACCCTCAAGCATTTTAAATACAGGATACATTTATGCAGCCAATAAATATTCCAATCATAGCCGTTATTGGCAGTGATGGTTCTGGCAAGTCAACGGTTTGTGAACACTTAATTAACTGCGTACAAAAATATGGGCCAGCAGTAAGAATACATCTAGGGAAACAAGCCGGGAATGTAGAGCGTGCCGTTGTAAAACTACCATTAATGGGAAAGGCACTAAACAAAACTATTAAGCATAATAAGGTCAAAAGTGCTAAAAAACTTCCGGGCCCCGTTCCGGCCTTAGTCATTATGTCTTTTGTTCTCCGTCGGCTATTACGTTTTCGTCGCATGTTGGCATGCCATCGCCGTGGGTTAATTGTATTAGCCGATCGTTACCCTCAGATACAAATTCCTGGTGCTTATGATGGTACCGTTTTTCCTGCCAATGTAACGGGTAGCCGCTTTGTTTTATGGCTGGCGGGTCTAGAACGTTCATCATTTAGCTGGATGGCCAACCATAAACCCGATTTAGTGATCAAGCTAAACGTTGATCTTGATGTTGCATGTGCCCGTAAGCCCGATCACCGCAGAGAGGCTCTAGCAAAAAAAATTGCTATCACGCCACAACTGACGTTTGATGGTTCTCAACTCGTTGATATTGATGCTAATAAGCCACTGGATGAAGTACTTATTGATGCAGAAAAGGCCATTACAAGCTTTATGGAAGCTCGCGGCTATCGTTGTATTGAAAATAGCTAATCGATTTCCAATCAGTCTGTATCGTTACAATGAGAGAGCAACACACTAACGCCCAGTCGCTTGAACTGGGCGATTATTTATAAACACCAAGATATTTCAACCTATCTGGCCACTTTTACCCGCTACGGCTTAGGTAAACTGTAGGGCAACCCAGAATAATGCCCCAGACAGAAGAATCGCCGCTGGTAGAGTGAATACCCATGCCATCAAAATGCTAGTCACCGTTTTTCTCTGCAAGCCCCCACCGTCAACAATCATGGTTCCTGCTACCGCAGAGGATAAGACATGGGTCGTGGACACTGGCATACCTGCGTAGCTTGCAAGGCCAATGGAGACCGCGGCTGTTATTTGCGCAGACATCCCTTGAGCATAAGTCATCCCTTTCTTGCCAATCTTCTCACCGATGGTCGTTGCCACACGTTTCCATCCGATCATCGTACCCATTCCCAGCGCCAGCGCGACGGCCATAATGATCCAGATTGGCGCATATTCAATCGTGTTCAGTATGTCCGTTCTCAGTTTTTTCAGTAACTGCTGGTCATCGCGGCTCATGTTTGGCAGCTTCGCCACTTTATCCGCCGTATCAGAGATACACAGCATAATGCGACGTAGCTGACTGCGCTGAGCTATGCTTAATTTGCTGTAGTTATCCATGTTGCCAGACAGCATCATCTTTACACGATTAAGCGCATCAACCGTGTTTGCAGGGTGGCAATGGAACTCCGTCGGCTGGGTTCCAACCGGTGTTGCAGATGGAAGGGGCTGCTCCATATCAGTGACTAACTTCAACTGATCCTGATGCTGTTGGAAATAAACCTCAAGATTGCCGATAGCATCACGAGTCCGAGTGATTTCATAGCCAGAGGCATTCATGTTTACCACAAAACCCGCCGGGGCTATGCCAACTAACACAAGCATGATCAGGCCGATACCTTTCTGACCGTCGTTAGCACCGTGAGAGAATGCCACACCGGCAGCAGAAAGGATCAGTGCAATACGCGTCCAGAACGGTGGTTTTTTCTTTCCTCCTTTCTTTTTACGCTCAGCAGGGACGCGGTGGATACGATCGCGCTTTTTAGTTCCGCTCCAGTAACGGCGTAGCAAGAAAATCAAGCCTCCAGCGCATACCAATCCAACAATAGGAGAAACTATCAGAGAGGCAAAAATATCTATCACTTTAGGGATATTCAGCGCATCGATCACCGATGTACCGGTCATTAGTGCATTTGTTAAACCGATACCAATAATCGCACCTATCAATGTATGAGAGCTGGATGCAGGTAAACCGAAATACCAAGTACCCAAGTTCCAGATAATCGCCGCTAGCAACATCGAGAACACCATGGCAAGGCCATGTGAGGACCCCATATTAAGCAGTAAATCTGTTGGCAACATATGCACGATGGCATAGGCAACGCTCAGTCCGCCCAGCAAAACACCAAAAAAGTTGAAAACCGCGGCCATGACAACGGCTAGCTGAGGACGCATAGCTCGGGTATAGATGACCGTTGCCACCGCATTAGCGGTATCATGAAAACCGTTAATTGCTTCGTAAAAAAGCACAAAAGCTAGAGCAAGCAATAACACAAGCCCGGTATATAAATCCAGACCAGTAAATAAATTTAGCATATGGGTTATTACGCCATTTTGAGAATACGACTTGCGGTATTATCGGTGACTTTGTTGATACGGCAAAGTGAAATAAAACTTTTCGACAATATAGTGCTCATTCATCCTTGATTAAGGAGATAAATATTTAATGTAATTTGCTTTAATAATTTACCGTAATTATTAATTACAGGTTGTGATTAAAACTTATTATTGAAAGAATTCAAAAGGCAAAGAAATAATAAATGCTTACAAAAGAGAAGGTCGCCTTGTCATCCCGCCCACCTCTTTTCTTCATAAACGTTTTTATTATGCATGTATCTAGTTCATTATAAGTCAGTTAAATTAATACATGTTATTTTTTTAAAACTTCAATACATACATAAAACAAATATGAATATCTCGACCTTGTAAACTACTCTTCGGAAAGACGTCACTCAAGATGATGATATAGCAGATGACCACCTTGTATAAAATTCACATCATCTCACGCACAATAGCAGACAGCCTTTGCACTGCCTTTTCACTTTTATCCGTCCATTCATGGGAAACATTAAAGCGAAAATAGTTAGTGTACTGGTTGCTAGCTGAAAACATCTGTCCGGGAGCAATGCTGATCTTTTCCTGCAAAGCACGATGATAAAGCTCCGTCGCGTTAACGTTCGCAGGCAGTTCGATCCACAAAAAATAGCCGCCATGAGAGTAATTAATATTCACACCAGCAGGCAAATGCGCGCGTAGCGACTGCCATGCCGCATACTTACGTTGTTCCATCACCCGCCGTAAGCGGCGCAGATGACTGTCATAGCTACGGGTAGCTAAATAATTGGCCAACGCGAGCTGCATCGGTGCGCTAGTCGAAAGCGTGCTCATCAGCTGTAGCTGCTGGATTTTTCTCGCCATTCTTCCTGCGGCCACCCATCCCACTCGAAAACCGGCAACCAAGCTTTTAGAGAATGAAGAACAGTGCATCGTCATTCCACTGTCATCAAACGCTTTGGCCGGAAGCGGTTTTTCTCCCCCCGCATAGAGCTCACCGTAAACATCATCTTCGATAAGATACACATCATATTTTTGCAATAACGCCACCAACTTCTGTTTTTTCTCCACCGAGAGCGTACACCCAAGCGGATTTTGAATATTGGTCATCAGCCAGCAGGCACGTACTTGGTAGGTTTTTAACGCCTGTTCCAGTGCCGCCAAATCAATCCCAAACTCAGGGTGTGCCGCGATGGATAACGCTTTTAAGCGCAAACGCTCTAACGCTTGTAACGCACCATAGAAACAGGGGTTTTCCACGATAACCCAATCTCCCGGCTGTGTTACCGCCTGTAGACTTAAATTCAAAGACTCCAGCGCACCAGCGGTGATCACGATCTCTTCAGGATCGATGCGAATACCTTGCATAGCGTAGCGTTTAGCTAAGATCTTACGCAGATCTTCATTTCCGGGAGGAAGATTATCGGTGGCGCTTAGGGTCGTCATCGCACGCGCTACGGTCGTCAGCGACTTACTGATTTGCTGGCGAGGAAACAACGTTGGGTCAGGGTATGCCGAGCCAAAAGGTACGATCGCCGAGTCACGACTAGCCTGTAGCACATCAAAAATAAACGCGTTGATGTCAACGGCTTCAGCTCGCTGCAACGGTTCATGGCTGGGCGACGGGGTTAAAAATTTGGCCTGTGGTGCTACGTAATAACCAGACTGTGGACGTGAAACGATCCACCCCTGACTTTCCAGAATCTGATAGGCATGCATCACAGTCATCAGGCTGAGTCCGGAATGCACCACCTGCTCGCGCAAAGAAGGTAACTTATCACCGACCTGCCAGATTTCAGCGGTGATCTGTCCACGAATTCGTTTCACCAAATCTTCGTATTTTGCCACTCAGCCCCCTGATTAAGCCTCGTCATCCCACGATTTCCGCCCTTCAACGCTCATGTAAACTGCCTATGAAAGGTACAACGCATGTTGGCTACGCCATGATCCAAATCAAACTGTTATACATTAAAACAACATTTCTGTTTCTGTCATATCTATTTTACAGCCCGTAAGATCCTCTCCATCGTTCCGGCCTTGATCGTCCGGCACACCGTTTCTCTCACCTGCAATTTTCAGACAGAACTTTATGTCAGTACGAGGCTGTCCATGTTCGGATTAGATGCATTTCATCTTGCCAGGATCCAATTTGCCTTTACGGTATCCTTTCACATTATTTTTCCCGCCATCACTATCGGGTTAGCCAGCTTTTTGGCCGTGCTCGAGGGGCTATGGCTCAAAACACGTCATCCTGATTACCGCACGCTTTATCATTTTTGGGCGAAAGTTTTCGCTGTCAATTTTGGTATGGGCGTCGTATCCGGTTTGGTGATGGCCTATCAGTTTGGCACCAACTGGAGCGGTTTTTCACAGTTTGCCGGCAGTATTACCGGCCCACTGTTAACCTATGAAGTGCTCACCGCATTCTTCTTGGAAGCCGGTTTTCTGGGCGTAATGCTGTTCGGCTGGAACAAGGTCGGTAAAGAACTCCACTTTTTTGCCACCTGCATGGTGGCACTTGGCACACTGATGTCGACGTTCTGGATCCTTGCCTCCAACAGTTGGATGCATACTCCTCAGGGCTATGAAATCATTAATAACCAAGTGGTTCCAGTTGACTGGCTGGCGGTAATTTTCAATCCTTCATTCCCATATCGCCTTCTGCACATGACGACCGCGGCGTTCCTCAGCAGCGCCTTCTTTGTGGGAGCGTCTGCTGCTTGGCATTTGCTACGCGGTAACGACACGCCGGCAACCCGAAAAATGCTCTCGATGGCATTATGGATGGCGCTGATTGTCGCTCCGCTTCAGGCTTTTATCGGTGATATGCACGGTCTTAATACGCTGAAATACCAGCCCGCCAAAATAGCCGCTATCGAAGGCCATTGGGATAACAAACCAGGAGAGGCAACACCGCTTATTCTATTTGGTTTACCCGATATGGAGCGTGAAGAAACCCGATTTAAGCTGGAAGTTCCTTACCTTGGCAGCCTCATCCTGACTCATAGTTTAGATAAACAGGTTCCTGCGTTAACCGAATTCGCCAAAGAAGATCGTCCTAACTCTCCGTTGGTGTTCTGGTCGTTCCGCATTATGGCGGGTTTAGGGATGCTGATGATTTTGCTCGGTGCGATTGGCCTGTGGCTGCGCTACAAACAACGGTTGTATACCTCGCGTCCGTTCCTACACTTCGTTTTTTGGATGGGACCTTCTGGGCTAATCGCCATTCTAGCAGGCTGGATCACAACTGAAGTCGGGCGCCAGCCATGGATTGTACACGGTTTGATGCGAACCAAAGATGCCGTATCTGCCCATGGCGATCTGCATATGAGTATCAGTTTACTGACCTTCTTTGTGGTCTATGGCGCGGTATTTGGCGTGGGCTACGCCTACATGATGCGTCTGATCCGCAAAGGTCCAGAGCCGAGTCATTCGTCATCGGATGACAATGGGGCATTACCCACCGCAGCCGGACGTATTGCCGCTACGCCATCTCATCAGCAGGAGACACACTAATGGGCATCGATCTGCCACTGATTTGGTTCGCCATCATAATCTTTGCCACTCTTATGTATATCGTGATGGACGGCTTTGATTTAGGTATCGGGATGCTATTGCCAGTGACGCGAGATATGCAAGAGCGCGATATGATGGTGAACACGGTCGCTCCGGTTTGGGACGGCAATGAAACTTGGCTAGTGCTCGGTGGCGCAGCGCTGTTTGGGGCATTTCCTCTGGCCTATGCGGTGATTGTTGATGCGCTATCGATACCGCTGACGCTAATGCTAATCGCGCTGATTTTCCGCGGCGTCGCCTTTGAGTTCCGTTTCAAGGCGCTACCAGCCCACCGTAATTTCTGGGATAAAGCATTCATCGTCGGTTCCGGCTGTGCCACCTTTATGCAAGGTATCGTTGTGGGTGCGGTCATCAATGGTTTCCCCGTGATGGAACGCACCTTCGTTGGGGGCGCATTTGACTGGCTCACACCGTTTAATCTGTTCTGCGGCGTTGGGCTCATGTTGGCCTATGCACTTCTAGGCAGCACTTGGCTGATTATGAAAACCAGCCATCAGCTACAACATAAGATGTATCGCATCACGCGCCCACTGCTGCTGGCTCTGCTTACCGTCATTGGCATCATCAGTCTCTGGACACCGCTGGCGCACAGTGCCATCTCTGAACGCTGGTTTAGCATGCCAAATATTTTATTCCTGCTACCGGTTCCTGTTTTGACGCTGGTTTGCGCGGGGGTTATCTGGCGTGGAACTCACAATAATAGCCACTACCTTCCTTTTATCATGACCTTATTGCTGGTTTTTCTCGGTTTTAGCGGATTAGGGATCAGTATTTGGCCCCACATTATTCCACCGTCAATCAACATTTGGCAGGCCGCAGCACCGCCGCAAAGCCTCGGTTTTATGCTAGTGGGAGCCTTGTTCATCATCCCGATTATTTTGGTTTATACCTTCTGGAGCTACTACGTATTCCGCGGAAAAATCAGCGCAGATGAGGGGTATCACTGATGGCTATAGCCCAAAGTCAGGAGAAAATTATGTCGATTTCCGAAGCAAAAACCGTGGCTAATCCATTGTGGAAACGTTTGTTATGGCTGGTCGCAATTTGGGGGGGAAGCGTGCTAGCGCTGGGCTGCGTGTCGATGCTGTTTCGTCTACTCATGACAGCCGCGGGGCTCAAATCACATTGAGCGCCCAACACCACACAAAAATGATAGAATTATGTTATCAAGCTGTAACATCACTACAGGTGACTTACCATGACCGAAATTGAACGCATCCTCAAAGAAGAAATCGAGAAGGTGAATAAAGCCGAGCGTCGCGATAATCGTCCCCGCTTCAGCATCAGCTTTATTAAAAAGCATCCAGGTTTATTCGTAGGCATGTATCTGGCCTACGCGGCTACGCTGGCCGTGATGTTGCAATCAGAAACGCTGGCGGATGTTACATGGGTCATGACGCTACTGTTTTTGGGGCTGAATCTGTTCTTCTTCTTTGACGTTAACCCGCGCTACCACTACGAAGATATCGACGTTCTGGATCTGCGCGTTTGCTTCAACGGTGAATGGTACAACACCCGCATGGTGCCAGATGCTCTGGTTGACAGTATTTTGCAGTCGCCTCAGGTCGATGACTCCCGAAAACAAAAGCTACGTGCCATTATGCAGAAAAAATCAGAACTCTCGTTCTATGATATTTTTGCCGTAGGACAAAATCGTTCACCGGTTTGATCTAACGCTAAGTCCGCGAACTCCCCATCAAGGGGAGTTCGTCTAGCGCAAGCAAGACTAAAACTTAGCTCAGCAAACAATGATGATCCGGTTTCATCGGCGTTGGCTTCTCATCATCCTCAATCATTTCCCGCAGATTAATTTCAATCGTTGCTGAAATGGCATTAAGCGGTAAATCGTTTGGCGCCAAGCCGAACGGATCTTCCAACTCCTCAGCCAATGAATCCAGAGAAATAAAGGTGTAAGAGATAAATACCGATACCAACGGGGTGAGGTAATGAAGATCCGATACCAAAGCAAACGGCAGCAGAGCGCAAAACAGATAAACCGTGCGGTGCACAATCAGGCTGTACGCAAAAGGGATCGGGGTATTTGAAATACGTTCACAGCCACCCAAAATGGAGGAAAGGTGGTTCAGGTTATTATCGATTGAATGAAAGTTAATATCGCTAATGCGCCCCAGTCTTCTCTGCTCTCCCAACCACATCCCCATTTTCAACAATAGCGTATTGCACGGTGAATGGCTGTTGAGCACGGAATTGCGTTCAGACGCTGGCAGCAGGCGATCGAGATCCCCATGCATATCTGTTTTACGCAGTTGATGCTTCAGACAATAAGTAAAGGCAATCAGCAGAGCCGTAAAATAGCGCGCCTGTTCAGCGGGATCCGGCATCAAGCTTTTGACTTCTCGCAACAACGATCGCTCGGTGATTAACAAATTTCCCCATAACAGCCGCGCTTCCGTAAAGCGCGCATAGCTGGCGTTATTACGAAAACCCAAGAAGATCGCAATCGCCACCCCCAGCAAGCTGAACGGAGCCAGTGTCAGATTAATATCCAACGATTCGTGCCATAGATAGCAAACGACGGCTATACAGGCAAAAACAAAGTTTAAACTTAGACGAAAGAGTATTTTAGGTAGCACAGAGCCATGCCACACAAATAGGCGGCGAAACCAATGTTGCTGAGGTCTAACAATCATAATTAAGGTGTTTTGTGACAGACGGAGAAAAACCTGCGGCAGAACTTTTAGAAACAGTACGCGTTAAAAACAATATTTGTTAAACATATACGTTAAGAACGGTTTTCGTCAAAAGCTGACAGGGGCTGACGATCTCAAAATCAATCGACGCGCTAGTGTATGCCTGCATTTTAAGCGCTTCAAGTGGTGAACAGCCCTGCGAGAATTATCTGATTAAAATCGAAACAAATTAATCTTATTCCGACGAAATCCCCCTCGTTTGATGCTTGTTCTCGGACAGAGTGGTAGTCTGTGCCCTGCTTTTTTAGCAACTCACATAGAAACAAAAAACCGCAACAATAAGGATAGGTTTCATGGAGACATTCAAAGCACAAACTCCGATCGAAGAGTTTGCTGTAGGCGTTACCCGCCGCAACGGAATTCTCGGCAACGGCAAGCCTGCCACAGAAATGACGTTTGAATCTGGTGCTTTCAGTCAGTTACGCAAGCAGCCACAGGCCATCACCACTCGCATTGTCACTGGAGAGTTTGAATTCACCGTGGGTGCAGACACGCATCTGCTGGTTTCTGGTGAATCATTGAATATTCCCATTGGCACAATCAGCGGATGCTTCTGCCTTTCCAGCGGAGTTTTAGTCGAAACGCCGCTCTAAAACGCCCTCACCAGTGAATTAATATCAGATAAATGTGATCCACATCAATTGTGGATCACCGTAAAATCCCCCTTTTTACCCCGTTTTTCGTTCATTCATTCCCGCTTTAATGCATTTCATTCCTGCACTCAGGCTATTCATTCCCTGAATGGATCGCTGCCCTATAGATAGCCTTAACATACTCACAGTTAATAAATATTTATCTGGAGCAGCATCATGAATATGACTGGCATGCAAAATTACAATCGCACCCGCTGGCTAACTCTGGTTGGCACCATCATTACTCAGTTCGCTCTGGGTTCCGTTTATACGTGGAGCCTGTTTAACGGCCCTCTGTCTGAAAAATTAGATGAGCCGATCAGTCGCGTCGCCTTTTCCTTTGGTCTACTGAGCCTCGCATTAGCGCTGGCCTCTTCCGTGGCGGGTAAGTTGCAGGATCGCTTCGGCGTACGAAAAGTCACCATTGCCGCTGGCGCAGTATTAGCACTTGGCTTTGTATTGACCTCTCACGCTAACAATTTAGTCATGCTTTATTTGAGCGCGGGTGTTTTAGTGGGTCTGGCCGACGGCGCAGGCTATCTAATGACGCTTTCCAACTGCGTAAAATGGTTCCCTGAGCGCAAAGGTATGATCTCAGCCTGTGCTATTGGTGCTTACGGTTTGGGTAGCCTTGGTTTCAAATATATCGATACTCATCTGCTAGCAACCTACGGCTTAGAACAAACCTTTATCATCTGGGGGGGTTTAGCCATGGTGATGGTCATGGCTGGTGCCATGCTGATGAAAGATGCGCCAAAACAAGAAAACAGTACACAAAACACCCAAGGTATCAGCACAGCTCAAGACTACACGCTGGCTGAAGCCGTGCGCCAACCACAGTATTGGATGCTGGCGCTGATGTTCCTGACAGCCTGTATGAGTGGTTTGTACGTTATCGGTGTAGCTAAAGACATTGGTGAAGGCATGGTACATCTGCCAGCCATTACCGCCGCCAGCGCCGTCACCGTAATTGCTATCGCTAACCTGACGGGTCGTTTAGTTCTGGGCATTCTGTCTGACAAAATGGCGCGCATCCGAGTTATCTCTTTAGCTCAGGTGATTTCGCTTATCGGTATGGGTACCCTGTTGTTCATTCCTCTGAATGAGTCACTGTTCTTTGCCTCAGTAGCCTGCATCGCGTTCAGCTTCGGTGGCACCATCACCGTATATCCATCGCTGGTCAGTGACTTCTTTGGCCTAAACAATTTGACCAAAAACTACGGCCTGCTCTATCTGGGCTTCGGTATCGGCAGCATCATCGGTTCAATTATTGCGTCCATGTTTGGTGGTTTCATCGTGACCTTCTCCGTCATTATGACACTGCTCGTCATCTCGCTGGTACTGTCTGCGACCATTCGTATGCCAGGCCAACGTGAAGCGCACAACCGCTTAGCACACATCTAACGTTTTCTCATATTGCTGCTTTTAGCCACCGTTTACGGTGGCTTTTTTTATCTCTTGTTATCACCCCTCTGCTGCAACTGCCCCATGACTGGCAGCTTTGCTTTCCATTTATCAATGAGATCGATTAACGACATTCTTTGCGCCCATTTCATTCATAACGTATGACTATAATAAGCCAGTGATTTAACTACCGAACGCAACCGAAGAAAATGGAGTCTCATCATGTTAAATATTGATCGTAAAAGTTTGCTCGGTCTGGACGGAAACTTTCTAAAAAAACAGCGTACTCTGCTGCTGGTTATTTCATTCCTATTGTTACTAGGCGGTATTTTCTGCCTGATCAACCCCTTTGCCTCCGGCGCAGCCTTGAGCGCAATTGTGGGCACGCTATTCGTCCTTAGTGGTATTGGTTTGATTATCGGGATGATCGCCAACCGTACTCGTAACTTCTGGCCGATGGTGGCAGGAATTCTGATGGGCGCAGCCTACATCATTATGGGCTACGTATTTATTACTAATCCGGCCGTTGGTATTTTCACTATGTCGGTGATTCTGGCGACGCTGTTTGCAGTGGGAGGGATTATTCGTCTAACCGCTGGATTTAAACTGCGCGGTGTCAACGGTGCTTGGTTGCAAATCGTGATTGGTATTCTCGATTTGATCATCGCAGCCATGTTCATTACCGCAGGCCCAGTGATGTCCGTAACATTGGTCACCACGATTGTGGGTATTGAAATGCTGTTTAGCTCTTTCAGCTGCTTCCAAATCGCAGGATTATTCAAACGTCAGGCTTAATGGGATATGCATTTGGAAGAACCAGTGAGTATTTCGTCCGCTGATTAACTGTATGACTTCTATCGAATATCTGGTGTAAGCGTACGATAAGAGCTCGCCACAAACGCCACGCAGACGTCCTGTCCGCGTGGCTCGTCTTACTAACACTTAGCCTAGTTTTATCTAAAAGATAGATGCCTCACATGGCTTGCCGATACAGCGCTTTGATCTCTTCTAGTTTTGCCTCACGCGGATTCCCACCAGTGCAAACATCATCAAAAGCGGCCTGTGCCAGATCAGAGATATCCTCTTCTCGTGCTCCCACCTCTTTCAACGAAGCAGGAATACCCACGTCGCGGTTCAGTGCTTCAACCGCTTGGATCGCCGCCTCTCGCGCTTGTTCCAAAGTAGCATGAGCCACATCAGCGCCCATAGCCTGCGCTATCTGGCGATACTTCTCGCCAGTATAGGCCGCGTTATAGCGCATCACATGTGGCAACAAAATCGCGTTAGCAACGCCGTGCGGCGTGTTGTAAAACGCGCCCAGCGGGTGAGCCATTCCATGAACTAGGCCCAAACCTACGTTAGAAAATCCCATCCCCGCAACATACTGTCCCAGCGCCATATCCTCTACTGCCTCTGGCTGACCAGCCACCGAGTTACGCAGCGAACGGGCAATGATCTCAATCGCCTTGAGATGCAGCGTGTCGGTGAGTTCCCATGCACCGCGCGTAATGTATCCTTCAATCGCATGAGTGAGCGCATCTACTCCGGTCGCCGCTTTTAAACTGGCTGGCATACCGTCCATCATATCGGCATCAATAAAAGCCACCAGCGGGATATCATGAGGATCAACGCAGACAAATTTACGGCGATTTTCTTCGTCAGTGATCACATAGTTAATGGTCACCTCCGCTGCTGTTCCTGCCGTGGTCGGAATGGCAAGAATAGGTACGCTCGGGCTATGAGTTGGGGAGACACCCTCTAAGCTACGCACATCTTCAAACTCTGGATTGGCGCTGATAATACCAATAGCCTTACAGGTATCCTGCGGCGAACCACCGCCAATGGCGATGAGATAGTCAGCACCGCTCGCGTCAAAAGCCGCCAGCCCGCGCTGAACAACGGCAATAGTCGGATTTGGCATGACTTCATCAAAGATTTGATATTCCAACTCTGCCGCGTCTAATTTAGACGTCACCTTCTCCACGATACCGCAGGAAACCAACTGCGCATCTGTCACGATCAATGCTTTGCCATAGCCACGGCGCAGCACCTCAGGCACGAGCTCATTCACCGCGCCACGTCCGAACCACGATGTTTCATTCAAAATCATTCGATTTGTCATAATGAATACTCTTTAGTGAGAAATGTTTTACGGCAGCCCTACTCTTCAACGCGCAGGCCGTAGGTTTTAAATTTCTCCAACACTATGGCGATTTCTTCATCAGACAATACCGGTACCGGATCAACGATTGGCAATGTTGAGAGATAAAGTTCAGCTAAAACTTCAACTTCGTGAGCTAGCCACAATGCTTTTTGCAAATTCACTTCACAAGCGATCATTCCATGATGCTGCAGCAGCGTGGCCTTACGGTTTTTCAGCGCCACGGCAACATGCTCAGACAGCTTTTTCGTGCCAAAAGTGGCGTAAGGGGCGCAAGGTATAGTGCTGCCACCAGCGGCAGCAATCATGTAATGGATGGCCGGAATCGGACGGTTCAAAATAGAAACGGCGGTGCAGTGAACGGCATGGTTATGCACGACTGCATTAGCCTCTGGTCGCGTCTGATAGGCGATTTGATGGAAGCGCCATTCGCTGGAAGGCACCTTCCCCTCTTCAGGCTTGCCGTCAGCATCAATGTAGACAATATGAGATTCCGTCAGATTCTCATACGGGATCCCCGTAGGAGTAATCAGCATGCCGTCGTGATAACGCACACTCACATTACCGGCTGTGCCCTGATTCAACCCCAGACGAGTCATTTCTAAACAAGTATGAATAATTTCACGAGCCAATGAATCTCTTTCCATTTGTTGCCTCTTTGATCATTGATGGAACCACTAATATGGCCAAGTACGTAGCATCTATACCCTAATAATTCGAGTTGCATTGAAGCGGCAAGTAAACGCTGCCAACAAAAAGGCAACTTGAAGTATGATGGGGATATATTCCCCCTCCCCGTAACAACAATAAATGCTCAAATAAAAATATGTGACACAGTTCAATACAATAAGTGAATCAATACCCAATAAGTGGATAAAAACAGGAATAAAAATGTCCGTTTAAACATAACAATATAAAAACGGGCAATTATTCCCACTATAAACAAAGAACTGACCGTTTAAATCAAAAATTAAATAATCGGTCACGCTAACTGTGTTTTTTTTATGGTTATTGATTAAAACGGGCATGTTTTTTGTTTTATTAAAGTGACCACGTTCACACTTCCCCTGCCAATAATATCGAATGTGACTGAACTCATACTTTTAGTGATTTTTTATTTTAAGAATAGCTTCACTTACCGCATAAACGGCATGATTGCACCCCGCCTCCCATTGAACGGAGAGTGCCTGTGGACGTGACTGCGGAATAAGAACGGATTTACTCAATATCTCTGTATGACCTAACGAGGGCGCTATGGGAAACGTTTCGATCCAGTCAGAAAACTACCGCGTTGCTAGCCATGAACGCAAAGGGAACTATTTAATCCCTTTCGCATTATTATGTTCGTTATTCTTTTTATGGGCAGTGGCTAACAACCTCAACGATATTTTACTGCCGCAGTTTCAACAGGCGTTCACCTTAACTAATTTTCAGGCTGGATTGATTCAGTCAGCATTTTACTTTGGCTACTTCCTAATCCCTATCCCTGCGGGGATATTAATGAAAAAGCTAAGTTATAAAGCAGGGATTATTACCGGTCTTTTATTTTACGCCATAGGCGCAGCACTTTTCTGGCCTGCCGCCGAGGGAATGAACTATACATTATTTCTTATCGGATTATTTATTATTGCCGCGGGCCTTGGTTGTTTAGAAACCGCAGCTAACCCTTTCGTTACCGTATTAGGGCCAGAAGAAACTGGGCACTTCAGAATTAATCTGGCTCAAACCTTTAATTCCTTTGGCGCGATTATCGCTGTGGTCTTTGGTCAGGGGCTTATTTTATCCCATGTTCCTCATCAGTCAGCCGATGTACTGGCTCAGATGTCGCCAGAGCAGCTAGCCGCATACAACCACAGTTTAGTATTAGCGGTGCAGTCACCCTATATGATGATTGTCGCCATTGTACTATTTGTCGCGCTGTTGATTGCCTTTACCAAGTTCCCTGTTATTCAAAGTGATGCACATAGTGGTGATAAGGGCGGCTCTCTGCTGAAATCCGTGGCTCGTTTATTACGCATTCGTCACTGGCGCTGGGCAGTATTAGCACAGTTCTGCTATGTCGGTGCTCAGACCGCCTGCTGGAGCTATTTGATTCGTTACGCCATCGAAGAACTACCAGGCACAACCCCAGGCTTTGCCGCAAACTACTTAACCGCAACCATGGTTTGTTTCTTCATTGGTCGTTTCAGCGGCACATGGCTTATCCGTCACTACGCCCCACATAAAGTACTGGCCGTGTATGCCTTCATCTCTATGGTGTTATGCGTCATCTCCGCAGCCGCAGGTGGCCACGTCGGCCTCATTGCGCTAACGCTGTGCAGCATGTTTATGTCAATCCAGTACCCAACTATTTTCTCCCTCGGCATCAAAGGGTTAGATCAAGATACCAAATATGGTTCATCCATCATCGTGATGACCATCATCGGCGGCGGCATTGTGACTCCGCTTATGGGATTCGTCAGCGACGCTGCCGGCAATATTCCAACGGCTGAACTGATCCCTGCACTGTGCTTCGCCATTATTTTCATCTTTGCCAAATTCAGATCAAACGTCCTGCCGCGCGTAACGGCTTAAGCAATTCAACCTTAACGACAATAAATTACTGATTAATGTGAGGAATAAGAATGAATAGCCAACACTTACCTATTAAAAACCTGCCCAAAATTGGTATCCGCCCCGTCATTGATGGCCGCCGCATGGGGGTTCGTGAGTCGCTTGAAGAACAAACCATGAATATGGCGAAAGCCACTGCACAACTTCTGAGTGAAAATCTGCGCCATGCCTGTGGCGCTACGGTGGAGTGCGTGATTGCCGACGGCTGCATTGCCGGAATGGCAGAGTCCGCCGCCTGTGAAGATAAATTCAGCAGCCAAAACGTTGGACTGACCATTACTGTAACGCCTTGCTGGTGCTATGGCAGTGAAACCATTGATATGGACCCAATGCGTCCGAAGGCCATCTGGGGTTTTAACGGCACCGAACGCCCTGGCGCCGTTTATCTAGCCGCCGCATTAGCAGCACATAGCCAAAAAGGTATTCCTGCCTTCTCTATTTATGGTCACGATGTGCAAGACAGCGGCGACGACAGCATTCCCGCCGACGTCAAAGAGAAATTGCTGCGTTTCGCTCGCGCAGGCCTTGCCGTTGCGGGAATTAAAGGCAAAAGCTATATGTCCTTAGGCGGCGTATCGATGGGCATCGCCGGTTCTATCGTCGACCACAACTTCTTCGAATCTTGGCTGGGAATGAAAGTGCAGTCGGTCGATATGACTGAGCTACGTCGTCGCATCGACCAGAAAATTTACGATGAGGAAGAGCTTGAGCTAGCGCTGGCATGGGCTGATGAAAACTTCCGTTTCGGCCCAGACCTGAACGCCGAACAGTATCGCCGTTCTCCTGAAAGCAGCCGTGCGGTACTGCGTGAAAGCTTACTCATGGCGATGTGTATTCGCGACATGATGCAGGGCAACGCCAAACTGGCAGAGCAAGGCTTTGTGGAGGAGTCGCTGGGATATAACGCGATCGCCGCTGGTTTCCAAGGGCAGCGTCACTGGACAGATCAATATCCAAACGGAGACACCGCCGAAGCACTGCTAAACAGTTCATTTGACTGGAATGGTGTACGCAAGCCTTTCGTGGTTGCCACAGAAAACGATAGCCTCAATGGCGTCGCCATGTTGCTAGGCCATATGCTGACGGGCACCGCTCAAGTATTTGCTGACGTGCGCACCTATTGGTCACCTGAAGCGGTCAAACGCGTTACGGGCAGCGAACTCACTGGCCATGCTCAACACGGGATCATTCATCTGATTAACTCTGGCTCTGCGGCACTGGACGGTTCTTGCCGCCAACTTGACGCTCAGGGTAAACCAACGATGAAACCCCATTGGGAAATCAGCCAGAAAGAAGCTGACGCTTGCTTGCAAGCAACGGAATGGTGCCCAGCGATCCACGAATATTTCCGCGGCGGTGGCTACTCATCTCGATTCCTCACCCGCGGCGGCGTCGCATTCACCATGTCGCGCGTCAACATCATTAAGGGCATTGGTCCGGTACTGCAAATTGCCGAGGGGTGGAGCGTTGAGCTTCCGCAAGATGTGCATGACATTCTCGACAAACGTACCAACGAAACCTGGCCAACCACATGGTTCGCTCCGCGTTTGACCGGCAAAGGGCCGTTCACCGATGTCTATTCGGTCATGGCGAACTGGGGCGCAAACCACGGCGTGCTCACCATCGGTCACGTAGGCGCAGACCTCATTACGCTGGCCTCTATGCTGCGTATTCCTGTCTGTATGCATAACGTGGCTGACGGTGATATCTACCGTCCATCCTCATGGGGCGCACACGGCATGGATATTGAAGGCCAAGACTACCGTGCCTGCCAAAACTATGGACCTTTGTATAAAAAATAAAGGCTGATGGCTTACCCCGCCCAACCGCGCCTTCTATGGGTGATGGTCGGGTGGGGATCTGCGCATTTATACCTTCAATAATTCGAGCTTCATTGAGGCAGCAAGTCAGCGCATTGTGATGAGCTTACTCTAGTCAGAGCGAGTACTCGGGTAAGTGAATGCAGACAACAAAATGCAAGCTTGAAGTATGACGGATCAATACTAACGAGGAGCCACCATGAACAATGATGTGGTGATCATTTTGGACTGCGGAGCCACCAATGTCCGCGCCATTGCGGTTGATGCTCAAGGCATCGTTGTTGCCAAAGCGACCACACCAAACGCCAGCCAGCCCGCCACAGAAAATGACCAATGGCACGTTTGGTCACTCGATGACATCCTGCAACGCTTTGCCGATTGCTGCCAGAGAATCATGCCTAAGCTTGGTGGCGCTAAAATTCATGCCATCAGCGTAACAACATTTGGCGTTGATGGTGCTCTGGTTGATGCCAATGGTGAACTACTTTACCCCGTCATTAGCTGGAAATGTCCACGTACGGCGGCGATTATGGAAAAGATTGACCGCTACATTACTCCCGGCGAACTACAAACTATTTCGGGGATCGGTCAATTCAGTTTCAACACGTTATATAAACTCATATGGCTGAAAGAAAACCGCCCAGAACTGCTAGAAAAAGCCCATGCATGGCTGTTTATCTCATCGCTGATTAACCAACGTCTCACCGGTGAGTTCACTACCGATCGCACAATGGCGGGCACAAGCCAACTGCTCGATGTTCGTCAGGAAACGTTTAGCGACACGATTTTACAGCGAACTGGACTCCCTATCGGACTTTTTCCCCGCATCGTTGCGGCAGGGGAACATATTGGTCATTTATTACCACACATGGCGGAACGCCTTGGTATTCCTGCGGGTACACCGGTCATTGCTACCGGACACGATACCCAATTTGCCCTATTTGGTTCAGGAGCGGGTCTCGATCAACCGGTGCTTTCATCCGGCACATGGGAAATATTGATGGTGCGAACTCCGCAGGTCAATACATCACTGTTGCCCCGTTTTATTGGCTCTACCTGCGAGTTGGACAGCTGTGAAGGCTTGTTCAATCCGGGTTTACAGTGGCTTGCTTCTGGTGTGCTGGAAAAGGTTCGTCAGCTTTACTGGCCTAACGGAAAGCTACCGGATGTGTATTCCCAGATGATTGCAGAAGCGGCCAATATTAGCCCCGGTAGCGAAGGATTGCGGATGAACTGCCAACTGCTTGATAACCGTTCACCGGCTGGCTGGAGTGGAATGCGTTTGCATACTGAGCGTGGCCATTTCTATCGCTCTGCATTGGAAGGGCTTTCTTGGCAGCTACAGCAAAATCTCGCGTTACTGGAAAATATCGGCGGGTTTACCTCAAAAGAGCTTTTACTCGTCGGCGGTGGCAGTCGCAACACGCTATGGAACCAGATCAAAGCAGACGTATTAAATCTGCCGATCAAAGTACTGCACGATGCTGAGACGACCGTACTCGGTGCCGCTATGTTTGCATGGAGCGGCGTTGGCTATTACGACTCTCCCGAGCTGGCTCGCCAACAGGTTAACTATCGCTATCAGTCTTATTATCCCAGCGAGCAAAGTGCTGAATACCGTGAGCTGACGACGAGTCATAACCCCATTTTAGAAGGAGTTTGAAATGCTAAAAAATATCTCCCCGCTCATTTCACCACAGCTACTCAAGACATTGGCTGAAATGGGGCACGGCGACGAAATCATTTTCTCCGACGCGCATTTCCCCGCGCATAGCATGGGACCAAAGGTCATTAGAGCCGATGGATTAAAGGTCAGCGATCTGCTGGCAGCCATCATTCCACTATTCGAGCTCGACAGTTATGCCCCGCCGCTGGTTATGATGGCCGCTGTCGCTGGAGACACACTCGATCCCAGCGTCGAACAGCGCTATTTACAGGCTCTCACGCACCATGAGCAGAGCGAGCTTACAATTGAACGCATCGATCGTTTCGCATTTTATGAACGCGCTCAAAAGGCCTTTGCGATCGTTATCACAGGCGAGACGGCTAAATACGGGAATATACTGTTAAAAAAAGGAGTGACGCCTTAATCTCTTGCTCTGCTGCATTCAGCCATGCGTCGGCCATTAAGCAAAAGCCGGACGCATGGTTTTTCGTGAGAGGAGAGCCACCGTGAAAACAGATCGCCATCAGGCAATCGTACAACTCATCCGACAGCATGAAACGCTAACCACAGAAGATCTTGCCGATCTACTGCATGTCAGTAAAGAAACGATCCGACGCGATCTTAATGCGCTTCAGGCTCAGGGAAAGATCATCCGTCAGCATGGCCGTGCCAAAAGTATCAAGCGCGATACTCAGGACAGCGGTGATCCTTTCAGCGCCCGCCTAAAAAGCCACTTCACCAGTAAAGCCGATATTGCCCGCCAAACGCTGCCATGGATCGATGAGGGTATGACTATCGCGCTAGATGCCAGCTCAACCTGCTGGTATCTGGCAAAACAGCTGCCAGATATTGATATCACCGTATTTACTAACAGCGTACGGATCTGTCAGGAGCTATCCAAACGAGAACATATCCAACTGATAAGTTCCGGTGGCCTATTGCAGCGAAAATATGCCTGCTATGTGAATCCTGCGATTATTTCTCAGCTGAAAGAACTTGAAATCGACCTGTTTATCTTCTCCTGTGAAGGTATTGATAAAGAAGGCATTCTCTGGGACTCCAACAGCTATAACGCCGAATTCAAGTCCCTGTTGCTCAAACGTGCGCTGCAATCCCTCCTGCTTATTGATAAAAGCAAAATGAACCGCACCAGTGAAATAAAAATTGGCAGTGTTAATGATGTCGAACAGGTGATATCAAATCTGGAGGTTGGGAACGGTGAGTAACGCCCTCCCTGCGGGGAGAGCGTTATGTTATTGATCAGAATGAATAACGTAGACCTAAACGAATGCGGTATTGTTCGCGATTATAATAGTCCCACCGGTCTAGCCATTGCAGCTCTAAATAAGGCATCCAGTTATCATCTATTTTATAGCTAAACTTGTTAGTAATTTCCCAGTGATGGCTTTCATCATTTTTACTTTTAAAGTCATTAACGCGGATGAAATAGTGTGGCTCAAAGGTATATAAAAACTGATCGCTAACCTTGAAGTTCCAGTACATTGCCATTTCATGCGTATCATTTTTATCATATTCGCCATTGGTATCGATTGTGTCATAGTTATTATGATTGTAGCGATATCGAGTCGTTAAATTAAACCATGGTAGAAATTTATAATTTACATCTAAATAAGCAGCACCGCCAGAACCCGCACTACTTGAGTTAATTAACCCACCAGGTGAAATCGTCCAATTTTCTGTGGGACGGAACAATGGATACCATCCTTCCAGTTCGTTATAGCTATGCTTTAACTGATCCATTTTCCCAACATTATAAGCATTGGTATACATTAACCCCGAACCATTATCAAAGTTATAACCACCGCGTAGGATAATCTCACTTTCTTCTGAAGCAGTATTGTAAGCCTCTCGAGTCTCAAGATAAGCCCCGGCATAAGCAGTTCCAGATATAAAAGAGGCTAATATTATTGCTGTACTTATTTTATTCATGACAAATCCCTATTGAAATATTAAATCACTGACATCATGAAAATTGACAAATATCACCCTCAGGAAAAACCTGAAGGTAATAACAGCATGTCGGTTTAAATACTAGAACTAATTTATTTAGCGAGTTTCCTTGCATTTAACTCATTAATAATTTGTACAAACCTTTTTTCGCTAAGCTTATAGAATAACCCCATAGTAATAGCCGCGATAATCGCTAATACACAAGGATAAATAAATATGAGCCTTCGCAACCCTTCCAACACCGACTCGGTTTGGATGACATTGGGAATATAGCCAATCTGAGTTAACATTATTCCAGGCAAGAAACCAGCGAGTGCCGCCGATATCTTTCGCGAAAACGTATATCCGGTATACACAGATCCTTCAGCGCGAATACCTGTTTTCCATTCTCCGTAGTCAACAGTGTCCGGTACCAGCGCCCAATTCAGGCTATTGACGAATGCCGTGCCAAAGAATGCCATACAGGAAAACACAACAAAAACAACGGAGCTATTTCCCCACGAACTACCATAGAAATAGTTGAGCAGATCGCCTAAGGCCCACAGCATTAGCCCACCCAAATAGACCTGTTTTTTCCCAAAACGTTTTACCGCTGTTGGCACTAGCAGAACACCAATTAAAATGCAGCCCATACTAAAGAATCCCATATAGGCTAATAGATTAATATCCTGTAAAACGTACTGGGTATAATAAACCTGAATCGCCAGTTTTATATTAAATGCAGCTAAAGTACATAAATTAGCAATGCACAGCACCAGCAGCGGCGGGTTTTTAAAAATGGCACAAAACGACTTAAAAATGCTTGGTTTATGGTGGAGTGGAACAAGCTCAACATAGCGCTCTTTCACACCAGAATGGCACCACCACATGCAGAGTAAACCACAAGTAGCAAATACCGATGCGCCCACTAAATACCCTAATTCTGGTTGTGATAAAAATAAAGTCTGAATTGGCATGAAACCGACAGTACATAGCAATAGACCTAAGGTAGACCCACCTTGACGCCATGCAGCAAGGGAGGCTCGTTCATGAGGATTTTTCGTTATCGCGGGTACCATCGCACCATAAGAGCAATTCATCAGGCTGTAAAATAATCCAAACAGCATGAACAAGACCGTCGCCAGCACCGTTTTTAAATTAATAGAAACGTCAACGTGAATAAAATTAGCGACCTCTAGTAAAGCGACAGGCAAAGAAGCATAAAAAATAAACGGCTTAAACTTACCCTTTACACCTATATTCCGACGAGAATCGACTAGAACACCAGTAAGAATATCGGTGAAAGCCGTAAAGAACTTAGCAATAAGGAAGATTACTCCTCCGTAAATTGCTGGAATACCTAAAATATCAGTATAGAACTTCAACAAATACAACGTGCCGATACACAGTAAAAGATTCGAACCAAAATCACCCATGCCATAAGCGATTTTTTCCCGTAGTGATAACTTTAGGGTAACGAGATCCTGATGTTCTAAATTTTCCATCTGACAGGTCCTTTCATTATTATATTGCCCACACTTATCCGCCACAAAACTTAATTAACTTCATGGCGGCCTGCCATAAGTGAGATTTTTTATTAGATAACTGGGCTTGTATCACGCTTGCGCGCTTCAATTTCACCCACGATTTTCACATACATTGTCTCGTTCAAATTATAGAAACAGCCCATTGCCACAATAGTTGTCAGAGCCAACGCCGCCGGATAGATAAAGATCAGCTCACGCAGACCCTCGATGGTATGTGCAGCCTGTGCAATATTAGGAACATAGCCAATCTGAGTTAGCATCCAACCAGGGAAAAAGCCGGCCAGTGCCTGCGATACTTTGCGGAAAAAGGTGAATCCGGTATAGACAGTGCCTTCAGATCGTATACCAGTCCGCCATTCGCCATATTCAACCGTGTCAGACACCAGCGCCCAGTTTAGGCTATTGACGAATGCTGAGCCAAAGAAGGCTAAACATGAATAAAGAACAAAAGTTACTGAGGTATCACCGTACATATAGTTGAGCACATCGCCAACAATCCAAATAGCGAGCCCTCCTAAATATACCGTTTTTTTACCGAATTTACGTACTGCCATCGGCATTAAGAATACGCCAATGAAAATACACCCCATGCTGAAGAAGCCCATATATGACAATAAGATAGGGTCATTAAGTACATATTGGGTGTAATAAACTTGGATGGCTAATTTGACGTTAAATGCCCCTAGCGTACAGAGGTTGGCAATACATAAGATAAACAGTGGACGGTTACCCGCAATTGCTCGAAAGGATTGCAAAATACCCGGTTTTTTCTGCGCGCTTCCCTGCGCATTATGGACTGCTGGTGCCTCTACATAACGCTCTTTCACTCCGGCATAGCAGCACCACATAAAGAACAGTCCGACCAGAGAAAAGAGTGTGGCCGCTACGATGTAGCCAAGCTGAGAGTTTCCTTCAACTAAATCCATAACGGGTACAAAACCCACGGTACATAACAATAACCCCAAAGTCGCACCGCCCTGACGCCATGCGGCAAGAGATGCTCTCTCATTAGGGTTTTTAGTGATAGCGGGTACCATCGCACCATATGAACAATTCATCATGCTAAAGAACAAGCCATAAAGCATGAATAGCGCCGTAGCCACTACGGTTTTTCCAGTAATTTCAAAGCCAGTGCCAATAAAATTGGCAATAGCTAACAAGGTAACCGGAAACGCTGCATAGAGTACGAATGGACGGAACTTACCTTTGGGCCCGATTTTAGTTCGGGAATCCAGCATAATACCGGTGCCCATATCGGTAAATGCGGTAAAGAATTTAGCAATAAGAAAAATAATACCGCCATAGGTGCCGGGTATGCCTAAGACATCGGTATAAAACTTTAATAAATAAAGCGTACCAATATCTAATAATATATTTGAGCCTAAATCGCCCATGCCATAAGCAATTTTTTCCCGCAGTGGCAATAATAATTTTGCCGGTTCATTATTGTTATTTAAAACCTGAGTCATGGTGGTTCTCCATGTATAAACCACGATAGCCTCCCCTTTAGCCTCTCTCGAAAAGGGAGGCTAAGGGACTAGAGACTTTACTTATAGCGTCTTCAATGAGGCAAACAATTCTGCCCATTCACTGTCTGCACGATAGAACACCGGAGGTTGCCCCATTGGCGCTGCAACAGTCACTTCACAACCACCTGCGTGTGGTTCGCCTGTCCACAGGTTTATCCAATTATCCTGTGGCAGATACAGTGACCAATCCGTGCGTCCTTCCTCATAAACCGGTGCTACCAGCAGATCGCGGCCAAACAAGTACTGATATTTCAGGCTATAAGTGTGAGCATCATCTTCATAGTGCAAAAATAGTGGTCGCATTACCGGTAAACCGGACTGCGAATTAAATTTAACCGCCTGTTTGATGTAGGGTTTGAGAGCAACAAAAATATGGCTCATTCGTGCAAACTGGCTAATGGTTTCTATATCATGATCAAACTGCCAATTATCGTCTGGGCGATTTCCTTCATGAGTACGCATTAACGGAGTGAAGGCGCAGAATTCACACCAGCGCATTAGCAATTCTTTATTACGCTTCATATCGAAAAGCGTGGTGTAACCACCGATATCGCTGTGATGTAAACCGTGCCCGGTCATCGCCAGCGATAAAGCAGCCGGAATAACCGATGCAAGACCGTCATCTAAGCTCCAATCAACGTTTTGGTCACCGGCCCACATCATCACGGAATATTTCTGGCTACCGGTATATCCTGCGCGCATAAAGAACAGGATTTCGCCTAATTTGCCCGTTTCTACCAATGCGTCGTAGTTGCATTTTGCCCATAGCGCAGGCCACGCGTTATGCATAATTTCTGCATCAACGCCGTTATGTAATACGGTATCAGTAGGTAGATATTCACCAAAATCTGCCATCCAGCCATCAAGGCCAAATTCGATCAGATTCTTTTTAATCACATTCTTGTACCAGTCATAGGCTTCAGGCTTGGTGAGATCGACTACCCCCGCATAAAATTCACCGAACTCCACCTGATAATCTTCACCGTTGTAATCTTTGGTGAGATAACCTTTTTCAGCCGCTTCCGCATACAGTTCCTTCTCGATGGCAACGTACGGATTGATGTACCCCAAGAAACGCACGCCCTCTTTTTTCCACTGTGGAATACGCTTATCAAGCTCGGGATAAAGTTCGCTGTCCCAACGCCAGTTCCACATCAAACGTTTACCGAAGGAAGTCACGCGGCGACCTTCCCAGTCTTGAGCCCAAATACCGCTGACCTTTACGCCATGTTCACGCATGACATCCAGCTTTTTCTGACAAACCTCGGTGCCGCCCTGAATGCCCAAAATTACGCCGTCATAAACCCAGTCTGGCAATTCTGGCTGGCGTCCAAGCAGCGCAGTGAGTTTCTCCAGCAAAGTGATGTAGCTATCCGCACAGTCAAAATGCAGCACCGCTTCATCCTGCCAAATAGCCAGTTCATAATATTCAGGTGCGGAAAAATCAAAGTTCATGTAGCAACTGTTATCGAAATGGCAGAAGTATTTCTGGCTACTGACAAAGGTTGGCTGCGGGAAAAAAGTCCAGTAATAATCCCCTCCGGCGTTTTCTTTGCAATCGGCTTGCCAAGTTACATAGCTTTGCTTGTTACGCCCAACGCCCTGCTCGCTAGTCCATAAAGGGAATGGTTTGCCACGTAAATCAAAATAGGAGAATTGCTCACCGCAACCGTATATATGATCCTGAGGTTCTGCGGCTAAACGCAGCCACATGCGATTATTTTCACTGTCGGCATTACTGAGCTTCATTTCAAGACGATCGTGGGCATCAATAGCAACGTTTAACGTTGCCTGAGCAACATCACCACGGCTAAAGCGAATGTCAAAACCCGCTGCCGTAGATGAAATCTCAGCATCAATCAGAGCCAGTTTTTCACCTAACCGATCTTTGATACTGAAATTACCACGGAACATATCGATATCAGCTTTGCCATGCCCAATCCATAAGCAAGGGCTCTCTGACGAGTGTTTAAGTAATACGCGATTCTGAAAAATAAGAGTAAAACCGTCATGTTGCTGCTGTAACTCAAGACCACTTTGCTGCGAAACCATGGTAGATCTCCATAAAGGATTGAGAATTCTAGACAAGCTGACCAATCCTTCTCTTCTTAGAGAAGGGGCTTATCCCAATTGAGAAAAAGAGCGCTTACTCGCTCAGTTCAACAACCTCAAGATTGAGCAACTGCGCCACTTTACGTAGCAGAGGACGGTGCTCGCCGTAGACCAGCGACGTGTGATGTTCCATTCCAGCGTCGATCAAACGCTTGCGATAAACATCGGCATCAACATCCAAGCGAGCGGTGCCAGCGGTCCCAGAGAAGGCCAACGGCGCTTTGATCATTTCACCACCGGCCAACATCAGGCGTAATTTCCCCTCGCCCTGTGTGATGCGACATAAGGTGATACGTCCAGGTTTGAGCGCAAACTCAGACAACAGCGGTAACTTACGGTTAGAATGAATGGTGGCTTGAACGGGACCATCACGGTCGGCCATTTCGATAGGTGCCTGCCCACAGTGCCAGAATACAACGCTGTTATTTTGTGGGTCGATGTCTACCAAATCCGTGTTAAACGCAGCATTCCCAGATGCCCACTGAGCCATCAGTGAAGAAAGGACGCCGAACATATCGGCTTCACAGCCACACGGCACTTTGTCTTCATTCATCAGCGCTAGCGCACCACAGGCCGCACAGCCGTAATCGGTGAAAAAGTCTGGCCAGCAGCGCACCGCAATGCCGGAATAACCTTCACGCAAGGCTTTAGCTTGCAGGGCGGAATAGACTTTAAGGGTTTTACGCGTCGCGTCCTGATCCATTTCCCCGAGATTAGGGAAATCTTTTGCACGGCGTGCATAGGGGGCATCTGCCACGCTATCAGGTAGCGCTTTAACTTCATCAATAAATGACAACACCGGCTGACGGGCGACCTGAACACCGAAGTGCTGTTCAAGCTGTTGCTGGTTGTAGTTACAAGCTTCAAAACCCAATGGGTGCTCGCCAATAACCATCACCTTGGTCTGCTTGAAGCGACGTACGATTGCCGCCGCCTGTGCTAGTTGTTGCAATTCATTTATCGCGCTCGCATCATCTGGCGCACCGTGAATCGTTTGAACCTTGATTCCTTCACGGCTGAGGGCATGACAAGCCAGATTCACGCCACAAAATGAATTCAGACGCAGACGCCCACCGGTACGCGCTTCCGGAAACGACCACATCGCGGTTGGAACCGGGAAATCGCGGATCACTTCGGTGGTTAACGAAGCATCGGTGAACGTCACCTGTAAAATCAGCAGCAGATCAAGATCGGCCTGCTTCAGCGCGGGTAATGCCTTCAGCGCTGACTCAGCATCGAACTGCAGCTCCGGCTCCCCCACCAGCTCGAGATCCATCAATGCCAGTGAATGCCACGCCTGCTGTAACATTTCCTGGGCATAGGGCACATCAAAGGTATTACGTCCTAACGCTAAAACGCCGACTTTTGCTTTATTTGACATGATGTTGCTTCCAGTAATTAATTTATTTAAGCAATAACGCGAAAACGATGCTCGGTGCGGCTGGCATATGTTTGCCCTGGGCGCAAAACAACGTTGCTAAAATGAGGAAAATGAATGCTGTCTGGGAATGCTTGTGTCTCAAGGCAAATCCCGGAGAATGCCTGATAACGGTGCCCTTCTTTCCCATTCCAAACCTTGTTAGAAAGCTTGAATGCATTGTAGAACTGCACACCTGGTAGCGTGGTATGCACCTCCATGACACGCCCACTGTGTGGGCAAATCATCGTGGCTGCCGGATGTAAGTCAGTGTCGGTTGGCTTCAAGACATAATTCATATCGAAGTCCTGTGCCGCACGCTGTTGCATAGCATCCCCTAAGCGACGAGCGTTGCGAAAATCAAACGCCGTACCGGCAACTCGAACAATCTCGCCTGTCGGCAACATGGTGGATTCATCGACCGGCGTCATGAAATCGGCATCGATTTTGAGCTGTTGATCGTGAATAAGGTGAGTATGACCGCGTAGGTTGTAGTGGCTATGGTTCACCAGATTCACCAGCGTCGGTTTATCCGTTTGCGCTTCAAACTCGAACATCACCACGTTGTCATCAGTAAGACCGATGCGATGACACACAGTGAGATTTCCCGGATAACCTTCTTCTCCATCCACGGAGGTACGGCTAAAAATCACACCGTCGCCATCTTCCTGCGCTTGCCAGACATACTTATCAAAACCACGGATACCACCGTGCAAATGCTGCCCAGTCGGCGCTTCATTGGTAGCAAGCAGATACTCTTGCCCGTCAATGTTGAAACGTCCCCCAGCAATGCGGTTGGCACATCGTCCGGCAATAGCACCAAAAAATGGATGACCCGCCTGATAAGAAGCCAAATCATCAAACCCCATCACCACGTCTTCTGATTTTCCATCTCGGTTGGGAGCCCAGAGCTGAGTCACAATACATCCGTAATCCGTGACACACAGGCGCATACCTTGGCTATTGCTTAATGTGAAAAGAGAAACGGTTTGCCCTAGGTGTTCGCCAAAATGCTGGCGCTGAATTGTCGTCATGTTCTTAATCCTTTAATGAATATTCAGAATTGCAACGCTTTGCCATTGCTGCCAAATAAGCGGATTTTTTCGATGACTTTTTCTTTCATCACGTCACGTCCATGACCCAGAGAGACAGCCAGCGCATACTCTTCTGGATCGTTGGTTAATACTTCGCAAAGCCCTTGGGTAAAGGCCTGACGCAGCTCAGTATCGACGTTGACTTTGGCAACACCTAATGCAATAGCTTGGCGAATTTGGTCGTCAGGAACGCCTGAGCCACCATGTAATACAATCGGTTTTTTCACGATTTCACGAATTTCTTGCAGGCGTCCAAATGCGAGTTTAGGTTCCTGTTTGTAGACGCCATGCGCGGTGCCGATAGAGACCGCCAAATAATCCACATCAGTCCCTTCGGAGAAACGCAGTGCCTCATCGCAGCTCGTGATTAGCGCATCTTTTTCATCCACGGAAATATCATCTTCGGTGCCACCAATTTTGCCAATTTCACCTTCCATGCCGATGTTTAGCGCATGGGCAACCTCGGATGCCGCACGGGTAATACGGACGTTCTCCTCAAAGGACAAATGAGAACCATCGAACATGACCGACTGGAAACCACACTGGATTGCCTGCATGGTTTGCTCAAAACTGCGGCTATGATCCAAATGGATACAAACTGGCACCGTGATATCGTGCATAAAAGCATCGATGATCTCTTTCATCGGTTTTAGCCCCATCACGCTAATCACTTTTTGTCCGACCTGAATCATGACCGGTGATTGTTCTTCCTGTGCCGCCAGTAAAATGGCACGCACCGTTTCTGCGTTGTGAGCGCTAAATGCGCCAATGGCATAGCCGTGTTTCCACGCCTGTTGGATCATGGTATTACCGGATATATAAGGCATTTTCTTCTCCCTTTTGAGCTGAGCATCAGCCCCTTAATTATTTGAAAATAAACAAACTACGATTATTTTTTCAGGCCTGATACTGCTCGCACCTGTTCCAGAATAGCGGTCCAATCCTGACGGCCTCTCCCGCTGGCTCTCGCTTGGCTATAAACCTCACGTGAAGCGGCCCCCATTGGCATCGAGACATGCAGTTGATTCGCGACATCAAGCGCGATCCCCAGATCTTTGTGAGCCAAATCGATCATGAAAGCAGGTGTGAGATCTCCCTTAAGTACCTTATTTGGCCATGACGTAGTGAAGTGGCCTTTGCCTGCTGGTGTGCCACTCATCACCTTCAGCGCCACATCAAACGATAGCCCTAGCGCCTCACACAGCACCGCGGCTTCGGCAGAAAGTGCATTCAAAGCGATGCTCATATAGTTGTTTATTAACTTGACGCGAATCCCCATCCCTGGCCCACCAGCGTTGATCAGCTCAGAACCCATCCCCATCAATACTGGAGTTGCATACTCCACCTGCTCTGAAGTACCACCGGCCAGAATCAGCAAGGTACCTGCGATTGCGTGATCTGAGGTGCGTCCAACGGGGGCATCCATCATGCTGAAACCGCGATCCTTCATCTCAGCAATCAATTTGTCCGTTTGCAGCGGATGAATGGTGGACATATCAATCACCAATGCCGATGGTAAAAGCGTGGTGCAGATACCCTCAGCACCGAATAACACCTCTCGCACCAAATCGCCGTTTGGCAGCATGGTGATAACGAACTCCACGTTCTGCGCTGCATCCGCTGGGCTATGACATGCCCGCGCACCTTTGCCTACTAACTGCACCATCGCTTGAGTACTGATATCAAACACACTTAGCTGATGCCCCTGCTTAAGCAGGTTATTGGCCATAGGCAGCCCCATTTGTCCTAACCCGATAAAAGCGATCTTTGCCATTTCACTCTCCTGTCATTCAATGTCACTTTGGGTTCATTGATGGAATATTTTGTCTGTTTTTGATCGTATTTGTAATTTATGGTCAAAAAATTGACAGCCATCACTCTTTTAACATTTGGGAGAATTAAAATAGCGGCATCGTGATCGAAGGCTGGTTTTACTGATAATCAGTGATGGATCGTGCAACCTCCCAATCCAACGCTTCTCGTCAGAGAGAGCCGTGCAAAGATAAATAAGTTCGGAATGCACCGGGGTGCGGAAAGGGAATTAACACTTTAGAGGAATAAGTCATGACTCGAATTGCATGCGTAGGAATTGCAGTACTGGACAGGTTGTATTACGTCGACAAATTACCTACAGGTGGTGGGAAATACGTAGCTCATGATTATCGAGAAATAGGAGGTGGCCCAGCAGCAACGGCGGCTGTCGCAGCCGCACGACTGGGCGCTAACGTTGATTTTATAGGCCGTGTCGGTGACGACGCGACGGGAGATACACTACTCAATGAACTTGAGTCTTACGGTGTAAACACAGCGTTCACTCAGCGTTATTCGCAGGCCAGATCGTCTCAGTCAGCCATCTTGGTTGATGCTTATGGAGAGCGTATCATCATCAATCATCCAAGCCCTGACTTGCCTAATGATGCCCAGTGGCTAACGGCAATAGACTTCAGCCAATACGACATGGTTCTTGCCGATGTGCGCTGGCATCAGGGCACGCTGACGGCTTTTACGCTGGCAAAACAAGCGGGAGTTGCCACCTTACTCGATGCAGATGTCACACCGCAGGATATCCGCCCACTGGTGGCGTTAGCAGACCACGCAGCATTTTCTGAGCCCGGATTACAACGCATGACAGGCGAAAATGATATCCAACGCGCATTGCAGATGGCAGAAAATGACACATATGCTCAAGTTTATGTCACTCAAGGTAAGAAAGGATGTTTTTGGCTGCAGCACGGACAGTTGCAGCATCAAGCGGGATTTCACGTTGAAGTCGTCGATACCACTGGCGCTGGCGATGTTTTCCACGGAGCACTCGCCGTGGCGCTAGGCCGTCAACCAGATATTGCTGCCTCAGTACGCTATGCTAACGCCGTGGCGGCACTCAAATGTACCCAACCAGGTGGGCGCGCTGGCATCCCTGATTGTGATCAAACTGACTCTTTCCTCACTCGTTTTGTATAAAATGATCAACAACATGACCCATTGAAGAGAAATAAACATGAGTCTGACCGAATTAACGGGTAATCCACGCCACGATCAGTTGATCCAATTGATCGCTCAGCGTGGATATATGAACATTGATGAACTGGCACAACTTTTAGATGTTTCAACGCAAACCGTACGTAGAGACATTCGCAAGCTCAGCGATCAGGGACTGATCTCGCGTCATCATGGTGGCGCAGGACGAGCTTCAAGCGTGGTAAACACCGCCTTTGAGCAACGAGAGATCTCTTATACCAATGAAAAAATGGCGATAGCCGAGGCCATCGCCGACTATATTCCCGATCGCTCCACGGTATTTATCACCATTGGCACGACCGTAGAGCATATCGCTCGTGCCCTGATGAACCACAGCCATTTACGCATTATCACTAACAGTCTGCGAGTCGCGCATATTCTGTATAAAAATACGGAGTTCGAAGTGATGGTTCCCGGTGGTACTCTGCGACCTCATAACGGCGGCATTATTGGCCCGAGTGCCGTCTCCTTTGTGGAAGGATTTCGCGCCGACTATCTGATTACCAGCATGGGAGCCATAGAAGCGGATGGTAGCCTGTTAGATTTTGATGTGAACGAAACCACCGTAGTCAAAGCAATGATGGCGCATTCACGGCATATTTTACTTGCAGCCGACCATACCAAGTTCCATGCATCTGCGGCGGTGGAAATCGGCAATGTGGGGAAAGCGACCGCCTTATTTACAGACGATGAACCTCCTGCTGCGCTCAGTGCTTTGCTGCAACAACAGCAAGTAGAATTAGTCGTTACCTCCTCAGCTCAACAGGAGCCAACGCTTTAAATCTGCTAGCAATTCTTATTTAAGCTACGCTTATGTGCAGATTAATCCAAAAATGTGCGTCGGCACTTGCCCGACGTTCATTATCTCCCTAGAGTTACGCCACTTTAATGCTTATCTGACAGGATTTTTGGGTACAACGCATTGGCTAAAACTATCCAACGAGAACACTATCTAGATTATATCCGCGCCACGCTCATGTTGTTGGGGATACCTTTCCACGTTTCACTGGTCTATTCGGCTCACCATTGGGTGGTCAACAGCACGCCAGAAAGCCTGCCATTAAGTTTGTTTAATGACTTCATTCATGCATTCCGCATGCAGGTGTTTTTTGTCATTTCTGGCTATTTTTCTTGCATGCTGTACCAGCGCTATCCATTGAAAAAGTGGCTGAATGTTCGCCTGACCCGACTGCTCATTCCGATGGCTACGGCGATGGTTCTTATCACGCTGCCACAGTTTTGGTTCATCTTGCATCACACCACAGGGATCAGCGATTGGGCGCAAGCCGACCTGTGGCAAAAGGCTAACATCTGCGTGTGGTATTTAGTTTCGCATCTATGGTTTTTGCTTACGCTAAGCCTGCTGACAGTGATAAGCGCCCCGCTGCTCAACGCCATCGTCAATCGTGCGCTATGGAGCAAAGTCTCCACTGGGGCATTGTTACCGATTTTTATTGCTCTTGGCGTCGGTTTTGCCCTGCTACATAAGCTTTCTGCAACGTTAATGCCGACAGTTACAGGCTCTGCACTGTTTAACTTTTTAGTGGTTAATACGCTGATGTACTTCCCGTTTTACCTGCTCGGTGCAGTGGCGTTTGTCCATATCAAACATAAAGAAAATATCACTCGAGTGTCATTCATTGACAGTCTGATTGCTGCGGCATCGGTCGGGCTGTATTTGCTCAATGAAAATACTCAGGTATTTGCGCCGCTACAGCTCAGCGTGCAGTTTTGCCTGATATTCATCATTGGTCTCACCATGACAAAGGTCGTGTTAACTCTGGGACATCGACTGCTGAATAGGGAATCGCGCGGGGTGACGTACTTCGTGGGAGCATCGCTGTTTATCTATCTGGTACACCATCCACTCACGATTATCTACGGAAGCCTGATGGAGAATGTACATCCCCAACCTCTGCTTGGCTTCGCTGTTGGCGTCACGCTGGTGGTGTTGGGCTCGCTGATGCTATATGAAATCCACCGGCGCGTACCGCTGCTGCGCTACCTGTTTTCAGGTAAGCCGCAGAAACCCGTCGTGAATTCAGTGAAATGATTAATTTGCCAGCCAAACGGCTGGCAAATTATTTTTGTCGATTACGCCTTTGGCAGCTCTTTCAACAGAGCCTGACGCTGAGAATCCAGCGTGGTAATACGACTGCATACGTCTTTGCCGAAAGATTTGAAATCATCTTCCTGCTTGCTCCACTCGGAGCGAATCGCCTGCTGTAAACCACCTAGGTTGCCCATGATGGCCTGCAGAGGGTTATCAGACTTAGTCGCATTTGCCGCCTGTTTCAGCCCCATCTCATTGATGCTGTCTTGTAAGACACCACCCATGGTCTGGTTAACAAGATTCTGGCCTTCCTGCTCGACTTTAGAAATAGCCTGATGGTGGAAGGTATACCCATCGCTGCGTTTTTCTAGAATACGCTGCATCTGCTCTTTTAGCTGAGAATCCAGTTTGGTCAATCGATTACGAATGTTGCTATCGCTGCCAACCTGTTCAACGATAACTTTATCCAGAGAAACGCGCGCTTTTTCCAAACGAGTCTGCGCTCCTTCATCGATCCATGGGAAATCCTTGCGGATCCCCGATTGCAGATTCACTGCCTGCTGTTGCGCTTTGGTGCTCAGCGTAACGGCTTTGCCATCGCGGGTCATATTACCGTTTTTATCGATAGTCAGGTTGCCACTCGCACCTACGATTTGTACCTGCTGAGGATTAACAATGATGTCATCCTGCGGCTTAACATTACATTCCCATGCCGCCTGAGCCTGCCACGCGGTCAACATCAGTAGAGATAATCCTAATTTACGAATCATGCGTTCTTTGTCTCCTAAAAAATCGAGCGGCCAATGCGCTGCGCAAGAATTTCAAGCGCAGCGGTTCCCGCCAGTGAGTTGCCAGAGGCATCCAGTTCAGGGCACCAAACTGCAATACTCATTTCATGGGGGACAACGGCAATAATTCCGCCGCCCACGCCTGACTTGCCGGGCATCCCGACACGATAGGCAAATTCGCCAGCACCATCATACATGCCACTGGTAACCATCATGGCATTAATCTGGCGGTTCTGCCGCTCATTGATGAGTGGCTCCTCCAACGCAGGTGAATGCCCGTTGTTGGCAAGATAGACAAAAGTGCGCGCCAATTCCATACAACTCATTCTTAAAGCACAGTAATGGAAATAAGTTTGCAGCACCGTTATCACGTCATTATCAAAGTTGCCGAACGATTTCATCAGATAGGCGATCGCCGCATTACGGTCTGAATGTTCGAACTCGGAGCGTGCCACCCGGGCGTCGTACACAATATCCGGCTCGCCAGACAAGGCGCGCACCACCTCTAGCATTCTCTGCTTGGGCGCGCTCAGACGCGACTGCAACATATCGCACACCACCAATGCGCCAGCATTGATAAACGGGTTACGTGGCTTACCTTGCTCCAACTCCAACTGTAGTAGGGAGTTAAAGGGTTGCCCCGATGGCTCTTTCCCGACTCGAGCCCAGATATCCGACTCAGCATAACGGCTAAGCGCCACGGTTAAACTCAATACCTTTGAGATCGACTGGATCGAAAAACGCTCATTGGCGTCCCCCGCCTGATAAGTTTCACCGTCCACGGTGCAAACAGCAATTCCCAGTTTATCGGCCGGTACTTCAGCCAATGCTGGAATGTAATCCGCAACTTTGCCCTGCCCAATTAAAGGGCGTACCTGAGCCAGAATATCTTCCAGCAATTGATTACTCAGCTTAGTTGCCACACAGTGCTCCAAAACAAATCAGAATTACGCTTATTACGGGGCGGGAGGATAAAACAATTGCGACAAGACGGAAAGGCGTTGAAGAGGGATAAAGGAGGTTTAGGACTCGTCTCCCCGAAAAAAAACCCGCCGAAGCGGGTTTTTTATTAAACATACTTTTAGACGTTTTCTAGGCATAAATCCTAGAGGAAACGCTCTTAGAAGTAGTAGTTAACACCCGCGGTGAAATCGTGGGTAGCCACTTTAACTTTGGAAGCTTGTGCAGTTGCATCGCCAGCGTCCAGATATTTGTAGCCCAGATCCAGATCCAGGTGGTTGTTGATAGCGTAAGAAACACCAGTACCAACGCTCCACGCGAAGTTGTCACCGTTACCAGAGTGGCTTGCGCCATCCTGAGTGTTTTTCAGGTTTACGTTAGCGTAACCGATACCAGCACTGATGTATGGAGTGAAAGCAGTGTCGGTATTGATGTCGTAGTAACCGTTCAGCATAGCGGTCTGCAGACGTACACGGTTGTGAGTACGAGTGTTGTCAGCTTTGATGAAGTGATCGGTATCAGTAGTATCACGGAATGAATAATCTAATTCTGCACGGATTGGCAGGTTAAATTCATTCTGGAAGTTATAACCGAATACCAGACCAGCGGTGCCTGCTTGTTTGGTGTCACGTGGAACGCTGCTACCCGTTGCAGATTTCTGACCGTGAATTTGCTCTAAGCTGGTACCCATTTTAGCACCGGCATAATAACCAGTGTTTTCTGAGTTTGCAGCGAAAGCGGAAGCTGAAGTTGCTAAGCCGATAATAACGGCCAGGCTAGTTAATTTTTTCATGATAGATTCCAACTTAATAAGTATTTTACTTGTGAAACTATATCATCATGTGACATTAATCACAAAAATGAAGACGCTAGATAATAATAGCGATCCCTGTACGAAAATTGAATTATTTTTTTATCAATGAAATCAATGGATAGTGTTTTTTGTACTAGTTTGTTTAGTTTGTGTTTAAAAAAAACGCACTTTTGGTAGGAATATTCCGATTTATTACGTTTACAAGCGATTGATATTTATACGCTGTAATTTCAATGCGGACTTAAAATAAATATCTTTTATTCTTTAGCGTAATGAGTAAATTTTTGTATAGAAATGACGTCGAATGATTTACTTATTTTTAAATTTAGGAAAATGACTATAGCGAATAATTTTTTTATTTATTGAGAATAAAAACACAGAAAATAAGATTTTATATAAATATATATGCGACTAAGCAATCGATTTCATAAGAAATAAATCATGATGAATAGTGATATAATTCATGAAGATATAAACTGTGATGATGGTCACATTGCTCTTGAGGTTAACGCATAATCTATGCACTAAAATAGCGGAATACCCCTGTGCCAAAAACGATTCAAATGGGTGAGAAAATGAGAGACTTAAACCTCTCAGCATCGGTGGATGCTACGCCATGATTGCTATTTAAGAGCGTTGGGCAGAGTAGATCTTGCCTAGGATGGATAAAGTAAAGCAGTTATACACGAGGTAATTGACCAAGTATTTACCATTTTAGCCACTTTTTTGACCGTTTGATTTGCAACATAAGCCTTAAAGTAGACGCTGTAGTCAGGCGTCTATCAAAAGGTCCTTTTCGTGGCAAAACAATTATTACGCAGCGGCAGCTTAGATGATTTTCTCGCATTGGGTGAAAACGGCCAGCCCGTTTACGCTTCAGCTTTGCAGCTCAGAGAAACTCTGCGACTGCGCCATCAACAGACTATCGCTGATAGCCTCGCGATCCCTCAGCCAAATGAACGGGGCGATCGGATAGATTGGTATGCGCCAATCGCGGGAAAAGTCACATCTTGGATAGCAGCCAGCGATGAAGAACGCGCCTCAGCGTTGCGCCAGCTAGAGCATTGCCAGCAAACGGCCAACGCCCTCAGCCTTAAAGCCCAAAACTCAGATAAACCTGCTCTGCGCTTGTTTGGTATTTTGCTTGCTAAGGCGATGCAGTTTCCTGGCTCCAACCATGTTTTCTTAGTTGATGGTAAACCGGTATTAACATTCTGGGGATTCGTTAATCTCGATAAAAAATCTCGCACCGATGCCTTTGATTGCTTACGTGCAGCCAGCGCTGACACCGTGCCAGAAAAACTGGCTATCACCGAATTACCAACAAAGCCCCCTATTACCGTTCCTTCTGTTGCGCTTGCAAACACGGCCTCCCAACAAACATCTACCGTTGACGATTCTTTGGACATGAGTCCCACCTCCATTGATGCTCAAACAACGCGTCCTCGCCGTGACTGGCGTCAACTTTGGTGGTTGCCTCTAGCGTTGATCGCTTTAGGGATCTTATTTGTCCAGATACGAGCTAAAGGAGATGTGGCAGCGGCCAAACCTTCCGAGCCAGAGGTTAAAACAGCCGTCGTGGCTACAAAACCTGCTCTCGCGACCAAAACCTTAGTGACGACCACGCATTTACCCGTCGCTCACGTGACCTCGCCAGAGCCTGCACCAGCAGCACCGATAGAGAAAAAGCCAGAGATAAAGGTGGAGGAAACACCGGTGACAGCCGCTGCGCCTAATGCGTTAGTGATGCCCGCAGAGGCGGTAAAAATGGGCTCAACGCGTTTCATGAACGGGAAATGGCGCGCCAGTTTAGATATCAAAACGCCACGAACCGGCAAACCACCAAGTTTGGTGTATCAAATAAAAAACAGCAAAGGCACGGTGAAAATCACCCACGGTGACGGAATTAGCTGTAGTGCGAATGTCACCACCGGCCTCATGAGCTCAGGAAGTTTAGTGGTTGATAGCAGAATTAAAGCGAAATGCAGCGATGGTTCACGTTACAAGATTCCACAGCTTATCTGCAAAGCAGGTGAGAACGACGTAGCCGAATGTAAAGGGCGCTATGACGCCGACACTCTTTTGCCAATGAATATGACGCGCATTGGCAAATCGTCTCAGTAAATAATGGGTGAATAAACCATGTTAGCCACAATTTCCGATTATAAACATCAGGTTGCACTCATTCAGAACAGCGGCATCCAGTTTTTAGACTTTGCCTTAAAGCCCAATTTTTCCTCTGAGCTACCGGGAAAGTTTGTTCGCCAAACCGCAAATGGCCCATTGCTACGTTTACTGCACAATGCTGAAACTGACACCTATTGGCTGCCTGCTCCTGCAGGGGCTCAGCCGGAGCGAGTAAAACCCGAGTCGAGTATTCCTCTAGAGCATTCTCTGCGGCTACTCAATAAAATCTGGTTGCCGCTGCCATTTTTCCGATTCAATCCGCCGCGTACTTTCTTAGGGGGGCCAGACAATTGGGCTCGAATGCAGATTTTAGCGTTAGATGAACCCGATCGTGATGGCAATACCTATCGCCTGTGCATGGCGTTTGATACGGCGGTTTATGCCGATATTCACAATGCAGAATCGCTCGCGCCAAGTGAAAATGATGTGAAAACTGGCGCTGGATTTGCATTGGCATATCGCAGTGAAGAACTGGGCGAATTTCTGGATCTTACTTGGGTGGATGGTTGGCTGCGTGAAGTTTTCATTCAGCAGGTTACGCAGCAGGAAGATCGTCATTCGGTCGGTATCCAAACCGCGTTACGCGAGTTTGAGTATCAGGCGCACTACCTGAATTTACTGCATTTATTGGGTCATCAGTTGAATGTGCCAACGATTAAAATGAATACCAATACGCTGCAAGAACCGACTGTGCATGTCGATCTGATTATGGATGTTGGTAACTCCCACACCTGCGGAATTTTGGTTGAAGATCATCTCGATGAGCATAATGGGCTAAAGCAGACCTACGAGCTGCAGCTACGTGACATGAGCCAGCCGCATTACGTGTATAACGAACTGTTCGACAGTCGAGTTGAGTTTGCACAGGCTGAATTTGGCAAGCGTAATTTCTCTGTTGAAAGTGGACGTGAACAAGCATTTATTTGGCCATCGATCGTGCGTGTCGGTCGAGAGGCCAGCCGTATGGCGCTACAGAGGGTGGGAACGGAAGGATCGACTGGGCTTTCCAGTCCGCGTCGCTACCTGTGGGATGAAGAGCCGTACATGCATGGTTGGCGTTTTAATTCACTGGAGCAAACGCAGCAAGAGACGTTAGCAACCGCGCTGCCGCTGACTTTCCTGATCAATGACGAAGGCCAGCCGCTATACGAACAACCTTTAGATGAGCGTCTCCCTGTCTTTTCCGCGCACTACAGCCGTAGTTCGTTGATGACGTTCATGCTTTCTGAATTGTTGGCACAGGCGTTGATGCAGATAAACAGCGTCGCCCAACGTTTAAAAATGACGCACTCAGCGGCTCCGCGCCAGCTACGCAGTATTATCCTGACGTTGCCTTCTGCAATGCCGAAACCAGAGCGCGAAATCTTCCGTCGGCGCATGGTTCAGGCTATCGGTCTGGTATGGAAAAGCATGGGCTGGCATCCCGCTGACGATGACTTTACCCATGAAAACGATCGCGTAAAAAGCACGGTTCCCGTTCCTGATGTTCAGATGGAGTGGGATGAGGCCACCTGTGGACAGATGGTTTATCTCTATAACGAAACGCAGGTTAACTTTGGCGGGCGCACTGAAGAATTCTTTGCCAGTCAGGCTCGCGCCGATCGTGAGCTGGCTGAAGGGGAAACCGTGGGCAAAACATTACGTATCGCGTCAATCGATATTGGTGGCGGCACGACAGATTTGGCGATCACACAGTATCGTTTAGATGATGGAGCAGGAAGCAATGTCAAAATAACGCCACGGCTGTTATTCCGTGAAGGTTTTAAACTGGCAGGAGATGACATCTTGTTAGATGTCATTCGTCTATATGTATTGCCAGCGTTGCAGACTGCATGCAGGAAAGCGGGCGTGATAGATGCAGATGAGCGGATGGCGAAACTGTTTGGCGGTGAAGGTATATCCGTGCTGCGACAGCAAGCCACCTTGCAGCTCTTTAGTCCTATCGGGCGCGCTATTCTGGAGCGTTATGAAGGCTACGATCCTCTCGATAGCGGCGCTGAGATTGATACTACCTTTGGCGAACTATTAAGCCAGCAGCCAACGGATACCGTACTGAACTATATCAATAATGATGTGCAACGGGCCCAGCCTACCGATGCCGCTCCATTCGATGTTTTACAGGTGCCGCTCATCCTGAAACTAAGTAAGCTACATGCTGAGTTTCTTTCTCCGCGCATGCGTATTACGCAAAACCTGCGTTCGTTATGCGAAGTGGTCGCGCTGTATTCCTGCGATGTATTACTACTGACCGGTAGACCGTCGCGATTTCCTGGTATTCAGGCATTGTTCCGTCATCTTCAACCGCTGCCAATCAACCGAATTTTGCCGCTTGAAGGTTATCACACCAGCGAGTGGTATCCATTTAACAAACGTGGACGCATAGATAATCCGAAGTCAACGGCGGCCGTTGGCGCCATGATTTGCCTGTTAGCGGTGAATTTACGCTTAGCGAGTTTTAACTGTAAGGCCGGTGATTTTCAGCCATATTCAACGGTGCGTTATTTGGGCATGCTTGATAACCATCAAGCATTAATGAGCAACGATGTGTGCTATAGCGATATCGATCTTGATGATCCCAAATTTGTGCTGCCAAGCGACAACGTTTTTCAGATGCGCGGTCCGTTATGCCTTGGATTTCGTCAATTAGATAACGATCGTTGGCCTGCTTCACCGCTGTATCGGTTATCCATTACTGACCAGCAACTGGCGCGCAAAGTCGCTGGAGAAAGTGTGTTGTATGTGAAGCTAGCCGTGGTAGCGATGAACGATGAGCAAGGCCCTGAGTGCTTTGCCCTTTCTGATGTAAAACTTGATGATGGCAGTTCGGTACCTTTGCACCATTTAAAACTGCAATTAAATACCTTATCGGATAGCGCCCATTATTGGATCGACAGTGGGAGCGTATTTAGCTAATGAAATCATTGAATGCAAAGCAGATAAATAGCCAGTTACAGACGATTGCGCATAGCGTGACTCAGGCAATTGATTGGGTGGATAACGCGCGCGAACACTCACCTCGGTTGAATATCGAAGCAGATAGCCTGCGAGTAAAACTTTATCGCTGTCATCATCAGCTCACGGCTTTACAGAGTTCGCCACAAAGCCCGCCGAGTATTGGTTTTTGGGGGCTGTCTCAGGCGGGGAAATCACATTTGATCCACGCGCTAGTTGCAAATGAAAATGGGCGGTTAGAAATCCATTTGGCGGGGCGCACGCTGGACTTTCTCACTCATATCAACCCCGGAAATCTGGATTGCGGTATCGTCACTCGATTCTCTCGCCGCAGGGGTATAGATAACCATGATTACCCTGTTGAGCTGGCGTTGTTGAAAGAATATGAAATCGCCAAAATGCTGGTTGATGCGTTTATCAATGATTTCTCATCAGAGTTTGACTATCAAGAACTGGATGAAGGTGTTATCGACGAGCATTTAGCGGCTCTCTCAACGTTGCGTCAGCCGGACATTGTGGCGGGATTGAGCGAAGATGATGTTGTCGCGCTGTGGGATGCGGTAAATCGCCGCATTGGCTCACGTGGCAAACGGATGAACCGTGATTTTTGGCCATCGGCGGTAAGGCTTGCGCCGTATTTGAGCGTAGATCATCGCGCCCGATTGTTCTCACTGCTGTGGAATGGCGTAGACGAACTGACGTCGGCCTATGCCAGCTTTAGCCATATTTTACAGCGTTTATCCTGTGCGGAGAAAGTCGCGGTTCCGTTAAGCGTTCTGGTGGATGATATGCAGCTGCCAGCCGAAGGGATATTGAGCCCTGAAGTGCTGGAAAATGCCAACTCGCCGCTTGATTTTAGCGTACAGGTTTGTCCACTCATCAACCGTAAAACAGCGAAACCAGTAGAACTTTCCATTGCTGAACTGGCGCTGCTGACATTTGAAATCACGCTGCCTTTAGCTGGCGCAGCTCGGGAACCACTATTTCAGCAGACTGACGTGCTGGATTTTTCCGGCATTGGTCGCTCTCTGGAAAGAGAATATGAACCTTCATCCTCACTGAACGGCATTTTGCAACGAGCTAAAACACAGGGTTTATTAGAACGCTATGCTGATAACCAACAGCTTGATGCATTAATGGTATGTACCGCGGTCGGTGAAAAAACCACGACGCAGTCAGTGGGCAAAATTCTGGCTCATTGGACAAAAAGCACGTTAGGAGATACAGAGCAGCGTAAACCTACGTTGATTTGGGCGCTTACGCCGTTTGACCTGCGCGTAACCCAGAATAAGAACTACGACGACGCCGTTCAGCGATATGTGGGTTTGCCAGGTGAGAGCTGGGGATCGATGCTAATGACCGATAAAAGCGGTGTTCGTCGCATGGTGGATTATTTAGCTACGGAGGTGAACAGCGAGACTACTCTGAGACGTCTGAATCTGAGGTTAGAATCGCTGCGGCATGAGCTGGCTGATCATCTGTTAGGCAACTGGTTAGCGCTGGATGAGGAAGAAGAGGAAAAAGAGAAACTTCGAATATCCCAAACGTTGCTTAAGGCGCTACAAAACCGAACCGGAGTACATGGTGAGCTACTCGAACGCTTATTACCCACTCGGGATGAACTGCGTAGACTGTATCTACAGCTAAATAATCAGGCGAACTGTGCCGTTGTTTCGGGGAACCACAGCGATAGCGTATTGCCAATTATGCATGGCGATCCGTTTGGCATTGAGATGAATATCGATTTGGTCGCTGACTTTGTTCCTGAGACTGATTTCGTAACATCAGAAGCGCAAACCGAGGCCAATTTTGCCAATCAAGCTTATCAATATTGGATTAACCATCTGCGCAATTTGGCGGAGAATGAATCGTTACTAGCCTTGCTGGGTCTGGGTAAATCAGAGTTAGAACTACTGTCACAAGAGTTGATAACGGCCAGTGTGCGTATGCATATTGCCTCGACTTTATCACAAGCGTTGTCAGGGATTGAGAATGAGGGCACAAGGGTAGATATGCTGGTGGATCGTCAGGTTTCACGCGTATTAAGCGTGCTAGGCGATTTTGTCGCATGGTTAGGATTCCAGCAAATACCCGAATCATTGCGGCCTGATAGCCGTGTAAACCGTGGACAAAAGCTCTTTGCGAAACCACCTGCGATGAAAACGGCGAGCTGGGGAGACTCTTTGCGTTTAACTAAGCTTTCAGTCATGCCATCTAATAATACGGGATTCTATATTTACGATTGGCTGGTGGGCTTAAGTGAAGTGATTATCCAAAATAAAGGTTATTCTTCAGCACATGAGCTTAGCCAGCACCAGCAACAGCAGATAAAAAATATTGTCGCTTCTATTGCTGATTAAGACGTGGCCTCTTATGAGGCCGCTCTCTCTTAGATAGGATCGCAAACAGGGTATGTCTACGTTGCTCAGTCAGGACAACCCGTTGTTATCAAGTGGTATTCGATCACGTCGTTAAACATACTCATCGAGATATTGTGTCGCTATTTTTACTTGCTGGATAGAATAATAACGCTATATTCTCTTGGACTTACACTTCAACCTCTATAATCCACCTTTTGTTTATGTTTGGTTGAGTTCGTATAGCTCAAACTTAGGGTTACTTCGATCTCAGCTTCTCCCGCCTATCAGATCTGCCACAGGGAGCCATCTGCAGCTGGGTTATATAACTATTATTAATTTGTTGGGGCCAATATGAGCTTTTTCAAAAAATGGCGGCACCAGAGCAGCTTATGGCGTTCTCTGAACAGCGGGTATGATGCTGTTAAACTTGGTTGCCGTATTGCCGCATTACCGACGTTTAAATATATTAAATATAAAAAAATGTGCCGTGATTATTATAGTTCGCAGTTATTGAATCATGTGACTAATACGATCGCACATCCTTTTATCAAACGTCCGGTCAATAAATACCTCAACCGTACTTGGTCTGGTAAACAGAAACTGAGAACGGCGATGTCTACGCTCGATATGATTGAGAATAGCTTTTCACATCAGGCTCTTGAGAGAATTTATTCTCCGACGAACGAAGGAATTGTGCTAGCTGATATTGAGCTTAAAAGCGGAGACTTCGCTCAGCTTAAGCTCATGCGTTCTAAGTTCACGCGTGAAGGCGATTTAGGTCTATATCTGTTTAATGAACAGCAGCAGGAAGTATACGGCTTAACGTTTTCATTCGGTGATAAAGGCGAGCTATTTGTAAGTGGATTACAGGGTCCTGCTTCGGAAAATGCAGCTGAACTAGTTAAAAGCATGACCAAGCTGATGCATGGCATGCGACCAAAGAATTTACTTATCTCTGCGCTGTATGCGATCGCTCAATCACTGGGTGTTTCATCAATTGTTGGCATATCTAATAAAGCACATATTAAAAGCCAGCGTTTAAAATCCAGTTATGATAGCTTCTGGCTGGAGTGTGGCGGCGAGATAGATAGGGAAGGATGGTTCTATTTACCCAAAAGTGAACCAGAGCGTGATATTGAAACGGTGAAGAGCCAGCACCGCTCCGCTTTCCGCAAACGTGAAGCTCTGCGTGGACAAACCACAGATTCAGTAGCTCGTTGTTTAGCTAGCCATGCCGTAGGACAATCGGCGGTTACAGTGCCTCCCGAAGCGGTATTTAGTGAGCAGTCTTAGTGCGCTGAGTTTTCCCCATGATAGATTCATATCAAACCCGCCAATGGCGGGTTTTTCTTTATATAGAGAAATTGAATAAGTGCCGTTCTGTATGTCCTGTGTCAGGTTTGAATATCTTAGTTTCTTAAATAATCAGCATTCATTCTAAAACTGATTATTTAATCACGTAGGCCAGGTATCTCATTTATTAGTCACAGGGATTTTTCATGTTTGAACGAGGGTACAGAGCAATCAATGATCCTGTGAATCTAGAAAAATTGTACTCGGAGAAGGCATCAGAAAGGATTGGTGTGTTTAAAAGCAAAAAACCCGCCATAGGCGGGTTTTTCTAAGACGGGAAATGCAGTAAGAACAGGATTTACGGTCCGATTCTGGTCTTAAGGGGAAAGATTGCCGTTGGGGAAAAGTTCACAGAAATAATATGTGTTTAAGTCGGATACAATTACCTGTCATCAGGGCAAGGACCTTTGCCCATATGTGGCTGGTTTTGGTGTCGGCTATGTGCCCAGCTGTGTGAAAATTGCTGATCACTTTTCAATCTAAGCAGTGGCTTTATATGATCAACCATTATTGATAAACTCATGCAGAAACCTAATTTATTTAATAAAATTAAAAGCATACGATTAGATATTGCGGGTGTAGATATGAGTCACCACATTAAAGGTCAAGGCAGACATCAGGTGACGTTGCTCCCTGACGTGCTGGATGATTTTGTCACAGAAGATAAAAACACGTTAAAGAGAGAAAAATGAATACCACAGAAGACTTTAACCGCCTCTATGCCGACGTTTCACGCAATATTCAGCAGACGCTGACTGATATCGCTGCACTTCATGTTGAAAATGAAGAGGGAAATCAGCAGCTGCAATCGATGGTCACTCAGTTGCAATCGCTGCATGATGGCTTTAACCAGAAGCTCACGTGGCTGCAAAAGCACGCCGAATGGGACAAGTTTACCCTGGCATTCTTTGGCGAAACCAATGCCGGTAAGAGTACGATCATCGAATCGCTGCGCATCTTGTTTGATGAAGAATCCCGCCGCAAGCTGCTGCAAAAAAACCACAACGACCTAGAAAAAGCCGAGCTGGAACTACAGGAAATGTCGGAACAGCTGCGCAGCGACTTAGGGCGGATCTATAGCGATGTAGTGGATAAAATCACCGATATCAGTTTTTCCGCTCTGCGTCTGACGCAAATTCTCGACAATGAAAGTGCCCTGCGCCACAAACGTGAAGAGGAAGAGAGCAAGGAGCGCCTGCTGGTTGAACAGACGGAAAGCCAGCTCCGCCTCCAGCTTGAGCAAAACGAAAGCCAGTCGCGATTGCAAATTTTGCAAAAACACACCAGCGCCAAAACACGCTTAACCCTGTGCATTACCGCCGTCATCTCTTTTGTCGCAGGCGCAGGCGCGAGCGCCGCCGTGGTGTTCAATATGATGGCGGGGCAATAGGATGAGTGACGCACTGGATCTTCAGGCTAGTACCACGTCAGTACGTTCGCAACGAAAGTCCTCATTGAATATTCAAGAGCTCCTGAATAAAACGCTGCCTCACCTGGTTCAGACCGTAATCAGGAATGAGAGATTAAAAAACACCCTACTTCAGGTTGATGGTCTCATTATCGGTACCGGCGAGGCGGATTTTACCAAAGGGAACACCCGCTACACCTTACATATTGACGATAAGACCTTCCATCTGCTGGACGTACCCGGCATTGAAGGCAATGAGTCACGCTATATCAACCAGGTGAAGGAGGCTATCGCCGAAGCGCATATGGTGGTGTACGTTAACGGCACCAACAAAAAGCCTGAAACCGCCACCGCCGAAAAGATCAAATCATACCTCGAATACGGTACGCAGGTTTATCCGCTGGTTAACGTGCGTGGATATGCCGACGCCTACGAATTCGAAGAAGATCGCCACGATCTGACGCAGCAAGGAGGCGCAGGAGAAGCGCTGAAGCAAACCGTCGGTGTACTGCAACCGGTGCTGGGCTCCGATGTGCTGCTTCCCGGTAACTGCGTTCAGGGGCTGCTGGCCTTCTGCGGGCTAGCCTATGACGATGCGACGCAAAGCACCACTATCCACCCCTCGCGCGCGCACAACCTCGCCACGCAACAGAAACGCTATTTCCAGCACTTTTCTTCTCGTCGGGAGATGCAGGAATTTAGCCAGATTGACGCCATTGCCCGCGTCATTCGCAGTAAAGTCGCCACTTTTCGCGAAGATATTGTTGAAAGCAACAAAGGCAAAGTGCGAGAGTCACTGGGTCAGTATCTACAGGTACTAAACACGCAACTCACCAATCATCGCGCATTTCTAAAGAAAACAGAGCCGGAATTTGACAAATGCCGCGTCGCCTTTGCTAACGCCATTGCAGCCTTTGAGCGCCGAATCATCAATAACCGCCGTAACCGCTGGAACGACTTTTTCAATGATCTGATGGAAAAAAGCGACGACATTGTTGAAGACGATTTTGGTGATAAAGAGGCGATTGCCCGGCGTATTAGCCAGCAGTTTAAATCGCGTCGCGTCGAGGTGGAAAAATTAATGCTCCAGGACACTGAGGAGGGCGTTAAGGCCTTACAGGAGCAGATGATTCAAGCGGTGGCTCGTTTGTTGCAAGATATTAAGCACATTGAGTTCCAGCAGCATGTCGATTTCGCCCACGGCGGTGAATTCGAATTTGGTCGCGAGATCGCGCTGGGTTATGACCTTGGGCTAAGGGATTTCGGCTCAATGGCCTTTAAAATCGGCAGCTACGCCTTAAGCGGCGCCACAGTCGGTAGCGCCTTCCCGGTGATCGGTACGGTCATTGGTGCCGTAGCAGGCGCTTTAGTCGGCGTCGTCATGACCGTTGTCGGTTTCTTTACCAGCAAAGCGTCGAAAGTTCGCAAAGCGCAGGGGAAAGTGCGCGACAAGCTAGAAAGCGCCAGAGATAAAGCGCTGGACGGTATTGATGATGAGGTCCGTAACCTGGTTGCGGCTATCGAGAATGAACTGAAAAGCAGCCTGCTGCAAAAAGTGAATGCCATGCATACGGCATTGCAGCAGCCGATCGCCATTTTCGAACAGCAAATCACGCAAATCACGCATTTAAAAAATCAACTCGAGAACATGCCTTATGGAACAATTCAAACAGTTCAGTATTGAGAAGCAGGCTGCCATTAACTCGCTGCTACAGCTGCGCGGCATGCTGGAAGCGCTGGGCGAAATGGAGATCGATGTCAACGACGATCTGCAAAAAATCGCGTCGGCCATCACAGCCGTTGAGTCCGACGTGTTGCGCATTGCCCTGTTGGGGGCTTTTTCTGACGGTAAAACCAGCGTTATCGCCGCCTGGCTCGGCAAAATCATGGAAGATATGAATATCTCGATGGACGAATCTTCTGACCGTCTGAGCATCTATAAGCCGGAAGGATTACCCGGAGAATGTGAGATCGTAGATACCCCGGGGCTGTTTGGCGATAAAGAACGAGAAATCGACGGCAAACAGGTGATGTATGAAGATCTCACCAAACGTTTTATTTCCGAAGCGCATCTGCTTTTTTACGTTGTCGATGCCACTAATCCGCTTAAAGAGAGTCACTGCGCCATCGCAAAATGGGTGCTACGCGATCTGAATAAGCTGTCATCGACCATCTTCATCATCAACAAAATGGATGAAGTGACTGATTTAACCGATCAGGCGCTGTTTGCAGAACAGGCGGCCATCAAAAAAGAGAACCTAAAGGGCAAGCTACAGCGCGCGGCAAACCTGAATGCGCTAGAGCTTGAACAGCTTAATATTGTTTGCATTGCTTCAAATCCAAACGGTCGTGGCCTTCCCTTCTGGTTCAACAAACCTGAACATTACGAAAGCCGCTCACGCATCAACGATCTCAAAACAGTTGCCGCTGAGATTCTGAAAACCAATGTTCCCGAAGTGCTGCTGGCGAAAACCGGCATGGATGTGGTGAAAGATATCGTCACCCAGCGTATCACCAGCGCCCAGCTGCATCTCAGCAAACTCAGCACGTTCGTTGCGAAAAATGATGAAGATACTTCGCGTTTTACAAGCGATATCCAGCAAAGCCGTAACGAGGTCAAACGTCTGGCTGGCGAAATGTTTGAAGAACTTAGTTTGCTGGAAAAGCAGCTGATGAGCCAGCTACGCCCGTTGGAGCTGGATGGCATTCGCCCCTTTATGGACGACGAACTGGGCTATAACGATGAGGGCGTCGGCTTTAAATTACACCTGCGTATTAAGCATATTGTGGATCGCTTTTTTGCGCAATCCTCCTCCGTCACGCAGCGACTGTCGGACGATATTACTCGTCAGCTTAATTCCAGCGAGAGCTTCTTAAGCGGAGTTGGCGAAGGGGCATTTAAATCCCTCGGCGGCGCGTTTAAAGGGATTTCCAAAATTAGCCCGGAGACGATTAAAACCACGATTTTTGCTGCACGTGATACCATTGGGCAATTAACGGGCTATGTCTACACCTTTAAACCGTGGGAAGCGACCAAACTGGCTGGCGGCATCGCTAAGTGGGCTGGTCCGGCCGGGGCCGCATTTACCATCGGCTCTGATCTATGGGATGCCTATAAAGCGCATGAACGTGAGCGAGAGCTGGAAGAGGCGAAAAATGAGTTGACCCGGATGATCAAAGATCCGTTCAGCGATATCTATAGCGTCCTGAGTTCAGATGAAAAGACGTTCGCTTTCTTTGCCCCCCAGATTCAAGAGATGGAAAAGGTCATTTGCGATCTGACAGAAAAAAGCGACACCATTCGGAAGAGCCAGCAAAAGCTAAGCATACTCCAGCAGAAGCTCGAGCAGTTTAACCGTTCGAGCGAGCAGCAAGTGTCCTGATACACAAACGGCAGCCCGCAGGCCACGCTTAGTTATAAATCAAACTAAACGTGGCCAGGTGACCTGCCCCCCGCTGATTAACCCACGTTATCGTCGGGTGGAAAGGACAATTTCCTACGTCCGCTTCACAGCAGACACTCAGGTTTAACAGTCCAGTACGTTTAGCTTACGGATAAATCATTTTATGATGGCGTGCAGAACGGGGGAATTCTGAAAATGATAAGAAGTGAAAGGGCAAGAAGAGCTTGTTGCAGGTGGATGGACTGGTGAAGCTCCCCATGTGGAGGGTGTATGCTGCCAAGTTTCCCCGCTTGCTATTGGGGATTTCCCCACCTTATTCCCCGCGACAAAATCACGTTAAGACCAGCGGATTAAGGAGAAATGATAATTCCCCCGTTTTCCCCGTATTTTCTACTTCATTATGAATGATCTGAGAGAAAGGAACCGTAGAGGACCGTAGAAAGACCGTAGAAAGACCGTAGCAGTGAGGTTAGGAAAAGGTACATCAGAGGATGTTGAGGTATCTAAAAGTAACGAACATCTGCGAAAATGGCGAGAAATCCAGCAAACAAATAGCCTGTTGCAACGACCAGAAATCTACCGTAGCCAGAAAAGAAAAAAGCCCCGCTTTGCAGCGAGGCCTTATGAATAGTGGTGCCCGGACTCGGAATCGAACCAAGGACACGGGGATTTTCAATCCCCTGCTCTACCGACTGAGCTATCCGGGCAACGGGGCGTATTAGACTAAATTACCTCGCCGCCGTCAACGTAAATTCGATACCTTTGGCTTGTACGCTCAGTTTTTCAACAAATTAGCGGGGAAGTCTCAGGTTTTGTCGCTTCTATAGCCAAGCGTAGTCTATATAGGCTTACTCTGACTTATCTATCATCTGAGTTTGGTTTCTCTGACGGTGCTTTACCAAGAATAGGATGAAATTTTGGTTATGTGATCCGGCTCATCCATCATTAAAATGAATAAATAATCAATTTAACTCACTAAGAATGCACCAGAAATTTATATTGTAATGCTTTTGTTAAAAATATGACTACTGTTAACTCTTTTTCCAACGGACAAAACATTATTTTTATGTGCCCTCTTTTTGATTGCTTGAGTTAAGTGATTATGAGCTTTTCTTTAAAGTAATATCAATATGAAACATGTTACATATTAATAACTATTAGTGATGCTTAAATATGCATTCAATACTAGACATTGTTTATTTTTTATTTATTATATACCTCATATTAGTGATAAATATCACGGTTTATGTAGTTTCCCGAGTTACAATGTCCTCGGTTTCCAGATAAAGAGGAAATAGGAAATGGAAAATAACAATAAAGCTATGCCACATATTCGACGTGTCACTCATCTTATGATGATGGCGCATCGTAGCTGCTTTGACTTTCACCTTTTCAACTCTAAATAATCTCCCCTCCTGCGGCGTCCGCTATTGCGGATCGTCATGCTTGCCCGATCCCAAACGTTAGTTAATCTAGTATCTTATTGAATAGACTAGTTTTATCTATCATTCGGCAAGTTGCATTTGACAATCCTGACTAGCTCATACGCCAACTCGGTGGCATGTCCACCAAGGCAATCATCAACTCTTATCAGTAATTCAATATCCTGAATTATTGCAGGGGAATATTGCCTAAAAAAAATAATTCAGCTTCAGATCCCGTTTGGGAATATCTGACGGCTACGCTGTATCTAATTTTTTACTATTAATAAAACAAGAGACCATAAATAAAATGGAAAAACTAAAAATAGCTGTTAATAGCAACACCTCGGAATGCTTTAGTACGGAACGTGAAACGGTAGATATTAATAACACTAACTTTACTGATGTTTCAGCCGCAGTCATTTCCGTTGAGGATGCGGTATCCGGTATGTTAGATACCATTGAACAAACCGGTTTTGGTATTCCTATCTTTGTCGCGGTTTGTTGCGAAGAAGAACTTCCTGCAGAGGTATTGCCACGCGTAACTGGTGTATTTGAATTATGCGATGGCAACGTTGATTTTTACGGTAAACAGCTTGAAGCTGCCGCAACTAAATATGAGAAAGAAGTATTACCTCCTTTCTTTGGTAGCTTGGTGGAATACGTACAGCAAGGCAATGCCGCATTTGACTGCCCTGGGCACCAAGGTGGCCAGTTCTTCCGCCGCCATCCAGCAGGACGCCAATTCTTTGATTACTTTGGTGAAACATTATTCCGCTCTGACCTGTGTAACGCTGACGTCTCAATGGGTGACCTGTTAATCCACGAAGGCGCACCTTGCACTGCACAAATGCATGCCGCAAAAGTGTTTAACGCAGATAAAACCTATTTCGTATTAAACGGCACATCCTCTTCTAACAAAGTGGTGCTGAATGCCTTACTCGCGCCAGGCGATCTGGTGTTGTTCGACCGTAACAACCATAAGTCTAACCATCACGGTGCGTTAATTCAGGCTGGAGCAACGCCAGTATATTTGGAAACTGCGCGTAACCCGTTTGGTTTCATCGGTGGTATTGATTCCCACTGCTTCGAAGAGAAATACCTGCGTGATTTAGTGCGTGAAGTTGCTCCAGAGCGCTCTAGCGAAAAACGTCCGTTCCGGTTAGCGGTTATTCAGTTAGGCACCTATGACGGTACCATTTATAACGCTCGTCAGGTGGTTGATAAGATTGGTCATCTGTGTGATTACATCCTGTTTGACTCTGCATGGGTGGGTTACGAACAGTTCATCCCAATGATGAACGACTGTTCGCCTCTGTTGTTGGAACTGAATGAAAACGACCCTGGTATTCTGGTTACTCAGTCAGTACATAAACAACAAGCTGGCTTCTCTCAGACTTCACAGATTCATAAAAAAGATAAGCACATCAAGGGTCAAGATCGCTATGTGAACCATAAGCGCATGAATAATGCATTTATGATGCACGCATCGACCAGCCCGTTCTACCCACTGTTCGCTGCGCTGGACGTTAACGCCAAAATGCACGAAGGCGAAAGCGGAAAACGTATGTGGATGGACTGCGTCAAAGTGGGTATTGAAACCCGTAAGCTGTTGTTAAAACTCTGCAAACATATTCGTCCATTCGTTCCAGCAACCATTGATGGCCGCAAATGGGAAGACTTTGATACCGAAGAGATGGCAAACGATCTGCGCTTCTTCGACTTCATCCCTGGTGAGCGTTGGCACTCATTTGAAGGTTACGCAGAGCATCAATATTTTGTAGACCCATGCAAACTGATGCTAACCACACCAGGTATCAACGTACAAACCGGTGAATATGACAAGTTTGGCGTTCCTGCCACTATCCTCGCGAACTTCCTGCGTGAAAACGGCATCGTACCGGAAAAATGCGACTTGAACTCCATCCTGTTCCTGATGACGCCAGCGGAAGATATGGCCAAGATGCAGCATCTTGTTGCCCAAATTGCCCGCTTTGAGCGCCTGTTGGAAGAAGATGCGCCACTGGCTGATGTGCTGCCATCTATCTACAAAAACTACGAAGAACGTTATCAGGGTTACACCATTCGCCAACTGTGTCAGGAAATGCACGACCTGTATGTCAGCCACAACGTGAAACAACTGCAAAAAGAGATGTTCCGTAAAGCTCACTTCCCGAAAGTGGTGATGAACCCACAGCAGGCGAATATCGAGTTTGTACGCGGCAACGTTGAATTAGTTGCTTTGAGTCAGGTTGAAGGCCGCATCGCCGCTGAAGGTGCTCTTCCTTATCCTCCAGGTGTGCTGTGTGTGGTTCCAGGGGAAATCTGGGGCGGTTCTGTACAGCGTTATTTCTTGGCGCTGGAAGAGGGCATCAATCTGTTACCAGGCTTTGCTCCTGAATTGCAGGGTGTCTATATCCAACAGGATGAGGACGGACGTAAACGTGCTTATGGCTATGTTATTAAACAATAAACTAGAAATCATTTCTCGGCAGGGCTATTGGCCGAAACTGATTTTCCGATAAAAAGAAATAGCGAAGGGTCGCGATGTAACCGGCTCTTCGCTAACAGAGTTTATGAGAGAGACACAATATGAGTACGTCTAAAGGCAACAATAAAATGGGCGTCGTTCAGCTCACAATTTTGACGGCGGTAAACATGATGGGTTCAGGGATCATCATGTTACCGACGAAATTAGCAGAAGTGGGGACGCTGTCTATTGTTTCATGGCTGGTGACAGCTTTGGGCTCAATGGCTTTGGCTTATGCTTTTGCTAAATGTGGGATGTTCAGCCGTAAATCAGGTGGTATGGGAGGCTATGCGGAATATGCCTTTGGTAAATCCGGCAACTTCATGGCGAACTACACCTACGGTGTATCTTTGCTAATTGCGAACGTGGCAATTGCAATTTCTGCCGTTGGCTACGGTACCGAATTAGTTGGGGCAAACTTAACACCTTTGGGAATTTGTATCGCGACAATCGGCGTGCTTTGGCTGGCGACTATTGCTAACTTTGGTGGCGCAAGAATTACGGGTCGCATTAGCGGCGTAACCGTATGGGGCGTTATCATTCCGGTTGTTGGTATCTCGGTTATCGGTTGGTTCTGGTTCAGCCCAACGATGTATGTACAGTCTTGGAACCCGCATCATTTACCTGTATTTGAAGCGGTCGGTTCTTCTATCGCAATGACGCTGTGGGCGTTCTTGGGGCTAGAATCTGCCTGTGCTAATACTGATGTTGTCGACAATCCTGAACGTAACGTACCTATTGCCGTATTGGGCGGCACATTGGGCGCTGCGGTTATTTATATTGTTTCAACTAACGTGATTGCGGGTATTGTGCCAAATATGGATTTGGCGAATTCAACCGCACCGTTTGGTTTAGCATTTGCGCAAATGTTTACTCCAGGTGTAGGTAAAATCATCATGGCTCTGATGATTATGTCCTGCGTAGGTTCATTACTCGGCTGGCAGTTCACCATCGCTCAGGTGTTTAAATCCTCGGCGGATGAAGGTTATTTCCCTAAAGTATTCTCTAAGCTGACTAAGGCTGACGCGCCGGTAAAAGGTATGATCGTTATCGTGATTATCCAAACCGTGCTGTCTCTGATGACTATCAGCCCGTCACTGAATAAGCAGTTCAACGTGCTGGTTAACCTTGCGGTAGTAACTAATATTATCCCTTACATTCTGTCTATGGCCGCTCTGGTTATTATTCAGAAAGTGGCGAAGGTCAATCCAAGCAAAGCCCGCATGGCAAATATCATCGCGTTTATTGGTGCCATGTATAGCTTCTATGCTCTTTATTCATCAGGTGAAGAAGCCATGATGTATGGTGCGATTGTAACCTTCTTAGGATGGACACTGTACGGCCTGATCTCACCTCGTTTTGAAATGCAGGACAAAAATGTTTAATACTGATTTTTAATCAGATTTATTAGGCAGTTGTTTTACCCAATAAGGGGAGCCATCGGTGGCTCCCTTTGTTTTTAATCGCCCCCATGATCTTTTGTGTAATTTTTCATCTGCTGGCTATAGTTAGAAAACATATGCTAGTGGAGCTAGAAAATGATTACGGTCCATCATCTTAATAATTCGCGTTCACACCGGGTGCTTTGGACGCTTGAAGAGCTGGGATTACCCTATCAGATCGAACAGTATCAACGCGATCCCGTAACCATGCTGGCTCCTGAATCGTTGAAAAAAATCCATCCGTTGGGAAAGGCTCCCGTGATGACCGATGGCGAATGGACAATTGCGGAGTCCGCTGCCATTCTCGAATATCTGCAAGATACTTATGACCACTCCGCACTGCTCAAACCGCAGGATAAGCCAGAACGGATGCAGTACCGCTACTGGCTGCACTATGCCGAAGGATCATTAATGCCATTATTGGTAATGAAGTTGATTTTTAATCGACTAGGGAAGGCTCCAGTGCCTTGGATCATTCGGCCAATTGGCAGCCTGTTAGGTAAAGGTGTGCAGCGTGGTTACCTTGATCAGCAACTGGCAACGCATTTGCGCTTCATTGAAAATCACCTGAGTAAAAATAACTGGTTTGCTGGTGACCACTTTAGTCTGGCAGATATACAGATGAGTTTTCCCTTGGAAGCAATGAATATACGCACGGGATTGGATAAGGCCCCACATGCACGGGGGTTATTGAAGCGTTTACACGCGAGACCTGCCTATTTGCGCGCATTAGAAAAAGGTGGGCCGTTAGAATTAATGGACTAAGTTGATGGACTCATCCTTAGTGTTGATAGACTAAGTTGTTGGTAGCTCGGTTTTTTAGCTATGTGAACAATGGCATACTCTTGCGACTAAAGCCGGATTAGGAACTAATTTTATGCAACGAGTTACCCTTTCACTGGATGATGACTTGATGGCTGAGATCGACACCATCATCAAAGAACGTAACTACCAAAATCGCTCCGAGGCGATTCGTGATTTAGCTCGCGCCGGACTTCAAGCCACGGCAATGCCGACATTGAACGATGAAACTAGCAACTGCGTTGCGGCGCTGTTTTATGTTTACGACCATGAAGCCCGTGAACTTTCTAAGCGTCTAACGAAAAGCTTCCACGATCACCATGATTTATCGCTCGCAAGCCTGCATGTGCATCTCGATCATGGCAGTTGCTTAGAAGTATCGCTGCTTAAAGGTGCGAGTGGGAAAGTAAAGGGTCTTGCAGAGAAGGTGATCGCAGAGCGCGGCGTGCGCTATGGTAAGTTGGTTGTGGTGCCGGGCGAAGACTATGAACATCAACATGAACATGCTGAAGGGCATAATCATCATCATGACTGAGTTTATGATGAGGCATCTGCCCGCCCTCAAAAGGAGAGCGGGCGTGGAGAAAGTTTACTTCCCGCGTCGATAGCTCTTCTGCGCGTTGTTCACTTTGTATAGATAGCGACGTGATTCGCCAGAAGGATGTTTATTGGTGAGCGTTTCGTATACATCACCCGGTGTTAACTGGTTGATGATGCTCACTGCACGGTTACGGTCACTGGAGAATACTCGCAACACGCTGCCTGCGCCGCCGTTGTAAGCGGTAATTACCGCATAACGCCGTGACGTCGGGTTCTGAATGCCGCCCAGATAGTTGTTCTGTAAGATCGCCAGATATGCAGTACCAGTATCGATATTATTTTCTGGATCAAACAGATAGCTACGGCTTGGCGTACCCCATTTCCCTTTCTGTACAAATACGTCTTTACCTGCGGTGTGCTGAACCACCTGCATCAGACCAAGTGCATCAGAGCCGCTGACGGCGTACGGGTTAAAGCTCGATTCGGTTTGCATAATTGCCAGAATCAAAGACTCGTCGACGCCATATTTTTCAGAAGCTTTACGTACCATCCCGAGATATTTATGAGCACGTTTATCCAAGTGGTTTGGCACCAATTGGATCGTTACTGAGTAAATCACATGCAGCCCAGAAGTACGCTTCATAAGCTTATGCTGGACTAGATAGTCGGCAAAGTTGCTAGCGCGCCCCTGCCAACGAATTGGCTGTCCGGTATTGTCTAATACTTGACCGTACAGGAAGGGTTCTTTGCTGATCTGAATATCGTTTACATCAGAATAGAGGTCGATAGAACCGGGATCGTCTCCCATCAGCAGTGTACTGATAATGGCCTGTTTAAGGCTGGCGGCCGGATCCGTCGGTGAGATCGTTTCAATAGTGATCTGGCCGGAATCAAAGTTGATGTGGCTACGCGTTAGGTATTGATCGGTGTATTTTACGTAGTCTTTTGGCCCCGCAATCAGCACCTCGTTGATGCCCCAAATGTTTTCAATATTATGGGCAAACTGTCCCATCAAAATGTCGAAACCATTGGTATCTTTGACATAGGCTTCGCTGTCCTGAGTGTTTTTCTTTCCAGAACAAGAGATCAGCAAGGGTGCGATCAGGATCAATGCTAAAACTTTCTTCATCTTCACAGCCATATTGGATGAAAAATAGGATCTCAAACTACGGGCTTAGCGCTGTCAAACCCGCAATATACTCGTTATTAAGATTACTGGCTCGGCGGCGTATAACCTTCGATATGCACATCATGGCCTTCAAACAAGAACTTCACCATTTCCTGCTCAAGAAGTTTGCGGTCATCTGGGTTCATCATGCTGAGTTTTTTCTCGTTGATCAGCATAGTTTGCTTGGACATCCACTGCGACCATGCTTCTTTCGAAATCTCGTTAAAGATCCGTTTACCTAACTCACCCGGATACAGCTGGAAATCTTGCCCTTCGGCTTCTTGATTTAAAAATGTACAAAAAATCGTTCTACTCATGATTATTCCTCATGTGGTGAGCCTTGTTACGATCGCTGAGAAACTGGCTCTTTAGACAGCTGCTGCAATAAACGTTCCACGGGGGCTGCCAGACCGACGGACGGTGGCTGGGCTAAGTTATACCAGAGTCCAGTTCCTTCATCCATGCAGTGACTTTGCTGCGTTATATCAAACCAAATCGGTACGATATCTAAATGGAAATGGCTAAACGTGTGACGAAATGATGTTAGCTGATGCAACTTGGGCTGTTTTATCCCCAGTGAAGCCACGTGCTCGCGTAGCGCATCTTCATTGATAAACTGTGGGAAGCAATACAATCCGCCCCATAGTCCGACGTTAGGACGCTGTTCCAGCCACACATTATCGCCAGATTGCATCATTAGAAAATAGCCAGTTTTTTCAGGAATAGTTTGCTTTGGTTTTTTACCCGGATACTGACTCCAGCTGCTATTAGCGTAGGCAATACAACCGCTGCTTAGCGGGCACAGCTCGCATTTTGGCTTACTGCGGGTACAAACCATCGCGCCCAAATCCATCATCGCCTGGTTAAATTGGCTAACACCCTTGGCAGGAGTGACCTGTTCGCTAATTTCCCACAGCCGATTTTCGACGTCTTTTTTTCCCGGCCAGCCTTCAACTGCGTAACAACGCGCTAAAACGCGTTTCACGTTCCCGTCGAGGATGGGATAATGTTGACCGAGCGACAATGAAAGGATCGCACCAGCAGTGGAGCGGCCAACGCCGGGAAGAGCACAAACATCGTCAAACGACGTCGGGAATTCCCCGCCATGCTTTTCCATAATCGTCTGCGCGGCTTTATGTAGATTGCGGCCACGAGCGTAATAACCGAGCCCTGTCCAAAGATGTAACACCTCATCCTGAGGCGCCGCGGCCAGCGCGCGAACGTCTGGGAATTTCTCCATAAAACGCAAGAAATAAGGGATCACGGTCGCAACCTGAGTTTGTTGCAACATGACTTCCGACAGCCATACTTGATAAGGTGTTTTTGGGCTTTGCCATGGCAAAGTTTTACGTCCGTAGCGGTCGTACCAAGTCAGCACCGACTGCGCGAATTGTTGCGCCAGCATCATAAGCGTTAGGAGTTCCCTGAAGGCCATTAGCGGTTAAGAAACCAAGGCTGATAAAAATAGGCTGCGATTGCAGCACAGAGGCTACCGACTGTAAACCGGATCTTTCTCAAGCTTGCATCAATCGGCTGTTTTACTCGCGGTAATAACGCTGATGAATGTGAGCGTTATCCAGCGATTAACAGTAAATAAATAAAGTTTCTGCCTAGAACTAACCGGTAGCTGTTAAAATCATAGCTTGTGAAAACTGGCTAACTTTGCATAATGCGCCTTCACTTTATGTTAAACATCCATATTCAGGCAGATGAAGCACCACTATGAATGACGTAGTATCACCGGAATTTGATGAGAACGGTCGCGTTATGCGCCGTATCCGCAGTTTTGTACGCCGTCAAGGGCGTCTGACCAAAGGGCAGCAGTTTGCGCTGGATAACTTCTGGCCGGTGATGGGCGTAGATTTTCAGCCGCAGCCGCTGGATCTTGTCGCGTTATTTGGCCGTGACGCACCTACCGTACTCGAAATTGGTTTTGGTATGGGCGCATCGCTTGTGACCATGGCACAGCAGCATCCAGAGAAAAACTTCCTCGGCATCGAGGTTCACTCGCCGGGCGTTGGTGCATGTTTAGCAGCCGCACACGAAGCTGGCATCACTAATCTGCGAGTGATGTGCCACGATGCTATTGAAGTGCTGGAAGAAATGATCCCGGAAAACTCACTGGCAATGGTTCAGCTGTTTTTCCCCGATCCATGGCATAAGGCGCGCCACCATAAGCGCCGTATCGTACAGGCTCCGTTTGCTCAGCAAATTAAGAGCAAATTGAAAATCGGCGGCGTTTTCCATATGGCAACAGACTGGGAAAATTACGCCGAGCATATGCTGGAAGTGATGAACAACGCACCAGGTTATAAAAACCTGTCCAGCGATAATACATACGTCCCTCGGCCGGACTCGCGTCCATTAACGAAGTTTGAACTGCGTGGTCAGCGTTTGGGGCATGGCAACTGGGATTTGATGTTTGAGAGGGTAGAATAATGGCTAAAAACCGCAGCCGTCGTTTGCGTAAAAAGATGCATATCGATGAGTTTCAGGAACTGGGCTTCAGCGTAAGCTGGAATTTTGAAGAAGGCACCGGTATCGACATTATCGACTCTACTGTTGATAAGTTCATCGATGAAGCTATCGAGCCAAACGGCCTAGCATTTGATGGTAGTGGCTATCTGGCGTGGGAAGGTCTGATCTGCCTGCAGCAGATTGGTCAGTGCACCGAAGAACATCAGAAGCTGGTAAAAGAGTGGCTGGAATCACACGGCATGAAGAATGTTGTCGTGAGCGATCTGTTTGATGTTTGGTGGGATTGATTTCCACTCGTGTGAAAAAACCCGCTTCGGCGGGTTTTTTATTACTGACGTACGGTGTTATTAAATAATCAAGCGACGCCACGTAACGCCATCATCTGGCGCAAATGCGAGAATACATTGCCCACACGCAGGCCGTTATGTTCATACTCGCTGGTGATCCACGTTTCCAAGTTACCTATATGGCTCGCCGTTTCTAGCGATAGGCCTACATCAACATACATGTCGTTGTAATAAACTGCGGCGACTACAGGTACTTGGTTAGCCTTCAGGCGGTCCGCGTCGTACAGCGGCGACCACCGCTCGCTCTCGGCGAGTAAGCTTACTGCCTCTTGGAATGGTCGTAGAGTCTGCATTTCAGCAAACATCCACGGGTAGATCATTTCGCCGGTCAGAAGCAGAGGCCTTTGTTCAGCATGGAACTCCGGCAAAGTGTTATGCACTCGCTGCGCCGCCCAATTCGTCGCACCACTGTTATCGTCAGCATAAATACTTTCATGCATAACAGCATAGAGTGGATGTTCAGCAAAGCCTGTCAGGTTCATCACCTGAGTAAGGAAAGTATCGCTCAACTCGCCATCCTGATTAAAAGCCTCATCAAACAGCCACAGCAAGCTTTCATAGCCTTCGCTCATTCCCAACTGAATACCCAGCGTTTGCAAACGCTGAGTCGTAAGAATATCGCCATCGGGCAGATAAACCTCTTGTTCACTCAGTACGTCGGCGATGCGGTCAATCTGCTGCCGCATATGAGGATAGCGAGAGAAGAAAATCTGATTCTTTTCCCTCAGTTTTTGGTAGGTACGCTGATATAACAATTCCGCATTCGGTTGGATGGCAGGCAACCCACCCGTGATATAGCAGGCTTCAAGTCCTTGAGGAGCTTGTGACAAATACGTCAAAGTAATGAAACCACCAAAACTCTGCCCTAAAGTGCTCCACTTACAGCCACCAAACTGAGTTTTTCTCAGATGTTCAGCGTCGGCCACAATAGAATCAGCACGGAAACAGCGAAGATAGTCAGCGATCTGCTGGGGGCTGGAGCCACGAATCGAACTGGATTCGATCCTGCTACTCTGCCCTGTTCCGCGTTGATCGAGCAAGATCACGCGGAAACTCTTCAGCGCTTCAGCGAGCCACCCGCTCTGGCTGGTTGGACGCGGACATTTACCTCCCGGCCCCCCTTGTAAAAACAATAGACACGGCAGCCCATCGGCGTTTCGGCCAGCAATAGATAGCTCACGGGCAAAAATCGAAATCCGGCGTGGATCGCTGGCATCGAACCAATTCAGCGGCACGTCTAAACGGTGCTCACGCACCTGCATTCCAGCGACTAAATATTCCCTTTCTATCATGGCAAACCCACTCCTGCGGCAAAGTCGTAATTTATCGTTCTACAATACTCAAGCCACCTTCACGGTAGCGAGTCATTTGTTCGCTCGGCGTATTACCAAAGAAACGCTTATACTCGCGGCTAAACTGCGAGGCACTTTCATAGCCTACGCGGATCGCTGCGGTGCTAGCCTTCAGACCATCGTGCAACATCATCATGCGCGCCTTATGCAGGCGGAAAGATTTTATATACTGCAATGGAGAGGTTGCGGTGACTGCTTTAAAGTTATGGTGAAAGGCCGATACGCTCATATTCACCTCCTGCGCCAGTAAATCAACGTTAAGGCTGTCGGAATACTGCTGTTCAATCAGGCGTAGAGCCTTAGCAATTTGGCTAAAATGGCTATGACGATTTGCCAAGGCCTGCAATGCCTCCCCGCCTTCCCCGCACAGAGCATGGAATAACATTTCGCGCACAATTTGTGGCCCCAGTACTCTGGCCTGTAGTGGATTTTCCATCGCATCTACCAGTCGTTCGGTGGCACAAAACATCGATTCATCAAGGGAGACTGACTTCACACCACTAGATTGGCAGCGTTGCTTAGCGACCAAGCCATCGCCGATATCCATCAGCAAATCCTGCAGCATGCTGGTATTCACCCGTACCGAAAGACCAATCAAAGGTTCATCCGGCGTCGCAAACGTCTCACATTCGCAGGGCAGTGGCAGAGTCATCAGAAGATAATTGGTCGGATCGTAGCGAAATACCTTCTCACCCAGATATCCCACCTTATGTCCCTGTAGAACGATGATAATGCAGGGTTCATACATCACGGGTGTTCGCGGGTGATGCTCATCCGCATAGATAATTTTTACATTTTCAATAGGTGAAGCGCTTACACCAGTCTGGGTAATCTGGCGACTCAACTGCTGTGCCAGCTGCTTCCACCGTTCATCAATCAACATTGACCAATCTCCGCCGCCTCAAATAAGTGCAATAAATAATGCCTAATACGCTTCAATTTCTACAGTTATTTGTAGAAATAGGCAAGTCATCAACAGAAATGTGCATTGAGACATCAGCGTATTGCGCCCAGAATAACATCCAGAAAATGCGTTGGCGTCGACGGCCAAAGCATAACGAATCAAAATAAACACTGAGGTTGATTGCAATGCAAAATTTTACTCTTCACACCCCAACAAAAGTGCTATTCGGTAAAGGTCAAATTGCTAATCTGCGTAATGAAGTTCCAGAGAATGCTCGTATTCTGATTACTTACGGTGGCGGCAGTGTGAAACGCACCGGCGTTCTAAATCAGGTTCATGCCGCGCTGAAAGGGCTGCATGTCTTTGAGTTTGGCGGCATTGAGCCAAACCCATCTTACGAAACCCTGATGAAATGTGTTGAACTGGTGCGCAACGAAAAAATTGATTTTCTGCTAGCCGTAGGCGGCGGGTCAGTGATTGACGGCACCAAGTTTATTGCCGCTGCGGCTGACTACGTTGGCGAACCATGGGATATTTTGGAAACCTACGGCAGCAAAATCGAAAAAGCGATCCCACTAGCCGCGGTATTAACTCTGCCTGCGACCGGTTCAGAAATGAATAAAGGTGCCGTTATTACTCGCCGCTCTACCGGTGATAAGCGTGCCTTCCAGTCTCCATATGTCATGCCGAAATTTGCAATCCTAGATCCGGTAGTGACTTATACCTTACCTGCCCATCAGGTCGCAAACGGCGTTGTGGATGCGTTTGTGCATACCGTAGAGCAATATCTGACCTATCCGGTAGATGCTAAAATTCAGGATCGTTTTGCCGAAGGTATACTACTGACGCTGATTGAAGAAGGCCCACGCGCCTTGGCAGAACCAGAAAACTATGACGTTCGCGCCAATGTCATGTGGAGTGCAACTATGGCGTTGAACGGTTTGATCGGCGCAGGCGTTCCACAGGATTGGGCAACGCACATGCTGGGACACGAACTCACTGCGCTGCACGGTATGGATCATGCTCAAACGCTAGCGGTCGTTCTTCCGTCTCTGCTACAGGCTAAACGCCAGCAGAAACACGCCAAACTGCTGCAATACGCAGAGCGAGTATGGAATATTCGTGAAGGTAATGAAGAACAGCGTATCGATGCCGCCATTGCCGCAACGCGTAAGTTTTTCGAAGAGATGGGCATTAAAACCTATCTGAAAGACTACGGTGTTGATGCCACTTCGATTCCGACGCTACTGGCAAAACTAAAAGAACATGGTATGACCGCTTTGGGCGAAAACAGCGATATTACGCTGGAAGATAGCCGCAAAATTTATGAAGCGTCACTGTAAAAGATAAGCAGCACACCATTTCATCCTCACCTACATTGAGGAGGATGAAATGGTATCACCCCGCATTATTCTCCGACATACTCCATCGTGACACGCGGCGTCAGCTTGGTAATCAACTCATAGGCGCTGATTCCGGTATACTTAGCAATCTTTTCAACCGGCAGTTCTGCACTCCACAAAACCACTTCATCACCCACTTTATCTTTCGCCTCTGGGCCTAAATCAACCGAAATCATATCCATCGATACACGACCAACGATAGGCACTTCACGGCCATTGACTAGCACGGGAGTGCCAGAAGGCGCACTGCGTGGATAACCATCGCCATAGCCAATCGCAACTACGCCAAGTCGGGTATCGCGCTGGCTTACCCATGTGCCGTTGTAGCCCACAGGTTCACCAGCTTTGTGCTCACGCACGGCGATTAGGCTAGATTTCAGCGTCATCACCGGCTGTAAGCCATAATGGTCGGCATAGGGTTCAGCCAGCGGAGATACGCCATACAGAATAATTCCAGGGCGAACCATATCGCGATGCGACTGTGGCCAAAGCAGAATACCGCCCGAGGCAGCGATAGATTGCAAGCCAGGTTTGCCCGTAGCAAATGCGTCAAAACAAGCTAACTGAGCTTCAGTCATACCCGTTTCAGGCTCATCTGCACGGCTGAAGTGGCTCATAATATTCACCGGCTGCTCAACGTTGAGGCAGTTGGAAAGGCGCGTATAAAACGCATCGGCCTGCTCTGGACGTACCCCAAGTCTATGCATGCCGGTATCCAGCTTCATCCAAACCTTAACCGGACGCTCCAACTCAGCCTCTTCCAGCGCTTGTAACTGTTCTTCGCTATGAATGGCAGTTTCAATATTATTGGCAACCAAAACGGGCAGATCGTCGGCAGAGAAAAAGCCTTCCAGCATCAGAATAGGCTTAACAATACCGCCCGAGCGCAGTTTCAGGGCTTCGCCGATACGCGCTACGCCATAGCAATCTGCATCTTTTAACGTTTTGGCTGTTTCTAAAAGCCCGTGCCCGTAGGCATTTGCTTTTACAACGGCTATCAGTCGGCTGTGCGGCGCAAATTGACGAATTTGCTGAAAGTTGTGTCGCAGAGCGCGGCGATCAATGACTGCGGTTGCCGCTTTCATTTCTATTCCTTCCCAATATCTCAAATGAGTTAATTAATTACTGCTCTTAGAGAGCTGACGATGTTTTGTCACCAGCTCGATTATTCGTCGTCGTACTGCGGGCCTGCATAGTTATCAAAACGCGAGAACTGGCCGTTAAAGGTCAAACGAACCGTACCGATTGGGCCGTTACGTTGCTTACCCAGAATAATTTCCGCAATGCCTTTCAGATCGCTGTTTTCGTGGTAAACCTCATCGCGATAGATAAACATGATCAAGTCAGCATCCTGTTCGATGGAGCCCGACTCACGCAGGTCGGAGTTTACCGGGCGCTTGTCTGCACGTTGTTCCAAAGAGCGGTTAAGCTGAGACAGTGCCACAACCGGAACCTGTAGCTCTTTTGCTAACGCCTTGAGCGAGCGGGAAATTTCCGCGATTTCTAAAGTACGATTATCCGATAACGACGGCACACGCATCAGCTGTAGGTAGTCAATCATGATAAGGCTAAGCCCATCGTGTTCACGGAAAATGCGGCGCGCACGCGAACGCACTTCCGTTGGGGTCAAACCTGATGAGTCATCAATGTACATGTTACGTTTTTCCAGCAGAATCCCCATGGTGCTGGAAATTCGTGCCCAATCCTCATCGTCTAGCTGACCGGTACGAATTTTGGTTTGGTCAACGCGTGCTAATGACGCCAGCATACGCATCATGATCTGTTCGCCGGGCATCTCCAGACTGAATATCAGCACCGGTTTATCTTGGGTCATTGCGGCATTTTCACACAGGTTCATGGCAAACGTGGTTTTACCCATCGATGGACGCGCCGCTACGATAATCAGGTCAGAACGCTGTAAACCGGCGGTTTTTTTATTGAGATCCTGATAACCGGTGTCGACCCCTGTCACACCGTCATGTGGAGTCTGATAAAGCTGCTCAATACGTGCAACCGTCTGCTCTAAAATACGGTCAACGCTTTTCGGCCCTTCGTCTTTGTTCGCACGATTTTCCGCAATCTGGAATACACGTGATTCCGCTAAATCAAGCAGATCTTCGCTGCTACGTCCTTGAGGATCATAGCCCGCGTCGGCGATCTCATTAGCCACCGAGATCATATCGCGGACAACTGCACGTTCACGTACGATATCGGCATAAGCGCCGATGTTCGCCGCACTTGGCGTATTCTTTGAAAGCTCTGCCAAATAAGCAAATCCGCCCACGGATTCTAATTCGCCACGTTGCTCTAGCGATTCAGACAGCGTGATCAAATCGATCGGCTTGCTCATTTCCAGCAGTCGCTGCATTTCCGTAAAAATTAGGCGGTGTGGACGACTGTAGAAATCGTTGGCGACAACACGCTCAGCCACGTTATCCCAGCGCTCATTATCCAGCATCAACCCGCCCAACACGGACTGTTCCGCTTCCAGCGAATGTGGTGGTAGCTTGAGCCCCTCCATCTGCCTGTCGCGCGGGGTCTCGTTTGATTTGTTGGTGGGTTTATTTCCTGCCATAGTGGGAATGCTTTACCTGTTAGTGAAAGACGCGTCAGTATACCTGAATGTAATCTAATTTTGATTATAACAATGACACTATGCATTTGAGGAAAGACGATGGCAAAACGTATCCAGTTTAGCGCCCACGGTGGGCCAGAAGTGCTTGAATATGTAGACTTTGATCCGAAAGAACCGGCTGCGGGAGAGGTACAGATCAGCAATAAAGCCATCGGAATCAACTACATTGACACCTATATTCGTGGCGGACTGTACCCAGTTTCTCAGTTCCCATCAGGGCTTGGCACAGAAGCCTCTGGCGTGGTCACTAAAGTCGGTGCAGGCGTCACCAGTATTGAAGTCGGCGATCGCGTGGTTTATGCGCAGAGCGCTCTCGGTGCTTATAGTTCGGTACATAACGTCCCTGCGGAAAAAGTGGCTTTACTGCCTAATGCAATAAGCTTTGAACAAGGCGCAGCCTCTTTCCTCAAAGGTCTTACCGTGCATTATTTGCTGCGCCAAACTTATGAAATCAAAGCAGGCGAAATCTTCCTATTCCATGCCGCAGCTGGGGGCGTAGGCCAAATAGCATGCCAGTGGGCAAAAGCGCTGGGCGCCAAGCTGATTGGTACCGTAGGTTCAGACGCTAAAGCCGAACGAGCAAAACAGGCTGGTGCATGGGCGACAATTAATTACCAAACCGAAGATATCGCCCAGCGCGTCGCAGAACTGACTCAGGGTGAAAAAGTTAACGTTGTCTATGACTCTGTGGGCAAAAGCACATGGCTTGCCTCACTCGATAGTCTGAAAAAACGCGGGCTGATGGTCAGCTTTGGCAATGCTTCAGGCCCTGTCACCGGCGTTGATTTGGGGATACTCAACCAAAAAGGCTCGCTGTACGTTACACGCCCTTCTCTCAATGGCTATATCAATAATCACCAAGACTTGCTTAGTGCCAGCCATGAACTCTTCTCAATGATTGCCAGCGGTGCAATTAGCGTTGATGTGCCTGATACGCAGAAATTTGCCTTAAGTGACGCAAGAAAAGCGCACGAAGTACTGCAAAGCCGCGGGACACAGGGATCGAGTTTGTTGATACCGGAGTAGTAGGCGCTATTTTTTGCTGGGTTTTGGAACGTCAACATCCTCTATGGAATCACAGTGAAATGTTTCGTTCGCCGGTCAGCAAATGTGTTTCCATAAGCCTACTGGAGAAGGCGACCGATGAGAGCCCCGTTGCGCGGGGGCTCTCAACTCGCGCGCTTTTATCCGAGATGCCATCTTCGCTACGGTTTGGTATCGCCCATCCAGGGCGCCCCAAACTCCGTCACGACATCCCTGTCGTGCCGGCTCTTCCTACCAAGACTTAAACAATTAAAAAGGCAAAGGCAAAACAATATTGTTTTGTCTTTTCGTGTTAGATGAAATGCATGATAGAACCGCCATCAGAGAAGATGGCGGTAGGTCGAAGGCGCACAGGGATAAGATACTTAGACGCCCATCACCGTTCCAACGTAGATATAAGCACACCCAAACTTAATAATACCGCCTTGGCTGCGGTTTCTTCTGCATAGAACGGTAGATCCACACCACGACAATGGCCAAAACTATCCACGGCAGCAGTTTAAGCACCATCACAAATAGGCCACCAAATAGCATAAGTACTGTGGCAACTGCCATGGCTGCGATGATGCCCAGCATTGAAACCCCGGTCACCATCAGCACGGCAAAAAAGCCAAGAATAAAGAGGACTTCAAACATGGTGATCTCCTGAGTGAAATTTAACGGCGATACCGTTAGCTATTCACTCTTTTACAAGAATCATGCCAAGTAAGAGATTTTCGTAACTCATTGATTTTGATAAGACACGCTGTAACGGGCGTTACAGCGCTTGGTGAAATTTACTAACTTTTCGTTTATTTAGCCACGTGATTGACTCACGAACTGCAACGCGGCTTCGACTACCTCTACACCAGCACCCGGCTTATGCGCATTTTCACTCAAATGCCGACGCCACTGGCGAGCACCTGGAATACTTTGGAACAAGCCGAGAATATGGCGCGTAATGTGGCCTAAATAAGTTCCGTTAGACAGTTCACGTTCAATATAGGGATAGAGCGAGCGCACCACGTCAATACTGTTTGGTACATCAGCGGTAGAATCAAACAGTTCACGATCGACATGCGCTAAAATACTTGGGCTCTGATAAGCTTCACGCCCCATCATTACGCCATCCAAGTGCTGTAGATGGATTTTTGCTTCCTCCAGCGTTTTCACTCCACCGTTAATGGCGATATTTAGATGAGGGAAGTCACATTTGAGTTGGTAGACACGCTCATAATCCAGCGGTGGGATCTCACGGTTTTCTTTCGGACTCAGCCCGGAAAGCCACGCTTTACGCGCATGGACAGTGAAGCTATTACACTCACCTTTCCCAGACACGATATCAATAAAATCACACAGGAACTCATAGCTATCCTGATCGTCAATACCGATACGCGTTTTTACCGTAACTGGAATAGAAACAACGTCGCGCATGGCTTTGATACCATCGGCGACCAGTTGAGCCTCCCCCATAAGACATGCACCAAAACGACCGTTCTGCACCCGGTCTGATGGACAGCCAACGTTAAGGTTTACTTCATCATAACCACGCTGTTCGGCCAAACGGGCACAATGCGCCAATGCTTCGGGATCGCTGCCCCCTAGTTGCAACGCCAACGGATGTTCTTCTTCGCTATAGGCCAAATAGTCACCTTTACCATGAATAATGGCACCCGTCGTGACCATTTCGGTATAGAGGAGTGTTTGGCGACTCAGTTTGCGATGAAAATAGCGGCAGTGGCGATCGGTCCAATCCAGCATCGGAGCAACGGAAAAACGGCTCTGGCTGAACGGCATTGCAGAAGAAAGATTAGTGGCGTTTTGGGTCATTATTCTCAGAATTTCAGTCAGTTTGAATCAAATACGGTAAACTGCGTCACCGCTGGTATAACGCAAGTATACCGTGAATTGGCACTTATCCTACCGACTTCCAGTATTGAAGCTGTATCTCGATTAAGCCGCACGATTAATGCACGTGCTCAACATACTCTCGCCTGCAATGTTGGCACCTGCTTTTTCAGCGCAACTAAGATACTCTTAGCGCCAATAACAGCGGTGGCTGATTTCACCTGCGTAAAGTTTTTATTACACATGTGATCTCGCTCACATAATGAACCGGATATTGACTTAGACCAACCGGTCTACTATATTAAATCACATGAACAAAACGACTAGCACGACCAACAACACCTGCGAACACATCTTAGATGTGGGTGAGGAACTGATTTTAAACCTCGGCTTTACCGCCATGGGATTAAATGAACTTCTTGCCACCGCGGGAGTACCAAAAGGTTCGTTCTACCATTACTTCAAATCGAAAGAGAAGTTTGGTGAAGCTATGCTTACCCGTTATTTCAGCGATTACGTCGTCATGCTGAAAGAGAAGTTTTCGGATGGGCAAAAAACACAGCGTCAGCATTTGTTAGATTATTTCTCTCATTGGATGACGCAAAGCTGTGAAACGGTATGCCACAGTAAGTGTTTAGTCGTGAAGCTGGCTGGTGAAGTCAGTGACTTATCTGAGGTGATGCGTGAAGCACTCGACTCAGGTATCACAAGAGTCATCGCCCAGTTGCAGTCGAGTATCGAATCTGGCGTTGAAGAAGGGTCGCTTGCGATTGATGAATCGCCCGAATTACTCGCAGATTCACTGTATTCTTTATGGTTAGGCGCAGCGTTACGGGCTAAGGTCAACCGATCTGATGCACCGTTTGTTTCAGCGATGCAGCGTACGGAACGCTTACTGAAACCCGGCACCATATAGAGATATTATCGCAGCACAATGAATGCCTGCGTGAAAACGTTTGGCATTATTTTTTACCCATTAACTAGACGACTGGTCTAATAAACCAGTATCCAGATCACAATTTTTGAGAGATGACACCATGAAAACTATGACTTTGACCGTTCTGATGACTCTAGCCCTTGCGGGTTCTGCTTTCGCACAAAGTTTCTCAGATATGACAGCAAGCGAACAGCGCGCCACCGTCGTGAACCATTTAAACAACGGTAGCGCCCAAGCTCATCAGGTTACGTTGAATAAATAATCGGCCATGCCCAGTGCCGTTTGTTTAAGCATGTATTTGTTATTAACACCTGCAATGTAGGCCAGTCCGCAATAACAACGCCGTCTGACCCACTTAAAAAATTTAAAGAAGAGAAAACATCATGAAAACTTCAATCGTATTATCTGCCATCGTTGCTTTAACCCTTACTGGTTCTGCTTTTGCTCAATCATTTTCAGAATTAAGCCCTGCAGAACAAAGCACTTTGGCCTATTCAAACCGTAACGGTTCCTCTTATGCTCATCAGCTGATGGCACAACAAAAATTGGAACAGGCTGGCATTGAACGTTCATCGATTAACGGTAGCGCTACGTTTTCTCAGTTGAGTACACAGGATCAACGTGCAACGATTATCAATAATCTGAACAACAGCGATGCCTATGCTCATCAATCTGAAATCAAATAACAGATTGAATATGAGCCACTGCCTCATGAGTTAAAAGCGGGCTGACGGGAATAACCTGTCAGCCCGTTTTGTTTTCCCTCGTTTATCAGACGCTTTTCCCCCACAAATTTTGTGCTCTTCGGCCTATCTGCTATTTATGTTAAAATAACGAAATCTTACTGGCCGGAAGCAAACACCATGACCACAACCTCTTTAGAGCGACTGCTCGCACAGGCAGAACAAATTTGTCTGCAACGCAATGTTCGACTGACTCCGCAGAGGATGGAAGTGCTGCGTCTGATGGCGTGTCAGAAAGGCACTATTAGTGCATATGATTTGCTAGATTTGCTGCGGGTATCTGAGCCGCAGGCAAAACCGCCGACTATCTACCGAGCATTGGATTTTCTGTTGGAGCAGGGTTTCATTCACAAAGTGGAATCGACTAACAGCTATGTGATGTGCCATCACATTGAAGAACCTAGCCATACTTCGGCGTTATTTATTTGCCATCGCTGTGGTCAAGTGACGGAGCAAACCACCAAAGAAGTGCAGGAACATTTAGAAAAATTAGCCGCTTTGACCGGTTTCTCCCTGCAACATAGCGTAGTTGAAGCACATGGGCTTTGCCGTGATTGTGGCAAGATAGAGTCTTGCGATAGCAGAGATACTTGTCATCACGATCATTCCGAGCCTAAAAAGAAAAAATAGCGCTAATTCGGAATTTATATATAAACATAAAAAAGAGCCGCATCAGCGGCTCTTTTTCATCATTGGCAATAAATATAAGCAGTAGCACACTATCAATAAAGGAATATTATTTATCTCAATATTCGAGTCCATACTTTATTTATAATGCGTTTTGCCAAATGATTATTTTACTTCGGCAGACAATAATATCACCAACGATATTTATTGTGCTCTTCCCAAGCTTTCACTTCTTTCTCTGCGGCTTCTTTCTGATAGCCGTAGCGCTCTTGGATCTTACCTACCAGCTGGTCTCGTTTACCCTCAATGACGGTAAGATCATCGTCGGTCAACTTACCCCATTTCTCTTTCACTGTACCTTTAAACTGCTTCCAGTTACCGCCGGCTTGATCTTTATTCATAATAACTCCGTATCACTTATGTAATGGAATGTATTCCCCTCGCATCTGTAACTTAAAAATATTTAATTTCTAAATATAAATTTTGCTGCGAGGCATTAGTTAACGTTCACCATTAAGACTAGCGGATAATCAGAGTAAAAAAATTTTCAGCTAAAATTTCGGTGCAACTAAATAAAATATCTTACGAATAAAGCACAAAATCAGTTAGAAAACAGGCGATAAGCAGCGAATAATTTTTCCACTTAGAATGTAAGCAAATATTAATAAAGCGCCATTTTAGGGCAACATAATAACTATAGGAATTATCATATTGCCACAATTCAAATCACTAACAACTCAATGATTTTAATAAATATTATTGGCTTCAAACCACGTATTACTCCGCCAATGCCGTCTCCAGACGATCCATAGCGAAAGGCCACGTAGAGATAAAAACACTGCCAACGCCAGCCATAAACCGTGATTACCTAACCAAGGTAGAGTAAAAAGCGTCAATCCATAACCCACTGCAGCTACCGCCATGCTGTTACGCATTTCAGTTCCACGCGTCGCCCCAATAAACATGCCATCCAGCAGATAACACCAAACGCCCAGCAACGGCAGAAGAATTTGCCACGGAAGATAGTGGGCTGCCAGCGCCTGAACATCAGGCAACGACGTTAACATCTGAATGATATGTCCGCCAAACAATGCGTAAAGCAGGGCAAAAAATATGGCCACAATGCCCGCTTGTCGGCAGGCTGAATGCCAAATACTTTGCAGCCTGCGGCCATCCCGAGCACCATAAGCCTGTCCTGAATGGGCTTCGACCGCGTAAGCAAAGCCGTCCAGAGCATAGGCCGTGAACGTGAGTAGGTTCATTAGTACCGCATTTACCGCAACAATTTCACTTCCCATGCGTGCCCCTAAAATGGTCAGCGATGAAAAACATAACTGCAGCAGTAAAGAACGCAGCATGATGTCACGATTTAAAGCCAACAGGCGGCGCAGATTGCCACGCCACGCATTACGGAAATACTCCATGTGTAGCCCACGCAACTTCATTACATGCCACACAAGGCCAATCCCTAGCAAGAAAGTGGCATAATCGGCAATCACCGTCGCGCTAGCGGCTCCCTGAACCTTCCAGCCCAAACCAACGACAAACCATAGATCAAGCGTAATGTTAATGAGGTTTCCGACCACAAGCAGAATGACAGGTGCGCGGGCATATTGAACGCCAAGCAGCCAGCCTAAAATCACCAGATTAGCCAATGTTGCCGGTGCGCCGAGCCAACGGATGTGCATAAACAAACGAGCCTGCTCCAACACATCCTGATGCCCGCCAACAATGCGTAACACCCCCTCAATTAACGGTTCACGCACTGCAATAATGACAACCCCCGCCAACAAAGCCAGTAGCAAAGGTTGAACCAATGCACGGGCTAGCGCCGTTTTATCGCCAGCGCCAAATGCCTGAGCAGTCAACCCCGTGGTGCTCATCCGTAAAAACAACAGCAGCATAAAGAGGAAGGATGTCGCCATCGCGCCTACAGCAACACCGCCCAAATAAACAGGGCTATCCAAATGACCAATAACTGCGGTATCAACCAGTCCCAAAAGCGGAACTGAGATGTTCGACAAAATCATCGGCAGCGCGAGAATCCATAGCGCTTTATCAGTTGGTGTCAGTAATTTCATTTTTTCACGTCATCCCAGATCCACTTGCCAGCCTTCTCCCAACAAAGAAAAAGCCCCAAATAAGGGGCTTAGTCTATCGGCGTTACCGCAAACACAATAGCGAGAACTTTAGATCCAGTCGCCGTTGCGGATAACACCAACGGCCAGACCTTCAATCGTGAAGTTTTGTTCACGTAGGTCAACCACAATCGGTTCAAAATCGCTGTTTTCAGGCAGTAGCTGAACAATGTTGCCTTGTTTTTTCAAACGTTTAACCGTCACTTCGTCTTCAATACGAGCAACAACAACCTGTCCGTTACGCACATCTTGTGTTTTATGCACGGCCAGTAAATCGCCGTCTAAAATGCCGATATCACGCATCGACATTCCATTAACACGCAGTAAGAAATCGGCATTAGGCTTAAACAATGAAGGGTCGACCTGATAATGGCCTTCAATATGTTCCTGTGCCAGCAGCGGCTCACCGGCAGCCACTCGGCCAATGAGAGGTAGCCCCGTTTCATCTTCCATCAACAAGCGAATGCCGCGTGAAGCACCGGACACAATCTCAATCACGCCTTTACGTTGTAATGCTTTTAAATGTTCTTCTGCCGCATTAGGAGAGCGGAATCCCAAACGCTGTGCGATTTCAGCACGCGTTGGCGGCATGCCAGTTTGTTCAATATGGTCACGAATCAGATCGTAGACTTCCTGCTGTCTGGCTGTAAGTGCTTTCATTCCACCACCTGTTTGTTTATACAGTTTTGCTGTGAGTATATACAGGTGGCGGCCATTTTGAAACCGTGAAATACATAAAGATTGAACCGTACCGCATCTGATTGGCTCTAACCGCACACTTTTTGTGTTTTTACAGTCAATATCCAGCAAATTCCCGTGAATAAATTAACTGTTTTTTACAGTTTCCAGTGCGCGATAAGTTCGTTGCGGACGCCCAACTTTGCCGTATACAATTTCTGCCATGATCATGTGCCGTCCTGCACAAAACTCTAAATAACGCCGTGCCGTCGTACGGCTGAGTTTCAGCTCCTGTGCCACAGTTTCAGCAGTATGGCGAGCATCAAGATCGGCAAACAGTCCCTGCACTTTATCTAAAGTGAGCGCATCAATACCGACAGGTAACTCTTCTTTATGCTCGCCGCGCGCATAGGCATTAAACATGTCATCGATCTGGCGCTGGCTAGCACTATTGTTACTTGCCAGCATTCGCATCCGCTGATGGTAACGGTCTAAAGTTTGGCCTAAACGCTCATAGGCTATCGGTTTTACCAAGTAGTCAAAAACACCGCAGCGAACTGCATCAGAAACGGTATCCATATCGCTAGCTGCCGTGGTGAACACTACCCCACCAGAGAATCGAGCCTGAGTCAGTTCGTGCAACAGGGTAATACCTTTTCCATCCGGCAAATAGTTATCCAGCAGGATCAGGTCAGGTTTGAAACGCTCGACCATCATTCTGGCCTGCGCGAGATTTCCCGCTAACCAAACCTGTCCACAGCCATGAAAATGGCGAATAAACTCCGCGTGCATTTCTGCCAGCGGCGTTTCGTCTTCAACTATTAGAATCGTTATTGGTTGTGTCATAAGTCTTTTTCACTTTAGGAATAAATACGGAAAATAAAGTGCCACAAGGTTCGTTGTCTTCCAGCGTAATTACCCCACCGCAGCGGCCTACATAGCTGGCTATCAGATAGAGTCCGATGCCGTGCTCCCCCACATCCTCGGTTTTAGTACTTACGCCTTGCTCAAAAATAGCCTCACGTAAAGACTCTGGAACGCCACATCCCTGATCGGCCACTTCCACGATGACATCATCACCTTCATCGCTAAGGTATAGCTCAATGGTTTTATTACCTTGCGGATTCTTCAAGCTGGCATCGAAAGCATTGTCGAGCAAGTTTCCCACGATGGCAGCAAATTCAGTACTATCAAGTCCTGCAGGCAACTGGCGAAGCTGGCTTCCTTCTACCAGATTTAAGGTTAAGCCAAGCTCACGCGCTCGCTGTGCTTTGCCGAAAAGAAGCCCTGCGACTTGTCGATCGTCAAATGAGCCACGCAGGCTATCAATAAGCTGCTGCTGTGCTTGCGACTCACCTTTTACCATTGCCAAAGCACGATCATATTCTTTCATTTGTAACAGACCGTTGAGCGTCGACATCCAGTTCAGGTGCTCATGACGCAATGTGCGCAAGCTTTCGACATACTGTTTGATCTGCGTGAGTTGAGCATTCAGCGTGCTAATTTCATCTTTGCTACGGAAACTGATGATGGCACCCAGCAGCTCATTTCCTGAACGTATCGCTGCACGATTGGCAATCACACTGAGACCATTAAAAGTGCAAATGACATCCTGACGTTTTTCTTCGATTTGTTCCGTGAAAAAAACCGCAGGTTCGACAACATCGCTGATCGGTTTTCCTAGCCATTGTCTACCAGGCGAACTTAAACCGAGCATTTTTCGTGCGTTACGATTGATTGCAGTAATCAAACCCTCTGGATCGACAGCTATCAATCCTTCATATACCGAGCCAAACAAGGCTTCTTGCTGGCGAACCACCCGAGCAATTTGATGAGGTTCCATACCTAGCATTTGCCGCCGAATATGGGTGGCAAACATCCATGACAGTAGCATCAGGATAATCAAAATTAAGACAAAGACACCGCCCATCGGTAATAAGAAGTCTAATCGCCAACTGTCTATTTTGCTGACTAAATATCCCAGTGAAACCACGCCAATCACGTTACCATGCTCATCAAAAATAGGCGTTTTAGCACGCATAGCCATCCCAATTGAGCCCTTTCCTGTAATGAAGTAGCTTTCTCCGCGCGCTAAAGCGCCAGGCTTACTCCACTGCATGGGATAGCCGATCTTGGCCGGATTGGGGTGATACAGACGGATGGAGTTTTTGTCGCCGATAACCACATAATCAAAATCGGAGCCCGTACCGAGTTTATCGGCAATGATAGCGAGACGCTTGGTATCTCTATTTTTAACGGCCGTGACAACGCTGTCGATTGAGGCAATGATCTTAGCCTGATTCATTGCCATATCACGGACATGGTTACTCAGATAATCTTCAAAGGAAGCAGAAAGATATTTGCCTAAGGCGGCAATTAATAACGTCGAGACCAGAAGCAATAAGAGAAATATTCGTAAAGGAAATGCGAGGCGGCTAAAAAACCTAAACTCTTTAACATTTGGTCTGCCGAACATCGGTATTTCCTCTTTTTTAGGCTAGAAAGATGGGCTAGTATCAGGGAAATGTAATGAATTTGTTTCCTTGTTTTCTACCTACAACGGATTAGATCGTTGCAGATTCCGCAGATTAAATCAATTAAACAAATAAAAACCACTCCATTAACTCAATTAAAATTAATTAAGAAAATAAAAACCATTAAGTCTATTTAAATCTGATAACTCTTTGTGAAATAGGTCAAGATTTCCCATCCTAATACTCCTTACGATCCTTACGTCGTCGCACAAATATAAACAAAAAAGATTAAAGCGTTGCAACGAGCAATTGAAAATAAAACGTTATTAATATGCAACAAATCACAACAATTGTGATCGCTATGCATACGTGCGGCAGCTAACAGGAATATCTATGTTTGGTAATACCGTATTCTCTCAGGTAAAGCGCTCTGAAAATAAGAAGATCGCAACTATCGCTCATTTTCTGCGAGAAAATGGCCTGAGTATTGATTCCACCGTGGAAGTCTTTATTACCGTCACCCGTGATGACCAGCTAATCGCCTGCGGCGGTATCGCGGGCAATATCATTAAATGCGTCGCCATTAGTGAATCTGTACGCGGTGAGGGCTTAGCACTCACACTGGCCACTGAATTAATAAATCTGGCCTATGAGAAGCACTGCACTCATTTATTTATATACACAAAAACCCAGAACGAAGCGCTATTTAAGCAATGTGGGTTTTATACCGTCACCAGCGTGCCAAATATTATGGTGTTAATGGAAAACAGCGCAACGCGTATTCAACGCTATGCCAGCTACCTCACCACACTGCGCCACGACGGCAATAAAATTGGCAGCATCGTAATGAATGCAAATCCGTTTACCAACGGACATCGCTATTTGGTGCAACAAGCAGCCGCCCAATGTGACTGGCTGCATCTGTTCTTAGTTAAAGAAGATACCTCGCGTTTTCCTTATGAAGATCGCCTTGAACTGGTACGCGCAGGGACGTCAGACATTAAGAACCTAACGGTGCATCGTGGTTCTGAATACATCATTTCTCGCGCCACTTTCCCCTGTTACTTCATCAAGGAACAAGGCGTGGTCGATGATTGTTACACCGAAATCGACTTGAAAATTTTTCGTCAGTATTTGGCTCCCGCGCTGGGTATTACCCACCGTTTTGTCGGTACCGAACCGTATTGTGAAGTCACAGCCAAATACAACCGTGACATGCGCCACTGGCTAGAGACGCCGTCTCTGTCTGCTCCGCCGATTGAACTGGTGGAAATAGAGCGTTTGCGCTACCACGACACGGCAATCTCTGCCTCATGGGTACGCAAACTGCTGGTGCAAAAAGATCTTCCGGCCATCACGCCTTTGGTGCCTGAAGCGACCCGCGCTTATTTACAACGCCTGCTCGTTCCTCGCTCAGAAAACGTGACTGACCGGCCGCAGGAATCCGCATTAGCAACAGGTGAAAAATGAAGATAACTCACGCAGCCGTCGCAGGCACTCTCGAGTCTAGCGACGTAATGGTGCGCATCGCGCCCATAGATACACAAGACATTGACCTGCAAATCAGCAGCAGCGTTCAAAAACAGTTCGGCGATGCTATTCGCGCAACGGTGCTGGAAATTCTTGAGCGCCATGACATACGCGGCGTCCAGCTGATCGTTGATGACAAAGGGGCGTTGGATTGCATTCTACGTGCTCGCCTAGAAACGCTGTTAGTACGCGCCAGCGACGTTAAAAATTTACCTTGGGAGGATCGCGCATGACTTCTCGTATCGCTCAAGAGCGTAAATCCCGCACTCGCCGCAGCATGCTATTTGTTCCAGGCGCCAATGCGGCAATGGTGAGCAACTCCTTTATCTATCATGCCGATGCGCTGATGTTTGACCTCGAAGATTCCGTCGTGCTGCGTGAAAAAGATGCCGCTCGCCGCTTGGTCTATCACGCTTTACAACATCCACTGTATCAGGACATCGAAACCATCGTACGCGTCAACGCGCTGGACTCTGAATATGGTGTAGCCGACCTTGAAGCCGTCGTTCGCGGTGGCGCTGATATCGTTCGTTTGCCAAAAACCGATACGGCACAGGACGTTATCGATATCGAAAACGAAATTGCGCGTATCGAAGCCGAATGTGGCCGTGAAGTGGGCAGCACAGGTCTGCTGGCTGCGATTGAATCCGCACAGGGTATCACTCAGGCAGTTGCTATCGCTCATGCCTCTCCACGCCTGATTGGTATCGCACTTGGCGCCGAAGACTATGTACGCAACCTGCGCACCGAACGTTCTCCTGAAGGCGTTGAGCTGCTGTTTGCCCGCTGCTCTATTTTGCAGGCCGCACGCTCCGCTGGCATTCAGGCTTTCGATACCGTCTATTCCGACGCTAACAACGAAGAAGGCTTCCTGCGCGAAGCTGCACACATCAAGCAGCTAGGTTTTGACGGCAAATCGCTGATCAACCCGCGTCAAATCGAGCTGTTGCATAACCTGTACGCCCCAACTCAGAAAGAAGTCGATCACGCCAAGCTTGTTGTGGAAGCCGCTGAAGCTTCAGCGCGTGAAGGCCGTGGCGTTGTTTCACTGAACGGCAAAATGGTTGATAGCCCTGTGATTGAACGTGCGCGTCTGGTTCTGTCTCGCGCAGAACTCTCTGGCATCCGTGAAGAATAAGGCGAAAAAAATGACTCAGAAAAAAGAACTTCTTCAACGACAGGAACGCGTTTCGGCTTATGCCCGTCAAACTGAAAGCGATCTGCCAAGCTATAAAAATGTTTCAAAATTAAATCTGCAAGCACAAAAACCACGCGATAAAAAACTGTGCTCCACGCTGGAAGAGGCGATTCGCCGCTCTGGTCTACATGACGGTATGACCATCTCTTTCCATCACGCTTTCCGCGGTGGCGATCTGACGATCAATCTCGTGATGGCCACTATCGCGCAGATGGGCTTCAAAAACCTAACGCTAGCCTCTAGCTCATTAAGCGACTGCCATGCACCACTGGTTGATCACATCCGAAACGGCGTTGTCAGCCGCATTTATACCTCCGGTCTGCGTGGCCCGTTGGCGGAAGAAATTTCCCGTGGTCTGCTGGATGAGCCGGTGCAAATTCACTCACACGGTGGCCGTGTTCATTTGGTTGAAAGTGGTGAACTGAATATTGACGTGGCATTCCTTGGGGTTCCGGCCTGCGATCCGTTTGGCAACGCTAACGGCTACACAGGTAAAGCCTGCTGCGGCTCGCTCGGATATGCGAAAGTCGATGCAGAGAACGCCAAGCAAGTGGTTCTGCTGACGGAAGCCTTGCTGCCGTATCCACACAATCCGGCCAGCATCATGCAGGATCAAGTCGATTTGATCGTGCAAATTGATCAGGTCGGCGATGCCGATAAGATCGGTGCAGATGCCACCCGCATGACATCAAACCCACGCGAACTGCTAATCGCTCGCAGCGCTGCCGATGTGGTGGTGAACTCCGGCTACTTCAAAGAGGGTTTTTCACTGCAAACCGGTACAGGCGGTGCCTCTCTTGCAGTAACCCGTTTCCTCGAAGACAAAATGCGTAGCCGCGACATTCATGCAGGCTTCGCACTGGGGGGGATTACCTCCACCATCGTCGATCTGCATGAAAAAGGCTTCATCAAGAAACTGCTGGATGTGCAGAGCTTTGACCGTGCAGCCGCAGAGTCTTTGGCTCGTAATCCAAACCACATCGAAATCAGCGCTAACCAGTATGCCAATTGGGGCTCAAAAGGAGCTTCCGTTGACCGCTTAGACGTGGTGGTGCTGAGCGCGCTCGAAGTGGACACTCACTTCAATGTTAACGTGCTCACCGGTTCTGACGGTGTTTTACGTGGTGCATCCGGTGGTCATTGTGACACCGCGGTTGCTGCAGCCCTGTCCATCATCGTTGCGCCACTGGTACGTGGTCGCATTCCTACATTGGTTGATGAAGTCACAACCTGCGTTACACCGGGCTCCAGCGTCGACATTTTGGTTACTGACCACGGTATTGCGGTGAACCCAGCGCGCCCAGAATTAGCCGATCGTTTGAAAGCCGCGGGCTTGAAAGTGGTTTCTATCGAATGGCTACGCGAACGTGCGCAAATACTTACCGGACAGCCTCGCGCTATCGAATTCACTGACCGTGTGATCGCCGTAGTGCGCTATCGCGATGGTTCCGTGATCGACGTCGTTCGTCAGGTTAAGGAATAAACCATGTTTTACCTGCTCCCAACTTTGGCGACCAGCCACACCGTGACATTGCCGGAACTGCTATTCAGCCGTGAATGCAGGCAGTCCCGACAGACGGAGTGGCTGGCGCGCCATACCTCTACCCTGATCTCGTTTACGGTGGTCGCTCCAGGACCGATTAAAGATAGCGTGATGACACGAAAAATCTTTAACCACGGTCTGAAAGCGTTATGCCAACGCGCGGAACAATCAGGTTGGGAGATCAAGGAGCAGGCCTCTTTTGCATTGGCGACCGGCCCTGAGGGGCTGCTCGCCATCGATGCACCCGCGCGTGTCGTGAAAGAAGCCATGATTGCGCTGGAGCATGAACAGCTACTTGGCCGTTTATGGGACATCGACGTACTGAATCCGCTAGGAAAAATTCTGTCGCGTCGTGATTTTTCACTGCCTAGCCGCACCTGCTTGCTGTGCAATCGCGAAGCCGCACTATGCGCTCGCGAACGGGCACATCCTATTCCTGATTTGATCACCCGCATGGAGGCATTACTGCATGATGCCGATAAAGCAGCAGCCGTCTGATTGTGCCGCTATTGATGAGCATTCAGTTGCTTATTACAGCGAGCTTGCTTACCGCGCCATGTTGGCAGAGGTTAACCTCACGCCCAAACCAGGCTTGGTCGATCGTAATAACTGCGGCGCCCATAAAGATATGGCGCTGGAAGATTTCCACCGTAGCGCATTGGCTATTCGTCAATGGCTGCCTCGTTTCATTGAGTTTGGTGCCTGTAGTGCGAATCTCCCCGCAGTCGATGTGTTGATCGGTCTGCGCCCAATCGGTATCGCCTGCGAGACCGATATGTTTCGCGCAACTGCGGGCGTAAATACCCATAAAGGCAGCATTTTTTCTTTGGGGTTGCTATGCGCTGCAATTGGCCGTTTACACACCTTGCACCGGCTTATCACACCAGAACTTATCTGTAGCACCGCCGCCGCATTTTGCCGTGGACTCACAGAGCGTGAACTGCAAAGCACGATAAATAATCATAAAAACCAACCATCGCAAACCGCAGGACAGCGTCTCTTCCAGCAGCTTGGCCTTACTGGCGCTCGCGGCGAGGCAGAAGCAGGTTATCCATTAGTTATTCAGTTAGCACTCCCACATTATCGTGACCGTTTAGCGCAGGGTATCGACCCTGAATTGGCCTTACTGGATACGTTGCTGGTGCTAATGGCACACAACGGTGACACCAACGTGGCCTCACGCGGCGGTCCAAGTGGCCTAAGTTGGCTACAACAGCGCGCTAAAGCATTGCTGTGTCAGGGCGGCATTCGCCACCCCTCCGATCTCAGACATCTACATGATTTCGACCAGGAATGCATTCAACGCAATCTCAGCGCGGGCGGTAGCGCCGATCTGCTGATTATCACCTGGTTTTTAGCTCAAATTTCGCACTCAAATTATCAACATTAATCATTAAAAGTTCCTTCTTGGAGAATCAGTTATGTCTGTTTCAAAAGATAAGATATGGAAGTTGATAGCACCACTCGCCGTTATGGCAATAATGCTACTCATTCCCGTACCTGATGGTATGCCTCCACAGGCATGGCATTACTTTGCTATTTTCGTCGCGATGATTGTCGGGATGATTTTAGAACCTATTCCCGCCACGGCAATCAGCTTTATTGCGGTAACCATATGCGTTATTGCTAGCCAATACGTACTCTTTGACGCTAAAGAGCTGGCCGATCCCGCTTTTGATGCCAGCAGCAAAGCATTGAAATGGGGCCTAGCCGGATTCTCCAGTACCACCGTATGGTTGGTGTTTGGCGCATTCATCTTTGCACTGGGATACGAAGTCACCGGACTCGGTCGCCGTATCGCCCTGTTCATGGTTAAGTTCATGGGTAAGCGAACACTTACTCTCGGCTACGCCATCGTCATTATTGATATTATGCTGGCGCCATTCACACCGTCGAACACGGCTCGTACCGGTGGTACCGTGTTCCCGGTTATCAAGAACCTACCGCCACTGTTTAAATCGTTCCCGAACGATCCATCATCACGCCGTATCGGTGGTTACCTGATGTGGATGATGGTAATCAGTACCAGCCTAAGTTCTTCCATGTTCGTTACCGGCGCTGCGCCTAACGTACTGGGCCTAGAATTCGTCAACAAAATTGCAGGAATTCAGATTAGCTGGCTGCAATGGTTCCTGAGCTTCCTGCCTGTAGGCCTTATTTTGCTGATCGTCGCTCCATGGCTGTCTTATGTGTTGTACAAGCCTGAAGTGACTCACAGTGAAGAAGTGTCTAGCTGGGCCGGTGAAGCCTTGAAAGAAATGGGACGTCTAACACGTAAAGAAATTACCCTGATTGGTTTGGTCCTACTGAGCTTAGGTCTATGGGTATTCGGCGGCGATTTTATTGACGCTACTGCGGTAGGTATGCTGGCCGTTTCACTCATGTTGGCACTGCACGTGGTTCCTTGGAAAGACATCACCAAGTACAACAGCGCATGGAATACTTTAGTTAACTTGGCAACGCTGGTCGTGATGGCTAACGGCCTGACTCGTTCAGGCTTCATCGACTGGTTTGCAAATACCATGAGCACCCATTTGGAAGGCTTCTCACCAAATGCGACCGTGATTGTGCTGGTACTGGTGTTCTACTTCGCTCACTACCTGTTTGCAAGCCTGTCTGCACACACTGCCACTATGCTGCCAGTGATTCTGGCTGTGGGTAAAGGTATCCCAGGCGTGCCAATGGAACACCTGTGTATTCTGCTGGTACTGTCCATCGGTATCATGGGTTGTTTGACCCCATATGCAACAGGACCGGGCGTTATCATTTATGGCTGCGGCTATGTGAAATCCAAAGACTACTGGCGTTTAGGTGCCATCTTCGGCGTGATTTACATCTCTCTACTGCTATTGGTTGGCTGGCCAATTCTGGCGCTGTGGAGCTAATCACTCAGCGACATGTCTTGCTTAACATTAAGGCCACCCAAGGGTGGCCTTAATTATTATGGGTGTGAGTACACACTCACATCACATATAGTGTCCCCAGAGGATACTGACCCAAATAAATGCAGACAGCCACAGGGCAACAAAAACAGCGGCCGACCCCATATCTTTGGCACGACCGGAAAGCTCATGAAACTCAGAACCGATACGATCAACAACCGCCTCAATAGCGCTGTTAACAATTTCCAAAATAACCACCAGCGTAACGCAACCAATCAACAAGATGCGTTCTACAATAGTGACATCAAGCCATGCTGCAATCACAACAGCGACAATCATCAGCCCCAATTCTTGACGGAACGCTGCTTCATGTTTCCATGCCGCTTTCAATCCCTTTACCGAGTAACCGGCAGCTTTCACAATTCGAGTCAATCCGGTAGTACTATTCATTTTATTTCCATAAAAGATTTATAGGTATGTATCCTCGCAATTCGCGCTGCTGCTAATGCTGACGCAACGCGAAATATGACGGATATAGCAATTTTAGCGACTTCTCATGCAATCATCACCACAGATCTCAACCAGTGTTTCTGGTATCCTTTCGGCGAATGGCTAACAAGAGGCTTTCTGTTTTATGTCAGGTTGGCGTAAAGTTTACTATAAGTTATTGAATCTACCGCTAAAGCTGCTGGTTAAAAGTAAGGTAATCCCTTCAGAACCAGTAGCGGAGCTACGTTTAGACACCACCCGTCCGGTGCTGTATGTCTTACCCTATAACTCAAAAGCGGATTTATTGACCTTCCGCGATCGCTGTTTGGCTCAGGACCTGCCTGATCCACTCGACGATAATGAAATTGACGGCACTATATTGCCACGCTACGTCTTCATTGACGATGGTCCGCGTGTATTCCGTTATTACGCGCCAAAGCAAGAATCCGTCAAACTGTTCCACGACTATTTGGACTTGCATCGCAACAACCCTGCACTGGATATCCAAATGATCCCGGTGTCGGTTATGTTTGGTCGCTCCCCTGGCCGAGAAGGCCACAATGGCGCGCCACAACTGCGTTTGCTCAATGGCGTTCAGAAATTCTTTGCCGTTATCTGGCTGGGACGTGACAGTTTTGTCCGTTTCTCAAACGTAGTCTCACTGCGTTATATGGCAGATGAGCACGGCACTGACCAAACCATCGCGCAAAAACTGGCGCGCGTGGCGCGTATGCATTTCTCTCGCCAACGCTTAGCTGCCGTAGGCCCAAGCCTACCGGATCGTCAGGCGTTGTTTAATAAACTGCTCTCATCCAAAGCGATTGAAAAAGCGGTTGAAGATGAAGCGCGCAGCAAGAAAATCTCTCGTGAAAAGGCTCAGCAAAACGCCGTGGCCTTGATGGAAGAGATTGCCGCGAACTTCACCTATGAAGCCGTACGCTTATCTGACCGCGTGCTGAGCTGGACGTGGAACCGTTTGTATCAAGGGATCAACGTTCACAATGCCGAGCGTGTACGTAAGCTTGCGCAAGACGGCCACGAAATCGTTTATGTGCCTTGCCATCGCAGCCACATGGACTATCTGTTGCTGTCATACGTCCTCTACCACCAAGGCTTGGTTCCACCGCATATCGCGGCAGGGATAAACCTGAATTTCTGGCCTGCAGGGCCGATTTTCCGCCGCTTAGGTGCGTTCTTTATTCGTCGTACGTTTAAAGGCAACAAACTCTATTCCACCGTATTCCGTGAATATCTCGGCGAGCTGTTTAGCCGTGGTTATTCCGTTGAATACTTTATGGAAGGTGGTCGCTCACGAACCGGACGTTTGCTTGAACCGAAAACCGGTACTCTGGCAATGACCATTCAAGCCATGCTACGCGGTGGAAAACGTCCAATCACGCTGGTTCCGGTATATATCGGCTATGAGCATGTGATGGAAGTGGCAACCTATGCCAAAGAGCTGCGCGGAGCAACCAAAGAAAAAGAAAGCCTGATTCAAATGGTTCGCGGTCTGCGTAAGCTGCGTAACCTAGGACAGGGCTATGTGAACTTTGGTGAGCCAATTCCGATTAACAACTGGTTAAACCAGCATGTTCCTGAATGGCGTGAATCAATCGATCCCATTGAAGCGCAGCGCCCTAGCTGGCTGACCCCGACGGTTAACGCGATTGCGAATACCGTGATGGTGAACATCAACAAGTCGGCAGCAGCTAATGCGATGAACCTGTGTTCAACCGCATTACTCGCTTCACGCCAGCGTGCATTAACTCGCGAGCAGCTGCTAGAGCAGTTGGATTGCTATCTGCAATTGCTGCGTAACGCACCTTACGCTGAAGATGCGACGACGCCAAATCAAACGCCTGAAGAGTTGCTGCAACACGCACTACAGATGGGCAAGTTTGAAGTGGAAAAAGATAACATCGGTGAACTCATCATACTGCCACGTGAGCAGGCCGTATTGATGACTTACTATCGCAACAACATTCAGCACATGCTAGTGCTGCCGTCGCTGATTGCAAATATGGTGATGAACCATAACCGCATTTCGCGCACGGAGCTGCTGCGTCAGGTCGATCTGCTGTATCCAATGCTGAAAGAAGAACTGTTCTTACATCATGATCGCAGTGATTTACCGCAGGTTATTGAGCCGATTATCACCGAGCTATGCCGTCAGCAGTTGATCTGCGCCAAAGGCGATGAACTGGTGATGAATCCGGGCCGCATTCGTACCCTACAGCTGTTAGCTGCAGGCGTACGCGAAACGCTGCAGCGTTATGCGATTACCTTCTCCCTGCTCAGTGCAAACCCAAGCATCAGCCGTGGTGCACTAGAGAAAGAGAGCCGTATTATGGCGCAGCGTTTATCGGTACTGCACGGTATCAATGCACCAGAGTTCTTCGATAAAGCGGTATTTGCAACGTTGGTGGGAACCTTGCGCTCCGAAGGTTATATCAACGACGTTGGCGATGCGATACCCGAACACACGATGGAAATTTATAATCTGCTGAGCGCAATGATTACGCCAGAGATTAAGCTCACCATCGAAAGCGTCAGCGCACCAGAGATAGAAACCTTACCTCCTGCGCAAACAGAAGCAGTGAAAGAAGAAGAGAAAGACGATTAACCGATCGTCGATCTTCGATATAAAAAAGGCGCCCATAGGCGCCTTTTTTATACATGCATGTCACGGCGTATTTACGACCAAATCGAAAGTACAATACCGATAAACAGCACTAAACCCGCATAGTTGTTATTGAGGAAGGCCTGAAAACACGGCATACGTTCGCGCTGTGCAATCAGCTTTTGCTGGTGGATAAACAGCGCGCCCGCCAGCAGAATCCCCCAATAATAAGCACCGCTTAGCTGGTTGAGATAACCAATCCACACCATCAACAAGAGCGTCGCCAGCTGCAGTAGACCAATAATCAGCTTATCGAAACGACCAAACAGGATCGCCGTCGATTTAATACCGATTTTCAGGTCATCATCTCTATCAACCATCGCATATTGTGTGTCATAGGCAACTGTCCAGCAAATATTCGCCAAGAACAACAGCCAGCAGCTCAGAGGCAAACTCTCGCTAACGGCGGCATACGCCATTGGAATTGACCAGCCAAACGCCATGCCCAATACCACCTGCGGCAAATGAGTAAACCGTTTCATAAACGGGTAAACCCATGCCAGCGCCAACCCAGCAACCGATAGCCAGATCGTCATCGCATTCAGCGTTAAAACCAGCCCAAAAGAGATCAGCACCAGAATGACAAATAAGGCCTTACTCTCTTTTTCCGTCACCGCCCCGCTGGGAAGTGGACGCTGTGCGGTGCGTTTTACATGCCCATCGACCCGCCGATCGGCAAAATCATTGACCACACAACCAGCCGCTCGCATAAAAAATACGCCCAGTGTAAAGACCACCAACAGCTTCAGACTGGGAACTTGACCACCCGCCAGCCACAGTGCCCAATATGTTGGCCAGAGCAATAACAGCGAACCAATCGGCTTATCAATTCTCATCAGGCGACAATAGGCCTGCCACTTGGTTTGAGTCACGAATCCCTCCAGTCATTCATTCCAATGATGACGACACTACAATTCATTATTAACACCATACAACGGAGACTCAGACAAAAAAAGTTCGGTTAACAACAAAGGTTTACCTGATAAACGTAAACGGCTACGCCGCGCCCACAACTCACCCTGCTCACCAACCTGAATAAAATCACGCGTCAGCTCTGCGGCCTTGAACAAATAACGACCCAGAGGAACCGTACCGAGCGTGAGCAAGGAAACCTCTTCCCCCGTCAATGAGGTTTCAGGTATGAGTGTGCGACCAAATAGCCAAGGCACATTATCACCACACAATAAAACCTCGCGTAGCCAAAAGCGCTCACAATCAGGAAGCTGGGTGAGTTCCTCACCTAAAGAGTCTACGCCGATAAAGCCTTCGCGCTGCGGAACGATGGTGACTTTGCCACAGTGGCGTTCAAAACGAGCGGTCATAGACTGGCATTCCCCTAGCCAGCTCTGCTGCTTCGCAGTTAAACTGACGTCATGGATAAGGTGCCAATGAGTTACGTCCAACGACGGATGACGGTCTGTCATTCCGGTGACTCCAAAACTGAAAATAGCGCCAGCCCTCGCCCACGCTGAAAATTGGATGGCCATTGTAACTCAGTTTACGCTGTGTAGGCAGAGCAGTAGCAATAGATGATCAGTTTGATAACAATTGCAGGATTGGATTCAGCTGAAAAACAAAAAAGGGTGCCCCAAAGGACACCCAGTCAAAGAGCCAGCTTCCGCAGCGTGGGTTTACCCCTTGCCTTTCACACTACGGATAAAGGTTTCACGGGCAGTGGTCGAACCTAATTGTTCCGCTTCATTCATCAGTTTCAATGCCTTATCAATATCCCCGGCCTTAACGGCAGCACGAATACCGCTATTGAAATACTCATCAGTGTCTTTAAGCATTGGCTGTGCCGGCTTAGCAGGAGCGGCTATCGGCGTTGAAACAGGTACGCTGGAGCCTACGACGACCGGCTGTTCTTTTGGTGCCATCGGCAAGATCCCACCGATCATCACGTTGCCGGTGTTTTGCTCTGCTTTCACTTTGATCTTGATCGTGCCAGTAGACTGATGGATCGCGATCGGATCGGGAATGTTGGGTACTGCATTGCCAACGCCAGCGGCATAGGCTTTAGCCGGATCAACCATCTGTGTTGTTTTTGCCAGATCCTGAGACGTGGTGTAGATGACCAGATAGATCTGCTTTTGGCCCAAAGCTGGCGTCAGTTTTAATGTACCTTCCAAGCGATCGCCGCTCATGACACCCGGTTGCTGATAGCTGAAATAGCTGCTGGGATAAAACGCCGCTGGACGCATATTTTCGTCCAGAACCATCACACTTGGCGCATACACTTTCTTGGCATCCACTAAACTACTGATCGTTATTTCTAGCGATCCGCGATCGGCAGGCAGAGTAAACGCGCCGACAGCACCTTGAATATCACCAATGTGCAGTTGCGCACTGCTGCCGTTAAGCAGTGCCGTTTTGGTTACCGGTGGAACCAGTGGCTCCCATGGCAATTGTTGCAGCGTTGCGGTTGGGATAGCTGGAGCCGTCGCAACGTTTGCAGGCTGGATAGTGCTATCAGCCTGAGCGCTGAGCGGCATTGCACTGAACATCGCTACGGCGACGCTCAAAGCGACGATATTTTTTGTCATGACAGCTTTGATTTTATTATTCATTTTGCTTTTCATTTTATTTTTCATTGTAGAACCCCACCTAGAGATGGCTCGGCAACAGTGGCAAGAACGTCGCCGACCCCAATGAAGTGCGGCGGAATAATTCCGCCGCCGTCAAACAACTGTTACCACCAAACTTCCATCTGTGCGCCGAAGGTGACTTCATCGTCGTTTCCGCGGCTGAACTTATGGGTATTGTTATCGTTGTACGCGACGCCGTCGCTATAACCCGTGTCATCTTTCGTGGCGTAGCCCCATTTCTCATCCCATTTAGCGTAGGTTGCAAACAGTCGAATGGCTGGACGAGACCAAATACTGTCACCCGCCTGCCATTGCTGTGCCAACGTCACTTTATACTGGTTGTTATTGTCGCCGGTACGCTGAGATTTCACGTTGTCATAGCCAAATTCCAGCAGGGTGCTCATGATTGGCGTCCATTTGTACATCGGGCGAATACCTGCGGTGTACCATGTGGTGCCATTCTTATCATCGCGGTCAATGTCTTGATACATCCCTACGTACATCAGCGCCCACTTGTCGTTGAAGTCGATGCCGCCGTGGTCAAGAATTCGGATCATGTGGCCATTGTTATTGATGCTGGAACCTTCAGAGTGACCTGAGTTATTTGAGGTCATAGAATCGGTAGCATACTGAACTACGAATTTGTTAAAGCCGCTGTAGATCGCCTGAGTATGCTCTGCCGTCAGCATCACGCCATCTTTCGAGGCATCTTTCGCACGATGATAACCATCGGTCAGATTAGAACGACCGTAGTCAAAACCTAATTCCAGCGTACCACCAGGGTTAGTCTCCAAGCCGGCTAAACGCACGTCATACACATCGTTAGCGGTATCTTTAATCAGATCACGTTGCTCCTGAGAGCTGAAACCATTAGAGCCACCGGTTTCGGTATTGCGCGTTGCAGCCACAGACAATTTACCGAAGCCCAAGTCGATATTTTCTAAACCCGCACCTGGACCAGAGATATCCCAATAGTAGAAGTCGATCATGTGAACGTCATGGCGCTGATAGAAGCGTTTACCTGCCCACAGCGTAGAGCCCGGAGCCCACTCAATAACGTTTTTAGCCTGAATATTGGCTTCACGGAAGGCCGGATCTGTCGCTTCCCAGTCATTGGTCTGTTGTACGGAATACGCAACGTTGGTGTCAAAATAGAAGCTCTTGTCACCGTCTTTCCACAGCTCCTGACCCAACTTTAATTCCGCGTAAGTCTCACATTCGTTACCCAAACGGTATTTGCTCTGAGCGCCTGTCGCTTTGAAACATTGCTGCTCGCCGCCGCTTGCGGTCCAACCGATACCTGAACGTGCGTAACCATGGAAATCTACAGCCAGTGCCTGTGTTGACAGCACCGCACTCGCAACAGCCAGTGCTAAAGGTACCTTGCGCAAAGTCATCATCATTCTCCTGATAGGGTTGCCTGACGGCATAAAGTTATAAGTGTTCTCTATCTAACGTTTTCTCACTCAACACATTGTTAACTAACAACTCTCTAACCAAGAGCTAGACACCTAGCTCTTTATGCAGCCGTCGGCAGGCGACACCGTCTTCTCGGAATAGATGACAGCGTTCAGGTGGCAAGCCAATGGCAAATTTGGCGCCCTCATCAACCAACACCACGTCGTTCTGGCGATAGACAAGGTTTTGACGAATAGCGGGAATTTGAATGTGGATTTGAGTTTCATTGCCTAACTGCTCGACTACTTGAACGTCACCTTCAAGAGTGACTTCGGCGTCATGGCTTGGCAGTAAATGCTCAGGACGGATACCCAGAGACAGGTTGCTCCCCACCTGTACATTCGTTCCTTCCACGGGTAACCAGACCTGCTGGCGATTAGGCAACTCAATTTGCACACGCTGCGGCTCAGCGGCGGTGACTTTAACCGGTAGGAAATTCATTTTTGGCGAGCCGATAAAGCCCGCCACAAAACGGTTAGCCGGATAGTGATAAAGCTCTAAAGGCTTGCCGATCTGCGCTACGCTACCGCCATCGAGAACAACGATTTTGTCAGCCAACGTCATGGCTTCGACCTGATCGTGGGTGACATAAATCATGGTGCGTTCTAAACGCTTATGCAGGCGTGAAATCTCGATGCGCATTTGTACGCGTAGAGCGGCATCCAGGTTGGATAGCGGTTCATCCAGCAGGAATACGTCTGGCTCAGCCACTAACGTACGTCCAATCGCCACACGCTGACGCTGCCCGCCAGAAAGCGCTTTAGGACGACGATCTAGAAGATGTGCCAATTGCAGAACTTCAGAGACTTGATTAACGCGTTGGGTAATTTCCGCTTTTTTCGTACCTGCCAGCTTGAGGCCGAATGACATGTTATCGGCCACAGAGAGATGCGGATAAAGCGCATAGGATTGGAACACCATACCGATGCCACGCTCTGCCGGAGGCACTTCATTCATGCGTTTGCCGCCGATGAGTAATTCGCCGGAAGTGATATCTTCTAAACCAGCAATCATGCGCAGCAACGTCGATTTGCCGCAGCCTGATGGCCCAACAAACACCACAAATTCGCCGTCCTGAATCTCAAGGTTCACGTCTTTAGAAATAACGACGTCTCCGTAAGCCTTATATACGTTGCGCAGTGCTACGCTCGCCATGCGTTACTCCTGTCTATCACTCGCTAAAAAGGTCCACTAACGCGGCATCTCACACTGGCCTAATCCGTAGCCATGCGTTTTCAGCAGATGCGCCTTATCGATTGCTGCCGATAGTGCGTGAGAAGCAAGCAAGCGTAATCATCCGTAACAAGGTTTTTCATGGGGGAGGAGATGGGAGGATGAGAGAGAATGGCTAATAATGAAAAGTTCATACCTTTCAGTGAATTCGTGATCCTGCTAGCAAAAATAACCCTGCGATTTTGTGCCTACATCCACAGAATAGGCGGTAGTGTTAACCAGATCACAAGAAACCCTCTAGGGGCGTAGAGGGGGGGAGGATGAGAAGCAATCTCGTGTAATAGAGTATGGCACTGCATCAGAAATCCCTTAACCACGGGGTCAAGCAACGAATTCGTGCTCTACGGCTTATCTGAACTGTTTTGCCTTCCTCGCAAAGCCGGACAGACATCAAACTCATACCTCGACAGAACAGAACAAGAAGGATTGGATAATGACTAAGAAATCAGGCATCAGAACGCTCGCCCTCTCGGCACTGGCTACGCTGGTTCTCTCCTCTTCCGCGTTCGCTAAAATTGAAGAAGGCAAACTGGTTATCTGGATTAACGGCGATAAAGGCTATAACGGTCTAGCTGAAATCGGTAAAAAGTTTGAAAAAGAAACCGGCATTAAAGTGCTGGTTGAGCATCCTGATAAGCTGGAAGAGAAATATCCACAGGTCGCCGCCACCGGTGATGGACCTGACATTATCTTCTGGGCCCACGATCGTTTCGGCGGCTACGCACAGTCTGGCCTGCTGGCCGAAATCCATCCTTCTAAAGCGTTCCAAGACAAACTCTATCCGTTCACTTGGGATGCCGTACGCTATAACGGCAAGCTGATTGCCTATCCTGTCGCAGTTGAAGCGCTGTCGCTGATTTACAACAAAGATATCCTGCCGGAACCACCAAAGACTTGGGAGGAGATCCCTGCTCTGGATAAAGAGCTGCGGGCAAAAGGCAAGAGCGCCATCATGTGGAACTTACAAGAACCGTACTTCACATGGCCAATTATCGCGGCTGATGGCGGGTATGCGTTCAAATACGACAACGGCACCTACAACATTAAAGACGTCGGTGTGAACAACGCGGGCTCTCAGGCGGGTTTACAGTTCATCGTCGACTTGGTGAAAAACAAACATATCAACGCGGATACTGATTACTCCATCGCCGAAGCGGCGTTTAACAAAGGCCAAACGGCGATGACCATTAATGGCCCTTGGGCTTGGTCAAACATCGATAAGAGCAACATCAACTACGGTGTCGCGCTGTTACCTACCTTCAAAGGTCATCCGTCAAAACCTTTCGTGGGCGTACTTAGCGCAGGGATTAACGCCGCCAGCCCGAATAAAGAATTGGCCACCGAGTTTCTGGAAAACTATCTGATGACCAACGCAGGTCTGGAGCAAATTAACAAAGACAAACCGTTGGGCGCCGTCGCGCTGAAGTCTTATCAGGAAACCTTAGAAAAAGATCCTAAGATTGCCGCCACCATGCAGAACGCCCAGAAAGGCGAAATTATGCCAAACATTCCGCAAATGAGCGCTTTCTGGTACGCAGAGCGTAGCGCCATCATCAATGCGGTGAATGGTCGTCAAAGTGTGAAAGAAGCATTAACCGGTGCAGAGCAACGCATAACCAAGTAATTGACATGAGATGCCCCCTAATGCCGCAAGGCACTAGGGGGAAACCGTTCTTGTATGTTTCAGATGAAAAATAGTTGTCCGTAACCGCCTTCGGCGTAAGAGAAATGAGGGAGTGTTTTATGTCGTTATCCCATACAGAATATCCAATCGCGAAGCCGGATAAATGGTGGCAGAGTGACATATTGAAATGGATAGTTATCGCCGCAATGTGTCTATTTACAGGCTACCTCACCATCGTGATGTATGCACAAGGTGAATACCTTTTCGCCATGCTGACGCTGGTTTTACTGGGGTCAGGTTTATACATTTTTGCCAACCGTAAAGCCTATGCGTGGCGCTACGTCTATCCCGGTCTGGCAGGAATGGGGCTATTCGTTCTGTTTCCTCTGATCTGCACCATCGCTATTGCTTTTACCAACTACAGCAGCACCAACCAACTGACATTCGAACGTGCGCAATCTGTACTGATGCAGAGACAATTTACCACGGGGAAAACCTACGGTTTTGGTCTCTATCCAGAAGGGAATCAGTGGCGCTTACAGCTCGCCGATAGCGAAAATGGCCAATTTTATATCTCAGAACCTTTTAGCTTCAGCGCCCAAGAACAGCGGCTGACCATGAAGCCAGAAAGCGCAGAACTCACCGGAGAGCGAGCCACTCTACGCGTTATTACTCAGAACCGTCAGGCGCTGAATAATATTGTGGCAGTCCTCCCGCAAAACGGTGAATTACGCATGAGTTCTCTGCGTCAGTTCGCTGGCACAAGCCCACTCTACTCACTTGAAAAAGATGGCGAAACACTAAAAAACAATCAGACTGGCACGCTCTATCGCCCTAACACCGACATTGGTTTCTATCAGGCGGTGAATGCCCAAGGACAATGGGAGAATGAGCAGCTCAGCCCCGGTTTTACCGTCTCGATAGGCTGGAAAAACTTCATGCGAGTGGTGCAGGATGAAGGTATCCGTCAGCCCTTCGTCAGCATATTTATTTGGACCATCATCTTCTCGGTGCTCACCGTCGTTTTCACCGTCGCCGTCGGCATGGTATTGGCCTGCGTCGTTCAGTGGGAAGCGTTGAAAGGTAAAGCTATTTATCGCGTGATGCTGATTCTGCCCTACGCCGTTCCTTCGTTTATTTCAATATTGATCTTTAAGGGGTTGTTCAACCAAAGCTTTGGTGAGATCAACATGCTGCTGAGTCATCTGTTTGGCATCAAACCCGCTTGGTTCAGCGATCCGTTGACGGCCAAAAGTATGATTTTGATCGTCAACACCTGGCTCGGATACCCCTACATGATGATTCTATGCATGGGCTTGCTGAAGGCGATTCCTGACGATTTATATGAGGCTTCGGCAATGGATGGCGCGGGGCCGATGCAAAACTTCTTCCGCATCACATTACCGCTGCTGATTAAGCCGTTAACACCGCTGATGATCGCCAGTTTTGCTTTCAACTTTAACAACTTCGTTCTGATTCAGCTGTTAACCAACGGCGGGCCTGACATGCTGGGTACTTCAACGCCTGCGGGCTACACCGACCTGTTGGTCAGCTACACCTACCGCATTGCGTTTGAAGGCGGTGGCGGGCAAGACTTTGGTCTGGCGGCCGCGATTGCCACTCTGATTTTCCTGTTGGTTGGCGCGTTGGCGATTCTCAATCTGAAAGCCAGCAAAATGAATTTCGATTAAGGAGAGGGACCACGATATGGCAATGGTTCAACCAAAATCCCAGCGTTTACGACTGCTGTTTACTCATCTGATGATGCTGGCATTTATCTGCATGATCATGTTCCCACTGCTGATGGTGATTGCAATTTCGTTGCGCTCCGGCAACTTTGCCACTGGTAGCCTAATCCCAGAGAAGATTTCGTGGGAACACTGGCAATTAGCGTTAGGTATGACCGTCACCAACGCAGACGGCAGCGTCACGCCACCACCTTTCCCCGTTCTGCTTTGGCTATGGAACTCAATCAAAATCGCCGTCATTACCGCAGTGGGTATTGTTACGCTTTCCACTACCTGTGCTTACGCTTTTGCCCGTATGAAATTTAAAGGTAAGAGTTCACTGCTCAAGGGCATGCTGATTTTTCAGATGTTCCCTGCGGTTCTTTCTTTAGTCGCGCTATATGCCTTATTCGACCGTATTGGCCAATATGTTCCGTTCCTCGGATTAAATACCCACGGCGGCGTCATTTTTGCCTATATGGGGGGGATTGCTCTGCATGTTTGGACCATTAAGGGCTATTTTGAAACTATCGATAACTCGCTAGAAGAAGCCGCTGCACTGGATGGCGCTACGCCGTGGCAGGCGTTTCGCTTGGTTCTGTTGCCGCTTTCGGTACCAATTTTGGCTGTGGTATTCATTCTGTCATTTATTGCCGCGATTACCGAAGTGCCGGTTGCCTCCCTGTTGTTGCGCGATGTGAATAGCTATACGTTGGCGGTCGGTATGCAGCAGTATCTCAATCCGCAAAACTACCTGTGGGGAGACTTTGCCGCAGCGGCAGTGCTGTCGGCCATTCCGATTACGGCCGTATTCCTGCTTGCGCAGCGTTGGCTGGTAGGCGGACTGACGTCCGGTGGTGTGAAAGGGTAATGCGTGGAAAAACCTGTGTCTTTGTTATTGCCGTTTTTATCATTAGCTCGAGGTTATAGCCATATGCTATGACCTCTTTGGCGGCCATTGGCCTAATGCTGGTCACTTAAGCGTGATTTTAGGGGAAGTACACCGATGGGGTCGTAGCAGCTTTAGCTGCCGGAGCGCCCCGCGGTGTGCTAGCCCCGTGTATCTCGACCTCTTAAACGATCAGCATTACCCATTGGCCGCCTTTTCTTTATAGCTCTACTCGCGCTTGAGTTTTTCTGTATTCGCAAGGTATAACGCAACCACCAGCACCAAAATGGCGGCAGAATAGATCAATGTATCTGCCGGACTTTTGTGGTCGACGATAATCAGACGAATAATCGCGGTAATGCCGATGTAGATAAAATAGCGCAGCGGGAAATGGTATCCCGATTGGAAATACTTCACGATCAGCGCAATAAACTCGAAGTAGAGAAAATAAATCACTATCCCTTCGATCAGTAGATAGGAAGACGCGGTTTCGCTGGCGTTAAACAGCACCGTACCCAGCGTAAATGTCTCCTTTCCAAGAAATACCACCAGAATCACGGCCAGCATCAACAGCCCCGCGTTCAGGATCCACTGCAAAATCTTGGCGATAGTGCTCGATTGTTTGCTACCTGGCATTAATGTTCCTTTTGCCGTTGAAGTCGTTTATGTGATCAAGTTAACAAAATGACTATTTTGTCGTCTATCCCCTGTGAAAAATAAATACCTAAATCCTCTAAGAGAAATCCAACCAGTTCCACATTTTGCGACATTTTTTTGTTAATCGTTTTACTATGGCTCCCGGCTAATATTCGCCAAGAAACGAATCATTGCCGTAGCTTATACCAGGGCGTTCCAACGATTGAGAAACAAAATAATATGAAAATACTGCGTCATTACGGTTTTACTATTTGCTTACTGCTAGGGATTATTCTTGGTGGCTTATCCGGCATCATTTTCGGAGAAAAAGCGGCGATCGTGCAGCCAATCGGCGATCTATTTCTTAATCTGATGTTTGTCGTCATCGTGCCGCTCGTGTTCCTCAGCATTTCATCGTCAATTGCAGAAATGAAGCAAATGGCCCGGCTCGGGAAAATCATGGGGACGGTCTTTGCCGTATTTCTTAGCACCGCGCTCATTGCCGCCGTTATCGCCTTCATTGGCACCCAAATTTATAATCCATTCCAAAACGTAGACGTCAGCACGCTGATTGCCCATTTGCCACCTGCGCCAGATTCGCACGGTAAAAGTTTGGGAGAAATCATCGTGAATACGTTCACAGTGCCTGACTTCCTGCAGTTGTTTACTAAATCCAGCCTTCTGCCGTTGATTGTTTTCTCGGTGCTGCTTGGTTTGGCGACCTCAATGTCAGGTGAAAAAGGCCAGCCAGTGGCTGATTTTCTTACCGCAGGTACGACCGTTATTCTGCGCATGGTCAAGATTATCATGTACGCCGCACCTGTCGGTTTAGGCTGTTACTTTGCCGCCACCGTAGGTCACTTAGGTCCACAAATTATCAATGGCTACCTGAACGCGTTTCTGTTGTATCTGATGCTAACGGTTATCTACTTCTTCGGCGCAAATACGCTGTATGCCTTCGTGGCCGGCGGAAAACTTGGCGTCAAAGTTTTCTGGTCAAACGTTTTGACTCCAGCGATTACCGCCGTGGCAACGTCATCAAGCGCAGCCTGTATTCCAGCCAATCTGGTCGCAACGAAGAAAATGGGAGTACCCGATGATATCGCTGAAACCGTGATCCCTTTGGGTGCTAACACCCATAAAGATGGCTCGGTCATTGGTGGCATCATCAAAATTGTGTTTCTGTTTACGCTGTTCCATAAGGATATGAGCGATCCCATGAACATCGCAGCCATTATCAGCGTGGCATTCTTAGTCGGTGCGGTCATGGGCGCAATCCCCAGCGGGGGTATGACGGGTGAGCTGATGATTTGCTCAGTCTTTGGCTTCTCACCAGAACTGGTCGGTACCATCATGATTATCAGCACAATCATCGACGTTCCAGCCACGCTGCTGAATTCCACTGGTAATACCGTGTGCGCCATGATGGTCACTCGGTTTGTGGAAGGAAAGGATTGGCTAAAACGCAGGGTATGTATTCAGGGTTAAGGCCACAATAAATATGTGGATTTCTATATAGAATCGTACTTCAGGTTTGAGAGAAGAACCAAATCAAACAAAAATGCCACCCCAAGGGATGGCATTTTTTATACTTGAATTTACCCCATTAACTCGCTTATGCGCGCCACTTTTTGAAACGGTTAATCAGCGCATTGGTTGAGCTATCGTGGCTTTTCACGTCTTCACTACCGTTCAATTCAGGCAGGATACGGTTAGCCAGTTGTTTGCCCAGCTCAACGCCCCACTGGTCGAACGTGAAGATATTCAGGATTGCACCTTGGGTGAAGATTTTGTGTTCGTATAGCGCAATCAACAGACCCAAACTATATGGCGTGATTTCACGCAGCAGAATGGAGTTGGTCGGGCGGTTACCTTCAAACACTTTAAACGGCACGATGTGCGCCACTTCAGCCGCCGTTTTACCTGCTTTAGCAAACTCCTCTTCCACTTCTTCACGCGATTTACCGAAAGCCAAAGCTTCGGTCTGAGCAAAGAAGTTGGATAACAGCTTGCTGTGGTGGTCTCCCAACGCATTGTGGCTAATCGCTGGAGCGATGAAGTCGCAAGGAACCAGTTTAGTCCCCTGATGGATTAGCTGGTAGAAGGCATGCTGACCATTAGTCCCTGGTTCGCCCCAGATAATTGGACCTGTTTGATAGGTGACTGGATTGCCGTTACGGTCAACGTATTTACCGTTGGACTCCATATTCCCCTGCTGGAAATAGGCTGGGAAACGATGCATATACTGGTCATATGGCAGAATGGCTTCAGTTTCAGCACCGAAGAAATTGTTGTACCAAATACCGATCAGCGCCAACTGCACCGGCAGGTTTTGTTCAATCGGTGTATTAGCAAAATGCTGATCCATCGCATGTGCGCCGCTCAGCAGCTGTTCAAAGTTATCGAAACCAATGCTCAGCGCAATAGACAGCCCGATAGCGGACCATAGGGAATAACGACCGCCGACCCAATCCCAGAATTCAAACATGTTGGCAGTATCAATACCAAACTCGCTAACCGCTTTGCCATTGGTAGACAGCGCCGCGAAATGTTTAGCTACGTGGGCTTCATCACCAGCAGACTTCAGGAACCAGTCACGTGCGCTGTGAGCGTTAGTCATGGTTTCTTGTGTGGTAAAGGTTTTTGAAGCCACGAGGAACAGCGTGGTTTCTGGATTTAACGTTTTTAGCGTTTCGGCAATATGAGTACCATCGACGTTGGAAACAAAATGCATGTTCAGATGGTTTTTGTAGGGTTTCAGCGCCTCGGTCACCATGTATGGGCCTAAGTCAGAGCCACCGATACCAATATTTACTACGTCAGTGATCGTTTTGCCGGTGTACCCTTTCCACTCTCCACCGATCACACGCTCGCAGAACTGCTTCATCTTCGCCAACACCGCATTCACTTCAGGCATCACATCTTTGCCATCGACGATAATTGGCGTATTGCTGCGGTTACGCAGAGCGATGTGCAGCACGGCGCGATCTTCAGTACGGTTAATCTTTTCGCCCGCAAACATGGAGGCTATCGCCCCCTGCAAATCCGTTTCTTTCGCTAAAGCCTGCAGCTTTTCGAGGGTCTCTGTGGTAATGCGGTTTTTAGAAAAATCGACCAGCATTTGGTCATCAAAGGTAGCAGAGAACTTAGAGAAGCGGTCGGCATCTTGAGCGAACAGATCGCGCATCTGCACAGATTTCATTTGCTCGAAATGCTGCTGCAGAGCATGCCAGGCAGCGGTTTGACTAGGATTGATATTTTTCATAGCGACGCCTTTATGCTTGAGAATAAAAGAGAGTTTGTTCTTCAGACATGTGTTCTTGTGAAAATCGAGACAAGCAAGCTACCGAACTCGGCGGTTCCATGAAAACCGGAATGACGACGGGCAGGTACTGAGTCATCTTTTCCCAACGATTTATCAAATTGTATCCTTTTCCCCTCCGGTTGCGATCACTTTTGTTGCGATAGTTGAAAACTGTTAATCCCTTTTCACACCTGATACTGACTCCATTCAGCCAAATCCTCACATTGCGCCATAATGTTGCTAAACTGTCATGATAACCATCTGTTTTTGTTAATCGTTTCTAAGGTTCATATCATGGAACTATCAACACCATTAATGCTGGTCATTATTGGCATCAGTTCACTTGCGGCCCAGTGGCTCGCTTGGCGATTGCGCATTCCGGCTATTTTACCTCTGCTACTGATCGGTATTACGTTAGGCCCAGTGACACATGTCATTGCCCCCGACGCCCTGTTTGGCGAACTGTTGTTCCCTCTGGTTTCACTCTCGGTTGCCATTATTCTGTTTGAAGGCTCACTCACCCTGCGTTTTGAAGAAATTCGTGGGCTAGGTGGCGTCGTTCGTAATCTCGTTAGTATCGGTATGCTCGTGACCTTTGCCATCATTTCAGTTTCTTGCTGGTGGCTGTTGGGTTTTTCCGCCGAACTTTCGGCACTGGTCGGTGCCGTCACCGTCGTGACTGGGCCAACGGTTATCGCACCATTGATGCGAGTAGTTCGTCCTAAAGCAAGTATAAACCGTGTACTTCGATGGGAAGGGATTGTGATCGATCCCGTCGGTGCAATTTTTACGGTACTCGTCTTTGAATTCATTGTGTTACGCCAAAATTCGGAGGCTTGGACACATCTATTCGTGACCTTTGGCAAAACCGTCGTACTTGGCCTGTTAATCGGTGCGCTATTTGGCTATGTACTTGGCATTGCCTTACGGAAAGTGTGGATCCCACGCTATCTGCAAAATCTCGCCGTACTGGCCGTGATGCTCAGCGCATTTGGATTCTCTAACGCCGTTGCAGAAGAATCCGGCCTGCTTGCGGTTACCGTCATGGGAATATGGCTGGCTAACATGCGAGATGTTGATATCAGCGATATTTTGGCGTTCAAGGAAGAGTTATCGGCTATCTTAATTTCCGCGCTGTTTATCATTCTGGCTGCACGCTTAGATATTGGTGCATTGTGGGCGATGGGATGGCCGCTGGTTATCGTTTTGCTTATCGTGCAGTTTGTTGCGCGTCCATTATGTATTGCCGTCTCCACCGCCGGTTCCTCGCTACGATGGCAAGAGAAAGCGCTGCTTTCATGGATTGCGCCTCGCGGTATCGTTGCAGCAGCCGTCAGCTCATTATTTGCCCTCACGCTACAACGAATGAACTACCCCGAAGCGGATAAACTGGTTACCGTTGTCTTTGCCGTAATCATTGGCACCGTGGTGCTGCAAAGTTTAACCAGCGCCCGACTCGCTCGTTGGCTTGGCGTTCAGCAGCAAAAGCCGCGTGGAGTGCTCATTATTGGCGCCAACACCGTTGCGCGTGCCGTAGCTCAGGCACTGATGAAGCTAAAAATTCCCGTCATGGTGACGGACAGCAGTTGGGAATATTATCGTCAAGCGCGCATGGACGGAATTCCCGCTTATTATGGTCATGCCTATTCGGAACATGCTGAAAACTATCTCGATCTTAGCGATACGGCTCAGGTACTGGCGCTCTCACCCAATCGGCATCAGAACGCGCTTGCGGTTTATCACTTTGGCCATATCTTCGGCGAGCGAAAAGTCTTTTCCATCCGTTCCAGCGCCCAGCTAAAAGGCCGCTCTAACGGTGAAAGCAGCCGTTTTCGTCGCCATGAAATTCTGTTTAATCATGAGGCCACTTACTCACGCCTGAGTACATTATTAAGCAAAGGTGCCGTAATTAAGGCCACCAAGCTCAACGAAAACTTTGGTTGGGTTGAGTATCTGGAAAAACATCAAGGCGTCATACCACTATTTGCGCAAAAAGAGGATGGCTCACTTCAGCCCGTGAATGAAAACAGCGTGCCTGCCATGCCCTGTACGTTAGTTGCGCTGGTTCAAGGGGAACACGTAACCCCCTCAAACTAACATTTTATTAGCATGGCTTATCAACTCTCCGGTAGGCCATGCGCACTGCTAATAACAGAGTCATTCGCTATTAAATTATATTATTCAAGAAGATATAACTTAACATTCGCCGTTGTAACTTATTCCCTTTCAAATTGAAAATAGCTCATGTTAATGACGTTGACATAACTTCAATAAGTCGCTATTTCTAAAAACCTACTTGTACATCACGTGTACAAGCCAGAAGAGGCGCGTTGCTCAGGTAACGTATCGAAGGAGCCGGTTTCCACATCCCTAATGTTTAGGGAGAAACGATACGCAAGGGGATGTGACGCCGAGACGCAGCAGCCCACCGGAGAAACTGCTACGTCGGCTACAAGGGCTGAATCCCTTGGGCTGTCACCTCGATTCTCTGTATTCCGGGGGATCGGCAAGGTGGGGCGCTTCTGGGTGTATCGTAGCTTTAATCCCTACGTCTGCTCCCGTATACCGCTCTCTCCTTGTGCCAAGGTAATGGAATTTCTAGCCCGATTAACTGAATTAACGCGGGCTTCCCTGACACGAGGCTTATATGAAAAATACCATCGTCGCAAAATTTGGCGGCACCAGCGTGGCTAACGCTGACGCGATGCAAAACAGCGCCAATATCGTTCTTTCCAACCCGAATGTGCGCGTGGTGGTGTTATCTGCCTCTGCGGGCGTCACCAATTTACTGGTTGAACTGGCTGACGGCTGCGATCAAGAGAAGCGTCATTACGTTATCGATGAAATTCGCCGTATCCAATACAGCATTCTTGATTCACTCCATCAGCCAAGCGTACTGCGCGAAGAAATCGATCGTATGCTGGAAAATATCGCCATGCTGTCAGAAGCCGCAGCTCTGGCGACGTCTCCGGCCTTAACAGATGAATTAGTCAGCCACGGCGAGCTGATGTCGACCTTGCTGTTCGTGGAGCTACTGCGCCAGCGCGACGTCAATGTCGAATGGTTTGATGTGCGTAAAATTATGCGCACCAACGATCGTTTTGGTCGCGCCGAGCCAGACACGCACGCGCTCTACGAATTAGCGCAGCAACAGCTAGTGCCGCGTATTCAAGATGCCATTGTCATTACTCAAGGCTTTATTGGCAGCGAAAGTAAAGGCCGTACCACCACGCTTGGGCGAGGTGGCAGCGACTATACCGCGGCATTGCTAGGCGAAGCGTTGAATGCTGCACGTGTTGATATCTGGACAGACGTTCCCGGTATTTATACCACCGATCCACGCATCGTATCGGCAGCGCGCCGTATCAGCGAAATTGGTTTCTCCGAGGCCGCTGAAATGGCCACCTTCGGTGCCAAAGTTTTACATCCCGCCACATTATTGCCTGCGGTTCGTAGCGACATCCCCGTTTTCGTCGGTTCAAGCAAGGATCCTTCGGCCGGTGGCACCTTAGTGTGCAATAAAACCGAGCAACCGCCGTTGTTCCGTGCGCTTGCTCTGCGTCGTAAACAAACGCTGATGACGTTACACAGCCTGAACATGCTGCACGCCCGCGGTTTCTTGGCCGAGGTATTTGGGATTTTGGCGCGTCACAACATCTCCGTCGATTTGATTACTACGTCTGAAGTCAGTATTGCCTTAACGTTAGACACCACCGGCTCGTGCACGAGCGGTGCCAGCTTGCTGACAACCTCTCTGCTGACTGAGCTCTCCTCCCTTTGCCGAGTAGAAGTAGAAGAAAATCTGGCGCTGGTGGCACTTATCGGTAACAAGCTCTCTTCCGCCTGTGGCGTTGGCAAAGAGGTTTTCGGGGTCATGGAACCGTTCAACATCCGTATGATTTGCTACGGTGCCAGCAGCCATAACCTCTGCTTCCTCGTTCCCGGTGAAAATGCCGAAAACGTGGTGCGCGCGCTACACACCAATCTCTTCGAGTAACCCTTCCTCTGCCGCTCCGGCCTTCCCGCCGCGCTCTGCGGCGGGGAAATCAGTACCTGTTGTCCATTCTTATAAATTTCCAATAACACACATCACAACATACTAAAAAGGCCTAATCATGCTGGCATTATTTACACGTTTATTCCCTCTGTGGGCAGTTTTGCTGTCTATCTCTGCCTATTTCACGCCAACCACATTTACGGGGATAGGGCCCTACGTTAGCTCGCTACTGATGCTCATCATGTTTACCATGGGAGTTACACTAAAAATTGATGATTTCAAACGTGTGCTATCTCGACCTGCCCCCGTTGCAGCCGGCATCTTCCTGCATTATCTGGTGATGCCGCTAGCAGCGTTTCTGCTCGCGAAAGCCTTCCATATGCCGCCAGATTTATCTGCCGGCATGGTTCTCGTCGGCAGCGTCGCCAGCGGCACGGCATCAAACGTGATGATCTACTTAGCCCGTGGAGACGTGGCGCTTTCAGTCACCATTTCGTCATTCTCAACGCTGGTAGGCGTGTTTGCGACGCCTCTGCTGACGCGTTTATACGTTGATGCCACCATTAGCGTAGATATCATGGGAATGTTAATCAGCATTCTACAAATTGTGGTCATTCCAATCGCCGCCGGTCTGGTCATTCACCATATGTTTAGCAAACTCGTCGCACGCATTGAACCTTTCCTGCCTGCGCTATCAATGGTGTGTATCTTGGCTATCATCAGCGCAGTGGTTGCAGGCAGCCAAAGCCATATCGCCTCGGTTGGCCTGATGGTGATCGTCGCAGTTATCTTGCATAACAGCATCGGACTGCTCAGTGGATACTGGGGAGGTCGTTTGTTCGGGTTTGACGAGTCCACCTGCCGTACTCTCGCGATCGAGGTTGGAATGCAAAACTCGGGTCTAGCGGCCACATTAGGTAAAATTTACTTCTCACCGCTTGCTGCACTGCCCGGCGCACTGTTTTCTGTATGGCACAACCTGTCTGGTTCTCTATTGGCAGGATACTGGCAGGGACGCCCTACCGGAGATGAGAAAGAGAACAAAAAAGTGGTGTCACCGGAGAGTTGAGTCTCATCTCCTGTCTGTATCGCATTTGTGTAAGGTTCCGCCCGCCAGTCAATACCGAGCTTCATGTGACATTGGTTTAGGCGTACGGGCTAGAGCCACCAGCAGGGATGATGGCGGTAGGTCGAGGGCGCACAGGATGTGCGCTCTGAGACCGGTCGGCCAAACGACTCGGTAAAAAGCGCGAGAGTCGATAGGTTGCGCGCTGGCAACCTATCGTCGGGAGCCTTCGGTAAAAATTACATGTAAGCTCGGGATCGACTGGCTACCGAAACCTTACACTGCCCCCACAAAACTCAAGACGATGTTCTGTTAATCCGCATCATACCCAAGGTTCGGCGCCAACCAACGTTCAACCTCGGCGACCGGCATTCCTTTACGTTGAGCATAATCTTCCACCTGATCGCGTTGGATCTGCGCAACCGCAAAATATTTGCTTTCAGGATGGCTGAAATACCAACCGGAAACCGACGCTCCCGGCCACATCGCATAAGATTCGGTGAGCTTCATCCCCACCGTATTTTCGGCATCCAATAGCGTCCAAATAGCCGCTTTTTCAGTATGTTCAGGGCATGCCGGATAGCCAGGTGCAGGACGAATACCTTGGTAATTTTCGCGGATTAGCTCTTCATTACTGAGGTTTTCATTAGCCGCATACCCCCAATAAACCTTACGTACCTTTTCGTGTAGGTATTCAGCAAAAGCCTCAGCTAAACGGTCAGAGAGCGCCTTCACCATGATTTTATTGTAATCATCATGCTGCGCTTCATAGGCATCAGCCAACGCATCCTCTTCCAGCCCACCGGTAACCGCAAATGCGCCGATATAGTCTGATTTACCACTGGATTTTGGCGCCACGAAATCCGCTAAGCAGTAGTTAGCAAAATCTGTTTTTTCAGTCTGCTGGCGTAGATGATGACCCGTGACAAGCACCTCATCACGGAATTCATTGCTGTAGATCTCTACATCATCGCCCACCCGATTCGCAGGGAAAATCCCATACACGCCACGTGGATTGAGTTTGCCGCTGCTCGCTAAATCATCCAGCATCGCATTAGCATCTGCAAAGACTCGCTTGGCTTCTTCGCCAACCACTTCATCCTCGAGAATGCGTGGATACTTTCCTGCCAGCGACCACGTCATGAAGAACGGCGTCCAGTCGATGTAATTACGTAGAGTATCAATGCTCGCGGTCACCTGATGCACGCCCAAACGATGCGGAACAGGCGGTGTGTAATCTGACCAATCAAGCGAAGTCGCATTTTCACGCGCAGCCTCCAGTGAAACCGGCGGTGTGCGTGGTTTTTTGCGTCCGTGTTGAATACGAACTGTTTCATACTCTTTACGCGTACGAGCCACAAAATCAGGTTTTTGCGTTGGGGATAAAAGCGCAGCAACAACGCCTACGGTACGTGAGGCATTCGACACATAGGTGGTTGGCCCACTGTAGTTCTGCTCGATTTTAACCGCTGTATGCGCCTTAGACGTCGTTGCTCCACCAATCAACAGCGGCAGATCGAATCCTTGGCGCTCCATTTCTTTGGCCACGTAAACCATTTCATCCAACGACGGCGTTATCAGCCCAGACAATCCAATAATATCAACGTTTTGCTCACGTGCAGTTTTCAGGATTTTATCGCAAGGCACCATAACGCCCAGATCGATGATTTCGTAGTTATTGCATTGCAGCACCACGCCGACGATGTTCTTACCAATATCGTGCACATCGCCTTTCACCGTCGCCAGCAGCACTTTTCCCGCCGATGTGCCTTTCTCTTTGCTAGCTTCAATAAACGGCTCAAGGTAGGCTACGGCCTGCTTCATCACACGGGCAGATTTCACCACCTGCGGCAAGAACATTTTTCCATCACCGAACAGATCGCCAACCACGTTCATGCCGTCCATCAGCGGCCCTTCAATGACCTCAATCGGACGTTCGGCTTCAAGACGAGCCTCTTCAGTATCCGCTTCAATAAACTCGGTAATGCCTTTAACCAGTGAATATTCCAAGCGTTTTTTTACCGGCCAGCTGCGCCACTCCGCCTGCGGTTTATTGCTATCGTCATCATTCTTGCTACCACGGTATTTTTCCGCCAGATCCAGTAAACGCTCGGTGCCATCCTCTCGGCGGTTTAAGATCACATCTTCAACCGCATCACGCAGATCGGTCGGGAGATCGTCGTAGATCGCTAACTGCCCAGCATTAACGATCCCCATATCCATACCATTACGGATCGCGTAGTACAGGAATACCGCGTGGATCGCTTCACGTACCGGATCGTTGCCACGGAAGGAGAATGAAACGTTAGACACACCGCCGGAGATTAGGGCGTGCGGCAGCTCAGCTTTGATATCTGCGCAGGCTTCGATAAAGTCCACGGCATAGTTGTTATGCTCTTCGATACCCGTCGCCACGGCGAAAATATTGGGGTCAAAAATAATGTCTTCAGGAGGGAAGCCGACTGTTTCAGTCAGCAGTTTGTAGGCACGTCGGCAAATTTCAATTTTCCGCGCGCGCGTATCCGCCTGCCCAACTTCATCAAACGCCATTACCACCATCGCCGCACCATAGCGACGAACCTTACGCGCGTGCTCGATGAATTTATCCTCGCCCTCTTTCATCGAGATCGAGTTCACAATCCCCTTGCCCTGAATGCACTTCAGACCTTTTTCGATGACTTCCCATTTGGAGGAATCAATCATTATCGGCACACGGGCAATATCAGGCTCGCCGGCGATCAGATTAAGGAAACGCACCATTGCCGCTTCGGCATCGAGCATCCCTTCATCCATATTGATATCAATGATCTGCGCACCGCTTTCTACCTGTTGTAGCGCAACTTCTAGCGCCTCAGCATATTTATCTTCTTTAATCAGACGTTTGAACTTGGCTGAGCCCGTAACGTTGGTACGCTCCCCGACGTTAACAAAGAGCGTATTGGCATCAATAGTCAGCGGTTCTAAACCCGCCAAGCGACAGGCGACGGGGATATCTGGCAGCACGCGTGGTTTCACACCGTCAACCGCCCGACTGATTGCTGCAATGTGTGCTGGTGTCGTACCACAGCAGCCACCGACGATATTCAGAAAGCCAGCTTGAGCCCATTCGGCAATATGCTCAGCCATCTCTTTCGGCCCAAGATCGTATTCGCCAAAGGCATTCGGCAGCCCCGCATTTGGGTGTGCAGTGACAAAACATTCAGCAATGCGTGATAGCTCTGCAACGTACTGACGCAGCTCATCCGGCCCTAATGCACAGTTCAAACCAAAGGTCAGCGGCTTCACGTGACGCAGAGAGTTGTAAAAAGCCTCGGTAGTTTGACCGGACAGAGTACGGCCTGATGCATCAGTGATCGTGCCGGAAATCATGACGGGCAGTTCAACGCCCATCGCTTCGAATTCGGTTTCAACAGCATAGATTGCTGCTTTGGCATTCAGCGTATCGAAGATAGTTTCGATCATGATTAGATCGACGCCACCTTCAACCAGCGCACGGGTTGATTCACGATAGGCTTCAACTAACTGGTCAAAAGAGATATTACGGAAAGCGGGATCGTTAACGTCTGGAGAAATTGACGCCGTACGGTTAGTCGGGCCGAGTACACCTGCAACATAGCGTGGCTTATTTGGGGTTCGCGCCGTCCATTCATCTGCACAGGCTCGAGCCAAACGTGCAGCTTCATAGTTGATTTCCGCGGATAGGGATTCCATATGGTAATCCGCCATCGCAATGCGCGTAGAGTTGAATGTATTGGTTTCTAGAATGTCAGCGCCGGCTTCGAGATAGTCATAATGGATCGCGCTAATAATATCCGGCTTGGTCAGAACCAGTAGGTCGTTATTGCCTTTAAGATCGCTCTGCCAGTCGGCAAAACGATCGCCTCGGAAGTCCTCTTCGGTCAGCCGATAGCCTTGAATCATGGTTCCCATACCGCCATCCAGCACCAAAATCCTTTGGGATAGCTGATGACGTAATCTCTCAACGGTTGTGCTCACTGTTGCTCCTAGTCTTTCATTTACCCTGATATCACCCGTCTTTTAGTGCAGGTTTTTTATTCAAAAAAATGGCGTTTCCTCATCCTAACATAGGTTTCAGCTCTGTTGGCGGAGGCGATCTTGAGACTTTTTCAGGTGACTTTTGCGTGCCGCCTCTGACTTTGAACACGTCGGAGCAGTTAAAACTAACGATTACATCCATAATGTCGAAAACGAAAATAGATTCCATTTTTATAACATTTTTTTAATAAGAATTTGTTCAATAAAAATAATTATTTACGACTGTCTCAGGAGAGCAACACGATGGCGACGACCGTGCCCGTAAAACGTGGGAAGAAACCACGTGCCACCACGCCAGCCGCAGCGCCTGCGGCCACCGGACAGGTTCAATCCTTACAACGCGGATTGAGATTGCTGGAATTAATTGCCGAATCTCACGGTAGCGTTGCGCTCACGGATTTGGCTCAACAAGCAGGACTGCCAAATTCCACGACTCATCGCTTATTGAGCACCATGCAGCAACAAGGCTTCGTCCAACAGGTAGGCGATTTAGGTTTGTGGACCATCGCTTCTCATGCTTTTTTCGTTGGTAGTAGTTTTCTACAAAGCCGCAATCTGCTGGCGATTGTCCATCCGATTTTGCGCCGTTTAATGGAAGACTCGGGTGAAACCGTTAACTTAGCGGTGTTAGACGTCAGTGATTTTCAGGCCGTGATCATCGATCAGGTCCAGTGCACACAGTTAATGCGCATGTCTGCGCCAATCGGTGGCAAACTACCGATGCATGCATCAGGCGCGGGTAAAGCATTTTTATCCACCGTGAGCGATTCTCATCTGGTTGAATTACTGCATAAAAAAGGTCTGCATAGCTATACACCGCATACCCGTAGCAACCCTACAAGTTTGAAAGAAGAACTGGCGCATATCCGCAAACAGGGGTTTTCTTTCGACGACGAAGAGCATGCTTTGGGACTGCGCTGTATCGCAGCCTGCATCTATGACGAGCATCAAGAGGCTTTCGCCGCCATTTCTATTTCAGGCCCCGTTTCACGTATTACGGACGATCGCGTTATCGAAATTGGCGCTCTGGTGATTAAGGCAGCCAAAGAGGTCACACTGGCCTACGGCGGTAGACACTCATAACGTAATAGGCTCCCCTGAAGGGGAGCCAGATTGGGCGAATTATACTTTTTCGATTTCCACTAAATTAGTGTGCTGCGGATTACCCTTAGCTAACGGTGATGGACGCATCGTAGTCAACGTATTGATACAGCCACCGTGGTCGACCTTATCCCCAGCCATATCTGCCTGATGCCAAGCCCCCTGTCCCATTGCGCTGACTCCCGGCATAATGCGCGGCGTGACTTTAGCATTGATAATCACCGTACCACGCTTATTAAATACGCGAACTTTATCGCCATTTTGTATACCACGTTTCTGAGCGTCGATAGGGTTAATCCACACCTCCTGACGACAGGCGGCCTCTAGCACATCAACATTGCCATAAGTAGAGTGGGTGCGCGCCTTGTAATGGAAGCCAAACATCTGCAGCGGATAGATAGCACGTAGAGAATCATCCCATCCTTCAAACGTCGAGGCATACACCGGCAACGCACTAATGGTTTCGTCTTTTTCCAACTCCCACGTAGCGGCAATTTCTGCCAGTCGCTCAGAGTAAATTTCGATCTTTCCTGAAGGCGTTTTTAGGGGATTCGCGTCTGGATCTTGGCGAAATTTTTGGTAAGCAACAAAATGACCATTGGGATCTTTACGTTTATAAATTCCCTGCTGACGCAGGGTTTCATAATCAGGAAGCAGCGGATCGCGCGCCTGCATTTTGGCATACAGATAGTGTAGCCAATCAGACTGCGTACGCCCTTCAGTAAATGCCTGCTCTACATCTGGCCCCAGTCGCTTAGCAATCTGTGACATGATTTCATAGATCCCCTTACGCTCAAACTTGGCGCTAGTCGCAGGCTGACTAAAGATTAAATACCCCATATTTCCCGCATAATCATTAGGAACAATATCCTCCTGCTCCGTGGTCATCAGATCCGGCAGCAAAATATCGGCATACTTGGCCGAAGAGGTCATAAAGTTTTCAATGACGATGATCTTTTCGCATAGGGTATCGTCCTGCAAGATTTCGTGGGTTTTGTTGATATCTGAGTGTTGATTAATCAAAGTATTACCGGCGTAGTTCCAGATAAATTTGATGGGAACATCCAGCTTATCTTTTCCGCGTACCCCGTCGCGTTTCGCCGTCATCTCAGGTCCACGCCGGATGGCATCGGTCCAAGTAAATACAGATATAGACGTTTTGACCGGATTGGTGAGTACCGGCATTAGCTCAATCGTGATGAGATAAGTCGATTCTCGTGCTCCACTATTGCCACCATGAATACCGACATTTCCGGTCAAAATCGGCAACATAGCAATTGCTCGGGCAGTTTCTTCCCCATTAGCCTGTCGCTGTGGACCCCAACCTTGGCAAATATAGGCAGGCTTCGCAGTACCGATCTCACGCGCGAGTTTGATAATACGTTCGGCGGGAATACCTGTGATACGAGATGCCCACTCTGGTGTTTTGGCTATCCCGTCTGGCCCCTGACCTAAAATATAGGCTTTGTAGTGCCCGTTTGCGGGAGCGCTATTGGGTAATGTTTTTTCATCGTAGCCTACGCAATAGCGATCTAAGAATGGCTGATCGACCAGATTCTCACTGATCAACACGTACGCTATCCCCCCCACCAGCGCAGCGTCTGTTCCTGGACGGATCGGGATCCATTCATCTTCACGCCCTGCGGCGGTATCGGTATAGCGTGGATCGATAACGATCATTTTGGCATTAGAGCGTTCACGCGCTTGTTCGAGGTGATAAGTGATCCCGCCGCCGCTCATCCGCGTTTCAGCGGGATTATTACCGAACATAACGACCAGTTTGGAATTCACAATATCCGACGTACTGTTTCCATCGTTGCTGCCGTAGGTGTATGGCATGGCTGCAGAGATTTGTGCGGTGCTATAGCTACCATAATGGCTAAGATAGCCACCGTAGCAGTTCATCAAGCGGCCAATGATCGAGGCATACGGTGATGAACGGGTGACGTTGCCGCCGATGACGCCGGTTGCATAGTTTTGATAAACCGCCTCATTACCATATTTTTCAACCGTGTATTTGAGACTGTTGGCTATTTCATCATAAGCCTCATCCCAACCAATGCGCTTGAATTTCCCTTCTCCCCGCTTGCCAACGCGTTTCATGGGGTAATTCAACCGCTCTGGATGATTCATGCGGCGGCGAATAGAGCGCCCACGCAGACAGGCTCGGACCTGATGATCGCCATACTCATCTAAGCCAGTGTTATCAGTTTCAACCCAATACACTTCATTATCGCGGGTATGCAGACGTAACGCGCAGCGGCTGCCACAGTTGACCGAGCACATTCCCCACGTCACTTTATCTGGCGGAGGCGTTGCAACGGGCGCAGCCTGAACATTACGCATAAACGGTAAGTTCAGCGCGCCACTTGCTAATGCTAGCCCACCCAAAGCACTGCCTTTAACCAAACTGCGGCGTGTTATCGATATCCCTTCACTATGTATTTTTTCTTTATTATTCATTTCGATGCCCCCTGCCCGAACGATTGCTCAATTAGCTATAGCTACCAAATAAAATATTGAGTTAGGTTGGGGAGAATCAAAAAGAAGCGACTTTTTACACAGAGATGATCAGAAATGTGAGAGGAGATCGATTTATGACAACGCCCTTTCACACAAGAGAAAGGGCGTTATAGGAAGAGTTATTGAGCGGCGTTGACGACCAGTTGTCCAACGCTACCCCGGGTAGCAAGTTCTAGCGTTTGGCTATAGTAGATGAACGGGAAATGTTCAGAAGATGCCTGAGGGAAATAGACCATCAGAGATACTTCACCATCTACCCACACCGTGTCTTTCCAGCCACGGTCTTCAACCATTGGCGGCGCATTGTTGACACTTTTCACTAAGAATTTAGCACCCTGAATGTAAAACGCCTGCGGCGTGTCTGCACGCACCGTCCAGCGTTCCCATGTCCCCTGCTGTGCCTGAATATCTGTCCGGTGTAAATCCCAAGTTGCGCCGTTTATGCCTGGCTGGGAAGCACTGCCAAGACTAATGCTGCGCGTATTGACTACGCTGCCTTCCATCATGTCATCAGACAGCAGACGCGTTGGCAGATTATCCGTCACTAGCGGCAGCAGGCCGGTTGGACGCAGGGTAAGTACGGTAGTGGAAATCAGAATGGAAGAGGGCTCAAACAGGCCACGCAGACGATCCATAATACCTGCTGCAACACCCGCAGTAATCGATACCTCTTCGCCTTTAGACATATCGACCAGTACTTCGCGGCGCTCTCCCGGAGCCAATGTTAGGCTGCTGGCAATCACTGGCGCTGGCATATAACCTTGATCGCTGGCAATAACGCTGAATGGACGATTATCGCTCATGGTCAAAGTGTAACGACGAGCGTTAGAAGCATTGAGCAAACGTAAACGTACCCAGCCACGAGAAACCTCAACAAAAGGCTCTTGCACACCGTTGACCAGCAGAGAATCTCCGTAGAAACCACCGGATGAAGGCGCTTCGTATTCTGGTGTACCAAAGTTATCTAAGCGTTTGTCTTGGATAATGACGGGGAAATCATCCACGCCATAATGGTTTGGTAAAGGCAGATTTTTGCTGTTCTCATCTTCAACCAACCACATTCCCGCTAGGCCGTTGTATACATGTTCAGCCATATGTCCAGGCGTGTTGGCGTGATACCACAGCGTGGCCGCAGATTGGCGAATAGGCAGCACTGGCGACCAATCCACATTCGGTGACATGAGCCGTGCCGCACCGCCGCTTAAAGCGCCGGGAACTTGCAGCCCACTGATTTCCATCGAAACCGACTCAGGCAGACGGTTGCTATAAATCAGCTTCACGTCATCACCGCTATAAACACGTACGGTCGGCCCCAAATAAAGTCCATTGATACCCCATGTGCTGACCTTACGTCCGCTCATGAAAGCCCAATGTGAACGCTGTAGCGTCAGAAACAGAGGCTGACCGCGCTTTGATTCCAATAGAGGAGGAATGGGCAGCGAAACTTGCGATCCACTCGCATGCGCCCTCAGCGGCAATGCACTTGCACACAGTGCCAGACCCGAAGTCTGAATAAACCGACGTCGACTGAGTGACATAACTTCTCCATGAATTTGCTATGCAAACTGAAAATCCAGAAGGGATCTCAGCATCAACGATTGAATTCAACCGTTTAAATAAAAGACCTGCCTAACGCTGACAGGTCTAAATAATATTCTTTAAAATCAAGATTTAGCTTCGCGCATCTGAGCTTCACGAGCAGCAACTTCTGCATTCAGCTCATTGATTTTCGCTTCCATCAACGCATGACAGTAGGCTGACAGTTCACGAACCTGATCTTTGCCGTATTTAGTCACATCGATCGGTGGCAGCATCTCAACAATAACTAAACCGTTATTCCAGCGATTAAGCTTAACTTTATCGTTTGTATTAGATGCACATACCGGAACAATCGGCACACCAGCGGCAATCGCGGCATGGAAAGCACCGGTTTTGAATGGCATCAAACCACGACCACGGCTACGAGTTCCCTCAGGGAACATCCAAAAAGAGATCGTCTTAGTGCGGAATTGGTTCACAACCTGCGCAATCGTGTTATGCGCTTTCGCACGGTTCGCTCGGTCAATCAGCAGGTTCCCCGTCAGCCAATAAAGCAGGCCAAAGAATGGGATCCAAATCAGGCTTTTCTTACCCACTGTGACTGTGTTGGTCTGCACCGCATTCGATATCGTTACCATGTCATAGTTGTTCTGATGGTTGGCGATATAAATCGAGTTACCGTAGTTTTTGGCTTCAGCCGGAATGCGAGTTTCTACTTTCAGGCCAAACAACGGCGACAGTCGCCCAAACATATGGCCGAAAGTCGCAACGTGGCGTGGATTACGTGGGCTAAACAAGCAATAAATACAACCGAAAATGCAGGCCAAAATACAGTATAACGTGACCAGCACAACGCGAATGATGGATAACATAACAACCTCATAAACATATAGCCGGAGTTAGTATACCGACTTAACTGCAAAACACACCGGAGATTCCTTGGCTGCAGCGTTAAAAAATCATTGGAAAACAAGCGAAGAAATATGTCGATATTGAGCAAGCTCGGTACAAATTTCCTACTCCGACGTGACGCTATATCACGTCACGTCGGCTCGTCCTACCAAGATAAACGTTTAAACCCTCAACAATTACTCTTCACTATCGCCTGGGCCGACTTTGATCTGCTCTGGCATTTCTACATCAACACGTTCAATGCGCTGCAGGCCACGCGGTAACAGCGTACCTTTGCGTCCGCGTTCAGCGCGGAATTTCTGTAGCTCCTGCGGCTTCATCACCAGCTTACGCTTGCCGACATGCACCGTAATTGACGTCTGCGGCGGCAATACAAACAGCCACGCCAGCTTATCTTCACCCGATGCAGCTTGCGCAGAAGGAATTGAGACAATCTTGTTGCCCTTACCCTTCGACAGCTGTGGCAAATCATTCACTGGGAACATCAACATACGGCCAGCCTGCGTAATGGCCAGCAACATGTCATCAGCACCGTTGATTTCAATCGGTGGCAACGCCTTAGCATTTTCTGGCAAGGTAATCATCGCTTTACCCGCACGGTTACGTGCGACCAAATCGTTGAAAGTACATACGAAACCATAACCTGCATCTGAAGCCATCAACAGTTTTTGGTCATCCGCAGCCATTAACACCTGCTCAATAGTCGCGCCTGGTGGTGGCGTCAACTTACCGGTTAACGGTTCACCCTGCCCACGTGCCGAAGGCAGCGTCGTTGGATCAAGCGCATAACTGCGCCCCGTGGAATCGATAAAGACCACAGGCTGATTGCTCTTACCACGCGCAGCTGCACGGAAGCTATCACCCGCTTTGTAACTCAAGCCGGTAGGATCGATATCATGACCCTTGGCACTCCGCACCCAACCCCCTTCTGACAGAACAATAGTCACTGGCTCGGATGGAATGAAGTCGTGCTCGCTCATGGCTTTAGCTTCTTCGCGCTCTTGCAGTGGAGAGCGGCGATCGTCGCCGTAAGCCTGTGCGTCAGCCTGAATTTCTTTCTTAATCAACGTATTCAGTTTACGTTCAGATGCCAGTAATGCCTGCAAATGGTCGCGTTCTTTAGCCAGCTCATCCTGTTCACCACGAATTTTCACCTCTTCCAACTTAGCAAGGTGACGCAGTTTCAGTTCAAGAATAGCTTCTGCCTGTGTTTCTGAAATACCAAAGCGTTCAATTAGCTTCGGTTTGGGCTCGTCCTCGGTACGGATGATGTGGATCACTTCATCAATATTGAGGAATGCCACCAGCAAACCTTCCAAAATGTGCAAACGCTTCAGCACTTTTTCCAGACGGTAGTTTAAGCGGCGGCGCACCGTATCACGACGATAAGCGAGCCATTCAGTCAGAATTTCGAGCAGATTTTTGACCGCTGGACGATTGTCCAAGCCGATCATATTCATGTTAATACGGTAGCTTTTTTCCAGATCGGTAGTGGCAAACAGGTGAGCCATCACCTGATCCATATCTACGCGATTGGAACGCGGCACAATGACTAAACGGGTTGGGTTTTCGTGATCGGATTCATCACGTAAATCTTCAACCATCGGCAATTTCTTCGCACGCATCTGGCTGGCAATTTGCTCCAACACTTTCGCGCCGGAAGTCTGGTGCGGCAGCGCGCTAATCACCACCTCGCCGTCTTCTTTTTTCCAGATTGCACGCATGCGAACCGAGCCACGGCCGGTGCGATAGATTTTACGGATCTCTTCACGCGGCGTGATAATTTCGGCTTCGGTTGGATAATCAGGGCCTTGGACATGCTCGAGAATATCGTCGAGCGTCATACTCGGCTTATCAATCAGCTCAACTAAGGCTTTCGCCAACTCACGCACGTTGTGCGGAGGAATATCCGTTGCCATACCAACGGCAATACCGGTAGTCCCATTCAACAAAATATTAGGCAGGCGCGCAGGCAGCGTTTTTGGCTCCTGCAGGGTGCCGTCAAAGTTTGGCGTATAGTCGACGGTACCTTGTCCTAACTCGCCCAACAGCACTTCAGCATACTTGGACAGGCGTGACTCGGTATAACGCATCGCAGCAAAGGACTTCGGATCATCCGGAGCACCCCAGTTACCCTGACCATCAACCAGCGGATAACGGTAGGAGAACGGCTGGGCCATGAGCACCATGGCTTCATAACAGGCGCTGTCGCCGTGCGGATGATATTTACCCAGCACGTCACCCACGGTACGTGCGGACTTTTTAAACTTGGCGCTGTTGTTTAACCCCAGCTCCGACATCGCATACACAATACGACGCTGTACCGGTTTTAAACCATCACCGATAAAAGGTAACGCCCTGTCCATGATGACGTACATGGAATAGTTGAGATAGGCGTTCTCTGTAAACGTGTGCAGCGCTTGGCGCTCGCTGCCGTCATGGATCAGATCGCTCATTAATAATCCTCTGGCCGCCGCCCTAACTGAATGAGTAAAACAGTCCGCAGCGGGACTTAACGACTGTCTTGGTCTTTACACAATTGCCCGCGATAGTAACTCATCTTTTATAGGCCTGTCACAGGTGATAGTAGGATCACCCGACTTATCCTTCTTGTAGGGCGTCTAATCATAAAACCGATCGTCGTCACAGACAGGCGTATTTTTTTTCTCCACCATCAAACATCATAACGTTCGAATGTTTGGAGATTAATCATGCAGAACTCAAGCAACACACTGTTTAGCGAAGCCGAATGGCAATCAGCCGGTGGTTTATTGACACTACAATCTATCTGCAATCAGCCTCGGCTATGGCGTGAAGGCTTTGCTCTTATACAGCAACACCGCGCGGAAATTGAGCGTTTCTGGCAACAGTTGGCAGACGAACCGCGCAATATCATTCTATGCGGTGCCGGTTCATCGCTTAGTGCCGCACGCGTTGCCGCACAGTGGATCCGTCAGCAAACTGGAAAATCCATTCAGGTTCTTGCCAGTACCGATATCGTCGTCAAACCTGAGCTGTATCTGGAGAATAAACCGACACTGCTGGTTTCCGTCACCAGCTCCGGCAGCACCCCAGAGAGCACCGCGGTGTTTGAACTGGCTGAACGCCTGATCGATGACTGCTATCACTTGATCGTTGCGAACGATCCGCAGGGAGAATTACCTAAACGCAGCCAGCATCACGCCAAAACCCTCTATATCCCAGCGCCTATCGGCACCAAAAACGGCTCTTTTGCTGCCGCCGCGGAATTTACGCTACCGATCTGGTATCTGCTGCTCATCTTCTTGCCTCAGCAATGGGATATCGCTCAGCGCGCCTTAGATGTTTATCAGCACGGAGCTGATTATTTTCTTTCACAGCAGGCTGACAAAATTGCTGCCATCGCCAAACGCGACGCCCCCGTGGTGGTCAGTTTAGGCTCATCGTCGCTACAGTTTATCGCTGCCGATGCCAGCCTGAAATTGCTGGAGATGTGTAACGGACGGCAGGCTACCGATGATTTCTCAACGCTGGCATTTCGTCACGGCCCTAAACTGATCGTCAACCAGCCAGTGACCGTGGTTTGCTATCTTTCGCCCGATCAAGAGATCCTTCGTTACGATCTGGATATGGCTACCGAGTTAGCCGCGCAGCGCCATCCACAGGGGAAAATCATAGGCATTTACGCAGCAAACGACGAGCGTGTCGCGCAAGCCTGCGATGAGTATCTGCATTTTGACTCACCAGAATTGACCCAACTACCTGAAGTCTTTAGCGGTTTGTTGTATGTTATGTTCGCTCAGCTACTTGGGCTATTGCGCGCACGCCAGTTGGGTGTAACCCCCGATCTCCCTTCCAATGACGGTAAAGTGGCCAAGGTGTGCAAAGTGACCATTTATGGACAGGATTGATGCATAACGAACTCGAACAGGCTGCCCCTCTCTATTTGCATATCGCAAAAGATCTGCGTGAAAGAATCGAAGCGGGAGAATTCCCGCTCGATACGCTGCTGCCGCCAGAGCCTGTGCTCTGTCAGCAATATCAATGTGGCCGAGTTACGCTGCGCACGGCGGTTGAAATGTTAGCTCAGCGGGGATTTTTGACTAAAAAACAGGGGCGGGGCACTCTGGTGACCACGCCTGCGTGGTTGGCAGACAACACGCTGCCAGTGGGTTTTAGCGAGAAAATGACCCAGGCCGGTCTTGCTCACCACACGCAAGTGGTACGCTTCGAGCAATGTCCGGTTACGCCAGAGCAAGCTCAGAAGTTAGGCCTCAATGCCTCTCAGCGCGTGATAATCCTTGAACGGTTGCGATTCGTCGAGCAATATCCGGCGCTATATGAAATCACCGTTTTACCCGCCGAACGTTTTGCCACGCTGAATCGCCAGCACGTAGAGCAGCATGGGCTTTACCATACGCTTGCTCATGACTTTAACCTATTGAGCATGCAGGCTCAGGATGATTATCGTCCCTGTATCGCCCCAGCACCGATGGCCGCTCTATTACAGCTCGAACACCAACAGCCTTGCATTGAAATTGTGCGCCTTGCCACCAGCCACGGCCAGCCTTTCGAGTTCACGGTGAGCTATACCAACACCGAACATTACCCGCTTCGCTTCCGCTATCTGCGGGGATAAAACCGCTAATATTACAGCGCTGCAAGATTCGCAGACTTATCTTGCAGCCTCGTAATAATTCAATAGCATCATGTAGCCTTTGGGAGATTTCCTCGCCTTAGACTGATTACGTCCCTTTTTCTGCCTGCCTAGCTACTTAAGAAAGCGGGCAGAGAAAGGGAAACGATCATTCTTTTGCAAGGAGATACATTATGGCTACCCCGAACATCCTACTGCTGCGTATTGATAACCGTCTGGTTCACGGACAGGTTGGCGTGGCCTGGTCCTCTTCTCTTGGCGCTAATTTGCTTTTGGTTGCCGATGACGGCGTGGCTCAAGACCCTCTACAACAACAAATCATGTCCATGACGGCTGAATCTATGGGCATTGGTATTCGCTTTTTCTCTCTGCAAAAAACCATCGACATCATCGGTAAAGCATCGGCAGCACAAAAAATCTTTATCGTCTGCCGCACACCGCAGGAAGCCCGCTTTTTGATTGAAGGAGGCGTTCCAATCAAAAGCGTGAACGTTGGCAATATGCATTTCGTCGAAGGGAAGCGTTCCATCACGAAAAAAGTCTATGTCGACGATCAGGACCTCGCGAATCTGCGCGCAATTCAAGCCAAAGGCGTGGACGTTTTTATTCAAGATACCCCAAGCGATAGCAAACACAGCATCGAATGATTTGAGTAATGCGCGGTTTTATCTCTATAGGTTTAACTAAACGATAGGACACATCATGCATGAAATAACCTTAATGCAAGGCATGGGGCTCGCCATCATGGCCCTGATTGTCGGCATCGACTTCTGGCTCGAAGCGCTATATATCTTCCGCCCACTGATTGTATGTACGCTCACCGGTGCGATTCTAGGCGATATCCAAACCGGTTTAATTACCGGTGCATTGACCGAACTGGCCTTTACCGGACTCACACCTATCGGGGGAACTCAGCCGCCAAACCCTGTCTTAGCGGGGATCATGACAACGGTTATCGCCCACAGTACCGGAGTGGATGCGAAAACGGCCATCGGGCTTGGATTACCGTTCAGCTTCCTGATGCAGTACATCATTCTGTTCTACTACTCAGCATTTTCGTTCTTCATGCAAAAAGCCGATCGTTATGCAGAAGAAGGCAATACTCGCTCGCTGGGCCGCTTGAATCTGCTATTAACCAGCATCGTGGCGATTAGCTATGCCGCCGTCACGTTCTTCTGTGCCTACGTTTCACAAGGCGCCATGCAAACGCTGGTGCAATCTATGCCAGCATGGTTAACCCACGGCTTTGAAGTCGCCGGCGGCGTATTACCCGCCGTCGGTTTTGGTTTACTGCTTAAGGTCATGATGAAGACACCATTTATTCCGTTCTTTATCGTCGGCTTCCTGTTTGTCACTTTTATTCCCGTACAAAACCTACTGCCGGTTGCGGTGCTAGGTGCCGCATTTGCGGTATATGAATACTTTAATGAACAGAAAAAAGCAGCGGCAACAGTCGTCGTAGCGGAGGATATGGAAGATGGCATCTGAAATCGTCAATACTGAAAATACATCCGTACCCGCGACCACTGCGGGCCAAGATAATCCGCCCAAAACCGTGCTGACCCGTGGCGATATCACCCGCTTGGGCTTTCGTTCCGCCCTGCTTCAGTCAGGTTTTAACTATGAGCGTATGCAAGCGACGGGGTTTGCCAGCGCGCAATCTCCGCTACTGAAAAAGATTTACGCCAACGATAAGGACGCCCTTAGTGCGTCCATGAGAGACAATTTAGAATTTATTAACACCAACACTAACGCAGCCGGATTCCTGATGGGGTTGCTGATTTCTCTAGAGGAACGACACGAAAGCCGTGACCTGATTAAAGGTCTGAAGGTGGCGCTGTTTGGCCCTCTAGCAGGTATCGGTGATGCGATTTTCTGGTTCACGTTGCTGCCGATCGTTGCTGGGGTGTGTGCGTCTTTCGCCAGCCAGGGAAGTGTTCTCGGTCCATTGATTTTCTTCGTTGTCTACGCTGCGCTGTTCCTGCTGCGCGTGGTATGGACGCATCTGGGCTATTCACTCGGCGTGAAGGCCATCGATAAATTGCGCTCAAGCTCTGGCGCAATCTCACGAGCGGCCACCATATTAGGGGTCACCGTGATCGGGGGACTTATCGCATCCTATGTTCACCTGACCGTAACCGCCAAAATTGCGGTCACTGCCGGACATGAGGTTTCGATTCAAGAGGCCTTCTTCGACAAAGTGTTCCCAAACCTGCTGCCACTGGGCTATACGCTGCTGATGTATTATCTGCTGCGCGCCAAGAAAGTCAGTCCGGTGACGCTCATTTTAGTCACGTTTGTGCTCTCCATTGCCCTCTCTTGGTTGGGCGTACTGTAATTTCACAGCGCGGTTCGCCGCGCTTGTTTTTTTAAGAGATTAGAGATGATTAGCCTTATTATTACCGGACATGGTCGCTTCGCCAGCGGTCTGTTTAGCGCGGTTGAGCAGGTTATTGGCCCACAGGAACAGTGCGTCGCCGTCGACTTTCCACCTGAAATGAGTACTCAGCAACTGGATGAAAAACTGACTCAGGCACTCGCCTCACTGCCTCAGCAAGATGGCGTGCTATTTTTCACCGATTTGCTCGGTGGCTCGCCGTTTCGCAGTTCCGTTATCTTGAGCCAAGCATTAGCAAATAGCGATGTGGTGGCAGGGACCAACATGCAAATGTTGGCGGAAATGCTGATGGAACGCGAAGAGATCGCCAGCATACAGGAGTTTGTCACACAGGCACTCGCCTGTGGGCATCAGGGAATGTTGAGTTTCAGAGAGAAAGCGGCGGAAAACGCATCCGCAGTTGAAATCGATGAAGGGATTTAATTTCTGATGTTCATATCCTGAATAGATGAGCTGTAGGAATAAGACAGCTCATCTATCCTTCAAGACACAGTATCTGGCCATGTTTTCTCGTGTTTCTTTATCACTATCGCCATATCGTGATGGTGAAATCAGAGTGAGTACATATATGTATCCAGCTTTCCCTGTGGCTTTACCAATAAGATAAAAATGTTCGTCATCGCCTTCCTCAGGTACTTTCGCTAATTTGCACCATCCATGGGTTATCCATTCATTTTGAAGGAATTTTATTCCCGCATCAGACATCTGGACAGTAAAGGTTTTATCAAACTCGGATGCTGCGTTTTTTTCTAAATGGAAGGTCACCTGCAAATAATCGTGCTCTACAATGGTTGAAGCACCGATATCTTTGGCCTGCGTCGGAAAAAAATTCGGTAACCAAGTATGAATACCATCATCATTGGGTATATCTGAATAAGTCGCATATGTTTTACTGACCTCTCCGGTATCCCTAAAACGGCCAGCAAATAGAACAAGAAGGCTAATAAAAACGATTATTATCAATAAAATAGGAAGAAGAGAAAAAGTTTTTCTCATCTGAGAATCCATAATTAATAACCTTTCACCGCCATTAACGCAGTATTCAACTGCATCACCGCCTGCTCTGGTGTTTGATTAGGATGGGTGAAAAAGTCATTAAGAACGCGGAAGAAAACTTCTTTTGCCTGCACATCAACCGCCATTGAGTGCGCCATGCTTGGCAGTAGACGATTCGTCTTCTCGGCATCTTTAAACACCTTCGCCGCTTGCTGGGCGCAAACATCGAACGTGCTCATATCAATATCGTTACGAACCGGAATTGAGCCTTTTAACTGATTAAAGCGACGCTGGAAATCAGGATCCATCAACACATCCGCGAGACGGCGCTGAGCCTCCACCGCGGTGGCATTACCGTTTTGCTGCAAAATCGCAAAACTGTCAGTGCCGTAAATAAAGTAGCCTTCTGTACCTGGCGTTGCCACACAGAGAAAATCTTTGTTTGGTACAGCTCCCATCTGCATCAACTCACCTTTGGCCCAGTCTCCCATAATCATCATAGCGGCTTTGCCACTGTACAGAAGCTCTGCTGACTCATGCCAAGGCCGACCCGCTGATTTAGGATCTATATCATCATGTAACTGACGAAAACGCTGAAGTACGCGGATCATGCGATCGCTAGTGATTGCTTTGCTATCTAGCTTTTCGAATACGTCACGATAGAACTGACCACCTTCTAAGCCGAGCAGAATATTTTCAAACAGCGTTGCATCCTGCCATGCCTGTCCACCGTGCGCTAACGGGATATAACCTGCCGCTTTGAGCTTATCGGCAGCCGCGAAAAATTCATCCCACGTTGTAGGGATCGCCAGATGCAGCGCGTTAAAAGGCTTGGGATTAATCCACAGCCAGTTAATCCGATGGTTATTTACGGGAACAGCAACGTACTCGCCATGATATTGAGTAATCTGGCGAATCAACGAAGGCAACACGCGATCCCAAGCTTCGGTTTGCTCTTTGGTATAAGGACTGGATAAAAAACCCAGTGCGCCCCACTCCTGAATAAATTTGCCTTCCATTAGCGCCGCTGTCGGTGGGTTACCTGCAATCATTCTCGTTTGCAGTACGCTATAGGCGCTTTCACCCCCGCCACCTTTTACCGTGAAATCCTGCCAAGTATCTCCTTTGGCCGCTAACTCCTGCTTGAGTAGATTCAGCGCCGCGCTTTCACTCTCCGACGTCCAGTAATGCAAAACCTCAACCGTTGCAGCACTACAGTTCATCGCCATCGTTAGCAAGGCGGTGGTCAGTAAAACTTTTTTCACCAGCGATTCTCCGTTACCTGTGTGATTACTGTAAATAACGCCTTAAGCGCAATACGGCAATCAGACCACCACAAGGATGGTTATACAGTGTGATATCACCGCCGTGAGCGCGAGCGATACCGCGAGCAATTGCTAAACCTAATCCGCTTCCCTGAGTATCGCTATGTAATCGATAGTAAGGCTTAAACACGTTCTCTAACTGAGCTTGCGGAATACCGGGGCCATAATCACGGAAACTCAGCGTCATATGTTCAGGATAGTTTTCCACGCTGATCTCAAGCCTATCACCGTATTTCAAGCCATTATCCACCAGATTATTAATGCAGCGTTTCAACGCCAGTGGGCGTCCAAACAGATAGTGCGGCGTGCCACGCAGGCTGATATTGGTATGTGCGTCCATCAGCTGTGCCAAAAGGTGGCGTAGGTCGATACGCTCCATATTCTCGTGAATATCCGTATCCTTCATACTTTGCAGCGCACCTTTGACCATCATTTCCAGATCGTGCAGATCCTGCTCCAGCTTTTTCTCGAGCGGAGGATCGTCCAGCATTTCCACGCGCAGCCGTAACCGCGTCAGCGGTGTTTTTAAATCATGACTGATCGCGGTAAAAAGGATTTCTCGGTTATGTAAATAGGCACGCAGTCGATCCTGCATTTGGTTGAAGGCTCGCGTCGCGCTAACTAATTCTGCGCTCCCTTCTTCAGGTAACGGAGGGCTATCCAACTGAGTGTTTAACTGATGTGCCCCCTGCGCTAAACGCGCTAACGGCCTCAGCTCTCTGCGTATCAGCCAGCCGCCAAACAGCGCTACCAGTAACATACTGCATAGCGTGAATCCCAACTGACGAGAACCAAACAGCGGCAGATCCAACTGATCGTATGGCGGCGGTAGCGGTGCAGCAATAAACAGCCATTCGTCCTTGTTCAACGCTAACTGAAGCGCTAACACAGGCTCATCGCCACGTGATGTAACCAGCCCAAAACGCGCCCAACCCGGCGGTAAGTCCACCATCAAAACACCCGCGTTAAATACTCGTAGCTGATTGGCGGCAGTGAGAGAAATCACCGAGTTCAGCCTATCACCCTGTTGATTTAGCACCTCGCTTTGCGCCAGCGCGAGTACCCTTTGCACATTACTGCTGTCGGCAAGCGGCTGCTGTTTGAGGGGATGGCTATTGATGGAGATAAAAAACTGCGAGCCCCCCAGCTCTAGCTGTTGCTGGAGTACCAGATGACGATAATTACGCGGCAGGGATGACATGAAATTGTAAGTCGAAAGCATACTCTGCGTCAGGCTACGAACGGTGCTCTCAAGACCCGCATTATTGCGCACGCTGTACTGTCGATACCAAAAAACCCCAGAGATAATCTCAGCCAAGAGCAAAGCGCACACCAGCATACATAACATGCGGCTCATCAAAGAACGCGGCCAAAGGCGCTGATACCAACGCAATGATTTGGGACTGGGATCAAACCGCCGGAACTCAGTATTCACGGCTAACATCGCAGCACAGCATATAACCCTGATTTCTTATCGTGCGCAGCAGACGGCGGTCGACGTCATGCAAGCGTTGACGTAGCCGACTAATCTGCACATCAATGCCACGCTCCAGAGGATTATTTTCACGGCGGCGGGTGATCTCCGATATTTGGTCACGATCGAGGATCTTGTTTGGAAACCGCAGAAAAAGAGATAACAAAGCAAACTCGATCCCAGAGAGGATCTCCGCGGCACCTTGAGAATCGATCAATTCTCGGCGTAACAGATCCAGTTTCCAGCCGTTAAAACAAAGATAGCGTGCTTCTGCCGTTGGACTTTGCGCTATCTGGTTGCGCCGCAACAGCGCCTTAACTCTTGCCAACAGCTCGCGTGCGCTAAAAGGCTTAGCGAGATAGTCGTCAGCGCCTAGCTCCAGCCCGATCACCTTGTCGGTTTCATCAGAGGCTGCGGTAAGCATGATGATCGGCACCGAAGAGGTATTCCTCACCATCCGGCATAGCGTGAAGCCATCCATACCCGGCATCATGACATCAAGAATAATCAGATCGACGCTTTGCTGTTGAAGCGTTTGCATCAATTTTTCACCGTCAGGCAGCGCAATAACGCTAAATCCCGCGCGAGTGAAATACTCCGTCAGCAGACTACGAATTTCTGCATCATCATCAATGAGCAACAGCGAATAGGGCAACATCATCGGTAAGGCCTCAGCAACACTCTAATCAGCACAGATGAACAAACACACGAGCTACCATAGACGTGAGCCTAATGCACCTGATTTCATCTTTTACACATTTTGCTGTCGATTGATTTAATCTTGCAATAATTACTTTCAATACACAATGAACCACCATGAGTGAGATAGATAATTCATCGGTATAATGATTATAGTCCCCCATTTCCAGCTAAGTGATGTGCTAGTTATGAAAGCTCTAGGCTAGAACAGAGAGATGTTTAGATACGTCTAGAAGAACTAGAGGATAGATGGGATTTCATGCTCGACATGCTGAGTAACATACTAAGTATAATTCATCCATGGCTCAGATATTTTTAGCAAAAAGTAAAAAATGAATAAGACATCAAAACCAATTGACGCAGCGAATTCATTGTCAGTAATGAACAAACTAAATACAGAATTATCACCGGATAAATATCCGCCGCATGGTATATTGCAAGCGTATTTTCATCAAGAAATAAAAACAGAGCACATAATTTTATCAAAAGATCGCATCATCGTAACAAAACCATCTGGAGATATTGAAAATGATATCTCACAGCCATCTATGCCTTGGCTAACAGAAATTAATGATGATTACTTTAAACTCCGTAGACCTATTACCAACATGAAAGTCCTCTACAGTGTAGTCTTCTCGTTTTTTTCACTTGCTAATACTTTGTTATTTTTCATGATGATATCTGATGGGTCATGGCGAAGTTTTGAGATAATGGCTCTAAGTCTCCTCGATTTATTCTGTTTTTTATATTTATTACCACTCACAGTAAGACATGCTTATTTTAAAGCCCAAACATTGCCTGCACTATATGGCATTCAAGCCAGTGTCATATCGCTTTAAAGAATATCCATCACCTTCATTTTCTGCCCATAAATGGTTAATTAAATGGCTTACAGATATTGACCATGAATCTCAAAGGTTGATTTGCGTGATATGACGCAGAGCCCAATTTGTTATAATAGGCTCACATGTTATTGCATCGTTAACTACGCTACGATATCAAAACAACTTCCCTCGTCAGTATTTTCATACCAGCAGGCGGTCAATGATGGAATATCAAGCCTATTTTCAGAAAATAAGTACGCTTTCAGAGGCTAAACAGGCACAAATGGCTGAGATTTACTTTCAGTCTTACGCGGGGAGCGATGCCCAACGCTTTTTTTCCGATCTTCAGAACAAAGACGAAGTGCTACTTCTGACGTTCAGCGGCCATGTGATTGGCTTTAGCACTATACAAATCTACCGGCACGCAGATGCAATAATCATTTATTCAGGCGACACCATCGTGATGCCAGAGCACTGGAAGCAGCAAGTGCTGCATAAAGCGTGGATCAACCGAATGGCGCTGCTCAAGCAAGAAAACCCAGACCTGCTGGTCTATTGGTTACTGCTGGTCAAAGGGCTGCGCACCTATAAATACCTGAAAGTATTCGCCAAAACATTCTACCCTCACTGGAAAAAACAAGAGCCAAAACTGAAGCATTTAGCTGACTCATTGGCGGCGGAAAAATTCGGCTCGCTGTACAATCCGCAAACGGGTGTCGTTGAATGCCCCGAGCATTATGGCTATTTACAGGCATCGCTGGCGAATATTTCACCCACACTGCATACAAAACCGGAAGTGAATTTCTTTATGCAAAAAAACCCACATTACTCCCGTGGACACGAGTTAGTTTGCCTATGTGAAATTTCGCCAGAAAACGTAGCTGAACGCTATCGACCATGCTTTGTCGATCCCTGCGTGGAGTTTCGCAATGAATAATCCTTGGCATCATTTTCGGAAGACAGATTCGGTGATTTTGGGCTCAATAACCGAAAGACAGAATCGCTGGTTAATGGCCTGTTTGAGCAACAATCAGAACTCAGCCTACGGAATGCGTTATGGGTTTTCGACGATAGCTTCAATAGAAGAATTTCAGCGCCAAGTCCCCATTGTCGAATATGAAACACTGGCTCCATGGATTGATAACATTGCCAATGGTATTGATGAACAGTTATTTTGCACCAGCGTAGTAGCGTTTGAGAAAACAGGCGGTAGCCACAGCGGCGGTAAACTTATTCCTTACACCGCTCACGGGCTAGCGGACTTCCGACATGGGCTTATCGGCTGGCTTAATTCGGTTATTACCCAGTTTGAACTGACCGAAGGGAAGGCCTACTGGGCTCTCAGCCCTGCGGCAACCCACACGGATACCACCAACAGCGGTATTCCCATCGGTGCCGGAGACGCGCTCTATTTGGGAGAGGAAAACCTGACCATGTTTGCCGAACTAAGCGCCGTACCCTTAAGCCTTAGCATGGTCAAGGATATGGCGCATTGGCAGTTGCTCACGCTCTATTTTCTCATTCGTTGTCAAGACCTGCGACTAATTTCAATCTGGAGCCCCAGCTTCCTCTCGTCATTGCTAACGGCCCTGCATGAAAAACAACACACGCTATTGATGCTTCTGGCACAAGGAGGGATAGTGGCAGATCACTCGCTGTGTGCGGATGCAGATGCCCTGCGCCGCTATCAGGATTATCTGGCGCAAAACAACACCCACATATTGTGGCCGCAGCTTAAAGTGATCAGCTGTTGGGCTGATGCGTCTTCGCAGCCGTTAGCACGTGTGCTAATGAACCATTTTCCCAATGTTGCATTACAACCCAAAGGACTACTTTCAACTGAAGCTATTATCACTGTACCAGATACTCACGATAACCCCTGTTTGTGCATAGATAGTAATTTTTATGAATTCATCGACGACAATGGGGAAGTTTTCCTCGCGTCTGAGGTTAGACCAAATGATGAATACCGCGTAATTATCACAACCAACAGCGGGTTATATCGCTACCAAACGGGAGATCGGGTGAAATGCATCAGTAGGCAACAAAACGGCGTGTCTTTGCGTTTTATCGGCCGAAGCGGCGTATGTAGCGATCTGGTTGGGGAGAAACTAACTGAACCCTTTGTGATTCATTGCCTAAACAAGCTGGAAGGATTTGCGGCACTAGCCCCAGATACCACTCGCCTCGGCTATGTACTGCTGCTGGATGAGCAGTACCGCCAGCAGAATCAGCCTTGGCTTAGCGGCGTTGAACTACAATTACATAGTAACCCGCAATATGCTTACGCTAGACGACTTTCACAGCTTCACCCACTGCGCTACACGTTTATTGAACAACCAATAGAGCGCTACCTTCGCTGGCAATACGATAAGGGCAAAAAACTTGGAGATATCAAACCTCCAGCACTTCTGCCCCACGACAGCTGGCGTGATATTTTTCAAATACAGGGTTAAAACGTCAGAATGGAACCTTCAATATACAGTCCGCTGCGTAAGCTGAAATTATTATTGATCTCGCCAAAAGGGCCGCTTTATCGCAGTCGTGGTGGAATCTTTAAGCGTTCGTTACGCTACCAGCCGTTGACACTTACCACGCTTGCCGCACTGGTGCCAAAATCCCTTCCGGTAGAAATTGCATTGCTCGATGAAAGTATCAGTGAAATCCCAGACACCATCGACGCAGATATGATCGGCATGACGGTCATCACGGGTAATGCTCCTAGAGCCTATGAGCTGGCAGCACGTTTTCGCGCCAAAGGCATTACTGTCGTGTTAGGAGGTCCTCACGTTACACTGCTTCCAGAAGAGGCTACCCTACACGCAGATTCCATCTGTGTCGGTTATGCTGAGCAAAGTTGGCCACGCCTAATCCGTGATTTGCTGGCTGGCGATCTGAAACCCCGCTATCAACAGGATACTGATTTTCATCTGGATGATCCTGATCTCCCCTTTCCAGAACGTCATCTGTTCGATGATAAAAACTTTCTGACTCAAGCCGTATTTGAAGCAACACGCTCCTGCACCCACAACTGTGAGTTCTGTGTTGCACCTAGCGCTTGGGGGCGTAAACAGTTTCAACACCCTGTGGAATGGGTTGTTAATGACATCCGACAGTTCATCGCTCGCACGGGGAAACGCAAGCTAATCTTTGTTGACCTAAACCTTGTGTCTGACATTGGTTACGCTAAAGCGTTATTTACAGCGTTGATCCCGCTGAGAGTTCAGTGGTTCGGCCTATCAACCGTGCTGATCGCTCATAATCATGAGCTGATGGAGTTGATGGCTCGCAGCGGCTGTAAGGGATTACTACTAGGGCTGGAAACCGTCAGCGACGGCAGCCTAAAAGACGCCGGAAAAAAATTTAACGACTCAGTGGACTATAAAACTCTGATTGGTGATTTACATCGATTGGGGATCTCTGTTCAGGGTTGCTTCGTATTCGGCCTTGATCACGATACCGTCGATGTGTTTGACCGCACCGTCGAGCTAGCCATTGATGCAGGCATCGATCTACCACGATTTTCAGTGTTAACGCCCTTCCCCGGAACACCTCTGTTTCAGCGGCTAGAACAGGAACAGCGCATTATCACTAAGGATTGGTCACTGTATGACGCTCAGCATGTAGTCTTTCAACCTAAGCTGATGAGCATGCAGGAACTGGAAGCGGGTCATGAATATGCATGGAAAAAGGTCTATCGCTATAACAATATCGCTCGGAGGCTGTGGAAGGCGAAAAACTTCTGGCCACTGGCGCTAACAGCAAACCTCGGCTATCGCTTCTACGCCCATCATCTGCATCAGTTTTATACCTGTGACTGGCCGATTGAGCATCCATCGTTACAAAATACCTCGACGCGGAATAGTTAACCTATGCGACTGACATTTATTCATCCGGCTATCGGTCATAGAAAAAATGAATCCTACCTGCGTTCTTGGCAGATGGAACCATTGCCTGTCGCTACGCTAAAAGGATTAACACCCGCTGACATAGAAACGCGGTTTTATGACGACCGCTTGGAGCTGATTCCGTTTGATGCCCCCACCGATGCAGTTGCCATTTCTGTAGAAACCTATACAGCCAAACGCGCTTACCAAATAGCCAGCGAGTACCGCAAACGCGGAGTGCCGGTCATTATGGGGGGGTTTCATGCCACGTTGTTGCCCAATGAGGTCGCTCGCTATGCCGACACGCTTGTCACTGGCGAAGCAGAGGCGATATGGAACGAAGTGATAGACGACCTGCGTCACAATACGTTGAAAAGCCATTATCAAGGCTACCAGACCGACCTGACTCAGGTTCAGGTTGATCGCAGCTTGTTTAAAGGGAAACGATATTTACCTATTGGACTGATTGAAACGGGTCGTGGATGCCGTTTCCCTTGCGAGTTTTGTGCTGTCCAAGCCTTCTACCAACGTCGCTACCGCCGACGAGATATCGACAGTGTACTGAAAGAGCTGTCACTGCTGAAGCAGGAAAAAAAAATATTCTTCTTTGTGGATGATAACTTTGCGGGCAGTTTGCGTGAAAGCCGAGAGATCTTACCCGAGTTAGCACAGGCTGGGGTCCGCTGGGTCACACAGATGAGCATTAATGCAGCCCATGATGAAACCTTCGTGCAACAGCTAGCGCATGCAGGCTGCCGAGGTGTGTTGATTGGCTTTGAGTCTCTCAACGAAGATAACCTGCGTCAGATGAACAAGCAGGTTAACACTATGCAAGGAGGATTTGGCAGCGCCTTAGCTAATCTAAGAAAACATGGTATTGCGATATATGGCACCTTCGTTTTTGGCTATGACCATGATACGCCGGAATCATTTGGCGAAGCCGTAAGTTATGCCCGCGAGCAAGGGATGTATATCGCCGCCTTCAACCACATGACACCCTTCCCTGGTACACCGCTATACACTCGGCTGGAGCAGGAAAAACGCTTACGCTTTGAGCATTGGTGGCTGGATGACAACTACCATTATAACGATCTTCCCTTCTTCCCCGCCCACCTGACGCCACAGCAAATCACGGACGGTTGCTTGGAAGCAAGGCACGCATTTTACAGCTGGCGTTCTATTTTTCAGCGTAGCTGGCACAACCGCAGTGATTTCTTTATGTTTCGCAACTATTTCCCTATCAACATGATGCACCACAACGAAATCAGCAGCCGCAATGGTTATCCCCTCGGGGATGAAAATTGGTCAGGCCCATTGTTGGAAGCAAAATAATGCGTGTAATTGCCGCAACACACGAACACGGAGCTCGCTTACTGGGCCTATTAGAAGAGAATGCAATGCTGGGCGATATCGATCTCGTCATGACCCGTCGACCAGACTACTTTTCGGCCCAACAGCATAGTTGTGGCATTGAACACCCTGTCATTGCGCTAGAAGGAGAACACGCTATCGGCATGTGCCAGTTAACAGAGCATTCTGGCTTTGCTAACGGCCAGCCATGCCAGCTTGGCTATCTCGGCAGTTTGCGAGTGACACGGAACTATCGCCACCGCATCCGCGTACTGCAGGCTGGATTTGACTACCTGCGCCAGCTTTCTTTATCGGGCTCTTCGACAACAGATTATTGCTATACCAGCATCGCCGCAGATAACCACACGGCTCGACGCTTGCTGGAGCGAGGCCTGCACGGTTTACCTCATTACCAGCCGTTAGGCGAAATGCACACGCTAGTCATGAACCGCAAACGGGGAAAACGTCGGGAATTGTGGCGTCTAATTCCCCCCAAAGAGTATCCCCAATTTACTGATGTTTATAATCGTTTGGCAGCACAGCACCAGCTTGCTCCCAGTTTGAACGCGCAGTGGCTTACTACCGAAGGCTTATCCGTTCTGGGGGCTTACGATGCAAAAGGGCTTCATGCTTGTGCCGTGCTCTGGGATCAACAGAGATTTAAGCAAGTACTGGCGGCACGTTATTCTTCCCGCATTCGCAGGCTTCGCCTCTTATGGAATGGTTATGCCACCCTCACTGGCAAGGTTCCTTTGCCCAAAATGGGGCAGCCCCTTGATCAAAGTTTTTTAGCCTATTTTGCTACGAATTTATCGGCGAATAACTGCACTGACGACGATAGCGAAAAAATTGTCGCACTCGTGGAGGATGCTTTAAGCCTGTGTACCACACAGGTCATGACGCTTGGACTACCTGCTACTTTGCCTTGCATGGCAAAACTCGTCGCCCGAACTCGTCCAATGGTTTATCGCACCTGCCTATACGGTGTGAATTTGACAAACAATCCGGTGTGGGACAAGCGCACTATATGGCCCGAGGTCGCCTTACTGTGAATATCGTTCTTTTGTACCCTAATATGGGCGACTACCGCACAAAAGATGCAATGACGCCACTGGCAATGGGTATTCTTGCTGCACTTTCACCCGGCCATGACATCACTTTCTATGATGAGCGTCTGGAGGAGTTGCCACAGACTCTGCCCAATGCAGATCTTATCGCCATCTCGGTTGAAACATTTACCGCACGGCGCAGTTATCTGCTGGCCGACCATTATCGTAAACAAGGTAAGAAAGTAGTGATGGGCGGGTATCACGTCACGTTTATGCCCGAAGAAGCCCTACAGCACGCGGACAGTATTGTCATTGGCGATGCAGAAGGAGTCTGGGAGCAGATGCTGCTGGATGTGGAAAACGAGACGCTGAAAGAAAGCTACGTAGGTTCTCGCGCACGATCACTAGACAACTATCCACTTGATAGATCTATCTTTGCAGGCAAACGCTACGCTCCTCTGGAGCTTATCCAGTATTCACGTGGTTGCCGCTTTGCCTGCGACTTCTGCTCGATTCATGCGTTTTATCCCGATGGAGTGCGTACTCGTCCCGTAGGACAGCTAAAAAAAGAAATTGAGCGCCTACCTGCAGGGCGTTTTCTAGCATTCGTTGATGATAATTTATTCGTCAACCGCAAGAAACTGGATGCTCTGTTGACCATGCTGGCTCCGCTCAAACGACGGTGGGGATGCCAAATCAGCATCGATGTTGCCCGCAATGAAGAACTACTAAATAAGCTAGCCGAGGCAGGATGCGGTTTTGTACTTATCGGATTTGAAAGCCTTAACCCCAGCAACCTCCGCCAGATGGGAAAATCATGGAACCACACTGCTGGTGACTACCAGAAAGTTATCAATGACCTCCATACTCGCGGTATCGGCGTGTACGGTACTTTCATCTTTGGCTACGATGATGACACCCCAGAAACTGTGCAACAATGCCTGAAATTTGCACAGCAAAACCATTTGGAAATCGCCAACTTTAATCTGCTAATTCCTACACCCGGCACCGCGTTATATGACCGACTGAAGAACGAGGGACGACTTCTGTCCCCCAAATGGTGGATTGACGCGGATTACCGTTATGGCGATCCAATTTTTCAGCCTAAAGGCATGTCACCTAAACAGCTTACCGATCTCTGTTTTCAGGCCAAGACACAGTTCTACAGCTACTCCTCTATTTCTCAGCGACTGCTACGTTTTAATAAAAAACGTAGTTGGAAAAATGCGCTCATCGCGCTGCTGGCTAATTTAGTGTCGCACAAGGAAATCGCCCGCAAACAAGGTAAATATCTGGGGGAAAAGGGATGAGGCTGACACTAATTAAACCCAATATAGGACGCAGAGAACACAGCCTATACGTTGATGAAGGACGTATGGAGCCGCTGATGCTAGGCATTCTTGCCGCACTGACACCACCGGATGTGGACGTGGTGCTGTACGATGATCGTATGGAGGATATCCCTTATAACGTATCCACCGATCTTGTAGCGATTACGGTAGAAACTTTTACCGCCCGCCGTGCTTACGAGATCGCGGCAGAATATCGTCAACGCGGTGTCAAAGTGATCCTCGGAGGTATGCATGTCTCGCTGTTACCTGAAGAGGCAGCCCTGCATGCCGATAGCATATTCATCGGCGATGCCGAAAGCCGCTGGGTTGAAATGGTAGAGGACGCACGATGCGGACGCCTCAAGTCTCGTTACGATTCTCTCGTCGGCATCGCTCAGGTGGATGCCTGCCAGCAAGCATTGTTGCCTCGTAGAGATCTTTTTGTCGGCAAGGGTTATCTGCCCATTTCACTGATGCAATTTTCTAGAGGTTGCCGATTCGCCTGTAGCTTCTGCGCCGTAAGCCAGTATTTTGGGCGACGTAGCTACCTACGCAAGGTGGATGAAGTGGTAAGGGAGATAGAAACCCAAGGGCATAAGTTTATCTTCTTCGTCGATGATAATATCGCCTCAGACCATCACGCACTGGCCGAACTATGCCATGCCCTCATCCCGTTAAAAATAAACTGGATAAGTCAGGCTAGTCTTGACGTTACCCAAAATCGGCCACTGATGGATCTGATGCAAAAAAGCGGCTGCTGGGGCAACGTGGTAGGTTTCGAATCAATTAACCCACAAAGCCTTCGTGACGCGAGAAAATCGCCAAATATTAGAGGATTCTCCCATTATCGTGATGAAATTGCCGCTCTACGTGACTTTGGGCTGCAAACATGGGCAGCCTTTACACTGGGATACGAGCACGATACGCCTGATAGTATTGAACAAACGGTAGAATTTGCCCTAAAAAACCGCTTTGCTTTTGCCGCCTATAATATCCTGATGCCCTATCCAAGCACGCCGCTTTACCAGCAACTTCAGCAGCAAGATAGGTTGCTGTTTGATGGGAAATGGTGGCTACATCCAGAATATCGTTTTAATCAGGCCGCATTTATCCCACAGGGCATGACACCAGAGCAGCTCACAACGTTGTGCCATCAGGCGCGTAGCCACTTTAACAGTCTGCCTTCAATCGTAAGGCGCTTTTCCGATCTGAGAATGACATTCCAATCGTTGTCACGCCTCACCACTCTGTGCCGCTATACTTTGCTGTTTCGCAAAGAAGTTCACAAAAAACACCGCATGCGCTTTGGGATGAAATAGGATGATGCAGCAATGAAATTTTCAATATTTCATCAAACCGAACCTTTTAGCTGTCGCTTGAAGAGCTATCTATTATGGATGGTGCCGGTGGCAATCGTCTTTTTCGGCTTATATCCCACCGTCAATACTTTTACCGCCGCCCGACACGATACACTCGCGCTCTGGATACCTGCAGAGCTCAGCATTCCGTTGATTCCAGCCTTCATTTGGGTTTATTTTTCTTTTTATCTGATTATTCTTGCGCCTGTGTTTTTTCTAACCCAAAGTGAGCAGAAGCGCTTAGCCATTGAGTTGATGGTAATAACCGTCATTGGAGCACTTTTTTTCTTGCTGTTTCCCGCTAAGTTGGGCTTTGTACGGCAGATACCGTCCGCTCCACTTTATCAGTCACTGTTCAAACACTTGTTTATGCTAGACCAGCCTCACAATCTAGTTCCGTCTCTGCACGTAGCTTGGTCTTGTACGGCCGTGCTGGCGATTACGCGCAAGCATGTAGGATGGATCGCGTGGGGGCTTTATAGCTGGCTTATTCTGATCGCACTCTCAACCCTGTTTGTGCATCAACACCATCTGCTGGACGTTATTACCGGCGGGTTATTGTCATTCACCACCAGTTATTTCACAGGGATCGTACATGAAAAAAATACTCGTACTGCTGCTAACGTTGGTTAGCCTTAGCGCCTTTGCCACAGACCCCGATGAAGCTATTCATCAAGAACTACGTCAGGCCGTCAGTTTGATTGAATCATCCATTAACAGTGGCGACTATGACAAAATGTTGCCTGTAATGAGTGACGATCTCCGTGCTACGCCCGTTACTCAGGAGTTCATCAATGGCAAAAGTGAAATACCTCCCTATTTTCATCGTTGGTTTGGCCCCGATAAATTTTTAAAAAAACTGACTATTTCCTTCACGCCTGATGTTGCAACAGAGCTTTCAGCGGATAAAACGTGGGGGGTTGTTTATGGTAGAGGTACTGAGAAATATTTGTTGGGAGATGGTCGTACCTACGATTTACAAACTCGTTGGACCGCTACTGTTGCCTTAGAAGGTGGTCACTGGAAAATCAGAGCCATACATATTGGCACTAATTTTATTGATAACCCATTAATTAACGAAGCCCGCAGCGGTATCAACAAAGCGCTCTACGGCGCTGGTGGTGGAGGTCTGTTATTAGGCTTGGGCCTCGGCTTCTTACTGTTTCGAAAGAAAAAGAAGTCAGCCTAACCTTAGAAGATCATACGGTCAGACCGCTGCGCTTAGGACAGGCAGCGGCCATCTTCATGTTTAGCGCATCTTGCTGGCTGAATTCGAAAACTTATCAGAGAAGAGAAAATCTAAGTCTGCGGGCGCATCCATCGGAGGTGCGGGTCGAACGCCATTGCGCCATAGGCTAAACCAAACACGCCAGAACGTCGGCCGTGGTTGATCATCAACTAGAGATGGCAACTCATACCACGGTGCTGCTGGGTGCTGATGATGTGCAAGATGACAGTGATAGTTCAATGCTAACCAGCGAGAAAGCGGAAGAACTTTTAAATTCCACGCTCCGTTTTGCACATTCCGCCCAGTCCAAGCATGGTTAACGTACTGTAGCGCCGACCAGTGAAGGCCAAATGCCCATAAACAGAGAACATAGCTTAAAACGTTCAGATCCAGTAACCAGAACAACAATGCCTGCCAAGCAAATGCCAGAGCTAATTCACACCATACCGCCAATGCGGGTAAGCTAAGCAATTCAGGAATTTGCGCGCCAAATCCGAGCGCTGGGCCTATTTTCTTCACAAAGAAAGCCGAACGATAAAACCACCATGCCACTAGCCAGATAGCGTTGCCCAGCACGACAAAGAAATAGTACAAACCCAGTAAATTCCCCAAATAGAGCCATGCATTACGCAACCATCTGGATTCGTGTGGCAGATAGTAGTCATACAATTCTTTGTCTGTACGGTTGTTTTGATGATGATTCAGATGTGCTTTGCGCTGTAGCAAAAACGAGGTAGGAAACGCCCAACCAGCCACTACTCCGATCAACCGATTTCCCCAACGAGAATCAGCAGCCACGCCATGTACGGCTTCATGCATGATAGCGAACGGCATATTGTTGATTAACGCAAAAAACCAAATTGCGGGCAGAGCCCAATACCACATAGCGTGGCTGGCCGCCCACAGACAGAAGCCTGATAAGGCCAAAGAAACCAGCAATAATGCCGTATTTAGTAAAAATTTCATGATTGTTCATCCAGAACAGAGGACTGACTGAAAAATAAGGTCACTTAAGACCTCAACCAGCTATATAACAATAACCACTACAAGATCGTGGCTACAACTTTATTGCTGTTACCTATTGAATGGTCTGAACGCTATATAGCGTTACCAAAAACCAGTCGGCCTCTTTAAGCGTCCATGCTCAAATGCGGGCTAATTATACTATTAACTCAGCGAAGGAGACTAGACGTCCAGATCCGCCAGATCACCTTTTTCCTGTAACCAGTTGCGACGATCTTCGGAGCGTTTCTTCGCCAACAGCATATCCATCACCGCCATCGTTTGATCGACATCGGTATCATCGATGGTTAACTGCACCAAACGACGCGTATTTGGATCAAGCGTTGTTTCACGCAGTTGGAGTGGGTTCATTTCGCCCAACCCTTTGAAGCGTTGTACGTTCGGCTTACCCTTTTTACGCTTGAGCTGTTCCAACACACCGGCTTTTTCTTCTTCATCCAGCGCGTAATAAACCTCTTTGCCGAGGTCGATGCGGAACAGTGGCGGCATGGCAACATAAACATGCCCACCGCGTACTAACGATTGGAAATGACGCACGAACAGCGCACATAGCAGCGTAGCAATGTGTAAACCATCGGAGTCAGCATCCGCAAGGATACAAATTTTGCCGTAGCGTAGCTGGCTGAGATCGTCGCTGTCTGGATCGATACCAATCGCCACGGAAATATCGTGTACTTCCTGCGAGGCGAGCACTTCGTCAGAAGAAACTTCCCACGTGTTCAGGATCTTACCTTTTAACGGCATGATGGCCTGATATTCACGGTCACGAGCCTGCTTAGCAGAGCCACCAGCGGAATCCCCTTCCACCAGAAAGAGCTCGGTGCGGGAAAGATCCTGTGCGGTACAGTCGGCTAATTTACCCGGCAGCGCTGGGCCACTGGTCAGCTTTTTACGTACCACTTTTTTAGCGGCACGCATGCGGCGCTGGGCGCTGGAAATCGCCAGCTCAGCCAGTTGTTCGGCCACCTGCACGTTTTGGTTAAGCCAAACGCTGAAAGCATCTTTAACAATGGCAGAAACAAAGGCCGCACACTGACGCGAAGACAAACGTTCTTTCGTTTGACCCGCAAATTGCGGATCCTGCATTTTCACCGAAAGCACGTATGCACAGCGTTCCCAGATATCGTCCGCCGACAGCTTAACGCCACGCGGCAAAAGATTACGGAATTCGCAGAACTCACGCATGGCGTCGAGCAGGCCTTGGCGCAAGCCGTTAACGTGCGTACCGCCCTGCATGGTTGGGATCAGGTTAACGTAGCTTTCAGTCAGCAACTCACCGCCTTCCGGCAGCCACAACAGGGCCCAGTCAACGGCCTCGGTATCACCTGAGAAGGAGCCGGTAAATGCTTGTTCTGGTAGAGTGATTAGACCGTTTACAGCCTCCATCAGATAGTCGGTCAGACCATCCTGATAGCACCAGCGCTGTTCGGTGTTGTTCAGCTTATCTTTAAAGACAATCTCGACGCCCGGACACAATACCGCTTTAGCTTTCAGCAAATGATTGAGGCGAGAAACCGAGAATTTAGGGCTGTCAAAGAACTGTTCATCAGGCCAGAAGTGTACGCTAGTACCGGTATTGCGTTTACCGCAGGTGCCGGTTACATGCAGATCTTCGACCTTATCACCGTTCTCGAATGCCATCTGATATACCTGTCCATCGCGGCGTACGGTGACTTCAACGCGTTTGGATAAGGCGTTTACTACCGAAATACCTACGCCGTGCAGGCCACCGGAGAACTGATAGTTTTTATTCGAGAACTTACCGCCCGCATGCAAGCGGCACAGGATCAGTTCAATAGCAGGTACGCCTTCTTCGGGGTGAATGTCCACCGGCATACCGCGCCCATCATCAATCACTTCCAGCGATTGATCGGGATATAAAATGACCTCTACGCGAGATGCGTGGCCAGCCAGCGCCTCATCGACACTGTTATCTATGACTTCCTGACCCAAATGGTTAGGACGCGTGGTATCGGTGTACATACCCGGACGACGGCGCACGGGTTCTAGGCCGCTGAGAACTTCAATAGAATCAGCGTTATAGCTGGATTGAGTCATGGTATGAATCGTATAAGTCGTTAGTTATCGTCGACCGAGCGGTGCAAAGCAGTGCTTTGCTCTGGCGAAGCCATATTCCGCTCGGTAGGTATAAGCCTTACCACTCTGTTAATAATCGGTGGCCAGCTCTAAGAAATCGACGATCTGTGGGAAAAATCGCTCGAAACCAACAAAACTGTGTGACCCCTCAGGCTCAATGGTCTGGCGGCATAACGCGTAGTAAGCCACAGCTTGTCGATAATCCAGAACTTCGTCACCAGTTTGCTGTAACAACCAGAGGAGATCCGGTGATTCCAATGGTTCAACCTGCATGACTTTCAGATCGTAAACGTGGCGAGACTCTAACACATATTGTTGGCCGGTGTAGGGATTCTCGTTTTGCCCTAAAAAGTCAATTAACAGCTCATAGGGCTTAACTGCGGGGTTTACAACGACCGCCGGTAGCGTGAAGCACTGCGATAGCCACGTGGCGTAATATCCACCCAGAGAAGAACCCACCACTCCCAGAGGACGTCCAGAACGAGACATCACTATCTCTTCCAACATTTCCGCTGCATCCGACGGATAAGGCGGGAGTTGAGGAACCAGCATCGTAATTTCTGGGTGATTAACCGCTAGCCACTGTTTCAACGCAGTGGCCTTGGCAGAACGGGGAGAACTGTTAAATCCGTGGAGATATAAAAGCGTGGGCATCATTAATAGCCGTCAGAGTCGAGATCCGGTCTGAATTCTGTACCGTCTAAACGATGCAGTTCAGTCGTGAGCGTCCCATCTGGATGCAGGTCCAGATAACGCCATCCGGGCGATAGAGTGTCAATCGTGAAATTGGTGCATAGCGGTTTGAATTGAATACAGGTTGATGGCGTCGCTAACAAACGGCGGCCTTCCCACTGCAAATCCAAATCCTGATGAATATGTCCGCATAGCAAAGTTTTCGCCAGAGGATAATGTTGCAGAACTTCCCCTAGCATATGCGCATTGCGTAGGCTGTGCTGATCAAGCCATGTACAGCCTGACGGCAACGGATGGTGGTGCAATAAAATCAGAGCGTGGCGCTGCGGATACAGCGAAAGCGTACGCTCCAACCATTCAAGTTGGTAGTCGCTTAGCTCTCCGTGGGGAACACCAAAAACTTGGCTATCTAACAAAATAATCTGCCAGTAATCGCCTAGCAACATATGCTTCGCGGGATTCACACCTGCATTGGCCAACGTATCGACCATTGCTGGCTGAAAATCATGATTACCCGGAAGCCACAGACAGGTTTTATTAAGCGTCGCAATACCGTTCGCAAAATGCTGGTATGCCGCCACAGAGTGATCCTGCGCCAAATCACCGGTGGCGACAACGATGTCGTACGGGCGAGCTTCGGCATGGATCGCCTCTAGCACTGCGTGGTAGCTGCGATGAGTATTGACGCCTAATAACGTCTCATGTTCACCCGCAAACAAGTGAGTGTCTGTGATTTGTAAAATCCTAACCGGAGCCCCACGTGCCACGGTTAGTTGAAACAGGCTTTCCAAATGGTGTCCTTTATGACTTTAGTCTGCCAAGAATCTGTAAAAATAATCATTGCGTCGATTGTTAGGGCTCAGCGCAGCAAAACAGGCTCTAATATACAGGAATTGCCATAACTCCATGCGTCAGACAATAGTGCAACCAGTCTGCAAGAAACTGGTTAATTTGATGCTTTTCGTCGCGTTGATGCAACTTTTTATTCGGATAATCATAACGTGCTTTAAACCGAGAGATCTGTTGGCTTGCACACACTTCCGCAACCATGGCGTCATGATACAGGCGCACACTCATTGAAGGTAACCCCCAATGTCCCGGTTCAGGCTGGGTCTGGGTGATTTCAGCCATTGAGGTATAACGCGTCGACTCCGTAATTTTTATCTGATAACTCGCGCCATTGACCTGATATCCCTGCGATTCGCCAACTTCGTCCTTGCGCGGTAACAAACGACGCAATTGTGCATAATTAGTCTCACACAGCCTCATCATTAGAGGAAAATCAGGGGAATAACGCTTCATCATATATATCTGTATCCAAATTAGTTGGCGCTGCTACAACCGAGTTGCGGATTCATCCACTCACGGCGAAGCGACTCATGGTGCAACGCCAGCCACTGTAATGCAATAACCGATGCAGCATTGTCGATCACCCCTTCTTCCACCCAGCGATACGCCTGATCGCGGCTCACAACATGCACTCGAATGTCCTCATGCTCTTCTGGTAAGCCATGGATGCCGGAGGCTTTTTCCGCGTCAATCTCACCGACCATAATAGATAAGCGTTCGCTCGTACCGCCAGGGCTTGCCAGATAGCTAAGCACCGGCTTACAGCGTTGCACATGAATGCCTGCTTCTTCCTGCGCTTCGCGACGGGCAACGTCTTCTACCGTCTCGCCGGGCTCAATCATCCCTGCCACCATCTCCAGCAACCAAGGCGTTTGGCTAGAGTCCAACGCAGGAATGCGAATCTGTTCCACTAGCACAACTTCATCACGTACAGGGTCATAAGGGAGCAGAACTGCAGCATGTCCGCGCTCAAAAACCTCACGTACAACCTCGCCACTCATACTGCCATCAAAGAGACGATGCCGAAAACGATAACGTTCTAGCGAAAAAAAGCCGCGGTAGAGCGATTCCCGTGCAATAATTTCAACATCATTTTTACTAAACGTGACGGGTGACGGATTTTTTTCGCTCATACGGCTAAATTCCTAAAAGTGGTGTGATGGTTAGCATGAATAATATTGATTTGAGGTCAATCTGAAAATACTCAATCACTTTACTGTTTATTTAGGTAAATTAAGGGGGATGGCACGTAAAGCCACGCTCCTTAAGATACGGTCTCTGGTAGAATCGGCGGCTATATGACTTTAGTCAGCGTTACAATAGCAACTTTGCTGCACAACAAGGAATGCAAATGAAGAAACTGCTCCCCCTTCTTATTGGCCTGAGCCTTGGTGGCTTTACCACTTTAAGCCATGCAGAAAACCTGATGCAGGTATATCAGCAAGCCAAGGAAAGTAACCCCGATCTGCGTAAAGCTGCGGCAGATCGCGATGTGGCTTTTGAGAAGATTAACGAGTCCCGTAGCCCACTGTTACCACAGCTTGGCTTGGGCGCAGATTATACTTATACCAATGGGATGCGCGACAACGACGGCTTGAACTCGAATAACTACGGCGCGTCGCTGCAATTGACTCAAACCATTTTTGACATGTCAAAATGGCGTCAGCTTTCTCTAACTGAAAAACAGGCGGGTATCCAAGACGTCTCTTATCAGTCTTCCGAACAGACGCTGATGCTGAATTCAGCAACGGCTTACTTCAACGTGCTGCGCGCTATCGATGCGCTGTCTTACATTGAAGCCAATAAAGAAGCGATTTATCGTCAGTTAGATCAAACCACCCAGCGTTTTAACGTGGGCTTGGTTGCTATTACCGACGTACAGAACGCCCGCGCTCAATACGACTTGGTGTTAGCTAACGAAGTGACAGCGCGTAACAATTTGGATAACTCTCTGGAAGCACTGCGCCAAATCACCGGTCAGTACTATGGTCAGTTGGACTCTCTGAACGTAGAGCGTTTCTCAACCACTAAACCAGAGAATGTGAATAGTCTGCTGCAAGAGGCTGAAAAACGTAACCTGTCATTATTGAGCGCTCGCCTGAGCCAAGATTTGGCTCGTGAGCAGATCAAATATGCACAGACAGGCTATATGCCAACGTTGGATCTGACTGCATCTTCTGGTGTCAGCAATACAGACTACAACAGTTTGTCTAACAGCCAGAAAGCGCAGAACTCAAACGGAGCCAGCAGCTATCAGGGCCAAAACACTATCGGCCTACAGTTCAACCTGCCGCTGTACTCCGGTGGTGCAACCAATTCTCAGGTTCAACAGGCACAATATAACTTTGTTGGTGCAAGTGAATCTCTGGAAAGCGCACACCGTAGCGTCATTCAAAACGTTCGCTCTTCCTTTAACAACATCTCTGCCTCTATCAGCGGCGTTGAAGCTTATCGTCAGGCCGTCGTGTCTGCACAAAGCTCTTTGGAAGCGACCGAAGCCGGTTATCAGGTTGGTACACGTACTATCGTTGACGTGCTAAACGCAACTACCACGCTGTATAGCGCGAAGGAAAGCCTGTCTAACGCACGTTACGATTACCTGATCAGCCAGCTCAATATCAAATACGCATTGGGTACGCTGAACCAAAACGATCTGATGGCGCTTAACGGCGGCCTGACTAAGCCTGTTTCTACCACACCGGACATTATTGCTCCGCAGGGTAAAACACAAGCCGACCAGGTTAACAGCGACTACAGCGCTGCACCAGTTGCACAAGCGACTCCTGTATCCAGCACCTCTAGCAGCAAAGGTAAGAATCCTTTCCGCAACTAACCTACGATGTTAGATGCCGCTGTGGCGAGATGACAAAGGGGCGAATTTTCGCCCCTTTGCTTTTTTGGCGCTATCAGCCCTTCGTTTGCATCCAGCTCACGGAATTGTTCCTCTTTTCCCGCTTTAATAACCACTTGTCTTTTACTGATGGATTTTATTTGTGCAGCCAGATACTTCTTCCGACCGTTGGATCTATTTTTTCTCTCACGGAAATTTGCCGGAGACAATGCGTCCTGCACAGCCGATTTATCAATCTTGGGTGCGCTGCCAAAAGCTGATGCAGCCCATGCCGTGGAAAATGCCTCACCGCGCAGCAGGGGCAACGCTACGCTCCATATGCCAACGTAAAAACGACCTGCTGGTATTAGGCCAAGCAGCGCTAGAAGATGCCTATGAATATATGGAGTCACGTCCCTGTGTTTTGCAGATCCTCGATGAAAGCGGTTGTTTGCTTTGGCAATGTGGGCACGTAAAAACGCGAACCGCACTCGCCGCACTCGGCTTTGATATCGGCAGCTATTGGGCCGAAGGACATATTGGTACTAACGCTCCAGCGCTAGCAATGCGCGACGGTAATCCTGTTCAGGTACATGGTGACGAGCATTTCAAGCAGGCATTACGCGCATGGCACTGCAGCGCAACGCCGGTGTATGACAACAGTGGTCGACAGCGTGCCGTTATCGTCATTGCGTGTCTGATAGCAGACTATGCGGTCAGTGATTTACCGTTAACATTAGCCATTGCTCGCGAAATTGGTAATTCGCTACATACTGATGCGTTGCTGTCAGAAACCAATCGTCACCTCAACGAGCTTTACGCGCTGTTAGATGGCGTGGAAGATGGTGTCCTTGCATGGGATCACAACGGCTGTCTGCAATATTTGAATCATCGCGCTGCGGGGATGCTGCTGTTAGATGAACAAAATAGTTTGGGTCGCCCGCTTCCTTCGCTGCTTACTCTGCCTTCATTGTTACAACATGCCATTCAGCAACGGCTACCGCTTAATCATGTCGAAATGACGTTTGAAAGCCGCAAACAATTTATCGCCACGCTGCTCACGCTGAAGCCCGTTCCTGATGGCGAACACTGCGGCTTTATCGCATTGCTGCATCCGCTAGACCAGCTGCGAAGGTTGGTGAATCATCAGTTGGGAAAGGTCAGCCAAACCTTTGAACAAATGCCCGCTGGTTCGCTCGATATGCGTCGCCTGCTGAGATACGGCCGTCAGGCAGCACGCGGTCAACACCCTATTCTACTACAGGGGGAAGAAGGCGTCGGCAAGGAGCTACTGGCTCAGGCAATCCATAACGCCAGCGAACGGGCTAACAGCTCATACATCGCTATTAACTGCCAAACTCTGGTTGAAGGCCAGTTCGCTAAAGAATTGCTCGGCAGTGACGCGACCGAAACCGACGCCGGCCTGCCGAGCAAGTTTGAGCTAGCAAACGGCGGCACGCTGTATTTGGAGCAAATAGAATATTTGCCACCAGAGATGCAGTCTGTACTCCTCCAGATCATTAAAACGGGCGTTATCATGCGCCAAAACTCCAGCCGTATTATCCCGGTCGATGTACGCATTATCGCCGCGACTGGCGCAAATCTACCGCTGTTGGTTAAACAAGGTCGATTCCGTCGTCAGTTGTTCTATACATTGCAGTCGTTCGAGCTACAGATTCCACCACTGCGTCAGCGCCAGTCGGATATACCGCTGCTGGTGACTCATCATCTGAATATTTTGGGTCAACATTTCCATTGCCGTTATCAAATCGACGAAGCCGTTCTGCTTCAATTACGCGACTACCCGTGGCCGGGTAACGATCAGGAGTTGAAAGGGGTCGTCGAACGCGCGGCGATGATTTGTCAGCATAACCATATTCGAATGGCCGATCTGCCCGAACATTTAATGACGGAAAAACTGACGGTAGAGCCGGAAAGCCCCTTGTTGACGCCAGTGATGTCATTGGAGGATGCAGAGCGCCAAGCAATTATCCGCGCGGCTCATGCAGCACAGGGTAAACCTCATGATATGGCAAGAATGCTGGGAATTGGGCGCACGACGCTATGGCGCAAACTGAAGCAGTATCAGTTGGAAATGGAACAGTTTAAGAGTGACTAATTCATTTTGATAACCGCCCCCTCATCTAAGGGGAGGCGGTTAGATAGACTTGGTATCCAAGAACAAGGTCGATAGTTCGCTTTTAAAACTGTTCGGCCTTCACCAACATATTCTCTTCATAAGCTTTCGCTTTCTTGCGGTCGAACTGATGCTCCCACTTGGCAATCACGAGGACCGCCAACGCATTCCCTACCACGTTCAACGCAGTACGAGCCATGTCAAGAATACGGTCAACGCCTGCAATAAACGCTAATCCTTCTAATGGAATACCCACGCTGCCAAGCGTGGCTAACAACACGACAAAAGATACGCCTGGCACACCGGCGATACCTTTAGAGGTTACCATCAACGTCAGCACCAAAACGATCTCCTGCCCGATAGATAAATCAATGCCATAAAGCTGAGCAATAAAGATGGCCGCAATACTTTGGTATAAGGTAGAACCATCGAGGTTAAAAGAGTAACCCGTCGGCACCACAAAGCTGGTGATGGACTTAGGCGCACCGTAAGCTTCCATTTTCTCAATGATACGCGGTAGTACCGTTTCAGAACTCGCCGTAGAGTAAGCCAGAATCAGCTCATCCTTCAGGATTTTGATCAATGTCCAGATATTGAGTTTGCATAACTTAGCCACTGACCCCAGCACCACCAACGCAAAGAAGATAATCGCGAAGTAAACTAGCACCACCAATTTAGCTAGCGGTACTAGAGAGGCAAAACCAAAGTTCGCCACGGTCACAGAGATCAAGCCAAACACCCCGATAGGAGCATAACGCATGATCATGTGAGTCACTTTAAACATGCTTTCCGAAACCGCCTTAAATACCTTTAGCAGCGGCTCTTTAGTTTCTTTTGGCAAAGACGATAATCCTAAACCAAACAGCACTGAGAAAAAGATGATAGGCAGAATGTCGCCTTTAGCCATTGAGGCAAACAGATTCGATGGGATCAATGCCAGAATGGTTGAAACTAGGCTATGAGATCCGCTCTGCACCTGTTCCGTCGTTTTTTCATACTGGGAGATGTCCACCGTTGCCAACGTAGACATATCAATGCCATGCCCCGGCTGGAACACGTTGGCCAACGTGATCCCCACGATAATTGCAACCGTAGTGATAACTTCAAAGTAGATGATAGTTTTGAGGCCGATTCGTCCCAACTTCTTCGCATCACCCACGCCAGCAATACCCACAATCAGCGTAGAGATCACGATGGGGATAACAATCATCTTAATCAGACGAATGAAGATATCGCCCGCAGGGCTCAAAATATTGCTAACTAACCAAACTCGTGACTCTTCCTGATTGTGCAATACAGCACCAACGATGATACCTAAAATTAATGCAGCGACGATTTGCCAAGCAAGTGTAAATTTAAATTTCTTCATTCCCGAAAATGTTCCTCAATGATAATAGAGCCTACCCAGCTTCTTATATTTATCTGCAGCTGTAGTTTTTATTCCGTAAAGTATTTACTCATTTCCTATCGCGACCTGTCTAAATGCGACCTATATTCTGTATCATTTTGCGGTGGCTTTCCGCAAGCCAATATTGAATCGCGATGTACGCTGAAACCACATAACGCCCTGTCTCATATAAATCACGAAAAGAAATAACCATTTGTTATAAAAGGAAAATAAATCCATTCATCCTTGCTAACACTGGATGACACTCAATCGATTAATTATGCATGTTTTTTGACATAATCTTGGAATGAAACGAATAATTAACCAAGAACTGTCGAGGTATTATGCACCATGATGGTGCAATGGAGGATATAACGGAAGCTAATACTCCTAATCATGATGAGAAAATAACCTATCCTATTATTCATTTTTATTATCTGATTATTTGTCCTGCCAGAGATTATTTTTAATTTCTTTATCACTGACTATTAATTTATATATTGTTTCTCTACGTTATTTTCTTCACGCTCTTATAATTTTATTACCTCCCACTGACTTATCTTAGATGAGCACATGCTAAGCCAACCTTCCACGTAATCCCCTTGCTAGATACCAATATTTTTATTGCGTGATCAATCGCGCAAAAAAGACACAAATCGAGCGCGCGAATCATTTTTAACCTTATATTGACACAATATTAACATCCGCAAGGAGGATAACGATGAGCCAGATCCATAAGCATTCTATTCCTGCAAACATTGCAGAACATACCCTGATTAACCCACAGATGTACCGTGAACTCTACCAACGCTCAGTCAAAGATCCCGATGGATTCTGGGCTGAGTACGGAAAAATTATCGATTGGATGAAACCTTATAGCAAAGTAAAAAACACATCATTCGATCCTGGTCATGTCAGTATCCGTTGGTTCGAAGACGGTACTTTGAATTTGGCAGCAAACTGCCTAGATCGTCATTTAGAGGAACGCGGCAATCAAACCGCGATCATCTGGGAAGGTGACAATCCACAGGAAAGCAAAACCGTAAGCTATCGAGAGTTACATCACGACGTATGCCGCTTTGGCAACGTACTTAAGAAACTTGGCGTCAAAAAAGGCGATGTTGTTGCTATCTATATGCCTATGGTGGTTGAAGCCGCCGTAGCAATGCTGGCCTGCGCGCGCATTGGCGCCATTCATTCCGTCATTTTTGGTGGTTTCTCACCAGAGGCCGTTGCTGGTCGCATCATCGATTCTAATTCAAAAATCGTCATTACCGCTGATGAAGGGTTGCGCGCAGGTCGCCCTATTCCTTTGAAAAAGAATGTGGATGACGCACTGAAGAATCCAAATGTGAAGAGCGTCGAGCACGTCGTGGTGTTCAAGCGTACTGGCAAACAAGGTGAATGGAACTCAGACCGCGATCTGTGGTGGCACGATCTAATTGAGCAAGTCGATGCTAACTGCCCGCCGGAAGAGATGAATGCTGAGGATCCACTCTTCATTCTGTATACCTCTGGCTCAACGGGCAAACCCAAAGGCGTTTTGCATACCACCGGCGGTTATTTAGTTTATGCCGCAACCACATTTAAATATGTCTTCGATTACCATCCCGGCGATATCTACTGGTGTACCGCTGACATTGGCTGGGTCACTGGCCACAGCTACTTGCTGTATGGACCATTGGCGAATGGCGCAATTACATTAATGTTTGAAGGCGTACCTAATTATCCTGGCGTAAACCGATTATCGCAGGTGGTTGATAAGCATCAAGTCAATATTCTATACACTGCACCAACGGCTATTCGTGCACTGATGGCCGAAGGTGATAAAGCCACTGAGGGTACTCAGCGTACCTCATTGCGTATCATGGGCTCGGTAGGTGAGCCGATAAACCCTGAAGCTTGGGAGTGGTACTTCAACAAGATTGGTAATAGTAAGTGCCCAATCATGGACACATGGTGGCAAACCGAAACCGGTGGCTTCATGATCACTCCGCTGCCAGGAGCTATTGAACTCAAAGCCGGTTCTGCCACCCTACCTTTCTTTGGCGTGCAGCCAGCATTAGTCGATAACGGCGGAATACCTCAAGAAGGTGCCTGCGAGGGTAATCTCGTGATGGTCGACTCGTGGCCAGGGCAGGCGCGTACGTTGTTCGGCGACCACGATCGCTTTGAACAAACCTACTTTTCCACTTTTAAAGGCATGTACTTCAGCGGCGACGGCGCTCGTCGGGACGAAGATGGGTATTACTGGATCACCGGGCGCGTTGATGATGTTCTCAATGTGTCTGGCCACCGCCTAGGAACCGCAGAAATTGAGTCAGCGCTGGTTTCCCATCCAAAAATTGCCGAAGCAGCCGTAGTCGGCGTTCCGCATAACATTAAAGGTCAGGCAATTTACGCCTATATCACACTCAATCACGGAGAAGAGCCAACGCCAGAGCTCTATACCGAAGTGCGCAACTGGGTGCGCAAAGAGATTGGCCCGATAGCCACACCTGATATTTTGCATTGGACCGATGCGCTGCCTAAGACCCGTTCGGGGAAAATCATGCGTCGTATCCTGCGCAAAATTGCAGCCGGAGACACGAGTAATCTGGGAGACACCTCAACACTGGCAGATCCGGGAGTCGTAGAGAAGTTGTTAGAAGAAAAACAATCAATGGAAGTTTCATCTTAATTAGTCGTACGACGTATCGCCGCCTGAGCGCGGCAAAGAGCTGACCACATTGGCATCGCTTTCAAGGCTATGCCTGTGGGACAGCTTTTATTTAATCAATGCCTTACTAGGAGTCGCTCTGATGAATGATGCCATTTATCAAAGGATTGAAAATAACCCGCGCTTCAAGGAACTGGTGCAAAAACGTGAAAGATTCGCTTGGACTCTTTCCTGGATAATGATGATTTTATATTTCGGTTTTATTTTACTGATTGCTTTTGCACCTGGCTGGCTGGGAACGCCAATTTCTGAAGGCTCCAGTGTAACCCGCGGGATCCCTATTGGCGTTGGCCTGATAGTGGTTTCCTTTGTGTTAACCGGCATTTACGTCATTCGTGCCAACGGTGAGTTCGATCGCCTCAACCATCAGGTTCTTCAGGAGGCAGGGCAATGAAATCACGTCTTTTGATGCTTTTAGTTCTCGCAGCTATGTCTTTTTCGAGCTATGCCGCAGATGCTATTACTGGCGCGGTCGAACGGCAGCCGTTAAACATCCAAGCCATCGTGATGTTCGTTATTTTCGTTGGAGCAACGCTCTATATTACCTACTGGGCCTCAAAGCGCACACGCTCACGTAAAGACTACTATACCGCGGGCGGCAATATCACGGGTCTGCAAAATGGTTTGGCGATGGCTGGTGACTTTATGTCTGCCGCATCATTTCTGGGGATTTCAGCTCTGGTATATACCTCAGGATACGACGGATTAATCTATTCACTAGGTTTCTTGGTTGGCTGGCCAATCATGTTGTTCCTCGTTGCTGAACGCCTACGTAACCTTGGACGTTATACCTTCGCAGACGTTGCATCCTATCGTTTACAGCAAAGACCCATTCGAACCTTATCTGCCTGCGGCTCATTGGTTGTCGTGGCCCTGTATCTAATTGCTCAAATGGTAGGGGCAGGTAAGCTAATCGAATTACTATTTGGCCTGAACTATCATATCGCCGTGGTATTAGTCGGTGTATTGATGGTGATGTATGTTCTTTTTGGCGGAATGCTAGCAACGACATGGGTTCAGATTATTAAAGCTGTATTATTACTCGCTGGCGCATCATTCATGGCAATCATGGTCATGAAATCCGTCGGCTTTAGCTTTAATACCCTGTTTAACCAGGCAATGGAAGTCAACCCGAAAGGCGCTGCGATTATGCGTCCTGGGGGATTGGTATCAGACCCAATCAGCGCACTTTCTCTGGGATTGGCACTCATGTTCGGCACCGCAGGATTGCCTCATATCCTGATGCGTTTCTTTACCGTCAGCGATGCGAAAGAAGCACGTAAAAGTGTGTTCTACGCAACTGGTTTTATGGGCTACTTCTACTTCCTAACCTTCATCATCGGCTTCGGTGCTATCGTGTTAGTGGGTTCAAATCCCGCCTTTAAAGACGCTGCGGGCGCACTGATTGGTGGCACGAATATGGCAGCCGTTCACTTAGCAGATGCAGTTGGTGGAAGCTTCTTCCTCGGATTCATCTCTGCGGTCGCCTTTGCCACTATCCTTGCCGTAGTTGCTGGTTTAACTCTTGCGGGTGCTTCAGCGGTCTCCCACGACCTCTATGCCAATGTCTTCAAGCAAGGCAAAGCCACTGAACGCAATGAGCTGAAAGTCTCCAAAATCACCGTGTTAGTGCTCGGTGTGGTTGCTATTGGGTTAGGTATTTTATTTGAGAACCAAAACATCGCCTTCATGGTGGGCTTAGCGTTCTCAATTGCGGCCAGCTGCAACTTCCCTATCCTGATTCTTTCCATGTACTGGTCGAAATTAACGACTCGCGGTGCGATGGTTGGCGGCTGGTTAGGCCTACTAACAGCCGTAGTCTTGATGATCTTGGGCCCAACTATTTGGGTCAAGGTCTTGGGGCATGCAACACCAATCTATCCTTATGAATATCCGGCGCTGTTCTCAATGGCGGCTGCATTTATTGGCACCTGGCTCTTCTCGATTACCGATAATTCAGAGGCGGCAGTGCAGGAGCGTGGGCGTTTCTACTCACAGTTTGTACGTTCACAAACGGGTGTAGGGATCTCGCAGGGTACTTCTCATTAATAAGTAAGGGCTCTTCGGAGCCCTTTTCCCTTTAGCAGATTTAATTATTTCTGTACTGTTCAAAAATCGCTTTAGCTTCCATATCGCTCAACGTTCTCTCACCAGCATAGACAACCAAACCACTGTTTCTAAGCGCAGTGCGAGCCGTGATTTCCTTTAACACCCGATCTTCTATTTGAGACAGCCCACCTTCGAACATATCTAATGCATGTACAAGCAGACCGGGGCGATTAAAAGGAGTATTGAAGCGCGGCATCACTTGCTGAGCTAATTCGCGCAACAATTTTTCAGCAGGGAAAAATTGGCCTACCAGCAAACGTTCTGTGGTAAATAACGCAGATCCGGTAATTTCTTGTTGGGTCTCGATATTTCGTACCGTTATCTTATTTGTTCGTATCTGAATATAGATTAAGCTCACAAAACGTATCCTTGTTTTGGTTTTGAAATAGCAAAGCACCTGCTTAAAGAGCGAGGTCTTTTATTTAACGTCTGCTCACTACGCTGAACTTCCCTGAAAGTCGACTTGTGAGTCAATGCATAGCGTCGCTCAGCCTCGTTTCCGACAAGGTTATCCTACTCTTTCAAGACACTTACCAACAAGCTTCAGACAAAACAAAAAGGCCATCCTTGCGGATGGCCTTTTTGTTTTATTTAAAGTCTGGCAGTTCCCTACTCTCGCATGGGGAGACCCCACACTACCATCGGCGCTACGGCGTTTCACTTCTGAGTTCGGCATGGGGTCAGGTGGGACCACCGCGCTGTTGCCGCCAGAC